>TARA_R110002050_G_scaffold300605_1_pt1 | contig 136764 bp, 120 predicted proteins | sample TARA_R110002050 | Tara Oceans TARA_R110002050 (sample SAMEA4396988) | marine metagenome | biome: Polar Biome; feature: [DCM] deep chlorophyll maximum layer (ENVO:01000326); material: water (ENVO:00002006), including particulate matter (ENVO:01000060) such as... | depth 25 m
TACCGGAAAGGTCAGGTGTTGCACTCAGTTTTTGCCGCCGCCCTATGTTTATTGGTAGAAAAGGCTAAACAAGTGAGGCCTACCGTCACTGGACAGAGGATGAGATCGTGTTTTTCGAGGTTAGGAGCGGCAGTGACGCAGCCTTTGCTAACCAAAACGTTCAGTTTGATGATAACGGCATGGCAAAGGCCACCGACACCAACAATCTGTCGCACGATGTTCGTGTGCTCGTTATGGTGCCGTTTAATCCGGCCCTGAGGACAGTAGATTTGGTTATTCCGCCACGTTTTAACTAGAAGCTTAGTCACGTGGACGCTATGTGTAATCCTTCATTACAGCGGAGTTGCCCTCGGCAAGCCGCTGAATTCAAACGTTAGGCAATGACCCCTTCGGGTCGATCTCATGCGTTCCAGAAATGCAGTTCTTGGCCATATTCTGTCCGTCCGTCCGTCCGTCCGTCCGTCCGTCTAGGCGGCTTTCGGCCAAAAACTGATCCTCGCGATGTTTCTAGAATGCATGGGACGATTCAAGATGCTGCTGTCACTGGCCGTTGAGCCGATGTGCAACATACTGCACTTGCTGTTGATTTTAGCGATAAAAGTGCAGCATGTTGCACATGAACCGATAACAGGCTCGGCGTTATGAATGGATCATCGAAGAAACGCAGGTAGCCGCGTCGCTCCAGCCATCATCGGTGGGATTTGTACCGTCCAGGCTGCACGCATGCATGTTCACAGAGCTCAGCAAGCTGCCGCGCATCTTTTAGGGCATGGTGGGGGCTAAGATCTCGATGCAACGCAGACGCTCGGCATCAATGTGATCTATGGTGGCAATCGCTGAGAGGCGCAATGGACCGGCGAGCCAGCTGGAGCTCACCAGTCGCTTGCTGGCATTAAAAAGGCACTTCTAGGAAAAGATAACAGTCTGGACAGTGCCCACTTTAATGGGCATTAAGCATGATTTAGAGCTTCAGTGAATCTTTTGATGTGCATTGGAAGGTAAAGGTGACGATAGTGAAATTCAAGAAATGCCGGTCGGCTTTCATACCGCTGGTCGTATCAAAGCTGAAAATCGGGCTAAGAAAATTGCGCTGTTTGGCATCAATGACCGAAGAAGACAAGGAGTGGTTCATGAAGGATCTTTACGACCGTCTCGTCTCTGCTGCTATGTTAACCTGACCCATCAAGGAGTAACGCGCATGAAGTATCGCTATAACTTTCAAGAAGCTATAGAAAAGGTGAAAAGCGACCCCGGAACACGGATGATCGGAGCATTCATGCAAGGAGCTGATTTCTTCGGCCTTTTCGATATTTGCCTGACTGAAGATGAGCTAGATGATCCCTCGGTGCCTTGCATCACATATCGCGGAAGCCATTTTTTTTCGACAAAGGCAGAAGAAGACTTTTATTTAGAAGAAGACGAACCCATTTTAGCGGCATTAGTGACTTACGTAGTTTCTAATAACCTACCGGATTTTTTCTATTGCCAAGCTGAAATTGCGGCCTACAAATTACTCAAAGATTTACCTGAGCCGAGTACCTTGCGAACGTTGGAAGAAAGAGCTGATTTTAGTCATCGTGTCCATGAGAGAATGAAAGCGAAATGGACCGTATTTGGCTCGTAGTGTTACGTTCGCCCACTGCTTAAAAAGTTACCGAGCTTGAACATCCGGGATACGCAGCCGCTGGACATTTATGGCGGGGTCTACCCCGTTACTGCGGACATCTTAGGATTCAACCGGTGTCCGCTAAAATTTCACTCCAGAAATTTTCAGTTCTATATCACCCTCATGAGCATACCCAGCCGGTCGACTCAACTGGCTCTGCATGAGGTAATTTTCGTGATTCCATCCTGTCCTGTCTGTCATTCCCAGAGGGCACAACGCCGCCACTATGGCAAGCGCATCGGCGGCACTGTGGGTAAGGTTGCGGGCTCGCTTAGCGGTGCGGTCACAACTGAATCACACCGGTTTTTAGGAGACCATTTCGTTTAAGTCAGGCAGCCATGGCCTGACAAGTGTGTGGTAACGGCCAACGGCAGCCAGGAGATTTAGCTTAGTGCAGCCCAAGAAGAGCATGATCAAAGCCTATTTAGGGTAGAAGCCTGCTGCTCAGCTTAGAAATTTTCTGTCATATCTAAAGCATTACCTTGACAATAGTAATAATAGTTGTAAAACAACTACTATTATTACTATTTAGGTAAATCTTATGGAAACCAAGCCTGATGTCCGTGCCCGTATCATTGCGGCCGCTGACAAGCTGTATCAGGAGGGCGAGAAAAACGCGCTCCCGAAGGTCGAAGAGGTACGCCGTGCTGCCCGTGCGAGCATGGGAGACACTAGCGCTGTTATGAAGGAGTGGCGGCGCCAACGCATCTCCCAAGTAACCCCCGCTGTCGTAACTATCCCGGAACCGGTATTGCGGGCGCATAACAACGCGTTGGCAGCACTTTGGCGGCAGGCTCAGGAGCTTGCTAACGAAGCCTTGCTTGCAGTCCAGTCCTCGTGGGATGTCGAGCGGCAAGAGTTGGATGTACTGCGAGAAGAGGTCGCTTCTGCATACGAAACCCAAGCTTCTGAACTTGAGAAACTCACAGCTGAATTGGCGGCAGCAGGAAAGTATGGGCAAGAAATGGCTCAAAAACTTGTTACAGCCAACGGTCGCGCTGATCGTTTCGAAACCCGTGTGGGAGACCTTGAGGTGCGTGTCGCCGAGATACGTGAGGCACTGGATGCAGCCCGTAAAGAAGCTGGAGATGCTAAGGGAGAGTCAGCAGAGTTGCGCGGACGCCTGGCAGCTGCGCTAGAGCAAAACTCAACACTTATGGCTGTTCTCAAAAACAAATAAGCCAGGCCTGGTCAACTGACGGTCGGCTGCCATGCAGATCTCGTTGATCCAGACGATGCCAGGAAATTGTGTGAAAGAACGAGGCAATGATGGGCATCGAGTGACATGCGCTGTCACTAGGTGCGTGTTTACAGTGGGATTAACTCGGTTGCCTAGGACTTCCAGAACTACCGGTGCATAGTGTTACCTCTCTGACCGGTGGGCAGGGAAGGGCCTGGCAGCAGCAGCTGATCATCGTCCAAAGTCATATGTTTAATCTGCGCGCATCTATTAGGGGTTTGACAATGGACTATCAAAGAATACTGGAAGCAGTGATTGATCAAGCTCTCCTAGCTGGAAAATTATTGGCGGCGGAATACCATCGCCCATCGGGTCCAAGAGGATCAGGCGACAAGGCGGTAGTGGATCTTGAAATCGAAACACACCTGCGTGCCGCTATGTTAGATATTCTGGACTGTGATTTCTGGGGCGAGGAAACCGGGGCTCGGTTAGACGGAACAGAGCATTGCTGGGTCGTCGATCCCAATGATGGGACCGCTGATTATTTGCGAGGACTTAAAGGTTCAGCAATCTCTATCGGCTTGCTATGCCAAGCCAGGCCAGTGCTTGGTGTCGTGTATGCACCGGTGACGAGGTTTCGCGGGCCGGACTGCATCGCCTGGGCTAAGGGAATGACGCGCATTCAGCGTAATGGTGAAATGATAAACAGTTCGTTGAGCTGTCTCGAACTCCAGCCTGGCACCAGTGTTCTTGTTAGTAGCGCCGCTCGCGAGAAGCCAGGCATTAATGCTGAGCTCTGTGCGCCAGCCTTACCCATACCAACGACGAGTGTTGCATATCGTCTTGCGGCAGTTGGTGCCGGAGATGCAGTCGCAGGTGTGTCCCTTGTAGCAACATCAGCACATGATCTCGTTGCTGGCCATGCCATTCTTATTGGTGCGGGCGGTGTGCTGATAGATGAAGCTGGCAGGAACATTATTTACGACACCCAGGCACGACTAGCTGTTACGTCAGAACGCTGTTTCGGTGGAGCACCTGCCGCTTGCCATGAGCTAGTATTGCGCGATTGGAATCGGATCTTTTGTGGCCAAAGCTGACGCAGCGGAGAGGGCCAGCTTGGGGAGCTCTGGTGCAGATAATTTTTGAGTGTGATTACCTTTGCTTTCCTGGATTGCGCTGGCGCGATGGAGGGGCAATCCTCTTGAAAGTCTGGGAGTCTCAGAGTGACTCACAGACGCCGAAAACAGCCTGTATACTCATTCCATCGCTGTCTATTGCATGGACGCAAGCAGCTGAAGTCTGACTTGCGTCCCCGCTCTAGCGGCTGCTCAAACCCGCGAAACCTCAATACAAGAATCGCCATGAACGCAGTAGAAATTGAAGCCGCCATATCTGATTTGGCCCAGCAGCCCTTTGACCCAGCTGAGTTCCCCTATGCCTTTCTGGAAGCCTTCGGCAACAAGGCCACTACCCTCAAGCGGCTGCGTACCGGTGCATCCAACAAATCAGATTGCGGTGGCGTATTACAGACCAACAATATCCACATTGCTGTAGCGGATAGCGGAGCGGTAACGCAAACCCTTGCAGCCTTAAAAACCAGCCCGGCGACTAACCGTGCCAAAGCTCGCTACATCCTGGCCACTGACGGCGTGGACTTTGAGGCGGAAGATCTGAACACCGGCGAGACCGTCGCGTGCACCTATGAAGGCTTCCCGGATCATTTCGGCTTCTTCCTTCCGCTTGCGGGCATCACTACCGTAAAACAGCTACGTGATAGTTCTTTTGATATTCGTGCTACCAGCCGCCTTAACAGGCTGTATGTGGAGCTATTAAAAGACAATCCGGACTGGGGCACTGAAGAACAGCGTCACGAAATGAACCATTTCATGGCCCGTCTGATTTTCTGTTTCTTTGCCGAGGACACAGACATCTTCGCCGGTAGCGGCCTGTTTACCGATACCGTCGCGCAAATGAGCGACCGAGACTCTGCGAACACTCATGAGGTGATCAGCGGAATCTTCCACGCCATGAATACCAAGCAAGCAGAACGTGCCGCCGCAGGTATTCCACGCTGGGCTGATGGCTTCCCTTACGTAAACGGTGGACTGTTCTCCGGCAGTATAGAGGTGCCACGCCTCACCAAGATTGCCCGATCTTATTTGCTACACATCGGCAGACTGGATTGGACGCAGATCAATCCCGACATCTTCGGTTCCATGATCCAGGCGGTCGCCGACGATGAAGAGCGTGGCGCCCTGGGCATGCACTACACCAGCGTGCCCAACATCCTGAAAGTGCTGAACCCGCTGGTTCTGGATGACCTCCGGGAGAAGCTTGCTGAGGCGGGTGGCAACCCTCGCAAGCTTCTGAATCTCCGAAACCGCATGGCAAAAATACGTGTGTTTGACCCAGCTTGTGGCTCTGGAAACTTTCTGGTTATCGCCTACAAGCAAATGCGGGCTATCGAAGCCGAAATCAATCAGCTTCGTAAAGAACCCAACCGGCCTACCGACATTCCATTGACCAACTTCCGTGGTATTGAGCTGCGTGATTTTTCCGCAGAAATAGCTCGGCTCGCATTGATCATTGCAGAGTACCAGTGCGACTTGCTGTATCGAGGCCAAAAACTGGCGTTGGCCGAGTTTCTGCCGCTGGACTCACAAAACTGGATTACCGGCGGTAACGCTCTACGTCTGGACTGGCTTAGCATTTGCCCGCCAACGGGAACTGGCGTGAAGATGCATGCAGATGATCTTTTCGAGTCTCCGCTGGATCAAGCGCAGATCGACTTTGAGAACGAGGGAGGGGAAACCTACATTTGCGGTAACCCGCCATATTTAGGATCAACGTGGCAATCTGCTGAACAGAAAGCGGATTTGCAGCGTATCTTTGAAAATCGAACCAAGGGTTGGAAGTCACTGGATTATGTTGCTGGCTGGTTTATGAAAGCCGCTGATTATGGTCGAAGCACCCCTTGCGTTGCTGCTTTTGTGTCTACCAACTCAATTTGCCAAGGGCAACAAGTTCCGATCCTGTGGCCGCTGATTTTTGAGACAGGTCATGAGATTGCCTTTGCTCATACCAGCTTCAAGTGGGCAAACTTGGCCAGTCACAACGCGGGCGTGACCGTGGCAATTGTGGCGATTTCAAATCATACGGGACCAATGCGTGAGCTGTTTTCGGTAGCTGAAGACGGTGGTTTGGTGGTGAAGGATGCGGGCAATATTAATGCTTATCTAGTCGCGGCTCCGAATGTTGTCGTGGACAAGCGTTCTAAACCAAATGTCGGATTCGGAATTGTCGAGGCAGGTGGTAAGCCTGTCGAAGGCGGAAATCTTTTATTTGGTGCGTCAGAAGCACAAAGGATTGTTAACAGTGATCGTCGAGCAAAGCAATTCCTCAAGCGCGCCTATGGGGCAAGCGAGTATATCCGAGGTGATGTCCGTTATTGTATCTGGGTTTCAGACACTGACATGCCAGCAGCTGAAGAAGTCGCGGACTTTAAACTTCGCTTTAAGGCCGTAGCAGCCGGGCGAAGCAAAAGCCCTAAGGCTGCAACTAAGCTGGGCGCTCAATGGCCGCATAAATTCGAGGAAGTGAAACAGACCAGCACGGAGCGCGTCATTATCATTCCCAAAGTATCATCTGAAACTAGGGAGTTTTTGCCAGTCGGGCTATTGCCACCCGGTTCAATCGTTACTGATCTAGCTTTTGCGCTTTATGACGCTCCGCTGTGGAACATGGCTCTAATCGCGTCTCGCGTTCACTTAGTCTGGATCGCTACAGTTTGCGGGAAGATGAAAACTGATTTTCGCTATTCCAATACAATGGGCTGGAACACCTTTCCGGTACCAGTCCTGACCGAGAAAAACAAAGCCGATCTGACCCGCTGCGCCGAAAACATTCTGCTGGCACGGGAAGCACATTTTCCCGCCACCATTGCTGACTTGTACGACCCAGAAAAAATGCCAGCCAACTTGCGCCATGCACACGAGCAGAACGATGAGGTGCTGGAGCGCATTTATATTGGCCGCCGCTTCAAGAACGACACCCAACGTCTGGAAAAGCTGTTTGAGCTTTACACCAAAATGACGGCTACCTCTAGCTCGAACACCAAGCCGAAGCGGGACTCTTTCTGATGGGCCAATACTCACTGTTTCAAATGTGGGAACCTCTCCGACAGTCCCTTATTACCGGGCATCTTTTCTACGTGGAGCAAGCCAAGAAACGATTGTTATCACAGTTTGACGACATTGAGGGTGAGGCAAATAAAGCCGCCGAATCTTGGCTTGATGCCAACAAGCACCGCTTTAACCCTGATTACCATGACCCACGCGAATTCTATGAAACTGCGCAGGATGAGGGAATTGAGTTCTACCAGCTTCTCTGTGAAATGCGCGACCGCACTCGGCTAAGTGTTATTGCTGGCATGTTCCATGAGTGGGACAAGCAGCTTCACCAGTGGATGGTGGATCAGATGAGGGGGTGGTGCTCAGGCAGCGGCTTCGAAATGGCTGTTTGGAAAACAACGCTCACCGACCTTGCTGACCTGGTCGAGCCTCTTGGCTGGTCCATCCGAAATAAGCCTTATTTTCCCCACCTGGACGCCTGCCGACTAGTCATCAACGTTTATAAGCATGGAAATGGCTCGTCGCTTGCTCAATTGAAGCGTAAATATCCTGAGTTTTTGCACGACCCTACCGCTGACTTAGTAGGTGAGTCCTACTTCAACACCTTGAGTCACAGGCATCTTTTCGTCAGCGAGTCAAATTTTCAGGTCTTCTCAGATGCCATTGTGACGTTCTGGCGGGATGTTCCAGAAGATATCTACGATCACGAGCATGCAGTTATGCCAGTATGGCTAAGCAAGGCTCAAGACCTTAAATACAAAGGCACGTAGCCCTGATAGGTATCGCATTATGCCCAAGATAGTACCCTCAGTTTCCGTTTCGTATGCCAGCAATGGCAGCTCTGCAAAGTCGAATGCGTTAGGTATGCGCCCCATGCAGGAGCGCGCCTATGAGCGGCGAGGTGAGCAATACCTGCTGATTAAGTCACCGCCCGCTTCGGGCAAGAGCCGTGCCCTGATGTTTATCGCGTTGGACAAGCTGCACAACCAAGGACTGAAACAGGCCATTATCGTTGTGCCGGAAAAGTCCATCGGTTCCAGCTTCAACGATGAGCCACTCAGTGACTATGGCTTCTGGGAAAACTGGCACGTTGAGCCCAGATGGAATTTGTGCAATGCGCCAGGCTCCGACAATGGTGGCAAGGTCAAATCTCTGGGCGCTTTCCTGGAAAGCGACGATAAGGTACTGGTTTGCACCCATGCCACCTTTCGCTTTGCGGTTGATCAGTTTGGTGTTGCTGCATTCGATGACAGGTTAATTGCGGTCGACGAATTTCACCATGTCTCCGCCAATCCGGATAACAAACTGGGAGCTCACCTGGGCGACCTCATTGCCCGTGACAAGGTACATGTTGTAGCCATGACCGGCTCTTACTTCCGGGGTGATGCCGAGGCTGTGCTGAATCCGCAGGATGAATCGCGCTTTGATACCGTCACTTATACTTATTACGAGCAGCTCAACGGCTACGAGCACCTGAAGCAGCTCGACATCGGTTATTACTTTTATTCCGGCTCCTACGCCGATGACATCCTCAAGGTGCTCGACCCTGCTGAGAAAACCATTATTCACATCCCTAATGTCAACTCTCGGGAGAGCACGAAGGATAAGATTCGCGAGGTCGAGCACATCATCGAGGAGTTGGGGGAATGGCAAGGGTCTGATTCAAGTACGGGTTTTCAGCTTGTTAAAACAGCCGATGGCAGGCTACTGAAAATTGCCGATCTGGTCGACGATGATCCAACAAAGCGTGATCGTGTTTCTGCCGCTTTAAAAGATCCGGCGCAAAAGAACAACCGCGATCACGTGGACATCATTATTGCCCTGGGAATGGCCAAAGAAGGCTTCGACTGGATCTGGTGTGAACATGCTCTGACGGTGGGTTATCGCTCGAGCCTGACCGAAATCGTACAGATCATTGGCCGTGCCACGCGGGATGCGCCTGGTAAGACTCGGGCTCGCTTCACCAATCTTATTGCCGAACCGGATGCGGCCGAGCAGGCCGTGACCGAAGCCATCAATGACACGCTGAAAGCCATTGCAGCTAGCTTGCTGATGGAGCAAGTACTGGCGCCGCGCTTTGAGTTCACACCAAAGAACCCCACCAGCGGCCCGCAGGAAGGCTTCGATTATGGTGAAGGTGGCTATGACCCTAGTAAGTGCAACGTGGGTCTGAACGAAGACACCGGGAAGTTCCAGATAGAGATCAGAGGGCTGGCAGAACCCAGGAGCGAGGAAGCCAGCCGGATTTGCCAGGAAGATCTGAACGAGGTGATTGCAGGCTTTGTTCAGGACAAGACTACTATCGAGCGCGGCTTGTTCGATGAAGAACTGGTGCCCGAAGAGCTGACTCAGGTGCGCATGGGCAAGATCATTAAGGATCGTTACCCTAATCTGGGCGAGCAAGACCAGGAAGCCGTGCGTCAACACGCTATTGCCGCCCTGAACCTCACACAGCAGGCCAAGCAGTTGCTGGTAGGTGGGGAAGCTATTGATATCGGCAGTAATGAGCCCAGGCCTAACACTGCATTGATCGCAGGCGTGCGTAAGTTCGCCATGGACGTGAGGGAGCTCGACATCGACCTGATTGATCGCATTAACCCTTTCAGTGAGGCCTACGCGATCCTGGCCAAGACCATGAGCGAAGAAAGCCTGAGGCAGGTAGCTGCGGTCATCTCTGGTAAACGCACTAACCTGACACCAGAAGAGGCGAAGGAGCTTGCCCTTCGAGCGGTAAAGTTCAAGAAAGAGCGAGGCCGGTTGCCGTCAGTCAGTTCACAGGATGCGTGGGAACAGCGTATGGCCGAAGGTGCCGCCGCATTCGTAAGATACAAAGATGAAGGCCGTTATGACTGATCTGGACGAGTTGCGCGCCGAGCTGGATGAGTACGCCCAGCCGGAGAAAAAGAAGGGGCTATCTGCCAAGGAAGAACGGATCGTTGCCGGCTTTGAAGAGATTCAGCGCTTTGTTGAAGAGCATAGTCGCGCGCCTCAGCATGGTGAAGACAATGACATCTTCGAACGACTCTACGCTGTGCGTCTGGATCGCATTCGGGCGCTTGAGGAATGTCGTATCTTGGTGTCAGCACTTGATCATCAAGGCCTGCTCGACGGTGCTTACGACAATGAAGCGGAATCCATAGAAGCTATGGACGATGACGCCTTACTCGCCGAGCTGTCCGGTGCTGCCGGTGCACCCGAGCTAACCCAGCTAAAACACGTTCGTTCTAGCGTCGAGAAACGCGCAGCTGAAGAGATTGCCAATAGGGAGAAATGCGAAGATTTCGCAACCTTCCAGCCAATGTTTGAGTTGGTAGCAAGCGAACTTAAGGCTGGTTTACGAATCACGCGCCCTTTCGCCAAGAACTCCACTATCGAGGTAGGTCAGTGGTTTATCTTGGACGGGCAAACCGCCTATGTGGCCGGTGAGGGTCAAGAATTTGATTCCCCCCAAGGCAAGAAGGATGCAAGACTGCGCGTGATTTTTTCCAACGGCACCGAAAGCAACCTGCTGCGCCTTTCGCTGGTCAGAGCACTGTACAAGGACGAAGCAAGCCGGCGCATCACCGAACCTGATGCCGGGCCGCTTTTCAATGGAGCCTGGGAAGAGGATGACATAGAAAGCGGAACCATCTATGTGCTTCGCAGCCTGTCAGAACACCCTTTCGTCGCTGAACACCGCGAGCTGATCCACAAGATTGGTGTGACTGGCGGCAAGGTTGAAACCCGCATTGCCAACGCGGCACACGATGCCACTTACCTGCTGGCGGATGTCGAAATTGTAGCGACTTACAAGCTCGCCGGAGTCAATCGCCGAAAACTTGAGGCGCTCTTTCACCGGATCTTTGCGCCGGCTCAGCTCGAGCTCACCATCCAGGATCGCTTCGGGCACCCAGTCAAACCTCGAGAGTGGTTCCTGGTGCCACTGCATGTTATTGACGAGGCGGTTCAGCGCATTAGGGATGGGACGATAACGGAGGTCGCGTATGATCCCAGCTCCGCAGAATTGAGGATCTAAGATGCAGTTCGTCAGCGGCGGCCCCGACATACCCGAACGCCTTCTTCAAGCACACGAAGATGGGCGCGTCGTATTCTTCTGCGGTGCGGGCATTTCCTATCCCGCACGGCTACCGGGCTTCGCAGGACTAGTGACGGAAGTGTATGACGCTCTATTTGCAGTGCCCAATGCGGTGCAACAAGCGGCAATCAAAGCTGGGCTTTTCGACACCGCCATTGGTCTGCTGGAAGCAGACATGGTCGGGGGGCGCGAGACCGTGCGCCGGGCGCTGGCAGGCGTCCTCACCCCTAATCTCACCGCCGCGAACGCGACCGCAACGCATGACGCCTTACTTACGCTGGGCAAGTGCCGCGACGGGCATACTCGCATCATCACCACCAACTTCGACCGCCTGTTCGAGGAGGTGATTGCGGCAAATTCCCTAACTATCGAACGGTTTCAGGCGCCGTTACTGCCAGTACCCAAGAACCGCTGGGACGGCTTGGTGTATCTACATGGGCTACTCAGCACCACGCCCTCCGCGAGCAAGTTGGACAGACTGGTCGTCTCTAGCGGTGATTTTGGCTTAGCCTACCTCACCGAGCGCTGGGCGGCGCGCTTCGTCAGCGAGCTTTTCCGTAATTACACCGTCTGCTTCGTTGGTTATAGCATCAACGATCCTGTGCTGCGTTACATGATGGACGCTCTGGCCGCCGACCGCCTGCTTGGTGAGTCGCCACCCGAGATGTTCGCGTTCGGTAGTTATTCCAAAGGAAAGGAAGAACAGCGGGCGAACGAATGGAGGGCCAAGAATGTCACGCCCATCCTCTACCGCGAGCACAACCGCCACGCATACCTGCACAAGACCATACGCGCTTGGGCCGAAACTTACCGCGACGGCGTGCGCGGCAAGGAACGCATAGTCGTCGAGTGTGTCATGGCCCTACCCATGGCTAGTACCCAGCAGGATGACTTCGTCGGCCGGCTGCTGTGGGCATTGAGCGATCCAGGAGGCTTGCCCGCCAGGCGCTTTGCTGATCTAGACCCGGTGCCATCTCTGGATTGGCTGGAGCCGCTTAGCGACGAACGCTACCGGCATGCCGACTTAAGCCGCTTCGGCGTCCCGTCCAAGATGACCGTAGATGAAAAGCTTGCTTTCAGCCTGACCCGCCGCCCTTTACCCTATCCCTTGGCGCCCTTGATGTGTCTGGTCGATACCGGCTCACACAGCAGCCGTTGGGATGAAGTGATGCGGCAACTGGCGCGCTGGCTAATTCGCCATCTTGATGACCCAGCGCTGCTGCTTTGGTTGGTCAAGCGCGGCGGGCAGCTGCATAACGATCTAATTTGGTGGATCGAACACCGTCTGGACGAGTTGGCCAGTCTCGAACGCGTGGGCAACATGGCGAAGTTGGCAGAGATACGCGCGAACGCACCCAAGGCGATCCCCGGTCCGATGATGCGGACCTTATGGCGACTACTGCTGACCGGCCGCGTCAGAACGTTGCTAAACGATTTCAATTTGTATCGCTGGCGGGACCGCCTCAACCGCGATGGCCTGACTGCTACTTTGCGCCTAGAACTTCGCGAGATGCTGTCACCGCGAGTAGCGTTACGCGCGCCATTCCGTTGGCTCGCAGACGATACAGAAAGTCGCGAGCCGCTGCGCATCAAGGAGCTGATGGAATGGGAGATTGTGCTATCGACGGATCACGTCCATACCATCGTGCGCGATTTACTGGGGGATGAGCGCTGGGACGCTGCACTGCCAGAGCTACTATCCGATGTCAGCGCGTTATTGCAAGATGCGCTTGATTTGATGCGTGAGCTTGGTGGTGCGGACAACAATAGTGATCTTTCATACGTTCATCAGCCCTCGATCAGCGAGCACCCGCAGAATAGGGATTTCCACGACTGGACCGCTTTGATCGATCTGACTAGAGATGCCTGGCTTGCCACCTTATTTCAATCACCGGCGCTTGCAGCACATGTAGCACAGTCCTGGTGGTATGTGCCTTATCCGCTTTTCCGACGGCTCGCTTTCTTTGCCGCCACCCACGACAATGTGATCTCCCATCGCCAAGCACTAGACTGGCTTCTCGCGGACGATCATTGGTGGCTTTGGTCGGTGGAGACCGAACGGGAAGCTATGCGTTTGATGACTTCGATGGTGCCTCGACTTGACGAGGCTATGCTTCGGGAACTGGAAAAGGCTGTACTTGCCGGGCCTCCTCGCGACATGTTCAAAGACGACATTGAACCGGAGCGTTTGGCCCGTATCGTAGAGCGCGAAATCTGGCTCCGGCTAGCGAAGATCACAAAGGCCGGTGCTGTTTTGGGTGCGGACAGCAACGAGCAACTAAAAGTACTTTCGGCGCAGTATCCTAAATGGGACTTGGCAGATGACGAGCGCGATGAATTTCCTGTCTGGATGGGAGATGGCGAGGAGCGGCGCAAGTTCGTCACCACACCGCGAAGCCGTAACGAACTGATTGTATGGCTTAGGCAGCAACCTGATACGGATCATTGGCAGGAGGATGACTGGCAGCAACGCTGTCGCGACAACTTTGCCACGACCTCGTGTGCGCTGTACGCCTTGGCCAGGGAAGGAGTCTGGCCTTTAGAGCGCTGGCGGCAGGCCCTGCAAGCTTGGTCAGATGAAAAGCTGGTGAAGAGGTCATGGCGTTACATGGCTTCTTTGTTGGCCGATGTACCCGCAGAGGAGTTGCAAAACCTTGACCACAGTATCGGCTGGTGGTTACAGGCCACTGCTAAAGTCTTTGAAAGCAACGAGAAAGCCTTCTTTAAAATCGCTGATAATATTCTGGCCCTCGATTATCAGGATGTTGAGGACACCGACGACAACATCGGGCGAGCCATTAACCACCCCATAGGCCACGTCACCGAAGCCCTGCTGCGATGGTGGTATCGACGCTCACCGGAGGATGGCCAAGGCTTGCCAGAGGAGCTTAAGCCTGTCTTTACCGAGCTTTGCGACACCCGGATCGCAAAATTCCGAAATAGCCGCGTATTACTCACGACCCATATCATCTCGTTATTGCGTGTCGATAGGGATTGGACAGCGCGGCACCTATTACCGCTTTTCGACTGGCAGCGCTCGGAAGTTGAAGCATGTGCTGCGTGGGAGGGCTATCTGCGGTCTCCGCGTTTGTACCGACCTTTAATGGAAATGCTCAAGACAGCCTTCCTCGACACCGCACGACACTATGGGGCATTAGGCGCGTATAGGGGACAATATGCCACGCTATTGACATATGCGGCTCTCGATCCGAGCGACACGTTCACCAAAGCCGAGCTGGCGGCCGCTACACGCTCTCTGCCCCCGGACGGTCTGCAAGTCTCAGCTCAAGCTCTGGGGATTGCAATGGAGGGGGCGGGCGATCAAAGGTCCGACTACTGGACCAACCGGGTTGCCCCGTACCTCCACGCTGTCTGGCCCAAGACGCGAGACAACATTTCACCCGTGCTAGCCGAAAGCCTCGGACGACTCTGCGTCGTGGCACAGGACGCCTTCCCCGAAGCCTTGGCGCTGCTGCGTGCCTGGCTGCAACCACCTGATCATCCTGATTTCTTAGTGCATCGGCTTCATGAGTCAGAACTATGCGCTAAGTTTCCAGAGCAGGCATTAGACTTCCTTAGCAGGGTGATCAATAACCAAACTCAGCGGCCACCAGGTGATCTTGGACTTTGTTTAGAAACGATCCGAACAGCCACGCCAGAGCTAGAGAATGATCCACGTTTCGAGCAACTGATAGGGATTTTACCCCGCTTCTACGAACGGTTCTAAAACGGTACGTCAGTGCTATCGGGATCAATGTTGATATCGCTCACACCACCGAATTGAGGCACTTTGAATCACACCGGGTTTTATGGAGGCCATTTCGTTTAAGTCAGGCGGCCATGGCCTGACCGCTGTGTTGCTGGTAGAAGTTTGCCTCAGCTGCTGCCGGCGGTATATATCCAGTCGAGCTCAGTAGCCGCTGGTGGTTATACCAGTGAACCCACTTCAAGGTGGCGATTTGGACGGCTTCGCGGCTCCGCCAGGACTGCCGGTAAATCAGCTCAGCTTTGTGCAATCCATTGATGGTTTCCGCTAAGGCATTGTCGTAGCTGTCCCCTGAATCGCCCCAGCAGCATAGCTGTGGGCTGCCTGGAGCTGAGAGGTAGTGAGATTACTATTCAGCGCAACGATGCCTTGCCTTCACCAGCCGGTGTGATGCCTCCCGCAGGTACCCGTATGAAGCAAAATGCAAGTTGCTCATATCTCGTGCCGTCGCAAGAAGTAGCCGAAGTACTCGATATAGCAATCGCAGGCAGGCCATACGGCAAACACGAGCATGAAACGGGCTAGACCCCCCCCCATTCAGAAACTTACGGGCATGGTGCGGCATGGAAACTTTTTGTGGCATCTGCCTTGTGATCTGCGTTTATGATTAGACGTTTCAAACGGCTCGTCATATTATTAAATCGACCTAACAACAAGGGACGAAATGATGAACTTGGCAGCACGTAAAAACTACGAAACCGCCTTAAATAACCAGTTGGTTCTCATGCAACAAATCAGTCGATTGGATGATATTATCGAAGCTGCCGCAGCCCAGAGCGAAGAGACGCAGGGCCTCGTTATAAGTCGGATCAATCGCTTAGTTCATGATATGACCAAAGAAATGGACTCACTCCAGCAGGTTGTTGAGGTAAACAAATAGCACGTTGCAGCCCGAATCAAGGACGTTATCTAGAAAATCCGGGGCGATTCAGGGAGCAATCTGATCGGGCTGTATGCTCGGTCAGCGCTAAGGCAATGGCTTCATTCGCAGTAATTTCCCCAGTCAAAACTAGGCGCATACGATCCTGCTGCCGTTTGCTCTGCATACCTCCCTCCAGCGATACGCTGCCTCTGGCATAACGCACTGCTGTTACGTGCTGATCGGAAGGGCCGTCGCTAGTCATCTGTTTTCCTCTGCTATTCTTTATCCTAGCGCATGTTCCTTGTGGAGCGTATACCAAAGCTCAGGCTGATCCCTTTCCCCCTAGCCCAATAACCGGTTAAAAACGGATGTCTAGAATATTGGCGGCGTAACGTGAGAAATCTGATCGAGCCGGTGGTGCTGATTCTAGGGAAAGGTCACAGAGCCTTGATACGGTGCTGCTGCTCAGTCGCCTATCTGGCTCACTGGTCGTTGTAGGTCTCTTGTGTGCACAACTAGCCTAGCTATGGTGTGCCTCAGGGAGACAGCCAATCTTGATTGCAGGGAATTCGACGGCTGCGCATCCAGATGGCTCGTCCTTCAGGCTCTTCAGAACCACGATGGCAGCACGTTCATGGACTTCAGGGGTAGTAGCTATAGGATTCGTTCATGCCCTATTCCCATAATAGCTGAGGCCTCCACAAAACCCTGTCCGATTCAATCTTCAATTCTAGACTTGAGCCACTCGACGTAAGGTTTGGCGAGCAAGCGCGGGACCAATCCTTCGTCCGGTTCGAGATCATTATATTCGCACGTAATTTTTATGGCTTTCTCGTCGACTTTAAACATTCCATCGGTTGCATCAATGATCAGCTTCATAGCTCGACAAGTCCTATCAAAGCGCTGCCTATAGAGATCTCTGTCGGGAGCAAGTTCGCCGCCCTGGCTAGGTGTGATAACTCCATAATTCTTAATAGCTGTTCGCAGTGCCTCATTCTCGAGCTTCAAGCGCTCCACTTCGGCGGATAATTTACTCGCCTTATTCAAAGCTAGATTATTAAGTAGCTTTTCTTTTGCTTGAGTGCCCTCACCATTCTTGTCCCAGTATTTATAATAAATAGGCCCAATGAGTGCCCAGTATTTTTCGTTCTGAACAAAGGTCCGGTAGCCAATAGGTTTCTCATTTGCTGGAAGTTCAGTGTTGTATAGCTCCGAACAAAAACGAGAAAAAGGCGTGATGCCACTAAAATTTATTTTCCCGGTATATGTTTTAAGTTTTGGAATGACTTCATCCTTTATACGACCAGTCCTGTAGTTATGATGTGCTTTTTGAGAGCGTTCGAACCGGTTTTGGCCTTGTTTAGCGCCCTTACTCATGGTTTGGTAGGTCCTGCTTGTGATATGAGTTTTAAAATCGTATCCGGGTTATCCGAAATCATTGGCGGGGGGGTTTCAAAGGCGATTGCAAGGTCGGATAGTGATATATTGAGAGTTTCGCAGGTAGTACGAATTAACCCCCTGAATTCGTCTAAGAGAGTGAAGCCCCTTGGTGTTTCCTGTAATAGCTCGTTGAACCGTCCGGTGTAGGCAAGCAGTTTATTACGCGCGACTACAACTTGATTCTGTAGTTGCGGAGTAAAAAACTCTGCATGTGTTCTAGCTTCAGACGTCCTAGCCATGAGATTTGAAAGCCCGCCGTCCTTAATTTCTATTCTTTCTAGTTGCTCAGTAACAATCTCCGGTTTTTGCACTAAGAAACTAGTCCTGGTTTTAATTTCCTTATACATTTGCTCCAGGCAATGCACCGTCACGCTCCATGCGACAATTTCTGCCGCTAGAAACTTACGGTACTGGGCTTTAGGAGTAAGGCTTTCAATGGATGCGCCCTGTTTTTTCGCCTCATCAATATAGGTTTCAAGCTCAGCGCATTCTTCGGTTATCGTTCTGATGTGACCGACAATTCGAGGAAGGTGATCGACCGTTTTGATTGAGTAGTAGCACCCACCACAAGGTGTGCGGCTATTCGGTATGGCGCCGAGGTCTTTGATAACTTCAGCAGGACAATTGTTTCCAAACGGGCAGACGTGTGTCGACATAAATGCTAGAGCGTCGAAGGGCTGAATATTAACTAATTTGATTCCAGAAAGTATGCCCGAATCAGTTTCCTTGTCAAAAGAGATAGCGCCGAAATCCACAATTGTCTGAGTTGGGTTGCGCTTAAATGCACGCTGGAGACAAGAGTTAACATCCTCTGCTTTGATTTGGGAGATTAAAGTGCTGTCCCACGAAATACCGTTTTCTATTGCGTATTTTTGATATTCTTGGTTTCTGTTGAGATATTCTGGGTCGGCTTTAGCGTAATAAATAACATGGGCGACAGTAGAGTGGCCAGTGATGTAATCACCGATAATGTGGGGCGGTAATATTTTTATGAGCTCTGATACAACAGAAGCACGACATGAGTGGGGCGTATGCTCAATTAACTTCGCCGCTTCTTTTTCGTAACTAATGGCCTGAGCATAATCCTCTGCTCCGTCGATACAGTCTATGTCGGCGAAAGGGGCGGGTAAGGGGTTGGTAGTGGCTATGCTCAAATTATATTTGCAAAAAAGGTCAAAAGCGAAAATCAAACGTTTGAAAAATTTTGCGTAGGCCTCGTGCGTATAGGGTCCAGCTTTATTTGGGCCTGAAGAAACCTGTCCTCGTGGGAACAAAGTTAGAATTTTCCCAAATGGGCTTTCTTCATGGTCATCGTACCAAGCTTCTTGAAGCATTTCCGGTTCGGAAAACCATTTGTGTGATGCGCTTTGTCGATCTAGAACGCGAATTACAGCTTCTGACACAGTTGCGTTCCATGAGTTGTTGGCCTTGTCTGTATTGATAAAAAGTTTACAGATTGGATCTAATGGACGTGAACGGTCTATGTTTTTATCGTAAGTTCTCCTGTCCAGCCAACGTATGTGCATCGTGCGTATACCAGTTTCAAGTGCCACAATATTGTGTTGGATATAATTCAGTTGAGGATAACTTGTCCGACCAGGCGCGTTTGTGGTGGTCCGAAGGTGTAAAGGCACAATGAATCGAGGTAGAAACTGAATCGCTGAGTAGTGCATTCGGCGGTTCTGCGCTGTAGAACCGTAAGTGGAGTTGTATGTAGGGTTTTTGTAGAAAACAATTGGTACAAAACCCAATTTCTCCGTTTCAATTACCTTATGAACGTCGCTCCAGTTATCTGAGCAAATGCTTGCACGGTACTGTTCGGAATATAGGTTCCATCCTTCAAAATGTACCTTCTCAGCTAGATACCATGTGAAGGCCTCTACGGAGTAGCAAAACTGAAGCAGTAGAGGGAAATGGTCAGCGCTGAATATGGCTTTGTTCGTTGAGTTTGAGCGGCGGACATATGGGAAATCAATGGATGATATCGGGTTAACAAATCCAGAGAGTTTAGGGTCTAGACTCGAATTGGCAGCTAGATAATCAAAAAAACCGCTTATTCTTTGAAGAATACCCTTGCTCGTAGATTTTGATCTGCTTTTTTGGATATATGAAACAAGTCCTTGGAAACCGGCCCCCTCTATATATTCTCGAGTAAATTCCTTTGGAAAAGGAGGCTGGCCCGCAGAGCTTTGAGGCAGCTCTTCAAATAAATAGCTGTTTAGTAGCCCGTAAGCTTTTTCGTATGAGCTAAAAGTTTTCATGCCTCGAAGTTTTAACCGGGCGATATGTTTGTCTTGATATTTCATCCATATATGAGAAGCCTCTTTGTGTTCTTCAGATATGTAAAAATCGCCTCTTTCTATTGCCGTCCGCGTGCCTTGCAGATAGTTTGAGATCCTTGGGTCGTTAAGGTCGAAATTACACCGACCCGGAAAAAGCTTAGCTACATATGAGGCAAATGCCTGTGGCGCAATAGGGTATAGGAACCAGTCACATTCTTTTCGCCGGGCTGCTACTAATTTCAGCATGCACGCTACTAGGTCTTCAGTGTTTACGTCCTCTACACGGTGCCAGTTTGTTGCCCGGATCAGCCGCCAAGAATACCATTCAAAATTTTTGATAGCTGTCGGAGTCATTACACTCAGAACATCTGGCATGTTTTTATATTTGACATGGGGAACAAAGGGTTGACGCGCAAACGCCAGCACTTCGGAGTATGACCGTGCTGCAAATTCATGGCCTCTGCTTTTTGAGCCGTCTGGAGCGGCTTCCACCGGTTTCTTGCTATCTAGGGGTAGCAGGATAGCTCCTGCTTCCCAGAGGAAGTGCAGGATAAGCGTAGCGTCCTTACTCAAGCGGTCCAGTGATCCTTTCTGTAGCCAGTTGTGACACGTGTTTGGTGTAACCTTTCTTGCCAAGCTTATGTCAGGTCTTTTTTTAGAACAGGTATGCAGGTTTGTTATCCATGCTTCATCGTAATCGGGGGCTTTAGAAGATTTGGTATGATCCTCAAACAGCCGGATTATGGAAGCATTGTAAAAGGGATTCCTGCCGCTGCTGGTTACATGGTCTGGTGGAATATGCTTTCCACCATGTAGCTCTTTAGATACAATTTCTTTTGCTTTTGTTATTGCAAGCTTTGCGGACTCTGACAGGCAGTTGCCGCTCTTAACAATAACAATATTTTTTGTCAGGTTGATCATACGGTTCCTGCACCAATACGTTCGACCTCTCGCTGAATCATCTTGATTTGATTCTCGTAGAATTCTTGGCGTATAGTCGCGAGCGAGTCCTCTCCTGAGGCGGTTATTCTTTGATTAGCTATTTGGATATAGCTGTCCACTACTTCTGTATCATGTTTTGCATACTTCATTGTTGAAGTTATGCTCGCATGTCCCATGAGGATTTTGACGTATGCTAACGGTAGTCCCGGATGATTGTTATCTGGTACGGGCAGATAGTTTAGGACATAGGTTCCATACATATGTCTTAGTGAGTGCAAGCTAATGCCTTGAGAATCTTCCAAGTTCGAAAGATTTACATATTTTTTAAACGTTTTATCACGACTGCTGCGATCTGCGGCGAAGTATGGTCGTCCGTTTGCGCTCTGAAATAGAAAGTTATGCCCGGTACAAGAATTGTATTCATAGCTCATATATTTTTCGAGGTGTTCTATGAATATAGAAAAGAACGGTTCAATCATAAATGTTAGTTCGGTCTCTCGGCCCTTCCACGAGAGCTTGTTATGTTCAGCCTCGCTTAATCCTTCATTTTTTCTTAAAAACGGATTCCTGAGGTATACCGATATTTTATTTTTATTCGAAACAATATCTATCATTCGTACTTGGAGCACTTCGCTAGTTCGTGCTCCTGTCGCTGCTAATAAGGAATAGAAACACATGTTCCGGTGGAACATACTTGTTTTTTCTGGCTTTGCTGTTCTCAATAGTGGTACAGCATGCTCTATAGGGTAAGCATTTGTCGCGAATGGATTTTTATCATTTTTGCGAGATCTGCGTTTTGCGCCAGCAAAAAGAGGCTGTGTCTTTTTTTTGACCGTCACTGAAGAAAGGGCATCACGAATCACGCCAGTTAGCCACGAATTAGCTCTCTGGGCTGAGACTTCGTACTGATTTCTGTATTCAAGACGATTCGTATAGAATCTTCCAAATAACTGGTCGGGCTTAATGTCGTTTCTTTGGAGTGATACCTCTAAGAACCACCTGATAGAGGTCTCTATAGTTTGTGCTATAGAAGTTTGGCTGGTTAGTCTTTCTTTATTCAAGCTATAAGCTAAAGTTTTGGCAATCGGGTTTGTAGCCTCTTTTCCAAAAATTAAAAATGACTGATAGCTGTAAATTATTTCAGGAGTGTTTATTTCTATATCTGAAGGAAAGGTAGTTATAGTTGCTTCGTAGACATAATCAATAAATCGTGCGACATGCTCTGAATAAGCTCTGATTGTGTTTGTAGCGTATCCTTGCTGCGTGAGCCATTTTGCATAGTGTGTAAAAGGTTCAAAATCCGGTCCATTCTTGGTCGTCCCGTGAGCAAGGTGCAACAAGAGGAAAGCTTGCGTGGTGGCTATGGGGGCTTCAATCAGCACAAAATTTTTCATTTTCACTCGCTTTCCAAATGTCACACATTCGAAAGCTTAGGTGTGAGCCCCTATCGGTGTCAACGACTTTAGGGTAGGACCATTTTTTCATCGCACAGGAAAAATCGCAGCTAGGCTAAAGCGCTAGCTGATTTATTTCGTAAGTCTTTGATTTTAATAGGGATGGTGGCACCGGTGGGGCTCGAACCCACGACCAGCCGATTATGAGTCGGATGCTCTAACCAACTGAGCTACAGTGCCATATTTGAGTGGGGAATGTACCAAATTTCGCTTAGTAATACCACACTTGTATGTCTACCACATAAGAACCTACGACCAAGCGATTATGAGTCGCCTGCTCTGACCAACTGAGCTATAGGCCCACGTGCTTATAGCAGGGCGGAATTATACGGGCTGAGATGGCCTCTGACTAGGCATGCGTTGCAGGAAGCTGGAGGAAAATGCATCGGCTGGCAATGAAGGGCTAGTCTAATACCCTTGCCTGGTAAACCTTAGCCCTGCGTTAACGGCTTTAGCCGGCCGGTTGTTGCAACTTCTTCAGCGGTGACGCTCATGCCAAGATGACAGGCCAGCCAGGCAAGGGGCTGGCTGATCTCTGTGTCATGCGATTGGTCGGTGGCCAGATACAAAAATGCCCAGCATAGCTGGGCATTGGTTTGCTGCGGTTTACTGAGCTTACTCGTCGAGGAAGCTGCGCAAGTGATCGCTGCGCGTAGGATGGCGAAGTTTGCGCAGTGCTTTGGCTTCGATCTGACGAATCCGTTCACGGGTGACGTCGAACTGCTTGCCGACTTCTTCCAGGGTGTGATCGGTGTTCATGTCGATACCAAAACGCATGCGCAGTACCTTGGCCTCGCGTGCAGTCAACCCGCCCAATACATCGCGAGTGGCCTCTTTGAGGTTCTCCACGGTGGCCGAGTCGATTGGCGATTCCATGGTGCCGTCTTCGATGAAGTCGCCCAGATGGGAGTCTTCGTCGTCGCCGATTGGAGTTTCCATCGAGATGGGCTCCTTGGCGATTTTCAGCACTTTACGAATCTTGTCTTCCGGCATTTCCATGCGCTCGCCCAGCTCTTCAGGTGTGGGTTCACGACCCATTTCCTGCAGCATCTGACGAGAGATACGGTTCAGCTTGTTGATCGTTTCGATCATGTGTACCGGAATACGAATGGTACGAGCCTGGTCCGCAATGGAGCGCGTGATTGCCTGACGAATCCACCAGGTGGCATAAGTCGAGAACTTATAGCCGCGGCGGTATTCGAACTTGTCTACTGCCTTCATCAGACCGATGTTGCCTTCCTGGATCAGATCAAGGAATTGCAAGCCACGGTTGGTGTACTTCTTGGCAATAGAGATAACCAGACGCAAGTTGGCCTCGACCATCTCTTTCTTGGCGCGACGAGCACGGGCTTCACCAATCGACATGCGACGGTTAATGTCCTTGACCTCGGATACAGTCAGCTCAGCTTCCTGTTCCAGTATGGTCAGCTTCTTCTGCGCACGAAGGATGTCGGGTTTAACCGCTTCCAGTGCTTCGGCGTAGCGTGGTTTTCCGGCCAGCAGTTCGTCAACCCAGCCATCGTTGACTTCGTTGCCCGGGAAGCTGCGCAGGAACTCGTTACGCGGCATACGTGCATCACGTACGCACAATTGCATGATCGCGCGCTCTTGCTTGCGGATCTGATCCTGCGCACTGCGGACACGCACAACCAAGGCTTCATACTGCTTGGGTATCAGTTTGATCGGCATGAAGAGCAACGCCAACGCATCCAGCTCGGCAATAACTTTGCTGCTGTTGCGTGGGTTCTTCTTCAGGACCTTTTTGACTTTCTCGAGCTGATCACCGATCGCGGTGAAGCGCATGCGAGCGATCTCTGGATCCGGGCCGCCATCGCCTTCGTCATCCGAGCTGTCGTCGTCATCGCTGTCGTCGTCATCATCATCGCTGTCGTCGTCGGACTTTTTCTTGTCGTCCTTCGAGGCCGCGCTGGGAATTTGAGCGTTGTCGGTGCCAGACAGGCCGTCATCGTCAGGGTCTATATAACCACTGAAGATGTCAGACAGACGTCCGCCTTCCTCGGTGACGCGAGCGTAGTCGGCAAGAATGCTCTCGACTGTCCCCGGGAACATAGAGATGGCCGCCATGACTTCGCGGATGCCTTCCTCGATGCGCTTGGCGATTTCAATCTCGCCTTCACGGGTCAGCAGCTCGACCGTACCCATTTCACGCATGTACATGCGCACGGGGTCGGTGGTGCGACCGATATCCGTCTCAACCGCGGCTAATGCAGCAGCAGCCTCTTCGGCGGCAGATTCATCGGCATCGTTGTCGGCGAGCAACAGAGCATCAGCATCCGGTGCAACCTCGAACACGGTGATGCCCATGTCGTTGATCATGCGGATGATGTCTTCTACCTGTTCCGGATCGGAGATATCCTCGGGCAGGTGGTCGTTGACTTCCGCATAGGTCAGATAGCCCTGCTCGCGACCGCGGGCAATGAGCTCTTTGAGACGGGATTGCTGTTGCGCTTTTCCGGACATAACAACCCTTGTGGACGCATTGGTGTGCAAAAAAGTAAGCTGCGGATTATACCCTGAATTTAGGGCTCCGCGCCAGTTGAGGCGGCGTTAGCTGTCGGTTTTTGGTGCGCGTTGGCGTCCAAAAAGATCGAGCAGTTGCTGCTTCTCCTCGGCGCTAAGCGGCTGGTTAGCCGACTTTGCCAGGAGTTTGTCGATGTGCCGTTCGGTTTGTTCGGCGGATAATCTATTTATAGTGTCGAAAAACTGTTGTTCAAGGTTGTGATCAGGATTATTCAGCAACCATTCCTGTTCAGCCAAGTGACTCAGTTGCTCGCCAAGCGCCGTACCATGCCACCTGGCGAGCAATTCTATGGTGCTTAATCCTGGGTTTTTTTGTGCTGCATCCAGCAGTGCTACCAATAGTCTTGCCTCATCCTTGTCTTCGTCAGCCAGTTCATTGGCCTGCTGCGCCATGCCTGCCAGGTGCGGGTGGTGCAACAGGGTGCGAGTAGCTTGCAGTAGCGGGCTATCTACGCCTTTCTTTCCGCTGCGCTGAGGCTTTCGCGGGGCGGGTCGCTCGTTGCGCTCGCTCGGTTCATAGCTCGGCGCATAGTCATCCATCGGCGGTTGCCAGTCGTCGTCCCAGTTGGGCGGCGCATCCTGTTGCTCTGGCGCTGCGATGGTAGCCGGTTCGCTAAGGCTGGCTACTGGCTGCTTAGCTTCGGTCTCGACGCGGTTCAGGTCCATGCCGGTAATCTGGGCCAGCGACTGGCGCAGTAGGCGACGCAGCAGACTGCCGGGTACTTTATCGATCAATGGTAGTGCCAGTGCCGCCAGATGCGCTTTGCCTTCGAGGCTGACAGGGTTGGCCTCTATGCTCAAATGCCGAAACAGGTACTCGGTGAGCGGTTCTGCCTGCTCGTTGACGCGCTGCTGAAACGCTTGCTGGCCTTCTTCGCGCACCATGCTATCCGGATCTTGTCCGTCAGGCAGAAACAAAAAACGCACGTGCCTGCCGTCTTCCAGCACGGGTAGGGCAGAGTTCAGTGCCCGCCAAGCAGCCTGTTTGCCTGCCTTGTCGCCGTCAAAGCAGAAGGTCACGCTATGCACCAGACGGAACAGGCGCTTCAAGTGATCTTCGCTGGTCGCGGTGCCAAGTGTCGCTACGGCGTTGGTGACGCCGTGCTGAGCCAGGGCAATCACGTCCATGTAACCTTCGACCACAATAACGTCGTCTAGTTGCCGGTTCTGCTGCTTCGCCTCGTATAGGCCATAGAGTTCTTGGCCCTTGTGGAAGACTGGCGTCTCCGGCGAGTTCAGGTATTTGGGTTTGTCGTCACCCAGAACCCGGCCACCAAAGCCAATCACGCGGCCCCGGCTGTCACGAATGGGGAACATGATGCGATCACGAAAGCGGTCGTAACGTTTTCCGCTGTCTTCGTTCTCAACCACCAGGCCCGCTTCGATCAGCGCCTTCTGCTCTGAGGTGTCGCGACTAAGGTGCGACATCAGGTTATCCCAGCCGGGCGGCGCCAAGCCTAGATCGTAGGTTTTGGCGATATGTCCGGTGAGTCCGCGCTGCTTGAGGTAGCTGACTGCACGTTGTTTCTTTGGGTGGTGGCGCAATTGCTGACGATAGTAGGCTGCCGCTTGCTCAAGCAGTGCATATAACGGGCTGTCTTTGCGCGGTGTGTTTTGTTGCTTGCGGTCGCTGCGCTCTTCGCGGGGTACGGCGACGCCAGCCTGTTTGGCCAGGTCTTCGACTGCCTCGGGAAAGTCCAGCCGCTCAAAGTCCATGACAAAACTAAGCGCATTGCCGCCCGCGCCGCAGCCGAAGCAATAATAGAATTGCTTGTCCGGACTGACGCTGAAGGACGGTGATTTTTCGTTATGAAAAGGGCACAGTGCCGAGTAGTTCTTGCCGGTTTTCTTGAGTTTCAGGCGCGCACCAACCACCTCGACGATATCGGTCCGTCCGAGAAGGTCATCGATAAAGCCCTGAGGAATAAGCCCGGCCATGTATCTGCCTTGCACCAGCAAAAGGAAACCGCGAGCGAACGGCTAGGCCGGACGCTTGATCGGTTTGGCGCACTATAATATCCGATAGGCACGGAGACGCAAAAATCCAGCCCGTTCCAAAAATTGGAAGGCCGGAAAAGTGCGTATATCAGATTTTTTCAGCTACTTATCAAGCCTTGTAAGGCAAGAACGGTTGGGCCTGCGATCAGGCCCTACAGAGCTGAAAGTCGGAACTCAGTACAGACGTTCGCGACGACGCTGTTCGCGTTGAATCTTTTTAGCGTGACGCTTAACAGCGGCAGCAGCCTTGCGCTTGCGCTCGGTAGTGGGCTTTTCATAAAACTCACGACGGCGCACTTCAGCCAGAACGCCTGCTTTTTCGCAGGAGCGTTTGAAACGACGCAGGGCCACGTCGAAGGGTTCATTCTCTTTAACTTTGACGTTAGGCATTTCGTACCTTTCTCAAACGTTGTAGTCGTAGCCGAAGGCGATATTGCCTACGGCGATTGCATTTCAAGGGACGCGGATGTTACCGCCTCCCTTTGGAAAATGCAAAGCCTATGACACCCATAAAGGCAAAAAACTGGCCTGTGGGCGCCGGGCTGATTATGATGCGCGACTTACTGGATTAATGCGAGCGAGTTCGCACTCAACCACACAAAGGCAAAGCATGCGTGTTCTGGGTATAGAAACCTCCTGTGATGAAACCGGCGTTGCGATATACGACAGCGAGCGAGGGCTGCTCGCGGATGCGCTCTTCAGTCAGATTGATCTGCACCGGGTATACGGTGGTGTAGTGCCGGAGCTGGCTTCGCGCGACCACGTCAAACGGTTGGTGCCGTTGATGCGTGAGGTGTTTGATCAGGCTGCTCTGCAGCCAGGCGAGGTCGATGGCGTGGTTTATACCGCTGGCCCGGGTCTGGTTGGGGCGCTATTAGTCGGTGGCGCCTGTGCGCGTGCACTGGCCTTTGCCTGGGGCGTGCCGGCGCTGGGCGTGCATCACATGGAAGGTCATCTGTTGGCCCCCATGCTGGAAGCGTCTCCTCCTGCGTTCCCTTTTGTCGCGCTGCTGGTGTCGGGTGGTCATACCCAACTGGTCCGGGTGGACGGCATTGGTGAGTATCAACTCTTGGGTGAATCGTTGGACGATGCCGCCGGTGAAGCCTTTGACAAGACCGCCAAGCTGATGGGGCTGCCTTACCCCGGTGGCCCCGAGATCGCTCGCCTGGCCGAAGAGGGCGAAGCCGGCGTCTTTGTTTTCCCGCGCCCCATGACGGACCGCCCCGGTCTGGATTTTAGTTTCAGTGGTTTGAAAACATCGGTGCTGAATGCCTGGCAGCGCTGCCAGCAGCAAGGGGAGGTCAGTCATCAGGTGCAGGCCGATCTGGCGCTGGGGTTTGAAACTGCTGTAGTGGAAACGCTGACCATCAAGTGTAAGCGCGCACTCAAGCAGACGGGGCTCAAGCGGCTGGTGATTGCTGGCGGTGTCAGTGCCAACCAGCGCCTGCGCGCTAACCTGGAAAAAATGACCGCTGGTCTGAAAGGCGAGGTGTTTTATGCACGTCCCGCCTTCTGCACGGACAATGGCGCCATGATTGCCTACGCTGGCTGTCAGCGGCTGATGGCTGGGCAGCACGACATATCTGGTATCGAGGCGCGCGCGCGCTGGCCGATGGATCAGTTGCCTGCGTTGGCGGTCAAGGCTTGAAGCGCGTTTCCTGGCCGTTGATCAGGCGGCCAATGTTGACCCGGTGGCGCAGCAGTATCAGGCTGACCATCAAGGCTACGGGTATCAGTAATTGTGGCGCTTGCCAGGCTAGCCAGGGGAGTAAAGACAGGCTGGCCAATAGTGAGGCGAGTGATGCCATGCGTTGCCAGTAAAAAGCCAATAACCAGACGAGCGCTGCCAGCAGTGCGGCAGGCCACGCCAGAATCAGCATAACGCCCGCGGCAGTGGCAACGCCCTTGCCACCTTGCAGGCGGTGAAAGATGGGGAGTACGTGGCCACAGACGGCGGCCAGGCCTACCCAGCCCTGGTACGCCAGAGATAGTTCGGCATGGCGGGCCAGCCAAACTGCCAGCAGGCCTTTGCCGAGATCGCCGATCAGAGTTGCCAGTGCCAGTGAGCGGTTGCCTAGGCGTAACATATTGCTGGCACCTGGATTGCCCGAGCCGAGTCGGCGTGGGTCTGGCAGGTGACGCAGACGGCTGATCAGCACGGCAAAGGAGACTGAGCCGAGTAGATAGGCAATGCAGGACCATAGCAGCAGGTTGGCGGGCATAGTGCTGACCGTAATTAAAACGACGATTGTAGTCGACATGGGAGCAATGCGTGGATCAGGTTTTTATCAAAGGGTTAACAACGGATGCCGTTATCGGTATCTACGACTGGGAGCGCACCATTCGTCAGCCCCTGATCTTCGATCTGGATATGGCCTGGGATATTCGTCCTGCAGCTGCCCATGAAAATATCGACGCCACGCTGAATTACGCGGCAATCAGTGAGTTCATTATCACCTTTGTGCAGGCCAGCGAATTTTTACTGGTTGAGACGCTGGCCGAGAAGCTGGCGGCCAAGCTGCGCAAGGAGTTTGATATTCCCTGGCTGCGTTTACGGGTGACCAAGCCTGACGCAGTGAAGCAGGCCGCCGGCGGCGTTGGCGTTTTGATCGAGCGCGGAGTATTGCCGTCGTGAACAGGGCTTATCTTGGTCTGGGCAGTAATGCTGCGCGCGACTACCACTTGCAGCGTGGCTTGGATGCGCTGTGTGAGTTGGGCGCTAACCTGCAGGTGTCACCGGTATTTGAGAGTGACGCAGTGGGGATGCTGGGTAAGCGCTTCTACAACCTGGTAGTGGTGTTTGATACCAGGTTATCGCTTGCTGACCTGAACGCTGCGCTCAAGGCCATTGAGGCCGCCTGTGGGCGGCGAGAGACCAAGGTTCCGGGTCGCATCACCCTGGATATTGATATTCTTACCTATGGCGAGCTGAGCGGCGTGCATGCTGGCCTGGTGTTGCCACGCCCGGAGGTACTGCGCAATGCCTTTGTGCTTTGGCCGCTGGCGCTGCTGGCTCCTGACGTTCTATTACCTGGCACTGAGTTGAGCTATGCCCAGCATTGGTCTCAATGGCAGGGTACCCAGCAACTCTGGGCTGTGCCTTTTGTCTGGCATGATCGTGCCTTGACGCCTCCCGACCTGCTATCGAGCAGTCAGGTCCACGCGGCCTTGTAATCGGCGATGGCCTGTTGGCGGCTTTGCTCAAGTGCCTTGCCTAGCTCCGCCCCTTGTAACCCAGCAGCCAATAACGGCTGAACGGCCACAGCGCGCGCTGCCTCTGCTGCGCCGCGCAGGTAATCGGCTTGCGGGTATGGCGCCTCTTCACGTCCAGTGCGGCCCTGCGCATCGGCGCGGCACACCGCCAGAAAATACTCGAACCGCTCGGCGCGGCGGTAGATATCCAGTGCTTTGAACAGCTTGATCAGCGTTTGTGGTCGCAGTTCCAGTGCGCGGTGGCTGTGGGTGTGATATTCGCAGCACAGCAGGGCTAACTCCTGGCAGTCCTTTGGCGCCTTGCAGCGTTGATTGATCGCTTTTACCGCCTTGAGCCCCTTTTGCTCATGGCCGTGGTGTTTCGGCCATTGCGCCTGCGGCGTCAGGGCCTTGCCCAGGTCATGCAGCAGACAAGCCCAGCGTGCCGGGATTGGTAACTGCTCGCGCGCAGCGATCTGTAGCACTTGCAGAATGTGTTCACCGGTGTCGATTTCTGGATGGTGGGCTTGCGGTTGCGGTACGCCGAACAGGGCATCTATCTCGGGCAGTAACTCCGCCAGTGCGCCGCAGTCGCGCAGCACCTGGATAAAGACCTCAGGGTGCGGTTCCATCAGTGCGCGGCTAATTTCCTGCCAGCTACGCTCAGCGGTAAGGGTTTGCAGTTCGCCAGACTCTGCCAGTTGACGCATCAAACCAAGCGTTTCCGGGGCGACCTGGAAACCCAGGTCGGCGAAGCGCGCGGCGAAGCGTGCCACGCGCAACACGCGCAGAGGATCTTCGGCGAAAGCCGGGGAGACATGGCGCAGCAGGCGCCTGTGCAAATCTTGTTGGCCGCCGTAGGGGTCAATGATGCTGCCATCCGGCGCTTGCGCCATCGCATTGATGGTCAAGTCGCGACGAATCAGGTCGTCTTCCAGGGACACGTCCGCGCTGGTGTGGAAAGTAAAGCCACCGTAGCCTTTTCCGCTCTTGCGCTCAGTCCGGGCAAGGGCGTACTCCTCGCCGGTTTGCGGCTTGATAAATACCGGGAAGTCCTGTCCGACAGGCTGATAACCCTGCGCGAGCATGGCTTCGGGTGTGCTGCCGACCACCACCCAGTCACGGTCGGTAACCGGGCGGTCCAGGAGTTGATCGCGAACGGCGCCGCCGACTAAATAGATGGAAGATGTGGGTGACATGGAGCCTCGGTTGGCAAGCCTTTATCTTGTGAGCTGCAAGCTTGACGCGCCAGGCCGCAAGCCGCAAGCCGAACCAGCCTCTCTGTTTTGTTTGTATCACTTGGCTCGGCTTGCGCGCCCACTGCTTGAGACCTGAAACCTGCTCATGCTTTCGTATATCGTCTAAATCGGCGGGATATTCAGGTCGAAGCGCGGAAATTTATCTTCCTCCGGCTCCGGGCGCGGTGGTATGTGCGCTTCACTCACCAGGCGAGTGCCGTCGCGACTTTCCAAGTGCACATCAAAGCCCCAGAGGCGGTGCAGGTGCTTGAGCATCTCATCGGTTGACTTGCCCAGGGGCTTACCCTGGTGGCGTTGGTGGTGCAGGGTGATGGATCGGTCGCCGCGGCGATCAACCGACCAGACCTGAATGTTCGGTTCGCGGTTGCCCAGGTTGTACTGGGCCGCGAGTAACTCGCGCACCGCCCGGTAGCCGCTGTCGTCGTGAATCGCAGCCACCTCCAGGTGATCGTCTACCTCGTCATCGATAATCGCAAACAGCTTGAAGTCACGGATCACCTTGGGTGACAGGTATTGGAGAATAAAGCTCTCGTCCTTGAAGCTGCGCATGGCGAACTTGATGGTTTTCAGCCAATCACTGCCTGCAATGTCGGGGAACCAGTGGCGGTCTTCTTCGGTTGGATGTTCGCAGATGCGCCGAATGTCCTGCATCATCGCGAATCCGAGTGCGTAGGGGTTGATGCCGCTGTACCAGTCACTATCGAACGACGGTTGGTAGATCACGCTGGTATGCGATTGCAGAAACTCCATGATGAAGCCGTCAGTTACCTTGCCCTCGTCATACAGGTGGTTCAGTAGGGTGTAGTGCCAAAAGGTGGCCCAGCCCTCGTTCATGACCTGGGTCTGGCGCTGAGGATAGAAGTACTGGGCGACCTTGCGCACGATCCGCACTATTTCACGCTGCCAGGGCTCCAACAGCGGTGCGTTTTTCTCGATAAAGTACAGCAGGTTCTCCTGCGGCTCGGAGGGGAAGCGGCTCTGCTCTTCGTCGCTATGCCGCTCACTGTTGGCTACCGGGATGGTTTTCCATAGCTCGTTGACCTGGCGTTGCAGGTGCTCCTCGCGCTCCTGCTGGCGTTGTCGTTCCTCGGCAGCGGAGATAGGGTAGGGCCGCTTGTAGCGGTCTACGCCATAGTTCATCAGCGCGTGACAGGAATCCAGCAGATCCTCGACCGCATCAATGCCGTAGCGCTCCTCACACTCGCTGATGTACTGCTTGGCAAACACCAGATAATCAATGATCGCACCGGCGTCGGTCCAGCTGCGGAACAGGTAGTTACCCTTGAAGAACGAATTATGGCCGTAGCAGGCATGGGCGATGACCAGTGCCTGCATGGTCATGGTGTTTTCTTCCATCAGATAGGCTATGCAGGGGTCGGAGTTGATCACGATCTCGTACGCAAGCCCCATTTGGCCGCGCTTGTAGCCTTTCTCTGTCGCCAGAAAATGTTTGCCGTAGGACCAATGGTGATAACCCAGCGGCATGCCCACCGAGGCGTAGGCGTCCATCATCTGCTCGGCCGTGATGACTTCGATCTGGTTAGGGTAGGTATCGAGCCCATAAATATCATGGGCGATACGGCCGATTTCCTGGTCATACTCGCGGATCAGCTCGAAGGTCCATTCCGAGCCGGTAGAGATGGGCGTTCGCGTCATGTGGCCATCCTTTTCTGGAATAGCTGGCGAAATACCGGATAGATATCGGCGGCGTCGGTAATCTGCTGCTGAGCGAAGCTGTCGGCAAAGTGCTCGGCCACGGCCTCATATTCTTGCCACAGGGTCTGGTGCTCGCGCGGCGTTATTTCGACATAGCAGTAGTACTGCATGGCCGGCATGATTTGCTTGATCAGCAATTCGCGGCAGATCGGCGAGTCGTCGTTCCAATTGTCGCCGTCGGAAGCCTGGGCACAGTACACATTCCACTCATTGACTGGATAACGCTCTTCGATGATCTGCTGCATTAGCCGCAGGGCGCTGGACACAATAGTGCCGCCGGTCTCACGGGAGTAGAAGAACTCCTCCTCTTCCACCTCCTTGGCGCTGGTGTGGTGACGAATGAATACCACGTCTATGCGTTCGTAGTTCCGGCGTAAAAAGAGGTAGAGCAGAATATAGAAGCGTTTGGCCAGGTCTTTGGTTGCTTGCGTCATGGAGCCGGATACGTCCATCAGGCAGAACATGACGGCTTTGGACGAAGGGTTGGGCTGTTTGACGATCAGGTTGTAGCGCAGGTCAAAGGTATCCAAAAACGGAACGCGTTCGACGCGGGTGCGCAGTGCGGAGATTTCTTCCTGCAAGCGTTGAATGGCAATCAGGTCATCCGGGCTGTCCCGGCGCAATGCCTCCAGTTCGTCGCGCGCAGCCCGCAGGCGCTTGCGACTACCGCCGCTGAGCGCGATGCGGCGGGCGTGGGCGGCGCGCATTGAGCGGACTATGTTGATACGCGAGGGGTTGCCCTGTTGGCTGATACCGGCGCGCACCGGCTTGAAGGTGTCGGTACCGGTCAGTTGGCGCTTTATCAGATTGGGTAGCGCCAGGTCTTCAAACATGAAATCGAGGAATTCATCTTGCGTGATCTGGAAGACGAACTCGTCCATGCCTTCACCGCTGTCGCCAGCCTGATTTCCCCCAGGCCCGCTGCCACCGGCGCCCTGCGGACGGGCGAAACGGTCGCCAGTGGAAAACTCCTTATTGCCGGGATGAACCTGCGTCTGGCGGCCGCCCTGGCCATGATGAAATATGGGCTCATCGATGTCCCGACCAGGAATGCTGATATTCTCGCCATGCTCGATGTCAGTGATCGAGCGGTGGCCTACTGCTTCCTCCACAGCCTTCTTGATGTGTGACTTATAGCGCCGTAAAAACCGTTGCCGGTTCACGGTGCTCTTGTTCTTGCCGTTTAGACGTCGATCAATCACATAGCTCATTCAAGCCCCTCCGGGCCAGCCGCAAGCTATAAGCTGCAAGCTTGAAGCTGGCCGTGCTGCTTTGAAGCGTCGCAGTTAGTTTCAGGCGGCGCCGCTCTGCTTGCCGCTTGCCGCTTTACGCTTGCGGCTTGTAGCTGCCCTATGGCCGTTACTGTGCTTTACGCACGCGCAAGTACCATTCCGACAGCAGCCTCACCTGTTTCTCGGTATAGCCGCGTTCGACCATCCGGGTGACAAAGTCGTTGTGCTTCTTCTGGTCCTCGTTGGAGGCCTTGGCGTTGAAGCTGATCACCGGCAGCAGGTCTTCGGTGTTGGAGAACATTTTCTTCTCTATCACTACCCGCAGTTTTTCGTAGGACAGCCAGCTTGGGTTCTTGCCGTTATTGTGCGCACGGGCGCGCAGCACGAAGTTGACTATTTCGTTACGGAAATCCTTGGGATTACTGATGCCAGCAGGTTTTTCGATTTTCTCCAGCTCTTCGTTAAGTGAGGCGCGGTTGAGTATTTCGCCGGTTTCCGGATCGCGGTACTCCTGGTCTTGAATCCAGAAGTCGGCGTAGAGCACATAGCGGTCGAAGATGTTCTGACCGTACTCACTGTAGGACTCCAGGTAGGCGGTCTGAATTTCCTTGCCAATGAACTCGACGTAGCGTGGCGCCAGGTACTCCTTGAGAAAGCGCAGATAGCGCTCACTGACCTCATTGGGGAATTGCTCCTGCTCGATCTGCTGCTCCAGCACGTAAAGCAAATGCACCGGGTTGGCGGCGACTTCGGTGGTGTCGAAGTTAAATACCTTGGACAGAATCTTGAAGGCAAAGCGGGTCGAGAGGCCGTTCATGCCTTCGTCGACGCCTGCGGTATCGCGGTATTCCTGGATCGACTTGGCCTTGGGGTCGGTGTCTTTCAGGTTCTCGCCGTCATAGATGCGCATTTTGGAGTAGACGCTGGAGTTTTCCGGCTCCTTGAGGCGCGACAGGGTAGTGAACTGGGCCAGCATTTTCAGCGTATCCGGCGCGCAGTGGGCGTTGGCTAGTGAACTGTTGCTGAGCAGCTTTGCGTAAATCTGTATTTCGTCGCTGACGCGCAGGCAGTAGGGCACCTTGACGATATAAATACGGTCGATGAAGGCTTCGTTGTTCTTGTTGTTGCGGAAGCTGTGCCACTCGGATTCGTTGGAGTGGGCCAGAATCACGCCGTTGAAGGGGATTGCACCCATGCCTTCGGTACTGTTGTAGTTGCCTTCCTGGGTTGCGGTCAGCAAGGGGTGCAGCACCTTGATGGGGGCCTTGAACATCTCGACGAATTCCAGCAAGCCCTGATTGGCACGGCACAGGCCGCCTGAATAGCTATAGGCGTCCGGGTCGTTCTGCGGGAACTCCTCGAGCTTGCGTATATCCACCTTGCCGACCAGCGAGGAAATGTCCTGATTGTTTTCGTCGCCTGGCTCGGTTTTGGCTACCGCTATCTGCTGCAGGATTGAAGGATAGATTTTAACTACGCGGAACTGCGAAATGTCGCCGTTGAATTCGTGCAGACGCTTGACCGCCCAGGGCGAAATAATGCTGTTGAGATAGCGTCGGGGGATGCCGAAATCTTCTTCGAGAATATCGCCGTCTTCCTCGGCATTGAACAGCCCCAGTGGCGACTCGAATACGGGTGATCCTTTGATTGCGTAAAACGGGACTTGCTGCATCAATGACTTGAGCTTTTCGGCCAGAGACGACTTGCCGCCACCCACCGGACCCAGCAAGTAGAGAATCTGTTTACGTTCTTCAAGCCCCTGTGCGGCATGGCGAAAGAAGGAAACGATATGCTCGATGGCGTCTTCCATGCCATGAAAGTCGGCAAAGGCTGGATAGCGCTTGATGATCTTGTTGGAAAAAATACGGGAGTAGCGCTGATCGAGTGAGGTGTCGACCAGCTCAGGTTTGCCGATAGCCATCAACAGGCGCTCAGCGGCAGAAGCATAGGCGGTAGGGTCGGTTTTGCAGAGCTCCAGGTATTCCTGAAGGCTATATTCTTCTTGTCGGGTGGCTTCGAAGCGGTTCTGGAAATGACTGAATATGCTCATGACACGACCTCGCTGTTACCAGGGATGAGGTCTGCAACTTCCGGGCAACAGCCCGCCTGACGCGCTTTACCGGGCGACGGCATATCCTGATGCGTGATTCCCCTAAAACGCTAAGACGGGCATGGTCAGGGAGTCTGTCGGAGGCACCGGGCGACCAGATCGGCTGGCCGGACGACGGATCCGGCAGGCTCCCGTCGTTATCGGAAGCCGGCAGACCGACTTGCTCTTTATGAATCTCCTGAATTCAGGATAGATGCATACCGCGATCCATGGGAAGAATTAAGCCGGGTTTTTTTCGTTACTGATAATTTAGTCGCGGCTAACCTGGTCCGGGAAGTGTTGTTGCCATAGCTCAAAACCACCGTCCAGGCTGTAGACCGCGCTAAAGCCGAGGCTGGCCAGATAGGCGGCGGCTGATTGGCTTGAGTTACCGTGGTAGCAACAGATCAATAGCGGTTGCTGCTTGTCTGCGGCTTCGACGAACTGCGCAAGGTTGTCATTGTCCAGCCTTACTGCGCCGGGGATATGGCCCTGCTGGTAGCTTTGCGGGTCGCGAATATCGGCCAGCTGTGCGCCGTCCAGCAGCAGGTTGTTGGCCTGGTTAGGATCAATACGTTGAAAGTCGCTCATGTTGACGGCTCCGCAATAGGCTTCAGGGTTGGCTACTTAACAGGGTTTTACCAGGCAACGCTGGCGCTGCCGAAAGAGTGACAGAGCCTATGCGGAACAGTTGCAGCTATGCAGTTCCTGGTTGTCGAGGTTCATCAGTGTCATACGTCCGCCCCACACACAACCGGTGTCCAGCGCGTGTACGCCCTGGGTGCCGGTACGCCCCTCAATCGCTGCCCAGTGACCGAATAGTATCTGCACCTCTGGGTCCTTGCGCGGGTAGCGAAACCAGGGCTCATAGCCGTTGGGTGTGGTTTCCAGTCCCTCTTTCGATTTCAGGTCCAGCGTACCATCGGGCTTGCAGAAGCGCATGCGGGTCAGGTAATTGGTGATCGCGCGCAGGCGCCCCATGCCTTTGAGGTTATCTTTCCAGCGGGCCGGCTCGTTACCGTACATTTCGTCCAGGAAGTCAGGCAGGCGTTTGTCCGAGCGCAGCACGGCCTCGACTTCAGCTGCCAACTCCAGTGCCTGCTTTACGCTCCAGATCGGCGGTATGCCCGCATGGCTCATCACATAGCCCAATGCTGCATCGTGATGGGCAAGTGGTCGTTGGCGCAGACTGGCGATCAGTTTTTTACGGTCGTCTGCCTTGAGCAGGGTTCTCAGCGTATCGGATTTTTTCAGGCGCCGGCTGTCATAGCCTGCCGCCAGCAGGTGCAGATCATGGTTACCCAGTACCGCAACACAGGCGTTATCCAGGCTGTTCAGGTAGCGCAGGGTTTCCAGCGATTCGGGCCCACGGTTAACCATGTCGCCGACGGACCAGAGCACATCTCTGGACGGATTGAAGTCGACTTCGGCCAGCAGGCATTGGAGTGGCTTCAGGCAGCCTTGAATGTCGCCAACAGCGTAAGTCGTCATACCGTTATCTATCTGCCCAATGTGATGTGATTCAGTTCAATGCGTTGGGTTTGGCGAGGCGAAACCGGTTTATCTCGGCGACAAACTGATGACCATCGCTGGCACGCATGTCATAGCTGCCTTCCATGGTGCCGACCGGGGTTTCCAGTAGGCAACCACTGGTATAGGTGTGGCTTGCGCCTGGTGCAATGGTCGGTTGCTCACCCACAACGCCAGGGCCTTGAACCTCCTGCACTTTACTGTTGCCATCAGTGATCAGCCAGCTGCGGCTGAGTAACTGTGCAGGCAAGGCGCCCAGATTGGCAATAGTGATGGTGTAGGCGAACGCGAAACGCTGTGCGGTCGGATCGGACTGCTCGCGCAGGTAACGAGTTTGTACGCTGACGTCGATGGCGTAGGTTTCAGCATTGCTCATGATGCGGATGCCTCCAGGCGGGCCAGGTGGTTAGCCAGGCGAACGAAGCCGGCCAGGTCGACCTGCTCAGGCCGAATACCGGGGTCCAGACCTTCAGACTCGATCTGTTCGGCGGTCAGTAGCGGCTTCAAGGTGTTACGCAAGGTCTTGCGGCGCTGGTTGAACGCCTCGCGTACCAGGTTTTCCAGGGTGCGAACGTCATCCGCTGGATGCGGCAAGGTGGCGTGAGGCGTGAGGCGCACTATCGCTGAGTCTACCTTCGGCGCTGGCTTGAAAGCGCCGGAGCCGACGTCGAACAGATGCTCAACAGTGCAATGGTACTGCACCATAATGCCCAGGCGACCGTAGTGGTTCATGCCAGCTTTTGCTGCCAGGCGCTGCACGACTTCTTTTTGCAGCATGAAGTGCATATCGCTGATGCAGTGTGACTGGGCGAGCAAGTGAAACATCAGTGGCGTAGAAATATTGTACGGCAGATTGCCGACCACACGCAGTTTGCGCTCGTCATTGGCCAACTGGCTGAAATCGAATTTGAGCGCGTCGCCTTTGTGCAGCTGGAAGCGATCATTAAAACCGAATTGCCCCATCAGAATAGGATGGAGGTCGTGGTCCAGTTCGACCACGTCCAGTTTGGCCCCGCTGGCCAGCAAGCCAGAGGTGATAGCGCCCTGGCCAGGGCCGATCTCGACCAGGTGATCACCTTCGCGTGGCGCGACGGCACGGACAATGCGATCTATCACGCCGGCATCATGCAGGAAGTTCTGACCAAAGCGCTTACGCGCCTTGTGTTGCGGGAACTGATTCATAGTGCTCTCCGGGCGGCGATCATTTGCGCGGCGGTATCCATTGCGACCAGCAGGCTGCCGGCGTTCGCCGTGCCTTTACCAGCCAGATCCAGCGCTGTGCCGTGATCAACCGAGGTGCGAATGATCGGCATGCCGAGTGTAATGTTGACTGCCTGCCCAAAACCTTTGTGTTTAAGCACCGGCAGACCCTGGTCGTGATACATGGCGAGCACTGCATCAGCCTGATCAAGGTGTTTGGGGGTGAACAGTGTGTCTGCGGGCAAGGGGCCGACTAGATCCATACCCTGCGCACGCAGTCTGTTGAGGGTGGGGATAATAATATCTAGCTCTTCGCGCCCAAGATGGCCATCTTCTCCCGCGTGAGGGTTTAAACCGCAGACCAGAATGCGCGGAGCGGTAATGCCAAATTTACTGATCAGGTCGGCCTGCAGAATACCAATTACCCGCTCCAACAGGCTGGGCGTTATAGCGTCGGCTACGGCGCGCAGGGGCAAATGCGTGGTTGCCAGTGCGACTCGCAGGCCGGGGCAGGCGAGCATCATGACGACCTGCTCGGTGTGAGTCAGCTCGGCGAAAAACTCGGTATGGCCGGAGAAGGGCACACCCGCATCATTGATGATGCCTTTGTGAACCGGTGCGGTGACCACGGCGGAAAAGTGTCCCGCTAGGCAGCCCTCGCCGGCCAGGCGCAAGGTGTCCAGTACATAGGTTGCGTTGCGCTGGTCTAGGGTCCCCGGTTGGCAGGGCACGGCCAGTGGGACGGGCAGCACGCAGAGCTGACCGGCTGCCTGCGCAGTTGCCAGGGCATCAGGATCGTAGGTAGATAGTTCAAGTGGTAGCCCAAGAAGCTGCGCACGGCTGCGTAGTAATTCCGGGTCGGCAATGATGACACGCTGAAAGGCGCTGGGCTGTTGGGCTATCTGGATACAAAGATCTGGACCGATACCCGCCGGCTCGCCGGCGGTTATCGCAATACAGGGCAAACTCACTAGATCTTGATCTCGACGTAGGCTTCGTCGCGGATCTGCAGCAGCCATGACTGCAGCTCTTCCTCGTACTTGCGGCTCTGAATCAGATTAATCGCCTGACGTTCACGCATGTCATCGGTCATATCGACTTCGCGCTCGCCTTGCACCTGCAGAATATGCCAACCGTACTGACTCTGGAATGGCACCGACACCTTGCCTTGCGGTGTGGTGGTCATGACGTCGGCGAATTCGGGTGCGAGGCTGTCGGCGGTAACCCAATTCAGATCGCCACCATTGAGCGCGCTGCCCGGGTCTTCCGAGTAGGCCTTGGCCAGCTCGGCAAAAGACTCTCCTGCTGCGATACGGTCATATAGACGCTGGGTCAGCTGTGCGGCTTCGCCTTCGGAGCGAATTTCGCTCGGCTTGATCAGGATGTGGCGAACCTTGTATTCCTGCACCAGCTGGCCTTCGCCACCGCGTTTTTCAAGCAGCTTGAGGATATGGAAGCCAGCCGGAGAGCGCATAGGTTGCGTGATGCCACCGATGTCCAGTTGGTTCACCGCATTGGCGAAGGGGCCTGGCAGTTGTGCCGCCTTACGCCAGCCCAACTCACCACCTTCCAGGGCGGTCTCGCCAGCAGAACGGCTCGCAGCGAGGGTGTTGAAGTCTGCGCCCTGGTTGAGCTGGTTATAGATATCAGTAGCCGCTTTGGCTGCCTTCTCGACCTCGGCTTGGCTGGCGCTTTCGGACAGCGGCAGCACGATCATCGCCAGGCGAAAATCGGCAGAGGTCTGGTATTGGCCAACTTCAGAGCTCAAAAAGTTGCGAACTTCCTGATCGCTCACCTGGATGGTGTCGCGCACCCGACGTTGACGTACCCGGTTGATGATCATCTCGCGGCGAATTTGCTCGCGCGCCTGATTGTAGCTGATGCCATCGCGCTCAAGCGCCGCGCGGAATTGATCCAGTGTGACATTGTTGCGGGCGGCGATCTGCTGCATGGCCTGGTTGAGCGCGGCATCGTCGATGCGAATGCCGGCACGCTCGCCCATTTGCAACTGGATACTTTCGAGCACCAAACGGTCCACGACCTGGGACTGCAGCTGATCTTCTGGTGGCAGTTCAGTGCCATTTTGACTTAGTTGCTGGCGCACTGCCTGCATACGCTCGTTCACCTGACTGACCATGACAACATCGTTGTCGACAATGGCGGCCACACGGTCCAGCGGCACTACGTCTGCCTGAGCAGTGGTGCTAAGCAGCAGGGCTGCGCACAGGCTGAAAATGGCCGGAATAAACTTACAATGCATTTTTTTCACGCTCTCTATAGCCTGGGATTCCATCGCCGAGGAGGCTGTCGACATCGTTGCCGGTCACGCTACCAAGGCCCTTGAGGACGATTTGCAGGAAAATGCCGCGGTTAGCTTCATCTCTAGCGACCGATTCAAACTCGTTGTAGTCGACCCAGTAGCGGTTGACGACGCGTAGCTTCCAGCAGCAACTGTCGTACTCCAGACCACCCAGCGCTTCCAGGGTTCGATCGTCGGCAAAATCGTGCTGCCAGCGGCCGATCAAACTCCATTGGGGGTTGAGTGGCCACATGAAGGACATGTCGGATTGATCAATGCGGCGATCAACGTCACGGTCGAAGCTACCGGTCAACGCATTAAAGGTGTTGATGTTGTTGCGATAGCGGTAGCCCATATTAAGGATTTTGCGGGGCTCAGGCTGGTAGTTGGCCATAAAGCTGCCAGCATCACTGCCGCTGTTATCCGGGTCCCACAACATGTCGGCATTCAGGCGCCAGGCGTCGCTGACACGGTACATCAGTTCGGCGGCGTAGGCTGAGGATGACGAGGTGTCGGCGTCCGGCTCTGTGCCGTCTGCTTCAAGCAGCTGTACGTTGCGATCACGGAAATAGAACACCTGGCCCAGGCTGCCGCGTGCGCGCTCGGTGCCGTCTTCTTCCAGAGCGCGGCTGGTCACGCCAAGTGCTAGCTGGTTGGCGTCCCCAACACGGTCGTTACCGCTGAAGCGATCATCGCGGAACAGCGAGTTGTAGCTAAAGGTGTTCTCGTTGGTGTCGAACAATGGCTGGTCGTTCTGATCTTCGTCTGGCGCGTAGAGATAAAAGGCGCGCGGCTCGAGGGTCTGGCGCAGGTTATTGCCGAACCAACTGGTCTCACGATCGAAGTACAAGCCGCTATCGAGGCTGGTGATCGGAATGGTGCTCGAAGGCGTAGTGTTGGCGTTGCCATAGTTGAAGCCATCGCCGGAACGGGCGTCGAAGTCCAGATCATAGTAAGTCGACTGAACTCGCACGCTTGGCGTGACGAAGGCAAAGCTGTTACGCCAAGGGTAGCTCAAGCTCGGGCTGACACTGACGCGATGACCGGTGGCGCGCTGCAGGCCAATCAGGTTCTCATCGGGCGTCAGAATGGCGTTGCCAGCGCTGTCGAACTGGATGCCGTTTTCACCGGTGATAAAGCCGCTGTCGAGGTCGCGGTCAAAGTAGGTGTACTCGGCGTTGTAGCCAAAGCGCAGGCCCGTGTCGCCAAGCCAGTCGGCACCATCAAGGCGCAGTTGTGGCAGGCGCTGGTAAGGCGTCAGCGAGGTGATGGTTGCCAACTCGTAGCCATGAACTGCCGCCTGGAAGCGCCAGCCATCACCGCGGTAGGTCACGGCGGCGCGCTGGTTAACATAGGTATCGCTGGTCACGTCGAGCGCCGAATTGAGATCCTGGAAGTAGAAAGGATCGCTGATGTCGGTGAAATCGACCTCTGTGGCCCAGCGGCTGCTCATGCCGCCTTCATGCTGCCAGCCATACAGCCAACGATTCTCGTTGAACTTGCTGTCGTTCAGATAGGCCGCACTGAGGCTGCCTTCGTTGTCTGGCTTGAGGTAGCGGAACTCACCTTCCATCTGCAGGCCGCGCTCGGACATATAACGCGGGTACAGCGTGGCGTCATAGTCTGGTGCGATGTTGATGTAGTAAGGCGTCTCGATCTCGGTGCCATTGTCAGTGGACTGGCTGAACGAAGGCGTCAGCAGGCCGGTCTGACGGCGATCATCAAGCGGAAAGTAGATGTACGGGGTATAGAAAACCGGCACGTCTTTGACTTTCAGGACTACGTGTTTGGCTTCGCCCCAGCCCTTATCACGGTCCAGTTCAATATCCTTGCTGTGCAAAGACCAGGTGTTTTCACCTGGCTCACAGGTGGTGTAGCTGCCATCGGTCATGACGATGATGCCGTCGTCCCGGCGCATAAGCTTGTCGGCGGTGCCGCGAGCGCGAGCGTCATGAATCACGTAGTCGACGTTATCAATCCGCGTTTCGCCATTATCAATGCGCATGCTGGCCTGGTCGCCCAGCACCAGAACGCCCTGGTCGCGAAGCCGTACATTGCCCTCCAGGCGGGCGCTGCTGTTGGCCTGATCGAAGCTGGCCTGATCGGCTCGGGCCTGCAGTCGGCCCTGGCGCATCAGTACATCGCCTTCCAGTACGCCGGTCTGGCTACCTTGCTCGAATCGGCTGGATTCAGCCGAGGCGTAAACCGGTAGCTGATCGAAAGGCGTCTCGTCATTGCGGCCACTGCGCTCAGGCTCGACGTAAGTGCCGCCGCAGTAAGGCGCAATAGCCGCTTGCTGCTCTGCACTCAATTGCTCACGGGGCACCCAGTCCAGACGGCTGTAGTCGTTGTTGCCAGCATCGTTAGCGGCAACAGCGGAAGCTGCTATGCCGACCGGTTCGTTGCTGACGGGAGGCGGTGGTGGTGTCGCCTGCACTGGCCTGGGCGGCAGTTCACCGCGCGCCTGAATAGGTTCGCAGCTCCAGCTGTTGCCGCTAGGAGTACACTGTACCTGGCTGGCTGCGAAGGAGCTGATTGGCTGAGCAAGCAGCAAAGAGCTAGCCAGCAACATGGGAAATGAAGAGCGAAACGGAGGAGTTCGGTAGGCCATTATGTAATTATCCGGGCTTCCAGTCGGTGCGTGCTCGCGACGCCGTGTGCGAGGAGATAGCATTCTGCATGCTGTGTCTGTTCAGCAAGATACCGGATAATAAAGCATAGGGTGCTGCCAGAGCTAGGAAAGCGCGGAAAAAGTCCAGAGTCTGTGCAACAGCGTTGGACTTGACGGCGCTATAGATGACAATAGTGCGACTACTTACTAGATACGCTGGCTGTTGGATGCGGTCCGACAGCAGCAACGAGAAAGAGCAAAATGGATACAAGAATGACCCAGTTGGAGGGTTGGCTGCCGGCTGCTCTCGCAGAAGGCTTTACCCGCATGGGATGGCAGGGAATACCCTCTGGACAGCTGGCGCCAGCCAGTGCCGACGCCAGCTTCCGGCGCTACTTCCGGTGGCAGTCAGCAGAGCGTAGTCTGATTGTGATGGATGCGCCGCCCGAGCACGAAGACAGTACACCTTTTGTCCGTATTGCTGCCTTGTTAGAGGCCGCTGGCGTGCGAGTGCCGCGCATTTTAGCCAGTGATCTACAGCAAGGCTTTCTGCTGCTTGAGGATATGGGGGCTAAAACCTTCCTGCAGAGTATCGAATCCGGCGTTACCGCCGCACAGCTGGAGCAGATGTTCAGCAGCGCAATCGATACCCTGGTGCTGTGGCAGTTGGCTAGTCAGCCTGGCGTGCTGCCGCCCTACGATGAAGCGGTGCTTCGGCGTGAGCTGGCATTGTTTCCTGATTGGTATGTGGCACGGGAGCTGGGGCGTTCGTTCAATGCTCACGAGCAGGCCGACTGGGATCAGCTGCAGGCGCTGTTGCTGGAGAGTAATCTGGGCGAGGCTCAGGTGTTTGTGCATCGTGATTACATGCCGCGCAACCTGATGACCGCAGAAGCTGCGCCTGGGGTATTGGACTTTCAGGATGCACTCTATGGCCCGGCCAGCTACGACGCGACCTCGTTGTTTGCCGATGCCTTCTTCAGCTGGACGCCAGCAGAGCGCAAAAGCTGGCTGACGCGTTACTGGACTCAGGCCCTGGCGGCTGGCGTGCCGTTACCACGTGAGCTAGAGGTGTTTCTTGACCAGGCGCGGCTGATGGGTGTTCAGCGCCATCTAAAGGTGCTGGGGATTTTTGCGCGTATTTGCCATCGTGACGGTAAGTCGCATTATCTTCGCGATGCACCGCGTTTCGTCCGCTACCTGCGTGACGCCTGTGCAGACGACGTGCGCCTGCAACCCTTGCAGCGACTGCTGGACAGTCTTGGGCTGGCGGCATGAAAGCCATGATTCTGGCTGCTGGCAAAGGTGAGCGTATGCGCCCGTTGACGCTGCACACGCCCAAGCCGCTGTTACCGGTAGCAGGCAAGCCCCTGATTCAGTGGCATATGGATGCCCTGGCGGCTGCCGGTGTGAGTGAGCTGGTGATAAATCATGCCTGGCTGGGCGAGCAGTTGCAGCAGTACTTTGCCGATGGCGCTGCCTTCGGAGTGGATATCAAGTGGTCTGCCGAGGGCGAAGCGCTAGAGACAGGAGGAGGCATTCGCAAGGCGTTGCCGTTACTCGGCGAGGCTCCTTTCATCTTGGTGAATGGCGATATCTGGACCAATTATGACTTTTCTGCCCTGAGTATGCCGCCTGGCATGCTGGCGCACCTGGTGCTGATCGCCAATCCTGAGCATAACGTCAACGGCGACTTTGTACTTGCGCAAGGGCGAGTGAGTAACCCGCAACCGGGCGAGTCTGGACTGACCTATAGCGGCATCGCCGTATTGCATCCGGACTTGTTAGCGGATCAGCCAGTAAGCTCGTTCAAGTTGGCGCCCTTGCTGCGTAAGGCGGCAGATAAGGGGTTGGTCAGTGGTGAGTATTTTACCGGTGACTGGATTGATGTTGGCACGCCGCAGCGCCTGGCCGATGCTGGCGCGCGAGCGGTGGGTTAGCGCATGCTCTGGCCAGTGACGGTTATCGGTGCGCTGCTCGGCGCTGCTGGCGGCGGCGTGCCCGGTGTGCTGTTGGGCGCGGTCCTGGGGCATGCGCTGGACCGTCACTGGCGGCTGCGCCGCTGGCGTGATCTGTCTACCAAGTTGCGTGATATTCGTGGCAGACGCTCGCGTTTTGAACGCGTGTTGTTTCTATGCATGGGGCGGTTGGCACGAGCCAACGGCCGGGTGACCGCAGCGCACCTGCAACTGGCCCGGGATCTAATGCAGCAATATCGCCTGGACGAGACGGCCCGGCTGGCGGCTATGCACGACTTCAATGCGGGCAAGGGTGCGGGGCCGGAATTGACATCCCTGGTGCATCAGTTATGCCGCCGCGAACCAGGTCGGGCCGCCGAGTTGCTGGATTGCTCCTGGCGCATGGCAGTACTGTCAGGGCAGCTCAGTAGTGATGCTCGTGTTTTGCTCGATGCCTGGTCGAACAAGGCCGGGGTCGGCAGTGCCGAGCAGCAGCGCATGCACCAGAAACATCAACGTCATCAGCGCAGCTCTGCGCGGGCCCCGCTGGCGAGTCAGGATGCTGTGCAGCAAGCGGCGGCTTTGCTTCGGGTCGATTTGAGTGCGTCACCGGAAGAGATTAAACGTGCCTACCGCAGGCAGTTAAGCCTGCATCATCCGGACAAGCTGATTGCTCGCGGGGTGGTTGAGCCGAATATGTCGGGTGCGGGTGAGCAGATTCATCGTATCCAGGAAGCCTACGAGACTTTAAGGCGTCATCGCGGCTTTCGCTGATGCGGTCGAGCCTGCCGCCTGGGTTTCCACCAGCCGTTCCAGCCAGCCCTCAATGCGTTTTTGCAGCATGTCTTCAGCCAGCATCGAGTCCTGCAGATAATCAGTGTCCCACTGTTTGTACTGATCGTGACCTGCCCGCTGGGCTATGCGTTGATGCTCCCTGGCCTGAATCTCTCCCTGAGCGCTACCGCTATTGATCAGCTCGAGCAGCGGCTTGTCCCACTGTTCCAGTAGCAGTTGGAAGGTGGGCTGGTCCGCCAGCTCGGGCTCTCTTGGCTGGAACAGGATCAGCGCCTGTGGTGGCTGGCCGCTGACAGGCGGGCTCGCTGCGCGCAGTGCCCAGTATCCAGACGCGTCGCGCGCGATCACGGTGATATATTCATTTCCCTCTGCAGACAGCACCTTCCAGGCCGCCTGGATCAACTGCGTGCAGCGAGTGGCGTAGTCGGCCGCGGCATCCTCTGCTGGTGGCGCCTGATCTGGCTGGTTGTCAGCTGCTTGCAGTCCCTGCTCGACCGCACCGTCTTGTGGGTCGGTGTTGTCGGTTGGGGTGTCGTTCAGCGCACTGTCGGGCAGTGGTGGTGAGTCGGGCAGGCCGATTGAGAGGGTGTTCCAGCCTGCGTCGCTCAGCTGGCGGCGCAGTGGTGCAATCAGATTAGGCCAGTCCGCATGCTCGCCGGGCCCCGCAATCAATAGCACACCACCAAGGCCTTCAGGCCTCGCTGCCGGCATATATAGGCCAAGCTGCGACTCGCCGTTGAAGTCCAGTTTGCGTTGTTCTTGCGTAGGTAGTTTGCGTTCCAGTGCCTGTTCATACAGGGCGCTGCGCGAGGGCGACTCGATTCGTGTGCCTGGCTCCGCTATCTCTGCGGTTGCGTCTGCAGTGCTCGCTGGTTCTTGAGCTAATGCACATAGAGGCAGCAATAGTATGGATAACAACAGCATGGCGCGCATTTGACGGGGTCCTTTGGCGACTTCGGTCTGAGTATAACAGCGCAGCTGCGGCTCGCTTGAGGTAAACTGGCCGGTATTTCCTATCGTTACCGCCGCTGAGGTTTGCTATGCCAGATTACGCTATTGCCCCTTCCATCCTGTCTGCTGATTTTGCCCGTTTGGGCGAAGAAGTCGACAAAGTGCTGGCTGACGGCGCCGATATCGTGCATTTCGACGTAATGGACAACCACTACGTGCCCAACCTGACCATCGGGCCCATGGTGTGTGCAGCGCTGCGTAAATACGGCATTACTGCGCCGATTGATGTGCATCTGATGGTCAAGCCGGTAGACCGTATCATCGGCGATTTTCTTGAGGCGGGTGCGTCCTATATCACCTTCCATCCAGAAGCCTCCGAGCATGTGGATCGCTCGCTGCAGCTGATCAAGCAGGGTGGCGCCAAGGCCGGTCTGGTATTTAATCCGGCAACCTCACTGGATGCGCTTAAATACGTGATGGATAAGGTCGATATGGTGCTCCTGATGAGCGTCAACCCCGGCTTTGGTGGTCAGAAGTTTATCCCTGGCACGCTGGATAAATTGCGCGAAGCGCGGGCGCTGATCGATGCCAGCGGTCGTGATATCCGCTTGGAAATCGATGGCGGCGTGAATGTGGATAACATCCGCGCCATCGCCGAGGCGGGCGCAGATACCTTTGTTGCCGGTTCTGCGATCTTCAATACGCCAGACTATAAGGCCGTTATCGACCGCATGCGCAGCGAGCTGGCTCAGGTCGCGCGCTGATATGCAGGCGCTGCGACAGTTGTTTGCTGGCGATCTGCCCCGGCTGGTGATGTTTGATCTGGATGGCACGCTGATGGACTCAGTGCCTGATCTGGCGGCAGCCGTCGACCAGATGCTGGCGCTGCGCAACAGGCCGCCAGCGGGTATTGAGCGCGTACGTGACTGGGTTGGTAACGGCGCTGCGGTGTTGGTGCGTCGTGCGCTGGCTGATGATATGCAGCATGCGGATGTGAACGACACCGAAGCTCAGTCGGCGTTGGCCGATTTTTTACGTTGTTACGCTGGTGATCACTCCCGCACGCAGTTGTATCCGGGCGCTGCCGAGTTGCTGGCCGCGCTGCAGGCGAATGGGGTAAAGCTGGCTCTGGTGACCAACAAGCCGGAGCGCTTTCTTCCTGAGCTGCTGACAGAGAAAGGCCTGGCCGGTCGTTTTGCTTGGTTGGTGGGTGGCGATACGCTGCCAGTCCAGAAGCCGGATCCTGGCGCGCTGCTATGGGTTATGCAACAGGCCGGGGTTAGTGCTGGGCAGTCCCTTTTTGTGGGTGACTCGCGCAATGATGTGCGGGCGGCCAAGGCCGCAAAGGTGCCGGTTGTGGCGGTTAGCTACGGTTATAACCATGGTGAGCCGATTGCGGCGGAAAACCCTGACTTGCTGGTTGATTCACTTGATGCGCTCATATAGTCTTGCTGCGTTACCCCTTCTGCTGGATGGATCAGCCGTGTTTGTCAGCAACCGCAAACTGATGAGAGTTATCAAGGCGCTCGCCCGCTGGCGTTGGCGTGTCTGATGTGCGCTCGCCTGCGTGATTCGCAGGCATTTCTGGTTTGTGTGTGACGACAATTTTTGCCCATGAGGCTGATCATGACTCAAGACGAATTTCTTCGCCTGGCCGCTCAGGACTGTAATCGCGTACCCGTAGTGCGCGAAGTGCTGGCCGACCTCGAAACCCCGCTTTCTACCTATCTGAAACTGGCCGATGGTGCCTACTCCTATCTGCTGGAGTCAGTGCAGGGCGGCGAAAAGTGGGGTCGTTATTCCATTATCGGGCTGCCTGCACGCACTGTGCTGCGGGTCGATGGTCATACCGCGACCGTGCTGACAGATGGCGTAGAGCAGGAGCGCCACGAGTGCGCCGATCCGCTCGCCTTTGTGGAGGAATTCAAGGCCCGTTATAGGGTGCCTTCGATTCCGGGGCTGCATCGCTTCAATGGCGGCCTGGTAGGCTATTTTGGTTACGACTGCGTGCGCTATGTCGAGCCGCGTCTGGCCAACAGCGTCAATCCGGACACTTTGGGAACGCCGGATATCCTGCTGATGGTGTCGGACGAGGTGGTGGTGTTCGACAATCTGGCGGGCAAACTGCACGCCATAGTGCTGGCTGATCCCGAGCAAGCCGATGCCTTTGCCCACGCCAATGCGCGTCTGGATCAGTTGCTGGAACAGCTGCGGCAGCCCATGCAGCCGCGCAAGTTGCTCGATTTGAGCGCGTCGGTGGATATGGATCTGGATTACCGCGCCAGCTTTACCCGCGAAGATTACGAGCGTGCGGTGGATACGGTAAAAGAGTACATCCTGGCCGGCGACTGCATGCAGGTCGTGCCATCGCAGCGCATGAGCATCGACTTCAAAGCGGAGCCTATCGATCTGTATCGCGCGCTACGCAGCCAGAATCCGACACCTTATATGTACTTCTTCAACTTCGGCGACTTCCATGTGGTCGGCAGTTCGCCCGAGGTTTTGGTGCGCGTAGAAGAGGGTGAAGTGACCGTGCGTCCGATCGCCGGTACCCGCCCGCGTGGCGCGACCGAAGAAGAGGACTTGGCGCTGGAGCAGGACCTGCTCGCGGACGCCAAGGAGATCGCCGAGCATTTGATGCTGATCGATCTGGGCCGCAACGACGTCGGACGGGTAGCGGAAATTGGCAAGGTGCAGCTGACCGAGAAGATGGTCATCGAGCGCTATTCCAATGTCATGCATATCGTTTCCAACGTACAGGGCCAGCTCAAGCCGGAGTTGAACGCGATGGACGCGCTGCGCGCTATTTTGCCGGCTGGCACCTTGTCCGGTGCGCCCAAGATTCGTGCTATGGAAATCATTGATGAGTTGGAGCCGGTCAAACGCGGTGTTTACGGCGGCGCAGTAGGTTACTGGGCGTGGAACGGCAATATGGATACCGCGATTGCGATCCGTACTGCGGTGATCAAAGACGGTGAGCTGCATGTGCAGGCCGGTGGCGGCATCGTCGCTGACTCGGTGCCTGCGCTGGAGTGGGAAGAAACCATCAACAAGCGCCGCGCCATGTTTCGCGCCATCGCCCTGGCTGAACAAGCCGCCCGGTAAAGGAGCAATACCATGCTGTTAATGATTGATAACTACGACTCCTTTACCTACAACGTGGTGCAGTACCTGGGCGAGCTGGGTGCCGACGTTAAGGTTGTTCGTAACGATGAGCTGACCGTTGCCGAAATCGAAGCGCTCAACCCCGAACGCATCGTGGTCTCGCCCGGCCCTTGCACTCCTAACGAGGCGGGTGTTTCCGTCGCGGTACTTAAACATTTTGCTGGCAAGCTGCCGATTTTGGGTATCTGTCTGGGCCATCAAAGTATCGGCCAGGCATTTGGCGGCGACGTAGTGCGCGCGCGTCATGTGATGCATGGCAAGACCAGTCCGGTCTACCATCAAGGGCTTGGGGTCTTTGCCGGGCTGAATAATCCGTTGACCGTCACCCGTTATCATTCGCTGGTAATCAGCCGCGAAACCCTGCCCGAGTGCCTGGAGTTGACGGGCTGGACGCAGGATGAGCAGGGTAATGTGGACGAGATCATGGGCGTGCGTCACCGCGAGTTCATGATCGAGGGGGTACAGTTCCATCCTGAATCCATTCTCTCGGATCAGGGCCACGAGCTACTGGATAATTTTCTCAAGCAGCAGGGCGGCCTGCGCGGCTGAACGCAAGCAAAGGCGAGCAAAGGAGAATCTATGGATATTAAGGCAGCCCTCAGCAAGGCAGTTGATCAGCTGGATCTGAGCACCGAAGAAATGCAGGACGTTATGCGCCAGATCATGACCGGCCAGTGCACCGATGCACAGGTGGGTGGTTTTCTGGTCGCACTACGCATGAAGAGTGAGACGCTGGACGAGATCACCGGCGCTGCCATGGTCATGCGTGAACTGGCGTCTACCGTCTCCATTGATGCCGAACGTCTGGTCGATACCTGTGGTACCGGCGGCGATGGCGCGAATATCTTTAATGTTTCTACCGCTGCCGCGCTGGTTGTTGCGGCGGCTGGAGGCAAGGTTGCCAAGCACGGCAATCGTGCGGTCTCTGGTAAGAGCGGTAGTGCTGATTTGCTCGAGGCGGCAGGCGTCAATCTGGACCTCACGCCCGAGCAGGTAGCGCGGTGCGTTGAGACCGTGGGCGTCGGCTTCATGTTTGCCCCCGCCCATCACGGCGCCATGAAGCACGCCATTGGTCCCCGTCGTGAGCTGGGTCTGCGCACTATATTCAATATGCTCGGGCCGATGACCAATCCGGCAGGCGTCAAACATCAGGTGATTGGTGTTTTTACCCCGACCCTGTGCCGGCCGATTGCCGAGGTGCTCAAGCGCCTGGGTAGCGAGCATGTATTGGTTGTGCACTCCAAGGACGGGTTGGATGAGCTGAGTCTGGCCGCCACCAGTCATATTGCCGAGCTAAAAGATGGTGAAGTACGAGAGTACGATGTCAGCCCGGAAGAGCTGGGCATCAAAAGTCGCAGCCTGATTGGTTTGACGGTAGAGGACCCGCTGGCGTCTCTCGCGCTGATTCGCGATGCGCTGGGTAAGCGCACTACGGAGGCGGGTGAGAAGGCGGCCGATATTATTATTCTGAATGCGGGCGCAGCTCTTTATGCGGCGGACCATGCAACTTCGCTGCAAGAAGGCGTCAAGTTAGCCTCGGATGCACTGTATTCCGGTCTGGCCCGAGAGAAACTCAACGAGCTGATTGCCTTCACCGAGGTGTTCAGAGAGGAAGCTGAGCAATGAGTGTGCCGACCATTCTGCAAAATATTGTTGCCCGCAAGCATGAAGAAGTAGCCGAGCGCAGCGCGCGCGTTGCTATCCAGACGCTGGAGCAGATGGCCTCAGCGGCTTCAGCGACACGCGGTTTTGCTGCCGCCCTGCAGAGCCGCGCCAAGGCGCGTAAGCCGGCGGTCATCGCAGAAATAAAAAAAGCGTCGCCAAGTAAAGGCGTGCTACGTGAGCATTTTGATCCGGCTGCGATCGCACTTAGCTATGCCGAGGGTGGTGCGGCCTGTCTGTCAGTGCTGACGGATGTCGATTTCTTTCAGGGGCATGACGATTATCTGCAGCAGGCACGCAACGCCTGCGCATTGCCGGTGATCCGCAAGGATTTCATCGTCGACCCTTATCAAGTGGTTGAAGCGCGCGCTCTGGGTGCCGACTGCATCTTGCTGATTGCCGCTTGTCTGGATGACGCGCAGATGGGCGAGCTGGCGGCAACGGCAAAAGAGCAGGGGCTGGATGTGCTGGTTGAAGTACATGATGCCGCTGAGCTTGAGCGTGGGCTTGTGCTGGAAACCCCCTTGATCGGTATCAATAACCGTAACCTGCATACCTTTGAAGTGACCCTGGATACGACTCTGGAGTTATTACCGCAAATTCCCAAGGGTAAGACCCTGGTGACTGAAAGCGGCATACTTCATCGCACCGATGTTGAGCTCATGCTGGCCCATGAAGTTTATAGTTTTCTAGTGGGTGAGGCGTTCATGCGTGCCAGTGATCCGGGGCATGAGCTGAAAAGACTCTTTTTCTAGTTAATTGCAGGTTTAAAAACCTCCCCTCGTTAAGCGTCGGGAGGTTTTTTATGGCTGAAACATTAGGAAACTTGATGTTTTAGAACCAAATATTGCGCTTTATGTCTTAATCGCTCGATGGGATCATAATCACCAATTGAATGGAGCACGACATGTCCTTGCGAAACACAGCCCAACGGTACGGTTTGATCAGCGTTGTTTTGCATTGGCTCATGGCATTGGGTGTGATCGGGCTTTTCTCGTTGGGGCTGTGGATGACGGATCTTGGCTACTACAGTCCGTATTACACCAGCGCGCCCTTTTGGCACAAAAGCATAGGTCTGGTCTTGGCGGTCTTGCTGGTGCTGCGTCTCGTTTGGCGCTTGGCTAATCCCAAGCCTGATCCCCTTGCCGGTCATCGGGGCTGGGAGATCAGTTTGTCGGCTCTGGTGCACCTTCTGCTTTACTTACTGCTCGGTATTATCGTGCTGAGCGGTTATCTGATTTCGACTGCAAAGGGCCAGGGCATTAGTCTGTTCGGCTGGCTTGAAGTGCCAGCGCTGGTCACCAACCTGCCCGATCAGGCCGACCGTGCTGGCGCTGTGCACTACTGGTTGGCAGTCAGCGTAATTGGTTTGGCGGCCCTGCACGCTTTGGGCGCACTAAAGCATCACCTGCTGGATCGGGATGACACATTGCGCCGTATGCTTGGTATGCGGCTTAAACAAGGCAAGGAGAGTTAGCATGAAAAAGACATTTGCGGGATTGGCACTGGGTAGCTTGATGGCGCTGTCGGGTGCGTTGCAGGCGGCCGACTACGTGATTGATAAAGAGGGGCAGCATGCCTCAATCAATTTCAAGATCAGCCACCTGGGCTATAGCTTTGTATACGGTCGCTTCAATGACTTCAGCGGTAACTTCAGCTGGGACGCAGACAAGCCCGAGAGCAGCGCTGTCAATGTCAGCATCAACACTGACAGCGTTGACTCGAATCACGCCGAGCGCGACAAGCATTTGCGTAGCGATGATTTCCTGAATGTTGCCGAGCATCCTACCGCGACCTTCGAGTCCACTGGGGTTGCAATGACGGGTGACGATACCGCCAACGTCACCGGCAACCTTACGCTCAATGGCGTAACCAAGCCGGTGGTACTGGATGCCAAGTTTATTGGCGAAGGTGATGATCCATGGGGCGGCTATCGTGCTGGCTTCTCTGGCACCACTACGCTGACCTTGAAGGACTTTGATATCTCGCGCGATCTGGGTCCGGCAGCGCAAGATGTTGAGTTGATCATCACTGTTGAGGGCGTGCGTCAGTAAGCGCATCCGCTCGATAGAAAGTTGTGCTCAGGGTCTCTTCGGAGGCCCTTTTTTTTGAGCGAAATCCGCGCTGGGATACTGCGCCCTATGCGGGCTTATTCTTTCATTCTGTCTGGGCAAGGTAGCGCTCAGCTTCTGCCGTCAGCCAAGTAGCAAAGGCCATTAGTGCGGCTGCTTCTGCCTTGCGCTCAGGTATCACCAGAAAGTAACTGTTGGTGCTGTCGAAGCTCTGAGGGCAGGGGCTGATAAGCCGGCCGTCGGCTAGCTCCTGGCGGATCAGAAAGGGCGGTATCAGCGCAACGCCCATGCCATGCATGGCGGCCTGGGCGAGCATTGAAAACAGTTCCAGTCGCGTGCCGTTCAGGTCATGTTCTACGCGCATGTCGAGCGCAGCAAACCATTGTCGCCAAGCATACGGTCGGGTGGTCTGTTGCAACAACGGCAGGCTGGCAATTTGCTCGGCACTTAGTTGCTGTGCTGGCGCAATCAGTCCCGGGCTGCAGACGGGTATCGGCGATTCCTTCATCAAAAAGTGCGTTTGGGTACCTGACCATTCACCGTCGCCAAAGTAGATGGCCGCGTCGAACTCGGTATCGGCAAACAGAAACGGGCGCGTGCGGTTGGTCAGGTTGATGGTGATTTGCGGATGTTGTTTGAGAAAGTCGCCGAGGCGCGGCAGTAGCCACTGCGTGCCGAAAGTTGGCACCAGCGCCAGTTCCAGTGTGGCTGTGCCCTGATTACCCATCACCGAGAGCGTGTCGCGCTCGACCGCATCCAGTCGGCTGGCGATGCGTCGGCTATAGGTCTGGCCAGCATCGGTCAGCTTGACCCCGCGACGGGTGCGACGAAACAGTTGGATATCAAGAAACTCTTCCAGGTTTGCGATCTGTCGGCACACCGCGCTCTGAGTCAGCGACAGTTCCTCTGCCGCCTTGGTGAAGCTCTCGTGGCGGGCAGAGGATTCAAAGCAGATTAGTGCTTGAGTCGGCGGAATTTTGCGGCGCATTGGGGCTCCTTCGGAGCAGCTATAAGCTTGAAGCTGAAGGCTGGAAGTTCACCTCTTGCGGAGGTCGTCGGCTGCGAGGTTAGGCTATGCTCAGTAAAAGCAGCTACTCACGCAGTGCTCAAGCTTCCAGCCTTCAGCTCCAAGCTTTCAGCTGTGTTTTTTCGGAGTTCCAATTTAGCACAAATACCTGCGCAAAATACGCTTGTTAGCCCATTCCCCTGTGCGTACAGTTATCGTCATCTAATGCTCCCGCAGGGGGCTTTGTACCAACATCTGACTACCGGAGTGCTCATGGCCGCATCCAAAGCAAGTTTCAATTGGGAAGATCCGTTGTTGCTGGACCAGCAGTTGACTGAAGAAGAGCGCATGGTGCGTGACAGCGCACGTCAGTACTGCCAGGACAAGTTGATGCCACGGGTGCTCAACTCCTTCCGCAACGAGCAGACCGATGTCGAGATCTTCCGTGAGATGGGTGAGCTGGGCCTGCTGGGCGCGACCATTCCGGAGGAGTACGGCGGAAGCGGCCTGAACTACGTGTGCTACGGCCTGATTGCCCGTGAAGTGGAGCGTGTGGATTCCGGCTATCGCTCGATGATGAGCGTGCAGTCTTCTCTGGTGATGGTACCGATCAACGAATTTGGTAGTGAAGAGCAGAAGCAGAAGTACCTGCCCAAGCTGGCCTCTGGCGAGTTTATCGGCTGCTTTGGTCTGACTGAGCCAAACCATGGTTCCGATCCGGGCTCCATGATCACCCGTGCGCGCTCAACTGAAGGCGGTTACCTGCTGAAAGGCGCCAAGATGTGGATCACCAACAGCCCCATCGCCGACGTCTTTGTCGTCTGGGCAAAAACCGACGACGACGTGATTCGCGGCTTCATCCTGGAAAAAGGCTGGAAAGGCCTGAGCGCTCCGGCGATCAAGGGCAAGGTTGGCCTGCGTACCTCTATCACCGGCGAAATCGTGATGGAAGATGTATTCGTACCAGAAGAGAACATGCTGCCACACGTTACCGGTCTGAAAGGTCCGTTCACCTGCCTGAACTCAGCCCGTTACGGTATTTCCTGGGGCGCTCTGGGCGCTGCCGAGTTCTGCTGGCACACCGCCCGCCAGTACACCATGGATCGTCTGCAGTTTGGCCGTCCGCTGGCGCAAACTCAGCTGGTACAGAAGAAGCTGGCTGATATGCAGACCGAAATCACGCTGGCGCTGCAAGGCTGCCTGCGCCTGGGCCGCATGAAAGACGAAGGTACTGCTGCAGTAGAGATTACCTCGATCATGAAGCGTAACTCCTGCGGCAAGTCGCTGGACATCGCCCGCGTTGCCCGCGACATGCTCGGTGGTAACGGTATCTCCGATGAGTACGGTGTGATTCGCCACGTGGTTAACCTGGAAGTGGTCAACACCTACGAAGGTACCCACGACGTGCACGCGCTGATTCTGGGTCGCGCGCAGACCGGCCTTCAGGCGTTTTTCTAACGCCGTACGGCAGCAGCTACAAGCTACAAGCTACAAGCTACAAGCTACAAGCTACAAGCGGCAAGTTGGCCTGAGTAGGGCCTGCTTGCTGCGTTAGTACTGCAAGCTTAGAGCTGCCTCCTTCGAATTCACCTTAAAACTGCACGGCTAGCTTGGCGCTTGAAGCTTGCCGCTTGGAGCTGTCTCTATGGGTGCACTTACCGGTCTTAAAGTGCTCGATCTTTCCCGCGTATTAGCCGGCCCTTGGGCTGGCCAGATGCTGGCTGATCTGGGGGCCGATGTGGTTAAGGTCGAGCGGCCTGAGGTGGGTGATGACACCCGTGCCTGGGGGCCGCCTTATCTGCGTGACGCCGATGGCCGCGACACCTCGGAAGCAGCCTATTTCTTGTCCGCCAACCGTAACAAGCGCTCCATTACCATCGACTTTACCCAGGCCGAAGGTCAGCAGCAGGTGCGTGAATTGGTGGCCAAGGCGGACGTACTGATCGAGAACTTCAAGGTCGGCGGCTTGGCGGCTTACGGGCTGGATTACGCCAGTCTGCAGCAACTCAATCCGGGTCTGATCTACTGTTCGATTACCGGTTTTGGTCAGACTGGGCCGTACGCCAAGCGAGCAGGCTATGACTTTATGATTCAGGCCATGGGTGGCCTGATGAGTGTGACGGGCAAGGCTGCCGGAGAAGAGGGCGCAGGGCCGGTCAAGGTCGGTGTGGCGCTAACCGATATTCTTACCGGTTTGTATGCCAGTAACGCGGTATTGGCCGCGCTGGCCGAGCGAGAGCGCAGCGGTCAGGGGCAATATATCGATCTGGCGTTGCTGGACGTGCAGGTGGCCTGCCTGGGTAACCAGGCACTTAACTACCTGACCACCGGCGTGCCACCCCAGCGGCTGGGTAACGCGCATCCCAACATCGTGCCTTATCAGGATTTTCCGACGGCCGATGGCGATTTCATTCTTACCGTGGGTAACGACGGGCAGTTCCGACGCTTCTGTGAGGTAGCGGGACATCCCGAATGGGCCAGCGATGCGCGTTTCGCCAGCAATGCACAGCGCGTCGCGCACCGCGCCGAGCTTATTCCGTTGATCCGTCAGGCCACCGTATTTCGCACTACCGCCGAGTGGATTATTGCGCTGGAGCGAGCCGGTGTGCCTTGCGGGCCAATCAACGATCTGGCGCAGGTGTTTGCCGATGAGCAGATCAAGGCGCGCGGCGTGCAGATAACTCTGCCGCACGCGCTGTCTGGCGAGGTGGCGCTGGTAGCCAACCCGATACGCTTGTCGCGTACGCCAGTGGAGTATCGCACTGCGCCGCCGCTGTTAGGCGAGCACAGCGCGGAGGTGCTGGCAGACTGGCTGGGAAACCAGAAAAAAGCTGATCCTAGCGCGTAGGCGAGCGCTCGCGACGCTGCGCTCGCGCCATTCTTCGGTTTTCTTCCTGGCTTTGCGCCAATACGTCCTGCACGTAGCTGATGTGCTCGCTGGCAATCTTGCGGGCATCTTCTGCGCGTCCCTGCATGATCGCAGCAAACAGAGCCTGATGTTGTTCAACCAGCATCAGCCGCGTCTCGCTGCGCAGCGCGTACATGCCGCCGATATTAGTCACTACATTGCGTTTGAGCAGGTCGAACAGTCCGCGGATGGTATGCAGTAGCACCATGTTGTGACTAGCCTCGGCAATCGCCAGGTGGAAGCGCGCGTCTGCTGCGCCTTCTTCGGCGCGTGTTGCCTTTCCTTCCTTGGCGTAGCAGCGCTGTAATTCATCGAACGCGGTCTGCAAGTGCTGGCGGTCTACCTCGGTAGCACGTAGAGCGGCGTAATAGGCGCAGTCGGCTTCCAGCGTATGACGAAATTCCAGTAAGTCGCGTTGCGCTTCCGGACGCCCCTCCAGCAGGCCCAGCAGCGGGTCGCTAAAACTGGAGCCCAGTGTTTCGCTTACATAATTGCCGCCACCCTGACGACTGATCAGCAAACCTTTGGCGACCAGCTTTTGCACTGCCTCGCGCAATGACGGCCGTGACACGCCGAACTGCTCTGCCAGGGCGCGCTCGGGCGGCAAGCGTTCACCAGGCTGCAGCGTGCCCTCCAGAATCATGGTTTCCAGCTGTTCGACGATGTTGTCGGACAACCTCCTTTGGCGGATGTGTCCTACTTCCATTGTTATTCCTTTTGGTCTTACCAATTTTCGGTCAAGGGTACTCGTGCGCTGACGGCCGATCAACCGGATGAGGCCTTTGTATACCAAAGTCTACATTGCCAAATTTGACATGAGGTTGCCGCTTTCATACTCTGAGTCGAGTTTTTTGTAAATTGGTATTACCAATTAGCGCGGGTTCTGCTAAAAAACAAGTATAGGAGCGCTTCATGTCATCCGGATTACTGGCCCTATTGGCCTTCACCCCTATTTTGCTGGCCAGTATTTTGCTGGTCGGGTTGCGCTGGCCAGCCCGGCGCGCCATGCCCCTGGTGTATCTGGTCAGTGCGTTGATTGCGCTCTACGGCTGGGATATGAGTTTCAATCGAGTAATGGCCTCAACCCTCCAGGGGCTGATTGTTACCCTGGGGCTGTTGTGGATCATCTTTGGCGCCATCCTGCTGCTCAATACGCTTAAACACTCCGGTGGCATCGCCGTGATTCGGGCCGGTTTTACCACCATCAGCCCTGATCCGCGGATTCAGGCGATCATCATTGCCTGGTTGTTTGGTTGCTTTATCGAAGGGGCGTCCGGTTTCGGTACTACGGCCGCTATCGCTGCGCCGCTGCTGGTCGCTATTGGCTTCCCGGCCATGGCTGCGGTGCTGATGGGCATGTTGGTGCAAAGCACGCCGGTGTCCTTTGGTGCGGTGGGTACACCGATTGTGGTGGGCATTACCACCGGGCTGGATACTGCTGCTATCAGCCAGCAGCTAACGGCTAATGGCTCCAGCTGGGAGGCCTACCTGCAGCTGATCACCAGTCAGGTCGCCATTATCCATGCCATCGTGGGCACTATCATGCCGCTGATCATGGTCATCATGCTGGTGCGTTTCTTCGGCCGTGAGAAGAGCTGGCGTGCGGTGTTTGAAGTGCTGCCTTTTGCCCTCTTTGCAGGTCTGGCGATGACCATTCCCTATGTGCTCACCGGTATTTGGCTAGGCCCAGAGTTTCCGTCACTGGTTGGTGGTCTGGTCGGGCTGGCAGTGGTCACGACGGCTGCGCGTGCAGGCTTTTTGGTACCCAAAAATGTCTGGTCGTTTGCCGATCGCAAGGATTGGCCCGCCGAGTGGATAGGTACCATCGAAATGAAGCTCGATGAGCTGACTGCGCGCCCCATGGGCAGCTTTCGGGCGTGGCTACCTTACCTGCTGGTTGGTGTGATTCTGGTGATCAGCCGTATATTTCCTGAGGTCACCGCACTGTTCAAATCGATCTCGTTTGGCGCCAGCGATTTGCTCGGTGAAGTGGGCATTAGCGCAGCCGTGCAGCCACTCTATTTGCCGGGCGGTATTCTGGTGATGGTCGTGCTGATGACCTTCTTCTTGCACCGTATGCAGCTGCGTGACCTGGGCAATGCCGCCAAGGAGTCGGGCGGTGTATTACTGAGTGCCGGTTTTGTGCTGCTGTTTACTGTGCCTATGGTACGTATCCTGATCAATTCCGGCGTTAACGCAGCCGATCTGCCGAGCATGCCCATTGTCATGGCGCGCTATGTAGCAGACAGCGTGGGCGGTATCTATCCGCTGTTTGCGCCCGCTATCGGTGCGCTGGGCGCGTTCCTTGCTGGCTCCAATACGGTGTCCAACATGATGTTCAGCCAGTTTCAGTTCGGCGTTGCCAGCAATCTGGGGCTATCGACTGCATTGGTGGTCGCAGGCCAGGCCATCGGCGCCGCAGCGGGTAACATGATTGCGATTCACAACGTGGTAGCCGCATCGGCTACTGTCGGCCTGCTGGGGCGCGAAGGCACTACTCTGCGCCGCACCATCTGGCCAACGCTTTACTATGTGCTGGCTACGGGCCTGATCGCGCTGTTTGCGGTTTATGTGCTCAACGTCAGCGATCCGCTGCTGGCCGGTTGAAGCCAGGTTTGAACGCGCCCCGGCCGTGACCGGGGCGTTTGCCGTTTAGTGAACACGGGACACCCACATGATCATCTCTGCCTCTACCGATTACCGCGCCGCTGCCAAGCGTCGCTTGCCGCCTTTCCTGTTCCATTACATTGACGGCGGTGCCTACGCCGAACATACGCTCAAACGCAATGTGGCGGATCTGGCGGATATTGCCCTGCGTCAGCGGGTGCTGAACAACATGTCCGAGTTGAGCTTGGAAACGCAATTGTTTGGCGAGACGCTGGCCATGCCGGTTGCGTTGTCACCGGTCGGCTTGACGGGTATGTACGCGCGCCGGGGCGAGGTGCAGGCAGCCCGTGCTGCGGACGCCAAAGGCATTCCCTTTACCCTGTCCACGGTATCGGTATGCCCGATCGAAGAGGTAGCGCCAGCCATCCAGCGACCCATGTGGTTCCAGCTCTATGTGTTGAAAGACCGCGGCTTTATGAAGAACGCCCTGGAGCGCGCCAAGGCGGCCGGGGTGACCACGCTGGTATTTACCGTAGATATGCCGGTGCCCGGCGCGCGCTACCGTGATGCACATTCCGGCATGAGTGGCCCGAATGCGGCTATGCGTCGGATGCTGCAGGCCGTAACACATCCGCGTTGGGCGCTGGATGTCGGCTTGCTGGGCAAGCCGCACGACCTGGGCAACATTTCTGCGTATCGCGGCAACCCGACCGGGCTGGAAGACTATATCGGCTGGCTGGGTAACAATTTTGATCCCTCTATTTCCTGGAAGGACCTAGAGTGGATTCGCGAGTTCTGGGATGGCCCCATGGTAATCAAGGGTATTCTGGATGCGGCTGATGCGCGTGATGCGGTGAACTTTGGTGCTGATGGCATTGTGGTCTCCAATCACGGCGGTCGTCAGCTCGATGGCGTGCTATCCAGTGCGCGCGCCTTGCCGCCCATCGCCGATGCGGTGAAGGGCGAGATCAAAATTCTGGTTGATTCCGGTATTCGCACCGGGCTGGATGTGGTGCGTATGCTGGCGCTGGGAGCTGACTGCACCATGCTGGGTCGTGCCTTTATTTACGCGCTGGCGGCCGACGGTGAGGCTGGCGTCAGTAATCTTCTGGAGTTGATAGAGAAGGAAATGCGGGTCGCCATGGTGTTGACAGGGGCCAAGTCGATAGCCGACATCAGCGCTGATCTGTTGGTGCGGGAACTGCAGGAACTGACCAAGTAAACCGGAGCCACCATGAGCCTGTCTGCTGAATTTCTGTCCGGCGCGCGCCGTCTGATTCCTGCCGAGCGCCTGTTTGATGACCCGCTATCGACTATGGCCTTTGGCACCGATGCGAGTTTCTATCGCCTGGTGCCCAAGCTGGTGGTGCGGGTCGAGTCGGAGAACGAAGTGGTGTGTCTGCTGCATCTGGCGGGGCGCCATCAGGTATCGGTAACCTTTCGTGCCGCCGGTACCAGTCTGTCCGGGCAGGCGATCAGTGACTCTGTGCTGATTGTGCTGGGTGACTACTGGAGTGGTCGGCAAGTGCGTAACAACGGAGCACAGATTCGATTGCAGCCGGGTGTCATCGGTGCACAGGCGAATGCAGCACTGGCGCCCTTGGGGCGCAAGATAGGCCCTGATCCGGCCTCCATCAATGCCTGCAAGATCGGTGGCATTGTTGCCAACAACGCCAGTGGCATGTGCTGCGGCACCGCACAGAATAGCTACCAGACTCTGGCCGGTATGCGTCTGGTGCTGGCCGACGGTCAGGTCGTTGACACCGAGGATGAGTCAGGTCTGTCGGCCTTTCGGCAGAGTCATGCAGAGCTGTTGGCACAGTTGGCTGAGCTCGGTCGTGAGACGCGTGCCAATACGGCATTGGCCGAGCGGATTCGGCACAAGTACCGGCTAAAAAATACCACTGGCTTATCGCTTAACGCCTTGGTCGACTTTGATGAGCCGCTGGATATCCTGACCCACCTGATGGTCGGTTCCGAGGGCACGCTCGGTTTCATCAGCTCGGTTACCTACAACACCGTGCCAGAGTATCCCCACAAGGCCAGCGCGCTGATTGTGTTCCCGGATGTCGATACCTGCTGTCGCGCCGTCCCCATCCTCAAGCAGCAACCAGTAGCCGCGGTCGAGCTGCTGGATAGACGCAGCTTGCGTTCGGTGCAGGATCAGCCCGGTTTGCCCGAATGGGTCGCCGGGTTATCGGAGGGCGCCTGTGCCTTGCTGATTGAGTCGCGCGCGGCCAGCCAGAGCTTGTTGCACGAGCAGTTGGCACGGATTAATGAGGCGTTGGTGCCCTTTGCCGTGGAGCGGCAAGTCGACTTTACCGAGGACGCCAAGGTTTCCGGTCAGCTGTGGGCAATCCGCAAGGGTACTTTCCCGGCCGTAGGCGCAGTGCGTGCAACCGGTACAACGGTGATTATTGAGGATGTCACTTTCCCGGTCGAGCAATTGGCTGCGGGCGTCAATCGTCTGATCGAGCTGTTTGAAAAACACGGCTACGACGAGGCGATCATTTTCGGGCATGCGCTGGAAGGCAATCTCCACTTTGTCTTCACTCAAGGCTTTGACGAGCCCGCGCAGATTGCTCGTTACGAAGCGTTCATGGGTGATGTGGCGCAGCTGGTTGCGGTCGAGTTTGGCGGTTCATTGAAAGCCGAGCACGGCACGGGCCGCAACATGGCTCCCTTCGTCGAGATGGAGTGGGGCAGTGAAGCCTATCAGCTGATGTGGCGGATCAAACGACTGCTCGACCCGCAGGGAATTCTGAATCCGGATGTCGTGCTGTCCGAAGACCCGACTATCCATCTTAAAAACTTGAAGCCCCTGCCGGCAGCCAATGAAATTGTCGATAAGTGTATTGAGTGCGGCTTCTGCGAGCCGGTTTGCCCGAGTAATGGTCTGACGCTGACGCCACGCCAGCGCATCGTTATCTGGCGTGACATTCAGGCCAAGAAACGCGCGGGCGTTGATACTCGCGAGTTGGAGGAGGCCTATCAATACCAGGGCGTCGACAGCTGCGCTGCTACCGGATTGTGTGCCCAGCGTTGCCCGGTAGGCATCAATACCGGCGACCTGATCAGAGCTATCCGGGCGGATCAGGCAGATCAGGCGGGTCGGGCTGACTGGTTGGCCGGGCATTTTGCCGGCGCACTCAAGGGCGTGCGCTTTGCGCTGCGAGTCGCCGATACGGCCCATCGCTTGCTGGGCGCTCCGCGTCTGCAGCGCATGAGCCAGGCTACTCGACGTCTCAGTGGCGGACGGCTGCCGGTGTGGGACCCTTCACTGCCACAGCCGGTGCGCCTGATTCAACCCTTACTGGTGGCCGCTAGTGCCAAGCCGCGCGTCGTGTATTTGCCAGCCTGTATCTCCCGCACCATGGGGCCGGCACGCTCGGATAGCGAGCAGGAGCCCTTGATTGACAAGACCCGCGCGCTGCTGGAAAAAGCCGGCTTTGAGGTGGTTTTCCCGGAACTGATGGACTCACTGTGTTGTGGTCAGCCCTTTGCTTCCAAAGGCTACCCCGAGCAGGCTGAGGCCAAGCGCAGTGAGCTGCTGGACGCATTACGTCTGGCCAGCCGTGACGGGCAGGATCCGATCTATTGTGACACCAGCCCCTGCACGCTTAGCCTGCTCCAGGCGAACGTTGAAGGACTGGATATTTACGATCCGGTCAGGTTCATCCGCAGCCATCTATACGACCGACTGCATTTCACCCCACAGTCCGAATCGGTGGCGGTACATGTGACCTGTAGCACTCAACATTTGGGTGAAAGTGACGGGCTATTGGAGATTGCTCGCCGCTGTAGCTCTAATGTGGTGGTGCCTGAAGGTATTCACTGCTGCGGCTTTGCTGGCGATAAGGGCTTCAACCTGCCTGAACTCAACGACCACGCGCTGCGGACCTTGAAACCAGTCGTTCAGTATTGCAGTGAAGGGGTATCCACCAGCCGCACCTGTGAGATTGGCTTGAGTAGCCATAGTGGTATTGATTATCACGGGTTGGTGTATCTGGTGGATCGGGTTACGCGGCCGATTGATGCGGCTGTCTAGACGTGGTTCAACTGGGCGCTACTTGAGCTAATGCGTTAATCAGGCCTGGTGGGGGGGGCTCACACGCAAAACACGGAAGATCAGGCTGGCATGGGTCGCGGCCAAGGTGCCGATCAACGCGATCGGCTTCTTGGTACAAGTGCCTTGCCGAGCTTGGTTACGTGCCGGTACTCGCTGCCCTGGCTAGTTCGCTCGCACGGTTGCTTTAGGTCTGCGGGCTAACGCAACCCGTTCTGGCAGCGCCACATTAAACAATCATTGCGCGCTATACCGGTGCCTTTAGGCCAGCATTGGTGGCGTGCTCCCCAGCAGTGCATAATCCGCTTCCATCTGTGTTGCCCGGCTAAGTCCCACGCGTAAAGCAACCTTATCCCTTCGACTACAAAAGCGCCTCACCATGAAGAAAACACGACTGATCTTGCTGGTCACTTGCGCACTATTGCCATTGATCGCGCTGGCGGCTTACTACGGCGCCACGCGGGTAGATCCCAACAGCCAGCACGCCGTTGGTGAGCAACTTGATGAGCTCAATGGTGTAGCGATTTACTATAACGGCGGGGTGAATACAGTGCAGGGCCGTAACCTGAGCGAAGACGGATACAACCTGGGCCTGCGTTATCAGTGCGTGGAGTTTGTAAAACGCTACTACTTCGAACGTTACGGACACCGCATGCCCGACTCCTATGGGCACGCCAAAGACTTCTTTGATGCCAGCCTGAGCAATGGCAGCTTGAATGCCCAGCGCGCGATGCTGCAGTTTCGCAACGGCAGCGCCGAGCCGCCCAAGGCAGACGATCTGTTGGTATTCGCTCCGTCGCTGCTCAACCGCTACGGTCATGTCGCGATTATTGCCAGCGTCGGCAATGCCTCTTTACAGATCGCCCAGCAAAATCCCGGCCCCTTTGGCAGCTCCAGAGAAGAGCTCGGGCTTAGCCAGAAAGAGGGCAAATGGTATATCGATGAGTCACGGGTATTGGGTTGGCTCAGAATGGAGCCGACGACCGAACTGCCTGACTCCCAGCAAAGCCCCACCCATTAACGCAACGTGGACGTGATGAGCACGCGTCTTCAGCGAGGTGCAAGTCAACGCCACGCTCGGAGCCCTGCAAACCGGCTGCCGCTTCCTTCTGCGCCGTTCTGCCGTGAGAGCTAGCTTACTCGAAGAATTGTAGCTTTTGGGCTACAAATGAGCTCCTTGTACGATGTCTCTGAAATGCTCAAGCAGGCGCGAAGCGACCCGAAGCAAAGCCAGGAAGCAATAGCCAGCCGGGCAGGTGTGTCACGTTCAGCAGTGGCGCGCATGGAAACATTGGCTAAAGGCGACATGAGTGTTTCTGCGTTGGTTCGTTTGCTCGAAGCCGCAGGCTACGACTTGAAATTGTTTAAGGCCGGTCACGAACGGACAGTTGAAGACATCCTCGCTGAGCAGCGTTCAGGGATAGGCTGGCCATGATTCTCGACGTACACGCCAGCTCCAGGCAACTTGCGATACCTCGGCGAACAAAACCGTCATTTGTTACGATTTTGTCCCCAATAATGTTGCAAGGCGATGCGCATGCTCGAGTTAGTTTTACTACGTGATCACCTGGAATACAGCGATATGTTTGCTTCGTGGCTGCATCAACAGTTTGCCTACGAATACAGCTCACAGCCCCTCGCTGATTGGCAGAAAGAGTTTAGCGAGGGCCAAAGCAATGGGGTCTGGCAAACCCTGATTGCTTTGGAAGAGGGGCAGCTATTGGGCGGGGCAGCTCTGGCTAAAGATGATTTGCCCGAGCGTCCGGAGCTGGGGCCTTGGCTTGCATGCGTTCTTGTTGCACCGCACGCACGCCAGCGAGGTCTTGCCGAGCAACTGATTACAGGCGTCTACGCCCAAGCTAAAGCCAAGGGCTATGAGCGACTGTACTTGCACACACATGATCGTGCTGACTATTACGCCAAGCGCGGATGGGAATATATGGAGCCTTTCCAAGCCTGGGGCATGGGGCACTGGTTGATGCAACGAAAGCTCTAGCGCCCAAGAACCCTGATCAGAGAAAAATTTATACCAGGCTGGCAATCAGAGCTGTGAGGTTCAGGTCTTGTTTTTTGCCCCTTGCTTATCCGGCTTTCCGGGACCTAGTCCACCGGATCGGCTTCGCCCCGTTCGCACCAGAGTGTCAAGCGACATCGGTCATAAGAGTTAGTTGTTGCGGCCAGTTCTTGCCTAATAAAAGTCTTGGCTCAAGGCGATTTTTAGCTCAGCGCTGCCTGTCCCTTTAGTGCTGGCTGGCACGCTCAAGTTTTACGCGGCGGAGCAGGTCAATCCTCCCACCGCTCATCCCGCCGGGTAATACACGCAGCCAACAACCCCTCCAACGACGTCTGCAATTCCTGCATAAACACGTTGCTGTCGTCACCCGGCAGTAACGCCTCACCAATGGCTACGTCACAGTTAAAGGGCACTACCATGGAGCCGCCCTTGGGTAGTGCGCGGCCGAGACCGTGCATGGCGATGGGGACTACTTTGGTGCCGGGGTGGCTGCGGGCGAGGTGGTAGATGCCTTTGCGCAGTGGCTGCAGTTTCTCTGCTTCGCCGCGGCTGCCTTCGGGGAAAAGCAGCAGTATCTCGTCGTTGGCGAGCGCCTGTTGGCACAGATCAAATACCTTTTCCTTGTCTACCTGCCCCTCTCGGTCGAGCGGGATGATGCCGATCACGTTGAGCGACAGCCAGCTGGTAAAGCGGTTACGCAGAAAGTAATCGGCGGCGGCAACCGGACGTACGCGGTGCAGTTGGCTGAGTGGGTAGAGCGCCATCAGTACCAGGGTATCCAGATGGCTGTTGTGGTTGGCCGCCAGGATCGCCGGGCCGCGTGCGGGCAGGCGCTGGGCCGAGTAAATGTTCAAACCCAGCAGCAGGTACACCACCGGCTTGACCACCAGCAGAAAGAACAAGCGTTTGGGCAGGCGTTGGAAAAAGGTCATGTGTGCCTCAGTAGCTGGTGTAGATGAGGAAGTGGAAGAACAGCGGCGCGGTGTACATCAGGCTGTCGATGCGGTCGAGGATGCCGCCGTGGCCGGGGATCAGCTGGCTGGTGTCCTTGATGCGCAGGTCGCGCTTGACCGCGGAAATGGTCAGGTCGCCGATAAAGCCCGCAATACCTATCAGTAAACCGGCGGTCAGGCCTTGCCAGAAACTCAAGGGAGTCAGCAAGGTGGCCAGTGCGCCGCCGAGTAGGGTGGTGGTGGCTACGCCGCCCAGAAAGCCCGCCCAGGTTTTGTTCGGGCTGATGGTTGGCACTATCTTGCGCTCGCCAAACTTTTTGCCCCAGATGTACTGCGCTACGTCGTTGAACTGAGTGAGGAACACCAGATACAGCACCAGGCCGACGCCGCCGCCGGCGGCATTTTGATCCGCTGGCAGCATGAGCAGGTAGGCGACGTGGCTGATAGCGAAGACCGTAGTCATGATTGCCCACTGGTAAGACCCCACCGCACGGATAAAGCCTTTGGTTTCGCCCAGCATCAGTAGGCCGAAAGGGATCAGCAGGAACAGGTAGACCGGAATAAACACGATGAACATGCCGTACCAGTCGGTGGCGATCCAGTAATACTGCAGCGGCACCATCAGGTAGAGCGCGAGGATCAGTCGGCGATCAGTGATACGCACGGGCAGGATCGAGAATATTTCACGCAGCGCAATAAAGCTCAGGACGGCGAAGAATATCAGCGAGGCCACTTGGCCGATCATCAGCGCGGTAAACACCACCGCCACCATGACCCACCAGGAGTTAATGCGCTGTTTGAGTTCCAGGTGTGCTTCCGGGCTGAGGCGCGAGCTAAGCCGCCACTGGGTGATGGAGGCCACCACTAGCATTGCCAGTACTACCAGCATGGCCCCAAGCGCGTTGGGGGTGAGGTCGAGCATAAAGGCTAGGCCGATATCCATGTCAATTGGCTCCACGTTGTTGCAGGCGCAGGTAGGCGCCAATCAAGCGGCGCAGCGCGGTTGCTGCGCTGCCTACCACCAAAACGATAAGGCTGATCCACAGCACCATGCCCTGATAGCCCCAGAAAATATCAAGTGCCGACAGCACCGAGGCTATTGTGATGAGTGCCATGCGCTGCTGTTTGGCCATAGGGCCCCGAAAGTCTGCTGATAACCCGAGGGATACACCCAACACACGGATATAAGCCGTCATTACCGCCAGCAGTGCGCCTAGCCACGCTAGCCACATGGCACTGGGGTAATCCGGCAGGGCGAAGCCGCAGGCAACAATCAGCAGCGGATCGGCAATACGATCGGGTACGTCATTGAATAGCTCACCGGCGGGCGTTTGTTTGCCACCCTCCATTGCCACCATGCCGTCAAATAGGTTGCACAGCAGGCGCAGCTGAATGAACAGCGCAGCGGCGATGAAGCAGATTGATCGCTCAATGGCGACTGACTGACCCGCCAGCACCAGTGCTGCGCCGCCACCGAGGGCAAAAATGACACTGAGAACCGAGATCTGGTTAGGGGTCACACTGCGTCGGCTTAGCCAGGCAGCAAAGCGGCGCATCAGCTGCTGATCACGGATTTTGAGGGGACGGCGATTACTGAGATCAGTCATTGGGTTGCTGCTCCGGGGAACGAGCGCCGGCGTCGCGCGCCAGCGAAAGGGTAAGGTACAGGCAGTATGCAAAGGCCATACAGCTGGGTGGCAGTATGGTCGTCCAGAGTGAAGGGGTGGCATTAGCGGTGTGCGCCAGCCAGAGCCCGCTGAAGCTGATGGAAACAATCAGCAGCGGTGGCAGCGCAATTCGCATTATTGGGCCGGGAAGGCGCGCGAATAGCGCCGTCGCACAGATAGCCATTAACAGCGTGATGATGGCGCTGGCGCTGCCCTGCAGTAGACCCGCAATCAAGGCATGATGCTGGCCCGCGTGCCAGTTAGCGATCAGGGCCCAGCCACCCCACAGCAGGAACGCAAAGGCGGCAGCCAGTAAGCGGCCACGTATATTGGATGGGGGTAACTCGGAGCGTCGCATATCAGTCCTTTGGTTGCGTCACGTCAGCGTCAGGGCTTGGCGTCCAGCCGAGCATGATAGCTTGTCTGACCTGCGCTTGGTGATTTGCGTAGATCAGGTTGTGACAAGCATCATATTCAGGTGCGCAGCTGTTTTCTGCTGCACCAGACTTTTACCTGGCTGTTTGTGGCTCCACCGTGCCGCAATCGTCAGCTACCCAATGCGAGACCGACGTATTCTCCATCGTTATGTCGCTGCGATCTTTGCCGTCTCTGAGCATTCCAGTGGGTGGCTTATAGCTGCCAGTACCCTGGAAAGTGGATTTGATTTCGGTGCTGGACACTATTTCAACCGCTCCATGCATGTCGCCGATAAAACCTTCAGGGTCGTTGCACTGGCCAGAAAACTGCAGACTATTGCCACTGGTTTGCTGGGTGGTGAACTCACACTCCGGCATTTGCTGATTGGCTTCGGCCAATATTGCCTCGGGTGTGGTCAAGGCGGCGGCCATCTCTGGAGTAAAACATTTGTGCTTGCTGCTCGGGTCGTCGTCGCCGAGAATGGCCCTGGCGTGTGCGCGCTGATCTTTAGGCAGGCTCTTCATCATCGCTTGGCGCATTTCTTTCAGCTCTTGCAGGATGTCGCGTCCGTTGACCAGCGTGTTCTCTTCGCTCAGCCACAGCCCGGGTTTGGGGTTGGGCTGCAAGTTCGCGGCTGAACTGAGGCAGGGCTGTGCCAGCAGCAGGGCGGCCAGCAGGAGTTTGTGTGGTTGCATGGGCTATTCCTTAGCAGCATAACGGTTTGGTGGCGCACTCGGGCTGCTAGCGTACCGCATAAAAAAGGGGCCTAAGCCCCTTTTTTTACTTCACCGTGGCCCAAGCAGGGCTGGTTTCTCGCGCTGTGGCCCGCGATTGTTCGGGCGACGGCTGTTTGGTTTGCGCGCTGGCTTATCTGACGTTACCGGATCGGCGCGGTTGCCGTTCGCCTGGCGGCGACGCTCCAGCGTGACGGCGTCTTCCGGTTCCTTGATAACGTGAACCGGGCGCCTTGGTCCGCGTGGGCGTTCGGTCTGCGGCTTATCGTTGCGACCCTGGCCGCGTCCTGCTCCAGCGCTCTGGCCGGCACCTTGTCCGCGACCGTTACCGCCACCGCCACTATTGCTGCGCTGCTGGTTACGACCGCCACCGGCACCACCACCGGCGCCGCCGCGTGCACGTTCAGGACGATCACTATTGAGTTCGGCTTGCGCTGGTGGCTCAAAGCCGGCAAGCGTGCCTTCGTCGATACGCTGCTTGGTCATGCGCTCAATGGCGCGCAGCAGCTTGTCTTCGTCAGGGCTAACCAGTGATACGGCTTCGCCGCTGCGGCCGGCCCGGCCAGTACGACCAATACGGTGTACGTAGTCTTCCGACACGTTGGGCAGCTCGAAGTTGATCACGTGCGGTAACTGGTCAATATCCAGACCGCGGGCTGCGATGTCAGTCGCGACCAGAATGCGTAGCTTGTTGGCTTTGAAGTCCGCCAGTGCCTTGGTACGGGCGCTTTGGCTCTTGTTGCCGTGGATGGCAGCTGACGGCAGGCCGTTTTTGTCGAGGTACTCAGCCAGGCGGTTAGCGCCATGCTTGGTGCGAGTAAAGATCAGCACCTGCTCCCAGGCGCCCTGGGTAATCAGGTGGGCAGCCAGTGCGCGCTTGTGCCCTGCGGCTACGCGGTAGACCTTCTGGTTGATTCGCTCGACCGTGGAGTTCGGTGGCGTCACTTCAATACGGGCCGGGTTGTTCAGCAGCTTGTTGGCGAGATCAGTGATGTCTTTGGAGAAGGTGGCCGAGAACAGCAGCGTTTGACGCTTGCTGGGCAGCTTGGCAATGACTTTCTTGACGTCGTGTACAAAGCCCATGTCGAGCATGCGGTCGGCTTCGTCAAGAATCAGTACTTCTACTTTAGATAGATCAACAGCGCGTTGACCAACCAGGTCCAGCAGACGGCCGGGGCACGCGACCAATACGTCCAGGCCGGGAGCAATGGCTTTCATCTGCGGGTTGGCGCCGACACCGCCGAATACGCAGGCGGATTTCAGCGGCAGCTCTGCTGCGTAGGCGCGAATGCTGTCGTGCACTTGGGCTGCCAGCTCGCGGGTTGGTGTTAGTACCAGAACGCGAACCTGCTTGCCGACGCGCTTGTAGTTGGCATCCGGCTGGCCGGCGGGGAAAAGGCGCTCAAGAACAGGAAGCGCAAAGCCGGCGGTCTTGCCGGTGCCGGTCTGAGCGGCAACCATAAGGTCGCGGCCTTCGAGTACGGCGGGAACTGCTTGCGCCTGAACAGGCGTAGGACTGGTATAACCGGTGGCTGCAACAGCGCGCACGAGCGCGTCGGACAGGCCCAAGGAAGCAAAGGACATTCAGATAACCCTGTGATGGCCGTTGCGAACATGCAGGTAACAACCTGATTCCTGCGAGCTGGTGTCGGGGTGACACTGCCCGCTAAGGGGTTGCTTACCTGCCGCTTGTCCGTGCGGCCTAGAATGAAGGGGGACGAGTATAACAGAAGGAGCGTGCGGGCGCATCCCGGTGAGCAATGGCTGCTTTCATGCCTTAACAGGCGTGCAGCGGCGTCAGGAGTTGAAGTCGCTCAGGTCATAGCGCTCAAGGATTTTTAGATACTCGCTGCTGTTTTTAAAGCGGTGCAAAGCGACTGCAAAGTGTTTGGCCAGCTCGGCGAGTTCTGGTCGTCGGTGAAAGGCTAGAAACAGTGGGCCGCTGCTCACGACGAGCGGATGATGGTCGATTTGCTGCTCCAGTCCGAGCTTGTTGATAATGAACTGGCCGACGTGCCTGTTCATTATCACCATGTCGACCCGCTCGCGCATCAACATCAGCAGCGAGGTTTCGTTGGATGTGGCGGGTATGCGGCTAAAGAAGTCTGCCTCCAGGAAGGCTGGGTTGCTGTATAGGTAGCCTGCCGATACGCCAATGTTTAAACCGCGTAAGTCGTCTAAGTCATTGAACGGGTGCGGATGGAGCTTGTTGTAGAAGAGCACTGAGTCGCTACTGGAGAGCTGCTCTGTGGGGAACAGGTACTGCTGTCTTCTCTCGGGGGTGGGTGATATATCCAGAATTGCATCGGCATTGCCGCTGGCAGTGTCGTGCAGTGCTCTGCGCCATGGCATCAGCTGCCAATGTGTTTCATAGCCCAGTTGGCTGAGCACCCGCGTGGTGACATCGTAATCGATGCCTTTCAACTGCCCTTGCTCTTCATAGATGTAGGGTGGCCAGGACTCGCTGACAATGTTCAGTGTTTCCGCCTGAGTGTGTCCGCAGAGCAGCGTGATTAGCAGGAGTAGGCAGGATTTTGCAGTCATCGGACAAGTCTAGCTTGTTTTCTTGGCGGAATAACAGGCGCTAGGTGCATGTCTTTTGGCCGCTACAGCTCGTATTTGGCTTGAATTTGACGGTATTCATCGCTCTGTTTGAAGCGCTCAAGCTCAGCGCTGAAAGCATTGCCCAGCTCCAGGTTGGCCGCGCTGCGGTGAAAGGCAAGATAAAGCTTGCCGCTGCCGATGGGTTGCGGGTCGAAGCCAATCTCCGTTTCCAGGCCTAGTTGCCTCAGGGTATAGAGCCCGGCACGCTTGTCTATAACGGCCAGATCGATGCGTTGGTTGAGTAGTTTTAGCAGGTTGGCTTCTACTGTTGGCGCTGGTTCGCGGGTAAAAAAACGGGCCGAAATAAAGGCAGGATTACCATAGGTATAGGCTGGCGCAACGCCGACAGTGAGACCCGTCAGGCTGTGCAGGTTGGCGTAGGGGTGAGGGTGCTTGCGGGCATAAAAGAGCACCGAGACATTGTTTGATAAATGCTCAGAGGGAAATATCAGATATTCACGTCGTTCTCTGGTTGCCAGTATGTCCAGAATAGCATCTGCGCGACCGGTTCTGACGCTGAGTATCGCGCGCTTCCAGGGCATTAGCTCCCAATCGGCGCTGTACCCCATGCGTCGAAAGACCGCTTGCACTATCTCATAGTCTACGCCCTGCAGCTCCCCATCCTGCTCAAAAATGTAGGGCACCCAGGGTTCGCTGACAACCTTCAGGTTGGCTGCCAGCGACAGGCCGGGTATGAGAAGCAATGACAGTAATAGGCGACGGTATAGCATCGCTCTATTGTAGCTGCTGATTAGCCAGTCTGCAGGTTGCGCAGGATGTCTAGACTGGGTTCTGCCTGGTTGAGTGTATAAAAATGCAGGCCGGGTGCTCCGCCTTCGAGCAGACGTTCGCACATCTGACTGATCACTTCGGTACCGAACGAGCTAATACTCTGGCTGTCGTCGCCATAGGACTCCAACTGCTTGCGAATCCAGCGCGGAATTTCGGCGCCACAGGCGTCAGAGAAGCGCGCCAGCTTGCTGTAGTTGGTGATGGGCATGATGCCGGGCACGATAGGGACTTCAACACCGGCTTTGCGCGCACGCTCAACAAAGTGAAAGTAGCAGTCAGCGTTGAAGAAGTACTGGGTAATGGCGCTATCAGCCCCCGCCTGTACCTTGCGTACAAAATTCTTGAGATCGGCCTCGAAGTGCGGCGCCTGGGGGTGTGCTTCCGGGTAGGCTGCAACCTCGATGGTGAAGTGATCCCCGGTTTCCTGGCGAATGAATTCGACCAGCTCGTTGGCGTAGCGCAATTCACCTGATGCCTGGCCCATGCCGGAGGGCAGGTCGCCGCGCAGGGCGACGATGCGTTTGATACCTGCTTCGCGGTATTCGCCAAGTAGAGTACGCAAGTCTTCCAGTGAGTCGCCAACGCAGGACAGATGCGGCGCAGTAGCAACCTTTACTTCGCTATCGAGTTGCAACACGGTTTTACGCGTGCGATCGCGGGTTGAGCCACCAGCGCCGTAGGTGACCGAGAAAAACTCGGGTTTTTCTGCGGCCAGCGCGTGGCCAGCAGCAATCAGCTTCGCATGACCGGCGTCGGTCTTGGTCGGGAAAAACTCGAAGCTGATTGGTTTGTTGATAATGGTTTGGTTCATTCGGGTACTGCCCTTTGTCTTACAGGGAGGTTTTTAGCTTCAAGCTTCAAGCCGCAAGCTTCAAGCGTAAAGGCAATGTGTGCCGGTAAGTTTTACGTTATTGCCGCCAGCGAGAGCTTGGCTGGCAAAACGTAAAACCCACCCTGATTTAGCTTGCAGCTTGCAGCTTGCAGCTAATCAGTAACGGTAGCTATCCGGCTTGAACGGGCCTTCGACGGTGACCCCGATGTAATCGGCCTGGGTCTGGGTCAGCTTGGTAATAACGCCACCAAAGCCTTTGACCATCTCCAGTGCGACTTCTTCGTCCAACTGCTTGGGCAGCACTTCAACACGCAGGTGATCGGCTTTGTCCGCGTCACTGAGGTTGGCAAAGCCCTGCTTGAACAGGTGGATTTGCGCCAGTACCTGGTTGGCGAAAGAGCCATCCATGATGCGGCTGGGGTGACCGGTTGCGTTACCCAGGTTAACCAGACGACCCTCGGCCAGCAGAATCAGGTAGTCATCGTTGGCGGCATCGAAGTTGTCTTTGCCAGTACGATGCAGCTTGTGTACCTGTGGCTTGACCTCTTCCCAGTGCCAGTTTGCGCGGGTAAAGGCCGTGTCGATTTCGTTGTCGAAGTGACCAATGTTGCAGACCACAGCGCGTTTTTTCAGTGCCTTGAGCATGTTGGCGTCACAGACGTTAACGTTGCCGGTGGTGGTGACCAGCAGATCAATCTTGCCCAGCAGGGCGCGGTCGATACTGCCTTCGCTACCGTCGTTCAGACCGTTGATGTAGGGCGAGGCCAGCTCAAAGCCGTCCATGCAAGCCTGCATGGCGCAGATCGGATCGACTTCGGAAACCTTGACGATCATGCCTTCCTGACGCAGGGACTGAGCGGAGCCTTTGCCGACGTCACCGTAGCCGATTACCAGCGCCTGCTTGCCAGACAGCAAGTGGTCGGTGGCGCGCTTGATAGCGTCGTTCAGGCTGTGACGGCAGCCATACTTGTTGTCGTTCTTGCTCTTGGTGACCGAGTCATTGACGTTGATCGCCGGTACTTTCAAGATGCCTTTTTTCAGCATATCGAGCAGACGGTGAACACCGGTGGTGGTCTCTTCGGTGACGCCGTGGATCTTGTCCAGCATAGCGGGATATTTGTTATGCAGGATTTCGGTCAGGTCGCCACCGTCGTCCAGCACCATGTTGGCTTCCCACGGCTGGCCATCCTTGAGGATAGTCTGCTCGATACACCATTCATATTCGGCATCAGTCTCACCCTTCCAGGCGAATACGGGCACACCGGCAGCAGCGATGGCTGCAGCGGCCTGATCCTGGGTAGAGAAAATGTTGCAGCTGGACCAGCGTACTTCGGCGCCCAGTGCGACCAGGGTTTCGATCAGTACGGCAGTCTGAATAGTCATGTGAATGCAGCCAAGAATCTTGGCGTTTTTCAGTGGTTGTTCGTCGGCATACTTGCGACGCATGGCCATCAGTGCCGGCATTTCTGATTCGGCAATAATGATTTCACGGCGGCCCCAATCGGCCAGGGAAATATCAGCGACTTTAAAGTCGGTAAAATCGGCAGTGTTCATAACAGCACTCATGTGGTTTCTCCATTCGTTAATTCGAATGGGCGCGGTTAAATGTCACATGCCCCGTGCGAGCCTGGCAGCCCCTGAAATGGCTGCTGCAGCGCCCCTCGCAGAGGGTCGAATTCTTCCGTAAGGCTAGCTCAATGAGCGCATAGCCTTGGCCGGAACTGATCGAGGGAGGATAATGTCGCCCCTCATTTAGCTGTCTGGATGAAACATGATCGCTGTTCCATACCGAAAACTTGTTGTAGTCGCGCTTTTGGGCGCGGCATTGGTCGGCTGTAATAACAAAGCAGACCCCAATTCGCCTGAAGGCAAACGCCAGGCGTTGTTCAAACTGATGATCAAGCAAAGCGAGCCCATGGGCGGCATGCTGTCTGATCGTTTGCCCTTTGCTGGCCCGGCCTTTGCCGAGCATGCAAAACAACTGGCCGAACTGGCTGACCAGCCTTGGGCTTATTTCCCCGAGCCTGGCGAAGAGCCTGAGCCCAATCGCGCCAAGGCGGACATCTGGTCCGACCCTGAGGGTTTTGAGCTGGCCATCAACAACTTTAAATCGAGTGTTGCTGACCTTACCGCTGCTACCCAAGGCGGCGTCCGTGGCCCTGGGCAGGTTTCAGATCAGCTGCGTGCGGTGCAGCAGGCCTGCAAAGCGTGCCATGACGATTATCGGCGCTGAGCGGCGGTAATCGTCAGCTGCAAGCTTCAAGCGTCAGCGCGAAGGTCGGCCGCCTTATCTGTCTTCTCCCATGGGAAGGCAGTAAAGGTGTCGCCTTTGACTGTCATCTCTACCGGCGTGCGACCAAAGTGGCCGTAAGCTGCGGTGGCACGATACATCGGGTGTAGCAGGTCGAGCATGCGGGTAATGGCATACGGGCGCAGGTCGAAGTGATCACGAATCAATTTGATGATCTTGTCGTCGCTGATCTTGCCAGTGCCGAACGTATTGATGGATACCGAGGTCGGCTGCGCTACGCCGATGGCGTAGGACACCTGAATCTCGCACTTGTCGGCCAGGCCGGCGGCAACGATGTTTTTGGCGACATAGCGGCCGGCATAGGCGGCGCTGCGGTCAACCTTGGACGGGTCTTTGCCAGAGAAGGCGCCGCCGCCGTGACGGGCCATGCCGCCGTAGGTATCAACGATGATCTTGCGACCGGTCAGGCCGCAGTCGCCTACCGGACCGCCAATCACGAACTTGCCGGTCGGGTTGATGTGGTACTGGGTGTCTGCGTGCAGTAGCTCAGCCGGGAGTACCTTCTTGACGATCTCTTCCATCACGGCTTCGCGCAAATCAGCCTGGCTGATTTCGGGGTTGTGCTGGGTGGACAGCACGATAGCGTCGATGCCGGTAACAATGCCGTTTTCATAGCGGCAGGTCACCTGTGATTTGGCATCCGGACGCAGCCAGTCGAGCGTGCCGTTCTTGCGCGCTTCAGCCTGGCGTTCGACCAGGCGATGGGCAAAGGTAATAGGCGCGGGCATCAGCACATCGGTTTCGTTACTGGCGTAGCCAAACATCAGGCCCTGGTCACCGGCGCCCTGGTCTTCCGGTTTCTGCCGATCAACGCCCTGGGCAATGTCGGGTGACTGCTTGCCGATGATATTGATGACGCCGCAGGTATCAGCATCGTAACCGACGTCGGAAGAGGTGTAGCCGATGTCCTTGATGACGCTGCGAACCAGGTCTTCCAGGTCGACCCAGGCGGTAGTAGTGATTTCACCGCCAACGATGGCGACACCGGTTTTCACCATGGTTTCGCACGCCACGCGGGCGAACTTGTCCTCAGCGAGAATGGCATCCAGTACGGCATCGGAGATCTGGTCGGCCAGCTTATCGGGATGACCCTCGGAAACCGACTCAGAGGTGAAAATCGAGTAGTCGCTCATGCGTGTATCCTTTCCTCGGAAGGGGATGGTTCGGGTTTGGCCAGTTGCAACAGCTGTAATTGAAAGCCGTTGCGTAGGCCAATGTATTGGCTGAGGCCGGAGATGAGTCCGGCGTCCTGTGCCCAGCGGGCAATATCGTCCTGATCGAAGCCCAGCCAGAGATCGCCGCAGCTATCGCGCACCCAGCTTTGATCGTGGCTGCAGAGTTCGGTCAATACCAGGCTGCCGCCTGGTTTGAGTAAATCAGCAAAACGTTTCAGTGCTTCAGCCGGAGCGGGCATGTGGTGCAACACCATATTGCACACCAGGCAGTCAGCTAAGGGTAGCTGTTGTGGTGCCAACGCATCGGTCAGGAAGAACGCCACATTGTTTAATCCTGCATCGCTGCAGTGCTGGCGTGCGCGTTCCAGCATGGACTCGGCATTATCCAGTGCAATGACCTGCGCAAATTTTGCAGCCAGGCTAGGCAGAAAACCGCCCTCGCCAGGACCTACCTCAATCGCCACTGCCCGCGCTGGTAACGCCAGGGTATCGATCAATGCCAGCAGTGGCTCGCGATACAGGCCAAAGTGCGCAATAAGATCCTGCTGCGCCGGTGTGCCATCGGCAAAGCGGGCAAAGAACTGACGCGACAACTCTGCGCGCTGGCTATGGACCAGGCCAATCGACGCCTGCAGCGGCGGCTCAAGGGGCAGGGCATCCAGTTCGATGAGCAGCTGTGCATGTAGTTGATGCCAGCTGATGTCGGCTGCAGGCAGGCTGCGGCGATAAAAAATTGAGTTGCCCTCGCGGCGCGTGCTGACCAGTCCCGCGTTGGCCAGCACCTTGAGGTGGTGGCTCATGCCGGATTGGCGCATGGCAAAGATCTGCGCTAGCTCGAGCACGCCGAAGGAGTCGTTACGCAGGACGCGCAAAATATCCAGCCGCAAGGCGTCGCCGATGGCCTTGCAGAAAGCAGCCAGCGCGTCGGTTGGGTTGGGTAAGGCGGCATCGATGTGCGCGATTTGGTTCATGCGAAGCAGTGTAGTTCTGATGCTGGGTGCCTGCAAGCGCTATATCAAAATGTTTTGATATAGATATTGATCGCCATTCGTCTGCCTGTTCTGGCCTTTGCACAGGGGTTTACGGGGTTTTCATTGCCCGCTGGCGTCGTTTGCGCGAAAATGCCCGCCTCATTTTCTGGCCAGCCGCTTATTGCGGTTGCTTGCCTAAGCCTTGTCAGCCTCAGGAGTTTTCCATGCCCAGCCGTCGTGACCGAGCCAATGCCATTCGAGCCCTCAGTATGGATGCTGTGCAGAAAGCCAATAGCGGCCATCCCGGAGCGCCCATGGGCATGGCGGATATCGCCGAGGTTCTGTGGCGTGACTTCCTCAAGCACAACCCCGCCAATCCCAAGTTTGCCGACCGTGACCGCTTTGTGCTGTCCAACGGTCATGGCTCGATGCTGATTTACTCGTTGCTGCACCTGACTGGCTATGACGTCAGCATCGACGACATCAAAAGCTTTCGCCAACTGCACAGTAAAACACCGGGGCATCCGGAATATGGCTATACGCCTGGCGTTGAAACCACTACCGGCCCGCTGGGTCAGGGGTTGGCGAACGCGGTGGGTATGGCTATTGCAGAGAAGGTGCTTGCTGCGCAGTTCAACCGCGATGGTCACAAAGTAGTCGATCACCATACCTATGTATTTATGGGTGACGGCTGCCTGATGGAGGGGATCTCGCACGAAGTCAGCTCGCTGGCAGGGACCCTGGGCTTGGGCAAGCTGGTTGCTTTCTATGATGACAACGGTATTTCGATCGATGGTGAAGTAGAAGGCTGGTTCACCGACGATACGCCCAAGCGCTTTGAGGCATACGGTTGGCAGGTGATTCGCAATGTTGACGGTCACGATGCCGACGAAATCAAGACCGCCATCGAAACCGCGCGCAAAAACACCGACCAGCCGACGCTGATCTGCTGCAAGACCATCATTGGGTTCGGCTCACCAAACAAGCAGGGCAAGGAAGACTGCCATGGTGCCGCCCTGGGTGACGCTGAGATCGTGGCGACCCGCGAGGCGCTGAACTGGCCGCACGCTGCTTTCGACATTCCGGCCGATATCAAGGCGGAGTGGGATGCCCACGAGGCTGGCGCCAAGGCCGAGGCGGCCTGGAATGACCGCTTTGCTGCTTATCAGAACGCTTACCCTGAGCTGGCCGCAGAGTTGTTGCGCCGTATGGCCGGTGAGTTGCCAGCCAACTTCAGCGAGCAGGCTGCAGCCTATGTCGCGGACGTTGCCAACAAGGGCGAAACCATTGCCAGCCGTAAAGCCAGTCAGAACAGCTTGAACGCCTTTGGCCCGATGTTGCCTGAGCTGCTCGGCGGCTCGGCTGACCTGGCCGGTTCCAACCTGACCCTGTGGAAAGACTGCAAGGGTGTTAGTGCCGATGATGCCTCTGGCAATTATCTGTTCTACGGTGTGCGCGAGTTCGGTATGAGCGCCATCATGAATGGTATCGCCCTGCACGGCGGTTTTGTGCCCTACGGCGCGACCTTCCTGATCTTTATGGAGTACGCACGCAATGCCGTGCGCATGTCGGCGCTGATGCGTCAGCGGGTGATTTATGTATTCACCCACGACTCTATTGGTCTGGGCGAGGACGGCCCTACGCACCAGCCGATCGAGCAACTGGCCAGCCTGCGTACCACGCCGAACCTGGATACCTGGCGTCCGGCCGATGCGGTCGAGTCTGCGGTTGCCTGGAAGTACGCAATTGAGCGTGCCGACGGTCCCAGTGCCCTGGTGTTCTCACGGCAGAATTTGCAGCATCAGGAGCGGGACGCGGCTCAGTTGGCCGATGTTGCCCGTGGTGGCTATGTACTCAAGGACTGTCATGGTGAGCCCGAGCTGATCCTGATCGCCACCGGTTCCGAAGTCGGTCTCGCGGTTCAGGCTTGGGAATCACTGACAGAGCAGGGCAAGAACGTGCGCGTCGTATCCATGCCGTCTACCAGTGTGTTTGATCAGCAGGACGCCGAGTACAAGCAGGCCGTACTGCCGTTGGAAGTCGGTGCGCGCATTGCCATCGAAGCGGCCCACGCTGACTTCTGGTACAAGTACGTTGGTCTGGATGGTCGTGTTATCGGCATGCAGACGTTCGGTGAGTCCGGCCCGGCCAACGCGCTGTTCGAAGAGTTTGGATTTACTCTGCAGAACGTGCTCCTGGCGGCTGAAGAGTTGTTGGAAGATTAGAGCCTGAAGCTCGAAGCTGTCAGCTGGAAGTTAAAACCATCCGCAGCTTACTGCGGAGTTAGGGGTTGCTTCCAGCTTCCAGCTTCTGGCTTTCAGCTGACTGGAGTCGCTGAATGTCTGCTCGTCCCCTTTATCGAATCGCCCTGAACGGTTACGGCCGCATTGGTCGCTGCGTGCTGCGTGCGTTGCATGAACGCGGCGACGAACACCTGCAGATAGTTGCGCTGAACGATCTTGCTGATCGCGAGAGCATTGAATATCTGACGCGCTTTGATTCGACCCATGGACGTTTTCCCGGTGACGTAAAACTCGCCGGGGATGACCTGCTGATCAACGGCAGTCCGATTCGCGTGCTGCGCCAAGCCGAGCCCGAGGGCATCGACTGGCACGGACTAGGGGTCGATCTGCTGCTGGAGTGCTCGGGGCAGTACACTACGCGCGAACAGGGCCTGCGTTTTATCCATGCTGGCGTGCCGAAAGTGCTCTTCTCTCAGCCAATGGCCAACGAGCAGGCGGTGGATGCGACTCTGGTCTACGGTGTCAATCAGCATCAGTTGCCCAGCGATGCGCGCTTGGTCTCCAATGCCTCCTGCACGACCAACTGTGGTGTGCCGCTACTCAAGTTGCTGAACGAACAGCTGGGGCTGGATTATGTGTCCATCACTACTATCCATTCGGCGATGAACGATCAGCCGGTGATCGATGCTTATCATCATACCGATCTGCGTCGCACGCGCTCTGCCTTCCAGTCGATTATTCCGGTATCCACCGGCCTGGCTCGCGGCATTGAGCGTCTGCTGCCTGAGTTGGCAGGTCGTATCCAGGCCAAAGCGGTGCGCGTGCCCACCGTGAACGTCTCAGCGTTGGACATAACCCTGCAGACCACCCGCGACACCAGTGCTGCGGAGGTTAACCGGCTGCTCCGTGAGGCCGCTGAAGGGCCGCTCGCCGGGTTGTTGGATTACACCGAATTACCGCACGCCAGTTGCGATTTCAATCATGATCCCCATTCCGCGGTGATAGATGCCAGCCAGACTCGGGTGTCCGGTCCCCGGCTGGTTAATTTGCTGGTCTGGTTTGATAACGAGTGGGGCTTTGCCAATCGCATGCTGGATGTTGCGCGCTATTGGTTGCGGCGCGAAGACTGACGGCTTTTAGCGCGTTGATCTGCAAAAATTCTTAGTTAATTACAAGGAGCGGGCTATGACCGTACTCACCATGCAGGAGCTGGACCTCAAGGGCCAGCGTGTACTCATTCGTGAAGATCTCAACGTGCCGGTAAAGAACGGGCAGGTCGCGAGCGACGCACGCATTCTTGCCGCCTTGCCGACCATCAAGCTGGCGCTGGAACAGGGCGCGGCCGTGATGGTCTGCTCGCATCTGGGCCGTCCGGAAGAAGGCGTGTTCAGTGAAGAGAACAGCCTGGCGCCGGTAGCCGCTTATTTGAGCAAGGCCTTGGGCTGTGAGGTGCCGTTGGTGCGCGATTACCTGGGTGGCGTTAGCGTTGAGCCCGGCAAGGTGGTTTTGCTTGAGAACGTCCGTTTCAACAGCGGCGAAAAGAAAAATACCGATACCCTGGCGCAAGAATATGCCGCGCTCTGCGACATCTTCGTTATGGATGCCTTTGGTACCGCGCATCGCGCTCAGGGTTCGACCCATGGCGTCGCCAAGTTTGCCCGCATTGCCTGCGCCGGCCCCTTGTTGGCTGCTGAACTCGATGCGTTGGGCAAGGCATTGGATAAGCCCGCGCGGCCGATGGCCGCGATCGTTGCTGGTTCCAAGGTGTCGACCAAGCTCGACGTGCTCAATTCTCTGTCTGAGAAGTGCGATCAACTGATTGTTGGTGGCGGGATCGCCAATACCTTCCTGGCTGCTGCCGGTTTGCCGGTTGGCAAGTCGCTTTATGAAGCTGACCTGGTTGAAACGGCCAAGGCGATTGCCGCCAAGGTCAGCGTGCCGTTGCCGGTCGATGTGGTGGTTGCCAAGGCTTTTGCAGAAGATGCCGAAGCCACGGTCAAGGCGGTGGCTGATGTCGCCGAAGACGACATGATTCTGGATATTGGCCCGCAGACGGCGGCGCAGTTCGCCGAATTACTCAAGTCGTCCGGTACTATTCTGTGGAATGGTCCGGTCGGCGTGTTTGAGTTCGATCAGTTTGGTGAGGGCACCAAGGCGCTGGCATTAGCTATTGCGGCGAGCCCTGCATTCTCGATTGCTGGCGGTGGTGACACCCTTGCCGCAATCGACAAGTATGGCGTGGCCGACCAAATTTCTTACATATCCACTGGCGGCGGCGCTTTCCTCGAGTTTGTTGAGGGTAAGGCCTTGCCAGCGGTCGAAATACTCGAAGAGCGTGCCCGCTGAGCGGGCAGCAGCAAACCTGGATCAATTAGCCCCCTTGCCGGTGTCGCCAGCAAAGGGGTGACCAAGCTTGAGTGAGATGAGTAAACTGTCAGCAGATTCGTTGGCAGTTTGCCGCTCTAGATAACTTTTACGGAGAGATTAATTATGGCCCTCATCAGTTTGCGCCAGATGCTCGACCACGCTGCCGAATACGGCTACGGCGTACCTGCCTTCAACGTCAACAATCTGGAACAGATGCGAGCCATCATGGAAGCGGCGGATAAAACCGACTCTCCGGTGATCGTGCAAGCGTCTGCTGGCGCGCGTAAATATGCGGGTGCGCCTTTCCTGCGCCACCTCATTCTGGCTGCGATTGAAGAGTTTCCGCACATCCCGGTTTGTATGCACCAGGATCACGGCACCAGCCCGGGCGTTTGCCAACGTTCCATTCAGTTGGGTTTTTCGTCGGTGATGATGGACGGCTCTCTGGGTACCGACGGCAAGACGCCAACGGATTATGAGTACAACGTCGATGTGACTCGTCGCACCGTTGAAATGGCCCACGCCTGTGGTGTTTCGGTTGAAGGCGAGCTGGGTTGCCTGGGTAGCCTGGAAACCGGTCAGGCCGGCGAAGAAGATGGTATTGGTGCCGAAGGTATTCTCGACCACAGCCAGATGCTGACCGATCCGGAAGAAGCGGCTGATTTCGTCAAGCAGACCGGGGTTGATGCGCTGGCCATTGCGATTGGTACCAGCCATGGCGCCTACAAGTTCACCCGTCCGCCAACAGGCGATATTCTGGCAATTGAGCAGATCAAGGCGATCCACAAGCGTATTCCGGATACGCACCTGGTTATGCACGGCTCTTCTTCCGTGCCACAGGAGTGGCTGAAAATCATCAACGAGTTTGGCGGTGAAATCCCCGAGACCTATGGTGTGCCGGTAGAAGAAATCGTTGAGGGCATCAAGTTTGGCGTGCGCAAGGTGAATATTGATACCGACCTGCGTCTTGCCTCGACTGGCGCCGTCCGCCGCTTCCTGGCTGAGCACCCGAGCGAGTTTGACCCGCGCAAGTTCCTGGCGAAGACAGTCGACGCTATGCGTGATGTCTGCATCGCTCGTTACGAGGCCTTTGGTACTGCCGGTAATGCATCCAAGATCAAGCCGATCTGCCTGGATGACATGTTTGAGCGTTACGCCCGCGGCGAGCTTGATCCCAAGATCAACTAAGCGCTTTCAGCAGGGCGGCTTCGGCCGCCTTGTTACCTTGTGGCTCGGAGAAAATGACATGCAGCCAATTGATGAAGAACCGGATGAGGCGTTTGCCCAGAGCAAACTGATCGAGGCCGTTGAAAACCAACTTGCCAGTGGCGAGCCGGCCGCGGCCCAAGCCACGCTGAACAAATTGACGCTGGTAGGGTATGGCCATGATGAAAGTCTTGAGTTGATGGCCCAGATACTGGCCCACTGCATAGGCGTGATGCTGGACACAGATCAGCCGTTTGATAATCAGGCTTATGAGCAGGGGCTGCGCAATCTACCCGAACTGCCTGAAGGCCCTGCTGCAGATTGACGTGACACCCCATTACTGACTGATCAGGAACAATAAGAATGAAGCTAGCATCCGTCTTGCGGATCCTCTTTTGCTATCTGCTGAGCGTGGCACTGGGCACAGTGCTTGGCAGCTTGGTGCAAACCCAGTTCAACCTGTTTTTTCTGCAGGAAATGGGCGTGCCGGTTGAATTGTCAACGCGCCTCGCTACCAGTTGGCATGACCTGTTGCATTTTACACCCTTGTTTTCCGTAATGGTGGCCGCGACTCTGCTGCTGGCGTTACCGGTAGCAGAGGGCCTGGGGCGTATCTTCAAGCCGTGGCGCGGCCTGCTGTACCTGCTGGCTGGTGGCGGCGGTATTTGGGTCGCCTTTACCCTGGCCAATTACCTGTTGCCGATGCCCACATTTATTGCTGCTACGCGCGGTACCGCCGGCTTGCTATGCATGATGTTGGCGGTGGGGATTGCTAGCTGGCTATTTGGTCGCCTGACTAAACCTAAAGCGCGGCGCGGGCTGCGGGTGCTGGGCTGACTTGCTGGCCCGAGGAGAATACAACAATGTTGAGTAAATCTGTTTTTGGCGCAGCGCTCTTGCTGGCGGCAGGCTCGGGTGTTCAGGCCGCAGACTACCAGGTCGAAACGGTTGCCGAGGGTCTGTCCTTCCCCTGGGCGCTGGCGTTTCTGCCGGATGGCGGCATGCTGGTCACCGAGCGCGCGGGACGTCTGCGTTTAATCAATGCCGAGGGTAAGTTGCAGGCTGAACCCATTGCCGGCGTGCCGGAAGCGTTCGTCAACAGTCAGGCGGGGCTGATGGGGTTGGCCCTGGCCCCGGATTTTGTGCAGTCGGGTGAGCTGTTCATGAGTTATGCCTGCGGTACCATCGAAGCCAACCATACTTGCCTCGCGTCGGCGCGTTTTAATGGCACTTCGCTGGAAAATACCCAGGAAATCTTTCGCGTGCAGCCAGCCAAGAAGGGCAGCGCACATTACGGCGGGCGCATGGCTTTTCTGCCGGACGACACCCTGCTGCTAACCCTGGGTGATGGTTTCGATTACCGCGAACAGGCGCAGAATACGGCTAACCATCTGGGCAGTATTGTGCGCCTGAACCGCGATGGCTCGGCGCCTGAGGATAACCCTTTTGTCGCTCAGGATGGCGCACAGCCAGAGCTGTTCAGTATTGGCCACCGCAGTGTGCAGGCGATTCTTTACGACGCGCAGACGCAACGTATTTTTAGTAACGAGCATGGGCCGCGCGGTGGTGACGAAGTCAACCTGATCGAAGCGGGCAAGAACTACGGTTGGCCAAAAATCACCTATGGCATCGATTACGATGGTGCGCAGATATCGCCCTATACCGAGCTGCCAGGGCTTGAGCAGCCGCTGCTGTACTGGACTCCGTCCATCGCGCCCTCGGGTATGACCCTGTACCGCGGCGAACTGTTTCCGCAGTGGCAAGGCAATCTGCTGGTGTCTGCATTGGCCGGACGGGAAGTCCGCCGGGTAGTGCTCGATGGTACCGAAGTGGTTGAGCAGGAGAGTCTATTCAAGGAGTTGGGTGCTCGTTTTCGTGATGTACGCACCGGGCCGGATGGGGCTGTCTATCTGTTGACGGATAGCGCCAATGGCAGCGTGTTACGGGTCACTCCCGGTAATTGAAATCAGTCGCTTGGCCGCTGTGTTTTGTCCCGCTGAAATTGGGCGCGATACGTTTTTGGTGTCGCGCCGTACCAGCGGCGAAACGTGCGGCTGAAGTTGCTGGTGTCCTGGTAACCCAGCTTTTCTGCTACGCGCTCTACGCTTAGTTCGGTATGGGCGAGCAGCCAACCCGCTTGCTCACTGCGCAATCTATCCATAATCTGCTGATAGCTACTCCCCTCGCTGTGCAAATGGCGAATCAGGGTGCGCGCGGTGACGTGTTCCTGTTCGGCCATTTGCGCTAGCGTGGGGTAGTCTTGCTCACATTCCAGCAACCGCTGCTTTATGCGTTCACTTAGTGCGCCGCCACGTTGCAGGCGCTGAAGTTGATGTTCGCAATCACGTACAGCGTGCTGGCAAGCCTCGCTATCCGCGCCAAGGCACGGCTCCTCCATTAGCCCCGCTGGTAGGTGGATACGCAGGGCATCTGCATCGAAGCGCCAGTCGCGCGCGTAACCTCTAATCTCTTTCGACCAGTCCGGTTCTGGCAGCGGCCAGTCAATGCGGATGACGTCATGCAGCGGCTGGCCGCCAAGGGTTTCCAGTAGGCGTAGCAGGGCAGTAGTGAAGTGGCCCAACAGGTACTCGCGAATGGCTGCGGGCATCCGCGACTCGTCCAGCACCAGTACGGGTGGCTGCTTGCGCTCCCATCGGAAAGCGCCCAAGTGCTGGCGCAGGCTGCTGTAGTGTTCGGTGAGGCCGATGGCTTCGCCAATGGTGTTGGCGGTGACCGCGGCGTAGCCCGCTGGGCCATGCGCGCTAACGTCGGTGTGCATGCCTACCGCAAAGCCCAGCCAGGGACAGCCGCTAAGCCTGATGGCGCTAGCTAAAAGGCTTTGCAGGCTGCTCATGTTAAGGAAGTGATTGCTGTGCAGTAGCGCGTCCCAGTCTAGCGGGCTGTCGGCCTGTATCTGTTCGCTACTCAGCCCCTGACGTAACAACTCGGCGTAGACCAATCGAGCGTATACGGGATGAACAGCCGGGCTGAGCCAGAATTGGTTGGACTGCATACTGAACCTTGTTGTGTTTTATGAGTTGGCGGCAGTAGCTGTTGTCACAATATGACGATAATTTGCCGGTTGCAACGGGTGTTGCGGTTAACGGCTGAGCAGAAGATAGGACGGTCATAGCCATAACAACAAGAGGATGACTGCATGACTGCAACTGCTGCGCAAGATAATGGCCTTTCAGGCTACGTGGACCGCAAACGCCGCCTTTGGCTGTTTTCGTTGATGGTGCCAGGGCTGGCACTGGTCGGTCCGTTGCTTTATATGCTGGTGTCGCCGCAGATCATCTGGCTGTGGTTGTCGACCCTGTTCGGCTACGTCGTAATCCCCATGCTGGACGGCGTGCTGGGAGAAGATCTGAGTAATCCGCCGGAAGAGGCGGTTCCCGCCCTCGAGGCCGATAGCTACTACCGTTATGTGACCTACGCTCTGGTGCCCATTCTGTGGATCAGCTTTCTGGTCAATATCATTTTTCTCGGTACCCACGATCTGCCCTGGTATGGAACTCTGGCTGTCATTCTGGCGACCGGCGGCTCGCTCGGTTTTGGCCTGAATCTCGGGCATGAGATGGGGCACAAGAAGACATCGCTGGAGCGCTGGTTGGCAAAGATTACTCTGGCTTTGGGCTGTTATGGGCACTTTTTTGTAGAGCATAACCGCGGTCATCATCGCGATGTGGCTACTCCGGAGGATCCCGCTTCAGCTCGCATGGGCGAGAGTATTTACCGTTTTGTGTTTCGCGAGATGCCCGGCGCCTTCTTTCGTGCCTGGGATCTTGAAGCTCAGCGGCTGGATCGCTGCGGCAAGTCGGTATGGAGTCTGGAAAACGAGATTCTGCAGCCTGCGCTGATCAGTGCTGTGCTCTATGGTGGGCTGATTGCCTGGCTGGGTATCGAGATGCTGCCAATCATGCTGCTGATTGCCTTTTGGGGCGCTTTCCAATTGACTCAGGCCAATTACATCGAACATTACGGCCTGTTGCGTAACAAGCAGGCGAACGGGCGCTACGAGCGTTGCCAGCCGCACCATTCGTGGAACAGCAATCACCTGTTTTCCAATTGGGCGCTTTTTCATCTTCAGCGTCACTCTGATCATCACGCTCACCCAACACGGCGATATCAGTCGCTACGTGACTTCCCCGATCTGCCACGTTTACCGAATGGCTACTTTGGTATGTACCTGCTGGCCTACTTCCCGCAGCTCTGGGCTAAGGTGATGGATAAACGCCTGCTCGCTGCGGTTGATCGTGATCCGGAGCGCATCAATTTCTTGCCGGCGAAGAAAGAGATGTTGATGCGCCGCTACAATCTGGGGCCGCAAGAACAGGTGCCAGAGGAGGTTTTGGCATGACGCGATACCGTTGCCCGGAATGTGACTACGAGTATGCCGAAGCGCAGGGTGATCCCCATCAGGGATTCGCGCCGGGTACGCCCTGGGAGGCGTTGCCGGACAGTTTTACCTGTCCGGATTGCGCGGTGCGCTTCAAGGAGGACTTTACGCTGGTCGAGGATTCATAGCGGCCACACCCACAGCAGCATGGGAATGCTGACGGTAACGACCAGCAGCTCCAGTGGCAAGCCGAGGCGCCAGTAATCGCCGAAGCGAAAGCCACCGGGACCGAGGATCAGGGTATTGTTCTGATGGCCAATAGGTGTCAGAAAGGCGCAGGAGGCGCCTATCGCCACGGCCATCAGAAAGCTGTCGGCATTGACGTGTAACTGCCCGGCCACGCTCAAGGCGATGGGGCACATGACGGCGGCGGTAGCCGCGTTGTTCATGAAGTCGGATAGCGTCATGGTGACGATCAGGATTAACGCCAGGGCAATGATCGCATTGCCCTGAGCCAGATGTTCCAGCAGCGTTTTGGCCAGCAGGTCAGCAGCGCCGGTACTCGCCATGGCGGCGGCCAGCGGCATTAACGCAGCCAGCAATACGACAATCGGCCAATCCACTGCCTCGTAGATTCGGCGTAACGGAATGACGCGTGTCAGCATGTACCCCAGCACGCCGGCGATAAAAGCAACGGCTGCCGGGAGTATGCCAAAGGCGGCAAGACCGATGGCCCCCAGCATAATACTGATGGCGTATAGAGCCTTGCGGCGGTCAGGGATCAGAATGCTGCGTGCCGCCAACGGCACACAGCCATACTCACTGGCAAAGCCGGAGATGGCCTCTGGTGGTCCCTGCATCAGGAGTACGTCACCGGCTTCAATCGCGGTCCAGCGCAGGCGACGAATGGACCTGTGGCCCTGCCGCGATATCGCCAGCAAATTGATACCAAACCGGGTGCGTAGTTGAATGTCCGATGCGCTTCGACCCAGAATGTCTGCGCTGGGCTGAACGGCCAACTCGCGCAGGGTTATTTCATCGGACTGATCGGGTTTGCTGTTTTTTTCTTTGCTCGTCTCTTCGCTCGCGTCCGGATCTTCCTGCGGGCGGCTAGCATCGCTTACGTTGGCATCCTGCTCGGCGTGTTCGTCGCCATCTTCCGACTCGCTGTGTTTTTCTGTCGTACTGGTAGGTACCGCTTCTTCCAGTTTTAAGCCAAGGCGTGTCAACGAAGCGCCAAGTCCCTCTGGTTCTGCCTCAATAACCAGGATGTCACCGGCATGCAGTATTCGGCTGGGCATAGGGGCGGTGACGCGGAAGTCGTTGCGGACCATACCGACAATCTGGGCATCGCTCTCGTCCAGCAGTTTCTCCACTTCCGCGAGGGTCTTGCCGTCGGCCTTGCTGTCAGCGTCGATATGCACTTCGGTCAGATAGGTGCCGGTATCGAAACTTCCGACATCGGGTTGCGTGCGATGCGGCACCAGCCAGCGGCTGGTCAGCACGACAAAGACAATCCCTGCTGCCGCAACTGACAGGCCCACGGGAGTGAAATCAAACATGCCAAAGCTGCCCAGCTCCTGTTGCGCGCGAAAGCCCGCTACGATCAAGTTGGGTGGGGTGCCAATCAGCGTAGTCATGCCGCCGAGAATGGTGCCGAAGGCCAAGGGCATGAGCACTTTGCCGGGTGGTAGCCCTTCGCGCGCAGCGAGTTGCAGGGCCAGTGGCATCAATAGCGCCATGGCACCTACGTTATTCATGAAGGCGGAGAGGAAAGCGCCAAGCAGAGTCAGCACTATCAGGCTGAGCAAGGCGCCGCCGCGCTTGGGCAGGACGCGCTGCGCCAGCGCCTCAACAGCGCCGGTGGTCTGCAAGCCTTTGCTGAGAATCAACACTGCTGCCACGGTGATGACTGCAGGATGGCCGAAGCCGACAAAGGCGTCAGCCGCTGGCGTCAACCCGCTTACTACGCAGGCCATCAGCGCGGCCAGGGCGACCACATCGTGTCGCCAGCGCCCCCAGAGGAACAGGGCAATAGTACAACCCAGAATCAACAGAATCAGTTGCTGACTGGCATCCATGAACAGCCCTCGTTTCGGCCCGGTTACGCTGAAGGTGCGTTGCGTGTGCGCTTACGACAGTAAGCGAACTTTAAAGCGACGGCCTTTGATCTTGCCTTCACTCAGTCGAGCTAACGCTTTTTTGGCCTGATCCCGGCGAATAGCGACCAATGCTTGATAGTCGCTGATGCTGATTTTGCCAATAGCATCGCTCGCTAATCCGGCTTCACCGGTCAGCGCCCCCAACAAGTCGCCGGGACGCAGCTTGTCCTTGCGACCGCCTGCGATAGCCAGTGTAAGCATTGGTGCTACCAGGGGTTCGGTGAGTGTGGTCGGCAAGCTATCCAGCTCCTGCCAGTCCAGGGGCTCTTTACTATTGTCTTCGATTGCGCGCGCGCGCTTTAGCTCACGTGGTGCGACCAGACTGAGTGCCAGGCCTGACTGCCCGGCACGACCACTGCGGCCGATGCGATGAGTATGCGCCGAAGGATCGCCAGAAAGTTCAACGTTGATGACCGCTTCCACGCCTTCAATATCGATACCGCGCGCAGCGACATCGGTGGCGGTCAGGACACTGCAGCTTTGGTTGGCAAATAGTGCCAGCACCTGATCTCGATCACGTTGCTCCATATCGCCGTGAATGGCCTGCGCACTGATGCTGTTGGCATTCAGGAAGTCTGCCAGCTCCTGGCACTGCTGGCGCGTGTGGCAGAAGGCGATGCATGGCTGCGGACGATTGGCCGCCAGCAGTCGCAAAACGGCGTCAAAGCGTTGAGCGTCTTCGATTTCGTAGAAACGCTGGGTTATGGGGTTGCTCGGGCTCGCGTCATTGATGGTGACTTGTTTGGGGTTGCGCATGAAGTCACTGGCCAAGGATTTCAGCCCTGCCGGGTAGGTCGCGGAGAACATCAGCGTCTGCCGCCGCTTGGGCGTGTGGCCGATAATCTCGCGTATGGGATCGACGAAGCCCATATCGAGCATGCGATCAGCTTCGTCCAGTACCAGGCAGTTAAGGCTATCGAGCTTGAGGGTGCCGCGGGCCAGGTGGTCCTGGATGCGCCCTGGGGTCCCAACGATAACGTGCGCACCTTGTTCCAGAGAGGCCGCTTGCGGCCCAAAGGGCGTGCCACCACAGAGCGTGATGATCTTGATATTGGGCAGTCCCCGAGCGAGGTTGCGCAGCGCTGTGGCGGTTTGCGTTGCCAGTTCACGGGTTGGGCTCAGCACCAGTGCCTGGCAACCAAAGAACTGAGGATTCAGCGGTGTAAGCAGCCCAATACCGAATGCAGCGGTCTTGCCACTGCCGGTGCGTGATTGGGCTAACAGGTCATCACCCTGCAGAATCAGCGGCAGCGCTTCTGCTTGAATCGGCGTCATGCTCGCATAGCCCATTTGTTGCAGGGTTTCGAGCATGGCCTGAGGAAGTGTTAGCGAGTCGAAGGAAGTCTGGGTCACGGGGCAAGCCTGGCGCAAAGAAAGGGCCTGCAGTGTATCAGATCGCAGCTCTCTACTAGCAGCAGGTCAGCGCTTGGCGGGCCTGGCAATCAAGTCGGATGGAGAGAGAGCTCGCCGTTTATTGCCATACAGTCGTGCGGTTTCGCCCCTCTGCTTTGGAGCGATAGAGCGCTTTGTCTGCGCGCTCGATCAGATCCTGATACTTTTCAATATCGGGCGTTATTCCCGCAACGCCGACGCTGACAGTGAACTTCAGCGGTGTGCCCTGATGCTCAATCTGTTGCCGCTCAATACTCTCCCTGAGACGCTCGGCAAACTGCTCGGCACCTTCCAGCGAGGTATCCGGCAGCAGTATGGCAAACTCTTCACCACCGTAGCGCCCGCAGAAGTCGGTCTCTCTGGCCAACTGTTCGGTCAGTCTTGCTGCTGTGCGGATGACTTCGTCGCCAGCCTGGTGGCCAAAGCTATCATTGATTTTTTTGAACTGATCGATATCCATCATTACCAGGCTGACCTGATTGTCGTAGCGCTGGTAGCGAGCGAACTCGTGCTCAAGACAGCTTTCCCAGTAGCGGCGGTTGAGTAGCCCGGTTAAACCATCGCGCAGTGCCAATTCCTGCAGCTTGGTGTTGGCCGACTCCAGCTGACGCTTATTCACGGCAACGCCGGTCACGTCATAGATAATCAGACATACGCGGTCGGTTTTGCCGGTAATGCTGCTCAGCGGCAGGATAGTAACGTTCTGGTACATCTCGTCGGCCAGCCCGGTGATGGGCTGGTAGCTTTTGAAACGAAACAGGTTGGGGCGCTGCTCCCAGATGGTAAAGGCACGGGTACCCAGCATCACCGAGGTTTCAACTTTCTGTGTGAACCAGGCCTGGTCAATTTCCGGGAATAGCTCGAACAGCGATTGCTGGTTTACCTTGTCCGAGCCGAAGCCGGAATGGTTCTCCATAAAGCTGTTCCATACTTCTATCTTGTAGTCGCGATCCATGACTACCAGGCCTACATCGATACTTTGCACAATATCGAGCAGCCAGTGAAGTTCATTGATGTCAAACTGAGCAGCCATGCACCTTGCCTTTTTCAGTTGATCATAAAGTCTAGAGTTTCCCGCAGCCGAGGCACGGAATCTTCGGTGAACAGCAGCAACAGGTCGAAATGAATCTCCAGGTCTTCCAACCCGTAGCTGATCTCTACAGCCAGGGTGCGCTTCCAGCGACGCTGATTAATGCGTATCAAATCTTCAATGGGGCAATGTTGCCCAAGCACCATTGGGTGGCCCTGTGAAAGGGAAATATTGAGCTGTTCAGACAGGCCGTTGAGGCAGGCTCCAATGATGATGCTGGCTAGATCGAGCAGCATCTCAAGCTGAGCGCTCTCATCTTCCCGCGTGTTCAGGAGGTGTGCAACGTCGCCGATCTCTGAATCATGAAATATCAGCAATGCCTCGCCGGCCACCCCGGCGCCAATAAAGCCCTGACAGATCGCAGAAAGGCGCTGACCGCGCTGTGCGTCGGCTAACGCCATATGCAGCTCGCCGACTTCCAGGATGTTGACGTTGGGAATAGGTAACTTGATAAAAATACCGAGTACCCGGCCCAACAGCTCTGCGGCGCGGCCCATCGCGACGTTCGAGACCTCGCGAAAGGCATCTCGGAAAGACACGGTAGGCAGATGCAGATCGCTTTCTCTGCTCTCTGCAGGTGCCTCTGTCAAAGGGATCTCAACACCGAGCGAATTTAGGGCTTCGGCAAGTTGTAATGGATCGGCCGGCTTTTTCAGGAACGCCTTGGCTCCCAGTGCCTTTGCCCGCCGTACGGCTTCTTCCTGCACATCGCCGGATACAACGATGACGTCCGGTGTCAGCGCCTCTTCGCGCAGCGCCGCAAGGACGCCGAAGCCATCCAGCTCAGGCATCGTCAGATCCAGGAGTACTACCTGCCCAGCTCCGGCACGAATGGCTGCAAGTCCCTCAAGGCCATTTGTAGCTTGCGTGATCCGGAATGGCCAATTTGCTGGCAGCGCCCGAATCAGCTGCTTGCGAGCCATATTGGAGTCGTCACATACCAGCAGGGAAATTGCGGTCACTTTGAGATCCTTGGCACTATTGTCGGTTATCGCTGCTACTATCTAGTCTCTGGGCAGATGGCCATCACCTGATTTGTGTTGCAGCATGACAACATCTTGGCCCATTGAGAAGCGATTGAGGTAAAAGTTAGCGTTTTTTTGATCATTATTCGCACTACTTCCGGTTATGTGGATACTATTGTCCTCTCCTTTGTTCTGAAGTCTGTTGCCTCGCTCCAAGAAAAGAGTATTTCAAGAGGAAAAGAATGGCCGAGCAACTTGAGCAAGATCAAAGCCATCGCCGCTCCGTGTTGCGCGCGCTGTTGTGGCTTACGCTCCTCTTTGGTTTTACCTTTGCAGGTTTAAATATCTATCGAGGGCTATATCTTTTGGCTGCCATTGAGGTGGCCTATGCTTTATTCAGCTTCAGTTTGTTGCCCATCATTCCCAAGACAAAGCATCTTGATGCTTGGACAATCGCGTTTCTGGTTCCTTTTTTCTGCATCATGGTGTTCGCTTTGGTGCTGCCCAATACGTCCTTCACCGTCTTTGCCTGGATTCAGACTATCCCCATTATTTCTTACCTGCTATTGGGGCAGCGCGGTGGGCTGTGGATGTCATGCATCTTTATTTCAGCCGCGATTGTTGCCTTCAACGTGCGCTATATAACGGGTGAAAATGCGATGAATGCGCTCATTGTTACCAACCTGGCGTTCAGCAGTTTGGCCGTTATGCTTTTTTCGCATATTTATGAGCGTAGTCGAACGCGTAATGAAGCCCGGTTGATTGAGCTTGCCGGTACCGACAGTTTGACCGGCATTGCCAATCGGATGCGTATGGGTGAGGAATTCACTCGCTTACGCAGCCAGGCCGAGCGCAGCGCAATGGCGTTGTCTCTGGTGGTGCTGGACGTCGACAAGTTCAAGCACGTCAATGATCAATATGGACACGAGACAGGTGACAGGGCGTTGCAGCATATTGCGGGCAAACTCTCAGAGCGTTTGCGCGGTTCTGATATGGTCTGTCGATTGGGTGGCGAAGAGTTCGCTCTTTTGTTGCTGGGCGCGGATCATCAGCAGGCGGCAAAGTTGGCTGATCATTTGCGTCAGCAGGTCTTTGCAACGCCGTTGAAGTTGAACGGTACCGAGCTGCAGATCAGTTTCAGCGGGGGGGTCGCCACCTTGTCAGATGATGGCGATGACCTCAGTACGTTGTTGAAAGTGGCTGACCAACGCATGTACGAGGCCAAGAGCTCCGGGCGTAACCGGATCGTTTCTGCGCATAACCCTGTTCCAGAATCCCTGGTCAGCAGCTGATCATCGGCTTTCGTTGCGTTTGGTTCTCGGCGTTTCTCTCTTATCTCCAGCTACACTGGTAACTAAAGGTCTGATTAGTCAGGAGGGCAGAGCCATGCAGATTGGCGTTCCAAAAGAGATCAAGAATCACGAGTACCGCGTGGGTCTGACGCCGCAGTCGGTACGCGAACTGGTACGGCAGGGGCACCAGGTGTTCATCGAGTATGACGCGGGCACGGCCATCGGCTACAACGACGCTCTTTACCGTCAGGCGGGAGCCGAGCTGGTATCAGTTGATGACCTGTTCTCGCAGGCTGACTTGCTGGTTAAGGTCAAGGAGCCACAAGCCGAGGAGCGCGCCCGGTTGCGGCCGGGACAGGTGTTGTTTACTTATCTGCATTTGGCGCCGGATCGCGTTCAGACTGAGGAGCTGCTGGCCAGCGGCGCTATCTGTATTGCCTATGAAACGGTGACCGATGCGCACGGGCGGTTACCGTTGCTGGCACCCATGTCAGAGGTGGCCGGGCGTATGGCTATTCAGGCTGGCGCTGGCTGCCTGGAGAAAGCGAGAGGCGGTCGCGGCGTCCTGCTGGGTGGGGTGCCGGGTGTGCCGCGTGGCAAGGTAGTTATTCTTGGCGGCGGTGTGGTGGGGAGTAATGCCTTGGCCATGGCGGTTGGCCTGGGTGCAGATGTCACTGTGCTGGATAAGAATCCGGACGCCTTGCGACGTCTGGATGCCCTGTATGGCAACCGCATCAACACCTTGTACTCAACGGGTGCGACGCTGGAGGAACAGTTGTTGGGTGCCGATCTGGTTATTGGCGCTGTGCTCATTCCTGGTGCGGCGGCGCCTAAACTCATCAGTGCAGAGTTGGTCGCACGCATGCAGCCTGGGGCTGTGCTGGTAGATGTGGCTATTGACCAGGGCGGTTGTGCGGAAACGTCCGCCCCCACGACCCATGATCAGCCGACGTATATCGTCGACGAAGTGGTGCATTACTGCGTGGCAAATATGCCGGGCGCGGTAGCACGTACCTCGACCCAGGCGCTGAATAACGCAACCTTGCCTTTCGTGCTGGCGCTGGCCAACAAAGGCGTGAAGCGCGCACTGGCTGATGACGCGCATTTGGCCCATGGGTTGAATGTTAGCGGCGGTGCGCTGTGCAATGCGGAAGTCGCCGAAGCATTGGATATGCCGTGTCAGGTACTCAGTGAGGTGATTGCCGGGTTACCGGACTAACTATATTGTTGCCCAGCTTTGTGCCGCTAAGCGTTTTCCTGGCGCAGCTCGGCAATGAGCTGGTCTTTTTCTGTCCAGAGCTGGCTGACCCACTGCTGGAAACGCGCGCGATACTCCGGGTCCAGACTGTAGTCACCCGCCACCAGTTCAGCGGGTAGCGCGCGGCCACGAATGTCGACGGTAATGCGCGATACTTGGCCGCTGACCAACCGCCAAAAGCCTGGCGGACGGTCACCCGGGTAAAGAATCGTGACGTCCAGCACTGAACTCATTTGCGCGCCGAGCGTGGCGACGACAAAGGCAATGCCACCCGCCTTGGGTTTGAGCAGATAGCGATAGGGCGATTGTTGTTGGCGATGTTTGGCCGGTGTGAAACGTGTGCCCTCCAGATAATTGACGACCGTCACCGGTAGTTTCTGAAATTTCTCGCAGGCCCGGCGGGTAATCTCCAGATCCTTGCCTTGATCCTCCGGATGCTTCGCCAAATGGGCTTTGCTATAGCGCTTCATGAAGGGGTAGTCGAGCGCCCAGAAAGCCAGGCCCAGGAAGGGAACCCAGATTAGCTCGCGCTTGAGGAAGAACTTGAAGTAGGGCGTTTTGCGATTGAATGCGTTAACCAGCGCGGGGATATCGACCCAGGATTGATGATTGCTGATGACCAGGTAGGATTGATCTGCTTTGAGTGGAGTATCGCAGCGCACATCCCATTTGGTCGGCAGCAGAAGGTGAAAAATACCCTTGTTGACCTCTGCCCAGGTTTCTGCGATCCACATGACGCCCTTGGAGCAATGGCGTCGCAGGTCAGTATTGGGAATAGCGACCTTGATGATACCCAGTATCAGCATCGGGCCGATACCAATCAGGGTGTTCAGCAGAATCAACAGGCAGGTCAGCAAACCCGTCAACCAATGGGGCATGGGTAAGTATCCCTTTTCGAGCAAAGAAACAAGAATACCGGGTTTCGCTCGTGCCACGCCAGCCTGCTCTTGGCGGTTAACTCACCCTAACGGGTGATGTTGCGTTGGCGGTGGCGCTTCTATTGTCATGGCATCGCTATAACCGCCAGATCCTGAGGCTTGGCAGCAAGGTGCCAAGCTGGTGGGGCACCGCTGAATAATAACAAGAGGTTACATGTCGTCGTCTGATGCTCCATCCACGACCTTTCTGGATGATGCCCCGGCTGTGGGTCAGCCGACCCTGACCATGCCTTGGAGTACTCGTTTTCTGCTGGCGGCGATCAGCGGTGTGATGATGTTTGCTCCCTGGGTTAACCCGGCGTTGTTCTGGACCGGTTGGCTGGCCGGTCTGCCACTGCTCTTTGCCGTGCGTGGGACCCGGCTGCCGGCAGCCTTTTTACTTGGTTGGGTGGCTGGTGCTCTCTGCTTTGCCGGAGCCAGCCATTGGATGATCGACTTTATGATCCATCTCAAGGGGCTCTCATGGCTGGCTAGTGCCTGTCTGGCGATGCTGTTCTGGTTGTATACAGGGCTTGCCGTGGGCTTTGCTTGTCTGCTGTATCGCTGGGTGGCTGAGCGTTTGCCGCGTCTCGACCTGCTCACCTTTCCTCTCGTAGTGACCGCCGTGATGGCTGTTTTTCCGCAGCTTTTCGTTACCGATTTTGCCGAAGGCCAGGTTCGCTTTCTGGTTGCGTTGCAAGGCGTAGATCTGTTTGGTGCCAAGGGCCTGAATATCATAATGCTGATCTTCAGTACGCTTGTGTTTCATTTTTTGCAGGCTGCTCACCGCGGCGACCGCGCGGCTGGTTGCGCTATGCTGACGGCCGCAGGTGTATTACTGCTGTGGTTTGGCTACGGCGTATACGCCTTGAATTACTGGGATACCCAGGCGCGTCATTGGGAGACGACCCGCATTGGATTGGTGCAGCCCAATGACCCGCCGCGTCGGCGTATCCCTGAGCCGCGTGCGGGGTTTACCCGAGAGGCGCCGGAAGAAATGCTGGCTAGCCGCCGACTGGCGAGGGCGGGAGCACAATGGATAGCTTGGCCTGAAGCACGCTATAAAGGGTATTACGATCTGTTCACCGTTCGTGATGGTTACGCCAAAGAGGTCAGGCGGTGGGGCGTGCCGTTGTTTTTTCACGATGTTGAAACGCGTTGGTTGAAGTCTCAGCGGGTGAGCTATAACACCGTTGCCTGGTTGGCCTCCGATGGCGTGCGCGCGGGGCAGTATCGCAAGGTCAAGCGCATGCCGTTTGGTGAATACCTGCCGGCGTTTTTTGAGCTTCCGGGCGTTGTCCAGGTTACCAAACTTTTTATGGGTGACTATCTGCGGCCGCTGGGAGCCGGTACAGAGCATATGCAGTTCAATGCCGGTACTATGCGGGTGATCCCCAAGGTATGTTATGAGACGGCCTTTCCCGAGTTTGTAGCGGACTCCATCGGCGCTGACGCGGCCGGAAAGCTGCTGCTGTTTCTCTCCCAGGACAACTGGTTTGGTGAAACCTCGCAACCTTTCCAGCATCGCGATATGTCCATCGTACGGGGCGTGGAAAACCGCGTGCCTATGGTGCATCTGATCAATAACGGTCCCTCGGTTGCAATCTCTCCCAGCGGGCGAATTATTGCTAGCACACAGGCATTCTCAAGGGCGGAGTTGCTGGTCGATATACCCTTCTCGGCACAGTCGGGTGGCAGCTTTTACAGCCGTCATGCTGTGTTGGTGCAGCGTTGTCTCTACGCCGCCCTGGCCTTGCTATTGCTTGGCGCGCTTATGGCTGGGCGCCGCTCGCGGCGCAGTTAGAGGGCGTCTGCACGGTACACGCTTTCCCCGTCCTTAATTGTTTCCATGACCTTCAGCTCCAGTAGCTGCTCACGCGGCAGCGTGATCGGGTTTTGCGACAGTACAACCAAGTCAGCAACCTTGCCCTTTTCAATAGAGCCTTTGCTGTTTTCCTCGAAGTGCTGGTAGGCCGGCCAGATGGTCATTGCCTTGAGTGTCGTCAGCGCATCCAATCGCTCTTCCGGCCCCAGGATGACGCCGCTACGGGTGACTCGATTGGTCGCACTGTGCAAGATGCGCATGGCGTTGGGGAATGTGACGGGCGCATCAGAATGGATGCTGAACTTGATTCCTGCGCGGTAGAGTGTACCTGTCGGCGAGATAAATTTAGCCAGCTCCGGCCCGGCTACCGATGAACTATGCCAGTCGCCCCAATAAAAAGTGTGCATGGGATACAGCGAAGGGAAAATGCCGAGTCTGACCAGTTCGGGTATTTGATCCGCTCGCAGATACTGTCCGTGAATAAGCACGGTGCGAGGATCCCTGGTATCGGGTATATCTTGTTGCACTGCATCGGTCAGGCGGATCAGTTGATCAATAGCCGCGTCACCGTTTGCATGCACCAGTACCTGCCAGTCATGGTCATAGGCCTGCTTCATTATCCTGCGTGCTTCGGCCTCGTCAGCGAATAGCGGATGACCGCTATAGTTGGCATCCTCATGCTCGGGTGGCTGGAAGTAAGGGTGGGTAAACCAGGCTGTCTTGCCTTGTGGCGAGCCGTCGAAGGTTAGTTTGACGCCGCCGATACGAAAGTGATCGGCATAGTCACGAGACATCAGCGGCCCTTCAAGCATAGGGTTCTGTAGATTGCTGACCAGGTCCGGATAAGCAACTACGTCGACCTTGAAGTATCCCGCCTTGGCAGCCTGCGCAAGGCCTTGCAAGGTATCGGGTGAGGTGCGGCCGTCCTGAATAGTGGTGAAGCCGTTGGCCAGGTAAATGTCTTGCGCCTGCGTGAGCATGTCGATGCTCTGTTGTGGCGTAAACTTGGGTATCAGCTTAAGCAAGGCGCCAATATGCGCGTTCTCTGCCAGCAAGCCGTTAGGAGTGACGCCGTCTTTCTCGCGGTAAATGGTACCGCCCTCTGGATTGGCTGTATCGGCATTGATTCCTAATACTTCCAGCGCCTTGCTGTTGTAAACCCCCAGATGACCTGACTGGTGAATGGCCATGATGGGCAGGCTGGTGGATACCGCATCCAGCTCCTGTCGGGTGGGGTGGCGCTGCTCCTGCAACTGCGAATCATCGTAGTTGAAGCCGATCAGTATGCCGTAGTCCTGCGCGCGCGAACTGCTGTCCAGGTATTCCCTCAGTGCTGTCTGCAGCTCGGCGATCGAGCTGCCGGGGCCGTCTGGAGGCGGCAACAGGTTGGCAGCGATGGCTTGGATGCCAACAAAGGAAAAGTGGCTGTGAGCGTCGACAAAGCCAGGAATCAGAGTGCGACCTTGCAGGTCGTGCAGTTGGGTTTCTGGTCCGAGAAAATCGGCTTCCAGTTCGGCGCGGCTGCCGACACCGACGATGATGCCATCATCAACTGCGACGGCTTCCACGTTTGGCTGGGCATCGTCCATGGTCAGGACAGGGCCGCCGAAAAAAAGCGCGTCCGCTGGGTTTGTGACCGCTGCCTGCGCTGCACCGGGCAGGGCGAGGGTGCCCATCAACGCTGCTATAGGCAGGTGGAAACCTCGAGGAATGACCGTCATGTGTACTCCTTGTCCAAAACGTTACACCCGAATGCGGTGAACCCTGCTGTCCAGCACACGCACGCATTGCTATCGTCGTGACAGTGTAGACAAGGATGATAAGTCAGGGAGTTTAATGCGCGGCCAGATATGCTCATTGTGCGGCTGAAATAGTCATCTCAGCCTGGCAGTTAGACAAACTGGCCCGCGGTATAGCCAGATGACCAGGCCCACTGGAAGTTGAATCCGCCAAGATGCCCGGTAACGTCCAGCACCTCGCCAATGAAATACAGGCCTGCTTGATGCTTGGCTTCCATGGTCTTGGAGCTTACGTCGTCGGTATCGACGCCGCCGAGCGTGACTTCGGCGGTGCGGTAGCCCTCAGTGCCGGAAGGCTTCAGGCACCACGCATTCAGTCGCTGGCCGATATCGCTCAGCAGTCGATCGCTGAATTCGGCCAATGCCGTATCGTCCTGCTGCGGCCACCAAAGTTGCTGCAGCTCGCTGACCAGCCCCTTGGCCAAGCGTTTGCCCAATAGCGTTTTCAGTCTGCTACGTGGCTGTTCTCGCTTGGCCTGCAGTAGCCATTCAAGGGCATCAATGCCGGGGAGTAAATCAATACTGATTTCATCGCCAGGTGCCCAGTAGTTGGATATCTGCAATATTGCCGGGCCGCTGATGCCGCGATGGGTAAACAGCATGGCCTCGCTGAACGACTGGCCATTGCAGCTGACTTCAATGTCCAGCGCGAGGCCGGACAGTCGCTCACACAGGGGCTTCATGGTGTCACTGAACATGAATGGCACCAGCCCGGCCTGCCTGGGTATGAGTTTCAGACCAAACTGTTCGGCCAGTTGGTAGCCGATGCCTGAACCACCCAGTGTGGGTACCGAAAGCGCGCCGGTGGCGACCACTACGGTGGTACAGGTCAGCTTCTGCGTCCGACCGCTGTGCTGCAGATGCAAGCGATAGCGCGCAGCATTGCCAGTCTCGTTTAGCGCTTCCAGCCGCTCCAGTTCGCACTGAGTGCGGATCTCGACGCCAGCCTGTATACACTCATCTTCCAGCATGGCGACGATCTGTTTGGCGGAGTCCTGGCAAAACAGTTGGCTATGCTTGCGCTCTTCATAGGCAATGCCGTGCTGCTCGACCAGGGATATGAACTCCCATTGGTTGTAGCGCTGGAGGGCAGATTTGCAAAAGTGTGGGTTGCGCGACAGGAAATTGCTTGGCTCGACCATTTGATTGGTGAAGTTGCAGCGTCCGCCACCGGACATCAGGATCTTTTTGCCGATCTTGTTGGCGCGCTCCAGCACCAATACCCGTCTCCCACGCTGGGCCGCGGTAAAGGCGCAGAACAGCCCGGAGGCGCCGGCACCAAGCACTATAACGTCGAAGTCTGCGGAGGTGTGAGTCACGGCGGGCACTTATCGTTGGCTGGCAGGTTTGCCGCGGATTCTAACATTGTTGTTGGTATCCCGGCTGCGACGAATCAGTTCGTCGCCGCGAGCATACTGAGGGTCTTTGCATAAACGGTCGTAGAGCACCAGATTGACGGTCGCAGCCAGGTTGAGGCAGCCTTGGGTAGGGATATATACCACCGCGTCAGCGCGGTCGATGAGCGCCTGCTCCAGAGTGCCGTCCTCTGGGCCAAACACATAGAGCGCACGCTGCGGATGGACGAACTCCGGCAGTGCAACCGCGCCTTCAACCAGCTCAATGCAAACGATCTGCGTGCCAGCGGGCAGTGGCTCCAGCAGAGACTCCACACGTGTGGCAGGAATACGCTGATTAACCTTCTGGGTATCGGTATTGAATTGCGCCGCTCGGTCATGACGAGTGCCGGTATAGCGCACAGCATGGGCGTTGAAGCAACCCGCAGCGCGCAGTATAGCGCCCACGTTGGTCGGGCTCTTGGGATTACTCAGGCCGATCAAAACCTGGGGATCATTCATCTGCTATTCCATTGTCTACCGTGGCTGAATTCGCGCGCTGGGGCTGGGCAAGCCGCTCGCTGCGGGTAGAATACAGGCTTTCTTGCCCAAGCTCAGTAGAGCGGTGGCTGTATACAGATCAATCAGGATACCGATATGCCGCAAGAGCCCAGCGAGATAAAGCACGCAGACCCGCTGCATGGGGTAACGCTAAAGACGATTGTTGGCGATCTGGTTGAGCAGTATGGCTGGGAGGAGTTGGGCAGGCGCATTCCGATCAACTGCTTTCTTAGCCAGCCGAGCATCAACTCCAGTCTCAAGTTCTTGCGCAAGACGCCCTGGGCGCGGACCAAGGTTGAGGCTTTATATATTCAGTCGCAGCGCTAAGTGGCACCTTGCGCCGGCGTTTCTGCCGGAACCCAGCCAAGGGTAGCGGCGGCCAGCAGCAGGTAACGCCCACCCTTGGCCAGCGTGACGATCACGACGAACCTCCAAAGGGGTTCGCGCATCAAGCCGGCAACAATGGTCAGCGGGTCGCCGATAAAGGGCGCCCAACTCATCAGCAGCGACCAGTAACCCCAGCGGTGATAAGTAGCCTGCGCGCGATGAAGTTGTTTCGGTTTCAGAGGAAACCAGCGCTTGTGTTGCAGCTTTTCAAGGTAGCGCCCTAGTACCCAGTTGAGTATGGCCCCCAGTACGTTGCCGGCAGTGGCCACCAGCAATAACAGGGATACGGGGTGGAGGTTTTGCAGGATTAATGCCACCAGCGCAAATTCTGATTGCGCCGGTAGCACCGTCGCAGCGCCAAACGCGATCAGAAAGAGTCCTGCGTAACTTGTCAGATCCCACATGCAGCCGTTTCCTGATTCCGGGGTGGTCAGCATACCGGATTCCGGGCCTTGGCTCGATTTGACGCAGTATTAAGCGCTGTTTTCCCGGATGTATTGCGGCGAAATCATGGGTTTTTTTCCTATTTTCACAAATTATTGCCAAATCGACTGGGCAAGGGTTCTCCCAGGCAGGCAAAGGGCGAATAATCGCGCACTTTTTCTACTACACGACAGGACACTGCATGTCTGATTCATCGCTGGAAGCCCTCCCGTCCGCAGCCGAAGTACCGGCCAAAGTTGCCTCCTGGCTGATTTTGCTGGCGCTCGCGGTCGGTGGTTTTGCCATCGGCACCGGGGAATTTGTGATTATGGGCCTGATGCCTGACATGGCGGCTGACCTTAACGTTAGTGAACCTCAGGTCGGTCACGTCATCAGCAGCTACGCAGTCGGCGTGATGGTGGGTGCCCCGATTCTGGCGATCTTTGGCGCGCGGCTGCGGCGACGGCATCTTTTGCTGCTGCTGATGCTGTTTTTTGCTGCAGGCAATATAGGTAGCGCGCTGGCACCGGGATATCAGAGCTTGATGCTGGCGCGCTTTATCGCGGGTTTGCCGCACGGTGCCTATTTTGGTGTTGCCGCGCTGGTTGCCGCCTCGCTGGTTGCGCCTAATAAACGTGCTGCTGCCGTCAGCCAGGTGATGTTGGGCCTTACCCTGGCCATCCTGATTGGCAATCCTTTAGCTACCATGCTGGGGCAGTCCATCAGTTGGCGTTACGCTTTCGTTGCTGTAGCGGTTATCGCGTTAATCACGGTTGCGATGATTGCACTGTTTTTGCCGCTCGATGCGCAGCATAAACCCAGCAATCCACTAACCGAACTGCAGGCCTTTCGTCGGCCTCAGGTCTGGTTCGCGCTTGGCATCGGCGCCATCGGTTTTGCCGGTATGTTTTGTGTTTTCAGCTACCTGGCGATGACGCTGCTGGACGTAACCAAGGTCGACCGTGCGCTGGTGCCGCTGGCTATGGCGGCGTTTGGTGTTGGCGCCATTATCGGTAACCTGGCAGGTGGCTGGTTGTTTGAGCGCTTGCAGTTCCGCGCGGTAGGTGTAGTGCTGGTCTGGAGCACGCTGGTATTGCTGCTGTTTCCGCTTGCGGCCCAAGCCATGTGGAGCATCCTGCTGGCGTCCGTTGCGGTGGGCAGTATGGTGGCCTTGTCACCGCCATTGCAGACCCGCCTGATGGATGTGGCGGCTGATGCGCAGACGCTGGCTGCCTCTGCTCATCATGCGGCTTTCAATATAGCTAATGCCTTGGGCCCCTGGCTGGGCGGCATGGCGATTGTTGCCGGGTTTGGCTGGACGTCGACCGGATACGTGGGTGCCTTTACCGCGCTTGGCGGGCTCGCGCTCTATTGGTTGGCGCGGCGTCATGAGCGTCGCCATCCATTGCCAGCCTGATAGCCTCAAGCGATCCATATCACTAGGGTGTTTTTTGCAGCAGTCTGGTTGCCCGGCTAAGGTAGTAGGCAGCCAGTCTTTTTCCTCTCTGCAAGGATACCGCCTATGTCGCTGCGCAATGCCGTTCAACTCATCTGCTATCCCAATCGCCTTGGCAGCAATCTTAAAGACCTGCATGCCACGTTGGATAAGCATTTATCAGACGCCATTGGTGGTGTGCATATACTGCCGTTTTTCCCCTCCAATGCCGATGGCGGTTTTTCACCCCTGACGCACAAGGAAGTGGACCCTGAGTTCGGCGACTGGGGGGATATTGAGCGACTGGCCGCTGACTATGATCTGTGTTGCGATCTGACGGTCAACCATATCTCTGACGAGTCGGTTGAGTTTCTCGACTTTCTCGATAAAGGCTATGACTCGCTGCATGCCGAGCTTTTTGTGCACGTTGAGCGCTTCGGCGAGATTACACCGGATGATCTCGCCAAAATCCATATCCGCAAGGAGAAGGAGCCTTTTCGCGACGTGACCTTTGCCGACGGCAGCCGCGGGCGGGTTTGGTGTACCTTTACCGAACGGCAGATCGACCTTAATTACGAGTCTCCGCTGACCTATGCGTTGATGGAAGAATACATCCGCTTCCTGACCGCGCGGGGGGTAAAGCTGCTGCGATTGGACGCCTTTGGTTATACCACCAAGCGCATCGGCACCAGCTGTTTTCTGGTTGAGCCGGACGTTTATCGCATTCTGGAATGGATCAATGAGGTCGCGTTGCGTCACGGTGCGCAATGCTTGCCTGAAGTGCATGACCACACCAGTTACCAGTACGCGATTTCACGCCGCAATATGCACCCATACGGCTTTGCCTTGCCGCCATTGATGCTGTATTCACTGCTGGATGCAAATAGCGTCTACCTGAAGAACTGGTTGCGTATGTGTCCGCGCAATATGATCACCGTACTGGATACGCACGATGGCATTTGTATTCCCGATGTCGAAGGTGTTCTGCCGGACGACAAGATCAAGGAGCTGATTGATAACATCAACGAGCGCAGCGCCGATCCGATTCTTCGGCGATCGGCTGCCCGGGTTAACAGTGTCGGCGCGATCTACCAGCTGACCTGCACCTTTTACGATGCCCTGATGCAGAACGATGACGCCTATATCGCGGCGCGCGCCATCCAGTTTTTCTGTCCTGGCATTCCTCAGGTTTACTATGTTGGTTTGCTCGCAGGTTGCAACGACGAAGAGCTGATGCAGCAGACGGGCGAGCTGCGCGATATCAATCGGCATTTCTATAGTCTGGAGGAGGTAGACGAAGCAATTGAGCAGCCGGTAGTGCAACGCCTGCTGAAATTGATGCGCTTTCGCAGTAATTACCCGGCTTTCGAAGGGCGTTTTGAATTGAACTACTCCAACGATACTAGCGTCGCCATGGCCTGGCGGCATGGCGAGCACTATTGTCATCTCACGGTAGATCTGCGGTTCAAGACAGCGCGTGTTCTCTATCTGGATGAGCATGACCTGAGTGAGCAGCACTTCACGTGCTGAGCGAGCGCGCGGCGCGAGTAAATCAGTCGCCGTTCAGCCGATCTGCCGCCATGTGGGCAGGTCGGGCATAGGCGCGTTCCACATAGCGTGCAAAGGTCGGGCGTTTTTCTATAGTGCCAAGCATCATGCCCCAGCCTAACTGAGATGCGATGTAGACGTCTGCACCGGTAAATTGCGCGCCGCACAGCCAGGGACCGTCCTGCAATGCCGTTTCCAAGGCATTGATCGTATCGGCGTAACTACCGAACCCAGCCATGCGGCTTTGCCCTTCAGGCACTTTCCAGCCCAGGGTACGGGCGGTAACGGCTGTTTCCAGCGGGCCTGCGGCAAAAAACAGCCAGCGCAGATAAATGGCTCGGCGCGGATCATCTATTGCCGGTGCTAGATTATTCGTCGGAAAGCGATCAGCCAGATAGGCACAAATGGCCGCGCACTCGGTAACGATCATGGACCCATGCACCATTGCCGGGACCTTGCCCATTGGGTTGATCGCCAGGTACTCGGGGCTCTTCATCTGCTCGCCATACTCGATCCACACCGTCTCATAAGGGGTGCCGGTTTCCTCCAGCATCCAGTGCGCGATGCGGCCGCGTGATTGTGCATTGGAATAGAGCTTCAATTCGGTCATCTAATGGCTCCTGTCAGAGCTGGTTCTTGAACTTGCATGGGCTAGGCAGCCAGAATCTCCCACAGGCCAATACAACTGATGGCTAACAGGGTGATACCAAGAATGCGGAAGAATTTGCTGGTTTCGCCTTTAAGCATGTGGTCGTGAAAGCGTAGGCCAATAAAATGACCCAGGGTGACGCAGGGCAGTAACCATAGGTGGTGTATCAGCTGCAGATCGACGCCAGCGTAGATGAACGCGGCCATCTTGATTGCAACCAGAATAAACCAGAGGGCAAACAGGGTGTCGCGCAATTTTTCCTTGGCTACATGCTGTGCCGCTACGGCGATGATCAAGGGTGCGCCAATTAACGAGGTACCACTGACGTAACCGCCCAGCATCAGGAACACGGTGTCCACCAGTTTGCTGTTACTGCGAAAGGGGCGGTTGAGAATGTAGGACACCGAATAGGTGCCGACGATGCAGAAAATGATGATGCTCATTACGCTGGCCGGCAGCGTCAGTAGACCCAGCACGCCAATCATCTTTGGCACTATCATGATCCCCAACATACGCCACAAATAGCGCCAGTCGACGGTGCTCTCGCGCACCTCGCCATCGGCTTTGGGGGCACGCTTGCGGTTGTTCAAGAAGATGGTGAGCGAGGAGAACAGCAGCAGGTGTGCGGCAATCAGCGGCAAAAAAACCAACGGATCGTTATCGACCAGCAGCAGAAAGGGCAGTGATAGCACCGCGCCGCCAAATCCTAACCCCGAGCGAACAAAACCACTCCAGACAAATATGAGGCCAATCAGGGCGAGCTGGGATAGCGACAGGTCAGACATGGTGCTCCGCTGAGGCAGGCGAGAAGGGCGCTCAGTTTAGCGGTTAGGCATCCGCTGAAACAATTGTAGCTACCGCAACAGACTGATCCAGCTCGCCTGCGGTGAGCTTCGCAAAGCGGTCAGCGACAGTAACCAAAGTTACTGTTGTCGAGGTGGAAATGATTGGCATGCGGGGCATTGTAGTCCGGCCCGAGGACAGTGCCGAAATAATCACAGGCGGCGTCATGTACGTCATGCAGGAATGCTGACTTGTTTGCTGCGCTTTGATTATTCCAGTCCTTGAGGACGCTGACCCGCACGCCACTTTGGGTAGTAAAGCCGGCGATATCGAAGGCTGCCGCGCTAGCGTGCTGACTACGGCGGGCGTTTTTGCGGTGATAAATGTTGCGGCAAGCAAAGGTGCCGAAGTGCTGGATGCGGCTGATGGACTCACCAAAATGTTGCTCTGCCAGTGGCTGCAGGCGCTGGCGCTCGAACATAAGCCAACTGACGGCGACCGGACAGGTCAGGGTGAAAGGTGCACTAAAGCGAACGCCCGTGCGCTGCACGCGCACTACGTTGCTCAGTGGGCAGCCGGCGACCGGCGTGTAGTCCTCAAGCGGCATATGCTGCAGGGCGTCAGGCTCGGCGCTGTTGAGCAGCGCCAGACAGTGCTGGGGCGCACTTTGCAGTTGGTGCATTTTCCAGCGAGTAACCGGGGTGATGGCATCATCCAGGCTCAGCGGCGTACGCGGGTTCCAGGCTGATGGCAGCGTCCACCAGGGTTGCAGTAGCGCGAACAGAGTCAAAAGTAAGAGCAGGCAGAACAGGGCTGCAAAGCCGGATTTGAATAAACGCACGTGTTAACGGCTCCGGTACAAAGCCAGATCAGTTTCGCTGAATAACTGGAACTCGTCCTCTTGCTCAGCATAATCCCAGCGCTCAACGCTGCACTGGTGGCGTCCCTCATGGCACTCGTGCCTGATCAGATTGACCGAGTTGGGGATGCTACCGCGCACGCGTTGCGATACGGCGGTGCCGGCCTGTGCTGTCCAGCCGGTACGCTGCGTTTCCTGCCCGCTGAGGGGGCGTATGTAAGGCAGGTGAATATGCCCGGCCAACAGCAGGTCCATGCCAGCATCAATCCATTCGGGTACTGCTTGCGCGCGACCAATCAGCAGGTTGGCCTGGTCGGACGCTTCGATGGCGCTCACGGGATGGTGCTGCATCACGACGCGTAACTGTCCCGGATTGGCCTGCCTTAGCCGCTTGGCTACGCGCGCTATCTGCTCCGCGCTCACTTCGCCGTTCTTGTGCCGGGATGGTTTGGTTGAGTTGACGCTGATCACCAGCAGGTGCTCGGTGTCGAGTACGGGTTCCAGTTCTTTGCCGAATGCCGCTTGATAGTTGCGATATGGATAAAAAAGGCGTGCCACTACATTGAGGATCAGCGGGATGTCGTGATTACCGGGCACGGTCAAAACGGGCGCCGGTAACTGGTCGGTGAACGCCTTGGCGGCAGCAAATTGGCCTGGCCGTGCTCGCTGGGTAATGTCGCCACTGAGTAGTACGTGGTCCGGCGCCTGTTGCCTGGCCAAGCGCAGCAGTGCGTCCGGGACGCTGTTTTGTTCGGTACCAAAGTGCGGGTCAGAGATATGCAGTAGGCAGGTCATACGCGCTCCCGCAGTAACTCATTGCGTGGCACCAGCAGGGGTAGATAGTCCTTGGGCACATGAAATTCCAGGGGGGCGCGCAAGCGAAATATCTCACCGTCCATTGCCACCTTGATTCGTCGCCGTGTTGGCCCCAGGCGGACTGTCATTTTGCTGAATCCGAAGCTGATCAGGTTGTCCGCTTCGCCCATGCGGCTGATAAGGCCGCGCGCTACCAGGCCGTAAAGAGCCAGGGTGCTCAGCGGTTTTGCCGTCATGGCCACCAGGTGATCGCGCTGTAGCTCAACTTGCTGATCAACCCCTATGTGTTCTAACTGTAGTGCGTTGTTGCCAATGACGATGGTCTGCGTTTGCAGGGAGCGTGTACTGCCTTCGAAATCGAGCTGCACCGAGAGCTGGCGATGCGCGCGGAACAAGGTGACCAGAGCTGACCACAAGGCAACCCAGCGGCTGCGGCCATAGCGCTGTTTATAGGCCTCACGGTCTTCCAGCAAGGTTGGATACAGCCCCAGGCTAGCGTTCACCAGGAATACTTTGCCGTTCAGCATGCCAACCTGTACGGGCTCAATTACCGAATCAAGCAGGTTTCGAGTGGCGGTTTCAGTATCCTGTGATATACCGTAGGTACGTCCGAAGTAATTGAAAGTGCCCTGCGGCAGAATACCGAAGGGTAAGCCAGTGCCCAGTACCGCATTGCTGACGGCATTCAGTGTTCCGTCACCGCCGGCAGCAACCACTACCCCCTTATTGGCGCGCGCCAATTCAACTGCTTGCTTGGCTGCTACTGCCAGGTTGGCGCCACCCTTTACTTCTATCAGCTCGAATTGCCGACCAGCGGCATTCAGTACTTGTCTGATGCAGTCCTGTACTTCGCTGCCCTGATGTTTGCCCGAGCCGGTATTGAGCACGATATAAAAGGTTTCGTCACCGCGCAGTTGGGGCTGGGGCGCAGCAGGGCGTGAGTCGGTAAAGTTCCGCGGCATTCCATTACCCTGAGGTGGTGGACGCCAGACAGTCTTGCCTGTCGGCGCCAAAGAAATTGAGTCGCTAGTGTTGCTTAGGTCAGTCAAGCAGCTGATGGTTCCCTTGCCGCTTGGCTGAGTGTGAGGGGCGGGGGATGTGAGCAATCGCTTTTGAGCGATTAGCGGAACCTTAAGCAGAAGTTAAGCTGCTGAGCATAGGCTTGGCAGCACATTAAACCAAGACAGGGAATTTCTGATCATGACACCCGCTCCAGCCCGTTATCACCGCTTGAATATCAGCCTGCACTGGCTGATGTTGTTATTGATCGCTGCGGTTTATGCCTGCATCGAGCTAAGGGGGAATTTTCCACGCGGTAGCGATACCCGTGACTTGCTAAAACATCTGCATTTTGCGCTGGGTATGTCGGTGTTTGTGCTGGTCTGGCTGCGACTACTTGGGCGTGTCCTGTTCAAGGCTCCGGCAATCCAGCCAGTGCCGCCGCAATGGCAGACTCGTGTTGCCGGGCTGATGCATCTGGCGTTGTACGCGCTGATGATCGGACTACCTTTGCTCGGCTGGCTGATACTAAGCGCGAGTGGTAAAACGCAGATTTTCGACTGGCTCACCTTGCCTTCGTTGTTGGCGCCGAACAAGGCGTTGGCTGGCGACTTGAAGGAAATTCATGAGTGGGGCGGCGTAGCGGGCTACTGGCTGATTGGTTTGCATGCAGCGGCAGGCGTCGCCCATCACTATTTCTGGCGTGATAACACTCTGACGCGAATGTTGCCGGGCAAATAGACAAGGGTTGCTGGCAGAGTGAGCGGCTTACTCTGCCAGTGCATAGCGGTTACCGCCCTGTTGTTTGGCGCGGTACATTGCCTGGTCTGCGCGCTTGAGCAGGTGTTCCGAGCCTTCGGCGGGGGTCAGGTTTACTGCGATGCCGATGCTGGTGCCGCACTGTACCTCGTGGCCGTCCAGATGATAGACAGCGTTTAGCTTATTGCAGACTTTTTCGGCGACCTGGCAGGCGTCTTCTTCGAGCGTAATACTTTCCAGCAGCAGCACAAACTCATCGCCGCCCATGCGCGCGACCGTGTCGGCTGCGCGCACGACGCTGCGCAGCCTGCTTGCGACTTCCTGTAGTAGCAAGTCGCCAATCGCATGGCCCATGCTGTCGTTGATCTCCTTGAAGCGGTCCAGGTCGAGAAAAAGGAGTGCGATTCCGCTGCCCTCGCGCTCTGCGCGGCTGCGCGCCATTACCAGTCGATCGTTTAACAGTGCTCGATTGGGGAGACCGGTCAACTGGTCGTGATGTGACAGAAATTGTAGCCTGGACTGCATCTGCACACGCTGAACGGCGGTGGCTATCTGCGTGGAGACATATTGCAGTAGTGCGCGGTCCTCTTCGCTAAAAGTAGCGCCGCCCGCTTGACGATGCAGAACCAGTGCACCAAAGGCGGTTTCTCTGGCCAGCAGTGGCACGCCTAGCCAGTTGGTCTCGGTTGTGTCGGTTTCGTCGCCAGCGGTAAATAGCTGTTGCTTGCCATCCGCGATGGTTCTTGAAGCCAGCTCAGTTGGGGTTAGATTGCTGTCACTGCCGTGATAGCGAAAATGAATCTCGCCGCTACCGGGGTCGTGCAGCGCCAGGCTGAAAATACTGACGGGGAGTAGCCGGTCAACAATCTGATGGACGTGACTGCACAGCGTATTCAGATCCTCAGCGTTGTTGGCTGCCTCTGAAATGGCGTATACCGCCGACTGCATGACTTCGTATTGTTTGCGTTCAGTGATGTCGCGCGCGACGGCGATACGTAATTGGTCTTCTTCGGACCAGCGCGACGACCACATGATATGGACGACGCTGCCATCCTTGCGCAGGTAGCGGTTTTCGAAGTGCGGGATCAACTCACCGTTACGCACGCGCTGCGCCGCCAGCAGGGTGGCATCAATATCGTCCGGGTGAAGCAGCCCCAGTATGTGGCGCCCGATCAGCTCGTCCTGGGTATAACCGAAAATGCGTTCGCACGCGGCGCTGATGTAAACAAACGTACCATGCTCATCGACCATGCAAACGGCATCAAGCAACATATCGACAAGATGGGGCGCAGGCGGCATCGGAATCTTTGAGTTCATAGTGGCGGCTTACGCATTATGCATGAAACAAGGCCTATTGATTTCGGCTTGGAAGGATGTCCGTATCCTGATGTTATGATGGCATTATAGTCATGTTACGACGGTTAGTCGCTCAACTTTACACTGAAGTGGCGCGCTCTTGGCGCGCATTGTGAACGCAAGATCAATTCTCCTGACTTTGCTCGTTCACCCCGGGGATGCGCCTTTCTGCGGGCCTTATGGCATTAAACGTGAGTTGCAGCAGTATGGGCACAACCGTGCCGAGGCAAGCTGCAACCAGCACGTCGGTTGGCCAGTGTACGCCCAGCACCAGGCGTGATAACGCCACCAGCGCTATCCATAGGCCTGCCAATATGATTGCTGGCAGGCGCGCCGCTGGCCAAAAGCTAGTCGCGCACAGAGCCAGCGCGGTGGCGCAGGCTGCGGTCCCCATGGTATGACCGCTGGGAAAGCTGTAGCCCCAATACCACGCGGTATCCCAGAGTGCCGGCCGCTCGCGCGCGACTGCCATCTTGATCAGGTAGATCAGTAATCCACTACTGATCATTGAGGTCGCCAATAAAAGCGCTTCGCGGCGGTGACGAGCAACGAGCAATACGGCGGTAAGTACTGCGCCGAGCGGTGTCAGGAAGTGCGAAGACCCCGCCAGGGTGACCCATTGGAAGAAGGTGACGGTCGTGGCAGAGGCGTGCTGGTGAAGAAACTCGAGGATCGCAATATCCAGCTCACTGGTTTCACCGCCTAGCACCTCTTGGCTGACCTGGATTGCGATCACCGATAAGGACAGCAGCAACAGCGTTACCGCTCGCCTTTCCTGTAAGCGGGTGTGCCAATGGGGTCGCCGCCAGCGCGCGTAGCTCAACAAGCTGAAGTAAAGCAGTGCGATGCTCAGGAGCACCCCGCCGAAGTCGATTAGGCTGTCTGTCAGCATGCTGGGCCTTGTTGTTTGAATGATGTTGCGACGTGATATTAACGTACCGAGGCGTGTTCTGAATGGTTGAATTTGCCGTTGGCGAGAAAGTGCAGCGTCTGCGCGATGACGTCGGGTGCTTGCATAATGAAGGTATGGGTGACAGGCAAGCTGATGTGGTCGGTCATACCTTCGAGTTTGGTACTTTGTACTGAAACCTTGCCATCATCCGGGTCGGGCAGCATGGTTGAAAGAATCAGGTTGATACTTTGGGTGCCGGCAATAATGCCCAGACTGAAGTTCGGTTGTCCCAGTTGCTTGGGTACGTCTTCAGCTCCGGTGCCCAGTTCTAGTCCGGCAGGACCATTTAACCAACTGAAACCGGCTACATCGGCAAGATTATCAACCACCTCACTGCCCTGATTTGGCGGTGCCAGCATCACCACGTGGCCCAGCTGGCCAAGCTCGTGCTGCGCCAGATAATAACGTACCAGAATACCTCCCAGCGAATGGGTAACGAAGTGCACGGTGACGTCCGGTGCGCAGGCTTGCAATGCGGGTGGTATGGCTATCTCGGCTAACCTGGCTACGGCAAAGTCGCGTGACGGGTAGTTGAGGTTGACCACCTGATAGCCCGCCTTATTGAGCGCCTCTTGCATATCGTTCATGGAGTTACTGGTACGCGCGAGTCCATGCAGGAGAACAACACATTCGCTGGCGCGCGCCTGCGCGACGGCAACAGTGCACAGCACGATGATGACCAGCAAGCGCAATCCGAATCGCAAGGTAGGCATTTGCAGCTCAGATAGTTGGCTTTTCGTCATACATGGCTCTATCGGCATGGTTGAACAGCAGCGTTGCGTTGGCTGCATCGTCTGGATAAAAGGCGGACCCAATACTGACGCCCACGCTCACTGTCTCTCCACCGCTCAGCACAATCGGGGTGCAGATCGCTTCTCGTATCTTGGTATGCAGTTTTGGCAAGTCAGCGTGATCGCCAACCGACTCAAGCACCAGTATGAACTCGTCGCCACCCATGCGCGCTACCACGTCAGTGGCGCGCACTGATGCGTTTAGCCGCCTTGCTATTTCGACCAGCACTTCATCGCCGGCCGCATGACCGAGTCTGTCATTGATATTTTTGAACCTGTCCAGATCTGCAACCAATAGCGCGAAGCGTGTCTGGCGTCGATCAGCACGAGCTTGTGCCTCCTGCAGTCGCTCAGCCAGCAGCGAGCGATTGCCAAGCCCGGTAAGAGGATCATATTTGGCTTGCTGTTCCAGTAGTTGCTGGCTTTGTTGTAATTGCTTGTTGGCCTGCTCGAGTTCGAGTGTGCGCTCGGTTACTCGTGCTTCCAGCAGGCGCTCGCTTTCGCGGACGTTCTCCAGCATCTGCTGACGAATGTGCAGGCTTAATGCTTGCGCTTGGTCGCGTGAGTGCTGAATGTCACTGATCCGATCGGCGAGTGCCAGCGATAGCAGCAACATCTCGAGTCCAGAGCCAATAGCTAGCGCGTTCGCAGTTAGTGCATTAGACGGCAATATGCCGAGATTGTGCAGTGAAATAACGGCTACGCCGGACAAAAAGGATACCCAGGCAAGGACGAAAAAGCGCGCCCCCGGCTCTTTGAAGTAAAGACTTACTGCGCCCAGAAGAAAGGCGCTAGCCGCGAATAGCAGGGAAATCAGATTCACCGCAACGGCGGCCAGATGGTAAGACCAGAATATCGCGCAGATAGCGGTCGCCGCGTAGGCGCAGCTGATCGATGGCATCAGCCACTGCAAATGAATACGCCGAGGCGTTTGTGCTAAAAAGCGCTGCACAAACATGGCGCCAAAAAAACCGGCCGCAGCAACGGCAGTGGTAGGGGTCAGATTGGTAAGCCACGCATTATCTGGCCAGATGAACTGCCCAACCAGTCCTGAAAGCCCGGCCTGGCCGATTGCCAGGCAGCTGATAAAGGCGACATAGATCAGGTATAGCGGGTCGCGCAGTGAGAGGTAAAGAAACAGGTTGTAGACCAGTAGAGCAAGCAGCAGGCCGTAGTAGACGCTCAGCATTGAGTAGGTTAATTGGTCCTGGTGCCAGAGCGCATAGGGTTGCCATAGGCTGACCGGCGCAGCCAGCGTGCCTTCTGAGGCGACACTCAGGTACAGGATGTAGTGGCTGTTCGGTTGTAGTTGTAACTCGAATACATGATTGCGGTGCTGGATGGGTTTGGCGCTAAAGGCGATATGGTCGCCAGAGTGCTGGTGTTGAAAAGGTTCTCCTTCGCGGGCCAGGTAGAGGTCAACATCGTCCAGTGAGGCATGAGCTACTTCCAGCAGCCAGGTGGTTGGCGTATCGCTGGGTGTGTCCAGCTCTGTGCGTAACCAGATTTGTGCCTGGGTCAGGCCAAAGTTACTGGCTTTGGCGCTACTGCTGGCGGGAGCGAAAGCCTGTCGGGAGTAGGCGAGTTGGGCGCCATGCAGATCGGTGGGGGAGCCTTGATGCTGATATACCGACAGTTGCGGTGACAGATTGATATGTGGCTTTGATTCCAGCTCATAGGCTTTTGCGCCGGTACTGAGCAGCAGTGCCAACAGACAGCAAGTCAGCATCAGGCAAAATGTGGGCAGGCTGCGATAACGGTTGGGCATAAGAGTCCGTTTGGTGCTTTTTTTGTCATCCATGCATAGGCACCCAGTTTGCCTTGTGGCAGCAGAGTGCGTTGACCTTCAGTGTAACGGAGCTTGAGCAGACTGGCGAAATTAGCTGCGAGTCCTCCGTCAGTGACTGGCGTGACTTATAGCAAACGGGTTATTGCGCTAAAAGGTGTAGGTTTCGTGCGCCTTGGTGGGTTCCAGTATGGCGGGCGCGGTGGGTGTCGGCTTACTCGGGGGTGGTGATACCGACTGCGGCGCTGGCGCGCTGACGGCGTACTGGCGGAGCGTATTGCTCCATAGCGTCCCCACTTCGCCCACGAAGTGATCGAAACTGGCGGCTTCTGATTCGACTCGGGCCCGGTCCACGGCGTCGGCGCTATCCCACACGCTGGTGCGTTGCTCATTGCGTTCGGTCGCCTCGGCTACGCCATAGATATAACCAGTCCGCACGTCGACCAGCAGGCCCGAGGTGGTTGAAGATACAAAGGCTTTCTTGCTGGGCAGGAAGCCCAGTGTGATGGCAGTGAGAGGCCCCAATGCCTTGCCTTCAACGTGGAAGGCGGTATCGATCGAGTAAATCAGCAGCATATCGGCCTTCAAGCGCGCCGCTGACAGTCGCAGATCCTTGATGCTATCCAGTTGCTCGGGTAGCAGTAGTCGGCCTATTGGGGCTACACCGGCAATTCTATCCATGCTCGCCAGCGTGCTGAAGTCGGCTTCGTCTTCAATGTCGCGGGTGGTTACGACGCTGTAGCGGCCGATACCATAGCTGTCGGTAGTTCGTGAGCTGTAGCCGGGAGATTGCACTCGCGCTACGGCAAGGCGAGCAGGGAACCTGGCGGCAGGCTCGACCGCCATGAGTTCGGCGATGTCACCATCGCCAAGCGATGGAATATTGACCCCGCCAGCAGGCGTTGTATAGGTGGCGCAGCCTTGGATAACGGCAAGGCAAAGCGTCAGGGCGAGGGCGGGCAACTGGCGAAACATGATGGTAGTCCTGATTGAATATGACTAATCCAGCTCGCGTCTATAGGAGTGGCGTGAGCTGGATGATGAGCAATAAAGAGTGTGCAAGGGCGCACGGCACATTCGCGGCGCGATCCTGGTTCGCTACGCGAATATTCGTAGGCGAATCTTATCCTGTTGCCCCCCCGGCTACCAAGGGCCAGATAACTTAATTGGGGGCAAACAATTTCTCGATCAGATCTTCTCGCAGCTGCTCGGCAGCGCTTTTCCCTGCGATGCCTTCAGCGAGGGTCAGGGAGTTACCTTCCTGGCTGAGCTGCAGCCTGAAGAACTGGATCACTCGACCCTTGTGGTCGGTGCTGCTCATGCTGCTTTGGAGTGCCAGTTGATCTGGCTGCTTTGCGGCCTGTTTTCCTTGCGCTCCTGACTGACATCCGTGATCCCTTGGTTTGGCGGCGTGGCAGTAAGCGATTAATGGCAAGTCGCTCTGAGATCAGCCCGGCAGATATTTAACGCAGCGCTTTGGCGTTTAGTTGAAACGAGTCGATAAAGTCGCGGATGCGTTGCTCTGCCCCTGGCGTGGCGCCTGCCTGATCAGGTTGTGGGCGGTTGATCCAGATAAAAGCCGCGTTATCGCCGCGTTCCAGGTAGTAATAGCTGTGCCAGATATCCACTTCATCGGCTGTCATACCCAGCGCGCTGCGCTGCGGGATGTGTTGGCCGAAGGTCGCGCTGGTCGCTGTTACACCACTGATTTGCTGGTCCTGCAGGGTTATAGGCTCCAGTGTTGTATTGTAGCGTTCCTCAAACAACTCAAAATACTGGGCGGTAGCCTGGCGGTAAAGCTCGCCCTCCGCCGGTATATTGCCCTTGAACAGGTGCACGCGGTAAACCTCGACAGGGGCTGCCGAGGAGGTGAATTGTACCTGGCTTTCGCTGATATCGAAGGACTCGGCAATGTGCATGCTGCGATAGCTGCCAGTACCGGGTCGGAAGGGCGTGTCAGCCTGGAAGCTGTTGTCGGCTGCGCGGTAGTGCCCATTGTGCAGCTTGCCGGTTATCACGCTGTTGACCATCTGCTCGGTTTCGCTTTGATCTGCTTGCTGTATTGCGCAGGCGCTTAGCAAAAAGGCCAGGCAGGTGGTCGTCAGCAAGCGCAAGCTGAATGAGCGTAGGCGATAAATAGGCATGAGCAGACCATGTTGTAGTTTGGGTTGGAGGGCTAAGTTCAGAGTACAGTATAGCGGGCGCGCAGCTGCCTTTTGCATTCGGACTGCGTACACTGCGGAGCAGTGATAAAGCATAGAGGTATAGCATGGCGATTCTATTTGCAATTGAACAGCGCGATCCGGTGGTTTATCGCCAGCAGACGCGTAAAAGCACGCTGGTGGTCATTTGCCTGTTTGTCTTGCTGGCGATGTCATTATCCGCTCTGTTGGTGGCTTTGTTTGGGCAGCCAGAGGTGAGTAATTTCAAGTGGAATCTGACCGGGGTGATTTTGGGCCTGACGTTGACTGCGCTGATTGTGCGCTATGGGCTGTGGCATCTTGAGCTGATGCGGCCAGCTGCTTATGGCTGGGGTTTGAAGCGCAGTCTGATGCGGATTACCAATATCATGCATCAGGTCAAAGATGGTGTGGCAAGTAATCATCCAGCTGCTATGCAGTTACTGCGTTTCTATCATCTTGGGCTGCTGGAGATGCATCGCCTGGACGGCAACACCAGCGCGCTGGAAGATCTGGTGGCGGAGCGTGAGCAACTGGCTCAGGCCATGCAGACGCAGGGGTTGGCCAGCGACTGTTATCAATTGCACAGCGAGTGGCTGGAGTCAGTCAAGGCGTCAGCGCGCGCTTGAGCTAGCCAAGTTAGTGCAAGCTCAAGAGGTGGGTGGTATGACCCGCCATTCTGGATCTTCAAATTCGCCAATCAGCCGGATGTCGCAGTAACGCGAAGCGCCTTTGATGATGCTCGCGATCTCCGGGTTCGGCTTGCCCTCCATAGCGTCGCGATTGGCCTTGCTGTCCCAGTGGGCAATGGCGATCAATGTGCGCGGATCTCCTATCTTGCGATGAAGCTCTGTGCCCCGCGCACCCGGCGCCTGCTGAATCAGCTGGCTGGCGCGAACCCAGGCCTCGGCGTAATCTTCAGCCCGGTAGCCCTCTTTGATCTTTACCTCGAAAATAAATTTCATGCGAGTGCCTCCTGTTGCCGTAGGGCGCTAGTGAACCTGGCATTTTGCGTGTGTTAACGACACCCCTATTGCGCACCACCGTAGCAGCGACGTTTTTCTTTGTCGCTGCCAATAGCCTTTTGCTGTTCTTTATTGCCTGTCCCAAACCAAAGGAACCCGGCTCAAGGCCGGGTTCCTTTTATCGCTGCGCTGTGCTTACAGGCCAAACTTCGCCTTGAACTCACGGCGACGGCGATGCAGAACCGGCTCGGTGTAGCCGTTTGGCTGCTTGGTCCCTTCAACACAGAGTTCAACCGCTGCCTGAAAAGCAATGCTGTCGTCAAAGTTGGGTGCCATCGGCTTGTAGGCCGGATCGCTTTCATTCTGACGATCAACAACCGCCGCCATGCGCTGCATGGTTTCCATGACCTGCTCTTCACTGCAAATGCCGTGGCGCAACCAGTTGGCGATATGCTGGCTAGAGATACGCAGGGTAGCGCGGTCTTCCATCAGACCCACATCGTTGATATCCGGTACCTTGGAGCAGCCTACGCCCTGGTCAATCCAGCGCACAACGTAACCGAGGATGCCCTGGGCGTTGTTGTCCAGCTCCTGCTGAATATCTTCCTTGGACCAGTCGGTGCTGGCGGCCAGCGGAATGGTCAGGATGTCATCGACAGAAGCCGGGGTGCGTTTGGCCAGTTCGTCCTGACGCTCGGCAACGTTAACCTGGTGATAGTGCAGTGCGTGCAGGGTAGCTGCAGTCGGTGAAGGTACCCAGGCAGTGTTGGCACCGGCCATCGGGTGGCCGATTTTCTGCTCCAGCATGGCCGCCATCAGATCGGGCATGGCCCACATGCCTTTGCCGATCTGGGCGCGGCCCTTGAGGCCAGTGGCCAGGCCGATGTCGACGTTGTTGTTTTCATAGGCGCCGATCCAGACCGCACCTTTGATTTCACCCTTGCGAATGAAGGCGCCGGCTTCCATGGAGGTATGGATTTCGTCGCCGGTACGATCCAGGAAGCCGGTGTTGATGAAGACAACGCGCTCGCTGGCTGCCTTGATGCAGGCTTTCAGGTTGACCGTAGTGCGGCGCTCTTCGTCCATGATGCCGACTTTCAGCGTGTTGCGGGTCAGGCCCAGCAGGTCTTCCACGCGACCGAAGATTTCGGTGGTGAAGGCCACTTCCTCTGGTCCGTGCATCTTCGGCTTAACGATATAGACCGAGCCGGTGCGGGTGTTCTTGCGGCTGGTGTTGCCGTTCAGGTTATGCATGGCAATCAGGCTGGTGACAACGCCGTCCATGATCCCTTCTGGTATCTCATTGCCTTCCTTGTCGAGAATGGCGTTGTTGGTCATGAGATGACCAACGTTACGAATGAACAGCAGAGAGCGCCCGTGCAGGGTAAGGCTGGAGCCGTCGGCCTGGGTGTACTCACGATCGGGGTTCATGGTGCGGGTAAAATTGCTGCCACCCTTGCTGACTGTTTCAGCCAGGTCGCCTTTCATCAGGCCGAGCCAGTTGCTGTAGACCACGGTTTTGTCGTCAGCGTCGACAGCGGCAATAGAGTCTTCGCAGTCCATGATGGTGGTCAGCGCGGACTCCATCAGTACGTCTTTTACGCCCGCAGCGTCGGTTTGGCCAACGTTGCTGGTCGCGTCGATCTGGATTTCAAAGTGCAGGCCGTTGTGCTTGAGCAACACCGCGGTAGGTGCGTCTTCGGCGCCGTGGAAGCCGACAAACTGAGCTGGCGTCTTCAGGCCAGTGCTGCTGCCATCTTTCAGGGCAACAGTGAGCTGGCCATCCTTGATGGCGTAAGCCGTTGAATCGACATGGGAACCTTTTGCCAGCGGCGCTGCCTGATCGAGGAAGCTACGAGCGAAAGCGATGACTTTGTTGCCACGGATTTCGTTGTATCCCGGCCCTTTGGTTGCGCCGCCTTCTTCGGAGATGGCATCGGTACCGTAGAGCGCGTCATACAGCGAGCCCCAGCGAGCGTTGGCAGCGTTCAGCGCGAAACGTGCATTCATGACCGGTACCACGAGTTGCGGACCTGCCATGATGGCGATTTCGTCGTCTACGTTCTCTGTGGTGGCATGGAAGTCTGCAGGCTCGGGTAACAGGTAACCGATCTGTTGCAGGAAGGTTTTGTAGGCAGAAGCGTCGTGGTGTTGCCCCTTGTGCGCGTGATGCCAAGCGTCAATTTGCGCCTGAAAGTCATCGCGCTTGGCCAGCAGGGCCTTGTTTTTGGGTGCCAGGTCGTTGATCAGGGCTTCAAAGCCAGCCCAGAAGGCAGTGGCGTCAACGCCGGTGCCGGGGATAGCTTGCTGGTTAATGAAGTCGTGGAGAACCTTGGCAACTTGCAAACCGCCAACTTGGACGCGCTCTGTCATTTTGAAAACCCTCACTCTGCTAACAACCTGCGCGCTTTGCGCATCAGGACGTGGAATTTGGAGAGGCAGCATGTTACACGATGATCGGTTGCAAATCATGCTCATAACGTGGAATTCTGTGTGGCCGCGCGGCGTCAAGATCGCTGGTGCGGGCGCGTATCCCTTTTTCTGACTGGACACTTAATGGACCAGGCTTTTATTACTTCCTTTGTCGACCAACTGCCAGGCCTTGAGCCGGGGCGGGCGGTGGACGCGGCTGCGCGACGTTATGCCGGTTACTACGGTATCGATTTCAGCGAGCGTTCGGCACAGCATCTCGGCCTTATTGAGGTGGACGGTTTCAGCGTTGCAGTGCAGGTCTGGAAACCGCCGGTGGCGCGCGGCACCCTGCTTATTCTGCATGGGTACTATGACCACATGGGGCTGTATCGGCATTTGATCGAGTGGGCGCTGGAACAACGGTTTGCCGTGTTGGCCTTTGATCTGCCCGGTCACGGCTTGTCCAGCGGCGAACGCGCCAGTATCGATTGCTTTCTGCGCTATCAGAAAGTGCTTGATGGCGTGCTCGAACAGGCGATGTTGTGGGAGCTGCCAGCGCCCTGGCACATGCTCGGTCAGAGCACGGGTGGGGCTATTCTGATTGATCGCCTGTTGCACGGGCCTTTACCGCAGGAGTTGGGCCAAACCATTCTAATGGCGCCGCTGGTTCGCCCCAGGCAGTGGGGTTTTTCGCAGATGGGGCTGCGCCTGCTGGGCGGCTTTGTGCAACAGTTGGGGCGTAAATTCACCGATAATTCCAGTGATCAGGCGTTCCTGGATTTTATTCGCACACATGATCCGTTGCAGCCGCAGGTGTTGCCGGTGGCCTGGGTACAGGCACTGGAACGCTGGATTCCGCGTATCGAGTCGGCCGAGGCAGTGGGGCATAGGCCCTTGATCATTCAGGGGCAGGACGACGGCACGGTAGACTGGCAGCACAATATCCGCATACTGGAAAGCAAATTTGCTGAACCCGATACGCTTTATCTGCCTACCGCAAGGCATCATTTGGCCAATGAAGATTTAAAACTCCGTGAGACATATCTGGCCTGGCTAGCGCCGCGCTTAGGCGGCTAGGGGCTGGCTCGAAAAAGAAAAAGGGGCGCTTTGCGCCCCTTTTCTTGTGGTCTAAATGCTGACAATCAGGGATTCAGAGCATCATGCGCCGCTGCGTTGGCGGCCTTGAAAAAGGCGCGGCCGTTGTCGGATTCGCTCCAGTCTGCGTAGCTTTTTAACTGGTTGTCATCCAGGTCACGATAAACGTAAAGCAGCGTTTGCGGCAGGTTTGGCTCCATCTGCGCGCGCAGTGCGCCGCGTTGCTGTGTCGCCAGTCCATCAGGAATCTGGAACAGGCCGCCCAGTATCTGGTTGGCGCTTTGCGTCGCCATGTTGGCCAAGGCCATGGACACTTCTTCGCCCATGTCCAGCGCGGGTAGCTGGCTGGCCAGTCGATCTATCATGGCTTGGCGCTCGGCACTGACCTTCTGCAGGGGTACCCCATTTTGCATGGCGCTGACTTCTGCGGGGGAGGTTGCGCGCGTTTCGGCAGCGACGACTTGCTGGCCTATCTCGCTCCGGTAAAACGTCAGCGCCTGTTCCAACTCGTTGTCGCTGAGGTTGACCTGCATGGTGGCAGCAGCGCGCGCGTGCATCCGGTCTGGCTCGAAGCGCGCGGTGCTTTGGCGCATGAGGTTGTCGGCCACAGCGGCGGGTAGCTGCGAAGCATAACGCTGCTGGGCTTTTTTCAATGCCTGTTGAAAGTGCTCCTGATGCGTTTGCATGCCGGAGAGCTGATACAGCTCGTTGGTGTTGGCGAAGGCCGGAATGCTGAGTGCCAACAGGCCGCTCATTAGGGTTGTTCGAGCGGCGGAGAACAGGGTGTGACGCATAGAAGCCTCTTGTGATGACGAGCGGGCGTCTGCCCGCGCGGAAAAAATCTTGCCAGAGTGTAACCATGACATACAATGCCCGCGCCCATTTTTGTTGGGGCGCGTCGCCGTCCGGCAGCGCGCAATGGAATGCTGGCGGTGGTGTTGGTTGGGCGTTTGCACTCTTCGGTGCGGGCTCGCGGCAAGCCGTCGTATCCAGTTCGAGTGTCACAGCCATGTTCGAGTTCCCCGAGGTGCCGGTCAGCCGCTTTGAGCGGATAGCAGACGAGTTGGCTGAACGCGGCTGGTCCGTACAGGAGCAATTGCTGCCCGAGGCTTTGGCCCAGGCCCTGGGGCGTGAGTGCCGGGCACTATGGCAGCAGGCAGACCTCACTCCCGCTGCGATCGGCCGGGGTGCCGAGCAAGTAGTGGTTCCGCGTATTCGGGGTGATTACACGCGCTGGTTGGATGATTGCCCCCCCTGTGCGGCCAATACGGCTTACCTGGCACTGATGGCTGAATTGCGTAGTGTATTGAATCGTAGCCTGTTTCTCGGGCTCGACAGCTTTGAAACCCATTACGCGCTTTACCCGCCAGGTGCCGGTTATCAGCGGCACCTGGATCGTTTTGCTGATAGCCCGCTCCGCACCATCTCTGTAGTCTCCTACCTGAACCACGCCTGGCAACCGGGCGACGGCGGTGAGCTGCGCCTGCATCTGGACGCAGGTATGCAAGATTTCGCACCGCGGGCTGGCACGGTCGCTATATTTACCAGTGCCGATATTGAGCATGAAGTGCTGGCGGCTGCGAAGGAGCGGGCAAGTCTGGCGGGCTGGTTCCGCCGTCGGCCCGACAACCCGCTGCTGCGTTGACGGTTTTGCTGCGACCCCGCGCCGACTGCACTTTGGCGTTGATGTGCGTTGAATTCAGGGGGCTTTAATGGAGAAGATTCTGGTCAGTCGCTGTCTGCTTGGCCATCCGGTGCGTTATGACGGTGGTGGGTTTGATCCGCAGGCGCAGTTGCTGCGTTGGCAGGACGAGGGGCGGGTGGTGGCGGTCTGTCCTGAAGTGGCAGGTGGGCTCCCGACCCCAAGGCCGCCTGCAGAGATTCTGGGTGGGCAAGGCGCGATGGTACTCGACGGTCTGTTACCCGTGCGGACAATTGAAGGCCAGGACGTTAGCCGCGCTTTTGTCAGCGGCGCTGAACAAGCTGTGCAACTGGCCGCTAGCCAGGCTATTCGCTTCGCGCTGCTCAAGGCGCGCAGCCCTTCCTGTGGTAATCACGAAAATTACGATGGCAGCTTTACCGGTACCCGCGTGAGGGGAGAGGGCGTTACTGCCGCCGCGCTGCGCCGAGCGGGTGTGAGGGTCTTCAATGAGAGTGAAATAGAGCAGTTGGCCACGCTGCTCGGCGAATAGGGGTGCTTAGGCTGTCAGGCGTTGCCGCAAACGCCCGAGCATGCCCATAAAGTTGTTCACCCGACTCTGTTCTTCTTCAGCGCGTGGCGCCTCGGCTTGGCGCAGCGATGGCGCGTGGGGTTGCCGTCTTGACTCAGCCACCTGGGTCACTGCGGTCTTGATCGCACGCTCCAGCATGCCGCGGCGAACCGGCTTGGGTAAATAGCGAAATATTTGTGCCTGGTTGATCAGCTTTAGCAGCAGTTGGGTGTCCTGGAAAGGGGTTACCACGACAGTGAGTAGTTGCGGGTGAGCCTGCGCCAGGCTCATTAGCAGTGGCCGCAAGTCGTCGTCACCCAAGCGAATATCGCTAAGTAAAATGTCGATTTCGTCTTCGTTAAGTCTGGCCATTGCGCCGTCCAGGCTGCTGACCGCCTGCAGCCCAACACCCAGTCGCGCACAGATGTCCCGGCTTAGTTGCAGGGTTTCGCTGTCGTCATCGATCAGCAGCAGGCGTATCCGTTTTTCCTCCACTAAGCTTGCAGGTTCTGGCGCAGCGACGGGGTTGCGCTTCAGGTAACGTCGGCGATGGCGCACTATTTCTGCCGCTTGTGCCAGGGTGTTGGCAAGATCCTGCTGGTCCCACGGCTTGGTCAGGTAGCGGAAAATGCCGCCACTGTTGAGGGCGTCGACGGCGGCGTCCAGGTCAGAGTAGCCGGTCAGCAGAATGCGCAGGCTATCGGGGTGGGCGTGTTGTATCTGGCTGAGCAGTTGGCTACCGGTCATCTGCGGCATGCGCTGATCGCTGACGATGATGTCGAACGTGTCACCCGCCAGACGCTCCATTACCTTTGCCGGATTGGTCTCGGTGGCGACCTGATACTGGCGCCGAAACTGCAGTGCCAGGCTGCGCAATATGCGTTCTTCATCGTCCACAAACAAAATGCGTACTGCGTCATTGTCGTTCATTTCAGGCGCTCCGTTGCAGAGAGGACGGTTGGCTCAGTGGCAGGCTGATGACAAAACGGGTACCGCGACCAGGTTCAGAGGCAAAGCGAATAGTGCCGCCGTGCTGCTGTACTATTTTGTAGCTGATCGCCAGTCCTAACCCGGTGCCTTCGCCCACCGCCTTGGTGGTAAAAAAAGGGTCGAAAATACGCTGCTGGATGTCGTTCGGGATGCCTGTACCGTTGTCCTGAATGGATAGATAGGCGCAGCGCGTATCGGCCCAGCTTTTGATTAAAATCTGACCGCTGTTGGTCATGGCCTGCGCGGCGTTGTTGAGAATGTTCAGCAACACCTGATTGATCTGGGATGGTGTGCAGGTCAGTAGCGGTAGCTCACCTAGCCGGGTGGTCACCTGTGCCCTGTCTTTGAGCGCGTTGCGTGCAATGACCAGCGCGCTGCGCACGCAGTCGTTCAGGTCGATATCCTCGCTCATGGCGCGGTCGAGGCGGGCAAAGTCCTTCAGGCTGACCGCTAGCTCGCCGATCTGTTCAAGCCCGTACAGAGTGTCTTCCAGCAGCGGAGTGAAGTCTTCTTCAAACGTGGCGGGTGAGGCTTGATCAGTCGCCTGCTGTACCCGAGAAAATATCGCCTCGACGGTGTCGTTCGGAGTCGCCGGGTCTTGCAAACACTGGCTTAATTGCGCTTGCGCCGCGGCTAGCTCCAGCAGTGGCTGAACCAGGTCGCGCAGCAGCTGGACATTGTTTTTCACATAGCCCAGCGGCGTATTCAGTTCATGTGCAACACCCGCTACCATCTGGCCCAGCGAGGCCATTTTTTCCGATTGGATCAAGTGTGCCTGTGAATTTTTCAGCTCCTGCAGGGCGCGGCTGAGTGCCTGGTTGCGCTGGTCTATTCGGCTTTCCATCGCCTTGAGCAGGTCCAGTACCGTCCCCAGTCCCTGATAACAGCCGTGCTTATCGACCATGATAAAGTCTTCGGTAATGGGGTATTGCAGCTGCGCGGTGACGATACGTGCCGCCTCATCGAGTGAGGTGTCGAGCGCGATCACCAGGGATTCGGGGTTGACCGCCTCGGTGACCGAGCGCTTACCCCAGAGATCACGGCCAAAGCGCTGCATGAAAATATCCTGCAGGCGGTAGCGGCTGATCAGACCCAGCGGCCGACCTTGCCTGTTTACCACCGGCAAGGACAGAAATGCCTTGTGGCTAGGTTGCAGCAGTTGGTCGGCTACATCGCTGATGGTCATCTCGGGGCTCAATGAGCCTACGGGTTTGATCAGGGCGGCGAGGGACTGGATGCTGGACATGGTCTGGCTTCGGTTGCCGGGTTGAAGCGTCATTCAACCAGCGCGAGGTTTCCAGCGTATGACAGTGAAGGGCTCTGTTTTGGGAATCCGGGGTATCAATGGATTAACTTTCAGCGCGCTACTGCCTGCGGGCCAGCCCCGCTCTTGCGCCATAAAAAAGGGGCGCGACCGAAGTCGCACCCCTTTTCAAGCATAGCCAGGCAAGCCCGGCTATAGGCTTCGCTTAGAACAATACGCGGACGCGAATAGTGCCCTTGACCTGCAGGATCTTTTCAAACGCCAGATCAGAGTTGTCGGCGTCAACGTCGACTACGACGTAACCGACTTTCTCGTTGGTCTGCAGGAACTGACCACAGATGTTGATGCCATTGGCGGCAAACACGCTGTTGATTTCGCTCATGACGCCGGGCACGTTCTGGTGAATGTGCAGCAAACGGTGCTTGCCCGGATGCGAAGGTAGCGCCACTTCCGGGAAGTTGACCGAGGTGATGGACGTACCGTTGTCGCTGTAACGCACCAGCTTCTCGGCCACTTCCAGACCGATATTGGCCTGAGCCTCCATGGTGGAGCCGCCAACGTGCGGGGTCAGAATGCAGTTCTGGAACTCGCGCAGCGGGCTGACAAACTCATCACCGTTGGCCCGTGGCTCAACCGGGAACACATCAATGGCGGCGCCGTTCAGGTGCTTGTCGCGCAGGGCGGCGGCCAGGGCGTCGATATCAACTACGGTGCCGCGCGCGGCGTTAATCAGAATGCCGCCTTGCTTGATTGCGCGGATTTCCTTCTCGCCCATCATCCACTTGGTGGCTGCGGTTTCCGGTACGTGCAGGGTGACGATGTCAGCCATGCCCAGCAGCTCAGTCAGTGAGCCAACCTGAGTGGCATTGCCTAGCGGTAGCTTGGTGACTACGTCGTAGAAGTAAACTTGCATGCCCAGGCTTTCGGCCAGAACCGACAACTGCGTGCCGATTGAGCCGTAGCCGATGATGCCCAGCTTCTTGCCACGAATTTCGTAGGAGTTGTTTGCGCTCTTCATCCAGCCGCCTTCATGGCAGGCTGCGTTCTTTTCAGGAATGCCGCGCAGCAGCAGGATCGCCTCGGCCAGCACCAGCTCGGCTACCGAACGGGTGTTGGAATAAGGCGCGTTGAATACGGCAACGCCCATTTCCATGGCGGCATCGAGATCAACCTGGTTGGTGCCGATGCAGAAACAGCCGACCGCGACCAGTTTGTGGGCGTGGCTGAATACCTCAGCAGTGAGCTGGGTGCGCGAGCGCAAGCCGATGAAATGTGCGTCGGCAACGGCTTCTTTTAGTTGCTCTTCTGGCAGTGAGCCAGAGTGATACTCGATATTGGTGTAACCGGCTGCCTTCAGTGTGTCGACGGCAGTCTGGTGTACGCCCTCGAGGAGCAGAAACTTGATTTTGCTTTTGTCCAGCGAGGTTTTGGCCATGGTGTCAGTTACCCGAATGCTGTTTGAGATGAGCCGAGCAAAACCTTCTGCGATTTAGTCCGACAGAAGTGTCCTGTTTCGGAAGCCGCGTATGCTAGCATAATCTGCCTTTTTTGATGCCTGTCACTGCATGAAATGTACTCAGGCTTGCATGAATTCTGTTTGAGAGCCCGCCATGACCCCAGAAGCCGTGATCGAAACCCTAAAAACCCTGGTTGAACCGGACAAGGTTCGGGTTGACGCCGAGTCGCTCAATACGTGGGGCAAGGACTGGACCAAACACTTTGAGCCAGCCCCTCTCGCCATCGTTTTCCCCAAGACAGTGGAGCAGGTGCAGGCCGTGGTGCGCTTTGCCAATGAGCACACCTTGGCGCTGGTGCCCTCCGGTGGTCGTACCGGCCTGTCGGCGGCGGCTGTTGCTGCCAATGGCGAGATCGTGGTGTCCTTTGACTACATGAATCAGATCAGTGACTTTAATCAGTTTGATCGCACGGTCGTGTGTCAGCCTGGTGTGGTGACGGCGCAGCTGCAGTCGTTTGCCGAGGAGCAGGGGCTGTATTATCCGGTTGACTTTGCTTCTGCCGGCTCTAGCCAAATTGGCGGCAATATCGGTACCAATGCCGGCGGTATCAAGGTTATTCGCTACGGCATGACACGTAACTGGGTGGCTGGCCTGAAGGTGGTGACCGGTACTGGCGAGCTGCTGGCGTTGAACAAAGACCTGATCAAGAACGCCACAGGCTACGATCTGCGTCAGTTGTTCATCGGTGCCGAAGGTACGCTCGGGTTTGTCGTCGAGGCGACCATGCGGCTGGAGCGCGCACCCAAGAACCTGACCGCCATGGTGCTGGGTACGCCGGACTTCGACTCCATCATGCCGGTATTGCATGCTTTTCAGGATAAGCTCGACCTGACTGCCTTTGAATTCTTCTCCGATAAAGCCATGGCCAAAATTATGGGCCGTGGCGATGTGCCTGCGCCCTTTGAAACGGACTGTCCGTTTTACGCTCTGCTGGAGTTTGAGGCGATCAGTGAAGACATCGCCAACGATGCGTTGGCTACCTTTGAGCACTGCGTGGAGCAGGGGTGGGTGGTCGATGGTGTGATGAGTCAGAGCGAGCAGCAATTGCAGAATCTATGGAAGCTGCGCGAGTTTATTTCCGAAACCATTTCTCACTGGACGCCCTACAAGAACGATATTTCGGTAACGGTGGGCAAAGTGCCAGCTTTCTTACATGAAATTGACACTATCGTAGGCGAACATTATCCCGACTTTGAAATTGTCTGGTTTGGGCATATCGGTGATGGCAATCTGCATCTGAATATTCTCAAGCCGGAAGCGTTGTCCAAGGACGAGTTCTTTGACAAGTGCGCGACCGTCAACAAGTGGGTATTCGAGGTGGTTGAGAAGTACAACGGCTCGATTTCCGCTGAACATGGTGTTGGGATGACCAAACGTGATTATCTCACCTACAGCCGCAGTCCGGCTGAAATTGCCGTGATGAAGTCGATCAAGGCGGTGTTTGATCCGAACGGCATCATGAACCCGGGCAAGATCTTTGCCTGAGTCGAGAACGTCTGCCTGTGAATGTGCATACTTGTTGCAACCGCGTTACCCACTCTTGAATCTGGAGGAATGGCATGATCTATCACCATCGTTATCTGGATGGCTCAGCGGCAAACCTGCCCATGGGCAAGGTGGTCTGCGTCGGTCGTAATTACGCCGAGCATGCGCGCGAACTGAATAATCCGGTGCCGACTGAGCCGCTTCTGTTTATCAAGCCGGCAACCTCTGTGGTTGGCATGGCAGGCGAGATCGAGTTGGTGCAAGGCCGTGGCCCGGTGCATTACGAGACCGAGATTGCGCTATTGATCGGTGAGGTGCTTTCCGGTGAGGTAAGCGACGGCGAAGTCGAAGAGGCTATCTTCGGGGTTGGCCTGGCGCTGGATTTAACCTTGCGTGAGCTGCAGGATGAGCTCAAGGCCAAGTCGCATCCGTGGGAGCGTGCCAAGAGCTTTGATGGCGCTTGCCCGCTTTCGCATTTTGTGCCGGGCGCCGACATCGGCGAACTGGATGCTCTGGCATTGCAGCTGGATATCAATGGTGAGCTTCGTCAGCAGGGCAAGGCGGCTGACATGATTACGCCTATCCTGGCGCTGATAAAGCATATCGCTACCCAGTTCACCCTGTTGCCGGGTGATGTCGTCATTACCGGCACGCCGGCTGGTGTGGGGGTGCTGCATGCGGGTGACACCCTGACGCTGTCGATACCGGGTAAGCTGCAGGTCACTACGCGTATCGCTGGCTGAGGCGCAGTGCGACAAGGCAGCGCTCTAGATGCCCCAGATGCCACTAATTGCTGGCGGCTCTAATGAAAAAAGTGATTGCTGGCTTTCTGTTTCTGCTCCTTCTGGGCACGGCCGTTTTGCATTATCTGCACCTGGATGCGCTGCTCTGGCATGCCTGGCGTCTGAATGGTGAAGCTCACCAGCACGGTGGGCTTTTGCTTAACGACTACCGCGTTGATGTAGAGGCGAGAGCGATTGAAGGGCTCCGTGACGATGTCTCTGCGCTGACCTATAACAACGAAACCAATACCTTGTTTGCCGTGCTCAATGGCGAACCCTTGTTGGTCGAGTTGAGTTTAGAGGGCGCTCTGCTGCGTAAGCTGCGGATCGATGGTGTGCAGGATATGGAAGGGCTGACCCATGTCAGCGGCAACCGCTATGTGGTTGCGGAAGAGCGCAGTCAGCGCCTTTTGGTTATTGACGTGCCGCCGCAAGCTGAGCGGATCGACGTATCGAATGTGCCGAGTCTGGTCATCGGGCTGGATCTGAACGGCAACAAGGGGTTTGAGGGTTTGTCCTGGGATGATAAGGACAAGCGCCTCTTGGTGGTCAAGGAGCGTGATCCGCTGCGGGTGCTGTCGGTTACCGGCTTTGTTGATGCATTGGCTGGTGGGCCGATGGCGGTGCAGATTCAGGAGTTAACGTCCCCAGGTTCGCCTCGCCTTTTTATGCACGATTTGTCTTCGTTGAGCCTGCATGATGAGACCGGTCATCTGCTATTGCTGAGCGACGAGTCACATATGGTGGTGGAGTATGCGGAGAGCGGTGAACCGCTCAGTCTGTTGGGGCTCTGGCGTGGCATGAGCGGCCTGCAGAAGACGGTTCCGCAGGCCGAGGGGCTGGCGATGGATGACCAGCGGAGGCTATACCTGGTCAGCGAGCCTAATTTGTTCTATCGCTTTGTGCCGGGGCGCTGAACCGGGTTCAGTCACGTTCCAGCGTCTTTACCCCATCCTTGGTGCCGAGCAGCAGAACATCTGCTGGACGAGCGGCAAACAGCCCATTACATACCACGCCGACAATGGCATTCAGGTCGCTTTCCAGCTGCTGCGGATCGACGATAGACATGTTGTAGATGTCGATAATCACGTTGCCGTTATCGGTGACACAGCCCTCTCGATACACCGGGTCACCGCCGAGTTTGACGATTTCACGGGCCACGTGGCTGCGCGCCATGGGAATGACCTCGACCGGCAGCGGGAAATTGCCTAGCACCGGCACCAGTTTGCTGGCGTCGGCGATGCAGATAAAGGTTTTGGCGACCGCGGCGACAATTTTCTCGCGGGTCAGGGCTGCGCCGCCGCCCTTGATCAGCTCAAGACGTTCGTTGCTCTCGTCGGCACCATCGACATAAAAGTCCAGGTGGGCAACGCTGTTGAGTTCATACACAGCAATACCGTGGCTTTTTAGCCGTTCAGCCGTCGCTTCTGAGCTGGCGACGGCGCCCTCAAAGGCCAGTTTGTGCTTGGCCAGCGCATCAATAAAGCAGTTGGCGGTAGAGCCGGTGCCTACGCCAATGATGCTTTGGGCGTCCAGGTGTGGCAGCAGGCGGTCTACGGCAGCTTGGCCTACGGCCTGTTTCAGTTCGTCCTGGGTCATGGTCGGCTCCTTTGGGGCGCTAGTGAAATACCGATTATACGGGCTTGCGGTGGCTCACGTGTAGTCGCGCAGGCAGGGATTCGCTAGACTGGCGGCTTTTCACCCGGAACAAGCTGACCTCGCCCATGCTGGAAACCTACGTCAAGAAAATCCTCTGCTCACGCGTGTACGATGTGGCCGTTGAAACCCCTGTGCACGCCGCGCCTTTTTTGTCTGAGCGACTGGGTAACACCGTGCTGCTAAAGCGCGAGGATCTTCAGCCGGTTTTTTCCTTCAAGATTCGTGGGGCCTATAACAAGCTGGCGCAGTTGACTGATGAGCAACGTGCCTGTGGTGTGGTGGCTGCCTCTGCCGGCAACCATGCGCAAGGGCTGGCCTACGCCGCCCGGCATATGGGCGTCAAGGCGACTATCGTAATGCCCCGCACGACGCCCGAGATCAAGGTCAAGGCGGTGCGTGCACGTGGCGGCAAGGTAATATTGCACGGTGATGCCTTTGATGAGGCGCTGGCCTATTCGCAGAAGCTGGTCAAGGAAAAGGGCTTCGTTTACATCCACCCCTATGATGATCCCGACACCATTGCTGGTCAGGGTACTGTGGCGATGGAGGTACTGCGCCAGGTCCAGGGGCCGTTGAACGCTATTTTTGTACCAGTGGGCGGCGGTGGGCTGATTGCCGGTATTGCGGCTTACGTGAAGTACCTGCGTCCGGATATCAAGGTGATCGGCGTTGAGCCGGAAGACTCCGCCTGCCTGAAGGCGGCCATGGCCGCTGATGAGCGGGTGGTGCTGAGTCAGGTGGGGTTGTTTGCCGATGGCGTCGCGGTAGCCCAGATTGGTGAGCATACGTTTGAGGTTTGCCGTCACTACGTCGATGAGGTCGTGACGGTGACGACCGACGAAATGTGTGCGGCGATCAAGGATATCTATGACGATACGCGTTCGATCTGTGAGCCGGCTGGGTGTCTGGGCGTAGCGGGTATCAAGAAGTACGTAGCGCGCGAAGGCTGTACCGGCCAGGTGCTGGTAGCGATCGATTCGGGCGCCAATGTGAACTTTGATCGTTTGCGGCATGTTGCTGAGCGAGCGGAGCTTGGCGAGAAGCGTGAAGCCTTGCTGGCAGTAACCATTCCGGAGAAGCCCGGCAGCTTCAAGAATTTCTGTGAGGCTATTGGCAAGCGCGCCATCACTGAATTCAATTATCGTTATCACAGTGGCAGCGAGGCGCATATTTTCGTCGGTGTGCAAACGCATCCAGAGCTGGACCCAAGAGACGTGTTGGTAGCTCAGCTGGAAAAGGAAGGCTTTCCGGTACTGGACCTGACAGACAATGAGCTGGCCAAGCTGCATGTGCGCCATATGGTGGGCGGCCATGCCGAGCACGTCACTGATGAAGTTGTGTTCCGCTTCGAGTTTCCCGAGCGGCCGGGCGCGCTGTTTAACTTTCTAAACAAGTTGGGTGGGCGCTGGAATATTTCGATGTTCCACTACCGTAACCATGGCGCAGCTTACGGTCGAGTGGTGGCGGGGCTGCAAGTGCCAAAGAGTGAGCGGCACCTCGTCTCGCAAGCACTGGATGCTATTGGCTATCAGTACTGGGATGAAAGCGATAACCCAGCCTACCGTCTGTATTTAGGTTAGAGCGCAGTGTTCTCGTCGGCGCTGCATGTGCGGTTCCGGCCCTGCTCTTTGGCGCGGTAGAGCGCCGCATCGGCCAATTTAATCAGGTCGTGAGGGCGCCACTCCGGCGCTGGTTGCTTGCTTGCTGCGCCGATACTGACGCTGAGTAAGCCGCTGGGATTGCTGGTTTGCGGGTGTGGTAAGCCCATGCTGGCGACCGATTCGTGGATACGTTCGGCCACTTGCAGGCACTGCTTCAGGTCTGCGCCCGGCAAAATCACAGCGAACTCCTCCCCACCATAGCGACAGACACTGTCTCCCTCTCGGGTGAGGCAGCCAGTCAGCGCTCTGGCCAGGCGTTGCAAGGCATCATCTCCGGCCTGGTGCCCGAGCCGATCGTTGAAATCCTTGAAGTGGTCAACGTCCAGCATTAAAAGTCCTAGCGCAAGTTTGTCGCGTCGTAATCTGCGCCACTCTCCCTGTAACGTCTTGTCGAAATAGCGCCGATTGTAGAGGCCGGTCAAGCCATCCTGGTTGGATAGTCTTTTCAGGCGATCAGCGATATCCAGCTGCTCGCTGTTGTTGCGGCCGACGCAGATCAGGTAGTCGCGGCCCATGCGTTGGAGGTGTCGTACACTGATCTCCAGTGGCGTGGACTTTCCTTCACGGTTGACCACGTGTTGCTGAAAAATGGCGTTACCCTGATTGTTAATAAGGCTTTTGACTGCACCTATCCAGGTGCGGGCGTCCGGCATGATCTTTTGCGGTGCGGTGCTGATCAGCTTGCGCAACTCTTCTTCGCTATAGCCCAGGCTTTGCCAGCATGTGCGGTTGAGATACACCAATTCCTGCGGCTCCAGGCCAATAATGAAAAGCGCGTCGTGACTGTGATCGGTCATGTCGATAATCAGCTTGGTACGAGCCTGAGTTCGTTTCAGGCTCTGTTCAATAGTCTGGCGCCTGACTACCTCTGCCTGTAGTTGATGATTGGTCTTTCTCAGGATGGTGTTGCGGCGAGCGCCCAGCAGCGCCAGGTATAGGGAACAGCACAGTAATAGCGCCGTTAGCGTCCCGCTGAGCATGACGATCAGGGGTAGGCGGGTACTGGTGTTGTTCATCAGATGCTGGGTGGGATGAACAACCAGAACAAAATTACGATTTTCACCGAGCATAACCGGGCTGGTTGTATGATTCAAAAACATAGGTAACACATCATTTCAAATACATGG
>TARA_R110002050_G_scaffold289819_1_pt1 | contig 135486 bp, 138 predicted proteins | sample TARA_R110002050 | Tara Oceans TARA_R110002050 (sample SAMEA4396988) | marine metagenome | biome: Polar Biome; feature: [DCM] deep chlorophyll maximum layer (ENVO:01000326); material: water (ENVO:00002006), including particulate matter (ENVO:01000060) such as... | depth 25 m
GTCGCTATACTCAAATGGTGCCAATGAATGTAAACACCACCTAGGACCCAAACCCATGAGCAGCACCGATCTGACCCAAACCCATCTTGGCAAATGCATCCTTGCGGGGCAGGGCAAAATCAAGGCGGATCTGGTCCTGCGCAACATAGGCTTACTGGATGTCATCACCGGTAACGTCACTGTGACCGACATCGCAATTGTCGGCGACCGCATCGTTGGTACCCATGACAGTTACGCTGGAAACACCGAAATCGACTGCACCGGAAAATTCGCCGTTCCGGGCTTTATCGATACCCACCTTCATATCGAAAGCTCATTGGTCACCCCGCTTGAATTTGATCGCTGTGTCTTGCCACACGGTGTGACAACGGTTCTGTGTGACCCGCATGAAATTGCCAATGTTCTGGGGGCAGACGGGATTAAGTACTTCCTTGAATGTGCTGAACAGTCGGTGATGGACATTCGGGTCAACCTGTCATCCTGCGTTCCGGCCACCGCCTTTGAAACGGCGGGCGCACGGCTTGAAATCGAAGATCTTCTGCCGTTTCGCGATCATGAAAAGGTCGTCGGGCTGGCTGAAATGATGAACTATCCCGGTGTGCTCAACCTTGATCCGGGCATCATGGCTAAGCTTGAAGCGTTTCAGGATGGGCATATTGACGGCCATGCGCCGCTGGTGCGCGGTCTTGATTTGAACGGCTATATGGCCGCTGGCATCCGCACCGATCACGAAGCAACATCGGCCGAAGAAGCGCGTGAAAAACTTGCCAAGGGCATGGCGATCCTGATCCGCGAAGGGTCGGTGTCCAAGGACCTTGAAGCACTGGCTGAAATTTTGGATGAAAATAGTTCAAGCTTCGTGGCCCTATGTACCGATGACCGCAATCCGCTTGATATCGGCGAAGAAGGCCATCTTGATAGCCTCGTGCGCCGTCTGATCGGGCATCTGAAAGCCCGCAATTGCCCGATCCATCATGCCTATCGCGCGGCATCCCATTCTGCGGCCCGCATTTTTGGCCTGCGCGATCGCGGTTTGATCGGGCCGGGCTGGCGGGCCGATATCGCCATTCTCGATGATCTTGATACCTGTGATGTTAGCGCTGTCATCGCCGCAGGCCGCCGTGTCACCAACGATCTGTTTGCCAAACGCAAAACCATCGACCCGGTCGGGCTGTCATCAATGAAGGCCACCCCGGTCGATGCGGCCGCCTTTGCCTGCGACCCTAAACCGGGCCAAAACCAAACCCCGGTGATTAAAGTCAAACCGGGCTTGATCCTGACCTTCCGCGACGAAGCCACCCTTGAAATTGGCGAAAATGGCCTCAAACCCGATCTGGATAACGATGTGATCAAGGTCGCGGTCGTCGAACGCCACGGCATCAATGGCAATATTGGCAGAAGTTTCGTGCGCGGCTTTGGGCTCAAACGTGGCGCGATTGCCTCCTCGGTCGGGCATGACAGCCACAACATCACTGTGGTCGGTGCAAATGATGCTGACATGGCGGCTGCGGTCAATCGCCTGATTGAAATGGGGGGTGGTTTTGCGGTTGCTGATAATGGCACAGTCACGGCTGAATTGCCGTTGCCGGTCGCAGGCCTCATGAGCCTTGAGCCGTTTGAGACGGTTGAAGAAGACCTGATTACGCTACGCGCCGCAGCAAAGGATCTGGGATGCGTTTTGCCCGAACCGTTCCTTCAGGTGGCATTCCTCGCCCTCCCGGTCATCCCACATCTTAAAATGACGGATCGCGGCCTGTTTGATGTCGATAAGTTCGATTTTGTTTAACGCCAAAGGCAGCATCAATGGCCGTAAGTCCGGTTTACATGGATTTTACGGCCATTACGTAGCCACTTAAACTGGCTTTTGCGCGACTTTGTTGCTAAATACGTCCCAACATATGCATCCCTATCTGCAGGAAAGGAGCTTTGCATGCGCAAGGCCCGCGTTGAGCGTAATACAAACGAAACCCAGATCACGGTTGAGCTGAACCTTGACGGTACCGGCGTTTATGACGTCGAAACCGGCGTTGGCTTCCTTGATCACATGCTCGAACAGCTTTCACGCCACAGCCTGATGGACCTTAAAGTCCGGGCCAAGGGCGACCTGCATATTGATTTCCATCACACCACAGAAGATGCCGGGATTGCCATTGGCGAAGCCTTTGCCAAGGCACTTGGCGATAAAAAGGGCATCAACCGGTATGGCAGTTGCCTGTTGCCGATGGATGAGGCGCTGACCCGTGTCGCGCTTGATATTTCAAGCCGCCCGTATCTGATCTGGAATGTCGATTTTAACCGCGACAAAATCGGCGATATGGATACCGAGCTGTTCCGCGAATGGTTCCAGGGCTTTGCCCAGGCCGGCGGCATTACGCTGCATGTCGAGAACCTGTATGGCGAGAACAACCATCATATCGTCGAAAGTGCCTATAAGGCGCTGGCACGGTCGCTGCGTGTGGCAATTGAAATTGATCCGCGCAAATCCGATGCCATCCCGTCGACCAAGGGCACTCTTGGCGGATCGCTTTGATCTGATTTGATCTGATCCCCAAAGATCGGAAATATACCGGCGGTACATCGCTATCCGCGCGACCAGAAAATCGGTTTTCGATGCAGGTTTACACAGTCCATATCCATCCTGGCGATGCCGACCCGATGGAAAACGCCATCCTGATCCGCGAAGGGTTCAATTTCTGGGCCTTTCTGCTGTCGGGGCTTTGGGCGTTGTATCATCGCCTGTGGCTTGGCTTTTTCGCAATTGTCGCGGTGTCGCTGGCGTCCGGCCTCGTGGTCCGGCTGTTTAACGGCGGGCCGGAAATGGACTTTGCGCTGGCCCTTCTGACCGGGATCGGCTTTGGCCTGATTGGCAATGACCTCAGGCGCCGCAAGCTGGCGGCCAAGGGCTGGAAAATGGTCGATATCGTGGCCGGTAAAACCTACTCTGATGCCGAATATCGCTGCTTTGCCAATCTTGGCAGCCAACGGATCAGAACAGCCCACCTTGGCACCACGCAATTGGCATCACCGCCGCAAACTGTTGTCTCCACCCCCTCAAGCGGGAGCCCATCTTACCCATGAGTGTTGCGATTATTGATTACGGCTCAGGCAATTTGCGTTCGGCTGCCAAGGCATTTGAGCGCGCCGCCCGTGAAACCGGATTTTCCGACGATATCATTGTCACCAATGACCCCGAAAAAGTCCGCAGCGCCAGCCATATCGTGCTTCCCGGTGTTGGCGCCTATGCCGACTGCCGGGCCGGGCTTGATGCGGTGACCGGCATGGTCGATGTGCTGAGCGAACAGGTGATTAAGGGCGGCAAGCCGTTCTTTGGCATCTGTGTTGGCATGCAGTTGATGTCGTCTGTCGGGCGCGAATTTGTCACGACTGACGGCCTTGACTGGATCAAGGGCGAAGTGGTTGCGATTGAGCCAAATGACCCGACCCTTAAAATCCCGCATATGGGCTGGAACGAGCTTGTTCTTGATCCGGCGGGCAAAGCACACCCGGTGATGAACGGTATTTCGGATGGCGATCACGCCTATTTCGTGCACAGCTATCACATGCATGTCGCCACCCCGGCCGAACGGCTGGCATCGGTATCTTATGGCGGCGATTTAACCGCAATGATTGGACGCGACAATATGGTCGGCACCCAGTTTCACCCGGAAAAAAGCCAGCAAACCGGGCTTACCATCATTGGGAATTTCCTCGGATGGAAACCATGATCGCACCAAGTGACACCATTCAGCCCGGCGTCATTGCCGAACATGTCACCCAGCTTTCGGCCGGTGATCTGTCTGACATTGTGGATGCCTGCACCCAGGCAATCGTTGAAGGCGGCGGCTTTGGCTGGCTGACCCCACCAGATCGCCCGGATATGGAAAAATACTGGCGTGGCGTTTTGCTGATGCCCGGGCGCAACTTGTTTGTTTCGCGCGTTGATGGCGTGATTTCTGGCGCGGCACAACTGATCGAAACCCCGGCCAACCTCGAAGCACAACGCCATTCCGCCCAGATTTCCGGCCATTTCGTTGCCCCATGGGCACGCGGGCGCGGCAACGGTAAGGCGATTGTGCGCGGCATTGAATATTTCGCCCGCGAAGCAGGCTATAGCGTTTTGAAACTGGACCTTCGCGAAACCCAGACTGCCGCCATCGCACTTTATAATGGGCTGGGATACGTCCGTTGGGGGATCAATCCCTATTACGCGATGATCGACGGCAAGATGGTCGAAGGCTATTACTACACCAAGAAAATACAGGACACCGAGCAGTGAATCTTTATCCCGCAATTGACCTCAAAGACGGTGCCTGCGTTCGCCTTTTGCGCGGCGACATGGACAAGGCCACCGTGTTTAACGATAACCCCGGTGCACAGGCCGGTGAATTTGTCGCCGCCGGGTGTCACTGGGTCCATATTGTTGATCTAAACGGTGCGTTTGCCGGGGAACCGGTCAATGGGGCTGCGGTTGATTCCATTCTGGCCGCCGTTGATGGCAAAGCCCAAACCCAGTTGGGTGGCGGTATCCGCACCATGGAAACCGTGGATTACTGGCTGAACAAGGGCATTACCCGTGTCATCCTTGGCACCGTGGCGCTCCGCAATCCTGATTTTGTCAAGGAAGCCTGTGCCAAATGGCCGGGCCGGGTGGCGGTGGGTATTGATGCGCGCGACGGTTATGTCGCGGTCGAAGGCTGGGCTGAAACATCCGAAGTCACAGCCCTTGAACTGGCGCAAAAGTTTGAAGATTGCGGTGTTGCCGCCATCATCTTTACCGACATTGACCGCGATGGCGCGATGGGCGGACCCAATATCGAAAGCACCGTGGCATTGGCATCGGCCATCTCGACCCCGGTGATTGTGTCGGGCGGGGTATCGTCGCTTGATGATCTGATTGCGGTCAAGGCCCACACCGATGCCGGTATTGATGGCGCGATTTCCGGACGTGCCCTTTATGATGGCCGCATTGACCTTACCGCGGCCATTGCGGCCTTGTCCTAACGATACACACAGGAAACCGACCATGCTGAAAACCCGTGTCATTCCCTGTCTTGATGTTAAGGACGGCCGCGTTGTCAAAGGTGTCAATTTCGTTGATCTGATTGATGCCGGCGATCCGGTCGAACAGGCGCGTATTTACGATGCCGAGGGGGCCGACGAGCTGTGCTTCCTTGATATCACCGCATCCAGTGACAACCGCGACACCATCTTTGACGTCGTCGCGCGCACCGCAGAAGCCTGCTTTATGCCGGTCACCGTCGGCGGTGGGGTACGGTCGCTTGACGATATTCGCAAATTGCTTCTGGCCGGGGCGGATAAAGTCTCGATCAATACGGCTGCGGTCAAGAACCCCGATTTCGTCCGCGAAGCAGCGCGCAAGTTTGGGTCGCAATGCATCGTCGTTTCGATTGATGCCAAATCAACCGGACCCGACAAATTTGAAATCTTTACCCATGGCGGGCGCGAAGCCACCGGGATCGACGCCGTTTCGTTTTCAAAACAAATGACCGAATATGGCGCGGGCGAACTTCTGGTGACCTCGATGGACCGCGATGGCACCCAGTCGGGCTTTAACATTCCGCTGACCAAAACCATTGCTGACAGTGTGCATGTGCCCGTCATTGCCTCGGGCGGGGTCGGGACCCTTGATCATATGGTCGAAGGGGTACGTGACGCCCACGCATCGGCGGTTTTGGCCGCATCGATCTTCCATTTTGGCACCTATCGCATCCGCGAGGTCAAAGACCACATGAAGGCGGCGGGCATCCCCGTGCGTGAGGAGTAGAAAATGCCAAACTCGCAAGATCAACATATCCTTGATGCGCTTTATGCGACCGTGGCCGCGCGTAAAGGGGCCGATCCCGACACCAGCTACACCGCCAAGCTGTTTGCCAAGGGCACGGCCAAAATCGCGCAGAAAGTCGGTGAAGAAGGCGTTGAAACCGTCATTGCCGCGTTGGCCGAAACCCCAGAAAAGGTCGCGTCCGAAAGTGCCGATCTTCTCTATCACCTCATGGTGCTCTGGGCCGATCAGGGTGTGAAACCACAAGATGTCTGGAACATTCTGGCCGAACGCCAAGGCATTTCAGGCATTGCCGAGAAAGCCGCACGCGCCGACGACTAAACGTAGTCAACAGAACCCGTCATGCCCGCGCAGGCGGGCATCCACAGCCTACCGCACAATGGATTTCGGGCCGCCCGAAACGATGGGCATGGGAAAATGGTCGTACTTTCTAAAAATCCAAATTGCACCGCACGCCAAGCCTGTTCAATATGGCAGCCATAAACCAAATCTAGCGATCAGGAGCCCCAAATGGCCGTCAAACCCTATGACCCGGAAAACATCTTTGCCAAAATCCTGCGCGGCGACATCCCGTGCAGCAAGGTCTTTGAAGACGACCATGTGCTGGCGTTTAACGACATCGCGCCACAGGCCCCGACCCATGTGCTGGTGATCCCCAAAGGCCCATACACCAGCTATGACGATTTCGCCGCCAATGCGTCGGATGCCGAAATCATCGCCTATACCCGCGCAATTGGCAAAATTTCGGCGGCTGCCGGTGTGAATGAGGACGGCTACCGCCTGATTGCCAACACCCGCGAACACGGCCGTCAGGACGTCCCGCATCTGCATGTCCATATCTTGGGCGGTGAAAAGCTGCCGCTGATGCTGCCAAAAGAATGAGCCACTAATAGCTCTATTAAACAAGACATAACGCCTACGAGAAAAACATGCCCAAAAAAGATAAAAAGCAGAACGAAAAAGCGGTTGAAACAGAGAAGTTCGCGAAAAGATTCGCAAACCAACTAAAAGATGATCTCTCAACTCAGGAGACGAAACAAACCTCAAAAGTTACGGGAACCATAATAAAAGCAGCCATCGAAACCTCTCGACAAATTGATGCGGAACGGCAACACCCGTCAAACACGCCTAGAGAGCTCCACGTTCATGCGGACAAAAGGAAACATTTCATAGAAGAAGAGACCAATAATACGAAAACCACTACCCCCAAAGGAAAGCCGCTGGACTTGCAGGTGACATTAGGCAGTGATGTAGACCCATATCTAAATCTTGAATCAGAATTACACGGAAACAGACAAGCTAACACCGATTTCAATAAGCTACTTAACGAGCCATCAAATAGCACAGTAAGTGCAATGGTTATCCGGATTAAGTCTGAAAAACATACGGAAAGAACCATAAACTCTATGGCAAAGAGAACCAAAGACCAAGAAGACCCTGTATGTTTAACTGTGTTAAACTGGAAGAACAACACTACCGCTAATACTACAGAACTGCGAACTGTGGTTCTTCAACAGGGCAAGAGAACCTTTGATTCATACGAGTAAAAATTTATCTGACAAATGCTATGCTGTGAAAAGTCGATATTCGTATCTCTAATTGGTGACTGGTCTCTGACCCGTGATTTAGGGAACGTTGGCCGGTTTGTCGGGGATGTGACCTTTACCCGATCAGATCCGGACAAACCCAACGTCCTGCGCTATCGCGAAGAAGGGTTTCTGATCCGCTCCGATGGGCAGCGGTTTGATGGCTACCGCGAATATGATTTTGTGCTGCATGAAGACCCGACCGCAATTGAGCTTCTATTTCGCGATCCGCTCAGCTTTGGCAATCGCTATGTGATGCTGCACTTTGGCGAAGATGCCGACGAAGGACTTTGCGCACGCGACATTCATCCGTGCGGGGATGATTTTTACCATCACTGCATGATCTGGCGTGATGTCAATCATTTCGAAACAAAAATAAAAATCACAGGCCCGAAGAAAGACCATTTGCTGCACAGCATCTATCGCCGTAAATCTGGCACCTGATCCCGCAATAAATGCACCTATTTCCAATTGGTTAGGGCGATCCGAGGGCACCGGACCCCATCGCAGCTTCGCGCAAGACCCAATCGCGAAAGGCGCGGGATTCTGGCCTGTCGGTTCGGTTTTCCGGGGTGATCAGGTAGTAGGCACCATCACTTTGCAAGGTCGCATCACAGACGATTTCAAGCCCACCCTCGGCAAGCGGCCCTTCGATCAGCACGCGCGGCAAAAGCGCCAAGCCCATGCCCGCCTTGGCGGCCTCAATCAGCATAAAGAAATGCTCAAACCCCGGCCCGGGCGCCCCGGTGATGGCAACCCCATGCGCCAATCCCCAATCGTGCCACGCCTTGGGCCGGGTGGTATGAACCAGCCGTGGATGATCGGCAATCAGGGCTGTAAGGTCATCTTTCCGATCCGGCGCGACATATCCCGGTTTGGCGACAACCACCTGAATTTCATCAAGAATCTTGTCGGATTTCAGCCCCGGCCACGTCCCATTGCCAAAATACAGCCCAACATCCAAAAGCCGACTGCCAAGCTCGGGGCTGCGGTCAGGTGTCGCAAAATTAAGCGCCAGGGTTTCGATCACCGGGCGAATATCCGGATATTCGTTTTGAAAGCGGTTTAATCGCGGGATCAGCCATGCACTGGCGATGGTATGCAATGCCCCGATCACCAGTTTACGTTCCCCCGTCCCATGGGTGACCAGATCAAGGGTTGCGGCTTCAATCTCATCCAGCGCCCGGCGCAATGTCGGCAAATAGGCCCGTCCAGCATCCCGCAAAGTAAGCTTTGGTCCATTGCGATCAAACAGCGCCATGCCAAGGCTGGCCTCAAGGTTGGCAACCTGCTGACTGACAGCCCCGGCTGTCACCGAAAGCTCATCGGCGGCCCGGGCAAAACTGCCCAACCGGGCGGCAGCCTCAAACGCGCGCAGCGCATTGAGCGGCGGGGTGGTCGGGCGTAGCGCCATAGCAATAGATTTCCTGATGCTAAATGCAGAACTTCTGATTTTACCGGCAGTATTATGCTGGTTTAGACTGACTCAAACAACACAGCATTAGATAATCTTAGGAGAACCCCATGTCCTTACCCCCGTTCCATCTGGCCTTCCCGATCAAATCCATTGCCGACACCCGCGCCTTCTACATTGATATCCTTGGCTGTGACGAAGGTCGCTCGACCGAGGCGTGGATCGATTTTGATTTCTTTGGCCATCAGCTGTCCGCCCATGTCCGGTCTGAGGCCGGTCAAAATGCCGGGTCGGGCACGGTCGATGGCGATGCGGTGCCAATCCCGCATTTTGGCGCGGTTCTGGAATGGGACGTCTGGCATGGACTGGCCGAGCGCCTGAAAAACGCCGGGGTGACATTCCTGCTGGAACCGAAAATCCGTTTTGCTGGTGAACCGGGCGAGCAGGGGACGTTTTTTGTTGAGGACCCGGCTGGAAATGGCGTGGAATTCAAGACATTCCGCGATCCGGCAATGATCTTTGCCCATTAATCCGGGCTTTAGGGGCAATCTCCCCACGCCCAACGATTGACCAATGGTCTTAACTGCTGCCATCAATAGACGCGCCAGAAAATGCACAGGAACGCTTTGCGATCTGGCGCGTTTATACTGATGGATCCATAAACCGACACCCTCATTTGTCACCGCATCAGGAGAAAGCCCTATGCCAACCAATACTGCCGCGCCAAATATCCTTATTTCCGCCGCAGGCGAAGACGCCGATTGGAAAAAGGCGCTGGTTGAACGGCTGCCTGATGCCAATATCGTCACCGGCGATGACAATTACGATCCCGCAACGATTGACTTTGCCCTGTTCTGGAAACAGCCACAGGGACTGATTAAAAACCTGACCAACCTTAAAGCGATCTTTTCGCTCGGGGCCGGGGTCGATCATGTTGTCTCATCGCCAAGTCTGCCGGAAAACATCCCGGTCATCCGACTGGAAGACGCCGGAATGGCCGATCAGATGGTGCAGTATCACCTCTATGCTGCCCTTCATTTCATGCGCGATTTTGATGTCTATAGCACGCAGCAGGCCAAGGCCAACTGGACCCAGCATGACGTCGCACGCATTTCAAAATGCCGGGTTGGTGTCATGGGGCTGGGCGCACTGGGTGCGGCCGTTGCCACCGCGCTTTCGAACCTTGGCTTCACCGTTTCAGGCTGGAGCCGTTCGATGAAGGCGATTGACGGCATCACCACCTTTGCCGGTGAGGATGCCTTTGACGAATTTCTGGGCGACGCCGATATCCTGATCTGCCTTCTGCCGCGCACGCCGGAAACAGAGGGATTGCTTAACAGCGAAACCCTGTCGCATCTGCCAAAGGGTGCTGCAATCATTAATGCCGCGCGCGGGGCGATGATCAATGAGGCCGACTTGCTGCGTGCGATTGATACCGGACATCTGCGCGGTGCGTTTTTGGATGTTGCCGTTACCGAACCGCTGCCCGAAAGTCATCCGTTCTGGGATCATCCAAAAATCCGCGTCACTCCGCATATTGCCGCGGCCACCCGGGTTGAGGAATCGGCCGATCAGATTGCGCAAAACATTGATCGCATGGCACGTGGTGAAACGCCAACCGGCCTTGTCGATCGTCAAAGCGGCTACTAAACGCGCGGATAGATGAATTGACTTGCCGGGCGGGGTGCTTTCTGGGAAGAAACAGCACTCCGCCCGTTTTGTTTAATAGGACACCCCATGTCGGCCAAAACCTTTGTTGCCCTTCGTGTTGACTGCGATGCCCAGACGGCTTTTGACGTGTTCACCAACGAGATTGATCTTTGGTGGAAGCAAGGCCCGCGCAACCGGCTGATTGGCAATCGTCCCGGCATCATGCAATTTGACGAACGCGATAATGGCACGCGGGTTTTACAGGAAGTCGATAAACGTCGCCCCGATTTCGTGGTCGAGGCGGGCAAAGTGATCCATTGGGACCCGGCCAAACGGCTGGCATTTGAATGGCGATGGCCAACAGCAGACCGCAAAGAGCCCGTCACCCATGTTGATATCCGCTTTGCGCAATCTGGTGACGCTACACGCCTGACCCTGACCCATAGCGGGCTTGAGGCATTATCCGCGGCCCACCCGGCGCGCAATGGCCTGAATGACAACCGGTTCAAGCCAATGATGACCCATTACTGGCAAGCCCATCTGGTTTCATTGCGAAACCGGATCAAACAGCTTTCCATCGATAAAGACCCGGCGTAATCTTTGTGGGTTAGATATCCGCCTCGGCCAGAATATTGGCCACCCAATCGACAAACACCCGCACTCTGACTGAAAGCTGACGGTTTTGCGGATACAGGATGCTGACCGGCATCGGGTCAGGCGGAAATTCGGGCAGGATATCCACCAACCGCCCGGCTTTAAGATCATCAGCAACCCGATAGCGCGGCACCTGAACCAAACCAAGCCCGGCATAGGCGCATGCCGCATAGCTATCCGCCCCAGTCACCGAAATGCTGGCTGGAAGCATGATCTGGCGCACCGTGCCATTGACTGTGAAATCAAGCGGGATCGGCTTGTCATCGGCACCTGACAGGAAGCTCACCATCGTATGGCCTTGGGTTTTGAGGTCTTCAAGCGTTTCTGGCATGCCCGTGCGGGCGATATAGTCCGGGCTGGCAATGGTTGCCTCACGCAAGATGGCAAGCCGTCGTGCAATCATTGACGAATCTGACAATCCGCCACTGCGCACCACGCAATCAAATCCCTCATGCACCAGATCGACAAACCGGTCCCCGTCACTAATCATCAGATCGATACAGGGATAGCGTTCCAGAAACTCCGGCAGACACGGAATGATAAATTTGCGCGCCAGCGTGCCTTGTAAATTGACCCGCAAAAGCCCGCGCGGATCCGTTCGACGAAAGATACCATCGGCTTCTTCAAGCTCGGCCAGAATATCGACACACCGACGGTAATAGGCCTCGCCATCGAGTGTCGGCACCACGGTGCGCGTCGTACGATCAAGCAACCGGGTCCGCAGGCGCGCTTCAAGCCGCTGGATAGAATTGGTCATGGTCGCACGCGGAATCAAAAGATCCCCGGCCGCCTTGGTAAAGCTTTTGCGCTCCACCACCCGGACGAAATTGCGCATTTCCTCAAACCGGTCCATCGCCATGTCTCATTGTTATCAAAATTCGAACAGTCAATTCGAATATAGCGCAATTATCCCAAATGTCATCTCGGTCATAGTAAGCCCATCGCGCTTACATGCACATACACCAAGGAGAAATTTCATGTCTGCCATGGAAGAAAACAGAACCGCCATCATCACCGGCGCATCACGCGGCATTGGTGTCGCCCTTGCCAAACGATTGGCCGCAGATGGCTTTGCTGTCGTGATCAATTACGCCAATTCTGCCGCCGCTGCCGAGGAATTGGCCGAAAGCCTGAAATCTGATGGGCACAAGGCCATCGCGGTGAAGGCCGATATCGCCCGACCAGACGCGGTCACCGCCCTGTTTGACAAAACCATTGCCGAATTTGGCGGGGTGGATGTCATTGTCAATAATGCTGGTGTGATGACCACACAGCCGATTGCCGAGATGGACGATGCCACCTTTGATGCGATGATGGACATCAATGTGCGCGGCACATTCAATATGCTGCGCGAAGGGGCGAAACACCTGCGCGATCATGGCCGGGTGATCAATTTTTCAACCACGGCCCTGCATCTGAAATTGCCGGGCTATGCGGTCTATAACGCCACCAAGGCAGCGGTTGAGGCCATGACAGCGGTCTATGCCAAGGAACTGCGCGGCCGTCAGATCACGGTCAATGCCGTGGCGCCGGGCCCGGTTGCAACCGAGCTGTTCCTGTCGGGCAAAACCGATGAGCAAATCGCCCAGTTTTCCAAAATGCCACCGCTTGAACGCCTTGGGCAGCCCGACGACATCGCCGGCGTCGTGTCCTTCCTTGCCGGGACGGACTCTGGCTGGGTTGATGGTCAAACCCTGCGTGCCAATGGTGGGTTGGCGTAACCCAAACATCGCCCACCCCTGAAACCGGTCTGGCATCAGGCTGTCGCAGATAATTTCCCCCACCCCCGCACCTGCGTTTGGTCTGATGCCCGATTTGGTTGAATGCTGGGCCGTCATGATGCCGCCGCGTGGTTTCACCGGCGGCATCATTGCTGTTTTGGCCAAGCCCCCATCGCAAAAAACGATATCAAATATCCTGTTGTATCTGTCCATTGACCGGGTTTTGCAGCATGATGGCCCGCACACACCCGCACCAGAGGCCACCACCCAAGAGAACCCCGATGATCAACAGCCTCACACCGACCGAAATCCGTTTCCGCCCGGCCACCCGCAATGATTTGCCCGCCATCGTTGCGCTTCTGGCCGATGACGAAAAGGGCAAAACCCGCGAAGAATGCACCGATCCTTTACCCGATGCCTATTACGCCGCCTTTGATGCCATGACATCGCAATCGACCGCAGTCCTGCCCAACCAGTATCTTCTGGCCTGCCAAGGCGATGATATTGTTGGATGTTTGCAACTGACCCTGATTGCCGGATTGTCACGCCGCGGGCAATTGCGTGCCCAGATCGAAGGGGTGCGGGTATCAAGCCGCCATCGCGGCCAAAAAATCGGTGAAAAGCTGATTTTAGAATCTATTTCGATATCGAAATCACTTGGCGCAGCCCTGATACAGTTCACCACCGATAAAACCCGCAAGGATGCCCATCGATTTTATGAACGGCTTGGCTTTGTTGCCAGCCACGAAGGCATGAAAATGGCGCTCGACCCGGTGTCATCATAAAAATGTCATCCCAAACTGATCGATTTTGCCTTTGTCCAACCATGTTGTTGGTCAAATCTGGTAGTCTGATCACGACGATCTTGGCAAAATACACAGACGGAGGTTCACCATGAATTTATCCGACTTGCAGGAAATGGCCCGTAATCGCGGATTTTCCCATGTTTTCAGTGCATCGGGCACCCTTGTGACATGTGACGGGAAACAGGCGAAGTATCACGCCGATGACCTGACCATCATCGATTCCAGATCCGTCGATGCCGGCACCGATCCCGGCGATGATGCCACCCTTTACATGATCGAGGCCAATGACGGCACACGCGGCATGCTGATTGTCCCTGACAGTTTCCACACCGATGCCGACAAGGCGGATCTGATCGATCATTTACGGCGCAAGCATTCCTGATTTCTGGAACAAGTTGTCTGGTCCGGCGTTTTCCCTATATCGAGCAAATTGCGTTTCAGGAGGACCAAATGACCTTGGCTGATCTTCAGGCAAATGCCAAAGAACACGGTTTCGAACATCATTTCATGTGTGAAGACGATGGTGCGCGCAGCGACGGCACCGGCCACCTTTACCAACCTCATGAATTACGTCTGGTGCATTCCACCAGCACCGATAACGGCACCGATCCCGGCGATGACGCCACCCTTTACATGATCGAGGCCAATGACGGCACCAAAGGCGTGATGATCATCCCCAACAGCTTCCACGCTGATCCGCAAGAAGCCCGTTTGATTGATGTTCTGCGTAAAAATCGACAGGAAAATGCCTCGTAACCTTAAGAAATGGTCACAAGGCTCACGATCTTGTGTCACCGCGACAGCGTGCAATTTCGCAAAATGAACACAAATAAACACCTGTCGCGACATAAAAGGTCAATAGCTTAGACTAACCATAAACACACCGTATCGAGGCAGACACGCACATGTCGGATCTTTTGCCGTTTTTTCGGGCCTGGGTAACCGATCCCAGACGGGTTTCGGCCATTTCGCCATCCAGCCCCGCACTGGCGCAGTTGATCACATCCGAAGTCGTCCCCGGTCAAGGTCCGGTTCTTGAACTGGGGCCGGGCACCGGGGTCTTTACCCGTGCTCTGCTTAAACGCGGACTACTCGAAAATGATCTGACCCTGATCGAAGCGGGACCGTATTTTTCCCGTTTGTTGTCGGACCGTCATCCCGATGCGCGCGTCTTACAAATGGATGCCACCCGGCTGGCAAAGGCCGGTCTTTATGCCCCTAGCACGCTTGCCACCGTCATTAGCGGCCTGCCGCTTTTGTCGATGAAACCGCGCCAGATCATGGGAATCATGACCGGTACATTTGGCTATTTGCGCAATGATGGTGCGTTTTACCAGTTCACTTATGGCCCGCGCTGTCCGGTCCCCTCGGCCATTCTCGGCCGTCTTGGTTTGCGCGCAACCCGCATTGGCACCACCGTGCGCAACATGCCGCCCTCATCAGTTTACAAGATTGAACGGCTTCAGCGCGCCCGCGCCTTACAATCTGCATAAGCGTTATATTTCATTTACTTAACAATCAAAAATGCCCCAGAACCCAACGGGTTTAACATCGGGTGGCGCATTTTGCGCGCATATCACCCTTGACAGAGCTTCTTCTGATATAGATAGTTCGGTAACTGAACGAATTAAATAAACCAAACAATAATCAGATCAATCAGGAGAGGTCGGTGAGCGAATCCTTGCGCATTTCCCGGAAGTTTTCCCAACGTGCCGTGATGGAGGTCATCGTCCAGAATGGCCCGATTTCACGCGCATCCATCGCCAAACAAACCGGGCTTTCCAAACAAACGATTTCGGAAATCGTCCGTCAGCTTGAAGAAGCCGGCTGGGTACAGGAGACCGGGCGCACCACCGGCCATGTCGGACGCACTGCCGTTACCTATGAATTGATCCCCGATGCCGCCTTTATCGCCGCTGTGGACCTTGGCGGGACAAAGGTTCAGGTCGCCATTGCCGATCTCGCCTGTCAGGTTTTTGCCGAACAAGTCGCCCCAACCGATCCGCGTGGAGGCCAGCATCTGATTGATCAGATTACCGAGCTATGCTGGCAGGCCGCCGATTCCCAGAAGATCGATCGCAACCGCATTCGCCTTGCGGTCATTGGCGTGCCAGGTGCCCCCGACCCCAAGAGTGGCAAGGTGTTGCTCGCCCCCAATATTGCCGGATTTGAGGACATGGATGTCTTTAGCGCCTTTGAAAAGGCGTTCGGCTTTGATGTCATGCTTGAAAATGACGTCAATCTGGCGGTTCTTGGTGAAAACTGGCTCGGCGAAGGTCAAGGGATTGATAACCTGGCCTTTATCGCGCTTGGCACCGGTATTGGCAGTGGCCTGATGGTCAACGGTGAACTGGTACGCGGGGCCGGAAACGCCGCCGGTGAACTGGGTTTCCTGCCATTTGGCGCCGATCCGTTCGATACGGAATCCATTCGGGCGGGGGCCTATGAACGCATTGTTGCCTCTGTCGGCATGATGCAGCGTTACACGGCCCTGACCGGGCGCGATGTCAAAGTCCCGGCGATCTTTGATGCCGCCAATGACGGCGAAGATGCTGCCAATCAGGTTCTTGATGAAACGGCGCGCTACCTTGCATTCGGGGTCGGTGCGATCACAGCCATCGCCAACCCGGAAAAAATCATCATTGGCGGATCAATTGGCAACCGCCCGGAAATGATTGCCCGCACGCAAAAATTCCTGCCGCAAATCATGCCCCAACCCATCACAATCGTGCCCAGCAGCCTGCATCAGCGTGCGGCCATCGTCGGTGCCGCCGCCATCGGGCTTGGTCATCTGCATAATACCTTTTTCGGGGCGGATGCCCCCGATGGGCGCATTTCCCTGCCGCCTGCCAGCAGTGTTTCCCTTAAGGGGGCAAGCACATGACCAAAACCAACGATCTGCACAGCAAACTGGCAGCTTTGCTGGACCGCGAAGATGCACTCGATCTGTTTCGCGGCGCCATTGGTGCGCAAAGCATTACCGGCAACGAAGCCAATTTCGTCGCCTATCTGTCCAAACAGATGACCAACCGCGGGGTTGAAGCCATCACCACCGCCGAATTTGAACCCGGTCGCCCAAACATCTGGGGCGAACGCAAAGGTGTTGGCGAAGGAAACACTTCGAAATCGAAACGACTTTTGTTCATCGGCCACACCGATACGGTTCATGTCGATGGCTGGCGCGATCATTGGAAGGGGACCGAGCGCGAAGATCCCTTTGGTGCGCCGTTGATTGATGGCGAAATCTGGGGCCGGGGATCGGGCGACCTTAAGGCCGGGATTTGCGCATCGCTTGCCGCACTCAGTCTGCTGGATGCCGCGGGTATCAAACTTAAAAACGATCTGGCCTTTGCCTATGTCGGCGATGAAGAAAGCGGCCAGCCCGGATCGGGTATTTCCGCCGGGATCAAGGATTACACTCACCGCATTGCCGCAGGTGAAGTCGCCAAGCCCGACTTTACCGTTTATGTCGAACCAACCCGTCTGGCGGTCTATCCGGCCCAGATCGGCTTTTACATTGCCGACATCAAAATCACCGGTAAATCGGCCTATTTTGGTGTACCAGAGCTGGGCAAGGACGCACTCAAAGCCGCCCATTCCGTGATGTCCGCCCTTTGGAACCATTCCGATGATCTAAAATCACGCGGCCATCATGACCTGATCGGCGAAGGCTTCCTTCTGATCACCGGATTGACCGGCGGCGGTTTCATTGCGGTACCGGAAGAATGCAAACTTTCGCTAATCCGTAAATTGCTGCCCGGCGAAAGCCTTGATGACGCAGCGCGTGAAATGGAACAGGTCACTCGCGGCGCGATTGCTGATCCGGAAATTCAGGTGTCGATCAGCTATCCGGCGGGCCGCGACCATGCGCTGGGCGGATCGGCGGCTGAAATTGACCCGAACTTGCCAGAAGTCCGCGAATTGTCAAACGCCGTTGCCACCGCCATGGAAGGGCGCGGCAAGATCGAAGGTGCGCCGTTTTGGTCGGAAACTCCTTTCTTTGTCAATGAGTTGGGTACCCCGGCAGTCTATTGCGCGCCGGGTGATATCCGAAACTGCCACACATTCGAAGAACGCGTCGATATCGAAGAATATTTTGCAGGCATCGTCGCCTTTGCCTGCTTTATGGCCCGTTATTGCGGGATCGCAGACTAACCGTCCGGCGACACAAGACACGATAAAACCAAGACAAAACAACGAAATCACAAAACAAAAACACACCATCTATCAGAGGAATGGCTCATGTTGATTAAGGGATTGCTTAAAACCGGTCTTGTTGCCGGATTCATGATGAGCAGCACTGCTGCCTTTGCACAAACCGTTGGTCCGAACGGCGAAACCGCCACCCCCAGTGCCGAAATCACCCTTTCGGATGCCGAATTTTCCAGCTTAAAGGAAAAAGGCCTTAAGGCGGCCTTGCTGTGGCATACATCATCGGATTTCATCAATGCGGTATCTGCTGGTGCAACCGATGAATTCGCCAAAGCAGGGGTCAAGATTGCTGTCACCACCGATGCCGGTTTTGATGCCGCACGTCAGCGCAGCGACATCGAAACGGCCCTGACTGCAGAACCTGATATCATTCTGGCCTTGCCGCTTGATCCGGTGACATCTGCTGCGGCTTTCCGCGAAGCAGTTGAAAACGATACCAAACTGGTGTTCCTGTCCAACCTGCCGTCTGACTATAAACATGGTACCGATTATGCCGCCATCGTCACCGATGACCTGTTTGCCATGGGCAAACAGGCTGCGGATGCACTGGCCACAGAAATCGGTGGCAAGGGCAAGGTCGGCTGGATTTTCCATGACGCGACCTATTACGTCACCAACCAGCGTGACAATGCGTTTAAAACCACGATTGAAAATAACTATCCGGACATCGAAATCGTCGCTGAGCAGGGGATCACCGACCCGGCTCGCGCCGAAGAACTGGCAAATGCCATGCTGCTTCAGAATCCCGATCTTGATGGCATCTATGTCACATGGGCCGAACCGGCTGATGGCGTTTTGGCGGCCCTACGTGCCAATGGCAACAAACACACCAAAATCGTCACCCTTGATCTATCCGAACCGGTCGCAATTGACATGGTCCGTGATGGAAATGTGACGGCAATTGTCGCCGACAAGGCCTATGAGTTGGGCCGTGCCATGGCGGCAACCGGCCTTAAGGCTATTTTGGGCGAAGAAACCCCGCCCTTTATCGTTGCCCCGGCCTTAACGGTGAAAAAAGAAAACGTTCTGGATGGCTGGAAAGAGTCGCTTAACCGCGAAGCACCGGACTCCATCATCAAAATGATGAACTGATCACCTGTTTACCGGGCGGTACCTCATCGCCCGGTAAACGGACATCGATAATGGTTTCTGACCATCCATGACACCCTTTGCTTTGCCGTTCCGCCCAAGGAAGTGACCGATCATGTCCCAATCAAAACCCGGCAACCCGACATCTGCCAACGCCGCCGCCAGCAGATCACTGCGCCAGATTGTTGGCCGGATCAATCTGCAGCAATATGTCGTTTATTTTGGCTTTCTTGCCATCTTCCTGTTCTTTGCCATCACACTGGGCGACAACGGGTTTTTAAGCATCCGCAACCTGTCAAACATCGTGCTGCAAACTGCCCCGGCGACCATCCTTGCGATTGGTCTGGTGTTTGTGTTGTCGGCGGGTGAAATCGACCTGTCGTTTGGCTCCATCGTTGCCGTTTCCGCATTGGCCGCCGCCGTGGTCATGAATGAATACGGGATAGTGGCTGGCATTGCTGCTGGCATGGGGGCTGGTCTGCTGGCCGGGGCAATCAACGGAACGGTTGTCGCCTTTGTCCGTCTGCCATCATTTCTAGTGACCTTGGCAACCATGGGATTGTTTGCCGGGATTGCCCGATCAATGACCAATCTGCGCTCCATCCCGGTTCTGGATGGCGATTTTGCCGGTTTCTTTGGATCGGGCAGCTTTTTAGGCATTCCTTCGTTGATCTGGTGGACGGTTCTGGCCGTTGCAGTTGGTCATTTCATTTATCGCGAAACCCGATTTGGCGCCCATGTCCTTGCCACCGGTGACAACCCGCAGGCTGCCAGTGTGTCGGGCATCAAGGTTGCGCGCATTCGGCTTTATGTCCTGATGCTGTCGGGCGGATTGGCCGGGCTTGCCGGGTTGCTCTATGCCGGGCGTTTGCAGGCGGCCAAATACACGCTTGGCGAATCTGATCTGATGACCGTGATTGCGGCTGTCATCGTCGGTGGAACCCTTTTGCATGGGGGGCGGGGGACGATCATCGGTGCGCTGATTGGATCGCTGATGATGGGGATGCTCAATAACGGGCTGATCCTGATGGGGCTTTCGGTGTCCGATCAAATGATCGTCCGGGGCCTGATCATTCTGGCCGCCGTTGCCGTCTCGTTGCGCGAAAAAGCGCGATAAGCCCAAAAAGCAGGAGAAAAACCATGTTTCTTGATGTCTTACGCCGTCGCAATCCGAAATTCGTCGAGGCCGCCATGGCCCTTCACCGTGACGGCAAAGTGCCCGCCAATGCCTATATCCTTGATCTTGATGCGGTTGAGGCCAATGCGCGCACCTTGAAAACCGAGGCCGACAAACACGGTCTGAAAATATTTGCCATGACCAAGCAGGTCGGACGCGCCAGCTCGTTCTCGCATGCGGTGATGCGTGGCGGCATTGACCGGTCGGTCGCGGTCGACATGGCCTGCGCGCGCGCCACCCATAATGCTGGGCTGCGTGTTGGGCATCTGGGCCATCTTCAACAGGTCGCCAAATTCGAAGCAAACGCAGCCGCCGCACGCTTCCGCCCCGATTATTGGACCGTCTTTAACGATACGAAGGCGACCGAGGCCGCCACCGCCGCCCACAAGGCCGGGTATGTTCAGGATATTCTGGCCCGCATCCACGCCGAAGGCGACACCTTCTATCGCGGCCATGAAGGCGGGTTTAGCGCCGATGACATCACAAATGTTGCTGATTTCATTGATGATTTGGCGGGCGGACGCTTTGCCGGAATTACAACATTCCCCGCCTTACTGTTTGATCATGACAGCCGCAAGGTCCTGCCAACCCAGAATTTAACCACGCTGACCAAGGCCGCCGAACGTCTGGCAAAACATGGCCGTTCTGATATCGAAATAAATGCGCCGGGCACCACATCCTCGGTTCTTTTGGCTGGTCTGGCCGAAACGGGCGCAACTCAATGCGAACCAGGCAACGGTATCCACGGCACCACCGCCCTTCATGTGGTTGAAGACCTACCGGAACTGCCTGCTGTGCTGTATCTGTCCGAGGTGTCCCACCTGTCGGGTGGTAAGGCTTATTGCTTTGGCGGCGGGTTCTATATTGATCCGATTTTCCCCGATTATGACGTCCAAGCCATCGTTGGCGATGAGCCAACCACCGCAGAAACAGCCCTTCGTTCAGTCGAAGTACCACCTCCCTCGATGATTGACTATTACGCCATGATCGATGCCACCGGGCCAAAGGCCCCGAAACCGGGCGATACCGCCATATTCGGTTTCCGCGGGCAGGCCTTTGTCACCCGTGCCTATGTGGTTGGGATATCGGGTATTTCGACCGGAAATCCGGTTGTTGAAACCATTGAAAACAGCTTTGGCGAAACCGCCGCATGGCCGGTTTAGGAGACATCTTATGAGCAATACAAAACCGGTCCTGAGCCTCAAAGACATTCAGAAACATTTTGGCGCGGTCACCGCGATTGAAAACTTCTCGCTCGATATCCATCCCGGGGAAATCGTTGCCCTTGTCGGCGATAATGGCGCGGGCAAATCGACCCTGATCAAGATCATCTCGGGCGTTTATGCGCCCAGTTCCGGCACCATCACGATTGAGGATGAAACAGTGTCGATGGCCAGTGCCGAAATTGCGCGGTCGCATGGGATTGAGGTCGTCTATCAGGACCTCGCCCTTGCCGATCAACAAAGCGTCTATATGAACATGTTTCTGGGCCGTGAAATCACAAACAAAATTGGCATGCTTGATCGCAAAACCATGATTTCCGAAACGCAGAAACTGGTTGATGAACTGGATGTCCGTATTCCAAGCCCACATGCCACCATCCATGATCTTTCGGGCGGTCAACGCCAGGGGGTTGCGATTGCGCGCGCCACACGTTGGGCGAAAAAGGTCATCTTGCTTGATGAACCGACGGCGGCATTGGGTGTTGCTGAAACCGCCAAGGTCGAAGAAATCGTTGAATCACTGAAACAGCGCAATATCGGCGTTTTGATCATCAGCCACAGCCTTGATCAGGTTTTCCGTCTGGCTGATCGCGTCTGTGTGCTCCGCCGCGGTCAGCAAATCGGCATTCGTGAAACAGCCAAAACCGATAAAAACGAAATCATCGGCATGATCACCGGCTTACAGCAAAGTGATGCGGCGTAACCCCGACATCCATTTGAACGCCCACCTCCAGCCGAGACTGCTTGGCTGGGGGAATACCCCATCAGATATCATCCTAACTGGTTTCCTCAACCCGTCGGAAGGTATCAGGATAATCCATCACCAAGCCAAACCGATCCAGTTCCAACTCAGCCTTGAATGATCGGAATAATCCTTCGTAGCGATACCGCCGATCCACAATCAAACAGGTATAGCGCTGCTGTGCCGGAACAGGCAGGAACGCCCCCTCGATCTGGCTTGGCAGCGGGACATAGGCTGCGACAATGTCTTGGCGTGCCTTTGGCGCCAGCCCAAGCCGCTTGATCGCCAAGGTATTGGTGGCCGGGGTCACACCAATATCAACATCAAAACACCCATCAAGCGACGGCACCGGCCGGTCGCCAAGGATGTCATGCCAATGACCATCCCCATCGGCCACAACATGCAACGTCTGACCGCCGATATATTTGACCAGCACTTCACGTGTCCGACATTGCGCGTCCGCGCGCACCGAATAATAGGCACCATATTTGCCCCCGCGCGTGCCCGAAACCACTCCTTCAAGGATCAAATGCTCGTCATCCTGAACAAGCGTGCAGCGTTCAAGCCCCTGTCCCTGCCAGTTGGTCCAACACACCGATGTCCGCATTCAATCCTCTCCTCTGTGCAAAATGTCGTCAAACTCCGTCGCCACCGCATGTTGGCGATTTGGGCAGGCAATAACGGAAAATTTCTTACCGCCGATACATCATCTGCCGGTAATTAAGCGCCTCGGCAATATGCGGGCGTTTAACAACACCACTGCCCGCCAGATCGGCAATCGTGCGCGCCACCCTTAATATTCGGTGATATCCACGCGCCGAAAGCTTCATGCGCCGGGTGGCATCCTGCAACAGTTCCCGCCCGGCATCATCGGGGGCGGCCGCAGTTTGCAGGACTTCGCCATCCGCCAAGGCGTTGGTTGAGATATGTTCGTTTTTATATCGTAACATTTGAAGTTCACGTGCCAGAAACACCCGCTCGCGCACGGTCGCACTGGTTTCGCCATTTGCGGGTAAATCAAGCTCTTCAGGCTTCACGGCGGGCACATCAATCTGAATGTCAAACCGGTCCAAAAGCGGGCCTGAAAGCCGCGCCTGATAATCCTCGCCACAGCGTGGGGCGCGGCTGCATGCAAGGTCATTATCGCCAAGATACCCACAACGGCACGGGTTCATCGCCGCCACCAGTTGAACCCGGGCCGGATAGGTCACATGCGCATTGGCGCGTGCCACTGATACCTGCCCGGTTTCAAGTGGCTGACGCAGCGCATCGAGTACATTTCGCTGAAATTCCGGCAGTTCGTCTAAAAACAGAACCCCGTTATGGGCTAGCGACATTTCGCCGGGTTTGACCCGATGTCCACCACCAACCAGTGCAGGCATCGATGCAGAATGGTGCGGTTGCCTAAACGGCCGCGTGCGGATCAACCCGCCTTCGGGCAGCAATCCCGAAACCGAATGAATGACCGTGGTTTCAAGCGCCTGCCTTGCGTCCAGATCGGGTAAAATACCCGGAAGACGCGCGGCCAGCATCGATTTCCCCGATCCGGGCGGGCCGCTCATCAATAAATTATGCCCGCCAGCCGCGGCTATTTCCAACGCCCGTTTGGCACTTTCCTGTCCCTTGATGTCACGCAGGTCTGACACCGGACCAGCCGGGGCGACATTGGCAACGGCACGCGGCCGGGCCAGAATTTGTGTGCCTTTGAAATGATTGATCAGGCTGACAAGGTTCTTGGGCGCCAGGATCTCAAGATCACCGGCCCAAAGCGCCTCGGCCCCGTTGTCACACGGGCAGATCACGCCAAATTCCTGCATGCTGGCTTCCATGGCGGCGGGTAAGACCCCGCCAACACTGGTGATGCTGCCATCAAGGCCAAGCTCACCGAGGGCTAAAAACCGGGCGATATCCTCATGGCCGATAACATCCATCTCGGCCAGAAGCCCCAATGCAATCGGAAGGTCGAAATGCGACCCTTCTTTCAGCAAATCGGCCGGGGCAAGGTTAATCGTGATGCGCTTGGGCGGTAAGGCAAGCCCCATGCTTGATAAGGCGGATCGCACCCGTTCGCGGGCCTCGGACACGGCTTTATCAGGCAACCCAACAACCGAAAACGACGGCAGGCCACTTGCCATTTGCACCTGAACATCAACAGCAATCGTCTCAATCCCGGCAAAGGCAACTGTCGTAACCCGCGCTGTCATGTTGGCTGATCCCCATAACCCCTAGTTGCATCACTGTGACGGGAAATGGGGATCAAGGCAACATATCGTTCGGTGACAGGGGCTTAATGGTCAACTTACCCCCGGAACTCACAACCGACTATTCCGGTGCGTAGTCGGTATTAACCATCCACGGTGTACCGAACTTGTCATTCACCAGTCCAAATCCCTTTGACCAGAAGGTTTCCTCGAACGGCATAACGATTGTACCGCCCTCAGCCAGCTTGTCAAAAAGCTGTTTGCCCTCAGCTGGATCAGGAAAATGCACGGAAATATTCATGCCCTGCATCGCGGTAAAATGCTCCGGCGGGCAATCGGATGCCATGATGTGCCAGCCATCCCCCATCAAACAGGCATGGGCAATTTTATCGGCAAAATCGGGCATGTCCTTGCTCATCGGCGTATCGCCAAACGGCATGGCGATCAGTTCGCCACCCAGAACGGATTTGTAAAACTCCATCGCCGGGCGGCAATTTCCATCAAAGTTGAGGTAGCTGATAACTTTCATTGGGGCATTCCTTTGTTACATCAATTGGCGGCGTTAAATTATGGTTCCAACCCGAACTGAGCGGCACCGTTGTCAAAATCAAAAGGCACGGAAAAATGTTCATGGGCGATGCGCCATTGGCCAGCCTGCTTTTCAAGGTGGTAGCTGGCCCGCATCCAGCTTGCCTGCTCAGTCCCATCCTCTTGGCGCATGCCACAGCGGATCAAAAACCGGGCAACACCCAGATGGCCTGACACCCGGATGACCGGTGTTTGCATTTCAACGACCATTTCTGCGTCCTTGGGCAGGCATTTTTCCCAATGGGCGCGGTATTCTGTGATGCCGTTAAATTGCAACGGCCCGACCGCGTCATAGGAACAAATATCCTCGCTATAAAGTGCGATGATCGCATCAATGTCCTTGGTGCGGTTGGCCTCTGCCCAGCGGGCAAAGATATCGGCGATGGCGGCTTGGTCCTGTGATTGTTTGTCAGTCATCGGACATATCCTTCAATTGGTGGCACGAGGGATCGGCAATCAGCCTGCCTGAACAGCCCGCTCCAACGCCGCAATATCAATCTTTTGCATGGTCATCATTGCTGTCGCCGCCCGTGCGGCAACATCCGGGTCAGAATCGGTCATCAACTCGATCAGGCGGGTTGGGGTAATCTGCCAGAAAACGCCAAAACGGTCCCTGATCCAGCCACAATCGCGCGGCTCCCCGCCTTCGGACAAACAGTCCCAGTAATAATCGACCTCTGCCTGATCCTTGCAATCGACCACAAAGGAAACGGCTTCGGTGAATTTGAAGTCGGTTGGGAAATTAAACGCGGTAAATTTCCGACCAAAAAGTTCAAAACCAATGGTCAGAACACTGCCTTCCGGGCCGGGACCCGCTTTGCTTGCGCGCATGGTCTTGCCGATCTTTGCCTCGGCAAACACAGACGTATAAAAATTGACGGCATCTTCGGCACAGCCATTAAACCATAGAAACGGGCTAATCTTTTGCTGCATGGGGCATCCTCCTTGCCACAGAACAAATGGCATTTGATCAAAGCGGTCAAACCGGCTGGTTGATGAGTGTTTTATTGTATTCCCGTTTGACAAATACGTTGATATCAACATAATTAATCCATGTCAAAAAAAGATTTCAACCACAACGATAGACCCGTCCCGTTCGCTCATACCCTGATGGTGCGGGACTCGTGCCTATGCCTGCATGTGCGCCGGGCGGCACGCACCATTGCACGTCGATTTGACGATGCGTTTCGCCCGTTTGACCTGACCAGCGGGCAATACTCGCTGTTGATGTCTCTCAACCGGCCATATCCACCGCATATGAAGGATGTCGCCGACCTTCTGGCGATGGACCGCACCACATTGACCGCCAACCTCAAACCGCTTGAACGGCGCGGTCTGGTGGCAATTAATCCCGACCCAAAAGATAAAAGGGGCCGTTTACTCATACTGACCGAGGACGGCTTGGCCCTTCTCGCGCGCGCCTTTCCCGTCTGGGAAAAAACCCAGCGAGACCTTGAAGGACTGGTGGCCCATTCCGATCCAAAACAACTGTTGGCGGATCTGATCAGTCTGTCTCAGGAGCCAAAGCAGGAATCGGAAAAATAGGTTTCCACCGTCTTACGCGGTCTCAAGCCGATATTTAAGGAACGCTTTCCCGTCGTGGTCCACCGGACCAACAAAACGGGCACCAATGCGCCGCAAGGCTCCCAGTTTCGTGCGCGATGGCGGCAGCAGAAAGGTGACAAAGGGAATGCGCGGGTCGGACCGGGCAAAGGCAAGCGCCTTGCGCGTAATCACCATGCCCAGCCCAAAGCAACCAGGCCGCAGCACCAATCCAAAATCCCATTCATCGCCTTCTTTTTGAAAACCGCCCCATCCGGCGTAATTCCCGTCATGCAGGATCGCCCAATGACCCAGCCCGTCGCGCTGCCAACAGGCATCCTTGGCAGCCCTGAACCGGACGTAATCATCATCACCCCACACACCTGTCAAAAGCGGCATGTGAACGCCCATGCGCGGATCAGACATATGGGAAATCACCACATCAGGGGCGATATCACCAAGCGATACAAAGTCAATCGCATCGCCTGAAATCGCAGATCGGCGCATCATGGGGCTGGTCCAGTCAATCATCAAAAAAGGCGCAAAAGACACCTGCCTATTGCGCCGTTCCCTGATTGATCTGTCAATTGTCCGAACGATCACGCCCGATCACAATCGGTCAGACCCTATTCGTCCGATGTGCTACCATCACGCGGCGGCAGGAATTCCTTGCGGCACGGAACAGCTTCTTCGTTGACCACAGTCCAGCCAAAATTGCGAAACTTGCCAAAGCTTTCTTTTTTCATCGTGATGCCGCTTTCCTTGTGCTTACGCACTTCGCGGGGATCTTCACCGTCAATCTTGTCAGCACGGATCCAGGCCCGTTCACGCATTCCTTTGGTGATCGTCGGTTCGGTCATACAGGCTCTTTTCATCAATTAAGTTGGCAAACCGCATTATAACGCAATCTGTCTTGGTTCGCGATGGCTTTAACCGATGCGCAGGCGTCAATCAATTGACTTCGGGTCGGTGTCATGGGGCAGGTGAAAAACAGTCTCGGTAAACGCTTCACGTTCGGACATGATCGCCATCCAGTCGCGTACCCGCACCGGAATGTCAAACCGCCGATCCGGCCAGCGAAAATCAATGTAATACAGCCCCACCAGAACCGAATAGGTGCCCAGATGTGCATCTTCGGTCCGCAAAGACACCAACCCGTCTAAAATCGCATCAATACTGCTTTGAACAGCCTGCGCCTGTCGCTCCATTACGAATTCGGAACGATCATCTTCGGGGCGCTGGGCATCAGCAAACAACCGTCCCGTCGCCGCCATCATGCCATCGGCAAGTCCTTGCCATTTCAATGCATTCAGCCGGGCGATACCGTCTTGCGGGATGATGCCATCCGACGCCCCGGAAGCACGCGCAACCTGATCAAGGTAATCACAGATCACCGCCGACTCATACACCGCCATACCATCAGGCAGGATCAACGTCGGGACCTTGGCCAAAGGATTGTGTGCGCGAAGCGCATCATCGGTCCATGGATCAATCAGGATTTCACGCACCTGTTTTTCCAGACCCAATTCACGCAAAGCCACGCGCACCTTGCGCGAAAACGGTGATGTTGGCGCATAATAAAGCTGCATCGTCAAAGCCCCTTGCCGTGATCTGCCCTGATTCGGGCATCCTCCTAGACCTTAAGGTCCGGTGTCCAGCCAATCCCTTCGAGATGCCATTTCGCACCCCAGTTTTTACCTTTACGGGTCAGTGTAAGGTAATTTCGCGCCGCACAATAGACACCTTTGCGATCGGGCAGCGGTTTTAACTTTGTCGGGCGTTCGGGCAACGGATGATCGCCAATCCACGCCAGCAAACCCAATGCGCGCGCAAAGGCCTTGGGCGGGGCGGTATGGGAAATGCCCGATGCCACCAGTTGATGGATGGTTTTGCCCATGGTTTCAAAAGTGCCCCGCGTGGCGACATGAATTTCACCCGACACGATCATGATCTCGTGATCATGATCGTTGGCAATACGTTCAAGCAATTCAAGAAACCGGCACCATTCGCGGCGATGCCAACGGCTTTGCCATTGATCGCGCAGGTCATCTTCGTATTTCTGGGCACTGGGCATCATATGCAGGAAAAATTCCACCAGCGACAAACGCGGACCAATCACCGGCACACTCGACATCAGCAAAATGCGATTGCCTTTGGGAATGCTTTCAAGGGCCGGCGCAATATCGCGCCAGCCATGATCGCCCATGATGACTTCCGGTGTCCGTTCAGACCGCAAATCTGGCGCGATCACGGTCATCCCGGGGAAATCAACCTTCCACGCAAGGCTTTTGCCCGACCGGTCAAGCACCATGTCGGGCAGGTGATCGGGCTCAGTGGCAGGCAGACCATCAGACAGGCCATCTGGCCGTCCATCGGCACTGGTGCCAAGCTGCATCAAACAGAATGCTTCGCGTGCGCAGGCAAACATACCGCGCGCCACCGCTGCCCCTTGGAACCATTTCTTGTGACTGCCCCAGCCATCAAAAATGTCATGGTCATCCCACATCATAAGCGACGGCACACGGGCCAGCATGTGGCTGATCTGCGGCTGATCATAGATCGTCAGATAATAATCAAGATAGAATTTCAAGACCGCATCGCGCATCTCTTCGGAAAAGGCGGTTTTAAGCTTTTGCCGACGCCGCGCTTTTTTCCATGCCCGGATATCGGCGTGGCATTGCCAAACCCCATCGGCATAAATCTGATCCCCACCATGCAGCAGCAATGAAAAGGGACGCTTTTCATGCTGATCGGCAAGGTCACTCCAAAGCGCATTACGATCTTCAAGCGGCCGGTCAAGATCGCCGTCTTCCTGCCCGTTGCACGACACAAATCCGATGTGTAAATCCGATGCCATTTCAGCACAAACATAGTATGTTTCGTTTCCGAAACTATACTGCGCATCGGGTTTTGCTGGCAGGCCAAAATCAAACCGCCAGTAAGACCGGCCAAACAGGGTTGCCAGTTTTTCCGGCGTGACCAAGTCACGCCCCATTGCACGCAATTCCGGTACTTTGGCCCCCTCGGGCGCGACGATCAGGGCTGCCAACCGGGTGGTTGTGCCATCACTGCCGCGCGCAAACAAAAACGGGCCAAACAGACCGTCACGGGAAGGTGTGGAAACCTGATTTTCTGTCATGCGGTCCTGTTACCTTGGCCAAAGATGCTCTTAAATCATACGCTTGATACGGGTTTTGGTTCCAGCGTTGCCTTTTGGATGATGCAATCACACCAGAACAACATGCACAAAAAAGGGCAAGCGACCTTGATCACGTCGCCCAAAACTCGCTTCACGGATGGGCATTCTCAAATTCAGTGATTGAGCTGCAAGGGCAATCGTTTACGCTACGAACATCAAGATACCAACCGGCCGTGACATTGAGGAGAACGCCCTTGGCTTCACAACGCCCCAAAGCAATCCCAACCGTTCAGGTCGATGATAATACCGTCCGCGTGACCGAATGGCATTTTCCGCCCGGTGCGGAAACCGGTGGGCATGTGCATGAAATGGACTATGTCGTTGTCCCGATGACCACCGGTGATCTGACCATTGAAATGCACGACGGCACCATCGTCACATCGCCGCTGACCGCCGGGAAATCTTATGCCCGTAAAACCGGCGTTGCCCATAATGTCATTAACGACAACACGTTTGCCTTCACCTTTGTCGAAGTCGAAATCAAACCTGCCGCCAAATAGCCAAAAAAGGGCAGGTACCAATTGCACCTGCCCTGAATTCAAATATTGTCGTCTGACTGCTTAGATTATGCCAACCGGCTGTCAATCGCATCCCAGATCAGGCTTTCAAGTTTCGCCCCGTCAAAACGGTTCACTTCCTGCAGGCCGGTTGGCGAGGTGACGTTGATTTCGGTCATGTAATCGCCAATCACGTCAATCCCGACAAAGATCAGATCGCGCTTTTTAAGTTCCGGGCCGATCCGCTCGCAAATTTCGCGTTCACGGTCGGTCAGCATCGATTTTACCGCCACACCACCAACATGCATGTTTGATCGTGCTTCGCCCTCGGCCGGGACCCGGTTGATCGCGCCAACCGCCCTGCCATCAACCAGAATGATGCGTTTGTCGCCTTTGCGCACATCGGGCAAATAAGCCTGCACCATCAATGGTTCACGCGACTGGGCGGCAAAAATCTCCAGCAGGGAATTTAAGTTCTCATCACCGGGTTTAAGATGGAACACACCCGCCCCGCCATTGCCAAACAGCGGCTTGACGATGATGTCCTTGTATTCTTCGCGGAAATCCCTGATCCGGGCGGCCGAGCGCGTAATCATGGTCGGCGGCATCAGGTCGGGAAACTCGGTGACAAAAATCTTTTCCGGTGCATTGCGCACATGGCCCGGATGGTTGACCACAAAGGTCTCCGGGTGGATGGATTCCAGCAAATGGGTTGCTGTGATGTAATTCATGTCAAACGGCGGATCCTGACGCATCAGGATAACATCGGTTTCCTTTGCCAGATTAATGATCCTGGCATCGCCCAGCTCATAATGATTGCCCGCTTCATAACGCAAGGTCATCGGGCGGACTTCGGCCAGAACCCGGCCCCGGTCATAAAACATGTCGTCGGGATGATAATGCAAAAGATCATATCCACGCGACTGGGCCTCAAGGCCCATCACAAAGGTCGAATCGCCTTTGATATCAATGGATTCAATCGGATCCATCTGGATGGCAACGATACGGCTCATGAAATGCGTTCTCCTCTTCACCGGTTTGTATCAGCCATGTCGCAAATACGGCACAAAGCCGCCAATTGTGATCATTTGCGGGCACAGCTTGACCCGGCTGGCCTTCCCGGCCAAATGATGCGATATGTTATTCGCTCTTGTGGGTATTCATTTGGCAGGATTTTTATCATCTGCCATTCATGTTCCGCAATCGCGTTAAGATATTTGTTCCGAAGATCAGGCAGGCAAGACAGGCATATGACGTTTTTCTCCAAATTCTCGCAGACCGCTTTTCATACGTTCGGCAAGAAATCCCGTTCGTTGATGGCGGCCTCCGTGCTTAGTGCCGCTATCGGACTTGGCGCGATCACAAGTCTGACCTTGCTGCCAAATGCCGCCCATGCACAGTCTGCTGATATCAGCCCGGAAATGATCAAAAAGATCGAAACCTATATGGGCGATATCACCACACTTCGGGCTGATTTTGTTCAGATTTCATCGGATGGCGGAGCTGCCGAGGGCAAGCTTTACATGCAACGGCCGGGCAAAATGCGGTTTGAATATAACCCGCCAGCCCAGATATTGCTGGTCTCGACCGGGCATGATTTCATTTACTATGACAAGGAAATCAACGCTCCGACCTATTTCGACATCGATGAAACCCCCGCCGGGATCATTCTGGCTGAGAACATTTCCCTGACCGACAAGGTTAAAATCGTTGATTACCGCCGCACGGCCGAAACCATTCGCGTCGAACTGGTGCGTAAATCCGATCCGGGGGCGGGCAGTGTGACCCTGGTGTTTGCCGAAAGCCCGATGCAGTTGCGCCAGTGGATCGTCACCGACCCGACAGGGATCGAAACCACCGTGACCCTTTTCAACACCGAAGAACACGTTTCTCTTGATCCCGAGCTGTTCAAATTTGATCGCGTCTGGCCAAATCAGCGCAACTGACCCGAAAATTTTCATCACCTGACGATCACGATCTGATGAGCACAAGACCGCGGGTCAAACCGTAAAATGATGTGATTCAAACCCTTGCAGACATTGGGGTTTCGTAACGATCTGCCTATGCCGATCAAATCGCCGCAAACAGCAAAAAATCTTGCGTTTAGGCCCTGTGATATCTGGCAGAAACCGGCTCTGATCCCTATATGAAAGACTGTCACAAGGTTCCTGATAAATGAATGGAACCCGGTGTGAGGATAAGGTCTCCCCTACCTGTCCTCACGCTCCAGATTAACGGAGCGCTGGCGTTCGGTCTTCCCCCCTGGCCGGACGCCTTTTTTTTGCCCAACCCGAACGATATGACGGTTTGCGCATAAAAATGGCCAAAGAAATTTCCCACACAGGCAATAGATTTCACGCGCTGTTAATTTTCATTGCCTACTACTTTAAGGCATGATTCCCTCGTGGCGAGATTTTCCGCCAACTGAAGACACAGGACCGACACGTTCGATGATCAATGACTTTATGAAATCCGTCGCGCAATTCTCCGACCCGCGGTTCCGCAAGGTCGTGCTGATCGGTGTTGCTGGCGCGCTGGCAACCATTGTCGGTCTTTGGCTTCTGATCTGGTTTGGACTGAGTTCGATCACCTTCTTTGCCGATGGTGGCTGGCTTGAAAGTGCCGCCGACTGGATTCTTGGCATTGGCCTTGCCGTGCTTGTTGTCCTGTTGTTTCCCGCAGCCACGGTCCTGATCTCGAGCCTTCTGCTCGATCAGATCGCCGATGCGGTCGAAGACAAACATTATCCGACCCTGCCCGAAACCCGCCCGCAACCCATCAGCGAGGCCCTGATCAGCGGTTTGAAATTTGCCGCAACCGCACTGGCCCTTAACATTTTGATATTGCCGCTGCTTTTGGCGGGACCGGTCTATATCATCGCCTTTTACGGCATGAACGGCTATCTTCTGTCGCGTGAATATTTTGAACTGGTCGCCATACGCCGGTATGATGCGCGCACGGTTGAGGCCATCCGCAAAAGCCGCCAGAAAAAGCTATGGCTTGCCGGTGTCGGGCTGACCTTTTTAATGACCATTCCGCTGGTCAATCTGGTCGCACCGATTATCGCCACGGCCTTTATGGTTCATTACTCTGTTCGCCTGGGAACATATGTCCCGGAAACTGCGGTCTGACGTTCTGCAAATTGCTGTCGGACCGCGCGCCTGAATACCGACCCAAATACCGAAACAAATGCTCAAAGGATCTGGTCATCCAATGTTTGGAAAGAAAAAAGCCAACAAAACAGTCGACAGCCGTCCGGCTTCGTCAGATACATCTCCCTCAGGAGAGTCAGGTGCTCTTTCCGCGGCAAACAACGAGACCAAGATCGAGTCTTCTGGCGTCGCCAACAAAAATAGCGTCAATACCGGCCCTGCCGTAAAAACAGAAAAACGTACTGAGCCGCAGCTTTTCAGCAAGCCGCGTACAAAGGATGAACCACAAATGTCCAGTAAACCGCACTCCACCAGCTTCCGCCCGGAAATCCCAAAACGCCCGCTTGAGATTCCAACCCGCGGCAGCTCAGGACGCCCTGCCAGCGCCAGTCACAATTCAGACGGCAAAAAGCTGACAGTTGGTCGTGATATCCGTCTGGCTGGCGAAATCGGTTCTTGCGACGTTTTGGTCGTCGAAGGACACGTTGAAGCCCAGATCAAGGATTGCGCACGTTTGGAAATTTCCAACGGCGGCACCTTTGTCGGTTCAGCCCAGGTTGACGAAGCCGAAATCAGCGGAAAATTTGACGGTGATTTGAACGCACGCCGCGTTGTGATCATTGGTTCGGCTGAAATCAGCGGCAAAATCACCTATGGCGCACTTCAGATCGAAAATGGCGCACGCATCAAGGGCAGCCTTGATTACGTCGAAAGCAGCGATGATGGCACGTCGCGCAGCGGCAACAGTGCGGCAATCACCATTCCGCGCAAATCGGACGATTCCTGATCCCGTGTTCGCCGTGCGATCAAATATAACCCAGCCCCGAACGCATGCCTGGCGTGCCTTCGGGGTGGTGTTTCTTCTGGCTGTGATCGGCGCAGCGCTTACCGCGTGTGGCGGAAATGCGGTGCCACCGGGCACCACCAATACAAGCTACGGCAAGACAGCAACCAGCACTGTATCTGGTCCCAAAACGGGGACCGTGGCCGGCAGATCGACAAAATCGATCACACAAGACGTCCCGCGCCGTAGCCAAACGCAAAAACCCAAAACCACTCCGAAAAAAACAGCCGCCATTCCGTTTAAACCCATTGCGGCCGAAACGCTTACCGGGTTGTCGGAAAAGGCTGTTTTGGAAAAAGTCGGCGAACCGGAACTGATGCGCGGCGAAGGTGACATCCGCGTCTGGCAATATCGGTCTGATGAATGTTCGTTTGATATGTTCTTTTCGCCCGCTGCACAGTCAGATGCCAAAACCGATGACCGCGAATTGCATCATATGCTGGCCCGAATGCGCCGCGGGAACGAAAAAATCTCCATCCAGGACTGTCTTGATCAGGTGCGGAAACAACGTCTTTCGCGCGGATAACGTCTTGTTTTTTAGGCTCAGGACCCAATTGAATGCCGATTTCGCCGATGCGATCTGATTTCCTTGGTTGAATATTTACCTTTTGTTGGCAGGGTCGATAAGCAACCTCATAAATTCGCCACATCAGGCGACTTTATTCGTCCAGTCATGGTCCTTTAGGGTCTGTACGCAATTGAATGGCTAAACACGTTTTAGAACAGTCCATTGCGTACAGACCCTAAGGGCCCGTCCCGAAACTTCTAGACACGATACGCGACCTCATGAAAAAACACGCCCATCGTCTCGTCAGAACTTCGCTGGCTGCTGCCTTTATCGCGCTGATAAGCACTTTTTGCGTGGCAGTCTCTGTCACCAGCGCACAGGCCCAAAACACTCCCAAGCTGATTGATGTCTTCGGCAAGTGGGAAGCTTATACCTATTCCGAGAAAGGCCAAAAAGTCTGCTATATGGGCAGTCAGCCAACCTCGGCAAAAGGTGATTATACCCAACGTGGACGGATTTACGCGATGGTCACCCATCGTCCGTCGCTTAAGCTTCTCAACGAAGTCAGCTTCATCACCGGCTATACCTATAAGTCTGATAGCAAGGTGGATCTCCGAATCGATTCCACATCCTTCAAGCTGTTCACCCATGATGATTCCGCATGGGCCTCGACCAGCGAAGGCGATCAGAAATTGATTAAGGCCATGAAAGCCGGATCAACGATGGTTGTTGTCGGCTACTCATCGCGTGACACCAAAACCACAGACACCTATTCATTGTCCGGGTTTACTGCCGCCTATAACGCGATTTCAAAGGCTTGCAGCGTCAAGCCGGTGAACTAGGCACAGCTTAGGGGTCAGGCTAGATAAACGCAGGGGTTCACCTTCTGCGATACATATTGCAACCGTGATTGCGCATGCGCGATGGCTGCAATGTGAAATTTATCATTTCTAAATTGGCTCAGCCCCGCTATATGCGGGGCTGAGTTCATTGCATTTGGATTTTGCGTGCCCGCGCACGCGCTCTGATCGATTTTCTGCTATGATCACGAAAACACAAGGCACGTTGTGCGTGATCGGCAAAATCACCAGATAGCAACATGACACACGGCCACCAGAACCAAGAGAGAGACCGGGATGACCGACGTCCTGACTGAAAACGCATCCGCACAGCCAGCTACCGACAGCACCGCGACCAATGGTCCTTCGCTGTCTGACTTCGTGACGCGCGCCGCCAATGGGCAGGCAGCCGACGGACGTCGTGATCTGGTGGGCATTCCCCGCGAAGAACTGACCGAACTGATGGCCGCCATGGGCGAAAGCAAGTTCCGCGTCAAACAGCTGTGGAACTGGGTCTATTACCGTGGTGTCACCGACATCGAGGACATGACCAACATTTCCAAAAAGCTGCGCGATCGTCTGGCACAGGATTTCTATGTCGGGCGTCCGGTGCTGACTGCCGATCAGAAAAGTACGGATGACACCCATAAATGGCTGATGAAGTTCCATGACGGGAATGAAGCCGAAACTGTCTATATCCCTGATCGCAACGAAGACCGCGGTGCGGTGTGCATTTCATCGCAAGTCGGCTGCACGCTGACCTGTAAGTTCTGTCACACCGGCACCCAGCTTCTGGTGCGCAACCTGACACCGGGTGAAATCGTCAGTCAGTTCATGATTGCACGTGACAGTTACGGCGAATGGCCAACCCCGTCCAACGGCATCCGTCGCCTGTCCAACATCGTGATGATGGGCATGGGCGAACCACTATTTAACTATGAAAACGTCCGCGATGCGCTGCGCATTGCCATGGACGGCGAAGGCATTTCGATTTCGCGCCGCCGTGTGACGCTTTCGACATCCGGTGTGGTGCCTGAAATTGTGCGCTGTGGCGAAGAACTTGGTGTGGGTCTGGCAATTTCACTACATGCGCCCGAAGACGATCTGCGCAATGAAATCATGCCGATCAACAAAAAATACCCGCTCAAGGAATTGATGGATGCCTGCCGGCATTATCCGGGCATGTCCAATTCGCGGCCGATCACCATGGAATACGTGATGCTCAAGGGCATTAATGACAAGCCCGAGCATGCCCGTGCACTGGCCAAACTGGTCAAAGGCGTTCACTGCAAGTTCAACCTGATCCCGTTCAACAAATGGCCGGGATCGGATTACGAATGCACGCCGACCAACGACATCAAGAAGTTCGCCCAGATTCTGCTTGATAACGGCTATGAAGCGCCAATTCGCTGGCCGCGCGGGCGCGATATCCTTGCCGCCTGTGGTCAGCTCAAATCTGAAAGCCAGCGTCAGCGCAAATCACGCGTTGGTGGCTGTGCCAAACCGGATGCCGGCAATGACGGTGTGGTTGCTGCGCAATAAGCCGCCCTCCGACAAAACTTTCAGACAGATCAACACCGGATGGCCCCGCTATCCGGTGTTTTTGTATGGTGGGTCCTTTTCACATCCTTGCGCAAAAGTGTCACCATGACATTGTTTTGATTGTCGAACCTCTCTGGGCAACATAGCGTGATCTTCCCCACGAAATGGTCACAAGGTTTCAGACACATGTCGTTTGGTCAGTTTTTTGCGCTCCTTCTGGTTGTCACCATCTGGGGTGCGAATTTCACCGTCATCAAACTGGGTCTTGGCGAAATGCCGCCCATTTTGCTGTCATCCCTGCGCTTTGCCTTTGCTGCCTTACCGGCCGTATTTTTCCTGCCCAAACCCAAATGCCACTGGAAATATGTGGTTGGCTTTGGCGTGGTGCTGGGCTGTATCAAGTTTTCATTGCTGTTTCTGGGCATGGATCTTGGGCTGTCGGCCGGGATTTCGTCACTGGTTTTACAGCTTCAGGCGTTCTTTACCGTCATCCTTGGCTTTTTCGTGCTCGGCGAAAAAGTCGGTCCCCATCGCATCGTTGCGATGGTCGTTGCCTTTTGCGGTGTTGGCGTGTTGCTGCTGGTCTCGGACGGCTCCATCACCGCCATTGGTCTGACCCTTGTGATTGCCGCTGCAGCCGCCTGGGGGGTCGCCAACATCATTATGAAACAGGCCGGACCGATCAAGATGCTGTCTTTTGTCGTCTGGGCCAGTCTGGTGCCACCCATCCCGCTTGCGATCCTGTCATTCCTGACCGAAGACCGCGCCAGCCTTGCCCTGTTTACCGACCAGATCAGCTGGATTGGGGTTGGGTCGGTTCTGTATCTGGCCTATCCGGTGACATTGTTGGGCTTTGCCATCTGGGGCCGGTTGCTCTCGACCCTGCCGGTCGGGCTGGTCGCACCGTTTAGCCTGCTGGTGCCGATTGTCGGCATGGCAACATCGGCCCTTGTTTTGGGCGAGGATTTCGGACCAATCAAGATCGTCTCGGCCATTCTGGTCATGACCGGTTTGTTGATTAACGTTTTTGGGGCAAGGCTGATGGCGCTATTTCCGGCCAGAAACACAAATTTTTAGCTACACAGGATCATTTATATGATTCTATTTTGAAAATTAAACCCAGCGCAACTGCGGCTTTTTATTCGGGTCTTTTAAGGGTTCCAGCCCCGGTGTTCGAATATCTCTGACATCAACGTTCATCACCAAAATCCCGCCAAGCCCACCCACGGTAATATCGGAAAGGCGGCGACCAACATGGTCGCGATCAAGCTCCGCCAAATAGGTATCACGTGATTTTTCATCACAAAAATCAATGGTGTAGCCATGGGTAAAGCCCTGACTCATGCCGCTGCCGGGTTTTTTCGGCCCGCCGCCAAAGGCAATTGCGCCGGGCACGGCCAGCGCGGCTTTTTCCATCTGGCTGATGATCAGGTCAACACTGGCCAGATCAACATCGCTGGCAACCTGCAACAGAACAATATGGCGTAACATTACAACGCTTTTTCCATCCAAACCCTACTGATCCGGCCACTGAGCAGGATCAATTACCTTGGGCAGTAAAATGAATTTCTGACCGGTTCTATTCATATGTCCGGCAAACAGGGCTGCGTCTTCCCCCGGGCCAAAGAATATATCCCCGCGCACCGGCCCACGAATGGCCCCGCCGGTATCTTGTGCCACCATCAAACGATGAAACGTGCGATCCGCATTCATCGGATCAGACGTTTCCAGCCACACCGGAACGCCCATCGCATGGAACCGGCGATCCACCGCCAGCGACCGGCCAGGTTCAAGTGCCACCCCTTGCGATCCCAGCGGCCCGGCATCGGGATCATCGGGATCGGTTTTAAGCGGTTGGAAAAAGACAAAGGATGCATTGGTGTTCATCACCGCATCGGCCTCATCAGGATTGTCATGCAGCCATTTGCGGATCGTCTGAAGCGACACGGTTTCCCGCGTTAACGCCCCGCGTTCGATCAACTCACGGCCAATCGCGTAATAGGCCTGCCCATTGGTCGCGGCATAGCCCACCCGCAATACGCTGTCATCGGGTAAAACCACGCGCCCCGATCCCTGAATTTGCAGGAAAAACGCATCGACCGCATCATCGACCCAAACCATTTCAAGATCACGCCCCGAAAGCGCACCACCTTCGATTTCAGCCCGGTCGTAATAGGGTTTCAAACTGCTGCCCGACAGACGCCCGACCAGCTTTTTGCCTTTAAGCTCGTCGCTAAACTCGCCGAGATCGACCGACACCATGTCATCAGGTTTAAGATAGATCGCTGTCTGATATTTGCCGTCCCGCGTCAGGTTCCCGCGCAGTTCCGGCTCGTAATATCCGGTAAACAGCCCCTCGGATGTTTTGCCATTCCCGACAAGATACGGGGTGAAATCACTTTGGAAGAACGCACGTGCATCGTCTTTGCGCAGGGTATCAGCATCCAGTGCAAGCGCCGTCTCACATGCCCCGCGCCACTGGCCAATCGTCCCCATACGGGCATCTGGACCAACCCCACGGTCATCAGAACGTCGGACCATCGCCCGACATGACCGCTGAAACGCACGGACCGATCCGCGCATGTCATCGCGTTGCCAGCCATCAAGTTGGCCATACGGCACCGCGCGCAGGGTCAATTCTTCTTTTTGTGGGGCCGGTTCCTTCGTCGTTTCTGTGATCAACCCGCTGATATCGGGCCAAAAAATCCACACAAGGGCACATATTGCCCCAATGAAAATCGACAAAAAAGAAAGGCTGCGCGACAGAACCAAACGTCTTTTCAAGATGGAACCCGTTAAATGCAAAGGCCAAAAATACGAAACCCGCGCTGTCGCAAACACACAACATCACGCCAGTCGGATTTTCCAGAAACATGTTTAACAAGCCGATAATCTTGAACCGCTGTTTTGCCGTCAAACCGCAATAAAAAGCTGATTTCCACGTGGCTCATTAAAAGTGGCCCATTAAAAAAGGCGACCCGTCTGATGCGGGTCGCCTGATATCGTGTGTTTGGATGGAAACGGTTACGCGACGGCTCGTCAGATTACTCTGACGGTTCGTCTTCCGGGGTTTCGGTTGCCACCAGCTGCCAGTTCGGATCATTGTTTTGCGTATTGCGCGCAAACGTCCAAAGGTCTTCGGCCTCGACCACCTGATTGGGATCGCCCGAAACAACGTCGCCTTCGGCATTGCGAATGACCGAGACTTCTTCGGAAACAAATTTGACCGTCACATACGCCGTACGCTCTTCAAAGCTGGCGTCATGGATCGTCGCACTTTTGATCCCAACCAGTGTCGTTTCCTCGTGCTCACCCTTTTCAGAGCGCGCATCGATCGCCGCAGAGAAATTCTTGTAAACCTCGGCCGACAGAAGCGGATTAAGCGCGTCCTTGTCGCCCTTGGCGAAATACTCAACAATCATTTCAAACGCCATGCGCGCACCATTAAGGAAATCTTGCTGAGTAAAGCTCGGATCAGCCTTTTGAATTTTCTGCAACGTTGCGAACGTGCCAGATGGAACATCTGACTGCGCGTCTGCGTTTTCAGAATCCGGCAGGCGATAAACGTTATCGGACTGCGGCGCAGCGCCATTCTGGGCGGTGCTGCCATTGTCTTCGTGCTTTTGACGGCCAAAGACATCGGACTGGTTCTGTTTCTCGTTGCCGGTACGACGGCCAAGAACACCGCGCAAACGCAGCACGAGAAAAACAGCGATCAGAGCGAAAAGAAAAATATCGAAATATTGCAAGATCCGGACTCTTGATCTTTGAGGTTTCAAAAAAGGTCGCGTTTAACAAAACGACCGTGGACGAGAAATGGTATGAACCCAACCAAATGCAAGGGCAACCAATCATCACACCTTAAATGTGATCATCTTCACCCTCGAAGATGTCTGTTGCAGACAAACTGCCGTAATTTCGTCGCGTTATATATTTAATTGTTCGACAATTAGTTATCTACAGAGCATAGCAGATTAATCGGAAATAACTGAAATCCAAGTTGTTTTCTGTAATAATTATTCAGATGAACGTGATCTGGCGGTGACATCCGCCGCAAATGTCGAACCAACAAGCGGGTCATTCCCCAAATATCGGAGCAATAATGGGCGTGTATTTTCTGGCCATCTTTGTCGCCATGCCGATCATTGAGATCGCCGTATTTATTCAAGCAGGCGAAGTCATCGGTCTGTGGCCGACCATTGGTGTGGTTATTCTGACCGCAATTCTTGGCACCACGCTAATGCGTGCCCAGGGATTGCAAACGCTGGCCAAAGCACAAAGCCAGATGGATCAGGGTGAAATGCCCATCGGCGCGATGTTTGACGGGATTTGCATTCTGGTGGCCGGCGTGTTGCTGCTGACCCCGGGCTTTGTCACCGATACCATGGGCTTCCTGCTTCTGATCCCGCCGCTCCGTCAGGTTGTTGGCGCCAAACTGATCATGAAATTGGTCCAGTCGGGCAATATCCGTACGAACTTTGGCGGCGGGGCCGGTGGCGCGGGTCATCCAGGTGGTCCAGGTCGCACTGGCGGCGGTCAAAACTCCCGTCGCCCGGGCAGAGGACCGATCATTGATGGCGACTTCGAAGATGTCAGCCCCGATGATAAGCCGTCATCAGCAAATGACGACAAAAAGGACAGCAACGATCCTGATCAGGGTCCGCGCAATTTGCCCCCACACAATTCATAAGAAAATCACACGACCAATCCCATAACAGCATGTTGCCTGTCATTTCCGGGCCATCGCCCGGTTTTGACATGGCGGCATCGATGATTGCCCGGTAGAACCGCAGAACCGTGGGCTTTACACGGCATCTGATTGGCTTGCCCGCATGGTTAAGACATGCTACCCCAGATCATCTGCCGCAGGGTTGCGGCGTCAGAAACAAGCATTTCAGCCGGTATTGTTCAATATCGAACGCCACATTTACACAAATTTGCGGTGTGCTCTGTCCTTCGGGCCTGAATGGCTTATTTCTGATCAAGACCGACTTTAATGGGAGCAAGACTTAATGGCCGAGAATACCACTGGTGCAGAGCAGGGCGGCGAACAGAAGCCCGCGGCAAATCCGATTACGATCCATACCCAGTACATCAAGGATCTTTCGTTTGAAAATCCAAATGCACCGGAAAGCGTTGCGCTTCAGCAGCAACCAAAGATCAATATCGACGTCGATGTCGAAGCCCGCACCACCCAGGATCAGAAGCTTCATGAAGTGACCCTTAAAATCAACGTCAAAGCCGACGTTGCCGATAAGGTCGCCTTCATTGCCGAACTTCAGTATGGTGCTGTTGTGACGCTGAATGTCGAAGAACAGCACCGCCTGCCAGTTCTGATGATCGAAGTGCCGCGTCTTCTGTTCCCCTATGTGCGCAAAATCGTATCAGACCTGACTGCAGATGGTGGCTTCCCACCGCTGATGATGCAGCAGATTGATTTTGCTGATCTTTTCCGTAAGAAATTCGCCAAGCAGATGGACGGCCAGCCTGCGGGCAACGCCTGATCCTCTATTCGGTGCGATATCAAAACAAAGGCCGCCAATCTGGCGGCCTTTTTATTTTAATACCGTAATGAATGATCGCTGCCGACCGAAAGTACCGGGTCCAAAAGCGTGATCAGAACGGACGTGCGATCACCATAAAGACGATAATAACCATCAGGATCGTCGGGACTTCATTGAAAATCCTGAAGAATTTCTGGGATTTGGTATTGGCATCGGCCTCAAACGCCCGGCGATAGCGCGCCAGCATCATGTGCGATACCGTCATCAGAACCACACACAGCAATTTGACGTGGAACCAGCCTTCGGTCATCACACCGGCTGCATGGATCAAATAACCGCCAAAAATCCATGACGCGATCATTGCCGGATTCATGATGGCACGCAACAAACGCCGTTCCATCACCTTGAATTTCTCACTGGCTTCCGAGCCGGGTGCGACCTCGCAGTGATAGACATAAAGACGCGGCAAATAAAGCAGCCCCGCCATCCAGGCAATGATGCTGATGACATGCAAGGATTTGATAACGCTGTAACTGTCCATCTCTCTCTTCTCTGAATGACGTTTGCGGGTGGGATGGTTGTCGTAATCTTCGCGATACCAAAACCATATCAGCAAACAGGCCGGTTCCTAAGCGGTAACCGGCCTTGTTTTTAACGATGTCTGTGCTTATGCGCCGCCAGGTTGCTTGGCAACCGCACAGGAATGTTCGTCCGGGCACCACCAACCGCGCGTTTCAACCGTGTAATCATCCGATCCGTTTTGATCGAGTTCAACTTGCGTTTGTTTCACAACCGAAACCAAACCGTTAATGAACTTCGGATGGGAGCACACGGTGCGCACCCGTTCATAGATCGGCACGTTTTTCTCATGCGCCAGCTCGCCGTATTCGATATCAAGCTCAACCAGCGTTTCGGAATGCTCGGTAACAAAGGCAATCGGCACAATCACGAGCCCGACACCTTCTTTGCCGGCTCGCTCGATCTCGGTTTCGGTCGACGGACCAATCCATTCCATCGGCCCAACCCGGCTTTGATAGCAAACCTTCCAGTCAAGCCCTTCAATCGCGAGTTTCTCAACAACCGCGGCAGAGGTTTTTTCAATCTGCGACTGATAGGGATCACCGCGCTTGGTGATCACCGCCTTGGGCACACCGTGGGCTGAGAACAACAACCGTGGGGCGGCAATACCAAGTTCTTTGGCCTTTGCCACCGCCGTATCATAGCCGGTTTTGATCATCTCGGCCGAGGCATCGATAAAGCCCGGATTGGTCGGATAGCAGCATGCGGTTTTAATTGGCGCGCTTAGCCCCACCTGATGACAGGCCCGTTTCCAATCCTTGACCGACGATCCGCTGGTCGTGGTTGAAAACTGCGGATACAGCGGCAACAGGATTTGTTCATCCGCGCCCCATGCCTTGACCTCAGCAGCCGTCTGATCAGCAAACGGCTTCCAATAGCGCATAGCGATAAAACACCGGTTTTCGTACTTGGTATCATCCTCATCGGCATTCAACGCCGCCTGAAGAGCATCTGCCTGTTCCTGGGTTAATTCGAGAAGTGGTGATTTACCCCCGATATGGGCATAGATTTCCTGTGCGACCGGCGCACGGCGATGTGAAATCAACTTGGCCAGCAAATATCGAAACGGATTTGGCAAGCTGATGATCGCCGGGTCATTGAACAGATTGAACAAAAACGGCTCGACCGCTTCCGGGCTGTCCGGCCCACCGAGATTGAAAAGAACAATAGCGCGTTTCTTACGCGTCGTTTCGGACATTTGGCGTATCCTTCATGGCGTTTTGACCAGTTCCCGACAAACCGGAAGTCAATTGATGGATAAAACCCGCTCCGCTCCGGACCTATTCTGGTCAAACAAGCCGCGGACGCAACGGAATTAACCCACTATACGCATTGAATTTTCCAATCGATTTGATTGATTTCAAAAATCACAAAATAAAACGCAGTTATTTCAGTTCATTCATCGCCGGACGGCTGAAATAACTGCGTGCAGGTCTTATTAGCTGCGGATGAATTTCACCAGCTTATCGACATTATCGGGCGAGGTTTCCGGGGTAATGCCATGGCCAAGATTGAAAATAAACGGCCCGTTTTTTAGCGTTTCAAGGATACGGCGCGTTTCATCAATCATCTCATCACCACCAGTGATCAAATACATCGGATCAAGGTTACCCTGCACTGGACCAAGCTTCTGAAGGTTTTCCGCGACCCATTTCAACGGCACACCACTATCAAGGCCAACCGCAGTCACACCTGTTTGTTGCTTGAAATCAATCATGTGCAATCCGGCACCGCGCGGGAAGCCAATGATCGGCAAATCCGGGTGAACGGCGCGCAAACTGGCGACAATCTTTTTGGTCGGCTCAATCACCCAGCGTTTAAAGCCGTTTTCCGACAAAACGCCACCCCAGGTTTCAAACAGCTGGATGCATTCCGCCCCGGCCTCAACCTGTTTGAGCAAATATTGCGTTGTCGCCTCAACCACAATATCAATCAGCTGATCAAACCCTTTGGGATCGCCATAGGCAAACCGACGGATATTGGCAAAATCCTTACTGCCTTTGCCTTCGACCATATAGGTCGCCACAGTCCACGGACCTCCTGCGAACCCAATGAGGGCGGTATGGTCGGGAATGGCGTTAGACAGCTTTGAAACAGTCTCATAGATGGGTCCAAGCGATGAATGAATGCCATCAATCGACAATCTGCCAAGGCCTGAAGCATCTCGGATGGGTTCAAGCTGTGGGCCTTCACCCTGCTTGAAGGCCAAATGCTGTCCAAGTGCCTTCGGAATAACGAGGATATCGGAGAACAGAATTGCCGCATCGAAGTCATAGCGCCGAAGCGGCTGCAACGTGACTTCGCAGGCAAGGTCAGGATTGTAGCAAAGATCAAGGAACGACCCTGCCTCGGCACGTGTGGCACGGTATTCCGGAAGATAGCGACCGGCTTGGCGCATCAGCCAGATGGGTGGCACCGGCAGTGTTTCACCATTCAGGGCACGCAAGAAAGTCTTATTCGAATTGGGCATCTGGTTTCCTGTTTCTCTGTCCCGATCGGTTTTTATCGCTGACCAAGGCCTGACCCCCGGGCTCAGTGCCCGTGGCTCAGAATTTGATCTTCTGATCCCGTTAATTTTGTCCTGTGGCCTTGGCCGGGACGTTTTCCACGTTCTGCCTACCAAACCCTTATTTAATTAAAAAGGATGTTGTTTGTAGGTGGATACCTGTGGATAACAGGGATTAAATTTAACGCACAGTTTATTCACAATTCGACTCGGGAAAAATGATCCATCTCAAGCGGTCTTGGGGAAAACTGGGGACGACTCCGAACGACTCCCAGACTCTGCCTTGGGATAAGCCCGTTTTGAAGAGTGGGGATAACGTGGATAAAGCTGGTTTTTGCCTCTTTATCCCTGCTATTACGGAAAAAAATAATCAGTTATCCCGCTCGGGACAGAGGGTATGAGAAACTTTGTATGACGGGGAGGATAAATCCTGTGGAAAAAATGGACCCGGAGTCGCACCCGTTATCCACATTAATCCACAGGGGCGACTCCGCACCCCTAACCCCGGGTTGGACTAATATACCTTATCCATCCGTCTAGTGATCGAAATATCGAACACCTAAAATAAAAGGTGCAAAAATCGCTTGGGCGGCAAAAAGTGGATAACTACGTGCTTGCATCGCTAAAAATCGCCAAAAGACGGATGGGCCATGGCCGAAACAGATAAAATTTTCCATCTTCATCTGGTTTCCGATTCCACCGGCGAGACGGTTGACGGGGTGGCACGGGCCTGTATTGCCCAGTTTCCGGATGTCCGGGCCCATGAACATGTCTGGTCGCTGATCCGCACAGATGCCCAACTGGCAAGGGTTTTAGCCGATATTGAACGTAATCCCGGGATTGTTCTTTACACCGTGTTTGACAGCGAAATCCGCCGCAAACTCGAAGAAGGCTGTCGCCGGTTACAAGTTCCGCACAGCCATGTGCTTGATAATACCGTGACCATGATGGCCGGTTATTTGGGCCAGCAATCGCGCGGCCGCACCGGCGCACTTCATAAAATGGACGAGGAATATTTCAGCCGGATCGAGGCCATTGATTACACCCTGTCGCATGATGACGGGCAGTCTGGCTGGGATCTGGAAGAAGCCGATGTGGTGATTGTTGGTGTTTCGCGCACCTCAAAAACCCCGACCTCGGTCTATCTGGCCAATCGTGGTATCAAAACCGCCAATATTCCGTTTGTGCCGGGCTGTCCGCTGCCGCCCGATCTTGATCAGCTTAAAAAGCCGCTGATTGTTGGCTTGATCAAGGATGTCGATCAGCTGGTTTCGATCCGTAAAAACCGCCTGCGTCAAATCGACCGCGGCGAGGGCGGGGATTATGTTGATCCGGTTGCCGTGCGTGACGAAGTCCATCAGGCCCGGCGCTATTTTACCGATCGCAGTTGGAAGATTATCAATGTCACCCGACGCTCCATCGAGGAAACGGCGGCCATGATCATGGCCACCATGTATGACCGGCGCGGTCATTAGAAAACCTGCTTTGACCCGATACTCTATATCCGGACACTCTATATAGAGTGACGCAAAATTCTTGAATTTGGGAAGTACCGCATGAACCACCGCCTCATTCTGGCCTCCAGCAGCAAAACCCGCCACGCCATGCTTAAAAATGCCGGGGTCGATTGCGATGCCATTGCCTCGATGATTGACGAGGAAGGCTATAAACAATCAATGAAGGCCGAGGGCGCCAATGCGGCGCAAGCCGCCGAAACACTGGCGGAAATGAAGGCGCTGCGCATGTATCGCCAGCAACCCGACGGCATTGTGATTGCTGCCGATCAGATGCTCGAATGCAATGGCATCTGGTTTGATAAGCCCAAAGACCGCGACAATACCCGCGCACAGCTTCTGGCCCTGCGCGGTAAAACCCATCAATTGGTCTCAGCCGCTGTTATATATAAAGAAGGCTCACGCATATGGGGCACGATTGATACCGCCCATCTGACCATGCGCAATTTCACCGAAGAATGGCTTGATTGGTATCTTGATGCCGCCGGTAATGACATCTTTGACTGTGTCGGTGGTTATCAGCTTGAAGGCATCGGTGCCCAGCTGTTTACCGAGGTGCGCGGTGATTACTTTACCGTTCTGGGCTTGCCCCTCTTGCCCCTGATCGGTTTTTTGCGTGATCATGGTGTGCTGAAAGCTTAATAATAGCAGTGGCATAGAATAAAAAACCATCAGGCAGGAACACCATCGTCATGACATCACGCATTCCTTATCGCACCCTTTCGGGCAATTCGCGTCTGGCCGGTGTCATGGGCTGGCCCGTCTCGCATTCCAAATCGCCGCGTTTGCATGGCTACTGGCTGGCGAAATACGGCATTGATGGCAGCTATATGCCGCTGCCGGTTGAGCCGAAAAACTTTCAGGCCGCCCTGAACTCCCTGCGCAATCTTGGTTTTTCCGGGGTCAATGTCACCATTCCGCAAAAGGAAATGGCGATGCCTGAATGTGATGAATTGTCTGAACGTGCCCGGCGCATCGGCGCGGTCAATACCGTCACCTTTGCCAAGGATGGCCGGATGCTGGGCGATAATACCGACGGGTTCGGTTTTATCGAAAACCTGCGTCAGGAAGCCCCCGATATCGCATTTTGTTCTGGCCCAGCGGTGGTGCTGGGGGCAGGTGGGGCGTCGCGGGCGGTTTTGGTCGCCTTGCTTGATGAAGGCAGCCCGGAAATCCGCATTGCCAACCGGACCCGCAAACGGGCTGATGATCTGGCCGCGGAAATCAACGATCCGCGCATTACCGTGATTGACTGGCCGGTCGCGCCGACCGCATTGGAAAACGCATCGCTTGTCGTCAATACCACAAGCCTTGGCATGGTGGGCCAACCTGCCCTTGAAATTGATCTGACCGGATTGCCACCATCTGCCCTTGTCACCGATATCGTCTATGCGCCGCTGATGACCGATTTGCTGATGCAGGCGAAAAAACGTGGCAACCCGATTGTCGATGGTCTTGGCATGTTGCTGCATCAGGCTCGGCCGGGCTTCCATCGCTGGTTTGGCATTGATCCTGAAGTGACACAAGAACTGCGCGACTTTGTCTTATCACCTGATTAAGCATTCAAGGGTAATCTTATTATGATAATAATGGGACTTACCGGGTCCATCGGAATGGGGAAGTCGACCGCGGCCGGAATGTTTCGCTATCTCGGTGTGCCGGTCCATGATGCCGATGCCACCAGCCATGATTTGATGGCACCAAAGGGTGCGGCTTTTGATCTGATTGCCCAAACCTTTCCCGATATCATCACCAATGGCCGGATCGACCGAAAGCTCCTCAGCAAAAAGGCCTTTGCCGATCCGGATGTTTTGCGAACACTGGAAAAAATCCTTCATCCCCTGATCCGGGCGGCCGAAACCCGGTTTTTGCATCAACAACGATCCCTTGGCCGCCATCTTGTGGTGCTTGATATCCCGCTTTTATATGAAACCGGTGGGCAAACCCGCTGTGATATCGTTGCGGTGGTATCGGCTCCGGCATTCATTCAACGCCAACGTGTAATGCGTCGAGAAGGGATGACGCCGAGCAAATTTTCCGCCATCCTGTCAAAACAGATGCCCGATTTTGAAAAACGACAGCGCGCTGATTTTATCATCCCGACAGGGCTGGGGCGCGCCGTGACGTTTGACCATATTTGCGCGATTTGTGCCCAATTTTAGTGACCCTTTATGACCATCGGACCCTGATACATGCGTGAAATCGTCCTCGATACCGAAACCACCGGCCTTGATCCGTATTCCGACCATCGTTTGGTGGAAATTGGCTGTATCGAACTGATCAATCACATGCCCACCGGGCGTCAGTATCACCAGTATATCAACCCGCAACGCCCGATGCCCAAAGAGGCGTTTGACGTGCACGGGCTTGGCGATGATTTCCTAAAAGATCAGCCGGTCTTTGCAGAGGTTGCCGATGATTTCATCGAGTTCATTGGCGATGATTCGGTCCTGGTCATTCACAATGCGCCCTTTGACATGAAGTTCCTCAATGCGGAACTTGGCTGGCTGAACAAACCGACAATTCCCATGGACCGCGCCCTTGATACTGTGCAAATGGCGCGCAAGAAATTCCCCGGATCTCCGGTCAGCCTGGACGCGCTGTGTCGCCGGTTCAAGATTGATAACTCCAACCGGACCCTGCACGGCGCACTGCTCGATTCCGATCTTCTGGCGGTGGTCTATCTTGAACTTCTGGGCGGGCGTCAGCACGGCCTGTCGCTTGATCCCAATGCGCGCGGCGATGATGAAGACGGCGCGGAACGCGTTCTGGGGCCAAAGGAAAATCGTCTGGAACCACGCCCCCATGTCATCAGTGACACTGAACTTGCCGCCCATCAGGCCTATATTGAAAGCAAGGTCATAGATGCGGTTTGGCTAAAAACAAAAGAGGCGTGATGTGATTAATCGCTTTTCACGGTGGGCAACCCGGTCGAACGGATGGTGTCGGCATCGTGTAAAGGCTGGTTTTACGTCTCTGTGTGTTCTGGCGGTTTTAAATCCCGCCATCGCCATCGCCGAAGATGATCCGCTCGGCAGTCCGGTGTCGGGATTTGACGGAACCTATAAAATCCATCTGTCCGAAAACCCCAAAATCAGATCATCAGGCCGTCCCGAACCCGGCTATTTTGACAATCTTGTTATTGAATTTTTCAAAAAAGCTGGGATTCCCGCCCAGCAGGTCGCGCAAGTCCCGTGGAAACGGGTGATGGAATTGGCGACCAAAGAACCCGGTCACGTCATTTATCCCACCACACGCACAGAATCACGCGAAGATGCGTTTAACTGGGTTGGTCCGATCAGCCGGACAATCTGGAATTTATACGGGATTTCCACCGAAAACTGGGGCGAGCACGGGTTTGAACAGGTTTTGAATGAGGCCCGGATCGGTGTGTTGTTGGGATCAGCCCGGCAAGGATATCTGCAGCAACGCGGTGCGGCGCAATTGATCATGGTCCCGCGTGAAGAATTACTGTTGCCAATGTTGCTGGCCGATCGTGTTGATCTGATTGCCATCGGCGGCAATATTTTACGCCATTACATTAATGCCATCGACATCAGTGATACGCCGGGCAAACTGCCAAAGATTGACGGGGCTTTGGCCTATCGCAGTTGTTATCTCTACGCCGCCATCAGTGGTGATGTCCCAGACAGTGATATTCAAAAGCTGCAACAACAGCTTGATGATTTCAAACGCGATGGATTTTTCGTTGAAAACCGCCGCAATCACGGCCTGTCGACCAATCAGTCAGGATCGTTCCTAAGTGCCATGCTCGATCTCGATAATAACGGTGTCAGCTGTGTCGATCTGAACGGCGACGACGAAGACGACTAGACCGCCAATTTGGGGCGTTCTGTTTGACTAAAAATCTTCAAACAGGCGTGGTATCAGCACGCGAAAGGCTTTATGCCTTTGCAAACTGATACCGGCTCTGAGGGGGTTTTCAATTCAAACCCCTTTGGCTTATGGCTCCTTATCCTGTGACAGGCAGCGTATTTTCTTGAAAACCATGGGGTTTTTGCGGGAAAATTGCGCCGGGCACAGCAATGGGCGCAGGAATGGGCACAGCAATGGGCCGCAGCAGAGCCCGCACTAAGGTTAATCGATCTGGTCCGATGACACAGAAAAAGACGCAGAAACGACGCCGTGCCGTCAATGAGGAGGAAAAGGCCCTGTGGGAGGTCTTTACCCGTGACGTCAAACCCTTGCGCAGTAAAAAGCGCAAAGGCGGCGATGCCGTGTTTGATCCTGATGACGACGGCCATATGAGCGATACCGCCATCCCGTTGCCCGACAGTCTTGCCGACAACCTGCAAAAATCCGAAGAAAACCGTGCTGTGCGCAATTTGCCCTCGGCGCGCAATGCTGATCGCGGCCCGCAGGTTAAAAACCGTAAGCTCGAAGACCTTAAACCCGGTGTAACCGACGGGATTGACCGCTCCACCGCCAATAAATTCCAAAAAGGCAAAATGAGCATCGATGGCCGCATCGATCTGCATGGCATGACGCAGGAAGTCGCCCATAATGCGCTCAATTCCTTTATCGAAGACAGCTGGCGGGCGGGAAAACGCTGTGTGCTGGTGATCACCGGCAAGGGATCGCGCCCCGATGAATATGGCCGCACCGGGCTTTTGCGGTCACGTACCCCGCAGTGGCTGAGCGCCCCGCGCTTGCGCACCCGCATTCTTGCCATCCATCAAGCCCAGATTCAGCACGGCGGGGCCGGGGCCTTTTATGTTTTGTTGAAACGGAGACGCCCGTGACACCTTTTGGCAACCGCATCAGGGAATTACGGGCCCGCAACGATGTCACCCTGACCGACATGGCAAGCGCATTGCAGCTCTCACCAGCCTACTTGTCCGCCCTTGAGCACGGCCATCGCGGCCGACCCAGCCCCGGTCTGGTGCAACAGATTTGCGGCTATTTCAATCTGGTCTGGGATGAAGTCGACGATATCAAACGGCTGGCCCAGCTTTCGCACCCGAAAATCACCGTCGATACCGCCGGGCTGGAACCCGAAGCAACCGAACTTGCCAATCTTTTATCTGAACGGATCGCAGGCCTCAGCGACGATCAGTTGTCGCGCCTGCTCGACATTGTCCGCGAACGACCATCCTAAGGGCTTTGGGGCAGGGAAAGCCAAACCGATCCGATGCCGATTTCATGCCTTACTAAGTGCCAGACCAAATGCCAGACCAAACATCAGACAAATTTACTGTTCTGGTTGAGGGATTTTGACACGTTTTATGACCCTAAAACCGCAAGTTGGTTACAGAATCGTGTTTTTTGTGCATCAGAGGCACTAAAATAGCAACATGGCGCGAAACACGGTTTGACTATTGTGATTATCGCGGTTATCAATCGGGGGTGTTTCGATCCAGAAACATGAAAAAACCCTGCCTTTATGCAACTACAAGGTTTCGAACCGTCCGCACGCCCCAGCATTTGCCTGAGTGCCTTGCCCGACGGTCAACCGCACATCCTATCCTATCCCATTGACGTCTTCGCCCTTCCGGCAACCACAGATCATTAAACGCACATATGCATCTTCAAGACCTTAAAAAGAAATCACCGACCGAGCTGCTTGCTCTGTCCGATGAACTTGAAATCGAAAATGCCAGCACGCTCCGTAAACAGGAGTTGATGTTCGCCATTCTCAAACAGTTGGCCGAGAACGACCACGCCATTTTTGGTCTGGGTGTTCTTGAAGTGCTGCCGGATGGCTTTGGCTTTTTGCGGAGTCCCGAGGCAAACTACCTTGCCGGACCCGACGATATTTACGTCTCCCCCAGCCAGGTGCGCCGCTTTAGCTTGCGTACCGGTGACACGGTGGAAGGCCAGATCCGCTCGCCCAAAGAAGGCGAACGGTATTTCGCACTGCTCAAAGTCGACAAGGTCAACTTTGACGCGCCCGAAAAAGTCCGTCAGCGCGTTAACTTTGATAACCTGACCCCGCTGTATCCTGACGAGCCGCTCAAGATGGAGCGTAATATCGATCAGGAAGGCAACAAGGACACCACCAACCGGGTGATCGAACTTGTTGCCCCGCTTGGTAAAGGTCAGCGTGCCCTGATCGTGGCACCGCCCCGCACCGGTAAGACCGTGATGCTGCAAAACATTGCGCACGCGATCGAAGAAAACCATCCGGAAGCTTATTTGATCGTTCTTCTGATTGATGAACGGCCCGAAGAAGTCACCGACATGGACCGCTCGGTCAAAGGTGAAGTCATCAGCTCGACCTTCGACGAACCGGCACAGCGCCACGTTCAGGTCACCGAAATGGTGCTTGAAAAGGCCAAACGCCTCGTCGAACACAAGCACGATGTCGTCATTCTGCTCGATTCCATTACCCGTCTGGCGCGTGCGTATAACACCGTCGTGCCAAGCTCGGGCAAGGTGCTGACCGGGGGTGTTGATGCCAACGCGCTGCAACGTCCAAAACGCTTCTTTGGTGCGGCCCGTAACATCGAAGAAGGCGGCTCGCTGACCATCATTGCGACCGCCCTGATCGATACCGGCTCACGCATGGATGAGGTCATCTTTGAAGAATTCAAAGGGACCGGTAACTCCGAGCTTATCCTGGACCGTAAACTGTCTGACAAACGTATCTTCCCGTCGATTGATATCCTTAAATCGGGTACCCGTAAGGAAGAACTGCTGGTCGACAAATCGGTGCTGTCGAAAATGTGGGTTCTGCGCCGTATCCTCAACCCGATGGGGCCGCAGGACGCGATGGAATTCCTTTTGGGCAAGCTCAAAACAACCAAAAGCAACGACGATTTCTTCGATTCCATGAACGGCTAGACCAACCCTTTGGTTCTAAACCGCTATGTGATAATCGTCTGATGATTAAACGGGGCCTTTCGGGGCCCCGTTTTTTGTTGCCTGATGCATATGATGGTCATTGTTTCACATGAAACAGTATGGCTTGAATTCTGCTTTCCCGCGATCATACTGCTATCTAGGCTCAGGCTCAGGCTCAGGCTCAGGCTCAGGCTCAGGACGTAGGAGTTAACGGATGAATGGTGTCGAAATTGCCACGGTCATGTTTGGTATTGCGCTGGCGCAGATATCGCCGGGGCCGAACATGATGGCGGTGTCTTCGGCTGCGCTGTCAGGTGGGCGGCGGCCCGGGTTGCTGAGCGCGGCGGGCATTGCGACGGGCGTGTTCATATGGTCGGTCCTGTTTGCCTTTGGCATCGGTGCCGTCATTGATGCTTTCCCGCAAACATTGACCGCGATGAAGCTGCTTGGCGGGGCCTATTTTCTGTATCTTGCCCTGAAATCCTTGCGGGCCTGCCTGAAACACAGAAATGGCCTGCAACAGGGGGTATCTGCCGGTCAAACCGCGCTGCGGCCGGGTATTGATGCCTATCGCACGGGACTTCTGGTGGTGTTGACCAATCCCAAGGCAGCACTGATGTGGGTGGCGGTATCGATGTTTCTGGCCACGACACACGGGGCACACGCCGCATTGGTTCTGATTGGGGTGATGGCGGCGATGTCGGCAATGGTGATTTATGGCACCTATGCCGTGCTGTTTTCGACCGGCGTTGCCGTTCGGGCCTATCAGCGGTTTTTCCGAACAATTGATGGCCTGTTCGGTGCGGTTTTCGGGGTGATTGGCGGACGTCTTTTGATTGATGGCCTGCGCGATTTGCGCAATTAGGTTCTGAACCCAGACAGGCTTTACATCAGCACCAGTGCCACCTCGGCACCATATCCGTCCAGCCGTTGCTGCTCGACCATCGCATCGCCGGGATCAATGCTAAGTTTACCATCGCCCAGACGAATGCCGATATGGTGCGGGCCATAGCACAAGGTAATCGCCAGCTCATCACTGGTTTCAATGGTGCAGGTCGCGCTGTCTCCACCGGCTAAATGATGGGGTGGGGTACTGTCCCAGCCGGTTTGGGGCGCCAGACTGGTCAGACTAAGTGCCTGTTTGGTATTGCCATTGCGCAAGGTCAGTTTTAGTTGCATGGCATGGGACATGGCGGGCCTCCTTGGTCGGGACGTTGGTGAACCGGGGCATAATCCCTATGTAGGAATTGATTTTCCGATGCGATAGGGGATCAATGCTTGAAACCCGCCAACAGCCATGTGATTCTGATGGTCTTCATTCACGACGGTTGCGAGCTTGATGCAGCTTTTACTCAAATCAGTTGATTTTGCCGCCCGCGCGCACCGCGATCAGCGGCGCAAAGGCCCGGCAGAAGAACCCTATATCAACCACCCGATTGAGGTTTCGCGCCTGATTGTCGAATGCGAACCACATACGCATGAAGACATCCTCTGTGCCGCCATCCTGCATGACGTGATCGAGGATTGCGGCGCGACCCGCGATGAAATTGCCGCCTGTTTCAATGATACGGTCGCCGATATCGTGCTGGAAGTCAGCGATGACAAGGCCTTGCCGCGTGATGAGCGTAAAGCACAGCAGATCGAAACTGCCCCCGACCTGACCGAGGCGGCCAAACTGGTTCGCCTTGCCGATAAGGTCGCCAATGTCGGGGCGATGTTGACCGACACCCCGATTGGCTGGGACGAGGACCAAATCCTTGCCTATGTCACTTGGGCCGAGGCGGTTGTCGCCCCATGCCGTGTGGTCAGTGACAATCTGTCAGAACGCTTTGACGCAATTGCACGCGATGTCCGGGCCTTCCACACCCCCGAAGAACAACAAAAGGCAGAAGCCGGAGTTTAATCCAGCCTCTGCCTTTATTTAAATCTAAGATTATATGTCTGATCTTAGGTAGATATTTTATACTGTAAAGACAATCGATCCGTTGGTTTTACGGCCTTCAAGATCATCATGGGCCTGCTTGGCATCTGCCAACGGATAGGTCGCTGTAATGTCGATTTTGACCGCGCCGGATTTCAGCACATCAAACAGATCATTGGCCGTGGCCAGCAATTCTTCGCGGGTCGCGGTATAGTGGAAGATGCTGGGTCGGGTCAGGAAATAGGCACCGGGAGCCAGCGCCTTGATCGGCACGGGTGGGACAGGCCCGGATGACTGACCAAAAGTAACCATCATGCCCAGCCGTTTCAGGCATTTGAGCGAATCATCGAACGTATCTTTGCCGACCGAATCGTAAACAACTTCAACGCCTTGACCCTTGGTGATTTCCATCACCCGTTCGGACACGACCTCATCGCGATACAGGATCGGGTAATCGCAGCCCTTTGCCTTGGCAATCTCAGCCTTCTCGGGCGATCCAACCGTGCCAATCACGGTCGCACCCAGATGCTTGGCCCACTGACAGACAATCTGGCCAACGCCCCCGGCGGCGGCATGGATCAGGATGGTGTCGCCCTTTTTAACGGTGTAGGTCCGGCGCAAAAGGTACTGTGCGGTCATGCCCTGCAGCATGGCGGCCGCGGCCAGCTCGAAACTGACATCATCGGGAATTTTGACCAGCCCCTTGGCCGGCATGACGCGGGCCTCGGCATAGGCACCCAGCGGCTGTGCGGCATAGGCCACCCGATCCCCAACCGCCAAGTCCGTAACCCCGGCACCAATCGCCTCAATCACGCCAGCCCCCTCAAGCCCAAGCCCGGATGGCAGGGACGGGGCCGGATACACCCCGGATCGGAAATAAATATCGATATAGTTCAGGCCAACGGCCTTCTGCGCCAGGCGGACTTCACCTTCGCCCGGTGCGCCAACCTCGACGTCTTCAAAGCGCAGCACATCACTGCCGCCGGCTTCATAAAAGCGGAATGCTTTGGTCATTTAAGACCTCCCGTTATTTGTTCGCGTTCTGTGAACGTCTGTTGCGTCAATGGCAGGAGTGTAGGTCAGATGTCACTGATTTGCAGCAGGGGATTACGCCGAACTGTTGTGCAGTGATGCAGACGACAACGGGCTCGCGCCGGACAACTGAAAATGTCGGTGGCTACTTTGCGGGCTCCTGACTCATCCTGTCATGAGCTTCTGCTAAACTTCCTTACAACGGGTTTTGCTCTTGATGAGCAGAAGATTATGCGTTTTCGGGCGTAATTTGGTCTCTAACGGGGAGTTTTATGATGTCTGTGATCAGTCACATCACATTGGGAACAAACGATAAATCGCGTTCTAAATCCTTTTATGACGCCGCTCTGGGGGCCATCGGCTTTAAACGCCTGCCCAAGCCCGCTGAAAAGCCGCTGGCGTATGACCGTAATGGGCAAATGCCGACCATTTATATCTATACGCCCGAGGATGGCCGCCCGGCCACTTGGGGCAATGGCACCCATGTCGCCTTTACCGCCGACACCCGCCAACAGGTCGATGCCTTTCACGCCGCCGCCATGCAGAATGGTGGCATGGATGAAGGCCAACCGGGATTGCGCAGCCACTACGGCCCGAATTACTACGCGGCCTACGTTCGTGATCCCGATGGCAATAAATTACAGGCAGTCTGTTACGCCAGCGATGAGGTCAGATAAAGCCGGGACTCTGCGCAACGATTAGGCGGTACCGGATTAAAGATCAAAACTGCCCTGATCATCGCCAAGCGGAAGGTCGACACCTTCGATCTTTAAAAGTGCCCGCTTGGTTTCAAGCCCGCCATCACCGGAATAGCCGCCCGGCTTGTCGCCCGATGCCAGAACCCGGTGGCAGGGAATGATGATCGGGATCGGGTTAAGCCCGCAGGCAGTGCCAACCGATTGAAATGCCTTGGGCGATCCGGCGGCGGTGGCAAGGTCCTTATAGGTCGCGGTTTTCCCGGCCGGGATTTTGCACATGGCGTCCCAGACCGCCTTTTGGAAATCGGTGCCATCCGGGGCAAGCGGCAGATCAAAATCACCGCGTTTTCCGGCAAAATAATCGGCAAGCTGCGCTTTGGCGTCTTCGAGAACCGGACTTGTTTCCATCTCTTCGACAAAGCCCCAGTCGAGTGCGACGATCACACCGTCAAATTCAAAGATGGTCAGCGGGCCAACCGGGCTGTTGATCGAAATCTGGGGCATGGTCTGTCGTGATCCTGTTAAAGACGGGCAGGGGAATGTGCGGCGGTGGCGCATATCCTCTTGCCCGTCAAAGCCGTGTATAAGTGCCTTATGCCGCCTTGGCCGGTAGGTCGGCAAGCAATTTGGTAAGGTCATCGGGGGTCGTCACCGGGGCGGAGCATACCGGCCCCTGACAGACATAGGCGGTTTCCTTACCATCAATCGCGGTTTTGCCAGATGCCGGGTGACCTGCGGGCAGGGTATCGGTTTCTGACAGGATGGTAATCGCCCGGTTGGGCAGATAGGCGGCAAAGATCGCACGGCGCATCTCAAGATAAATCTGGCTGCGGTCCTTGGCAATCAGGACAATCTGCACCGGGTTTTGCAGCATTTCCGCGGCCAGCAACAATCCCGGCATATTGGGGAACTGTTCGGTCAAACGCCCGCCAAAGGCCGAAAGCGTGATTTCCGTGCGGTCGCGATAGGTCGTATCCCCGGTCAGCGCATAAAGCTTGGCCAAATTTTGCGCCATAATCGCATTGCCCGAGGGTACGGCGTTATCCATATGCGGTTTCTGGCGGACAATCAGGTCCGTGGCATCCGATGCCGACTGGAAATAGCCGCCCTTGGCATCGGCAAACAGGGTTTCGACAGTTTCTGACCAGGCAACCGCCTCACGCAGATAGGCATCCTCGCCAAAGCATTCAAACAGGCGCAAAGCAGCCCGGATCATATGGGCGTAGTCTTCAAGCATTCCGGTATGCTGGGCTTTACCATCGCGGTAACTGTGCAGGAATCGGTCATTTTTCATCAGGGTATTGGTGACGAAATTATAGGCCAGCTTGGCGTAATCAAGCCAATCGGCGCGCTTGAACGTCATGGCGGCTTCGGCCATGGCGGCAATTGTCATCGCGTTCCAGTCGGTCAGTGCCTTGTCATCCCAGCCAGGACGGATGCGCTTGGCGCGTTCGGTCAGCAATATTTGGCGCAGGTTCGCCAGTTTTTCCTCGGTCGCCTCATCGGCAAGGCCCAAGCCCGACTGGGTGCGGTTAAGGATGGTATTGCCTTCCCAGTTGCCGCCTTTTGACACGTCATAGAATTTCTTGAACAGATCGGCGTCATCGCCCAAAAGCGCGTCAATTTCGGCCTCTGTCCAGACATAGAACTTGCCTTCAACGCCTTCGCTGTCGGCATCCAGGCTGGCGGTAAAGGCGCCGCCGGTGATGCGCATTTCGCGCAAAATCCATGTGATGGTTTCTTCCACGCGCCTTGCATACAGCGGATTGGCGTCGATGCGCCAGACATCACACAAAAGATCAATCAGCTGCGCATTGTCATAAAGCATCTTTTCAAAATGCGGCACCAGCCATTGGTCATCCACCGCATAGCGGGCAAACCCGCCGCCCAGATGGTCATAAATGCCGCCCTGACACATGCGATCAAGGCTGTGTTTGACGATGCGTTTAAGTTCATCATCGTCGCTGCGCACCCCGGTCCGCCAGATCAGCGACAACAAACTGGGCTGCGGGAATTTCGGCGCACCGGTTGTGCCGCCATTTTTAGCATCCATGATCTGCAAACAGCCGTGCCCGCAGCGATCAATCATTTCCAAGCTCGGGACGGCCCCATTGGCCCCGCTGTTCATTTTTTGAAGGGCTTGGGAAATCTGCGTGACGTTGTGGCGAATATCTTCGGGCTTTTCGGCATAAAGCTTGGCGATTGTTTTAAGGACCTCGTCAAACCCCGGGCGGCCATAGCGCGCGGTTTTGGGAAAATACGTCCCGCCCCAGAACGGCTCCCCATCCGGGGTCAAAAACATGGTCAGCGGCCAGCCGCCCTGTTGACCGAGTAGCGCCAGCGCATTTTGATACACCGCATCGAGATCGGGGCGTTCTTCACGGTCAAGCTTAATGTTGACGAACAACTCGTTCATCAGCCCGGCCATGTCGTCATCTTCGAAACTTTCATGGGCCATGACATGGCACCAGTGACACGCCGCATAGCCGACAGACAGCAAGATCGGCTTGTTGGCGGCCTTGGCAGCAGCCAGAACCTCCGTGCTCCAGGGCTGCCAGTGCACCGGGTTATCTGCATGCTGGCGCAGATAGGGGCTGGTTTCTGATCCAAGATTGTTTGTCGCGAGATCCATGTCATTTCCTGTGCCGCCAATCGGGTGGCCGGCGTTTGGTGGGCAGGTGCGAATCATGTGGCGTTCATGATCCGTAACTCTTTGTTATGCTGTTTATCCTAAGGGTAGAACCATCATACTTAAAGGCCAACGGCGGTAATTCTTTGTCGGGCGACCCGATAAAGTGGTTTTTGCGGCGCGGATTTGCCGATTATGCCCGGTTATGCCCGATTATGATTGAGATGCCGCCGGGGCAAGTCATAATGATTGCGACCAGACAACAGAAAAGAACAAGGAGATCGGGGCGATGAAAGTAACCGTCGATATAGATTGCAGCCCGGAAGAACTGCGCACCTTCTTTGGCTTGCCAGATGTTCAGCCGATGCAACAGGCGATGATGAAAGAAATCGAAGACCGCATGAAAGCCAATCTTGCGGCGATGGACCCCGAAACCATGGTCAATACCTGGCTGCCCCAGGGCATGCAGAACTGGGATCAGATGCAAAAGGCATTCTGGGGCCAGTTCAACGCCACCGGACAAACCGGGCAGGGTGGAAAACCGGGCAAAAAAAGCGATAAGGACTGAATTGTTGAGCGACCATTACTATCAGGCACATGTGTTTGTCTGTCAGAACGAACGCCCAAACGGGCATGAGCGTGGATGCTGCAATTCCAAGGGTGCCACCAAACTGCGCAATTATATGAAGGTGCGCGCCAAGGAATTGGGCCTGCCGATGACGCGGATCAACACCGCCGGGTGCCTTGATCGCTGCGAATTGGGGCCGGTGATGGTGATTTACCCCGAAGGCATCTGGTATCGCTATGACACCATGGAAGACATCGACACCATCCTGACGGACCACCTTATCGGTGGGCAGGTGGTGGAACGGCTCCGGCTTGCGGTGGATCAATGACGATCCTGACGACGTCACGGTCCCGGTTTCTAAGGTTTTGACCGCCAAATTTTCCGACACCGATTGCTGTGTCGTGACTCCTGAGCAGCCATCATCTCAAACCGTCACTCCCGCGTAGGCGGGAGTCTATGGTGCTGCAAGCGCCGACCGCTTGTCTTCGTGCCTATGAGAACGCGGTCTGGATACCCGCCGTCGCGGGCATGACGGGTGACGGGGAAAACTCTCTCAAACAGTTTTTATTCTTCTGTTCCGGCCTTAAAGACCTGTTGGTATTTAAAGCGATATGTTGACCTTTCGGTCTGTCTGACCGATATCGACAGCACAGATTGACCGATCGCGTTGCCACGCCATCACGCAGGCCGCAGCGGTTGCCACAGCCAAAACGACGGACAGACGATGATTGCACACCAAAACACCATTTTTGCCCTGTCATCCGGGGCCGGACGCGCCGGCGTTGCCGTCATCCGTCTTTCGGGTCCTGCGGCGGGCCAGACGCTCTGTGCGCTTCTTGGGCGTGATCATCTGCCCAAACCGCGCCATGCGGTCTATGCGCCGATCCGTGACCCGCAATCGGGTGAACGGCTTGATGATGCGGTGGCGATCTATTTTGCCGGTCCGGCCAGCTTTACCGGCGAAGACGTGGTGGAACTGCATACCCACGGTGGGCGGGCCGTGATTGACGGGGTGCTGGAATGCCTGTCGCGCCAACCGGGCCTGCGGATTGCCGAGCCGGGCGAATATACCAAGCGCGCCTTTGAAAACGGCAAGATGGACCTCACCGCGGCCGAAGGTATTGCCGATTTGATCGATGCGGAAACCGCCGCCCAGCGCCGTCAGGCCGTGCGCCAGATGGCCGGGGAGTTGGGCGCGCTGTATGAAGATTGGCGCGCACGCCTGATGAAGGCCTTGGCCCATATTGAGGCCGATATTGATTTCCCCGACGAAGATTTGCCCGACGGGATTGTGCCGGTGGTGCGCGGTGATTTGATCGCGGTGGGTGACGCAATGACCAAACATCTGGCCGATAATCGCCGGGGCGAACGCCTGCGCGAGGGTTTCCAGATTGTCATCCTTGGCGCGCCAAATGCCGGGAAATCAAGCTTGCTTAACCGACTGGCGCAGCGCGATGCGGCCATTGTGTCGGAAATTGCCGGGACCACCCGCGACATGATCGAAGTTCATCTTGATCTAGGCGGGTTCCCCGTCACCATGGTTGATACCGCCGGGCTTCGCGAAAGCGGTGATGTGATCGAAACCGAAGGCGTACGGCGTGCGACGGCACGGGCCGATAATGCCGATTTGCGCCTTGTGGTGATTGACCGCGACGACTGGCCGACCATTGATCCCGAAGCCGCCCGTTTGATTGATGGCAGCACCATATTGCTGATCAACAAGGTCGATGATCTTGCGCGTGCGGATATTCCCAAGGTCTGGAACGGGACATCGGCGGGCGGGGCCAAGCTGGAGCTTCCCGTTTTGCCCATATCGGCCATGACTGGGCAGGGGATGGAAAGCCTCTTGCAACTGCTGGAGACTCGCGTAAAAGAAGGGCTCGATTTTGCCGGTCCCGTACCCCTGACACGGTTGCGGCACCGCCGGGCACTTGAAAGTGCCAGCGACCATCTGGATCGCGGAATGAAGACCGATATCGCCGAACTTGCTGCTGAGGATGTACGCCTCGCGGTGCGGGAAATCGGCAAGATTACCGGACGTGTCGATGTAGAAGACTTGCTTGATATTATCTTTGGCGACTTCTGTATCGGCAAATAGGATTACCAGAAAGTGTTTCACGTGAAACATCGGCTGTTCCGATGACGCGTGTTTGACGTTTAGAACCCCTAAAAGGTTCGATCCCGCAAAACGACGGCGGGGGATGGAATGAGGAAGTCGATGTCTCAGACTGAGCAGCAGAACCGTTTTGATGTGATTGTGGTTGGCGGAGGCCATGCCGGTTGCGAAGCCGCGGCTGCCGCTGCGCGCATGGGCGCAAACACCGCACTGGTCACGCACCGTGCGGATCGCATCGGGGAAATGTCCTGTAACCCGGCCATCGGTGGTCTGGGCAAGGGGCATATGGTCCGCGAAGTCGATGCGCTGGACGGGGTGATGGGCCGTGCGATTGACCGGGCTGGCATTCAGTTCCGTATGCTCAATCGTTCCAAGGGCCCGGCTGTGCGCGGACCGCGTGCGCAAGCCGACCGCAAGTTGTATCGTCAGGCGGTGCAGGATATCTTGGCTGAGCAAGAAAACCTCACCATCCTTGAAGGCGGTGTTGAGGATCTGATCATTGATGAAAACCATCGCGTTGCGGGTGTGATCACTGGCGATGGCAGCAGCTATCATGCGGGCGCAGTCGTTCTGACCACCGGCACGTTCTTACGCGGGCTTATTCATATCGGTGAAAAAACCACGCCGGCAGGTCGCATTGGCGATGCGCCGTCGATGGGGCTTTCCGAGACGCTGGAAAAATACGATTTCAAACTGGGCCGTCTTAAAACCGGGACACCGGCGCGCCTTGATGGCCGCACCATTGATTGGGCCAGCCTGCAGGAACAGCCGGGCGATACACCACCCGATCCGTTTTCCTTCTTAACGTCTGAAATCACCGTGCCGCAAATCCCGTGTCATTTGACCTGGACGACGGAGGCGACCCACGAAATCATCCGCGCTAATCTGCACCGCGCGCCAATGTATAGCGGCCAGATCAACAGCAGCGGCCCGCGCTATTGCCCGTCGATTGAAGACAAGGTCGTGCGTTTTGCCGAGAAAAATCAGCACCAGATTTTCCTGGAGCCCGAAGGCTTGGACGATCCAACCGTCTATCCGAACGGCATTTCAACCTCGCTGCCCGAGGATGTCCAGCTCGCCATGCTGGTGACCATTCCGGGTCTGGAAAAGGTCGAAATTTTCCGCCCCGGTTATGCGGTGGAATATGATTTTGTTGATCCGCGTGAATTGCGCCATACGCTGGAAACCAAAAAAATCGCCGGGCTGTTCTTTGCCGGGCAGATCAATGGCACGACGGGGTATGAAGAAGCCGCCGGGCAGGGGCTTGTCGCGGGTGTCAATGCGGCCCTGTTGTGTGATGGCAGCGAACGTGAATTCCGGCTTGATCGGGCGGACGCCTATATCGGTGTGATGATCGACGATCTGGTGACGCAGGGGACGCGCGAACCCTATCGCATGTTCACATCCCGCGCCGAATATCGGTTGATGCTCCGTGCTGATAACGCCGATCAGCGTTTGACGGATCGCGGCCTTGAAATTGGCTGTGTGGCCTCACCCCGTGAACAGGTCTGGGGCGATAAAAAAGCCGCCCTTCAGGCTGCCAAGAGTGATGTTTCCAGTTTGGCCGAAACACCCAATACGCTGGTCAAATTTGGTATCAAGATCAATCTTGATGGCGTGCGCCGCAGTGCCTATGACCTGCTGGCTTATCCTGATATTGACTTTGATACCCTGACACAGGTTTGGCCGCAGCTCGCCACGATTGATCCGGCGATCAAGGAACAGGTGGCGATTGATGCACAATACAAAGGCTACCTTGACCGTCAGTCGGCCGACATTGCCGCCTTCCGCCGTGACGAGGAATTGCGCCTGCCACGCGGTCTTGATTTTGATAAGGTCGGTGGGCTGTCGGCGGAAATTCGCATTAACCTGAAAGAAATCCAGCCGGAAACCATTGGGGCCGCATCGCGTATTCCCGGCGTGACCCCGGCGGCGGTGACGGCCCTTTTGGGTCATATCAAAAGTCACAAGCATCAGGTTAAAAACGCCCGCAGCGCATAAAGCCTCAAGGCCGATAGATGCGTAGGCGCGCGAGGCAACCTGTCGCCTCTGACAAAATTCGCGCCATCGACAAAGATCAACAGCCCGGTCGGTTTACTCCGATCGGGCTGTTTTCGTTCAGGCCAGCGCAACCGGACACCACACCTAAAACGCTAAGCCGTATCTGCGTCCTTATGGGGTAACCTTTGAAGGAGAGGGGGTGAGGTCATCCGAAGGAAGTAAGGTATCTTTCAATAAGATCAAGCCGCGCCATTAAACGCCAAGAATCGATCTTCTGCCCGGCAGCAAGGATCATCTGGCTAAACGGAAACCTGTTCAAATTTGGGCTGGCTATGAAGAAGCAAGCCGATGCATTTTTCTGACAAAAAACATTCTTCTCAATGTTTCACGTGAAACATTTTGGCAAAAATTGATCCATTTTCGTGGCTCTGGGAGATAAAAAGATGCGTCAATGTGAAGTCAAAGCTGGCGTGTTTTGAAAACGCGGCGTATAAATCGTTTATGCAATCCATTTCCGAACCCGTAAAAACATGGTTTGAGCGCGATTTGAGTGTTTCACGTGAAACATTGGACCGCTTGAGCCAGTATGCAGACCTCGTTGTGAAGTGGCAGCCGCGGATTAATATTGTCGGCGCCAGCACAGCAGAAGACGTTTGGGGACGTCATTTACAGGATTCTGCGCAGCTTTGGCCGCATCTTCAGGACGTCGCGACCACTGGTAAAATCGTCGATTTTGGGTCTGGCGCTGGCTTCCCCGGCATTGTCCTTGCCATTTTAGGGGCAGGGAATGTCACGATGATGGAATCCAACACCAAGAAAACCGTCTTTCTGATGGAAGCCGCACGGGTGTGTGGTGTTCTTGGGCAGACCAGGATTGCCCGCGAGCGAATCGAAGCCGCCCAGCCGTGCGAAGCCGATGTGGTGACGGCGCGTGCTTTCGCGCCATTGCCAAAACTGTTGGAATTTGGCCAAAGGCACCTGAAACCGGGTGGCCATTATGTGTTGCTAAAAGGACGTGCCTTTGAGGATGAACTGGCGGACGCACGCGACGCTGGTTGGACATTTGATGTAACCACGCATGCCAGCCTGGTCGATCCAGACGGCGTTGTGATGATCTTAAAAGGAGTGAGCCGGTGACCGACGTAATTGACTTGCCGCTTTCGACCAAAGCCAAGGGTGAAGGACATCGCCCGCGCATCATTTCGGTGGCCAATCAGAAGGGTGGGGTTGGTAAAACAACGACAACGATCAATCTGGCGACCGCCTTGGCAGCGGTCAACCAGCGGGTTTTGATTGTTGATCTTGACCCGCAGGGCAATGCCAGCACCGGTCTTGGGCTGCGCCCGTCAGATCGTCAGATCAGTTCCTATGACGTGTTGATCAATGGCAACACCCTTGAAGAAGCGCGGATTGATACGCCGATCCCGCGTCTGAGCATTGTGCCCGCGGGTATGGATTTGACGGGGGCGGAGATTGAGCTGGTTGATTTCGAGCGGCGCGAAACCCAGCTTAAAGAATCGCTGGCCCGGTTGCCGCATGACGTTGATTACGTGCTGATTGACTGCCCGCCGTCTTTGGGGCTTTTGACGCTGAACGCGCTGGTGGCGTCTGACGCGGTTTTGGTACCATTGCAGTGTGAGTTCTTTGCACTTGAAGGCATCAGTCATCTGGTACGTACGATCAAGCGGGTCAAAAAGGCGTTTAATCCGGACCTTGAGATTCAGGGCATTGTTCTGACCATGTATGACAAGCGTAATAACCTGTCTGCACAGGTTGCCAATGATGTGCGTGATTATTTTGGCGACGTGGTTTATCGCACCGTGATTCCGCGCAATGTCCGGGTATCGGAAGCACCAAGTCATGGCACGCCGGTTCTGGTTTACGATATGAAATGCCCCGGTTCACGGGCCTATCTTAATCTCGCCAGTGAAGTCTTGAAACGCGAAGGGGTGAAAGCATGAGCGAAGCAAAAAAACGTGGATTGGGTCGCGGGCTGTCGGCCCTTCTGGGCGAAGAAGACGAGGATGTCGGGGTTGCTGTTGCCGCCAATGCCGACGCGGCGGTCGCACACCCGGGGCCGGGGGGCACGACGCAGCATATTGCGATTACCGACCTGAAACCGTCGCCGTTCCAGCCGCGTATCAATTTTGATGACGAGGCGATTGACGATCTTGCGGCCTCGATCCGCGAAAAGGGCATTATTCAGCCGATTCTTGTCCGCGCGTCGTCAACCGGCGAAACCACCTATGAAATCATTGCAGGCGAACGGCGCTGGCGTGCCGCACAGCGCGCCCAGCTGCATGAAGTGCCGGTCTTGGTGCGCGACTTTGATGACCGTGAAACGGCCGAAATTGCCCTGATTGAGAATCTGCAGCGTCAGGATCTTTCGCCGCTGGAAGAAGCTGAGGGCTATAACCGCCTGATGAGCGAGTTTGCCCATACGCAGGAAGCGCTGGGTCAGGCGCTGGGGAAAAGCCGAAGCCACATCGCCAACAGTTTGCGCCTGCTCGCCCTTGCCGCACCGATCAAGCAGATGCTGTCAGACAAGGTGTTGAGCGCCGGTCATGCGCGCGCTTTGCTGGGTGCTGAGAATGCGGTCGAGTTGGCAACCCAGATTGTCAAAAAAGGTCTGAACGTCCGCCAGACGGAAAAACTGGTGAAAACCGACGGCGGTAAGACTGCCCGTCCGAAGAAGTCATCAGGGGGGCGTTCGGCCGATAAAGACCCAGATACAGTGTCTTTGGAGCGCGACCTTAGCAACATGTTGGGGTTGGCGGTTAATATCGACTTTGACGGGGCGGCGGGGAAAATTTCGATCCGTTATGAAACGCTTGAGCAGCTTGACGACATTTTACAGCGCCTGACCCACGGTAAGGCAGGGGAAATGGCGGGTGACGACTCCAGTGCTGATCCGTCTGATTCGGATGAAAACGAATTCGACTCGATGTTTATCGAAGACGATGAAGCCGGTAGCGGTGCGGAAAATGATGATGAGGATGCGCTGACGGTTGAGCTCGAATCGATTGCCGATGCCGTGCACGGCACTGAAGACAGGGCTGGGGACGTGCTGGACGACGACCTGATCATGGATGATGAGCCCGAAGGGGATGCGCCGATCGAACAGGAAGAGGTTGGCGAAGACGTGCTGGAGGAGGTAGCCGATGGCACCGGAAAAAAGCCGGAACGTAAAATCCGCATGCAAGATCTTGATCGCGACAAGATGAACGCGCTTAAGGCGCTTAAGCAAGAGCAGGATAAAGCCAGAGCCAAGGCCAACGGGACTGAGGTTGTAGTGAAGCGCATTCTTTAGGGTTTAAAGCCCGGTCATACCGTCTCAGCGTCGATTTGAACCGGGTTATAGACTCATGCGAGAAGCGAAGGGCTTTAGAAACCGGGGACTCGGCGCTATACAGCCGCTCCGGGCACTTTTGGCGCGCATCCAGGGTGTTGAGTCATGCCATTTACAGTTAAGTCAGGCTTTTGCCGAGGCGGCCCTGTGATGTTTTAGCGACGTGCCTGCTTTTGCCGGGCGACGGCGATCTTGATCATGGCACGGTGCGCGATGGTTTCAGGAACGGCAAGACCACTTTTGCAATCCTTTTCGGCCTCAAGCAGGATTTGCAAAGCGCGTTGCAAGGTTGGAACGGCCCAATTGTTCAGGTTGGCCCGGAACTGATCGGCGGCCTTGAAAAACAGCGGCGGGCGCAGGGATTTCATTGCCTGTTCCGTATTGGCTCCTTGGGTGATCTGTCCTTTGACCAGATGCAGTTTCTGGAAATATCCGAGCATCATGCGAAGCGCCCCGACGGGATTGAGCCCTTCTTCGGTCAGGCGGGTGAGGGCCGTGTCGAGATTGACGACATTCCCCTGTGAAACAGCTTGAATGACATCGTCATAGTGGCGGGCTGAGCTGTCGCCAACGCAATCCATCGCATCGGCCAGTGTGACTTGGCCCTCCTTGAACGCATAGAGGGCGAGTTTTTCAAGCTCGCTTCGCGATATCATGCGGTCCGAACCAAGATTGGCGACCAGATAACGGGTGGCGTCGCGGTCAATGCGCAGTTTGTGATCATCCATCACCGCACTGATCAGACCTTCAAGGTCGCGGCCGCTGTCGGCATAGCACGGCAGCGCCATGCCGTTGCCTGCCTTTTCAACGGCCTGACGCAATTTGGAACGAGATGGCAAACTGCCGGCTTCGATCACGATCAGCGCGTCACCCGCAGGGTCTTTGAGGAAGTCGGCAATTGCCGAGGCCTGTGCATCGCCAATGTCGCGGAGTCGGATGACGCGGCGTCCGCCGCCAAAACTGATGGCGGCGGCTTCGTCGCGCAGGCGGCTGCTGTCTTCTTTAAGCTGGGCACTGCCCATTTCGATAACTCTGAACGGGTCCTTGAGGTCTTCGACGACGGTTTTGGCAAGCTTTACTGCGCGTTCGCGCACAAGACCTTCGTCCTCGCCATAGATCAGCACCAGCTGTGCCTTGGCGTCGGGCGCACGGAGAAAGGTTTCGACCTGGGCTGCCTTGAGTTTCATGGATCAGATATGTTTTCCAGAGAGGGTCTTATGGATTGGCGCGCAGGCCAACCGCAACCTGATTGGCGATTTGCTGTGCCAGATTGCGCGCGGCGTCGCGACGGGCGGCTTTTTCTGCTTCGAGGCTGGCAAAGTCCGAATCGACAATGTTGTAACTGGTGCGTGCCCGCACGTTACCTTTGCGCAATAGCAACGAGTCGGACTTGCGGGTTAGTTGATAGTTTGCTGACAGCAAATAGTCGGCAATTGTCGCTTCGTTATCTTTGGTAAAGCCTTGCTTGCTGGTCGACTCGGATACTTCTACATCTAATGTGTAGGCCGGGTTGGCACCTTGACCACGGGGCGTGAGGGTTTCAATCAAAAGGTTGCGCGTAATTTGGCCGACACGGTCATTGATCAGGGTGACTTCGACCTGTGACATATCTACAGCGGTGCTTTGTCCACTGCGATCTTCTGCATAGAGAGGGCGAAAGCCGCAGGCACTGAGAGACGTCAGGGCAACCAGGGTGATTACCGGGAAAATGGCGCGCAATTTCATTCAATAGAACCTTTTATCCAGGGAGCTTTCATCAGACCGTGACGACACAATAGGTCGTAACCGATAAAAGGGCAAAACAGAGTGAGATTGGCAAGGAAAGAATGAAGGGCATCCTGGCTTTCCGAGAGGCTATTTTGCACACTTTGTGTCTCGGAATGAGCTGTCAGGTTTTGAAACATCGTCCGAAGATTGGCGATTGCGACGTTACTCCGTCCTGCCACCAGTGCCGGATATAGTGTGGCAAAGGTGCTTTCAGGTGTCGCTGGCATTATGTCAACGCATCTGGTTGCGGGTTTTGCATCAGCCAATGTACGCCAGACCAGACGCAGCCAGCGCCAATGGCCAATCAGAGCGTTTTGCGTGATTTGAAGCGGTCTGTGCAGCGGGACATCTGCCAGCAAGGCAAGGGTGAGGACATCAAGACCGACTTCCTGACACATGGTTCGGGCATCTGGTACGACAAAATCCGTAGTGACTTTTCCCGAAGTGGTCGGGGTCGGCCCAAGTTGTGTAGCCCCAAGTTCTCCGCCTGCCATTGTGGTAATGGACTCGGCAAGTATCTGGCGCAGGGGGCTGAGCGGTCCGGACATGGACGCATATATATCGGGGCGTTGGTGTTCAACGAAGAACCCCCAATCGCGCATCAGCGAATGGGGGTTGTATTCAGGCGATAAATATAAAGAGGTATCAGCCATTAGGCTACTCGGCGGTTGCACTGTCGATTCGCAACTGGCGGGCCCGGGTAAGAATGGCGTCTTCCATCGATGTTACCGTACCTGATTCGACGACAGCATCCTGCCACTGGTTGGGGCCGACATTGACCTGCCGGAAAACTGAAACCTTGATCGCGTCCGACCGAAGGGCTGTACCAAGGATATAAGCTGTCAGCTTGAAGCGTTCATTTGGCGTTTCCCCGGGCGTGTACCAGTCGGTAATAATCACCCCGCCAAATGGATCGGCTGAGTTAAGTGGCATGAAAGACAAGGTATCGAGTGTGGCGCGCCATAAGAAGCTGTTGACGCCAATACCGGAACCGGTTCCTTTTTGGTTATCTTCTCCGCCGAAGAGGTTCAGGCCGTCGCCAAAAACAGTGCCCTGTTCTTTCTCTTGCGCACGGGTCATCTTTCGCCCGTTCACGCGTTTATCGACGTTTGCTGATCCTGGGAATTGATCATAATCGACAGTGCTTGAAGAGCAGCCCGCCAATATAAGAGCAAATCCGGCACCAAGCAGCAAGGACTTTGACAGAGAAAAGGTCACCATTTCCAGCCTTATGAGATCATTGTGAAGCAAAATTTGTGCGAATATAGGGCGGATTGTGTCTGTGATCAAAGAAAACCAATGTGCTTTTTGTGCAACAGTGTGGTGGCAATGTATCATTTTGGACACAGCGTTGCTTGACGGGGCAGATAATTGATGGCTCCATGCTTCTCGAACCGGGCGGCACAAGCTGTCCAAATAATTTTTTGCGGCGTAAAACGTTCGCAAAGACGTTGAGGGAAAATGATGAAAAAGATTCTGTTTGCTTCCAGCGCAATCGCTGCTGTTGCTTTCGCAGGCCAGGCTTCGGCTTCTGAGCCGATCCAACTGTCGCTTGGCGGTTACATGGAACAGTGGGTTGGTTTTGTTGATGAAGACACAACCGCTACCTCAGGTCGTGTAAACGCTTTCCAGTCTGATACCGAAGTTTACTTCACCGGTTCGACAACGCTTGATAACGGCATCGAAATCGGTGCGCGTATTGAGCTCGAAGGCGAAACCTCAGGCGATCAGGTTGATGAGCAGTTCCTGTTCGTCAACGGTGGCTTCGGTCGTATCGAAGTGGGTAAAAACGACAGTGCAGCTGATGCCATGGGCATTACCGCACCGCGCGTCGGTCCGGTTGGCCCGAACGATGGTGGCATTGAAGACTGGTACGAAGAAGCTGCCATTATCGATACCGTTCCATCAAGCGGCGACCAGAACCGTGCAACCTACTACACCCCGTCCATGGGCGGTTTCCAGGCTGGTGTGTCGTTTGCGGATGACAGCAATACTGCTACTGGTACCTACAACGGTATTGATGGCAGCGGTGATAACATTGTTTCTGCCGGTCTTGCTTTCGATCATGACTTTGACGGTGTTTCGCTTGGTCTTTCTGTCGAAGGTGAAAATCAGGGCGAGGGCAATTGGTATGGCGCTGGTGTAAATGTTGGCTTTGGCAACTTCACTGTTGGTGGTTCCTATGGCACCAAAGAAGACGACTATGGTCTGAGCAATAATGCTACTCCGACTGGTGACGACACCGATGCATTTGATCTTGGCGTTTCCTATGCAATGGATGCTGCCTCTGTATCGGCAACCTATGCATATCAGGAACAGGGTTCTGTAGAAGTGCAGGCTGCATCGCTTGGCATGGCCTACACCCTCGGTGCAGGCGTTTCTTGGCAGTCTTCGCTCTTCTGGTTCGATGAAGAGTCGACTGCAGATAACGACGGCTACGGCCTCATTACCGGTCTTGCTCTTAACTTCTAATCCTTTTCGGATTGGTTGAAGAATTGAAGGGGGTGGATTTTTCCACCCCCTTCTTTTTTGTATGTTTGCTATCAGGTGCAAGCATTGGTCTGGTATTTTGAGACCATAATAAGTTTGTATGAAGTGTGAGAATTGGCAGCCTATGTGAGGCGGTGATAAGCCTTCTCCGGGATTGTTTTCATCTTCATCAAGTAGTTTATATCTTCGGCTCGCTTAACTGATTTGTGCCAAAGCTATGAAAGCCGATAAGTTCGTAAAACACGTGTTCAGGTCGACTGAAGACGGTCGGGTGTTTTCCTTGACCATCAGTTGCGTTCATCAAGATTACATGGTTCTTGCAGAATCTACGCTGCGTTCTGGTGGCCGAGTAGAAACGCAATATCTGCAGGGTTATGTAATGACCTCGGCATATTTATTGTCAAAATCCTGTAGATGGCCGGTTTAAAGAACGTTCGGTGAAGGCTAATAATACTGGCTATTTAACAGAATTTTTTTTGAATGAAGCCGCATGCGCTAAAAATGCAACACTGCGATAAATAAATAACCATTGGTCATTTATTGGTGTTGACCGCGGGTCAGATAATTGGCTTTATGGCTCTCGAACGAGCGAAGGGCTGATTGGTTAAATCCCTTTGTCTCAAACCAATTTTTATCTTGAGGGTTCCGATGAAAAAGATTCTTTTTGCTTCCAGCGCACTTGCTGCTGTTGCATTCGCCGGTTCGGCACAAGCTTCCGATAAAATCCAGCTTCAGCTGGGTGGTTACATGGAACAGTGGGCTGGCTTCTCTGACGAAGACAACACCGCTACTGCAGGTCGTAACAACGCATTCCAGTCCGACACCGAAGTTCACTTCGGTGGTTCGACCACCCTTGATAACGGCATCGAAGTTGGTGCTAAAATCGAACTCGAAGGCGAAACCTCTGGCGATCAGATTGACGAACAGTACCTGTTCGTTAATGGTGGCTTCGGTCGTATCGAAATGGGTAAAAACGACAGTGCCGCTGACGCAATGGCTTTGCAGGCACCTGCTGTTGGTCCGGTTGGCGTTAACGATGGCGATCTAGACGCTTGGGTTAATGCATACCTGATCGATACTGTGCGTTCGAGCGGCGATCAGAATCGCGTTACTTACTACACCCCGTCCTTCGGTGGTTTCCGTGCCGGTGCGTCGTTTGCTGACGATAGCCAGCGCAATGGTGCAAGCGGTTACGACAACACCAATGGTAATGGCGATAGCATCGCTTCTGGTGCTCTTGCTTTTGATCATGACTTTGGCGGTGTTGCACTTGGTCTTTCCGCAACCGGTGAAAACTCTGGTGAAGGTTCTTGGTATGGTCTTGGTTCGACCGTTGGCTTCGGCAACTTCACCGTTGGTGGTTCTTATGGTCACACCGAAGACGACTATGGTCTGAACTCAACCGGCCAGGACCTTGATGCGTTTGACCTTGGTGTTTCCTATGCGATGGATGCAGCAGCCGTATCTTTGAGCTATGGTTACGAAGAAGTCGACAACAGCGGTGATATCAGCACGGTTGATCTCGGCATGTCATACACCCTTGGTGCAGGCGTGACTTGGAAATCTTCTGTCTATTGGTTCGACCAGGAAGCAGACAGCACCAACAATTCTGCTACCAGCGGCATCAGCGGCGACAATGACGGCTACGGCGTTGTAACCGGTCTGCGTCTCGACTTCTAATTCTTCGGAATTGGATTACAGATGTGAAGGAGGTGGCTTTAGCCGCCTCCTTCTTTTTTTGTCTGTCTGACGTGTTTGATGCTGATGATTGCACCGATTAAGACGCGATGACTTATGGCGTCGTCGGCATTTTCAAATCTTCGTCCAGCATTTGAAAAATCGAATCTTGATCAGACTGCAAATGCGAGACACAGGGCACGGTTGATTCGACAACCATCTTTTCGGCCAAAGCTTTGTTGCTGGTTGTGGGAAGATCGCCCAGTTGGTCAAATGGCACTTTGAGGCTGCCCATACACCCGATCTGGCCATCGGATGTTGCGCGTAGTTTCGCAAGCCCACAAGGGGCCGCACAAAAATCACCGCGATAGCTGCTTTGCCAGTTACGTAAATTTGTGTGGCGTCCTTGCAGGACATTGGCCGCGGCGGATGTGTAAATCCCAAGGCCCGGTGTTTGAAACAGCTTGGTGATGTGGGCCGGGCCGCTGTCGGCCAGCACGACGTAATCCTGTTTTTCCATAAAGCCGATCAGTTCGCCAATCGTGCGAAACCCATCAATTACCGTGACATTTTCAAGCTCATCGGCGGCAATGCTGTCTTTATAGGCGCGCATCACCCCCTGATAGGCATTTAAAATAAGCGTGATCTGATGACCAGCATGGCCAAGCATCTGTGCGATGTCGCGGACCAATGCCGGGGGCAGGGTGCGCAAGGGGGATGAGGCCATGGGCAAAATGCCGATGTTCATGCCGGGTTTGGCGACGGGTTGGCGCGCCGGCAGGGTAATGGGTGATAGGGCAAAGGCCGTGCATAGGGATTCTTCGGGGTTAACCGGCATCTGGGCGATTGTTTCCCAGCCTTCCATTTCGCTGAGATCAATCACGTGATCAAAGCGAGCGAGCTGTTTTGACGATATGAACAGTTGGAAGATTTCGATGTCGGCAACCGTGGCGAAAATATCCGATGCGCTGGCACTGTTAAGCACAGCGATTTTTGCATCCGGGTATTTTTGGGCAAAGGCGCGAAAGAACAACACCATGCCAACACAATCGCCCAGTGCATCATCGGGGATCAGAAACAAAACACTGGATTTGGCAAAGTCGGTTTCCGACCATGCCGCACGGGGCAATACCCGGGGGTGGAAGGCATCGGACTTGATCTGGACCGAGGGTGCTGTCGCCAAGGCCTGCTGGCGCAGCAAGGATGTGGTGCGCGTGAAATAAATCGGGCTGCCGTCCGAGGATTGACCCAGTGTCGGGCTGACATTTGGCAGGCCGAACTGAAACGGCACCTTGGATGCGAATCGGGTGAATTTCTTGCGGGCAGGGTGCAGCTTATGGTGCGGTTTTGCGGGCATTGCGGGGCGATACTCCATGCACCGGCGGGAAGTGATCAAGCCTCAGAAAACCCGATCCCGGCCAAAGACGCAAGGGCTGAGCCGCGCAGTTTCCCAACATTTTTGCGATTGATTCCACCAAGTCCAATCGGGCTGATGTCGTGATGTGCACAGATGCGCGCAATACGCTGGACAATGTCAAACGGCATTGTTGATCCGCCGGGGTGACTTTGGGTGGCAAAGAGCGGAGAGATGAACAGGCCGTCGGGGCGAAAGCTTGCCGGTAAAAGGCACAGTTTGCGCGCCGTCGTCATGCTGTGGCAGGCGGATGTGACGATCAACCCGTCCGGGATGTGTCGATAGATCGATGGCGACTGCCAGATGCGATATTCGGGCAAATGCACCCCGTCGGCCCCAAGGGTCAGTGCGAGTGCAACGTCATTGGCAATCAGCATCCGGTGGCCCAGACGGCGGCATTGCGAACGCAGTTTTGCCGCAAGCCTGGCCCGGTCAGGGTGATCATAATGGCGAAAAACCACCATGCTGTGACGGGGTAGTTTTGTCATTGCCGCAACCGGATCGGGCAGGCGGTGATCATCGGTCATGAGGATAACCGGTGGGAAAAGGCCATTGGTAACGCGGTTGCGCAAATTCAGTTGGTGTGCCTGCTTTAACAGGGAGGCGTCCATTGATAGTATCCCGATTTCGTAAGGCGTATTTCAAACCATTAGGATCCATCATCCATGAGCGATCATGATCTGTCATCCGGCAATAGTGATGTTGCACAGAACCTGCGCGATATTCAGGACAATATCAATGCCGCCTGTAGGGCGGCTGATCGCGATCCAGATGCTGTGACGCTGGTCTGTGTATCCAAAAACCACGAAGCAGATCATGTGCGCACGGCATTGGTTGAAGGACGGCGGGTTTTTGGCGAAAACCGGGTGCAGGAAGCGGCGGGAAAATGGCCGGGCTTGCGCGATGAGTTTCCCGATGTGGAATTGCACCTGATTGGGCCACTTCAGACCAATAAGGTCAAGGACGCCGCCCGATTGTTTGATGTGATCGAGACGGTGGATCGTCCAAAATTGGCGCGCGCATTGGCAAAGCACCGTGATGCGGCCGGTTCTTGCCCTGATCTTTTCATTCAGATCAATACAGGTGAAGAACCGCAAAAGGCTGGAATTGCACCCGCCGATGCGGATGAATTTATCGCCATGTGCCGCGATGAGCTGAGTTTGCCGATTACGGGATTGATGTGCATTCCGCCGGTCGATGAAGAACCGGCACCGCATTTTTTATTACTGGGCAAGATCGCCGATCGTCATGGAATTGAGATCAGAAGCATGGGCATGAGCGGTGATTACGAAGCCGCAATCCGATTTGGTGCGACGCATGTCCGGGTTGGAACGGCAATTTTTGGGTCTCGCGGGTATTAATCGGCATTTCAGGCGATTTTAAAGGGGCATAATTTGATTTTTACCCTAAAAATCGGTAAAAATGGCGCTTAAAATGCGGTATTCCTGTTAATTACAGATAAAATCGGATTTTTCGGGTTTCTGTGGATAATCGGCCCGATATCCAAGACGCGCGACATTCAAGTTTGTGACAAAAAATCCCGCTTTTTATCGCGGGATTTTTTTAAACCGATGATCACGCGATATTCCAACCTTACGGGATCAGCTTGTAACCGCCCGGCTCGGTGACCAGAATCGTCGCGTTTGACGGGTCTTTTTCGATTTTCTGACGCAGGCGATAGACGTGGGTTTCAAGCGTGTGGGTGGTGACCCCGGCGTTATAGCCCCAGACTTCATCAAGCAGGGTTTCGCGGGTCACCGGTTTGTCGCCTGCCCGGAACAGGAATTTCAGGATCGAGGTTTCCTTTTCCGTCAGGCGGACTTTCTTTTCGCTGACCGTTTCGATCAGAATTTTTGCACTGGGCTGGAAGCTATAGGGGCCAATGACAAAGACCGCGTCCTCGCTTTGTTCATGCTGGCGGATGTGGGCGCGGATGCGCGCCAAAAGTACATTGAGGCGGAACGGCTTGGTGACATAATCATTGGCACCTGATTCAAGGCCAAGGATGGTGTCGGAATCACTATTGGCCCCGGTTAGCATGATAATCGGGGATTTGACGCCCGCCCGGCGCATCAGTTTGCAGACATCGCGGCCATCCATATCAGGCAGGCCGACATCAAGCAAAATCATGTCAAAATAGGCTTCTTTTGCGGCATCGAGTGCATCCTTGCCACTGTTGGCGACAACACATTCGAATTCCTCGTGCAGTCGAAGCTGCTCGGTCAAAGACTGGCTGAGTGCTGCATCATCTTCAACGACGAGAACCTGTTTACCTGTCGACATTCACCATCCCTTGCTGCTTGTCAGATCCCGGATCAATTTCTTGATCAGACATGGCGCTTCGGTGCGCCATTGTTTTTGTGGAATATCCGTTCATGCGCCGCCATATATCTGGGGTGAGCGTCGCATAATGCTATTTCAAGAACAAACTGTTTTCGTTTTAACCCATTGACCTCTGCCCGACCCGGATTAATTAATACATCCCAACCACCAAACGCTATGATCTGTTGGTTGGCCGCGTCACAAAACCTTGAAAGATGTCTATCTTCCTGCGATTTTGCGCGAGACATCAGAATAAACCCGATTGAACTGTTCGCTTATATTAATCATTACGGCCCGTTATCTAGCCCCTTACGACCAGATCGCGATGTTGTGATCGCTTAAATGGCCTCTGACCCCTAACGATAAGATAACAATGACCCAAAGCTTTGCCGCCACGGCCCAGAATGACAGCAATTCAATCCCGGCCACCGATCTGGTGACAGTATCGCGTGCGGTTGCGGATTTACGCCGCGGTGAAATTGTTCTGGTTCAGGGCCATTTGAACGGTGCGGTCCATAGCGTTGCGGTGATTGCTGCCGAGCCCTTGTCGCAAGCCGGGTTTGAGCGCCTGTGTGACATCACCCACACCACCGAAAGCCCGGCAATTATTTTGCCGCGGGTACGTGCAAGATCCCTGGGCGGTGCGTGCGAACAAGACTCGTTTGTTGCCTTTGTCAGTAAAAGGCAGTCAGAGATTGATGCGGCCCGCTTGGGCGAAATCGCCAATCCGTTGCTTGATCTTGATCAGTTGCCTGCGGGCGACTGGCGTGCGGTGAGCATGGCCGAAACGGCGGCAATCCGGTTGGCAAAGCTTGCCCGCTTGTTGCCTGCTGTTGTTACGGTGCCAGTCGGGGCCGATCAGCTGGAAAACTTGGCCCGGGCGCAGAATTTACTGGTTTTGCAATCTGAAAGCATTAACGGCTACGAAGATGCATCTGCCGCGAGCCTCCGCGAAGTCAGTCAGGCCCGTGTGCCGCTTGAAGATGCGGAAAACGCCACGGTGATTGCCTTTCGCCCCGAAGATGGCGGGCAGGAGCATCTGGCCATCGTCATTGACGCACCGGCCAAGGATCAGCCGGTTTTGATCCGTTTGCATTCGGAATGCTTTACCGGCGATTTGATCGGGTCGCTGCGCTGTGATTGCGGGCCGCAATTGCGCGGGGCGATTTCGGAAATCGCCAAAAGTGGGCAGGGTGGCATTATTTTGTATTTGCGTCAGGAAGGGCGCGGCATCGGGCTTGTCAATAAGCTGCGTGCCTATGCCCTTCAGGATCGCGGGTTTGATACGCTTGATGCCAACGAGGAACTTGGCTTTGATGCCGATGAGCGGGTCTATCGCCCAGCAGCTGAAATGTTGCGTCAGTTGGGCTTTGGTTCGGTCCGGTTGCTGACCAACAATCCGGAAAAGCTTAAGGGGCTTGAAGGCTGGGGCGTTAAGGTTGCCGAACGCGTGCCGCACAAATTCCCGTCCAACGGCCATAACGCGTTTTATCTTCAGACCAAGAAAGACCGTGCGGGTCACCTGTTTTAAGCCGCCCCGAGCGGCCTGCAAATAAAGGTTTCTCTGCGCTTCGATGCTCGTGAACCCATCATTTTCGGCACGTTCTGCACGGATTGACGGTTTTGGTCCCGTACCCGGCAGAAGATTCCGACAGGCAGAAATGGCGTCTGCGGAATTTGAATATTTCTCATATATAACAATAACTTAAATATGTGCCAGTTTGGCACTCCTTTTGCAAAGTATGGGGCAAGAGGAGGACAAACATGTCGATTGGTGCAGATTGGCGGCAAAATTCGCCCGGCAGTGTTGCGGGCCTGACCAAGGATGTTGCGAACAACAAATTCGCAAATTCGGGTCCGGGTGAGCAGCTTGTTGATGGCGCGCAAGAAGGGCGCGACTTTTCCGAATATATGTTCGGAGAAGACGGGTTTGAGTTTTCCGATGTGCTCGACGTGATCAATCCGCTGCAACATATTCCCGGTGTCGGGATGCTGTATCGGTCACTCACCGGCGATGAGCTGGGAAATGGCGCACGCGTTGTTGGCGGCGGTTTGTTTGGCGGTGTCTTCGGACTGGCGGGGGCGGCAATTGATGCCGTTGTTGACGCGGTCAGTGGTGAAGATACCGGCGCCCATGTGATGGCCTTCCTTGAAGACAGTTTTAATGGGGCGCCAACCGATGACGGCACAGCTGTTGTCGATGCAGCGCCGTCTGGTGCGGATGCGCCCGATGCGGTAACGGCCCGTGCTGATACCATTGCAAATGCTTCCTTTGACGGGACATATCAGGGGGATCTTGTTCTGCCATGGATGGCGGGACAGGCAAGCCAAGGCCGGCCTGCGGGAATTGCTGCTACAGCAGCAGAACAATCGACGATCGTTCAGGCCGCGCCTGTGGGCGGTGTTGAATATGCCGCCCTTGATGCGGGACAGCAAAACGCCGCTTCGACCATTTTGGGGCCAAAGGCATCTGATCTTAATACCCCATGGGCGCAAGCAACACCGGCTGCGACTATGGCCGAAAACGCACCACAAAAATCAGCTCAAGCTTCTGCCTCAGCACAGGCCTCAGCGCAAAGCACGAATGCGCTTCAGGAGATGGCGGAAGCAGTGCAGAGTGATCCGGCCGAACTGGCCGTTGCCATGGCATCGGCTGGCGGCAATAGCCCGGTATCGAGCTTGACCCGGACAACAGCGGCGACACATTCGCCGCAGAATGGCAGCAACCCGATCCGCCCGGCATCCTTTAGCAGTGAAGGCGGCGATACGGTGTGGGCCCGGGCACAAAGCAGTGGCCGTGTTAGCCGAACCACCAACAGCTTTGCCCTGTCACCGGAAATGGCAGCCCATGAATCGCGTCAGGCGAAACAGGCTGCTGCCAATGTTGATGCCGTTGAGGACATGAGCGGGCAGAGCCCATCAACCGATCAAAACGCGCTCCGGGGAAATTCGGTAAGCCCGGCACAGGCGTTTGCTGATTTCAGGAATGGTGGAACGCCGTTGTCAGCAGCCGAAATGGCAGCAAAGTTTAACGCGGCCCTTGGCCGGGACTCGTCGCAAGCCATGGCCCAAACCCCGGCACAAGACGCTGTATCATCGGGCAACACCGCCGCCGCACAGGGTAAAATTTCCGGAAGCTTTAACCGCGATACCAGCAGCAACAGCGTTGCCCAACACGAAGAGACTGCGGCAACACCCGTCGTGCATCCTTTGATGGAGCAAGCCACCAGCCATATCGAAGGCGATGCGCCAGTGGGTGCCTGGTTTAGCCAAACCATGATGGATGGTCTGAAGAAATATCAGGACATGCAGCAAAACCGCCAAAACCCGGCAAACGCCATCTGATTTGATGTTCGTGCCTATGTTGTTTGGCCGATGAAAAAGCCCGTTTGTCATGCTTGAAAAGCTTGGACAAACGGGCTTTTGGTGTTTCAGGCCAAGGTCGATTATGAATTCAGGAAGCCGACGGTTTCCTTGACGTCGCGCAGGATCGGCTGGGCGATGGCGTTGGCGCGCTCCGCACCCTTGGCCAGAACCGCATCGATATAGGCGTTGTCGTTGTTCAGACGGGCCATTTCTTCGGTGATCGGGGCGAGGTTGGTTACAACCACGTCGGTCAGCGACTGTTTAAAGCCAGAAAACTGGGTGCCACCATGTTCAGAAAGAACTTTATCCACCGTGCTGTTGGTCAGCGCGGCAAAGATGGTGATCAGGTTTTTGGCTTCGGGGCGGCCTTCAAGACCGGCGGCCTCGCTTGGCAGGGGTTCCGGGTCGGTTTTGGCCTTGCGGATTTTTTTGCTTAAGGTATCCGCATCATCGGTCATGTTGATGCGTGCCATTTCCGACGGATCGGATTTTGACATCTTTTTCGAGCCATCGCGCAGCGACATCACCCGCGTTGCCGGACCGAGGATCAGGGGTTCGGGCTGCGGGAAGAAGCCTTCGACCTCGTAATCATTGTTGAATTTCAACGCGATATCGCGGGCCAGTTCAAGATGCTGTTTCTGGTCTTCACCCACCGGAACATGCGTGGCTTTATAGGCCAGAATGTCAGCCGCCATCAGGCTGGGATAGGCATAGAGGCCAAGGGACGCATTTTCGCGATGCTTGCCAGCCTTTTCCTTGAACTGGGTCATGCGGTTGAGCCAACCGATGCGTGCGACACAGTTAAAGATCCACGCCAGTTCAGCATGGGCGGAGACCTGACTTTGATTGAACAGAACATGTTTTTCCGGGTCAATGCCCGAGGCGATCATGCTGGCCGCAAGTTCGCGGATGTTGGAACGCAGTTCTTTGGGGTCTTGCCAGACTGTGATGGCATGCATATCGACGACGCAGAAGATGCATTCGAAATCTTTCTGCAAGGCAACCCAGTTACGGATTGCGCCAAGATAGTTGCCAAGATGAAGGTTACCGGTGGGCTGAGCGCCCGAAAACACACGTTCCATTATGCTGTCGTCCATTTCAATAAAAACAAAACCGGGTTTGCAAGCTCCGCCAGGTTGTGGACACCCGCCGGCGGACGAGCTGCAAACCAACGCGCGGAGTTAAGCCGCCTGACCCGATTTGGTCAAGCAGCTTGTCGGCAAATGCGGGGTTTTAGGCCAATTATTCCTGTGAGGTGGGTTTTCCGCGCTTCAAGGTTGCTTTGAGTTCCGAGAAGCTGGTCGCACCAAGCAGCTGTGCGCTTAGCGCGTACACTGTAATCCCACCACAAACACAGGCGGCCATGATCAAGATGCGCGTGATTGAGGTGGCATCATTTTGCCAGAACATATCAATGGCAAACCAAAGGGCCGCCCCCATCAGGGCCGAGGTGATCAGAATGCGCGGCACGCGTTTAAGCAACCGGGCATCAAAGGTCAAATCGCCGCGTTTACGCAGCAAATAGCCCAGCAAAAATGCATTGACCCAGACCGAGGTCGATGTGGCCGCGGCAATGCCCAAATGCCCGAATTGCGGCATTAAAACAATGATCAGAACAATGTTGAGCACCATGGCAAAGATGCCAATGCGGATCGGGGTTTTGGTATCTTCGCGGGCGAAAAAGCCCGGTGCAAGAACCTTAACCAGAACCGATGCCGGCAGGCCAAAGGCAAAAATGGTCAGCGCCAAGCCTGTCATCTCGGTTTCGCTTGCGCCAAAGGCGCCGCGTTCAAACAGGACATTGATCACCGGAATGCCCATCACGCCAAGGGCGACGGCGGCAGGCAGGGTCAGAAGCAGGGCGATTTCAATGCCACGATTTTGGCTGTACATGGCAACTGCGGGATCGGTTCCCTGTAACTGGCGCGACAGGGTGGGCAACAAGGCCGTGCCAATCGCAATGCCAATCACGCCTAATGGCAGTTGTTGAACCCGGTCGGCGTAATACAGCCACGATACCGCGCCGTCAGACACAAGAGAGGCCAGCATGGTATCGATCAAAAGGTTGATCTGATACACCCCGGCACCAATCATGCCCGGGATCATGCGTTTGCCGAGCAGTTTGACCCGGTCATCAATTTTGGGTCGCTGCCATTTAATCGCGAACCCGGCACGTTTGCAGGCAATCACCAGAAAGATAAATTGCGCCAAGCCGGCCAAGGCAACGCCCCACGCCAACGCATGGGCAGGGGTTTCGGTAATGGGTGCCAGACCCAGCAGCGCGCCAATCAGGCAAATATTTAGGATAATCGGGGCCGCAGCGGCGGCAGCATAGCGGTGCAGGGTGTTGAGAACACCCGACATCAGGGCGACGGCGGAAATAAACGCCAGATAGGGGAAGGTGATGCGCGACAGTTCGACAGCAAGCGCGAATTTTTCCGGGTCTTCGGCAAATCCGGGGGCAAAGACATACATCGCCCACGGCATGACGATTTCAATGATCGCGACCAGAAAGCCGGTGATGAGCACCAGCATCGACATGGCGCGCGCGGCAAATTCACGTGCGACATCAAGTCCGCGTTTTTCGATGTCCCCGGCCAGAAGCGGGATGAAGGCGGCGGAAAACGCGCCTTCGCCAAACAGGCGGCGAAACAGGTTGGGAAATTTAAACGCGACAAAAAACGCATCGGCAATGCCACCTGCGCCCAACATCCCGGCAATCAGGATATCACGACAGAACCCCAAAAGGCGCGAGATCAGGGTAAAGCCACTGACGGTGGCGATGGAGCGTACAAGCGACATTGCGTGTTTAATCCGTTTCAAGGAGCCGGTATCGGCCTGGTATCGGCCCGGTATTGGCATGGGGAAATCTGACAGGGGAAAGTGAAGAAGTCGTAATCAAGGGCGATGCGGGGCGGCGTCAATGTCACAAAAATATGAAACCTGTTGTTGCGAATGATTCATTTTCACAACTGTGACGACCGTCACAGAAAAATGCATTCAATAACGATAAGTTCCTTCTTGCTGAGATTCGTTGGGACGCGAGCCTCATTATTTGGATGGTCGGGGATTATAAGGGAGTCCACCTTAACCTGCTGCACTCCGAGGAAAGCGATGTCGTGAATAACAGGTCACGACGTCAGTTTTGGATTGCCCTTCCCCGTCCGTCTAAAATTCCAAAAGATACGCGCTTAAAAATAGTCGACCAGTTCGACTGGATTTGATCCTTTCTGGGGTGTCACCTTGCGTGGCACAGGAGTGGGGATCAAACCGGTCGAGCGGGACCCGTCAGGACAATGATCCTGACGGTCGCCTTAATGCTCTGGGTTCTGGCCCTCGTAGTGCGGTCCTAATTATTCTGGATCGCCTGATTAAGGGTTTCCTTGACCTGCACAAACTTGGTGCGGCTGTCGATTTTAAGCCCGAACACATCCTTCACATAGAAAACGTCAACGGCGCGTTCGCCAAATGTCGAAATCCGGGCCGAGGCGATTTGTAGTGACAGATCGCGCAACGCACGGGTGATGTCATAGAGCAATCCTTGGCGGTCGCGGGCGGAAATTTCAATCACCGTATGGGTGCGGCTGGCCTTGTTGTCGATAATGACATTAGGTTCGACCTTAAAGACCGCTGTTCTATGTTTATTGTCCTTGATCTGGCGGCGTTCAAGTTCCTGACTGGGGCGCACGCGCCCGGAAATCACCTGTTCGAGGGTTTCACGCAGCTTTTCAAGCTTGGCCTTGTCGTTAAAGGCTTCGTCGTTGGCATCCTGAATAAAGAAGGTATCCAGCGCCATGCCATCGGCCAGTGTCAGGATTTTTGCATCGACAATATTCGCCCCGCACAGCGCCATTGATCCGGCAATCTGGGAAAACAGACCCGGATGGTCGGTGGTGTGCACGGTGATTTCGGTGGCGTCAATTTCAGTATCAATGCGCACATCGACCGTGATGTCAGCGCCGCTTTTCTTGGCGTCGCGGGTCAGATGGGCGTGATGAACGTGAACGTCAGTATCAAAACTGAGCCAATAGGACGGATAGCCGCGATCAATGAAATCTTCGATGTCATCGGTTGGCCAGTCAACCAGTGCTTCGCGGAGCGCCATCTGGGCATTGGCAACGCGTGAATCGCGGCTGTCGGCATTAAGCCCGCCTGACAGGCGATCCTCGGCGGCATAATAAAGTTCGCGCAGAAGGGTGGCTTTCCAGCCATTCCAGACATTTGGTCCCACCGCCCGAATATCGGCAACGGTAAGGCACAGCAACAAACGCAACCGTTCCTGCGATTGTACCAGATCGCCAAATGCCTTGATTGTCGTCGGATCATTGAGGTCACGTTTAAACGCCGTCAGGCTCATCCACAGGTGGGCCTTGACCAGCCATGCGACGGTTTCGCTATCGGCGGGTGATAATCCCAGACGTGGGCAGAGCTTTTCGGCGACTTCAGCCCCCAGTTCGGAATGATCGCCACCGCGTCCCTTGGCAATGTCATGGAGCAAAACCGCGACATAGAGAACCCGCCGTGAAATCACCTTGCCCATGATCCGGGTGGCTACCGGGGCATCATCGACCAGTTCGCCATTTTCAATCTGATTGAGCACGCCAATCGCGCGGATGGTGTGCTCATCCACGGTATAGGTGTGGTACATGTCGTATTGCATTTGCGCCACGACACGGCCGAAATCGGGGATAAATCGCCCCAAGACCCCGGCTTCGTTCATTTTACGAAGGACAATGTCGGGGTTTTGACGCTGGGTGAGGATTTCAAGGAACACCTCGTTGGCGTCCGGGTCGTTTTGCAGCTTGTGATCAATGTGTTTTAAGCTTTGGGTGACCCAGCGCAGCGTTTCGGGATGAATGCCGACCCCGTTTTGATTGGCCACCAGAAACAGGCGCAAAATCTTGATCGGGTCTTTTTTGAAAACATTGAGGTTTTCAACCGTCAGCCGGTCATTGCGCAGCTCAAACCCGTCGATTTCCTTGGTGCCAAACAGTTTGCCGGGGAACCGGATCAACGGGCGGCGCTGATGGCGTTCTTCAAGGGCAGCACAGAAAATCCGGGTCAGATTGCCGACATGTTTGACCATCAGATAGTAGTGCTTCATGAACCGTTCGACGCCTGATGCCCCGGCATGATCGGTATAGCCAAGATGTTCGGCGATATCGCGCTGCATGTCGAACGTCAGACGGTCTTCTTCGCGATCCGACAGATAATGCAGCCAGCAGCGCACGGCCCACAGGAAGTTCTGGGCCTTTAAAAACCCTTGCGCTTCTTTGCGGGTCAGGACTTTTAGGTCAACCAGTTCCATCGGGGAATTGACGCGGTACAGATATTTGCCAATCCAAAACAGCGTATGCAGATCGCGCAAGCCGCCTTTGCCGTCCTTAACATTGGGTTCCACGACATAGCGTGAGTCGCCCATGCGCACATGGCGGTCATCGCGTTCGCCGAGTTTCTTTTCAATAAACTCAAGGCCGCTGCCCTTGACCAGCTCATCCATGAAGCGCGCACGAAAGACGTTATAGGTTTCCTCATCGCCCCAGACGAACCGGCTTTCGAGCAGGTTGGTGCGGATGGTGATGTCCTGTTTGCCCATGCGCAGGCAATCATCGACGGACCGCGTTGCATGGCCGACCTTCAGGCCAAGGTCCCACAGCATATAGAGGATGAATTCGACCACCTGTTCGCCATTGGCGGTTTGTTTGTAGGGAAACAGAAACAGGATATCGACATCGGAATGCGGCGCCATATCGCCCCGGCCATAGCCGCCGACCGCGACCACCGACATGCGTTGTTCATTGGTCGGATTGTGCAGCGGATAGATAAAATTGGTGGCGAAATCATGAATAAGGCGGACAATCTGATCCATCAGGAAACTGTTGGAAAAGACGGTGTCCTGCCCGGAATTGCTTTCTTCGAACCGCGCCCGGATAACTTCACGTCCGCTTTCCATGACCGATTTCAGCTTGGTCAGAAGGGCGCTGCGCTGTTTGAAATTATTCAGATCGGGATCATTGGCAATCGCCGTGAGATCGGCAAAGACCTTTTTGCGGTCAATGATTTCGCGCTGTTTCTTAATTTTATACATAGCGGGCTGCCGTTTCCTTGCGCCTTTTTGACTGCTGGTTCTGCAATATCATTCACTGCATGTGCCATGCCAGAGTTTTGACCGATCACGATACCCCGTGTTTACCATGTTTGGCGGCCAATCGCTGGTCAAATCAAAACAGGCACCTGCCTGATATGGGGGCAAGGTGCCTGTTTTTCATGCGTTTTTTTGCAATTGTCCGTGGCCTGCGTTTTATCGGCTTATCCACGCAATGCCTGTAAGCGATAGAGCGCCTCAAGCGCTTCGCGCGGGGTCATGTCATCGGGATTGATGTCGCCAAGGGCATCGAGCAATGCCTTTTGATCGTCCGACAGGGCAGGTGTTGATGCGCGGTCTTCCTGTGCGGCCTGCTCAATGGCGGCGGCGAACAAGGGCAGGTCATCGGCCAGTTTTGAAACCGCGCCGCCCTGTTGGCCCTTTTCAAGGGTTTTAAGCACCTGTTCAGCGCGCTTGATCACCGGTTTTGGCAGGCCGGCCAATTGGGCGACGTGAATACCATAAGACCGATCCGCACTGCCCAAGCCAACTTCATGGAGGAAGACAACCTCGCCCTGCCATTCCTTGATCAGCATGGTGTGGCATGACAGATGGTCCAGCTTGGCGGCAAGGGCGGTCAGTTCGTGATAGTGGGTGGCAAAAAGGCCCCGGCATTTATTAATTTCATGGAGGTTTTCGACCACCGCCCACGCAATCGACAGACCGTCAAAGGTCGCCGTCCCACGGCCGATTTCATCCAAGATGACCAGCGACCGATCGGTTGCCTGATTAAGGATGGAGGCGGTTTCGACCATCTCGACCATAAAGGTCGAACGACCACGTGCCAGATCATCAGCAGCCCCGACACGTGAAAACAGCCGATCAATCACACCGATATGGGCCTTGGCCGCCGGGACAAAGGCCCCGATCTGGGCCAGAACCGCAATCAAGGCGTTCTGGCGCAGGAAGGTCGATTTACCGGCCATGTTCGGACCGGTGATCAGCCACAGGCTTTGTTCATCCTCAAGGCGGCAATCATTGGCGACAAAGGGCGAGTCGGCGTTTTCGCGAAGGGCGGCCTCGACCACCGGGTGGCGCCCGGCGGTAATATCAAATGACAGGCTGTCATCAATTTGCGGGCGGATGCAGTTTCGATCACGCGCCAGTTCGGCAAGGGCGGCCGAGACATCAAGCCCTGCGAGTGCCTGTGCACATTTGGCAATGTCGTCGGCCTTGGCAAGAACGGCCTGAACCAGTTCTTCGAACAGTTCAAGTTCAAGGGCGAGGGCCTGATCGCCCGCCTTGGAAACCTTGCTTTCAAGTTCGGACAGTTCCACGGTCGTAAAGCGCACGGCATTGGCCATGGTTTGACGGTGAATAAACTCATCAACTTCCATCATCTTGTCGGCATTTTTGGCCGACACTTCGATGAAATAGCCCAGAACGTTGTTGTGTTTGACCTTAAGGTTGGCAATGCCGGTTTGCTCGGTATAGCGGGCCTGAAGATTGGCGATCAGCTTTTTGCTTTCGCTTGAGAGCATGCGCAATTCATCAAGCGGCGGATGATATCCCCCGGCAATAAAGCCGCCATCGCGCGCCATCAACGGCAGGCTTTCGGCAATGGCACGGCGCAGAAGATCAATCAGATCGCCGTGATGCCCCATGCGGGTGACGTGATCGGCAAGCGATTCGGGTTGGGCTGTCAGGCCATCATTGCCGCCATCGGGTTTCTCAAGCAGATTGCCAATGGCAAAGGAACACGCCAGCCCATCGCGCATGGCGGCCAAATCGCGCGGCCCCCCACGCCCGACCGACAGGCGCGACAGGGCGCGCTCAATATCGGGACATTCGCCAAGACCGGACCGCAAATCAGACCGCAGCCCATCGCGATCATGGAAATATTCGACCAGATCAAGGCGTTTGTTAACGTCATCGGCGCTGGTTAGCGGGGCCGACAGACGGGCGGCGAGCAACCGCGCACCGGCCCCGGTTTTGGTGCGGTCAATGACCGACAGCAACGATCCCTTGCGATCCCCTGACTGGGTCTGGATCAGTTCGAGGGATCGACGGGTGGCGGCATCAATTTCCATGGCCGCCCCGGCGGCAAGGCGGGTCGGCGGGGACAGGCGCGGCATCTGACCCTTTTGGGTCAGTTCGACATAGTCAATCAGGGCGCCTGCGGCAGACAGTTCGGCCACTTCAAAGCCGCCAAAGGCATCCAGTGCCTCGACCTGATACAGCTTTTTCAGGCGCAATTGCGCGTTTTCGGCATCAAAGCGCGCAGAAGGCTGCGGGGTGATGATGTTTTTATATTCAGAATAAAGGTCAAAAACGTCCGGGCGGTTGAGCAACCGGTCGGAAAACAGGATTTCACCGGGATCAAGCCGGGCAAGTGCTGCGGGCAATCCGCCCATATCGGTCGGCTGAACGTAAAAATCACCGGTCGACATATCAAGCCATGCCAAGCCAACCTTGCCGCGCAGTTCCGATACTGCAGCGAGATAGTTATGGCGGCGCGCGTCCAAAAGGCTGTCTTCGGTGAGGGTGCCCGGCGTGATCAGACGGACGACACCGCGTTTGACGACGGATTTGGCCCCGCGTTTTTTGGCCTCGGCCGGGTCTTCCATCTGTTCACAGACGGCAACACGAAATCCCTTGCGGATCAGACGCTGAAGATATGTTTCGTGACTATGGACGGGAACACCGGCCATGGGAATTTCGTTACCTTGATGCTTGCCGCGTTTTGTCAGGGCAATATCAAGGGCTTCGGCGGCTTTGACCGCATCGTCAAAGAACAGCTCGTAAAAATCGCCCATCCGATAAAACAGCAGGCAGTCCTGATACTGTTCCTTGATTTCAAGGAACTGGATCATCATCGGGGTCGCACCCTCCAGCGAAAAGGATGGTGCGATGGGTGTGGTATCGGATGTGTCAGCGATATTGTTCATGATGGTTTTGATAGCAAACCCTGAAGGCATTTACGAGGGGCAAGGAGCCGCGGTGATAAAACTTGATCTATGCCATTGCAACGCCTGAATTTCCGTAAAATATAGATAGTAAGGGATCTTTCGTTCCAGACGGCATGATGGCGTGAAAACGAACGGATGACCAGTCATCAAGGAGACAGCAAAATGTCAGAAGACCAGACCACGACGCAGGCCCCGGAACTGGTAGGTTTGTTCGACACCAAAGACAGTTTTGACGCGGCCGTGCGCGAATTGCGCGATAGCGGTTTTAAGCGCACGGATCTTTCGGTTTTGAGTTCCCACGAATCGATTGATGTCGCCGGATCAGACGGGCGGTCATGGGGCGATGTGCTGACAGCACTTGTCGGGGAAGTCAAATATGAGGTGCCCTTGGTGGCCTCGGGCGCGATTGCGCTGTTTGGTGGTGCGGCAACGGCCCCGGCGGCAATTGCGGTGGGGGCTGGTGTTGGGGCGGTGGCCCTGCGCGAATTTATTGGCGAAGTCACATCGACCCCGCATACCGATGATTTTGCACGTGCGATTGATGCCGGGTCGGTGATCCTGTGGGTGCGGATTGCCCCGGACAATAAAACCGGTGAGAGTGCGGCGCAGGCGATTTTGCAAAAGCATGGCGCGACCAACATCCACCTGCATCAGGCAAAATAACGCCCGATTGCAGGTTAGGCACAGTTGAAAACGATCCTGATTTTAAAGGCGGCCCATGGTGGTCGCCTTTTTTCACTCTGTGGAATGATCGCATAAGGCGGCATTGCTTGGCATAACGGGGGCAGGTTGGTGATGTTGGGGGCGATGGAATTATCGCACTGAAAAAGAACGATAATTCCGTCAGATCATTGTCTTGATGCGGTCTGTTATGGCGGCGAGGATACAAAGAGATGGTCAGTTCTGACCTGCCCAAATAGGGGGTTGCTGCGGCGCAACATACGGAAAACGCTACGTAATTCTGCGGTTGCCGTTAACGTCGCCTTTGACCGTGGGCGCGAAGCCTGTTTTATTGTTCGGTTCGATGAGGCGGTCCCACACCGCAAACTTGTCGAACGAAATGAACTACACACAGCTTTCCATCCCACCACGCAAGCGTCAGTGAAAACACAATGTCAGATTCAGAAATCAAGGTTCGCGACCGCGAAGCGCTGCTGTTTCATTCCAGCGGCCGTCCGGGCAAAATCGAAATCACGCCGTCCAAGCCGCTGACCACTCAGCGCGATTTGTCCCTGGCGTATTCGCCGGGTGTTGCGGTGCCCTGTCTTGAAATCGCCAAGAACCCGGCGACGGCATATGATTATACCTCCAAGGGCAACATCGTTGCGGTGATTTCCAACGGCACAGCCGTTCTTGGTCTGGGCAATCTTGGCGCGCTGGCGTCCAAGCCGGTGATGGAAGGCAAAGCTGTTTTGTTCAAACGCTTTGCCGATGTTGACGGCATCGACCTTGAAGTTTCGACCGAAGACGTTGACGAGTTTGTCAATTGCGTACGCTTCCTTGGCGCATCATTTGGCGGTATTAACCTTGAAGACATCAAGGCGCCAGAATGTTTCATCATTGAGCAACGCCTGCGCGAAATCATGGATATTCCGGTATTCCATGATGATCAGCACGGTACAGCGATCATTGCAGCATCGGGGTTGATCAATGCCTGCGACCTTACCGGGCGCAAATTGAAAGACATCAAGCTTGTGATCAATGGCGCTGGTGCGGCGGCGATTGCCTGCTGCGAGTTGGTCAAAAGCATGGGTGTGTCGCATGATAACGTTATTATGTGTGACACGCGCGGCGTGATCTATAAGGGTCGCGAAGATGGCATGAACCAGTGGAAATCAGCCCACGCAGCCGACACCGATGCCCGCACGCTTGAAGATGCGATGGATGGGGCGGATGCGTTCTTTGGTCTGTCGGCCAAGGGGGCGGTGACGACCAAGATGGTCAAAAGCATGGCGAAAAAGCCGATCATTTTTGCCATGGCCAACCCGGACCCGGAAATCAGCCCGGAAGAAGTTGCATCGATCCGCGATGACGCGATCTGTGCCACCGGGCGGTCGGATTATCCCAACCAGATCAACAACGTGCTGGGCTTCCCGTATATTTTCCGTGGTGCACTTGATGTGCAGGCATCCACCATCAACGAGGACATGAAAATTGCCGCGGCCCATGCGGTGGCATCCTTGGCGCGTGAAGATGTGCCTGATGAGGTGGCCGCGGCCTATTCCGGGCGGCGTTTGCAGTATGGCCCGGAATACATCATTCCAGCCCCGTTTGACCCGCGCCTGATCATTGCGATCCCCAAGGCGGTGGCACAGGCGGCGATGGACAGTGGTGTGGCGCGTCGTCCGATCATTGATATGGCGGAATATGAAAATCAGCTGCGCGGGCGTCTTGATCCGACGGCAGCACATCTTCAGCTGATTTCCGATTATGTGCGCGCACATCCCAAACGGATCGCCTTTGCCGAGGGCGAAGAAGAAACCGTTATTCGCGCCGCTGTTGCCTATCGCAATTCGGGCTATGGCACGCCGATCCTGATCGGGCGTGAAGACCGCATTCATGCCAGTGCCAAGAACCTTGGCATTGAAACGCTTGAAGGGGTCGAAATCAGCAACGCGGCCCTTTCAGATCGCAATGCGGAATATGCCGAGTTCGTGTATGAACGCCTGCAGCGCAAAGGGTATCTGTGGCGCGATTGCCAGCGGATGGTGAACCAGAAACGCAACGTTTTTGCTTCTGTCATGGTGGCAAAGGGGCATGCAGATGGCCTGATCACCGGGCTGACCCGGAACTTCAATCGCAGCTTTACCGATATTGCCAGTGTGATTGACGCCAAAGAAGGCGAAATCCCGATGGGCCTTTCGATTGCGATTGCCAAGGGGCGGACAGTATTTATCGCCGATACCCGCGTGCATAATGTGCCCAATGCCGAACAGCTTGCCGAGATCGCCATTCAGGCGGCCGAGAAGGCCCGTCAGCTTGGTCATGAGCCGCGTGTAGCACTGGTGTCGCATTCGACCTTTGGCAACCCGTACAGCGAAGATACCGACCGTATCCGTGAGGCGGTTGGCATTCTTGAACGCAGCAATGTTGATTTCGAATTTGATGGCGATATGGCGGTGGATGTTGCGCTCGATACCGAGCTTTTGAAGCTGTATCCGTTCTGTCGTCTGTCAGGTCCGGCAAACGTTCTGGTGATGCCGGCCCTTCATGCGGCGACGACTGCGTCCAAACTGCTTGATAAATTGGGCGGCGGTACGGTGGTTGGTCCGGTGATGATCGGGCTGGAAAAACCGGCCCAGATTGCCCAGATGGGGGCAACGGTCAATGATCTGGTTAATTTGGCAGCGCTTGCCGCGCATGACGCCGAACATAACTAAGACCGGATTGATCTACGATTGAAAATGGCGGGGGCGCATAGGCATCCCCGTCATTTTTTATGCCGGCTTGGTGTGAGAATTGGATGCCAAAAGTTTGAGGTTACTCAATTGTCTGGCCAAATACCGCAATGGCAGCGCCAAGGCTCGCAAGGGCCAGATACCAGATGACTTTGGGCAAACCTGATTTCTGTTTGATGGCAATAACGGCGGCGAGCCCCGATTGCAGGCCGTAATAGATGGCAAACCCGCGTGAAGCGTAATTTACAATTGCGAAAATGTCGGCCGCCCATGTCAGGGCAATCCCGATCACGGCGAGAATGAAATAAGCCTGTGGTTCGCTGATGCGATTGCCCGACAGTTCGGTAAACAATCCGCCCGAACCGCTGGTGTCGGCGATGGCGGCACTAAGCTGTGAGGCCAGGGCGGCAGCAACCAGCAAGAAGGGCAAAATCGGCGCGACGATCTGCATCATGTTGATGATCCCGGTTTCGGTCATCGACATTTGGTCGGGGCGAAACACATAGGCAATCAGGACAATGTAGACCACGTAAATCAGGGTCGAGAGCCATTGGGCCATACGCATCGACCGGATGCGTGTTTGCGCATCATAGACCGCGCCAAGATACCGGGACGTTTCAAACCCCTGTACGGTGATCAGCAATCCCAGCGCCATGGTTATGGCCGGCCAACCGGTGACGGTTTCGGGGTTAAAGATCAGCGTTTCATGGATTGCCTGATCGCCAAAATTGACAATCAAGCCAATCACCAGTCCGGCAATGATCGCCAGTTTGATGGCGACGGAAAAATATTCCATCCGTTCGAGGCTTTTAAAGCCGCTGGTGCAGCCGATCAGAACGATCAGGATGAAAACGCCGGTGGTTAAAAGTTTGGCATCAAACCGGCTATCAAACGGCGTCATGCTGAGCGCGAAGGCGCCGAGTAAATTCAGGTAATAGGAAACAGAAATAATATAGGCAAATGCCAAGGCCCAGGATGAGATGGTCTCAATCCTTTTGGCCAATGTGCCGTGCTGGCCTGTGATGATTGCGTCTTCGCCTGTCGCAATATTGGACCGGATCACGCCGCCAAACATGTAGGCGACAACACAGAGCCCACCCATGACCCATGGCGCAAACCCGCCAAATGCATGGCTTAAAACCGGGCCAAGTAACAAAAAACCGCTGCCGATGATTGAGGCCAGCGGGGTGACAACCGCGCGCCAAAGGGTGAAATGGGCGACACGTGGCAGCACCAAAACCACACCGACAGCAAGTGTGGTTAATGCGATGATCAAATCAAATGTCATGAGGGTTTATACGAAGGATCATTTTACCAATGGTGCGCATAGGGGCGATACAGGAGAGGCATTTGATGCAGAGCCTTGATTTCAGGCAGAATATAGGGTGGCGTCAGGTCATAAGATAGTGCGGTTTTACCAGACCCGCCCGGTGGGATGGTGATGATCTCGTGTCTGCGTGTGGAAAGACCGGAGATTGTGATAATCTGTTCCAAGCGTGAATGTAAAAGTGTGACGTTTGTCTTGGCCTGATTTTCGCCGCATGGCGTGGGTAAAATAAGGTCATCTTTGCCGTTCTGTTAGAAAATAGGAAATTTTTCATGGGCCAAATGACTCGATTTTTTGCCGTTTTGATGTTGTTCCCGTTGCTTGCTGCCTGTGAAGGGGAACAGGCCAAAGGCCCAACTCCGGACGAAATTACCACGGCTGTGATCGAACGTTTCCGCGAAGACCCCTATGCCAAGGTCGGTCATGTGGAAAATGTTACCAAGACCAACAGCATTTCCGAAGATGATGACGAAGTCATTGCCATGGTGCGTTACGAACTGGTGTTTGACCGTACGGTGTCGGAATTTGCTGATGACGTGACGGAAAAGGGAAAAGCAGCAGGGGATGTGGATGCGGTTGGCGATACCGTCAGCGATGCGATTGATCTGGTGAAAACCAAGATGCTGGCCCTAAAGGAAGGCGCGTTCAAGGCCGGGGACCGCCGAGTTGTTGAAAATGAAATCCGTCTGGTGAAATCCGAAAAGGGCTGGATTTATCGCGATCGTCCTTAAGCGGCGAACTGAACGTTTTGGCCAAATAAAAAAGGGATCCATTTGGATCCCTTTTTTGTGACCTTTGTCATGGTGACAGCAGGTCTGATCAGTCTTCAAGAAATGCCAGAACCTTTGGCGGGGGTGGCACGTCATCCGCGGCAAACGCCAGTCCGTCAAGGTCAGTCAAGTCGTTGACCCGCATGATGGCATGCAGGCTATCGACATATTCTTCGCCGCGTTCGGAATATTTTGTCAGGGTGGATGCAAGGTCCCAGCCTGTGACCAACTGCCCGTCGGCGCGCAGCTCAGCGCGTTTTTCGCGCAGCACCTGATAGGCCGGATGTGAATTGATGTTGCGTGCATAGGCCCGCACACTGTCCATCAGGCTGGCAAAGGCCTTGATGACGTGGGTTTTGCCATCTTCGCGATCTTCGGGAACAATGCCTTCGTCATCACCCCACGCCCATTGACCAAACAGGGCATTGCCCTTGCGCACGAAACGCGACGTGCCCCAACCGCTTTCCTCAGCCGACTGGGCGAGCATCAAGGAGGTCGGGATAATGTCGATGCGTTCAAGCAAGGCCGTGATGCCACCATCGGTCACGCGATAGCGTTTCATCAGTTGTTCGACCCATTGCTGATCATTGGCGTTGACCGGGATGCCGGAAATACCTTTGGCCTGAATGGCCATCAACCGTTCACGACGGACAATGATTTCCTCGTTCACGCGCATCGCCAGCGGCAGCATGATGCGGAGGAAAAGCTGTTTGCGTTCATCGACCGATGCCAGTTCGCCAAGCCCTTTGGGAACGCGTTTGATGTAAACGCGCGGGACTTCGGTAACTTCGGGCAGGCGATAGCCGATGCTTTTGAAGTACTGGCCCAGTGCGATGACTTCAGGACCCCGGCGATAGGCCGGTTTGGTTTTTTTGACAACAGCATCATCAATCACTTCCACAGAAGTTTCTGTGTCGGGGCTTGTTGGTGCTGGTGAAATATCAATTCCGGCAAAAATGCCAATATAGAGTAAACTGACCGCTCCGGCGAGCGAAGCGAGCGCAATTTTACGGTAATTTCCAGTTTCTGCGCTAGTCATCATTCTATCTCCAGGATCAGGTTCACTGTCCATCCCAAGTGGCCGTTATCTATGCCTGCCGACGGCAGGGATCGCAACGGACAATATTCCCAAGGTTGAGAAGTCCCCGCGATCCTTTACGTTCGGCGCGCAATAAGAACGCCCGGCGCACAGAAAAGTTTGCGCCGGGCGTAAGAATTTTTTAACGACTCGGAAAATTAGTCAGCCATGACTGGTTCAACAGCCTGAACTTCAGGCACGTAATAGCGCAGCATGTTTTCAATGCCCATTTTCAGGGTCGCGGTGCTGCTGGGGCAGCCGGCACATGCGCCGTGCATTTCAAGGTAAACAACACCGTCTTCGAACTTATGGAAGACAATGTCGCCACCATCCTGTGCCACGGCCGGGCGGACACGGGTATCAAGCAGTTCCTTGATCTGGCTGACCAGCTCATTGTCACCTTCGGCCGCGGTGCTGGCACCGGTTGCGGCATCTGAATTTTGATCAAGAACCGACTGGCCAGAGGTGTAATGCTCCATGATCCCGCCGAGAACCTGAGGCTTCAGGGTCTGCCAGTCTTTGGAGTCGTCTTTTGTGATGGTGATGAAATCACCGCCCAGAAAGACACCAGCAATGCCATCAACTTCAAACAGCTTGCGCGCAAGCGGCGATTTGACGGCTTCGTCGCTTTTGACAAAGTTTGCTGTGCCCAGACGGCCCATAACCTCTTCGCCCGGCAGGAATTTGAGCGTCGCGGGATTCGGGGTCGGTTCGGTTTGAATGAACATGGTTGCTTGTCCTCTCACTCTGATTGCCGGGGCGAATGTGCGCCCGCTCGGCAATCTGCGTTTCATATGGTTAGCCCTTAAATGGGGCAAAAAGGCGAAAAGATCAAGTCGCAGCGCGCGGGTCAGGTATTCGCAAGCTGCGATAGGGGGCCAAAATGATGATTAGCGCTGCAGGATGCTGCTGATTTCGCGAATTTGGGTGCGGGCACGCAGCAGGTAAAAACCAAGACCTGCCAGATGGTTGGGGAAAATGATGCCATCTGCTGATCCATTGACCACCACCAGCGGATCAAGGGCGGCAGCGGCCTGAAGAGAGCCAACCATTTCTGCCCATGCCGGGGCGACTTGGCGCTCATTGATGACCTGTTCGAAATCCGTGCCAAGATCGCGCAGGATCAGGCTATAGGCATAAAGGCGGCCCTTGGTGGCATAGAACACGTCATCAGCCGTACGATCAAAGACCGACGGAGCGTCAACCTTGTCGTCAATCACGGCAGATGCCGAACCAAGATCATTGGCAAACCGGTTCAGGGTTTCCTGCAGGTTATCGGCACGGCGTTCAAAAACCGCATTTCCGTTGATCAGGCGCTGATTATATTTATCGAGCGAACGGATGGCGTCGCGATATTGCTGTTCGGAGGTGACACCGGGTAGCAGCGATACACTGGGATCAAACACCCATTTGTCACCACGGAATTTCAACAGGCCCGCAGCATTATCAAGATCCGGATCGACCTGACTTGATCCGCGTGTGCGGCCAATCTGATCGGACAGCTCGATCGAAAAGCGCGACAGGGCGTAAATAATGCCGGTCTGGAAGTTTGGCATATTGTCGAGTGCCCCACCGGGCAGGAAAAACGGATCATTTGCGGTCCAGCGGTTCTGATTAACTTCGCGGTCAATCAGGGCAGCGGCGGTGTTGACCGCATGGCTGCCACCTTGGTAATTGCCAGAAAAATCCGGATTATCATCGACGTTATGGATCATTGCCATGCCTGCGGGATAATAGACCACAGCGACAAGAACGATTATGGCAAGGCTGCGTACCCAGAATTTGCGCGATCCGAAAATACCTTTCAGACGCGATCCAAAACCTGCGATGCCACCTTTTTTATAGAGATAATCGTCTTCAATCATGACCTGTCCTGTAATTATATCCAGCCAATGAACCTAGGGCGTCAGCGCTCAAACGGCAAGTGCATGATTTTACGGATTGATGGTGATGTATGTGTCATATGCTGCCAGACGCAGAACTGTTTCCAGATCGGGTTCTGACAAGGCGACGCAGCCTTCTGTGCCACTGTAATCGGGTTTGGCGACATGCATAAAGATTGCAGACCCTTTTCCGGGAACCGGCGGGTCATCATTATGGCCAAGGACAACCACGATGTTATAGACGTTATCGTCACGCCATAGCTTTTCATGGCTGGCATCGAACGGCAGGCGTACCGGGCAGTTATAGTCACGATGGGCGGGGTCGTCGCACCAGCCATCAGCAAAGGAAATTGTTGTTACCGGCAATTTGGTGCGCGGGCACGGCCTGTGATCGGCGCGATACATCACATAGCGCAGCCGCCAGCGACCGGCCGGGGTTTTGCCATCGCCTTCGGTTTTATCCTTGGCCTCAATGACACCATTCACCCCCAGCGCGCAGCGAAATGTATCATCACCCACGCGCAACATGCCATCCGGCGAGACAGAAATCTCGACCGGCTGGGAAACAGAATGTGCGATGGCTTCGCTTTGCATTCGATCAGTTTCCTTGTGGCAATGGGGCAATGTCGTCATGTACAGCCTTTTGAAATAGATATTCATCAGCTGTCACAGGGACGGTGCAAAACAACAACGGTAGAAATGTGGCAAATCGAACGTTTCGCAAGTCCGTTCACAAATCATTGATACGATTAATTTCGCCGCCTGGCCTTGTCGGTCTTTAAAAAGACCTGTCGATAGGGTCGGGACTGGCGTGTTTGTCTGTGTTTTAGATATGGCAAGCCAGATCGCATTTCGCCATAGGTCAAAAAACAACGCCCTGCCATGAGGCAGAGCGTTGCTGGAAGAACTATCGCTTGGCGTCAGTCCAATTACTTGGCGAGACGGGTCACACCTTCTTCGATCAGGCTGGCGGCTTTTTCAGCGCCTTCCCAACCGGTGACTTTGACCCATTTTCCTTTTTCGAGATCTTTGTAACGCTCGAAAAAGTGCTGAATCTGGTCACGGAAGATCTGTGGCAGATCTTCATGGGATTTGATGTCGGTGTAATAGGGGTCGATCTTGTCATGGGGAACGCAGATCAGTTTTTCGTCCTGACCGGCTTCGTCTTCCATAATCAGAACACCGACCGGGCGGGCCCGGATCACCGAACCAGCAACTACCGGCTCACGGAACATGACCATCGCATCAACCGGGTCGCCGTCTTCACCAAGGGTGTTGGGGATGAAGCCATAATTGACCGGGTAGTACATCGAGGTATGCAGAAAACGGTCAACGAATACCGCACCGGAATCCTTGTCGACTTCGTATTTGACCGGACCGCCCTGCGGAATTTCGATGACGACGTTGACGTCCCACGGAACATCTTTACCGACGGGAATCTTATTGAGATCCATCTGGGAAAATCCCTTTCGCTTTTATAAAGGCATGCCCCGAATGATCGGGACGGCTATTTTCGGCTTCGAAGGTGCGCAAATGCACCCGAAGGAGAATGATGCCGCCCTTTTATCGTGAAATGTTGCCAGTTCCAAGGGGGACCGGAATCATACTTTTGATCAGAACTTTTTAAGCTGTGGCTGAAAGGGGCATGAGACCACTTTTATTTGGAAGGAAGCGGTTCTTGTCTGTTTCAAGTTCTTTGAAATAATTGCCGTTATCGGCTTTGTTTGCATGGCGTTGGCCAATGGAGCGACCATGATAAAGGTGAAGCACGGGGGAATCGAACTCAACATTTTTGCGCTTGATACCTGATCTTATCATCCGCAGCACAAAGTCTGAGTCCTCCAAGCCGTGGCCTTCAAATGCTTCGTCAAACCCACCGATTTTTAAGATGTCCTCACGGAAAGCGGCGATATTGCAACCTTGCGCCTTCTTCCAGCAATTTTCATGCGCCCAAAGACTTTTATTGCTTTGCGGTAGGCGCATGAACTGAAATGGACGATTACAGTTTCCAGTCAAGCCGAGCATGAACAATGCTGCGCGGGGCCATTTGTGAAAGTTCAGTCGGTTCTTCATCGCAAATTTGGTAAAGCGTTGTTTCAGGAAAACGCGCTTACCAGTAACAAAACAGCCAGCCTGTGCTGCTTTGCGATGCCTTGATACGAAGTCAGGCATCAAGCAACAATCGCCATCAGTGAAGACGATGATGTCCCCTTCAGCCATAGCAATTGCGCCATTTCGTACCCTCGATAGACGATAACCGATATCTTCCTGCCAGAAATGCTTGATCGGAACGGGTGAAATTTTTTGCATCCGGGCGATGGATTCTGCTGTGGCAGGGCCTGAACCATCATCTGCGACGATTACTTCGAAATTAGTGTCTTGCTGATCTATCAAAGACTGCAAAACCATCTCAAGCGCTTCGGGCCAGTTATAGGTCGAAACGATGACAGACACCTTATGCACGTATTTCCCCTTTTCTACGTGTGAAATATCGTCCTGAAAATCTGTTTTCCAATCTTTCGACTAGAGAGTTTTTCTTGCTTATTGGTGGATCAACATGAAAGCTGAGAAGGACATGGTTAACCCGAAATCATTTTGGACGAAATAACCTATAAAACCTTAAGACATGGTTTTCATGTAAAAATTCCAAGAATGTTTAATGATGTCATGCGCTGAACCATATTTCGGTTGCCAGTCGAGCAGCACTTTTGCCTTCGCCGGATCTGCAACTAGTTTTGCGGGGTCACCTGGTCGGCGTGGCTCCAGAGACACTGGAAAGTTTCGACCTGTAATGCTTTGGCAAAGCTCTATAATTTCTTTTACCGAGTAACCTTTTCCGGTGCCGATATTTATAATTTCAAAAGTTGTATTTTTTCGGGAAGTGAGATTCTGAACTGCCTTTACATGGGCTTCTGCAAGATCATCCACATGGATATAGTCACGTATGCAGGTGCCATCAGGGGTGTCGTAGTCACTGCCAAATATTTTCATTTCGCTGCGTAATCCAGCGGCAGCTTGCAGCGCCAAAGGAATGAGGTGGGTTTCCGGATCATGTCTTTCACCTGCGCGCCCTGTTGGGTCGGCACCTGCTGCGTTGAAATAGCGAAGGGCAATTGCCTTAAAGCCATATATGGCGAAATAGTCAGCAAGCATGGTTTCGACCATTGCCTTGGAGCGCCCATAAGGGTTTTCAGGACGTACCGGCAGTCGTTCATCAAGCAGATCAAGGCCGGCATTGCCATAAACAGCAGCAGTAGAAGAGAAAACGATGTGCAGGCAATCATGACGGCGCATTGCATCAAGCAGGTTCACGGAGCCTGCAACGTTCACGTTATAAAACTTTGATGGTTCTTGCATTGAGAGGCCAGCTTCAATCAAGGCCGCCATGTGAATGACGGCGGTTGGCTGAAACTCACTGAATGTGCGGTCCAATTTCTCGCTGTCGCGAATGTCTGCCTGAATAAAGGGTATATCGGGTTCAATTGCATCGCGGTGGCCATTTGACAAATTGTCAAAGACAACAGGACAATAACCGCTTTCGCGGAGTTTGAGACAAATATGTGAGCCGATATATCCGGCCCCGCCTGTTACCAAAATATTCTGCATGAATGATTAAGTACTAAATTCCGTTAATGTGGCGGCAATGTCGTCGACAAATTGATTACAAAACCTTACGCCGCGCAAGCGAAGCAGTTCTTGGATTGATCAGTTCGCGGATCCAGTTGGCGGCTTCGATGACGACCGGGTCTTTTTGGCGGGCCGGGCGGATCAGAAGGCGGTACCACCAGTGCGAAATAAAATCGGGGAAATTCAGTGCGACCAGCTCACCGCGTTCAACATAGTTGCGCGCAACGACATCGGTGCTGGCAACGATGCCCTGTCCGGCGCGGGCGGCTTCCAGCGCCCAGATATGGTGGCTGAAGGTCCAGCAATCGCTGAGCGCGAAGCTGGCATCCTTGAACCATTGTTCGATTTGAGAAAACTGTTCGCTGTCGCTGTCGATTAGCAAAATGTCGCGCGGACTGAGCTGCCCGACATCAATTTTACAGGCATCAAGCCGGCGCTTTTCCAGCCATTCCGGGGCGGCAAAGGCAGTGTAAACTTCGGGCGTCAAAAGTTCAGTGATCCAGTTTTCCGGACCCGGTAGGTCTTTGGGGGCGATTTGCAGGGCCAGGTCAATCTCAAGCGGATCAAGGTCGTCATCAAATTCAATCTTGCGAAACTGGACCGGAATGTCTGAGGGCAGACGGCCGCGCAGATTATCAAGTTCATACAGCAAAACTGTCAGGGCCGGGGTCGCCAGCGCACCAATGCGGATGGCCTTGCCTTTGTCGGGGCCGACTTCGCCGGTGATATCGGCAATGCCGTCCAAGGCTTCGGTCAGGCGCGGCAATAAAAGTTCGGCCGATTTGGTTGGGCTGAGGCCACGGCCCTTGCGGGTAAACAACACCACGCCAAGGTTTTCTTCCAACTGACGGAGCTGATGGCTGATCGCACTTTGCGTGACATGCAATTCCTCAGCCGCCCCCTTCACACTTTGGTGGCGGGCGGTGGCTTCAAAGGCGACAAGTGCGCGGAGCGGTGGCAATTTGCGACGCATGGGGCATATCCGTCAGGGCTGATTTTTGCAGGGCTTTACTGTCTATCAGGATCGCTCGCGAAGTGGGGCAAAAAAATCTCAGCAATGGCTGAAAACTCCTCATTCGTATTTTGTGAAGTTTGCAGGCAGGATCATGGCCATAAGGGTTTCCGGCCTGCTTTGCAAAAGATGTCTCCTTGCGCCACCACGCAGCAGTCTCCCCGGGCTGCCGGAAACCCCCATTATCATTTTCATTCAGGAACGATCATGACCGAGACGCTGATGCGCCTTAGCGGAAATGTCCGCGGTGTTTTGTGGATGACTGCGGCCATGGCATCGGGCGTTTGTGTCGATGTCTGTGCCAAGTTGGTATCGCATGATGTGCCGACGGCACAGATCCTTGCGATGCGGGCACTTACCACGGTTCCGGTTTTTCTGATCATTGTGATGTTCCGCGGCACCCGTTTGGTGCGGACCAAGCGGCCCATGGCGCATGTTGCGCGTGGGCTGTTGTGGTATGGATCGTTGTTCTTCGTGTTCTTTGCCCTGCGTCAAATGAGCATCGCCGAGGTCAATGCCTATTTGTTTATCGAAGCGCTTCTGACCGTGCTGCTGGCGGTGGTGATTTTGGGCGAAAAGCTGACGGCGCGTAAACTGATCGCCACCCTACTTGGACTGGTCGGAGTGTGGGTGATGTGTGCACCGCGTATGGACGGCTTTGGCGTGCCACTTGGCGTGGGCGCGGCGTTGATCGGGGCGTTTTGTTTTTCCGCCCAGACCTTGTTTGCCAAGGTGCTGACTCGCACGGAAACCAATTTTTCAATGCTGTTCTGGCCGCAAATCATTGCGGTGATGATCTGGGTACCGATTGCCATCATCACCTGGCATCCGGCGTCTTTGGCCGATTGGCTGTATTCATCGGGTGCCGGGTTCTTTGCCATGATGACCAATTACATGGTGTTGCGTGCGGTGCGTGTGGCCGATGCCAGCGTGGTGTCGCCCGCAGCCTATACCGCATTGCCGTTTTCGGTGGCCATGGATTTGATCTTTTTTGACATGCTGCCGATGCCGGTCATTTTCATCGGAGCGGGGATTGTCGTGCTGGCGGTGATGTTGCTTGATTACAAGGGCGGGGCCACACCGGTTGACGTTGATGAGGCTGCCAGTATCGGGGAGGATGATCCATCCCCGAAACCGGTTAGTGTCAAAACCTAAGGCTTATTACCTGCCATGTCGTGATGAGCGTGTGAATCATCGGGGGCCTGTTCGCGCGGGGTCATGCCGTAATCGCGGATCACACCCGCCACCCGAAGGCGGTAATCGGCAAAGACACGGTTGCGGCCCTCATCCTGGGCCGCACGATGTTCGGCAACATTGCGCCATGCCTTGACTGCATCCTCATCACGCCAGAACGACAGGGATAAAACTTTGCCCGGTGTGGTGAGCGAACTGAACCGTTCGATCGAAATAAAGCCGTCCATGCTTTCAAGTATGGGCAGAAGATCGCCAGCGATGGCGAGATATTCGTCGTAATGTGCTTGGTGAGGAGTCACTTCAAAGATAACGGCGATCATGGATTTATCTTCTCTTTGTGCGGGCCAGCATGGGGTGTCGAGGCAATTTTCAAAAACTGGCGTTCTTCGCGTAGGATGAATTTTTCACGCTGGGAAAATTCGTAGTTCTCGCGGCCCAGCGGATCGTCCTTCAGACGCGTGCGATAGGCTTCATACGATGCCAGATCGGGCAAATGATAGATACCATAGGCGGTCGAAACCGATCCTTCATGTGGTGCGAAATAGCCAACAAGGTCTGCCCCACATCGCGGGATAGCCTGCCCCCAATTGCGGGCATATTCGATGAAGGCATCCTTTTTATACGGGTCAATTTCATAGCGGATAAAGCAGGTGATCATTTTCAAGCTCCTTGGATAGGGGGGTGTTACGATTTTAGGGAAGGTGATGCCTGTGATCGCAGAAATGTGCGCGGCACATTGATGATCGCGACGCCGGCAAGCGCGCAGAGGATACCGGCAACAGCCAGTGGGTTTATGGTTTCACCAAGTAATAGAGCGCCAAGCAAAACGCCGATCCCGGCGCGCAGATAGCTTTGACTGGCAACCCCGATCGAGCCGAGTGTGCGCAACAGCCGGAAATAGATCAGCAAGGCAAGTGCCGTGCAAAAAACCGATAGAGCCAGTGTTGCAAGAATGGCGTGTGTTGACGGGGTCAATGTCCAGGGACGGTCCAGTATCAGACTTGCCGGGATCAAAAAGATGCTGGCCCAGATCATCGTCGCAGCCGCGGTGACAGTGGCGGGAAGAGCGTGGAAGCGTTTGCCATAGATCGCGGCTCCGGCATAAAGGATTGCACCTGTTAGAATGGCGAGCTGACCTCCGACTTGTTGTCCAAGACCCGTCATGACACCGGGACCGACAATCAGAATGACACCCGCGAGGCCAAGACATGCGCCGACGAGACCGAGCCGATCAAGCCGAGTTGGCCGTTCATAGCGTGCAAGACAGGCCGTGATCAGAAAGACAAAAACCGGAGATGTCGAGTTCAACACGCTTGCAAGACCACTTTCGACATGTTGCTGGCCCCAGGCAAGAATGGTCCAGGCACCGAGGCTGTTGAAAATTGACTGGATCAACAGCATGCCAAGAACCTTGCCGTTTCGCGGGAAATGTTGGTTGCGCCACAACATGACGGCAAAAAGAAAGAGCGATGCGACGCCAACCCTGATCGCAATCAGGGTGATTGGCGGGATGTCGGTTACTGCAATTTTGATGAACAGATATGACGACCCCCAAAGCAGGGCGAGGACAGCCAGCAAACCGATTTCAAGTGGCAGGGATGGTTTTGACGGCGTCATGTGGTTCTCCGGACTGGATACAATTCAGAACAGATAACCGATTGTTTGCAGTCAATGCTTCGACTAGCATCGAACTATGAAAGAAGGACCCGATATTGCCCGCGTGGCCGCATTGCTTGGCGATCCGGCACGCGCAAATATGCTGACAGCCTTAATGGGCGGCAAAGCATTAACCGCAACCGAATTGGCGCAGGAAGCCGGGGTGACGCCGCAAACCGCAAGTTCGCATCTGGCAAAACTTGAAGCCGGACAGATTGTGATCCCGCGCAAGCAGGGGCGGCATCGTTATTTCACGCTGTCTGGTCCCGATATTGTCGAGGCGCTTGAAGTTATGATGGGGATTGCCAATCGGGTCGGGCATAACCGGGTGCGCACCGGCCCCAAAGACCCTGAACTACGCCATGCCAGAGTATGTTACGACCATTTGGCAGGCGACATGGGTGTGGCGCTGTTTGACGGTCTGTCAAAACGCAAGCTGATCAAAACCGATTTGAATGGAGTGGCTCTGACCGATGCCGGGGTGGATTTTGCCAACGGGTTTGGCATTGATCTGGATGGCCTGCGCCAGAACCGTCGTCCGCTGTGTCGAGAATGTCTTGACTGGAGTGCCCGGCAATCGCATCTGGCTGGGTCGTTCGGGGCGGCGTTGCTGGATCGGTTTTATGATTTGGGTTGGGCTCGGCGTATGAGCGAGTCGCGGATTGTTCGGTTCAGTGCCGAAGGGGAGCAAAAATTTCGCGAACTGGTCGGAGACTAAAGGTCAGCTTTTTAAAAGCGCATCGACAAAAGCGGGAACCAGTTCCGTTGCCGGGCCATAGGTGCTGTGGTCAAACAGGGTGGCACCCGTGCTGGGTTCAAGGTTGAGCTCAACCGTTTCGGCCCCGGCTTCTTCATGGGCAACCTGAACAAATCCGGCCGCCGGATAGACATTGCCCGATGTGCCAATCGACATAAACAGTCCGCAATCACCCAAGGCGGCATAGATACGGTCCATTTCAAGCGGCATTTCGCCAAACCAGACAACATGGGGGCGCAATCCACCAGCCTTGCCACACGACGGGCAGGCGGTTTCCTTGGCGAGGTCGTCTGCCCATGCGGTCAGAAGATCACAGTGATTACAGCGGATTTTAAGCAGTTCGCCGTGCATATGGATCAGGTTTTTTGATCCGGCCCGGCCATGCAGATCATCAATGTTCTGGGTCACCAGCAAAACATCACCGGGCCATTCAATTTCAAGCCGGGCAAGCGCATGATGGGCGGCGTTGGGCTGGATATTTGAATCCAGAAGGGCTGTGCGCCGGTCATTGTAAAAATGATGGACCAGATCGGGATTGGCCATGAAGGCGTCGGGGGTGGCGACGTCTGAAATATCATATTTTGCCCAGATACCATCGGGATCGCGGAATGTGTGCAACCCGCTTTCCTTGGAAATGCCAGCCCCGGTCAGAATGACAATCGGGGCGGCCTCATCGCGCAGGATGTCAATCAGGTCGGGACGAAGTGGCATGGGGAGGTGTCCTGTCGGGTTGGCAATCAATGTTTTTCGCGGGCGTGGCGACTGTAGAGGGATTCAGAGTAACCGTCTTGAGAGAGTACGTCATTCCCGCGAAAGGCGGGAATCTCTGTGCGTCTGGACTCAAAACGGCCCCGCCAAGTCTGTCTGGCAGGGCCGTTGATAAACCCGATCCGCTAAAACCGGTTTATTTTGGTGCTGTCGTGCTTAGGCCGAGGTGTCGACATTCCCGCCCGGGGTGTCGTCCTTGGGCGCTTGCTCAGCAGCCGGGTTTTTGGTGACACCGACCATGGCCGGGCGCAACAAGCGGCCTTTGAGCATATAACCGGCCTGCATGACCTGTGCGACATGCCCGTCCGGATAGTCCGGGTTCGGCATTTCAAACACGGCCTGATGCTTGTTGGGATCAAGTTTTTCGCCAAGCGGCTCAAGCTTTTCAACGCCGTTCTTTTCAAGCGCCTTAAGAAGCGTCTGTTCGGTCATTTCAACGCCTTCAAACAGCGTTTTCATCGCCGGATCGGCATTGGAGGTGTCGCCAGCAGCATCAAGGGCGCGGCGCAGGTTATCCCCAACGTCAAGAAGCTCACGGGCAAATTTGGTAATTGCGTAGTTGCCAGCGTCCTCGACATCCTTTTTGGCGCGGCGGCGGGTGTTTTCCACCTCGGCGGCCTGGCGCAACAGGCGGTCTTTCAGTTCGGCAACTTCGGCTTCAAGGGCGGTGATCGGATCTTCGATCACGACATCTTCGTGCTCAGCCGCGTTCGCCTCTGCTGCGATATCTTCGGCTGCGGCTTGCTCTGCATTTACATCGTGCAGATCGTCCGGGGTGTTTTTTGCGGTTTCCGACATGGCTAACCTATGTACTTTCACGTTAGTGCGGCCTGACACGCAGCGCCGCGATTTATCCAATCAGTCGACCGACCAGTTTGGCGGTGTAATCGACCAGCGGAATGATCCGGGCATAATTGATCCGGGTTGGTCCGACAACCCCGATTGCGCCCACAATGCTGCCTTCGGCGTTTTGATAGGGCGAAATCACCATCGAAAGGCCCGATCCACCGAATAATTTGTTCTCTGACCCGATGAAAATCTGAACACCCTGAGCGTCCGTCGTCACATCGAGCAGTTCGATCATCTGATCGCGGGCCTCAAGCACGTTAAACAGGCGGCGTACGGATTCAAGCTGTTCAATCGTATCGATATTTTCCAACAGCTGGGATTGGCCCTTAACAATCAGGGACGATCCCTTGATCCCGCCGGCCCATGTTGCAAGGCCTGCATCAATCAATCCGGCTGAAAGGTCGTCAAGCTCCTGGCGCAACTGATCGCGTTCCTCGGTGATCAGCAGGCGCGCATCGTCAAGAGTCTTTCCAGCCAACCGGCTATTTAGATAATTCGCGGCTTCTGTCAATGCCGAACCGGGCAAATCTGTTGGAACATCAAGGATTCGATTTTCAACGTTGCCGTTCTGCGACACCAGTACAGCAAGAACCTTGCCCGGCGAAAGTCCAACAAATTCAATCTGTTTGAGCCGTAAGCCATCCGTTTTTGGCGCCACGACAAGCCCGGCACAGCGCGACAGCCCCGATAACATCGTAGTGGCCTCGCCCAACATCTGATCGAGCGAATAACCGGCCTGTTCGCAATTTTTGGTCAGTTGATCGCGTTCGGCATTGGGAAGGTCACCGACCTCCATCAAGGCATTTACAAACAGACGCAGGCCCTTTTCACTGGGCAACCGTCCGGCCGAGACATGCGGGGCCACCAGCAATCCCATGTCTTCAAGGTCGGACATGACATTGCGAATGGTCGCCGCCGACAGGTTTTCAGACATCCGTCGCGCAATCGACCGCGACCCGATGGGTTCGCCAGTTGCGACGTAGGCATCAACGATCTGGCGGAACACTTCGCGCGTTCGCACGTTCATATCGCCAAGTAGGGTGTCGTCGAAATGCGCCATTTTCTGTGTGTGACCATAGTTTGCGCAAGATTGCGTCAAAAGGTGATACGAATTTAGTCAGCCCAAGTCCAACCGTCAATCGCACCGGATTTGCAGTGAGAAGAGCAAGGGTACCATCAATCAAGTACTTAGTTTCAAAACCTGTCAAAGCGCAATGCGAATCGCGCCAAATATCAGGGGGAAACTGCTGGACCTTTGGCGGGTGTCATCTTACTTTGGGCGAAATTTCAGATTATTCGCATTGGCCGCAAAGGCCAGTGCCATACAGACAAACAAGAGGTTCTCCCCCATGCGCCCATCCGGCCGTACCCAAGATCAGCTTCGCGACGTTTCGATTGAAACCGGCATTTCTAAATATGCCGAAGGGTCATGCATGATCAAATTTGGCGATACCCATGTCATTTGTACGGCAACGGTCGAGGATAAGGTGCCGGGCTGGATGCGCAATTCCGGCAAGGGCTGGATCACCGCAGAATACGGTATGCTGCCACGTGCGACGGACTCGCGCATGAACCGCGAAGCCGCGCGCGGTGGTCAGTCGGGCCGGACTCAGGAAATCCAACGTTTGATCGGGCGTTCGATCCGGGCCGTGACCGATATGAAGGCCATGGGCGAAATGCAGATGCGCCTTGATTGTGACGTCATTCAGGCCGATGGCGGCACGCGCACCGCATCGGTCACCGGGGCGTATGTTGCTGCCCATCTGGCGTTTCAGGGCGTGCGTCGCCTTGGCCTGATCAAGGAAATCCCGCTGACCCAGCCGGTCGCCGCCATTTCATGCGGCATTTATAACGGCAACGCGGTTCTTGACCTTGATTACGCCGAAGACAGCAATGCCGGGGCCGATGCCAACTTTGTTCTGGCCGGAAATGGTGGCATTGTTGAGGTGCAGGCAACAGCAGAAGACGTGCCGTTTGATCGTGCAGCGTACGATCAGATGTTTGCGCTGGCGGAACAAGGCTGCAAGGAATTGTTTGCCAAACAACGCGAAGCGCTCGGCCTTTAAGGTCGCTGATCTTCGTCCCATGCTGGCCTGCAAATGGCGGGTCGCTGCGCTTCCGATGCTCACGTACTTAAGTACGTTGCGCGTCGGTTCTCGCGACCAACCATTTTCGGCTCAGCATGAAACGAATCTCAACAACCTTATTTTGCTCTAACCCCATTTTGAAAATCGCTTTCAGGCAAGAACATGGCCCGTCGCTTTACGGAAAAAAAACTGGTTATCGCCAGTCACAACAAAGGCAAAATCAAGGAAATCGGTGACCTTCTCGCGCCCTTTGGGATTGAAGTGTTTTCGGCCGGTGACCTTGATCTTCCCGAACCCGAAGAAACCGAAAAGACCTTTATTGGCAATGCGCAGCTAAAATCAACTGCGGCGGCCACTGCGGCCAACCTGCCGGCATTGGCCGATGACAGCGGGCTTGCGGTGTCGGCCCTTGATGGCGCACCGGGCATTTATTCGGCGCGCTGGGCCGGGCCGGATAAGGATTTTGATATGGCGATGGAAAAGGTCCAGAACGGAATCGGCAGCCATCCGGATCGCCGGGCATCGTTTATCTGTGCGCTGTCACTGGCGTGGCCTGATGGGCATGTTGAGAATTTCGAAGGGCGGCTTGAGGGTGACATCGTTTGGCCCAAACGCGGTCGTCATGGATTTGGCTATGACCCGATTTTCCAGCCCAAGGGGTATGATCAAACCTTTGGCGAAATAGAGCCAGCCATAAAGCATGAAATGAGCCACCGGGCCGATGCGTTCGCGCAATTGGTTGCGGCCTGCTTTAAATAAGCTTCTGGGCATATTATCGCCCTGCATTGAACATATGCACGCATCGCTGATGTCATGATCGGCGGTGCGTGTTAGTTTATCGGCCAACATTCCCGTATTTGAAAAGAATTTCGCGTGTCCGCAACCTCCGCTGAAACCGTGCCGTTTGGCATTTATATCCACTGGCCGTTTTGCCTGTCGAAATGCCCCTATTGCGATTTCAACAGCCATGTCGCCAACAGTGTTGATCATGTGCGCTGGCGTAAGGCATTGCGGGCAGAGCTGGCGGCGGGTGCCGCCCGCCATCCGGGGCGCACAGTGGGATCGGTGTTTTTTGGGGGTGGCACGCCGTCGCTGATGGATCCGGAAACCGCGGGTGCTTTGATTGATGACATCAAGACGTTCTGGAACGTGACCGATGATATTGAAATCACGCTGGAAGCCAATCCGGGGACGGTTGAAATTGACCGGTTTTCCGCCTTTGCCGCCAATGGCATTAACCGGGTATCGATTGGTATTCAGGCCCTTAATGATCGTGATTTGAAGTTTCTGGGCCGTTTGCACAGTGCAGAGGAAGCCATGCGTGCGCTTGATGTTGCGACATCAGTATTTGACCGGTTTTCGTTTGATCTGATTTATGCCCGTCCGGAACATGACCCGAAGGCGTGGCGGAAGGAACTCCGCGAGGGACTTGCCATCGCCAATGGGCATATTTCGCTCTATCAGTTGACGATTGAGCCGGGCACTCAGTTCTATACCCTGCATCAGCGCGGTGAGTTGGTCGTCCCCGACGAAGACCTTGCGACCGAGCTTTATGAGATCACGCAAGAAGAAACGCAGGCGGCCGGTTATGGCTGTTATGAGGTGTCTAACCATGCCAAGCCGGGGCAGGAAAGCAGGCATAATCTGGTGTATTGGCGCTATGGCGATTATCTTGGTATCGGTCCCGGCGCGCATGGCCGCGAAGCGATCATTCAGCCAGATGGCAGCACAGTCCCGACGGCGGTCCGCCGCCACCGGGCGCCCGATATCTGGCTGGACCGCGTGGAAAAGGCCGGGAACGGCACACAGGAAGAAACCGTGCTTGAGGCCGATGAACGCCTGCTTGAAATGGTGATGATGGGCTTGCGGCTTAATGAAACCATTCCAACAGCCCGGTTTGAGAGGATTATTGGCAAAGGCCCGCGCGATGTTCTGGATAACGCGCGGCTTGAAACCCTGATCGGATCGGGGGATTTGATCTGTGATTCGGCCGGGCTTCGCACCACCGATCAGGGCAGGAACCGTTTGAACGGTGTATTGGGCTACTTATTCGACCCTGTAGCGTGATGTAAGCAACGGCATTAAAATGCCAGAAACACCTTGAAAACCGTGATGTTTCCGATATGGAACAGGCATCAGCCGAGTGCCAGCGAAACTTGCGGGGTTTAGTTTCATCAAACCATCAAAAAGGTGGTTGACACTTCAAGCTGACCGCGTATATTCCGCCCCGTTCCAGCGCATAGCGTCGGAACAAAACCACAAGCCCCTATGCCCAGGTGGCGGAATTGGTAGACGCGCTGGCTTCAGGTGCCAGTGGCCGCAAGGTCGTGGAAGTTCGAGTCTTCTCCTGGGCACCATACCCCAGCACATTGATGATGTGCTGGGGTATTGTCGTTTTGGGGCGGAATTTACGGTTTTTGTCTTTCGGTGGCGTTCGTTAGTGGGTACAAGCGGAAATCACCTCAAACAAAGAGCCCCGGACCATGCATCCTGACGTCAGTTTCGTTCTGCCGGTTTATAACAAGGCTGCTGCCCTTCCGTATTTCTTTGCGTCGCTTCTGGCACAACGTGGTGATGTTTCTTTTGAAGTGGTGTTTGTCGACGATGTGTCGAGCGACAATTCACTGGAAATCCTGAACGGATTTGCCGCGAAGCATGACTTTGTGCGTGTGATTACCAATAGGGTTAATGCGGGGCCGTCCATCCGTTTGAACCAAGGGGTTAAAGTGGCAAAGGGTACATACCTTGCCTTGTTTGATTGTGACGAAGTTCTTGCCCCGGATGCCGTTCAAAGCATGCTGTCGTTGGCCAGAGTGCATGATGCTGACATGGTGCATGGGCGCGGACAAAAGACCGAGGTGCCGATTGCTGAGGTCAGTGTCGATCCCATCGGCCAAGATTTTGGCTTTAAAATCCATGATGACCCGTTGGAACGTGTTCTTGGTCGCGGCATGGTGCGGATGACCTGGCTTGTGACGAAAGAATTGTTTGAAAAATCCGGGGGCTGTGACGAAGCGGTTTTTGTGCAAGATGAGTCTCTTGCGCTGCGTTTGGCGGCACAGGCACGGCGCATTGTCGATGCGGATATGATCATTACGATGGCCCCGGATATGGGGAGCCACATTTCGCAAAATACGTTGCAACTCAACCATGACCGGTTTCTGGTCTATCTGCACTTTTTGCAAGCACACCCGGACTTGCCCCGTGATGTCCGTTTGAAACTGTATCGGAAATGTGTGTCGGCGATTAAAAAGGCCCGCAGAGATGGTGCTCCCTTTCCGGCAATACCCGTTTTAGGGCGATATGTGTTGAGCAAACTTGGTCTTGTTGACCCGGACCCCAAATCACTGATGCCCTATCAGAATATTTTTCGCCAATTGGCAAATATCCGTCGTATCGAAGATAGATGAGTTGTTAACCAAATGAATTCGCTTGAGAAAAAGCTGCATCTTGCGGCCAGTGTTTTTCTGATCTGCCTGCCCATCTTTCTGTTGTTTACGCGCGCGGTGGCCGATATCTCGGTCGTGTTGATCGCGGTGCTCTTTTTGGTGCAGTCGGCGGTTTCAAAAAACTGGTCCTGGGTACGTGAAAAAGACATTTTGATCCTTCTGGTGATCTTTGTCCTGATGAACGTCTTCGTCTCCCCGTTTGCCGAGCATGTCGGCAAGAGTTTTGGGCGTTCGCTGAGTTGGTTGAGGTTTGTGATCTTTTATGCGGCGGTCACCCGTTGGGTTTTGACCGACGAACGTACGATCCACCGGTTTGCCATTGTGCTGTTATGTACTTTGGGCGTGGCTGCTTTGGATGCGATTTATCAGTTCTTCTCGGGATGGTCTTTGTTATCAGGGCAGCCTATGACAGGGCGTTTGACCGGTCCATTGGATCGACCGAATATCGGTATGTATCTTTCCAAGCTTGGACTTACGGCGTTGGCAATGACGTTCCTGCTTTATGCAGGAAAAATGTCAAAAAAGCCTTTTATCGTCGGATGTTGCCTGTCGCCGGTTTTGTTGACCGTAGTGTTTCTAAGTGGGGAACGTGCAGCCAGTGTGCTGACGCTGCTTGCGATTATCCTGATTCTTTTCAGCCTGTTTTTGACGGGAGGGGGGGCGCGCAAAATATCTGTGGGATTGGGTGTGCTTGCTAGCATTGTACTGGCCATTTTGCTGGCAACCAGTGATCGAATTTGGGGACGGGTCGAGGCATTAGCCCGTGTTGTTTCCGATTATACCGATTCGATCTATGGTCAACTTGTGATGATGGGCTTGCGGTTTTTCGGCGACCATCCGCTGACCGGGGCGGGCATGGGGAACTATCCTCTGGTGTGCGAGGATTATACGGCACTGGGATTAACCAACGTGCCGTGCCATCCGCATCCGCATAATTTTTACGTCGAATGGCTGTCCGATACCGGGTTGATCGGGACCATTCCATTTACGATTTTCATGGCGATGCTGTATTGGATGGGGATTAAGGTTCTGTTTGGGCCGCGCGAAACCCGATTGCTTGGTGGGCTTTATCTGGGCGTTCTTGTGATGTCCCTGTTCCCGTTTTCCGTCACGCAAAGCCTGTTTTCAAACTGGCCGGCCATGCTGGCCTGGACTTCCATCGCCAGTGCGGTTGCCGCCCTTCGGTTCGCAACCCGCAAAGCCGTTTAATTAAAAAGCCCTGTTTTCCACTCGAAGACAGGGCTTTTTGCGTCGCGACGCGCAGTTTGCTGTGTTAAGAACAGGCAAATCATGACATTTGGAGCACCGCGATGACCAATTTCCTCCATCTCGGAGATCTGCCCGATGACCTTGACCTTGGTAAGGTTGTGGCAATCGACAGTGAGACCATGGGCCTTAATCCGCACCGCGACCGTTTGTGTGTCGTGCAATTGTCCAGCGGCGATGGCGATGCCCATCTGGTCAAGTTTGATGGGGAAGATTACAGCGCGCCGAACCTGAAGAAATTGCTGGCTGATCCGAGCGTTCTCAAGCTCTTTCACTTCGGGCGTTTCGACATTGCGGTGATGGACAAATATCTTGGTGTGCGCTGTGCGCCGGTTTATTGCACCAAAATCGCCTCCAAGCTGATCCGGACCTATACTGATCGTCATGGTCTGAAAGACCTGTTGCGCGAACTGGTCGGGGTTGAAATTTCCAAGCAGCAGCAAAGTTCTGATTGGGGTTCGCCTGAGCTCTCCAAGGATCAGATCGATTATGCGGCGTCGGACGTTTTGTATTTGCACAAGGCGAAAGAAGAGCTGGATCGGCGTTTAGCACGCGAAGGACGCACCGAACTGGCGCAGGCCTGTTTTGACTTCCTGCCAACGCGCGCAACGCTGGATCTTTCGGGCTGGGACGAAACTGATATCTTTGCCCACTAGTTTTCTGACCGCCTGCCGATATTTGCATATCGGTTAACCGCCTGTGAATGTCGGATGTGCTAGGCAATTGACCCCCACACCGGGCAGGTTCATAGTTTTGGCAAAATGGCCGTGCATGTTGGTCAATACGCCTGACGTTCCGGGCGGGAAACGCAAACAAGAAACAGATGACAGTGACCCCAGAAGCCAAACAAAACGCCCCACAAAATGTCGGACATACCCCTGCACCTGCTTCCAGTGCCGATCTCGCTGTGGCGCGCCGGGTGCTTGAGATCGAAGCAACTGCCCTACACGAACTGGCCGAATCGCTTGATGGTGCATTCTGTGCGGCGATTGACCTGATTGAGGGGCTTAAAGGTCGCCTTGTGATTACCGGCATGGGGAAAAGCGGTCATATCGCCAAGAAAATCGCTGCGACCTTTGCCTCGACAGGCACGCCATCGTTTTTTGTCCATCCGGCCGAAGCCAGCCACGGTGATCTTGGCATGATCGGCAAGGATGACGGGGTTTTGGCCCTGTCCAATTCCGGTGAAACCCCGGAGCTTTCCGATATTATCGCCTTTACGCGTCGGTTTAATGTGCCGCTGATTGGCATGACGCGCAAACCGCACAGCTCGCTTGCGATGCAAAGCGACTGCCCGCTGGTGTTGCCCGCAAGCCCGGAAGCCTGTCCGAACAAGCAGGCGCCGACGACCTCAACCACCGCCATGCTGGCCTGTGCCGATGCGCTGGCGGTGACCTTGATGGAGCGTCGTGGCTTTTCCGCCGAAGATTTCCGAACCTTCCATCCCGGCGGCAAGCTGGGGCAGCGGTTGCTGCACGTTCGTGATGTCATGCATCCAGCCGACAGCCTGCCATTGATTGCCAAGGATGCCCTGATGTCCGAGGCGCTTGTGACCATGACCAGCCATTCGTTTGGCTGTGTCGGGGTGCTGGGGGATCGCGGTGAGCTGATCGGGATTGTGACAGATGGCGATTTGCGCCGTCACATGGCCGATAACATTGTGGCGATGAAGGTGATGGATGTGATGACGGCAGGGCCGAAGGTGACCAGTGAAATGGCGCTTGCGGTCGAGGCGCTTGCCATCATGAATGATCGCAGCATTACGGCCTTGTTCGTGCTTGATGAGGCCGGTGTTCCTGCCGGACTTGTGCATATCCATGATCTGCTGCGTGCGGGGGTTGCCTGAGTATGGCTGAGGATCGGGCGCAAAAGGCTGAGAAAGCGGCGCGTGACGCACGCAGCCGTGACCGGCTTCCGTCCGGGCGGCGCGATGTACGGATCAATCCGTTTCGCCGGATCATTGTGACGTCGCTTAAACTCGTTTTGCCATTGATCGCGCTTACCCTGATGGCGTTGGTGGTGTTATGGCCGCAGATCGAACAGGTTCAGGACAGTGGGTTTCGTCTTGGCTTTTCCACATCTCCTGAGGATTTGATGGAAAATGTTGCCATGTCCAACCCGCGCTTTTTCGGTGTGGATGGCAATCGGCAGCCTTTTACCGTCACCGCACAGGAAGCCATCGAAAACCAGGCCGATGATGGTCACGATGATCATGTTTACCTTGATACCCCACAGGCCGATATCACGCTTGAAGACGGTTCGTGGATTGCGCTGACGGCCAATGAAGGGTTCTATACCGAAACCGATGGTGTGCTTGATCTGGTTGGGGCGGTGAATATGTACCACGATAACGGGTTTGAAATTCACACCCAAAAAGCTGAAATCGAAATGAACGCTGGCAATGCCAGCGGATCGGTTCCGGTCGATGGGCAAGGGCCGTTTGGCACGATCAAATCGGATTCCGGGTTTGAACTGGAAGACAAAGGGGCGGTCATCCGCTTTTTGGGGAACGCCAAAATGGTGATTTTCGATAGTGCATTGAAAGGGAAGTCATGATCGCAACGGCGCGTTTGGCCCGCACACAGGCAGCCGCAGGGCGTTTATTGGCGACTGCCCTTTTGGTCGGAAGCATTATGGGTACAAGCACCCTGATGCAGGCGACTGTGATGAAACAGGCACATGCCAATCCGCTTGGGCTGGCACAGAACGGCAGTGGCGGGCTTGAGGTCGAGTCTGATAACGGCATTGAATGGCGCCGCAATGAGCAAATCCTGATTGCGCGCGGCAATGCGGTGGCCAAACGCGGAACATCGCGGGTCGATGCCGATGAATTGCAGGCCTTGTATCGGGATCGCGATGGCAACAGCGAGATTTACCGCATCATTGCGACCGGCAACGTCAGATTGTCATCTGATACCGATGTCGCGACCGGCGATAAGGCGGTTTACGATATTGATCAGGCGGTTGTGGTATTGACCGGTGAAAACCTGAAATATCAAACCCCGAAAGAAACCCTGACGGCGGAAGAAAGTCTGGAATATTGGGAAACCGACCGGATTGCGGTGGCCCGTGGCAATGCGGTTGCGGTTGCCGAAGATCGGACATTGCGCGGCGATACATTGACCGCACGGTTCGAGCCGGGCAAAGGCGGGACCAACGAATTGCGCCGCATCGACGGCGACGGCAATGTAACAATCCGCACACCAACCGACTTTGTCATTGGTGATCAAGGGGTTTATGATGCTAAAACAGGTATCGCTACTTTGATCGGATCGGTTAAGATTACGCGTGGCGAGAACCAGTTGAACGGGGATCGCGCGGTTGTTGACCTGAATACCGGCATCAGCCGCCTGACGACCAATGGCACAGGTGGCAGCAAAAACCGTGTCCGGGGCCTTCTGATCCCAGAAAAAGACGAAAAAGACGGCCCGGCAGACGCCGGGACAGGAAATTGAGGAAAGGTCGGTAATTTGTTCTGGTCGCGCAAAGGCGTAAAATCCGACACAGCAAACGGGCAGGCTACATCTTCTGTGGACGGCGGGCCGCGTCTGGTAACCGCGAACAAGGGGCTGGTGGCGCATAATCTTGGCAAAAGCTTCAAGAAGCGCCCGGTTCTCAAAGACGTATCGATGTCTGTGCAGCGTGGGGAGGCGGTTGGTCTTTTGGGGCCGAACGGTGCGGGAAAGACGACCAGTTTCTATATCATTACCGGGCTGATTGCCTCTGATCGCGGATCTATTTCGCTTGACGGTCGCGACATTACATCGATGCCGATGTATCAGCGCGCGCGCCTTGGCATTGGCTATTTGCCACAGGAAGCATCGATTTTCCGCGGCATGACGGTCGAACAAAATATCATGGCCGTGCTTGAGGTGGTCGAAGATGACCGCATCAAACGCGAACAGAACCTTGAAGACCTTTTGGCGGAATTTGCCATCGAGCATTTGCGCCGTACACCGGCACTGGCATTGTCGGGTGGGGAACGCCGCCGTTGCGAGATTGCACGTGCGCTTGCGGCCCATCCGAACTTTGTTCTTCTGGACGAACCGCTGGCCGGGATTGACCCGATTGCCGTGGGGGATATTCGCGATCTTGTACGTCATCTGAAAGATCGTGGCATTGGGGTCTTGATTACCGACCACAATGTGCGCGAGACTCTCGACATTATTGACCGGGCATATATCTTGCATGATGGCCGGGTTTTGATGGAAGGTGGTCCCGATGAAATCGTTAGAAATGACGATGTTCGCAGGGTTTATCTGGGCGATCGTTTTAGCCTGTGACCATTTCTTGGGGGGAATCGGATTGACACGGGGTAGTGCATAAATGGCCCTGAAGGCGCGGCTTGATCTTCGCCAGTCCCAGTCTCTTGTCATGACGCCGCAATTGCAGCAGGCGATTAAGCTGTTGCAATTCAACAATATTGAACTTTCCAATTTCATTGACAGTGAGCTGCTTGAGAATCCGCTGCTGGAACGCGCGGACCCGGGGCAGACGTATGCCGAATCGGGCGATAGCGCGGTCGGCAATGGCGACGACGGGATTGATCAACGCACCAGCGATAATTTCACCGACCGCGACGACCAGTTCGGTACCGACCGCCTGACTGCCAGTGAAACCATGGGGGCGGGCGACAGTCCGCTCGATGTGGCCAGCGACGCGCTGTATGACGGCGAAGGCGAGATTTCCCAAAATGGCGCGCCTGTTTCGGGCAGCCATGACTATTCCGCCCCCTATAGCGGCGGTGCGGGCGGTGGCAGCGGTTCAGGTGGGGGCAGTGGTGATGAACTTCCCAGCCTTGAACAAACCCTTGCCGATGAAGCAACGCTTCGTCAGTCGCTTGATGATCAGCTCAACATTGCATTTGCCGATGCAAGGTCACGCATGATCGGCAGTTATCTGATCGATATGCTTGATGATAATGGCTATCTCAGTGGGGAACTTGACGAGGTGTCATCCTCGCTTGAGTGCGGCCTTTCGGATGTGAAGCATGTTCTGTCGGTGATGCAGGGATTTGACCCGGTTGGAATTTTTGCCCGCGGTCTGGCCGAATGTCTTGAGCTGCAATTGCGCGATCTAAACCGGTTTGATCCGGCAATGGCGGCCCTTCTGGCCAATCTTGAATTGCTGGCGAAACGCGAATTTGACCGGTTGCGCCGGATTTGCGGTGTCGATGCCGATGATCTGCATGACATGATCGACGAGATCAAAACGCTCGATCCGCGCCCCGGCCGCACGGCCGATGGCGAGGTGGCTACACCGGTGATCCCCGATGTTTTGATGCGCGCTGCGGGCAATGGCAACTGGCATCTTGAGCTAAATACTGATGCCTTGCCGCGGGTTTTGGTCAATGAGGAATATGTCGCGGAAATCGGGTCTGGTTTGCGTGACCGCGAAGAACGCGGCTTTATGAGTGAAAAGTTGCAGACTGCCAACTGGTTGGTGAAGGCCTTGCATCAGCGCGCGACCACCATCATGAAGGTGTCCACCGAAATTGTCCGCCAGCAGGACGGGTTCTTTAGCCACGGGGTGTCGCATTTGCGCCCGCTGATCCTGCGTGACATTGCCGAGGCCATTGGCATGCATGAAAGTACGGTATCGCGGGTGACCAATGGCAAGTTTATGTCGACCCCGCGCGGGATGTTTGAACTGAAATATTTCTTCACCACGGCGATTTCATCATCGGTCGGCGGAGATTCATATTCGTCGGAATCTGTGCGTCACCGGATCAAGTCATTGATCGATATGGAAGATCCGAAAAAGATTTTGTCAGACGACAAACTGGTCGAACTTCTGCAAAAGGAAGGGATCGACATTGCACGCCGAACAGTGGCAAAATACCGCGAAGCGATGCGCATTGCGTCTTCTGTTCAGCGGCGTCGCGAAAAAAAATCACGTGCTTCCTAGCACTTTTTTACCAGAAAAATGCGCCATAAGGTGCTGTAATTTAAGGTAGAATACCCATATCTTGACTTGGCTATTACGAGGGAATATGGTGCGCCCACCTGATTGAGGGGCTCCAAACATCCATATGTACTGGGAAGTCACTCAAAGAGGGATAGGCGATCCATGCAAATTACGGTTATCGGTAAGCAACTTGACGTAGGAAATGCTCTTCGCGAGCACGTCGTCGAGACCTTGGACCCTGCGGTAGAGAAATATTTCGATCACGCGATCGAAGCCACGGTGACACTCACCAAACAGGCGCATCTCTATCATACGCAAATTTCGGTCCATGTCGGCAAGGGCATGATGGTGCAGGCCAAAGCATCGGCGGATGAAGTTTATCCTGCCTTTGACGGCGCCTGCGACAAAGTGGCCAAGCAGTTGCGGCGCTATAAAAGGCGCCTGCGTGATCATCACGCCAGCCGGGACCATCATGAGCAGGCCCGCCTAGATGCGATCCACTATGTGATCGCGCAAGAAGACGATGATCATTCGGATGACACTCACGTAAATGGCTATGAACCAGTGATTGTTGCCGAAACGCCCGATCGCATTGATACGCTTTCTGTTGGGGAAGCGGTCATGCGGCTCGACTTGGGGGACATTCCGGCACTTATGTTCCGGAATGGCAAACATGGCGGATTGAATGTTGTGTACCGTCGTGCCGACGGAAATATCGGGTGGCTTGATCCAGCCGATGAGGAAGCCGGTGCAGCGTGACGGACGCGGATTCTGAGCCAAACAACGCAACGCGAAAAATGGACATATCATCTATTCTTACCCCGTCCGGGGTTATTCCGGCCCTGCGGTCCGGTGCGAAAAAGGCTGTGCTTGAGGAACTTGCCGAGAAAGCAGCCGAAGTTACCGGACGCGATGCAAGCGAGATTTTCTCTGTCCTGCTTGATCGTGAGAAACTAGGCAGCACTGGCGTTGGCGGTGGTGTCGCAATTCCGCATGGCAAGCTGAATGATCTTGATCGGCTTTACATGGTCTTTGCCCGTGCTCAGAACCCGATTGAGTTCGATGCGGTTGATGAGCATCCGGTGGATTTGTTCTGCATGTTGATTGCGCCCGAAGAAGCCGGTGCGGATCATCTGAAGGCGCTGGCGCGGATTTCCCGCCTGCTGCGCAATCAGGGCATGTGTGACAAGCTGCGTGGTGCAGGCTCTGCTGATGCGATCTATGCGCTGCTGACACAGGATGAGGCCGAACAGGCCGCCTGAAAAGGTCAGTGACCGGCGGGTAATCCCCGTACGCACAGATAACAGCCCAGAATTTAAAAAACCGGACGCCCGTTAAGGCGTCCGGTTTTGCTTTATGGACGATATGCAAGAGCGATCAGCTGTTGACCATCAGCCCTCAGCTTTGGCTGGCGTACGATCCTTGTTTGGATTTTCCACATCGGTTAAACGGCCCGCCAGAACGACAAGGTACAATACCGGAATGCCGATGATGGCGGTGCCAATGAAGAACCAGCTGTATCCGACCGCATCAACAACCGTGCCAGAGAACCCGGCGAGGATCTTTGGAAACAGGGTCATGATCGAACTAAAGATCGCGTATTGCATGGCCGTAAAGGAAATGTTGGTCAGGCCTGACAGATAGGCAATGAAGGCCGCCGTTGCCAAACCACCCGACAGGTTGTCGGCCATGATCACCACGGCAAACATGATGGTGTTCGCCCCCATATGGGCCATAAAGGCAAACAGGATATTGGTGATCGCCGAAAGTAACGCCCCGACAAACAGGATGCGCACAACCCCGTAGCGCACCGACAAAACCCCGCCCATGAAACTGCCCGCAATGGTCATGAACAGACCAAATGTCTTGGACACGGCGGCGATTTCTTCCTTGGAAAAGCCAAGGTCGGTGTAAAACACGTTGGCCATGACCCCCATCACGATATCGGCAATGCGATAGACGCCAATCAGGATCAGGATAATGATCGCGGCCTTGCCATAACGATCAATGAAGTCCTTTACCGGTGCGATATAGGTTTCACGCACCATGCCCGTCGGAGTGAGGCCGACCCGCGTGGTCAGCCAAGCGACCAGAATGGCAACGGCAATCGAAATCGCCAGTTTGAGGGTGCCGGCAATAAACCCGGCAAGCTCGCTGATCATGCCACCATCGCGCAAGATGGCTTTGAGTGGGTCGGTGATGTCCCCGGCATAGAGATTGGCAAGGATGAAGGCGATGACCGTGACGGCAAACATCGCAAGAAATCGCACGTAATCGGATGTTTCGTGAAAATACTTGCTGTCGGTGCGGTTTACGGCCGGTTCACGGATCAATAGCGTTGTAATCACCCCGATACACATCGCAAGCGCCATACAGCCGTACGCCATTGTCCAGGCAAAGGGTTGGTAACTGCCTTCGGCTTCAAACAGCCCGGCAATGGTGAGCGCCCCGGCACCGGCAACGATCATGCCGACGCGATAGCCGCCAATATAGGCTGAACTCATCATGGCCTGAAGATCGGTATCGGCGGCCTCGATGCGATAGGCGTCAATCACGATGTCCTGTGTGGCCGAGGCAAAGCCAAGGGCAACGGCGGCAAAGGCCATCATGGTCAGGTTTTGTGCCGGATCGGTCAGCCCCATCCACAGGATGGCGCCGATGATGCACCCTTGGGCAATGATCAGCCAACTGCGCCGACGCCCCAGAATACCGTGCAGGACCGGGAAGGGTAGCCGGTCAATCAGTGGCGCCCAGACAAATTTGAACGAATAGCCAAGGGCTGCCCAACTGAAATAGGTCACGGTGGAACGATCCACGCCCGCTTCGCGCAGCCAGATCGACAGGGTGGAGAAAATCAGAAGGATGGGAATGCCCGCAGACAAGCCCATAAACAGCATGGTGATGACACGTGGATGGATGAAGGCGCCAAAGGCCTCGCTCCAGCTTCGTTTTTCGGCGCTGTGCATCAATTTTCCCCGTTTGCATGCCACGTGGCCACAAAGTAGGGGAAACTGGTTAAGGAATACCGAAATCGTCCGGCTGTGATGCACCCGCTGATGATGCAAAGGACCTTAAAGGACCTTAAACGCAAAAAAGGCCGATCCTGACGGACCGGCCTTTTTCAATTCAGGTGCGAAACGATTAGACGGTTTCGGATTCTGATTTACGGCTTTCGCGTTTGCGCACGTTCGGATCGAGGTGCAGCTTACGAATACGAATGCTTGTCGGCGTTACTTCGACCAGCTCGTCGTTCTGGATGTAGGCAAGGGCCTCTTCCAGGGACATGCGGCGCGGCGGGGTCAGGGTGATAGCGTCATCCTTGCCCGATGCACGCACGTTGGTCAGTTTTTTGCCTTTGAGGATGTTAACCTCAAGATCATTGTTACGATTGTGTTCGCCAATGACCATGCCTTCGTAAACGCGCGTGCCCGATTCGATGAACATCGCGCCACGATCTTCCAGACCCCAAAGAGCATAGGCAACCGCGTCGCCCTGATCGTTTGAAATCAGAACGCCGTTACGACGGCCTGCAATGGCACCTTTGACCGGGCCATAGGAATGGAACACACGGTTCATAACGCCGGTACCGCGGGTATCGGTGAGGAATTCACCGTGATAGCCGATCAGGCCACGCGATGGTGCGTGGAAGATGATACGGGTCTTGCCGCCACCTGATGACCGCATATCGGTCATTTCGGCTTTGCGCAGGCTCATTTTCTCAACAACCGAACCAGCGTATTCTTCGTCAACGTCGACCTGAACTTCTTCGAACGGCTCAGACATGACGCCGTTGATTTCCTGGATCAGAACGCGCGGACGCGAGATCGAAAGCTCATAGCCTTCGCGGCGCATGGTTTCGATCAGAACGCCAAGCTGAAGTTCGCCACGACCGGCAACTTCAAACGCATCTTTATCGGCAGTTTCACCGATCTTGATCGCGATGTTGCCTTCGGCTTCGCGCTCAAGACGGGCACGGATCATGCGCGAGGTAACTTTGTCGCCTTCCTGACCGGCCAGCGGCGAGTTGTTGACCGAGAAGGTCATCGCCAGCGTCGGCGGATCAATCGGCTGACTTGCAATCGCGGTGGTGATTTCGGTCGAGCAGATGGTGTCAGCAACGGTTGCGTTGGTCAGGCCAGCAATTGCGATGATGTCACCAGCATTTGCTTCTTCCTGTGGCACTCGATCCAGACCGCGGAAGCCCATCAGTTTGGACAGACGGCCGGTTTCAACCGTGCCATCGCCGCGAAGAACCTTAACCGGCATGTTGAGTTTCGCACGTCCCTGCGCGATACGACCGGTCAGGATACGACCCAGGAAGTTATCGGCATGCAGCATGGTCGCAATCATTGCGAACGGTGCGTCAACGTCTGCCTTCGGAGCTGGAACATAGCTCAGAACCAGATCCATCAGCGGGGTCAGGTTTTCTTTCGGACCTTCTGGTGCTTCGGCAGCCCAACCATCACGGCCAGATGCATAAAGCGTCGGGAAGTCGAGCTGTTCATCGGATGCTTCAAGCGACACGAAGAGATCGAAGATCTCGTCGAGAACTTCTTCGGCGCGCTCATCCGGACGGTCGATCTTATTGATGATGACGATTGGCTTCAGACCAAGCTTCAGGGCTTTACCCAGAACGAATTTGGTCTGTGGCATTGGGCCTTCGGCCGAGTCAACCAGCAGAACAACACCATCAACCATCGACAGGATACGTTCGACTTCACCACCGAAATCGGCGTGGCCCGGGGTATCAACGATGTTGATACGGGTCTCGCCCCACTGAATTGCTGTCGGCTTTGCCATAATGGTAATGCCGCGTTCGCGTTCCAGATCGTTGCTGTCCATGGCGCGTTCATCAACGCGCTGGTTGTCACGATAGACGCCCGACTGGCGGAACATCGCATCGACGAGGGTGGTTTTGCCATGGTCAACGTGAGCGATGATGGCGATATTGCGCAAGTTCATTGGCGCGGACTCCAGAATAAAAATGCCGCGCGCCGGGATGTGTCCCTTGCGCATCGGTCAGTAAAAGTTTCAAGGCCAGTAGATATTCAGCCGCCCTAAGACCGGGTTCATCCGGTCGGCAAGGTCAAACCCGCGCAATTTGCGCAGCACGGCACATGCTGAATGTTTACTGGCCCAAAGACATTTTGCAGGCTGGCTCGAAAGCTGCCCTGTCATAGCCAATGTGGAGGCGAATGACCAGCCTCGTGCACGCCATGCGGGGTTGATTTTTCTGCAATGCGGGCTGTTTGCGCTAAACTCTGTATAAAGTCAATGCTTGTGTGCAGTGCAAAGCCACGGAATCTGTGCTGTTTGCCAAAATAAAACGGGACGGCAAACAAATATTGCCGTCCCGTGAAATCTTTCGAGGCTTGTCTCAGGGCATGCAAATCATGTCCTGCACACCAATCAAATGGCCTTGTTGATCAGGTCCTTAAGGTCGGCAACCGGGCGTGCGCCCATATGTGAAATGACTTCGGCGGCGCAAATCGCACCCAGCTGACCACAGGTCGCAAGATCGTGGCCCTTGGTATAGCCATAGAGGAAGCCCGATGCGAACAAATCACCGGCCCCGGTGGTATCAAGTACGCGCGCGACAGGTTCGGCACTGATTTCATACAATTCGTTATCTGAAACAATCACCGCGCCCTTTTCACTGCGGGTCAGGGCTGCGACCTTGCAGTGTTTGCGCACTTCGGCCAAGGCTTCTTCAAAGGTTTCAACCTCATAAAGCGACTTGATTTCGTCTTCGTTGGCAAACAGCACGTCAATATGGTTATGCACCAGATCGCGGAACGATTCGCGATGACGGTCAACACAGAACGAGTCAGACAGGCTGATGGAAACCTGACGGCCTGCTTCGTGGGCGACCTTGGCAGCTTTGATAAAGGCGTCCTTGGCTTCTGGACGATCCCAAAGATAGCCTTCCATGTAGGTCAGCTTTGCCGATTTGATCAGATCCTCGTCGATGTCTTCCGGGCCAAGTTCCGCACAGGCACCCAAAAAGGTGTTCATGGTGCGGTCACCATCCGGGGTGACAAAAATCAGGCAGCGCGCGGTCGGCGACCCTGTGGTTGACGGGGTGGAATTGAACTGCACACCAATTGCACGAATGTCATGGCGAAACACCTGACCGAGCTGATCATCACGGACTTTGCCGATATAGGCGCCCTTGCCACCAAGGGCTGCGATGCCGGCCATGGTGTTGCCAGCTGACCCGCCCGACATTTCCATGCCTGGCCCCATCTGTTCATACAAACGATCCGCATCATCCGCGTCGATCAGGGTCATGGAGTTCTTAACCAGGTTCAGCCGTTTGAGGTCTTCTTCCTTGCAGTTGGCAAGGACATCAACGATGGCGTTTCCGATCCCGACGACGTCGACTTTGGTGTCGTGCATGTAATTCATTCCTGCGATGTGTGCGTTTGTGTGCTCGGTTTGGACGGTATGGCGCGTGGGCCTTTTGCGTAACAGGCCGTTTGGACACGTGCCGAACCGGACCGTCTTTATATAGTAGGTGACGTTATATCATAGGGGCCATTGGGCGTTGGCGGGAGTATAGGCATTGCAATTATTGGTGCAAGTGTTGCGACCGTTTCGTGACCGGTCGTTTAACCGCGCGTTAAGAACCTTAAAAACTACATACGATGTTTTTTGCGCCGATTTTGAAACGAGATTCCCGAGCCTGCAGTTTAAACATCGTGCGATGAGTCAATTGAATCCCATCCGGCGCGGAAGAATGAATCATAAGTCCCGGAAAACTGCCAGATTTCGCGAATTAGCGGTCCGTGATGCACGACAAGGGGCATTCCCCGGATTTGAGGGTGAGAACGGGGCAAAAATACGCAAACAAGAATTTTTAACTGCTTTTAATCTCGAGTTTTACCCGCATTCGATTTCTTTGAAACAACGGACAAACTGGTTTGTATTGAAATAAGAGCAATAATTTATCTATATAATGATTATAATAGATAATATTAATTAATCTAACATAGCGAAAAACGGCATTTTAGCATGCTGTGCCGGTTTGCGACCGACCATGCCTTCATTCGAGTCAATGGTCGCTTGAGGAGGGGGTGTCAGACGCGTTTGTGGTGTTGGTAACCGACATCAAATTGGGATAAAGCGGGATTGGCGCATTATCCTTTGCGTCGTTTTTGACACTGTCATCATCTGTGTTTGCAGGGGCTTTTGTTTTGGTGCACTCATCGGTGTCGGAGAGGACATCAAGTCCAAGCCGGTCGCGTAATTCTTCGATAACCGCTTCGATTCTGGTGCGATGAAGCGGGTCTTCGCACAGGGCCACAAACTGTCCAAAGGCGCCCAGCGCCTTATGATCTTCATTAAGGCGGGCATACAGTGCGCCGAGCTGATGCCACAGGCCTTCATGGTCGGGTGCGATCAACAGGCAATGCTCGATAATGCGGGTCGCATGGGTCAATTCCCCGGCACGAAGCGCACGAACCTTAATGTTGTTTTGAAGTCGTAACAAAATAGAAACGTCGGAAGATTCGCAATAATGGCGGGGTTCGAGTTCGGCATCGAGACCACTAAACGATTTTAAAAGTTCGCGTAGCTCGGCCGGGCCCAGCGCAATGCCGCCATGGAATGGATCAATCATGCGGCGTTTGCCATTTGACTGCAGACGCAACAGAAAATGACCCGGGAAATCAATACCGGTGATCGTAAAGTCACAACGGCGCGCCACATGGATATAAAGCATGGCCAATGCGACGGGCAGACCACGTTTGCGGTCCATGACCTTCATCAGGTCGGCGTTTTCCATGTCATCATAGTTTTCCGCATCCCCCTGAAAGCCATGTCGGGTCGGGATGACAGATTGCAGTGTCGATACGATTTGTTCGATGGAGGCCTGTGCCAAGGTTTCTGGAGCCAAGGTGTTGTCTGGCGCCACCTTGGCGGATGCCACTGTGTCGTGCCCGGATGACGCCAACAGGGCCGCAAGATCGGAACGAACCTGATCGGCCAGATCATCAAGCCGCGCAAGATACGGTGCAATGTCGCGTGCGTTGTTTGGATCGTTGATCCGTGCAAAACGCAATGCGGCTTCTGCTGCCGTGGCGTCGGGCTTATTGCCCTTGCCATAATCGACAAGCCATTGGCGATCCGGATCGGTCGGGTCTGTGATGTGGCGAATACTGTTAATAGGATCAGGTTCCTTGCCGGTTTGCATCATTTTTCAGGCGAATATGGCTGACCACCCGTCTAACATAGCTGGTATCGCGGGCATGTGCGATGACGCGATTGCGTTCAAGGTCATCCTGGGCAATCCCCATCAGATGCACCGTGCCCTTTACGGTTTCGATGCTGTAATTAATCGCAAAGACATCGGTATCAAACATCAGGGCCGTTTTAATGCGGGTCGTGATCAGAAGGTCATTGGCATTGTCCATGAAGGATGCACCTTCGCCGACACTGATTTCATTAAGCACACTGCGGACACCACCAACCTGCCAGGTGAGTTTCACGGCTTCAAGTTCGTCCGTTGCTGATTTGACTTCACCAGCCAGAAGAACTTCGCCTTCGACAACTTCGATTTCGATATTGAGAAACAGGGATTCGTCCTGTGCCAGAAACTTTTGCCAGATTTCAGCTGTAATTGCCGTGTCGCTTACCGCCCCTTCAAACCCGCGTTCCTGAAAGGCCGCGACCCCGGCGGTTGCCCCGGCCCCAATGGCCATCGATGTGCAGCCCGCCAACGGCAGAATGCCAAAACCGGTGAATGCCAAGGTTAGTAAAATACAAAAACGCCGCTTGGCATTGCTTGGCGATGTGCCAATGAAATGCCGGGCTGTGTCATATGCTGACGCCATATGTCGAAGTCTCGTCCCGATTCCCCAAATAATGTCCCATCATTACCCCATCGGGTTAAGGAGTTTTAAAATCCGGACCGGTTTATCAGAAAATATGCATTTTATCTTTGCCGAAGCCTTTTAACTTCGGGGTGTTCAGTGGCGATGAGGGGCCGCCAGTTCCGACCAGCGTCCCGGTGTCAGGCCAAATGCCTGACGGAAATGCCGGTTAAAATGGCTTTGATCGGAAAATCCGGTTTCAGCCGCAATGCCCGCAAGCGGTTGACCCAGCGTGATCAGGGCGCGGGCCTGTTGCAGGCGCCGCATCATCAGATAGCGATAGGGTGTCGTTCCGAAACGGGCGCGAAAATGCCGGATCAACCGATAACGATCCATGTCGGCCACCTGTTCAAGTTCGTGCGATAGAACCGGGCGATCAAAATTGGCTTCGAGGAATGCGCGCACCTGCTCCATCTGCGGGCTTGCATTGTATCGCGATTGTCTCAGGGGTGTTTTGGCATGTTGTGAAAGGCGATGTGCAATGTCGGTTACGAACTGATCGCGCAACAATGGATCAACGTCGCTTTCAAGTTCACCCAAAACAGATGCAAGGATCGCCGACAGTGCAGGATCGTGAATGATGGGATCGCCGACAAACGGCAGGGATGCTGTTTCATGATCAAGGCCGCGCCGCAAAAGGGCCGGTTCAAGATAGAGCATGCGATACTGCAATCCGTCATCGGTGCCAGCGCCGCCATCATGTAATTCATCGGGATGCAGAACAATGACGTTGCCCGGATTGCTGGCGCGATATTCTCCACGATAATTAAACGTCTGAACACCGCGCATGGTAATGCCAAGCGCATAGGTGTCATGGCGGTGTGGGGAAAACATATTGCCAAAGAACTGTGCTTCGATGCGTTCAATCCCGGGGGTGGCAGGGGCCGCAATGAACCGTTCACGCGTTTTGCACAAACGTTCAATACCGGGTTCGCCGTCCTGTTCTATTGCTTCTGTCATGACCTGATAACCCAACCGGATGGAGGACGCATATGTTCGAGACCAAAGTGGCGCTGGTGTTGCGCGATGATTTGCAGATGTGGCAGTCACTGAATGTGACGGCCTTTCTGATGAGCGGCATTGTCGCCCAAACACCTGACATCATCGGCGAACCCTATGTCGATGCGAAGAACAATCTTTACAACCCGCTGTCACGTCAGCCGGCCATCGTTCTGGCGGCGGATGCGCAAACCATTGCGAAAATTCATCAACGCGCCATAAACCGTGGCATTCGGGCATCTGCCTATATCGAAGAAATGTTTGCCACTGGCCATGATGGCGCCAACCGGGATGTTTTTGCCAGACTGGCCCCCGATGACGCCCAGTTTGTGGGTATTGGCATTCATGCCGACAAACGCATTGTCGATAAAATCACCAAGGGGGCAAAAATGCATCCCTAAGGTATTGGGTGTGTGGGCATTGGCAAATTAGCGCGTTTCTGTATGCCAGGCATTTTTCAGATGTTCGATCCGGTACCATTTGCCAACAATCATCAGATCAAGACGCAAATCACCCTGATGGCCGACGTGTCCGGCATAGGATTCAAGCGCACGTGCAATGCGGTTTTGCTGTTGCGGGCGGATCGCCATAAGGGCATCGGCGCGATTGGTGCGGTTTTTAACCTCGATCGCGGCGATCAGGTTTGCGCGCTTGGCGATGATGTCAATTTCGCCAAGCGGGCTGCGATACCGGGTGGCAAGAATGCGATATCCCTTAAGACGCAACCAAAATCCACACAGGGTTTCTGCCCGACGTCCGGCCTTTTCTGCCCGTTTGCGTTTTGATTTATCACTGGGTGCTGGGGGGCGAGAACGCGACGGGGCCATGGCTTAGTCGTCCGATGGTTTGGCAAGTGCGAGCGCACGATTATAAAGGTCGCGTTTTTTAAGCCCGGTTTCCTTGGCAAGGATATCGGCCGCATCCTTGGTGCGGTGGGTTTTGATCAGGTCGGAAAGTCGGGCGTCGATGTCTTCGGGGCTTGGTTCGTTGCCAGTTTCATCGGCGGGGCCGACAATGACCACAACCTCGCCCTTGGGCGCACCTTGTTCGGCGTAATGGGCGGCCAATTCATCAAGTGTGCCGTTGCGGACCTCTTCGAACATCTTGGTCAGTTCGCGGGTGACCGCGGCTTCGCGTGTACCACCAAGCATTTCAGCCATATCAACCAGACTGGCGGCAAGACGTTTGGGGCTTTCAAGGAAAATCAGACTGCCGGGGATCGGGGCAAAGCGCGCCAGTTCCTTTTTACGCGCCATGGTTTTGGGCGGCAGGAAGCCAGCATAAAAGAAATGATCGCTGGGCAGACCCGACAGGATCAGGGCGACAATCGGGGAGGAAGCGCCCGGTGCTGCGGTAACGTTAAAGCCTTCGGCCTTACAATCGCGCACAAGTTTATAGCCCGGATCATTGATCAGCGGCGTGCCCGCATCGGAAATCAGCGCAAGTCCCTGACCCTTGCCAAGCCGGTCCATGATTTCCGGACGTAATTTGGCGGCGTTATGTTCGTGATAGGCAATGCGTTTGGTTTTTACCCCATAGCGCGACAGCAATTTTCCCGATGTGCGGGTGTCTTCGCACAGGATAATATCGGCGCGTTTGAGGATATCGAGTGCGCGGAACGTAATATCGCCCAAATTTCCGATTGGAGTAGCAACAAGATAAAGACCAGATGAAAGTGGTAAATGGCTTTCATCATGTTTACTTGATCGGTCGCCCGCATTACCCTGCGTGCGAAACGAGTTATCGGGAGGTGAGAGTGGATTCTCCGAAACGTCATCCGGGGCAAAATCAGGCGCCGCGTCGTCAGGCGTTGAAGAATTTTGATCGGGATTCGGCTTGGTGCCGTGTCGTGTGCCGGACGGCATCTGTGTTTGTCCTCTCTATCGGGCTAGCCGCATGTAGTGCGACCACGAGTATCACGGACCTGTTTGGCATGCAACGAGACGGGGCACCGGTGGAAACCGCCAACGACCCCGGCGCGAATGCGACCCGTGCACCGGATCAGGGATTGATCCCGGATGCCAATCCGTGGACAAACGATGCCGCCTTACCAGAAGGGGTAGGCGAAGAAATCCCGACATTGTTTAATGATGAGGCCGCAACATCGGAAAAACGTGTTGCGTTGTTATTGCCACTGTCAGGGCAGAATGCCGCCCTTGGCCGTGCGATGCGCCATGCGGCCGAACTGGCAATGTTTGATATCGCCGCGGATGATTTCATCCTGATGCCGATTGATACCGCCGGGACCTATCAGGGTGGGCAGAATGCCGCGCGTCAGGCGATTAACGCTGGTGCCAAGATGATCCTTGGTCCGCTGTTTTCCGAATCGGTAAGTGGTGCCAGCGAAGTTGCCAAATCGGCCAATGTGCCGGTGGTGGCCTTTTCCAACAACCGTCGGGTTGCCGAAAATGGTGTGTGGGTCAACGGTTTGATCCCGGAAGACCAGATTGCGCGTGCGGTGGGTTATGCCACAACGCAGGGCAAATATCGTTTTGCCGCCCTGTTGCCGCAGAATGATTACGGTCGTCAGATTGCCGGTGCCTTGCAAAGTGTCGTGTCGCGCGTTGGCGGTACACTTGGCCGGGTTGCCTTCTATCAGCCGGGGTCCGAAGGCCTTCAGCAAACCATCCGCGATTTTGCAAATTATGACGCACGGCGGGCGAATTTGCGGGCGCGCAAGGCACAGTTGAATGCCGAAGGCGGGACCGCAGCCAAACGTGCACTGCGGCGTCTTGAAGGTGTCGATACCCTTGGTGAGCTTGATTTTGATGCCCTGATCCTGCCGGCAACCGGTGGCGATTTGCGTCAGGTATCGGCCCTTCTGGCCTATTTCGATATTGACCCGTCGGTGGTGCAATTTATCGGGACATTTGGCTGGAACGATCCGGGCCTGTTTACCGAACCAGCCCTTAAGGGCGGGATTTTTGCCGCTCCGAACCCGGAAAACTGGGAATTGTTTGCGGATCGGTTTGCGCGCACCTTTGGCGATCAGCCGCCGCGTATTTCAAGTCTGGCCTATGACAGCACCGCTTTGGCGGCCTTGATGGCGCGGGATGAAAACAATATGTCCGAGGCGGCGTTGACCAACACCAGCGGATTTGTCGGGGTGGATGGTGTGTTTCGCCTGACCCCAGACGGTCGGTCTGAACGGGGGTATGCCATCATGCAAATCGGGCCAGAGGGGGCAAAGGTCATCGCCCCGGCCCCGGCCAGCTTTGATCAGGTATTCTGATTTGATCGGGTAAAACCGTATCGACAGTATGACGCAAAACGCCTGCCGGATTATGCCCCGGCGGGCGTTTTGTCTTTGAAGTTGCACAGATCATTGACAATGCAGTCGCCGCAGCGCGGTTTGCGGGCCTTGCATATATAACGTCCATGCAGGATCAGCCAGTGATGGGCATGGGTCATAAAGCGCGACGGCACCTTTTTCATCAGTCCCTTTTCCACCGCCAGAACCGTCTTGCCATTGGCCATACCGGTGCGGTTGCCCAGACGGAAAATATGGGTATCAACCGCCATGGTATGTTCGCCCCAGGCAATATTGCGCACCACATTGGCAGTTTTACGCCCGACACCGGGCAGTTCTTCAAGCGCGTCCTGATCGTTGGGCACGATGCCATTATGTTTCTCGACCAGAATTTTGGCCGCGGCCATGACGTTCTTGGCCTTGCCGCGATACAAACCGATGGTTTTGATATGACTGATCAGGGCTTCTTCGCCCAGATCAAGCATGTCTTGCGGGGTTTCAACGATCTGAAACAGCTTCTTGGTGGCCTTGTTCACCCCGATGTCGGTGGCCTGTGCTGATAGGGCCACAGCAACCAGAAGCGTATAGGGATTGGTGTAATCCAGTTCCCCCTTGGGTTCCGGGTCGGCATCAGACAGACGCTGGAAAAAGGCGTCAATCGCGGCTTTGTTCATCGGGCGGGCCATGGCAGAGAACTCTTTCTTGGTGCCGCATTTTTGCGGTCGATTGAGGGTCAGGACCCATTAATTTGTTTGGAATGGTCAATCAGATTTGTGCGGATACACGAAGCAAAAATGCAGGAAGATATTTATCTTTCAAGGTTTTGCGACAAAGTAGCCCATGCAAATCCGATTGATCCGAAGGACAGTCGTTATATTTGCGAACTCCCACGTCAAATCCCTTGTTCGGGATACCAACCCGCACGGCGGGCTTTTCCTTGGATTTCACAAATATAACGACTGCCATTCCAAACAAATTAATGGGTCCTGACCCTAGGTGGTGTTTACATTCATTGGCACCATTTGAGTATAGCGAC
>TARA_R110002050_G_scaffold286468_3_pt1 | contig 135276 bp, 129 predicted proteins | sample TARA_R110002050 | Tara Oceans TARA_R110002050 (sample SAMEA4396988) | marine metagenome | biome: Polar Biome; feature: [DCM] deep chlorophyll maximum layer (ENVO:01000326); material: water (ENVO:00002006), including particulate matter (ENVO:01000060) such as... | depth 25 m
ATCATACATTTGGTTTAGCGGTGGGTAATCAGATTCTTCAGCGAATTTTTCACATTCTGCCACCAAACTTTTTACTCGTTTACCTATTGCACTTATCTCTTCATCAGTCGCATATTTATTCTCCTTAATCACTTCCAAAACTTGACTGATTGGATCTATTTTCTTGTACTCTTCTACTTCATCCTTAGTTCTATAATGCTGTGCGTCAGACATGGAATGACCTCTATATCGATACGTTTTCATTTCTAGGAATGTTGGACCACCACCGCTTCTAGCTCTTTCTATAGCTTTACTCATTTCTTTAGCTACAGTAACTGGATCCATGCCATCTACAGGACCACAAGGCATCTCATAGCCTAATCCTAATTTCCAAATATCTGTTGAATATGAAGTTCTTGCAACAGAAGTTCCCATAGCATATCCATTGTTCTCACAAACAAAAACCACTGGGAGTTGCCACAACATGGCAAGGTTAAAAGTTTCATGCAATGATCCTTGCCTTACAGCACCATCACCCATATAACATAAGGTTACTGCATTGCTTTTCTTATATTTATCTGCAAAAGCTAAACCAGCTCCTAATGGAATTTGACCACCTACAATACCATGACCACCATAAAAACGGTGCTCTTTAGAAAAAATATGCATTGAACCTCCCATACCTTTAGAAGTTCCTGTTACTTTCCCGTAAAGTTCTGCCATAACCCTTCTAGGATCAACACCCATGCCTATTGGCTGTACGTGATTTCTATAGGCGGTAATCATTTTATCTTTAGTAAGATCCATTGCGTGAAGAGCTCCAGCTAATACTGCTTCTTGTCCGTTATAAAGATGTAAAAACCCTCTAACTTTTTGTTGAATATAGACAGCTGCTAGTTTGTCCTCGAACTTTCTCCAGAACAACATATCTTCATACCATTTTAGGTAGACCTCTTTTGTGATTTTTTCCATTAAATGCGAATTTTTATAGAACTAAGTTATTCCTATCCAACTTGAGGAATAAAAATTTGAGAAACAAAAATACACATATAAATCAATAGGGGAAAAAAATTAAAGAAAAAGCGTAAAGGCAAACAGAAAATACACGAATAATTATCTAAAAGTGAGATTTCAATAAAAAAGGCTTTCTTTTTTAACTTTTTGACAGCTATAAAAATGTACTACTAAATGCCAAGGGAAGAATATCTGCCAAAGAATTAAACTTTATTACTTCACCCTTCTCTCCCATTAATAGTATTCCGATAGGCATTTTTTGTTTTTGCTCATATTCAATCATTGCTTGCCTGCAGTTCCCACATGGCGCGGCTGGTTCATTTACCACATAATTTTTTGAAGTAGCAGTAATAGCAACTGCTTTAATTCCTACACCTGGATATTTAGCCCCTGCTTGAAAAATAGCTACTCGTTCCGCACAAAGTCCAGAAGGATATGATGCATTTTCTTGATTATTGCCAATTACCACCTCACCATTTTCCAACAAAACTGCGGCGCCTACATAAAAATTTGAATATGGAGCATAGGCATTTGCCCTTACTTTAACCGCATGCTGCATTAATTCTAAATCTTCAACAGGTAAATCTTCTAAGGATGAATAAACAGAATAATCTATTAGTATTTGATGCTTTTTCAATGATTGTCTTTTATTTATAACTGAGGAAAGGTACTGAAAATATGTTTAGTCCACACGAAGAGTAGTGAATTCTAAAAACGAAAAAATCCATTCTTAACTTCTAGAAGTTTTAGAATGGATGTCAACTATTTTTATAAAATTAGTCGTTATAAAACTCTTCTCCTAAATTAAAAGTTAGAGAAAAACGCAATGTATTTTCTAATGGATTACGAATTTTGGAAGAAGAAAATAAATAAGATAAGTCTATTTGTGTGGCTTTAAACTTGAAACCTGCACCTAAAGAAAAAAACTTTCTAGATCCCTTTTCTTCGCTTTCATTAAAATAACCAGTTCTTAACATAAATGAATCTTGATATGCATATTCTGCGCCCAAGGCCCAAGTAACTTCTTTTAATTCTTCAGAAAAACCATCAGGAGCATCTCCGAAAGACTCAAACACTCCGCTTAAAAACCCAATTTGTTGATATTCCGCATTATCATCACCATTTACAACACCATCATTATTAAAATCTCGAGGTGTTGGTACTAATAACTTATTAAATTCTGAGTTAAGACTCAACTTATTATCGGCATCTAGAATAAAATCAAAACCAGCACCAAACTTTAGATTTGTAGGCAAAAAGTTTTCTTGACCACCTTCATCATAAACAATTTTACTACCTAAGTTAGAAATATTAAAACCAGCTCTCCAACGACCATCAAAGTTAGTATACGCAATTTCTCTAGAGCGATAAAAACCTGCAACATCAACAGCAAAAGCATTTGCTGCTTGAGCATCAGCTCCGGCTTGATCTTGAAATTTTAAATTTGAACTAATAAATCTTCCAGCAACAGCCATAGAAAATGTTTCGCTAAGCTTTAGAGCATACGAACCATCGATAGCAAATTCATTTGGTTTCACCCTTCTACCTTCTTCCCCCGCAGTCTGCCTCAACTCTATTTCACCTAAAGTAAAATATCGAAGACTAGCAGCAAATGCGCTACGGTCATTGATCTTATTATAATAATTAGCGTTTAACAGCGCTATATCAGTAATAATACTTTCTAAATATGGGGTGTAACTTATTCCTATTCCCATTTTATGCTCGGCAAAAGCAAATTTTGCTGGATTCCATTGTTGTGAATATGCATCAACTGATGTTGCGACGCCAATATCACCCATACCAGAAGCTCTTGCATCAGCGGCAATTGTAAGAAAAGGTACTCCTGTGGTAATAACCCTGTTCTCTTGGGCTGTTATTTTTAAAATAATTAAAAATAGTGTAATTACTAATATTTTTTTCATCTCTAGTTGTCTAAACTTAAAAGCTTCTTTCTATTTCTTGAGTAGAAGAATAATAAAAAAAAACAAAGTTATTTAATAATATTAGTCTAACGCTAGTTTTAAAAAAAACTTATTCAAAACCTAAAAAAATTTTATGAAATAAAACAATTAATACCTTTTATTATTAAACACAATCAAGCCGTGAATTTCAGGTACGATAAAAAACATGTGATTTATCCTTTAAAAAAAGCCGAAAAATAAATACTAATCCAGAATTTGCTGCGTTATTAAGATGTGTAAGCAATTTGAATTTTTCGGATGAAGTTTTCTTTAAATATTTTAAACATTATAAAATATTCCTGTAAAAACATCGTTCTAAAAGCCGAAAGCAATAATTGCAAACCAAAAAAATGAATACCAAACTGCAAATATGTAGTTTATTATATTGAACTCAAGTCCTAATTATGAAAAAACAATTCATCAAAGTTGTACTCTCTTGCGCTGTAATAGCTGGCGGTTTTAGTAGTTGTAAAAACTCTTCTTCTTCCAAAAACACATCTAGAGCTACAGGTTGGAAAATAAATGCTAAGGAAGGTGGTTTTCAACACAATACCGATTATAAAGAGCAAGAAACCGCTCCTGGTCTAGTATTTATTGAAGGTGGTACTTTTACAAAAGGTAAAGTACAAGACGACGTTATGCATGATTGGAACAATACTCCTACTCAGCAACACGTGATGTCTTTTTATATGGATGAAACTGAGGTTACTAACTCTATGTACTTAGAGTATTTAGATTACCTTAAAAGTGTATATCCTCCAGAAGACCCTAGATATGCAAACATCTACACAGGTGCTTTACCTGATACTTTAGTTTGGAGAAATCGCTTAGGGTTTAACGAAACGATGACAAATAACTATTTACGCCATCCAGCATATTCTGAGTATCCAGTGGTAGGTGTAAACTGGATTCAAGCTGTACAATTTGCAGAGTGGAGAACGGATCGTGTTAATGAAATTATGCTAGAAAGAGAAGGTTATCTTTCTTCAGAAGCTAAATACAAAGCACTAAACGGAGAAGCTGAAGGTACTTTTAGTACAGAAGCTTACCTAAACAGACCTGAATCTGTTTATAATGGTCAAATAGATTCTTTGCAAGGAAAAATGAAAAAGGACTCTGTTTCTAATTTTGCTTCTAGAAGTACAGGTATAATTTTACCAGAATATAGATTACCAACAGAAACTGAATGGGAATATGCCGCAGCTGCTCAAGTAGGTGCTAGAGAATATAACAACTACAGAGGTAGAAAAAAATATCCTTGGGATGGTGATTATACTAGAAATGGTCAACGTGTAGGAAGAGGAGATCAACTAGCAAACTTCAAACAAGGAAAAGGTGATTACGGCGGAATCGCAGGTTGGTCCGATGATGGTGCAGATATTACTGCCGAAGTAAAATCATACAAGCCTAATGATCTTGGATTATATGAAATGGCTGGTAACGTTGCAGAATGGACAGCAGATGTATATAGACCTATGGTTGATGATGAAGTAAGTGACTTTAACTACTACCGTGGTAACGTTTATATGAAAAACTCTATTGGTGAAGACGGAAAAGTGAATGTGATTAGAGATTCTATCGTTTATGATACTTTACCAAATGGAAAAGTTGTAGCTGTTAATTTACCTGGAGAAATAAAAATGGTTGCTGTTGACGAACAAGAAACATATTTAAGAACTAACTTTTCTTCAAGTGACAACAGAGGATATAGAGATGGTGAACCAGGATCTTCTAGATTTTACGATAAATTTAGTGATGATGAAGAAGAAGAGCAAAAGAAAATGTATAACTCTCCACAGCATAATGTAGAAAAAGATTCTACAGGTTCCGTTAAAAGACAATATGACAAATCTAATTACAGAACTTCATTAATTAATGATGAGGTTAGAGTTTTCAAAGGGGGTTCATGGAGAGATAGAGCTTATTGGTTAGATCCTGCACAACGTAGATATTTACCACAATATATGGCAACAGATTATATTGGTTTTAGATGTGCAATGTCTAGAGTCGGTTCTAAATCAAAAACGAAAAACAAAACTGTTAGAAGTAAAAAAGCTAAATAATAGCTAGAATTTATAAAATTATTAAAAGTCCTGATGCTACCATCAGGACTTTTTTTATACTTTAGTTTTATGAAAATAGAAAAGCTTCACGAACTGTTTCTTCAGTTTCCTAACGCATGCACCGATACAAGAAAAATTACACCGAATTGTATGTTTTTTGCTTTGAAAGGTGAAAATTTCAACGGCAATACTTATGCGCAAAAAGCACTTGAAAATGGTGCTGCCTATGCAATTGTTGATGATGAAAAATATGTAACAATTAAAAATACTATACTAGTTTCAAATGTTTTAGAAACTTTGCAACAATTAGCTAATTTTCACCGTAACTATTTTAAAACTCAAGTAATTGCTTTAACGGGTAGTAATGGAAAAACTACTACAAAAGAGTTAATCAATGCCGTATTAGCTACATCGTATAAGACCATAGCTACAATTGGCAACTTAAACAACCATATTGGAGTGCCCCTTACCTTACTTTCCATAAAAAAGGATACGGAAATCGCTATTGTCGAAATGGGCGCTAACCATCAAAAAGAAATCGCTTTTTTATGCACTATTGCGGAGCCAGATTTTGGATATATCACCAATTTCGGGAAAGCACATTTAGAAGGTTTTGGGAGTGAAGAAGGTGTTATTAAAGGAAAAAGTGAGCTCTATGATTTTCTTATTAAAAAAGATAAATCTATTTTCTTTAACGCAGATGATGCTATTCAATTATCCAAGCTAAGCACATACATCAATAAATATGGCTTTAGTCAAAGTGATGCAAAATACTATCTGATAAAATTGCGCTCAGCTGATCCCTTTGTGACTATTGAAGTTGAAAATTCAACAATTACATCAAAGTTAATTGGAGCTTATAATTTTATAAATTGCTGCGCAGCAATTATAGTTGGAAAGTATTTTAATGTTCCTCTAGCGCAAATTAAAAACGGAATTGAAAGTTATGTGCCATCAAATAATCGTTCTCAAATCATAGAAAAAAATGGGTATCAAATAATCCTAGATGCTTATAATGCAAACCCAAGCAGCATGCAAGTTGCGTTAGAAAATTTCAACAACCTTAAAGCTAAGCATAAAATAGTTTTCTTAGGTGATATGTTTGAATTGGGGGATTCTGCAAAAATTGAACATCAAGCAATTGCTGATTTAGCTACCGCTATGAATTTTAATAGTACTTTATTAGTTGGTGAAAATTTCTTTGCAACAAATACCAATGAAAAGCTTTTCGAAACTTTTGAAGATTTATCTACTTATCTTAAAAATACAAAATTGGAAAAGAGTTCTATTTTAATAAAAGGCTCACGAGGTATGGCTTTAGAAAGAATTTTGGAATTGTTGTAATATCTAAGCCGTCTAATTACACGAAAGCTCTAGTAATAGTATGATTGCATTCTCTGACAATGCTTCTATTTCTATTTGTTTTCTATTTTTTAATGACAAACCACCTCTTATTTCAAGTAGGAGATTTTCGAACTCAAACACTTCATTTATCACATAAACAAAAAGACCATTCCCTGAATAATTCATAGCATAATTTTCCTCCTTCCGCCCATCAAAAACACCAAAAAAATTATACCATTCATAATGGTACTATTCTTTTAATACACAAATAGTATTGTTTTCTAAATCGATTTGAAAATGATTAGAAGGCAGCCCATTCATACTTTTCATAAAGATACTACCCCAAAGTCTAAGTTTTTCCTTACCTGATTTTTCTAAACTCTCGCAAACCAATTTGTATTGTAACAACCGTTTCTCTCCTATTTCATTAAAAACAAGTTGGTCTGCAAGCTTGATGCGATAATAATCAAAAATCATATCTATTCCTGTCCATTGACTAAAATCTTCCAAACCTAAACCATAAGATTTCAGCCCCTCTTCTACTTCATGAAAATCGATTTCATTCTTAGATAATAACAGTAAATTCTTTCCCGACTTATTTGCTAAATACTCCCTAAATTCTTGTGGCCAATCTTCTGGCAAAAATCGCAATCGTATTAATTCTTTTAAATAACTTTCTGTAAATTCTAAATATGTTTTTGATTTAAGTATTTCCTTATTCCAAATTCCGATATCATTCATCTGCTCTAATTGCTTAAATTCCATTTCATATAATGGAAAAAGTTCACGAAATTTGGGCACCGTGTCCATAATAACAGTTTCTACCTCAACCTTATATTTTGAAGTTATCGTAAGTAATTTATAAGCGGGAATATATCCTGCTAAAGAAGGTGTTTGAATATTAACTAATGTATTTCCTTTTTTAGTAGTGTACGTCCCTGTATCATTCATATGCATATGACCACCAAAATGCAGTTGTAGCCCTGCGTCTGCAAATGCTTGCGCAACTTCTTCCGTTGGCACTCTTTCTAGCTGCATATTATTTTCTCCGAACAGCCCCCTTAACGCTTCGGAAGCGCCATCATTAAATTCCACTATCGGGTAATGACTAAATGCAACTAAAGTCTTATTTCTTTTTTTAGCTTCTGCTGCCACTTTTTTAACCCAATCGATTAAATGTTTTTTTTGTGTAAGCACATTTGCATACCCTATACTAGCTCCTCCAAAATCTTCAGGATCATCTATGCCTCCAGATAATTCGGCCTTAGGAATATATACATTCGCATCAATAGCCAATAACCATAGCCCATCAATAGGTTCTACCACATAACTAGCGTCGGGTACTTCAATGTTTTTAATGCCAATTTTATATGTTCTCTTTTGAACCTCAGCTTCTTCTTTCGCCTTTTTAAGCTTATAATTTTCATAGGTATAGTTAGAAAAAGGTGTCGCCCAATAGATATAATTTGATTTAGGAAAAAAACCAAAATCTTTTAACTCATTCATTATTTGCTGATAACCCCACTCTTTAATATCTGCTGTAATCACAGGCGACAAATCATCATCTTTCATACTATCAATTAGCTCTTTTGAGCTTATAATAATTTGATTTTTGCCGTTTTCTCCTAAAAAATCTGTTTTACCCGACTCTTGCTCAAAGGGACGTACAGGGTCATGATTACCCGTAGTTATTAAAAATACGATTCCATACTTTTTTGTATACATGTCTAATATGCTATGCAATGCTCTAGCATTAATAGGTTGCCCATTATCAGTAAAATCACCTGGTAGAGCAACTATTTTCACTCCTTTTTTAGCTACATCATCTAAAGCAGCTATAAAAGCAAAATAGTTTTCATTAAAAAGTCGCGTTGATTGCAACTGCGAACTCATGGTTCGAATGGTATTGTATTTTTTGGTGGTTGGATTTTCTATACCATGATAGGGTGTATCTGAAAAATTTGCATAGATATCCTGCAAATGTACATCAGCCATAAAAGCAATTTGGATTGATGGCTTTTGAGATCTTTCTTTTTTTTGGGAACAACTCAATAAAAACAAATTCCAAATAATGATCCCAACTTTAAAAAAACGGTACATGCACTAGAAATTTATTATTTATGATTAGCTATGGCTTTCATCATTTTATGGTACACTGCATTATTCTCATAAATCCCATCAAACAGACTTGCCTCAGCTCCTTTGGCAAATATCGGAATTAGATCACCACTATGTTGATCGTAATTAAAGTAAACAGCAACCTTCTCTGGCACTTCTTCCTCTTTTCCTGTTTCTTCATTCTTTTCATAAAACTTGCCTATACTTGCCCCTCCTGTTTCATGGTCTGCTGTCACTACTAAAAGTGTATTAGGATGTTCCTTTACATACGCTAAAACAAGCCCTAATGTTTTATCAAAATCTAGCACTTCTTGAATCAACATCTCTGCATTCATGGCATGACCTCCCCAATCGATATAGGAACCTTCAATCATAAAAAAGAAAGGTGCTTTTTTTTCTGTAAAATACGCTAACCCTAGTTGTGTAGCATCTTGTAAAAAGCTTGTTCTCCCTTCTATTTTTGAAGGAAAACCATCATCTGCCAATAGATACCCGTTTTTTTTATTTAGATCAAAATCCGATAAATTAATGGAGTCTAATTTATAATTTTTAGCTAGCATAACATCATAAAGATTCTTTTGGTCTTCTCTATGGGTAAAATGTTTAAGCCCTCCACCTGCAAAAAAATCAACATCGGCATCAACCAATTGCAACGCTATATCATCTTCTAAATCACGATCTTTTAAATGGGCATAAAAACTTGCAGGGGTTGCATGCGTAATTGATGTTAAACTAACTAAACCTGTTTGATATCCTTTTTTTTTGTAGTGTTTCTAGTATGGTAGGTAATGGAACCGTATCCGTAGAAACTCCAATAGCTCTTTTGTAGGTTTTTTCACCTGTGGCAAAAGCTGTTGCCCCAGCTGCAGAATCGGTGATTTTATGACTCGTACTGGATGTTTTTATTAAGCCTATGCTTTCAAATTGCTCAAAATTAGAAGAATTTTCACCAAAGTAAAAAGCGGTTGATATTTGAGGTAATCCCATACCATCTCCAATCATAAAAATGATACTCAAGGGTTCAGATTTACTTTTCTGTTCTTCTGATTTCTTCTTTGTGCACGCCAAATAAGCTAAAGAAATCAATAGCAGCACAGCTCTTTTTTGTATTTTGTTCATTTTAGGAATATGTGTTTGATAAATTAAAAAAGGCAAGAAAAAATAGTTCTTGCCTTTTTAAGTATCTATACTCAACTTTTTAGTACCCAGTATTTTGTAATAAATATCCAGGCGTATTAGAAGCGCCATCAATAGCTTTTTGAGGTATAGGAAACAACCTATGGTTGACATCTGTATCTGATTTTTCAGTCCATGTATCTTCATAATGACCAAAACGAATTTGATTTACACGTCTTAAACCTTCCCAATAAAATTCAAAACCAAGCTCTCGATACAACACATCTACATCTATACTGGTAAGTGCCGCTGCAATTGGAGCACGAGCAGTCCTCGAAGTTCTTACGGTATTTACATCAGCTAAAGCGCCTGCATTATCTCCTTTTCTTAATTTAGCTTCAGCACGCATCATAAAAATTTCAGCATATCGAAGTAAAACAATATCGACACTACTATAATTGTTGCCATCTGGAGACGTATGACTAAATTGATATTTTGAGGCTCGGTATCCCGCATGATGCAATCTACCCTCATTTGTAAAATCTACGTTTAAAGTTAGATCTACATAACCTACATTTTTATCAGGACCATTTCCTTTTATTTGTTTTACAGGATAAATTCTAACTCCTTCATCACAAGTATAGAAAGCGCCATTTTCATCTTTTCTAGCTGCCCATGGTATTCCTCTTAAAATTCCTCGATCAATTTCAAAATCTTCAGCGACAACACAGTAGTAGTGGTCTTCATCATTTAAAGGTGAAAAACCTGTAAGATCTTGCAATTCTGCCGGTACTTGAGCATTATTCTGATAGAACCGTGAATCTGCTTCTGCTGGATCTACATTCCCATATGCCGCTACCCATGTTTGGTAAAAATCTGACGTAATTGCTGGTCCATCTGTTCCATCGGCACTTATTGCTTCAGGTCTTGGAAACATCGAGCCTGGTATTGACCAATACGCCCAACGGTTGTTTTCATCTTTTAAGACTCCACGTTGATCTAATGCAAATATTAATTCTGCATTATCATGGTTATCGTCATTAAATAAATCGAAATATTCAGGAGATAGGGTAAATTTACCTGAATTAATAATGTTATTGGAATAGGTTATCACCTTATCCATATCTTCAGTGGTAAAATTAGGTGTTCCGTAGGGATCACGGTATACCGCAGCATTCAGATTTAATCTTGCTAAAATACCCCAAACAGCAGCTTGCGTCATTCTTCCTGGACCCTTATTTGTATTAATCACATCAACAACAGACAAAAGTTCACTTTCTATATAATCAATAGCATCTTGTCCACGAAGCACCTCAGAAGTTTCTGATGAATCCTCTTTTTTGAACACTAATCCCCAGCTATCTAACGATAACATGTTTAAATATGCTCTTAATGCCTTCATTTCATAAAGGGCTCCTGCCGCCTCTATATCTCCACTTTCTGCTAATGGTCTTAAAACTTCAATGGCAGATAAGGTTCTAGAAATATTTTTGGTCAACTCATTCCATGTGCTGGTCACCAAATCATTCGTTGGGGTTATGGTATGCGCATGTGTTGCTAAAAATTTACCCCCATCATACCAATCAGTTCCCCCACGATAAGGTAAAATAGCCTCATCACTAGCAATTAATTGCAACCCAAAGTAGTTGGTATGAAGCCATGTTGCCGATATTTGACCATATGCTGGAGCAATAGCACCACTAATAGCATTTGACTGGCCACTTCCGGATAATGATTCATCTAATACCTCTTCATTTAAATCGGTACAACTCCAGTTTAGCACTAAACCGAATGTAAGTATTGTTACTACAATTTTATTTTTCATCTTGATTTTTTTTAATTAAAATGTCATATTTAGGCCAAACAAAACGGTTCTACTTTTTGGGTAACTGAAATAATCAATTCCAAAAGTTTGAATGCCATCAACAGCACTGCCCGTATTTATTTCAGGATCAAATCCACTATAGTCCGTAATAACCAATAAGTTTTGACCCGTTATAGAAAAGCGAATAGTATCCATTAAATCACTAAGTCCAAACGCCTTAGGATTTAAGTTATAGCCTACTGTGGCGTTATTCAATCGTAAGAAATCACCATCTTCTAAATATCGAGTAGAAACAGTGTTTGAATTTGTAGCAGCTTCATTTGAAAACGCAACAGCATTATTGGTCGTATTAAACGAGTTAACAATATTTCCTTTATTGAAGGAAGACATGGCTACATGATTGTAAATTTTATTCCCACCAGCGCCATTAAAATTCAAGCCTAAATCAAAATTCTTATAGTTAAGATTTAGATAAAAAGCATAAATATAATCAGGCAAGGCACTCCCCGCTACAAAACGGTCATTGTCTAGAATTTCTCCATCATTATTTTTATCTGCAAATTGATTTAAACCATCAGCACCTATTCCTGTAAATTCTAGAAAATAAAATGATCCAATTGATTCTCCGTTAAGAACTCCATTAATGGTTGCTCCTGTTTGTCCCGATCCTTGTGCAGCACCCGTAGTTAATATTTTGTACGGAGAGTTTACAACTTCATTTTTCGTTAAAGAAATATTACCTCCAATGTTATACGAGAAATCATTATTTTGATCACTGCTATAATCTAAAGCTAGTTCAAGACCGTCATTTTTTATTTCCATATTAGGAATATTAGTCCAATAAGTATCGGTAGGCTGAATAGGATCTAATGGAGAAACTTCCAATAAAATATTTTCAGATACTTTGTTGAAGTAATCAACGGTTCCTGTTAATCTATTATTGAATAAACCAAAATCTACTCCTATATTCGTTTGAGTTGAAACTTCCCACTGAATATCTGGATTTGCTAAACGTGTATAAATAGAGCCATAAGGATATCCACTTAAATCCGCTGCACTAGGATCTAAAGGGTAGGTATCATTTCCTGTATTACTTTCCGTATAACTAGCTTGCGTTATTTTAGAAGGAATCTCTTGGCTACCGGTTTGTCCCCAACTTGCTCTTAATTTAAGATTGTTAACAGCATCTGAACCCATTAAGAAATCTTCACGACTTATATTCCAACCTAAAGCCACAGAAGGGAAGTATCCGTATTTATTATTTTTACCAAATTTAGAGGACCCATCGGCACGCATAGTAGCCGTTAATAAGTATTTATTGTCATTGCCATAGTTTAACCTGCCAAAGAAAGACTGTAATTCGTTTTTCGTAGCATAAGCAGATTGAGAAGTTGGCTCACTAGCTGTCTCTATTTGATATCTTGGCTCAATACCATTGTCTGGAAAACCTGACAAGTTAAATTGCTTTTGATTCACTTGAGTTTCTTGATAGGTTTGCCCTACCAAAAATGTAAAACTGTTTGAGTTCTTGTATAGGTTATATGTTAAGGTGTTTTCAACTAAAGTATTACTGTTAGTCGTTAAAATTGAATTTAAAGAGCCTATAGTCGTATTTGTCGCGGTAGTATAAGGAATACTTTGTATGTCTCTATCGGTTGAAGAATAATCTACACCAAGATTTAATTTGTAGGTTAAGCCTTTTATAATTTCAAAAGAAGGAGAAATATTGGCTAAAATACGATTGTTGTTGGTGAAATCGCCATAAATAGTTTCCCCAATTAAAGGATTAAAAACATCATTACTTAAAACAGCTGTAGGTACCCCATTCGTATAAGCTGGATCCGTAGGATTAATTGTAAGCATATTATTTACAACTGCCCTTGAATCAGGTCTCGTGTTATCAAGCTTTGTAGCCGTCAAATTAAAAACAACAGTAAACTTATCGTCAATGGATTTTTGAGTTAAATTTAAGCGGCCCGAATAGCGTTTTATATTGCTATTTCTTAAAATACCTTCTTGATCGTCTACCCCAACTGATGCTGCATAAGAAAATTTATCCGCACCTCCGCTCATGGAGAAATTAACATTCTTAGATATAGCCGTTCTTGTTAATTCATCTTGCCAATCTGTATTTGCTCCTCCATCTGCTAAGGTTCCGCCTGCAGCAACTACTTGCTTGCGAAATTCGTCAGCACTAAATACATCAACCTTATTGGCTAATGTTGAAAATGCCGTTGATACCGAAAGATTCATTTGGGTCTTACCCACTTTTCCTTTTTTGGTAGTAATCACAATAACACCATTTGCCGCTCTTGAACCGTATATAGCTGCAGCAGAAGCATCTTTTAACACATCAATACTTTCAATATCTTGAGGGTTAATAAAGTTTAATGGGTTTGAAGCAACTCCATTTCCTGTGTTATCTAACGCAAAACCATCAACTACATAAAGAGGTGTTGTCCCTGAACGCAAACTTCCTACCCCACGAATAATAATATCTTGTGCTGCTCCTGGTTCTCCACTAGCCGCTGAAACATTAACCCCAGCAACTTTACCTTGTAAAAGCTGACCAGCATTTGCAACAACTCCCTTATTGAAGCCTTCACTCTTTACAGAAGAAATAGCACCCGTCACATCAGATCTTTTTTGAGATCCATACCCAACAACCACAACGTCATCTAACTGAGTAGCATCCGTTTCCAATAGAATAGTTAGAGTATTGTAATTTTCAATACGCAATTCTTTTGTTTTCATTCCTATGAAAGACACTTCCAAGACATCTCCAATTTGAGTCTCAATAACAAAGTTTCCATCAAAGTCTGCTATAACACCATTTACAGTACCTTTCACTAAGATACTTGCACCTGATAATGGCACATTTTGATCATCAAACACAACCCCTTTGACTTGAGTTTGAGCCCAAGAGATTGTAGTTATACTAACCATAAAAGTTAGCATCAATAATTTAAACTTTTTCATCATTTTCTTCGGTTTGTTAAATTTTGCACAAAGAAAAGAGGACTATTTATACTATTTGTAAACTCAATATCAAGTAAAAATGATGTTTTTCGAAAATTATTGTTTACTATTTGTAAACTTAAAGTGAAGCGTATTTTTTTTATCAGGAATAAGAACACATAAGTCTCTTAGCTACATATGGTTAATCCTATTTTTTGTGTCGTAGAAACAGAAACATTAAATTAACACTTTATTACTTTTCTCTGATCCCTATAATTTCATACGTTCTTTTTAGCTTTAAAAATTATAAGTTTGAAGCTTTAAAAGTATTATTAACAAAGTTTTAAAGCGAACCTATTAATAACATCAACTTATGTCTTCATCTTTTAAATTATTGCTCGTATTATTCATTGCTTCACTTTCATCTACCTATAGTCAAGAAAATGAGATTCATAAAATACATTCGCATAACGATTACGAACAGGCAATTCCCTTTTGGACTGCTTATACGAATGGCATAAGCTCTATTGAGGTTGATATTTTTCTAAAAAATGATATGTTGTATGTTACACATGACCCTTCCGAAATTAAGAAAGGGAGAACGCTTGAAAATTTATATTTAGAACCACTTCAAAACGCAATAAAGCTACAGTTAGGAAACCAGCAAGAAATACAATTATTAATCGACGTAAAATCTGAAGCCACCACCACCCTAAAAAAACTTACAGAAACACTTGAGAAATTTCCTGATTTAATAAACGTTAAAAACATTTCTTTTGTCATATCAGGAAACAGACCGAATCCGGAAAACTATTTAGATTATCCAAAATATATCTTGTTTGATTATCAAAGCTTAGAAAATATCTCAGATCCAAATATATGGAATAAGGTAGCTTTGGTTAGTTTACCTTTCAATACCTATTCAAATTGGAATGGAAAAGGAAGGCTCACCAAAGAAGATTATGAAAAAGTTGCTACAGCAATTCATAAAGCGCATAGTTTTAAAAAGCCATTTCGGTTTTGGGGCGCACCAGATTCTAAAACAGCATGGAAAGCTTTTACCGATTTAGGTGTTGATTTTATTAATACAGATATGCCTTTTGAGGCTTCAAAATACTTAAAAACACTAGATCATAGAGTGTATTACAACACTTTTAAATCTGCCGTCTATACACCTACATATGCATCAGATAGAGAAAATTCACCTGTAAAAAATATAATTCTACTTATAGGTGATGGCAACGGACTTTCTCAAATTTCGTCAGCAGTCTTAGCTAATAATGGAGAATTAACGCTTACACAATTAAAATCTATTGGATTTTTGAAAACACAATCTGCTGATGATTTCACAACAGATTCTGCTGCCGCAGGAACAGCACTGGCTACAGGAGAAAAAACATACAATAGAGCTATTGGTATGGATGCCAACAGAAACCCCATTGAAACCATTACTGAACTACTGGATAAATATAATTTTATTAGTGGCTGTATTACTACTGATGAAATTACAGGTGCTACGCCTGCATCATTCTATTCCCACCAACTAGATCGTGACATGACTGAGGGAACAGCAAATGATTTAAAAAAAAGTAAATTATCCTTATTTATAGGTGGCGGAAGTGACCATTTCTCCACTAAATTTTCTGATTCCAACTTTTCAATTTTAAATACTTTAAACGAGGTTGGAACCAGCAGAAAACAAAAAATAGGCTACTTTTTATCCAACAGAGGTGTTCCAAGTATGCTAACAGGACGTGGAAATTTACTTGCTGAAGCAACGAAAAATGGTTTAGCTTTCTTAAGTGCTAAAAACAAGCCTTTCTTTCTCATGGTTGAAGCCGCTCAAATTGATAGCAACGGACACACAAATAATATTGGAGGGATTGTATCTGAAGGTATCGATTTTGATACGGCAATTTCGGAAGCTATTAAATTTGCGGATAAAAATAAAAATACTTTGGTTATCGTCACTGCAGATCACGAAACTTCTGGTTTGAGTATACCTCAAGGCAATTTAGAAAAGCAGATGATTGAAGGTGATTTTACAACCTTTGATCACACAGGTACTATGGTTCCCATATTCGCCTATGGCCCACAATCAGATATATTCTCTGGAGTTTATGAAAATAGTGATGTTTATCACAAAATGATAAAAGTTTTAGGTATAAAATAATTGTATTTTTAGGGATTGGTAATAACCAAATCAAGACAGGACCTTTACTTTAAAAATAGCTATTTCGAATTCATTGAAGAAATAGCAAACGAATTATTGTTATAATTATACGTACATAAATGAAGCTTACTAAAATAGTTGTACACCCATTCTTTACCATTTTAATATTTGCTATTTCCTTTAATGTGAATGGGCAGAATAAAACTCGAAAAACCAATACCTACGACGTAGCTGCATTTTATTGGCCTGCCTATCACCCAGATGCTCGCTTTAATGATATAGGTGTATTTCCTGATGGTAAAGGAGAATGGGAGGCTGTCTATAAAGCAAAACCAAAGTTTGAAGGTCACCTAGTTCCCAATATCCCACTTTGGGGTTATGAAGATGAGACTAATCCAATAGTCATGGAGAAAAAAATAAAAACTGCCGTTAAATATGGCGTGAATGTTATGATTTTTGACTGGTACTGGTACGATAACAAACCCTTCCTGGAAGGCACTTTAAATGAAGGTTTCTTAAAAGCAGAAAACAGTACTGACATGAGATTTTCCCTAATGTGGGCCAATCATAATCACAACTCATATTTAGATCCTGCTAATCCAGATAAGAACAAAATATACTGGAAAGGAGAAATTAACCGAGATGTATTTGATACTATGATTGAACATATCATCAATGACTATTTTAAGAAACCAAATTATTATAAAATTGATGGAGAGCCTGTATTCAGTATTTACGAACTTTCTACCTTTATTAACGGTTTAGGAGGTTCTGAACAGGCCAAAGAAGCGCTCGATTATTTTGAAAAAAAGACAAAAGAAGCTGGTTTTCCTGGATTACACTTACAAGCTATTCTTTGGGGGAATATTCCATCTAATTTAAACGATGTTCCTGGAGACCCAATAGCAACACAAAATTCTACTGTTAGCTATTTTGGATTTAAAAGTATGACCAATTACCAATGGTGCCATTTAGTTGCACCTAGTGGAGATTATATGCCCTGGGGAGAGAAAGCAACCGCAAAATGGACTGAATGGGACACAAATTTCACTATTCCTTATTTTCCACATGTTTCAATAGGTTGGGATTCTAACCCCCGATTTCCAGTTGCAAAACAAGATTTAATTGTGAATAATAAACCTGAATATTTTGAAATATACCTCCGAAAGGCTAAGAAATATGTTGATGATCATCCAAATCAACCAAAACTAATAACCATTAATGCATGGAATGAATGGGCTGAAGGCAGCTACCTTGAACCCGATAAGAGAAATGGATATCGTTATCTAAAAGCCGTTAAAAAAGTGTTTTTAAAATAATAAAAATATGAATGCTCTAAAAATCTTGATTCCCATTTAAAATTTGGTACCCTGTAATTAGATCCTTTATTTTTAAAATGAATTTATCTGATGATAATTGTCATATTAATTTTCTTGTCTACTCCTTAATTTTGTATTTAATGCACAGTGCAACGTACGAACTTGAAATGAATTAATATTCAATATTTCCATGGAATTCATAGATTACTATAAGGTTTTAGGTATACAAAAAAATGCCACTGTCGCAGACATCAAAAAAGCGTACAGAAAATTAGCTAGAAAACACCATCCTGACCTTAATCCTGATGATGCTGCCGCTGAAGCAAAATTTAAACAAATCAACGAAGCTAATGAAGTTTTGAGTGATCCTGAAAAACGTAAAAAATACGACGAATACGGTAAGGATTGGCAGCATGCTGAAGAATTTGAAAAACAAAAAAAAGCTAGAAAACAGCAAGGTGACTATACCTATAGCGGAGGACAATCTGGGGGTGACTTTTCTGATTTTTTCGAGAATATGTTTGGTGGTGGTGGTGGCTTTAGGTCTTCACAACGAGAAGCGAGATTCCGAGGTCAAGATTATAATGCCGCGCTGCAGTTAAACCTAACTGATATTCTAACAACACATAAAAGAACAATTACCGTCAATAATAAAAATCTTCGTATTACTATTCCTGCTGGAGTAGAAAACGAACAGACCATTAAAATCAAAGGACATGGAGGTCCTGGTGTCAATAACGGTCCAGCAGGTGATTTATATATTACATTTCATATTCATAATAATACTAGTTTTGGCCTCGAAGGAGCTCATCTTTATAAAACAATAGAAATCCCATTAACCACCGCTGTACTTGGAGGAGAAATCACGACCGAGACCTTAACCGGAAAGGTGAAATTAAAAGTAAAACCCGAAACTCAAAACGGAACTAAAGTTAAACTAGCGAAAAAAGGACTCCCTAAATATAAAAATGAAAATCAGTTTGGAGATCTTTTTATAACGTATCAAATAAAGATTCCTTCTCAACTTACGGAAAGACAAAAAGAACTTTTTAAGGAGTTAGCAGCAACAAACCTATAATTTTAATCTCATGGAAACACACTTCATTCATATCAACGATTTTTGTAAAGGCCATGAAATAGAGCTATCCTTTATTATCGAATTACAGGAATATGAGCTCATTCAATTAAAAATAGTTGATAATGACAAATTCATTGCTCTTGAAGAACTGCCAAAAGTGGAAAAATTGATTCGACTTCATCAAGATTTGAGTATTAATATTGAAGGTATCGAGGCTATATATTATCTATTGGAACGTTCTAAGAAAATGCGGCAAGAAATACAAGCACTCAAACAAAGATTGCGTATTCACGAAGAGCTTTAATAATCATTTCCATAAATATCTTTTAAAACATTAACGACCCTTCCCTCATCATGCGTATTTAAATCATAGCGTATTTTAATTCTGGTTCCAAGTGGTGCATAATAATAAATAATCCACGCATCCGATTCTTTGGTTCCTATACAACCGTTTGAATAGGCTTTTTCTAAAGTTTTAGGATTAGTGGTGGGGTGAATCATTTGACCGTTTCTAACGCCGTTGATTTGTGTTTCAATCCATGGAATCTTTGGCATTACTGTCGTTTTACCATCATCTCTTTTGGTTAGGTAGAATCGTTTCCCATTCACCGGGTTATAAAAATCAGGGTTCTTTACATGGTTTATAATTGAGCCACTCCCCTTTTTTGTACGTAAGTCTGTTTCTCTATTACCAAAAGCAAGAAAACGTTTTCTATTTTGACCCACACGAATAGGAAATGTATACTGTAAAATAGAATCTTGGAATATCCGAAGTTTATATTCGGGAATATTTACATCAATTTCTGTATTTTCAAATTGTTGTAGCAATTTACACGCTGTTACTGAATCTGGTATATGAAGAATATTTCCCTTTGATAAAACAATCATTTTACGCTGATCATAAACAAATGAATCACGGACTGTCATTCGATAATAATCGGTATTCGCTAGTGTATCAATAATCCATGGATTATGACGTGCTAAAAGATGCTCGGAAAAAGGATACGGAACTAATGTGTCATAATGCTGCACTAAAGAATCCATGTATGTAAAATAATCACTTATAGTCACGTTACGGGATACGCTAATAAATTGCGATATATCTTCTTTTTTAAGGGAATCAATACTAGCTTCGACATTCGAATTATTAGTTACCTCCGAATTAGGGCTATGCCGCTTACATGCCAATTGCAAGGATAATATTATAATGAAATAGCTTTTATAATAATTGTATTTTCTATGCATGAACTATGTACTGGTTGATATCCTAAATTTGGAAGTTACTTAATCTAAGTTTATTTTTTCTTCTAAAAGTAATTGCAAAGTATTCCGAAAAATATGACCTTAATCATATACGTGAAGGTGCTGATTCCCCAAACCACCATTTTGTTTTTATTGGTTTTTTTATCAATCCAAATTTATTTACCGCATGCTCCTGTAAATGCTTCTTCATTTCGTCTACAGAATCTGTTATAAATAAAAGTTTCATATCTTCTTGAGAGATACTCTCCTTTTCTGCCATAATCTGAATATGATGATAAAGCTCTTTATGATATTCTTTACCGAAGAGTACGACCGGAAAATTTAATATCATCTTCGTTTGTATCAGTGTTAAAGCTTCAAAGAGCTCATCTAATGTTCCTATTCCACCGGGCATTACAACAAAGGCATACGAATATTTTAATAAGATAAATTTGCGGACAAAAAAGTAACGAATATCAATCCATTTATGCAAATAAGGATTTGCTTTTTGCTCATGAGGTAAAATAATATTGCAACCAATCGAGTACCCATTATTTAGAAAAGCTCCTTTATTTGCTGCTTCCATTATACCAGGTCCGCCACCAGTCATTACGGCAAAGCCTAGTTCAGTTAAAGCCTTGCCTACTTCTTCAGCCTTTTGATAATAAAGATTACTTTCCTCAAAACGGGCAGATCCAAAAACGGTGACGCAAGGTCCTACAAAATGTAATTTCCGAAAGGCATTTATAAAATGGTATTGTACTTTGAATGTAAACCATAGTTCTTTAAATCGGCTACGAGGACCATCTAAAAAAGCCCTTTCTTCACTCAAATAAAAAGAATTATTACCCTTTTTTCCGCTTTTCGCCATATTTCTTGGTTTTTTCACCTCTTCTTAACACTTAAAAGTTTTTAAAAATAGTATACCATTAAACAGTTTTAAATGATATCGGTCATTTTTAACCATACAAGTCTATTCTATATTTGATATAATCGATTTAAATCATCAAACTGAAATGACCCTAACATCCGAAATTGTAAATAAAGCAAAGCAATTCTTTGTAGATATAGGAGATTTATCACATTTCGCAGGACGTTTTTTTAAAGAGGCAATCAAACCTCCTTATGAATTTAAAGAACTGCTTCGTCAATGTTATCAAATGGGGGTTCGTTCTTTATTATTGGTCGCATTAACAGGGTTCATTATCGGTTTGGTACTAACGCTTCAATCTCGACCAACATTAATTCAATTCGGTGCTGTCTCGTGGATGCCTAATATGGTGGGTATATCCATTGTAAGAGAAATAGGCCCTGTAATTACGGCGCTAATTTGTGCAGGACGAATTGCTTCTGGTATTGGCGCTGAATTAGGTTCTATGAGAGTTACAGAGCAAATAGATGCTATGGAAGTATCTGGCACTAATCCGTTTAAATATTTAGTCGTAACTCGAATACTAGCCACTACCTTAATGTTGCCATTGCTAGTTGTTTTTGGTGATTTGATTGCCCTTTACGGTTCTGCTCTTGTAGAAAATCTAAAGGGAGATGTTTCTTTTCAACTCTATTTTAACTCCGTTTTTGATGCCTTAGCCTTTGGTGATTTAATCCCTGCCACCATAAAATCCTTCTTTTTTGGTTTTGTTATAGGCCTTGTAGGCTGTTACAAAGGCTATTATTGTAAAAAAGGTACCGCAGGTGTTGGGGTTGCGGCAAATACTGCGGTAGTTGTAGCCTCTATTCTCCTTTTTATAGTCGATTTTATTGCGGTTTTTGTAACAGATATTTTTTATGAACTCTAGTATGGACACGAAAGAACATTTATCACCAATCAATCCTATGGCTAATCAAAAAGAAGTGGTTATAGAAATAAAAAACCTATGTAAAAGTTTCGGAGATAATAAGGTGTTGAATGGTTTCAACTTAAAATTACATAAAGGAGAAAATCTCGTAATTATGGGGAAATCGGGCTCGGGCAAATCTGTTATGATTAAATGTTTGATTGGTCTTATAAAGCCAGATTCGGGTTATATTGAAATTTTAGGGAAAGAAATCGCTACTTTAGATCGGAAGGCATTGGATGAATTACGTTCAGATATTGGATTTCTATTTCAAGGAAGTGCACTATATGATTCTATGACGGTTAGAGAAAACTTGGAATTCCCCATGCGAAGACATAAAGAAAAGTTAGGGTACGTTTCTGATACTACACCATTGGTTTTAGAGGCGTTGGAAAATGTAGGCTTAGCACATACCATTGATTTAATGCCGGAAGAGCTATCTGGTGGAATGAAAAGACGTATCGCATTAGCGCGAACACTTATATTAAAACCAAAAGTAATTTTGTATGACGAACCCACTAGTGGATTGGATCCAATTACCTCAAAAGAAATAATTGAACTAATGCGAAGTATTCAAAAAAAGTATGGCACTTCTTCATTAATAATTACGCACGATGTGGATTGCGCTCGTGTCATTTCAGAACGAATGATCTTATTAGTAGACGGAATTAATTATGCAGAAGGCACCTACGCTGAATTGTCGGCGTATACAGACCCAAATGTAGAAGCATTCTTTAAAAAATAAAACCATGGCAAAATCAAAATTGGAAAATCTGAAATTAGGAATTTTTGTAGTACTTGGTACAATGCTCCTACTTGTAGCCGCATACTTAATTGGGAATAGGCAAAATATGTTTGGAAAAACCTTTGAAGTAAGTGCCCTTTTCAAAAATGCGAATGGACTCCAGAATGGAAATAATGTTCGCTTCTCTGGGATAAATGTGGGCACTGTAAAAGATATTGAGATGTTCAATGATACGACGATTAAAGTCCACATGATTATTGCCAATAAAATGCTAGAACATATTAAAGAAGATGCTGTGGCTACTATTGGTTCTGATGGATTAGTTGGGAGTATGTTAATTAATATCGTTCCAGGAAAAGGCAGTTCTAGATCCATAAAACCAGGTGATGAACTACAATCGTATAGTAAAATTGCTACTCAAGATATGATGAATACGCTGAATACGACTAACGAAAATGCGGCATTACTCACAGAAGATTTATTAAAAGTAACTCACTCATTAAACAAGGGTGAGGGGACTTTAGGCAGATTATTAAATGATACTACCATGGCAAACAATCTGCATGAAACAATTATCAACTTAAAAAATACCAGTAAGCAAGCAAATTATGCAATCAGTGATTTAAGTCAAAAAATAAAAAAGATAGATTTGGAGAAAAGTGCTGCAGGAGTATTACTCAACGATACATTATCTGCTAGGAAAATGAGAACTATAATCACCAATCTTGAAGCGTCTAGTAAAGAGATACATAAAATTACTCAAGATTTAAATACTGTATTAGTGGGAGTAAAAGATGGAGATGGTGCTATAAACTATGTTTCCAAAGACACAACTTTTGTAAATCAATTAGAAAAAACGATGCAGAACATTGAAGAAGGAACAGAACGTTTCAATGAAAATATGGAAGCTTTGAAACACAATTTTTTGACTCGAGGCTATTTTAAAAAACAAGAAAGGAAACAGAAAAAAGAAGAGAAAAAAGAGTAATTTATTAGTGCTATAACCTACACATTTTTAATGTTTTATTGCCCTAGAAGCCTAACTAGTAGAATAACTATTGCGATACCAAATATACTAGTGTAAATAATCTTATTGTATTTGGCTAACCAATTAGGAAGAAAAATATCAAAATTATTTTTAGAAGAATTAGAAAATTTACGAGCAATTACTGTTAATGGACAGAACATTTTAAAAGTTAATAAAACTAAACCTTCGAGAACTACCAAGCCAGTACATATCCACACCCAATGGTCAATTTTATTGATAATTACTGCATACAAAAGATAAAAAATTACCAAATTATAAAAGAGCCAAATTATGGTATGAATGATTTTTATCAAAAGCAATTTTGCTTTATTGCCCATTTTCATACCCTCTTTTTTTCATTTCTTCTTTTAGCTTCTCTGGAATATCAGTTCTACATTGACAATTTTTCAAATGCTCAAGATGCCAAGTTATTCGCTCATCTATAGTTGCATTTTTAGGCATTTTATGTGTTAAATGCCATTCTCTATTTAGTTTCATAGGCTATCCATTTAATTTAGAAACGTTGTATTCGACACTTTTTAGATGAAATTTACCATACATAAAATCTCCCTCAGGATAATTCCAAATAGCCTCACCATATGTAGGCAGATGAAGTCCATTTATAATTTTGTAGTTACGAATTGGAGTGGAAAAAGGAAAAGTTTTCATTTCCACAACTGAATACCTATCATTGGATGTGAAATTAATTAATTGACCCAATTCATTAAAATATAGTATAGCAGAAATATTATTTCCATGCGCCTTAAAACTAGCTTTAACAGATAGCTCATTGAGGGTTACCCATTGTATTTGTTTATTAATGAGTGCAGCTGGCGCAAATAAACATAGGTCATTAAAATAGGTTACCGTTTCAGTTGCAAAGAGTTCCTTGTTTTTAATATGTACTATTGATAGGACTGATAAGAGTTTAATAGTCATTTCAGCTCCTTGTACTTGATACCTATGATACCCAATCGTAGGGAATCCCATAACCTTGGCTTTCATAAAAAATAATCGAGTTGGTTTATAAAAAAAATTAAATTGGTCTGAAGTAAATTTGAACCAATATTTTCCCTTATCTCTCATTTCTCCGTGAAAAGCTAGCCTTACATTATAAATTTTAGGTTTCCCTATTACGCCAACATATCTAAGGTAATTTTGAACCAGTGGGGGCACAACTTCGAGATCTTTTTCGGTGACTATATCAGACGCCATTTTATCCATCTTTAGTGCAGATAGAACATCTTTTCTATAGGTATCTTCAAAATGTTGATTACCAAAACCGATAATAGCGGCTACTAGAACAATTAAGTTGGCTATAGTTACATATTTTGCATCGTTCCAAGAGATAAAAATCAAAATCTGTGATAGTACAACGGCAATTATTGCTAAAGCGGTCCAAATCTGGTTATTTAAAAAATAAAGTAGTGCTATCAAAATAAAAATTAATCCTGCACATAGCCAAAGTATACCTAATGGCTTAGAAATCTCTTTGGAAAATTGCGCTAATTGCCCAACATTGTAAGCTTTGGCAAAACCCATAAAATGAATTACGCCATATATAAATAGTACAAGTGTTATCCCTATTTTCATACCATTACTAAAAAATACAAATTGATACGTTAATAATTATTGACCTTAATTCGCGGGTTTCAATAATGGATTTAATCGTTGTTTAATTTTATCAATAAAAAGGGGCACATTTTCTATTATTGACTCCCCTGTAATGGCATCTACATCATCCATTTTATAACTACCTTCTCCAGAGGTTGTCAGTACTACAATTTTATGAGTATCACTTTTTGTACGTTCTATAAATGATTTTACTGCCACGGGCGGTTTCCAATTTTCCCAAGTATGGATTATTAGTAAAGCATCGTAGTCATTTACCGCTATAGTTTCTAATGAGGAGACATCAATTACTTTTATAAAAATAGAATCTGATTTATAGTCCGCTATAATTCCTTCAGTTACCTTGTTTTTGAAATCGCTACCTTGGGTTGCAATTAATAACGTTTTTTTAATTTGAGATGCGTTAACCTGATAAGGTTCAACTACATCCATTGAATATTTATTTTGATACCACAGAAGGAAAATTAAAAATAGAACCATTAACCCTAAGAATATCCATAGTATTTTTTTAAATCCTTTCATAATGCTTTAGCTTTATGAGTTTGTAAATGATGCTCTAAAAGCTCATTTAAATCCTCTAAATATTCCTCAAGAATTTTTTTATCCAAATCAGGATGAGCAACTGATGGAATTGTTATTGGGTTCTCGTCTAAAAACTGGTAAAGTTCTGGGTATTTGGTTTCTATTTCAGTAGTCAGTTGTGTGATTTTGTCCAATAAATGATGTAATTTTTTCATAGCTAAAATGTTTAAGAATTGAGGATGTTTGCCAATTCCTCACTATCAATAATATACTCAGTAATTGCAAATACTTCTTTTCGGTTTTCACGAAATAGTTTAATAAATTCCGCCATTTCTTGCTCCAAGTGCTCGTGCTCTGTTTTAATTATTCCAGCATCTCTTTTGCTCGGATCTTCCACCAAATACCCCAATTGAATATGATGTTTACTTATCTTATCCAACAAATCTTTACTTTTTATATTTAAATGGTGCAGCTTATTTTTCAACTCTTTCACCATTTTTAAATTTTCTGGTTTACTAAGCCACATAAAATACTTATCAATTAAATGATGTAAAAATCGCAAATCGTCTCTATAAAATTCAAGATCAGATTTCCAATGTTTAGTTAGTACATACAATGCATACCAAGGTCCATTTTTGAGAAAATCAACATCTGTTTTATTTTTTTCACCATCCATAGTTTATGATTTTAATTATAAATGTACTGAAGAGAGAGAGTATTAAAAATGATTAAAATCATATCCTTAAACCTTCCATGATAATTGTCATTTTAAACTAAATCATATATGTCTAGTTTCACTTATATAAATTTTAAATCAAAACTGATGAAGACTATTCTATACGCTACAGACTACTCACAACAGTCTATTTCAGGTCTGAAATTTGCGCATTCTTTAGCCCTTAAATTAAAGGCTCAATTAATTGCGCTACATGTTTTTGATATTCCTATATCATTAGCAAGTCCGGTTACTGTTTCTTATATGAAAAGAGAAAAAAGATTATTTGTGGAGCATCGTGTAAAATTGGAAAACTTTTGTGCAGATCATCTCGGTGAGCAAATAAAAAAACTTAAACCTATAATTGTTGTAGACGAAGACGGCTCAGTAATCAGCGGTATTCAAGAAAAAGCTTTAAGAGCCAGTGCTGATTTAATAGTTGTTGGTAAAAAAGGTGCCAGCAAAACAAAAGAATTTTTTTTAGGAAGTACGCCAAAAGGTCTGTACAACAAAACTTCATGCCCTGTATTAACTATTCCAACTGGAGCTACAACAGAACATTTAAGCACTATCGTATATGCCTCTGATTTTGAACAATCGGATGTATTTGCTATTCGAAAATTGACCAAAATTGCTGAAGCTTTTGATGCAACAATTAAAGTAATACATATCACTACTAAGGAAGAATATGCCGGAGACCAACAAATGGAGTGGTTCAAGGAATTATTACAGGAAAATGTGGACTATTCTAAAATAGAATTCAATTTAATTTATTCCGAAACCATTTTTGAAGACTTACAAAAATTTCTAGTTGAAGCCAAAGCTGACGTACTGGCAATGTTAGAACGTTCTGAAGAAATAGCTATTAAACGCTTTTTTCATAGAGATTTGGTTAAACGAATGCATAATGATATTTCTATACCGCTCTTGAGTTATACTGTTGGGGCTCTTTGAGACTCTTTTACTTGGGCTGGCATTTTAGTTTTCTCACCTCCAATCAATGTAAAATCTTTTTGTATTTCCGCTCTTTTCATACGAAGAATCCAATTGCTCATACTTGGGAGGTAACGGGTAGTAAAATTAGCTAAAAGACCTAATCTTGTTAAGGTAGTATTAGCTGTTCTGTTTACAATCATCAGCGCAATACTTTTTGCCACGTCTTGTTGTTTTGCTAATTTAATATTTTTACGTTTCGGTAAGTAAACCCAGCTGCCATCAACATCTAAAATCTTTTTTTCTGGATCATTTTCCGTGAAGCCCACAAAAGTAACTCCTACATGTATTCCATAATCATACAACTCTATTCGCAAAGCATCAGCAAGCGCGGCTTGTGCAACCTTTGTTGAAGAATAAGCAGAATTATAGGGCATACCCCGAAAACCTCCAGCACTATTCATAAAAATGATATGACCTTTAGTTGCTTTCAAATGGGCAATAGCATATTTACTTAAGTAAGCTGACCCCATAAAATTGGTTTCCGCCAAAATGCTAAAATTACCATCTGCCATATGTTCTACTGATCCTCTGCTGCTAACGCCTGCATTATTAATCAAAATATCTAGGCTTCCATAAGCTTTGATACATTCATCAACAAGGTATTTACAAGCTTTTGGATCTCGAATATCGGCTACTACAGCGGTAACTAAAAAACCTTTTTCTCTTAATTCTGTTTCCGTTTTAAATAGTTGTTCTGCCTCTATGCCATTCAATAGTACACTTACTCCTTTTGATGCCAATTCTATAGCAATAGCCTTACCAATCCCCATACTAGACCCACTGACTATGGCTACTTTATTTTTAAAATAATCCAACTTCATAATCACTATTTTATCACCATTTTACAACAATCTTCCCTACAGATTTCCGTGATTCTAAAAACTCGTGGGCTTCAGCTAATTCATTAATTTCGAATTCCCCACCTACATAAGGTGTTATGATATTTTTTTCATTCATCTGAATAACCGCTTGCATAGCCTTTGCAATTTTCTCCGGCTTTTCCTCTCCAACTTTCAGAATATTAATTCCTATAATTCCTTTAGACTGACTCAAAAATTGAAGTGGATGATACAATCCAAACTGACCTACCACTTTTAATTTTCCAAAAATATTGGTTGTCTTATTCATACTAGATACTCCAAAAGACATTAATCTCCCCCCTGCTCCCAATAATCGATAACCCTTTTTAACAGATTTACCACCTACAGGATCAAAAATTGCATCTAAACCTTTTTTTCCTATAATCTTACGAATTGCTTCTTCGAAATCTTCCTCTTTATAATTGATTGGGTGTTGAACTCCATTTTTCTTCAAGTAATTTATTTTTTCATCAGAACTACATGTTCCAAAAACAATACATTTTTTATACAATGCCATTTGTGTCAAAGCTGTACCTACGCCACCAGCAGCGGCATGTATCAGCACCATATCATTTTCTTGTAGATTGGCCATGTTATGGCTTAAAAAATATGCAGCACTATACTGAGTAGCTAGGGCAACCGCAATACCTGGCGCAAGTGTTTCTGAAATTTTAAATATCACATTACTTTCTGCAACTGCGTATTCCGCATAACCTCCAAAATTAGTAAGTGCAGTAACTCGATCTCCTACTTTTAGAATAGATACTTCAGTTCCAATTTCAGCTACCCTGCCAACCACATCATATCCTAATACAGCAGGTATAGGAGGTGCCCCTTTATAGAGCCCTAAACGCGCCATTACATCGGCAAAATTAAGCCCAAAAGCTTCTACTTTTATCAAAACCTGATTTGACATAGGCTCCGGTTTTACTTTTTCTCTTATCTCAAAAGCAGTACTAGAAGGTCCATATTTTATAAGATAGGCAGCTTTCATTCGTCTTAATTAAAAGTTATAAGCGAGAAAGGTATTGAAGATTAATGGGTTGCATAATGACCAATGTCATATCAAAACTGCTCTATTATTAATTACTTTGATAATATGAAAAAAGCTTTAAACATAATTCTTATCCTATTTTTCAATAACCTTTTGGCGCAAGAGACTAAAACTTTCAGCTCTTATGAGACCTTTGAAGGTGTGAAAACTATTCAAATAAGTAATAACCTATGCGTTATATTGTATCCTGCCCATTTTTATGGTGTTTGGATAAAAGGGGATAAAAGCCTAAAAAATTGTATAAAAATGGAGTTCAAGAATTCCGTGTTAAAAGTATATGCTACTGAAGAAAATGCATTGGTCAGTAATGCGGAAATAATTATTTATTTAAATCATCTTCAAGAATTACAACTATCTGGAAATGTTTCTGTACAATCCAATCAAAAAGTCATTACAGATAATTTTAAATTATATTCTAGGGATAATAGTACTTTTAGCTTTCCTGTAGAATGCAAAAATTTTACGATAAATTCAGATGGGGAAAGTAGAGGATCTGTTACCGTAAAATCTGAAACTGTGAGGGTAAATACCAAAGGCACCTCACAAATAACTTTAAAATTAAATACTTTCAGCATTGTAGCAGAGCAAACAGATAACACCTATTTAAGTTTAAATGGTACTACGAAAACCTTAAGTGCAACATTAGATAAAAAAGCAGAACTAAGCGCTTGGGCTCTTAAAGCAGAAGACGTCTATATAAATTCAACAAACAGTAATGATATCAGAATTACGGCCGAAAAAAGGTTGAAAATTAACGGTCAAGGTACCGCAAAGATTTATGTAAGAGGAAAACCAAGTGAAATCGACACGATAAGTATCAACAAAAAGACGAAAATAATTTATTGAATAGTCTTACTATTTAATACCAGCGACACAAAAAGCATGATAACCATTGTAGATCAAACTATAATTCTACCGTCTTCCATCTGAATTATGCGATCAGTACGTTTTGCAAAATCTTCATCATGGGTTACAATTAATAAAGAAAGACCTTGTTCTTCTTTTAATCGTTTGAAAATACTAAACACATTTTCCGAATTATGGCTATCTAAATTTCCTGTAGGTTCATCACCCATCAAAATTAAAGGATTATTAATCAGTGCCCTTGCTATTGCCACTCGCTGTTTTTCACCACCTGAAATCCGCGATGCTCGTTGTCTCGCCAAATGATCGATATTCAACATCGTTAGCTTTTCCATAGCATCATGTTCAATTTCATCAGGAGACTTTTCACCCAATTTTTTAGCAGGCAACATCACGTTTTCTACTACACTAAATTCAGAAAGCAGGTAATGAAATTGGAAAACAAAACCAATATGTTTATTTCTAATTTTTGATAGTGCATTATGGTGCTGCCCAGTAATTAATTCATTATTGAGAAACAATTCACCTGTATACTCCGTATCCATCGTTGAAAGAATATACAATAAAGTAGATTTCCCACAACCTGATTTCCCCATTATCGAAGCAAATTCACCCTTTTCTATACTAAAAGAGATATCCTTTAAGACGTGAAAATCTTTAGGCTTTAAAAAATGCTTATTAATATTTTTTGCTTCTAGAACTGCACTCATATATTTCTTAGGTTCCTCTTATAATACGTACTGGGTCTATTTTTCTTGCTTTATTAGATGGCAGATAACCAGCAACAAAAGTCGAAATCAAGGCAAAAACCATCCCAATGATGTAATACAATATGTTAAAATTTACAGGATAGGTTGTTATCGTAGGTAATGCTTCTGTTTCAAAGGGCGCACCATCAATCAGTACCGAGAGTCCAAAACCTATCACCAAGCCCAAAAGGCCTCCAACAATTCCAATGATCATCGCCTGACTCATAAAAATTAACTGAACATCTTTTCCTGAAAAACCTGTTGCTTTTAAAATGGCAATATCTTTCATTTTTTCGTAAATAAGCATATTCAAGATATTATAGATTCCGAATCCAGCCACGATTAATAAGGTAATTGATACGGCATAAGTTATCAGGTTTCGAATGTTAGACCCCGTCTCAAACTGTGCATTTGCTTCATTAATATCTGTAGCTTTAATGGCAAATTGTTTCTCTAGAATTTGAGCCATTCCCGGAGCGTCTTCTATATTGAAAAGTTTCACATTAATATCCGTCACATAATTTTGTGGTTCTCCTAAAATACGTTGAACGGTTTTTAAGTTGGCAAAACTCTGAATATTATCAATATCTGCTATACCACTTTGGTAAATACCCACAATTTTCAAAGGAAACACATCACCTCTAATGGTACTTATCTGCACCCTATCCCCTTCTGAAAGGGACATTTTTTTTGCTAAACCCGCCCCTAAAAGAATTCCATTCTCGTTATTCCTAAGCGCTTCAGGGGTTCCACTTACAATATAATCTCTCATATTAGAAAGTCGCACTTCTTCCATTATATCTACTCCAATTAAATTACCTCCTAATTCAATAGAACCAGAAAGATAATAGATTTGCGCTCTGAGTTGCGGTGTTGCTCCTTTGACTTTTTTATCTGATTTTAAATAATTTAAAATAGGTAGACCATTATGAATTTTCTTCTGACTTTGCTTTGGTTTTATGGAGTGTACAATATTTACTGCATTCTCAAATTCTTTATAAAGAGCAACAGGTTGCTGTTCGCTAGGTTCAATTTCGTTATATAAATGAATATGAGGAGTTTGATTGAGAATAAGGCTATCCAACATTTGATTAAGACCAGTCATGAAACTAACTAAAGTTATATAGGCTCCTATACCGAAAGTAACACCCAAAGAAGCCGTTATGGTCGACTTCATTTTAGTAATTAAATGTGTTTTAGCAATATTTAATATGACTTTCCAGTTCGTCATTCTTTTGGTTTTAATATTTCAGTTTTATCATCAATACCGTCAAGAATTTCTACTTGATCTAAATTTTGCAAGCCAATTGAAACTTTCACAAGACCATTTTCGGTACGTACTTGATTACCATCCATTAAATATTCCTTTTCAATCACCAATGTATTTTCCTTTTCAGAAATAATAATATTGCCTTCTCCTGCCAAGCCTGGATATAATTTTTTCGGAGGATTCTTAAACACGGCCTCTACTTTGAAGGTTTGTGAACGTTCATCTTTTCTAGGGTAAATTTTATTAATTTCTGCTTCAAATACTGTTGCTCCATAGGCATCTAAGGTAATTAGCGTTTTTTGACCAATAGTTAACTTCACGATATCTACTTCGTCAACCAACAGTTCTAAAATAAAATCAGTTGCGCTCCCTATAGCGGCAAGTGGTTCTATCGTGTTTACAATCTCACCAGGATTTTTATATAAGGCATACACTCTCCCATTTATTTTACTGGTTACTGTAAAATCTTTCGTGGTTATCTGTGAAGTCTTGTAATTATTTTGTGCTTGTCGCACCTGAGTCGAGAGTTCATTTTTTGTTCGCTCGTACTTACTTTTTAAAACTCTCAAGTTGTTTTGAGAAAGTTCATAGGTAAGTTTTCTATTCTCAAATTGCACTTTTGAACCAATATTCTGTTCCCATAATTTTTTCTGCCTAAAATAATTTAAAGAATCATTTTTTAAGGATAATTCAGATGATTGAATTTCATCTTCTAAGGAATTTAAAACTGCAAAATTTCCATCATAATTTTCTTGGCTTAACTGTAAAGCTAATTTTGCATTCTCCGTATTTAATTTTGGGGTCGTATTGATAATCTGAACAATTGCAGAACCTTTTGTAACAATATCACCTTCCTCTACCAAATTCTTATCTAAAATTCCGCCAACAATGGCATATGCCTGATAAAGACTGTCAGGTTGAACAGTGGCCGAAGAATAGACAGATTCTGTTAATCTGGTTTTGATTGGAAATGTTCTTTCCTGCTGATCATTACAGGAAAAAAATAAGAGTAGACCAATACTAAAAAAAGTATACTTCATAAGTACGAATTATAATTCTATCAAAATAAATGAAAACCATATTCGTGGCATATGAGAAAAGTCATGATTTTTAAAATTTACACCTATTGAATAAACAAAATAATGAGGCATAGTAGTCAGGTGAAAAGATTAGAATAGAAGCACCTTATATAGATAGGTGCTCTGGGTATTGCAAGTGTAAACACAATACGTTCTTGACTTATTGTATTACCCCACTTGAAAAAGCGGTATGACTCGAATGTAAAAAAAGAATAGTAGCTGTTAATAAAGGTAGAATGCTTGTCGATTATTAAACTTTTTTTATCTCAAAAAGAATCGAACTTTTCCAATTATTATTATTTAAATTTTCTCGAATAATACATTCCCCATCTATAATCGATTTAATTTCATAATCCAGCCTATCATACCAGACCCCAAACACTTGGGCTATAATTTTGTTATCCGTAAGCTCTTTGATGTTCATTGAGCTATAAACTGTTTTACGTGCTGCAGTAAGCTTTAAAATATGTAATAAAAAACTCAATAGTAGCTTTTCACGATTATCTGCGTTAATCTCCACATTCATTATACAGTTATAATGTTTAGCAGAATTACACGTATTTGCTTTAAGTATATCTGCCATTCCACTAAGACTTTTTCTAAAAATTTCATGTAGAGAAACTCCATCAACTTCTATGTACTTAATATTAGTTTGTGTGATTTTCCCAGGTAATCTAGGTTTTCTTTGGGGTCTTCTAGGTAGTGTGTGATAGTCCATGAGCTTTATTTTATTTAATTTTATAGGTGAAGTTCATTCAATGAGGTGCATTACATCGTATTGAGCAAAAGAAGAAATTCCCAAAACGTAATTGGAGACCCATACGTTTTGCGAACATCTTCTATCCGTATATTATTTTAATTTATTCTTCCATAATACCAAAAGTAACTTTAGTATTGATGCGATATTGGGCAATTTTATTATTGTTTACTGTAACCTGCATATCTTTTATGTAAACCGATTTTATATTCTTCACCGATTTAGAGGCTTCTTTAATAACATTTTGAACAGCGTCTTCAAAACTCACTGTTGAGTTGCCTAAAATTTCTATTACTTTTAAAACTGACATATTTTTTAGTTTTAGATTGTTTTTGTTTCCTTAAAGAAAATTTCCATTTCCATCCGTCTTAACGCGTATAGTTTCACCACCATTTTCGAGTTTTAACTTGTATGTTTTTTTAGAACCACTATTATCAGTATAACTTACCATATATATATCTTTGGTAATTGTCCATTTTGGATATTTATCCAAGACTGCCTTTTTTACCGACATTGGAAGATTAATATCTTTAAATCTTTCAATAGTTCTGACAATCTTTCCTTCCCCATTGTACTCTGCAAGAATTTTTCCTTGTGGGATGTAAAATGTAATATTATAAACCCCATATTCGTCTTGATAAAACTCAGAGTCTTTTACATCATATGCCGCAACTTTTCTTTGTAATAATTCTACAGGAATTGATGCCACTTCCTCTGAGTTTACATCATTTAAATACTTGAAGTTTGTTGCAACCACTACAACTTCAGAGAGCTCTTCCGTTTTAATAATCTGAGAATAAGATTGAGTGGTTAATCCCAGCGCTAATAAACCAAATAATACTTTTTTCATAATTCTTATATTTAAATTGTTTTCTAAATTTTTCTAGAACTACTTATCTTGTTCTATTCCGCTAAATTATTTGGATTTAATACTAATCACAATGACCTAGATCAGTTCAAAAATTAACCAGGTTATTAAAACTGACCAATATCATACTTTGACTAATTGGAAGTAATTAGCTTTGATTAAATTATTTAAATTTGAGTATACTAGAGTATCAATTCAAATAGCATTAATTACAAACGATACAATGAAGAATTTAACTAAAGAAGCGTGTTTGAAATTACTTAGTACTAATTATATAGGTCGTATTGCTTATATAGCACAAGGAAGCCCAGATATCATTCCAATTACCTATTTCTACGACTCGGAACATCATAGTATAATCACCTATTCGGGTCCTGGTGGTAAAATTGATGCCATGCGAAAAAACAGTTCTGTTTCTTTTCAGGTAGATGAAATTACTACTTTAGATAAATGGAAATCAGTTTTATTATATGGTGAATTTGAAGAGTTAAGTGGAATAGACTCTAAACACCAACTTCATGTATTTTCGGAGGGAGTAAAAAAAGTGATTCTTAAAAGAGAAAATTTAAACCCACAATTTATCAGCGAATTTTCAAGCAAAATTGAAAGTGATAGTACCCCTATTGTATACCGCATCAACATTTTAGAAATAAAAGGAAAACAAAGAGATTAAAAAAAATATTTCTGCTTGCAACTCTTTTTAGTCTATTTCCTTATTCAAATTCATTCACTTTTCATTAATGAGAATATTGCTGTTTTTTTAGGCACTCAAAAGTGTCAAATATTTAACCGCGCTATATTTATAAAGACACAATTTTTCACCACTCTTTCCTTAATTCAATCCACTCAATTTCGAATTTAGGTAGATGTCACTATCCTACTTTCAACTGATAAAAATCATTTCATGTAAGAATGTATTTCATGAAATTTGAGTCCAATCTATAGATCTCAATAACAAATAAGAAGATAATGAAAAACTACATCAAACATTTTAACGAAATAGATATTAATGATGTACCTGAAGTAGGCGGAAAAAATGCCTCATTAGGTGAAATGTTTCAAAAGTTAACTTCTAAAGGTGTTCAGGTGCCTGATGGTTTCGCAACCACTTCAGAGGCTTATTGGCTTTTTTTAGAAGAGGCGAAACTCAAAGACAAAATCTTCAAAGAACTTGAAAAACTTGACTTAAAGGAATTTTCCAATTTACGAGAAATTGGAGCTAACATACGCGATACAATTTCGAAAGGTGAATTCCCTAATGCCATTAAATCTTCAATAGAACAAGGTTATACCAAACTTGTAGAAAAATACGGTAAAGATATTTCGCTAGCGGTTCGTAGTAGTGCTACAGCTGAAGATTTGCCCAATGCTAGTTTTGCGGGACAACAAGAAACATACCTAAATGTAAAAGGTTTAGACGAATTGATTAATGCCTGTCACAAGTGTTACGCTTCATTATTTACAGACCGCGCAATAAAATATCGAGAAGACAATCATTTTGATCAAACCAAAGTAGCGCTTTCCATCGGTATACAATTAATGGTACGTTCCGATCTGGCAGCTTCTGGTGTTAACTTTACATTGGATCCAGATACAGGTTTCGATAAGGTAGTACTCGTTACAAGCATTTGGGGTTTGGGAGAAAATATTGTTCAAGGAAGTGTAAATCCAGATGAATATTTTGTATTTAAACCAAGCTTAAAGAAAGGAATTAGGCAACCCATTATTTCAAGAAAATTAGGAAGCAAAGAAAAAACCATGATTTATGATGCTTCGGGTAGTGGCACAGTAAATCTTGACACAAAAAAGGATAAACAGGAGCAATTTGTTTTATCAGATGCTGAAGTGCTGAAACTCGCCCAATGGTCCATAATTATTGAAGAGCATTATGGGCGTCCAATGGATATTGAATGGGCAAAGGATGGTCAAATAAATGAACTTTTCATTGTTCAGGCAAGGCCTGAGACCGTACAAAGTGCAAAAAAAAACAAACTTAAAATTACGACCTATTCTTTGCTAAAAAAGGGAAAAGAAATTACGAGAGGAATGGGCTTGGGCAACAAAATTTCTGCAGGAAAGGCTAGAATTTTGCATAGCCCTAAAGAGTCTGATAAGCTCCAATATGGAGAAATATTGGTTACTGAAAAAACAGATCCTGATTGGGATCCTATTCTTAAAAAGTCAGCAGGTATAATCACTGACCAGGGTGGACGCACTAGCCATGCGGCCATAGTTGCTCGAGAAGTTGGTGTAGCAGCAATTGTAGGAACAATAAATGCAACAAAAACCATCAAAGACGGGCAAGAGATTACTATCTCCTGTAGTGAAGGAGATACAGGAGTTGTATATGATGGAATCCTAAAATGGGATGAAACAGAAGTAGATACTAAAACTCTAAAAAAACCAAAAACACAGCCTATGCTCATTTTGGCAGATCCCGAGCAAGCATTTAAACTATCATTTTATCCTTCTGAGGGAGTAGGACTTATGCGATTGGAATTTGTGATTAACAATGCTATTCAGATTCATCCAATGGCTCTTAAACATTTTGATACCCTAAAAGATGCATCAGCAAAAAAAGAGATCGAAAAACTAACCCACCACTACCCCAATAAGTCTGATTATTTTGTTCAGAAACTGGCCGAAGGGATTGCAACCATTGCAGCTGCCTTTTATCCTAAAGATGTCATCGTACGAACTAGTGATTTTAAGTCTAATGAATATGCTAATTTAATAGGTGGCAAAGAATTTGAACCATTGGAGTCAAACCCTATGATTGGTTTTCGAGGAGCATCACGCTATTATCATCCAAAATATAAAGAAGCCTTTGAGCTGGAATGTAAAGCGTTGAAAATGGTTCGTGAAGACATGGGCTTCGACAATGTAAAAATTATGATTCCATTCTGCCGCACTTTGAAAGAAGCTGAAAAAGTGGTCAACATATTAGCAGAAAATGGATTAAAAAGAGGAGAAAATGGACTACAACTCTATATGATGACTGAAATACCTAACAATGTGATTTTAGCTGAGGAATTTGCTAAATTTTTTGATGGTTTCTCCATCGGTTCCAACGACCTTACCCAGTTGACCTTAGGCGTGGATCGAGATTCGGAACTTTTGAGTGATATTTTTGACATCAACGATCTAGGCGTTAAAAAAATGATTGCCATGGCAATTGCTTCGGCTCGCAAAACTCATACCAAAATAGGATTATGCGGACAGGCACCTAGTGACTACCCTGAATTTGCACAATTTCTAGTTGAAAACGGCATTAATTCTATTTCATTTAACCCTGATGCACTTATTAAAGGCATTAAGAATATCAATATTGCCGAAGTAAGCAGACTAACTTTTGGACTTGCAGAGAGCAGCAATTAAACTGTTTTTACTTTTTAAATAGATGAAGTGATGACGATTATCATTTTTCATATTTGAATTACCAACTTTCTTTGTAATTGTAATTAACGTAAGCAATTATATCTAACCAAAAAACAGTATAAATGAAAGTAGCGGTTTTTAACACCCATAAATTTGAAAAAGAATATCTAATCACTGCAAATAATAATACAAATGAACTAAAGCTATTAGACTCCTATTTAACTGAAGATACTGTTGAATTGGCTAAAGGATATGAAGCTATTTGCATTTTTACTCAAGACATAGCGTCTGCACCAATTTTAGACAGACTTCATGAATTAGGAATAAAATATATCGCCTTAAGATCTGCAGGCTACAATAATGTTGATGTTTCACATGCAAAATCTTTAGGAATACGTGTTGTTAGAGTTCCTGATTATTCACCCAATGCAATAGCTGAATTTACAGTTGCCATAATTCTTGCCCTAAATAGAAAACTAATAAGAAGTCATTATCGAATTATGGAAATGAATTATTCGCTAGATGGTTTGGTTGGGTTTGATATGAATGGAAAAACTGTAGGCATTTTAGGTACTGGAAAAATAGGTAGAATTGTCGCCAAAATTCTCTATGGTTTTGGCTGTAAGATTCTAGCTTACGATATTTTTCAGGATAAAAGTTTAATAGATGAATGCCAGGTTACCTATACCGATATAGCTACAATTTGTAAACAATCTGATATTATTACTTTACACGTACCCTTGAATGATCAAACACATAATCTTATTAATGAAGTTACGATTACGGAAATGAAAAAGGGTGTGATGCTTATTAATACAGGCCGAGGTGGATTAGTAAAAACACAAGATGTTATTAATGGTCTAAAATCACAACAAATTGGTTTTTTTGGTATGGATGTTTATGAAGAAGAAAAAGGACTTTTTTTTGAAGATCATTCAGAAGACATTCTTCAAGATGATACGATTGCACGGCTTATGACACTTCGGAATGTAATGATAACTAGCCATCAAGCATTCCTAACGGATACCGCTTTAAAAAATATTGCAATGACCACTATGGAAAATCTAGAGTATTTAAAAAAAGAGCTTCCTTGTAAAAATGAAGTTTTATAAGATTGTTTAACTATGGGAAAGATGATACTGGTACGGCATGGAAAAAGTCTTTGGAATGTGGAAAACATTTTTACCGGTTGGACAGATATTGACCTTGCTCCAGTGGGAATTGAAGAAGCAAAAAAAGCTGGTGAATTAATTAAAAAAAATAATGTCAGTATTGATCTTTGCTTCTCCTCCTACTTAAAAAGAGCAATTAGGACTGCTTGGTTATTAATGGAATCATGCGAGCAAATGCATATAAATACGCAATACCATTGGAAACTAAATGAAAGGCATTACGGAGCATGGCAGGGGAAAAAAAAAGATGAAGTACTGCAACAATTAGGCGAAAAAGAGTATTGGGCAGTTCGAAGAGGGTATTATTCATCCCCTCCCAAATTAGAATCTTCAGATACTAAAAATCCTAAGTTCGATGCTAATTACAAAAACATTGATTTTACATTATTGCCTTTAGGAGAATCCCTTGAAGAAACATCAAAAAGAGTTATTAATTACTATTTAGAAGCCATAGTACCCGAAATAGTTCAAGGAAAAACGGTGCTAATTTCTGCTCATGGAAATTCTTTGCGAGCCTTAATAGGATTCATTAAAAACATTCCTCCTAATGAAATGGTACAATTATCGGTTTCAACTGGTGTTCCTATACTTTTTGAATTTGATAACAACTTAAATTTGATAGAAAACCATCAATTAGACTAAGAATGAAATAATAGTAATACAGACCCCTAAAAACTAATTCAACTAGCCGGAAAACTTAAAATGATATGCAACCAAAAGTAATAACATTAACTGTAAACCCTGTAGTTGACAAAAACGTTAGTGTAAACGGAATAAGTGCGAATACTAAACTACGTTGTACATCACCTACCTATGATCCGGGGGGAGGTGGTATTAATATATCTCGTGCCTTAAAAAATTTAGGAGGAAATTCACTATGTATCTATTTCGCAGGTGGACCAAATGGTACGCATCTAAAACAACTATTAGACGATAGGGATATTGATCAAATAATGATTCCAATTAAAGGTTGGACACGTGATTACTTATCTGTTACGGACACAACTACCAATCAAAAATATAGGTTTGGAATACCTGGCCCCAATGTTGAAAAAAAAGAATGGGAAGCGATACTCATGGCGCTAGACAAGCACTTAAATGAAAATGATTATTTAGTAGCTAGCGGAAAATTATCCTCTGGAATGCCAGATAATTTTTATACGATAGTTTCAGATTTAGCACAAAAAAGAAAGGCGAAATTTATAGTAGATACTTCTGAAAAAGCTTTGATTGAGTCCGTTAAATCTCAACTATTTATGTTGAAACCCAGCTTAGGAGAATTAAGTGCCCTATGCGGAATTAAGAATATTTCTGTATTAGAACTCGAAAATATTGCTAAAAAATTTTTGGCCGAACATGATTGTCAAGTTTTGGTTACTTCCTTAGGTGCTAAAGGTGCCTTTTTAGCTACTAATAATCAAATGGAATATATAGCTGCTCCCACCGTGCATGAAAAAAATACCATAGGAGCCGGTGATAGTATGGTTGCTGGAATGATTATGAGTTTATTAGACCATAAAAACTTAAGTGATTCCGTAAAATATGGTGTTGCATGTGGTACATCAGCCACTATGTATGAAGGCACTCAATTATGTAATAAACAAGATGCTGACAAACTATACCAATGGATTAAAGCGCAAAAATAATAATGAAATAAACTTAAGATATATGGAAATTGAAAAACTTTTAAAGGAAGAAGCTACTTCGCTACTAGAACATCAATGTCTTACCATTCCTAAGTCAAAATTACACCTTCCTGGTCCCGACTTTGTAGATAGAATTATGGCTAACTCTGACCGTTCTTCAAGAGTACTAGGTAGCATGCAACAAATTTATAATCATGGTCGACTTGGAGGAACTGGTTATTTATCTATTCTGCCAGTAGATCAAGGTGTTGAACATTCTGCTGGTGCGAGTTTTGCGCCAAATCCAGATTATTTTGACCCAGAAAACATCATAAAATTAGCTATTGAAGGGGGTTGTAATGCCGTAGCGTCTACACTAGGTGTTTTGGGTTCCATATCCAGAAAATATGCTCATAAAATTCCGTTCTTAGTAAAGTTAAACCATAATGAATTATTATCCTTTCCGAACACCTATAATCAAATTTATTTTGCACAAGTAAAACAAGCTTGGAATATGGGAGCAGTAGCCATTGGAGCTACAATTTATTTTGGCTCCCCTGAGTCTGATAGACAAATTCAAGAAACAAGTATAGCTTTTTATAAGGCACATGAATTAGGAATGGCAACGGTTTTATGGTGTTACCTTAGAAATGATGCTTTTAAAAAAGACAAAGATTATAGTTTTAGTGCCGACCTTACTGGACAAGCTAATCATTTAGGGGTTACCATTGAAGCAGATATTATTAAGCAGAAGCAACCTTTAAATAATGGAGGATATTTTGCATTAGAGAATTTTGGAAAGACTAATAAGCTTGTTTATGATAAACTAACAACCGACCATCCGATTGATTTGACGCGATATCAGGTTGCCAATTGTTATATGGGTCGTGCGGGATTAATTAATTCAGGAGGAGCATCTGGAAATGATGACTTTTCGGTAGCAGCCAAAACAGCAGTGATTAACAAAAGAGCTGGGGGAATGGGACTAATTTTAGGTAGAAAAGCATTCCAGAGACCATTCAAAGAAGGAATTAAGATGTTAAATTTAATTCAGAATATCTATTTGGACAAAAACATAACCATTGCTTAAAAATAGTCATAGAACCCTAATTGATATTATTTCTGATTCAAAGATATCTTCAAACTGATTCAAGTCATTTTTTAAACTTTTCAAACCGCGTATTTTTGCCCTGTGATACACATATCATGTTCTTTAATACATATTGATAAGGGTTTGGGGGAACACCGATCAGAATTGAAAAGAACGAAGAAACATTTGCTTTCAATTATTTTAGATTTTACATGTTGGTTTATTTAAAAACGTATATGTAGCATTAAAATTTCAATAGTAGTGAATGTATACTTCAAAAAAACGGAGACAATGGTTGTCTCCGTTTTTTTTCAATTAAAATGACATTGAATAATTAATAGTATTTATGGATAAAAGAATTGTCCTTTACTAAATTCACACTTTATACTACTACATTTTTAGTAAAAAGTCAGGACAAAAAATCGGAAGTACAAAAAACACAAATAATAAAAAAAGAACAGCCCAAAGTACCCCCATTAAAATGGGATACAAAAGAATACCCCCTTTAACTTTTGGATTTAATGAATGCGCGATTAATCCGTGAATTCCAACACTTAAAAGTGTAAAAATAATCCCTGAAAAAATAATCATAAACCTATCTGTATGTTCCTCCTTGAGGGTGTTTAAATAAAACCCTAATCCGAAAGAAACTATAATTAGTATCCCGTATAATCTTCGTGCCATGTCTTTTTTTTTGAATTACAACAATACGTTCTGATAATTATGTTCATTAAAACTCATCAAAGGCACTTTACCATAAGATTCCATTTTTTTTACTAAATCATCATGAAATATTTTTTTGACTAAGCCCTTATGCTCCCTTTCCAACATGACAATTAAATCGCCATTATTATCTCCTATAAAATTTTTAAGCGAGCCAAAGACATTTTCTGAAACTATTAGCTCAAAATTAATTTTGGGATAGTCTACCTTAGTTTTGAGCATTTCTTTAAACCATGCCATTTGAAGGTCACCCGAATATTCCTTTTTTGTAACGATATGTACTACCTTAATTTTTGCATGAATAGGCTTAGCAAGCTCAACTAATTTTTTTATTGCATAAATATCCTCTTCCTCAAAATCTGTAGCATAAACAATTGTTTGGAGTGTCATTTGCCTTATTTCGGAAGGTATTGCCAAAACTGGGCAGGGTGCTTTTTTAATTAAATGTTTTGTAGTATTGCCCATAACCATTTCACGAAGAACACTAGAACCTCTCATTCCAACCACTACCATAAAAGCATTCCATTCTTGCGCCTTTGAAATAATTCCATTTGTTACTGAAGTGTCCTCAACAACTTCCAACTGAATATTAGGGTTGTCTATTTTTTTTCCTAAATGCTTTTTACAAAACTCGTTTAACTTTTTTAAGTTAGCTTCAAAGGCATTCTCTTCTAGATGAGGAAAAGGTTCATCAAGCCCTTCTAATCCTAAAATTGTTGGATAATCAAACACATGGGTTATCACTAAACGGGCATCTAATTGCTGACTTAAAGAATAACTGTAATTTAAAGCTGCGGCTGAATTTTCTGAAAAGTCGGTGGAATATAAAATAGTCTTCATGTCCTTATTTTACTAGTTAAATATTAAAATTAGAACCCAAGGATATTCCAGGCAATGATTTATATCATGAAATAGCCTTTTTAGATCAAGGATATTTGCAGTGGGAGAAAGAATCCCCTAAATTTAAAAATCTTTCTAAGACTCCATTTATGAGTAAAGCCATTTATATTGCCACCACTGAACCCAATAGTGGTAAATCCATAATTTCATTAGGCTTAATGCAAATTCTTTTAGGCAAAACCGCTAAAGTTGGTTATTTCAGACCTATAATTGATGATTTTGAAAAAGCTAAAATTGATAACCATATCCAAACTGTACTCACCTATTTTGATGTAGATTTAAAACATGAAGATGCCTATGCATATACGCGTAGTCAAGTCGTGCAACTCAAAAATCAAGATAAGGACGATGAAATCATTAGCCATATCATTCATAAATTTAAGGCAATCGAAGATCGGTTTGATTTCGTATTGGTAGAGGGTACAGATTTTTCAGGTGAGGGTGCCATTATAGAGTGGGACATTAATGTGCTTATTGCAAAAAATTTAGGGATTCCGGCTATTATTATTGCAAGTGGAAAAGGCAAAATCTTAGAAGAATTAGTAGGTAATTTATATATGGCCTATGATTCTTTCAAAGAAAAGGGCGTAGAAGTATTGCTCGCCGTAGCGAATAAAGTACAACCTGAAAATTTAGAACTCGTAATTTCGAGTTTAAAAAGTAAATTACCTTCTAAAGTATTGATTGGAGCTATTCCATTAAATCCTATTTTAGGCAGTCCAACGGTAAAAGAAATTGCTCAAGAACTTGATGCTCAAATATTATTCGGTGAAGATTTTTTAAATAATCAAGTGAATGGTTTTAGTGTTGGAGCCATGCAATTACGTAATTACCTTACGCATTTAAAAAAAGATAGTCTGGTAATTACGCCTGGAGATAGAGCCGATATTATCTTAGGAGCATTACAAGCAAATATTTCAGCCAATTACCCTAACCTTTCCGGTATTGTACTTACAGGTGGTTTAATCCCAGAAGAATCGATCATTAAATTAATCAAAGGGCTTTCTGATATAATTCCTATAATCTCAGTTGCTGGAGGTACCTTTTCGGTTACCAATAGAATTGGTGCTATACGGCCAAGGATGTATGCCGAAAACACGGAGAAAATAACCACCTCGATACAAGAATTCGAAAAGCATGTGCCTGCAAATGAGCTGGCTGAGCGACTCATTACCTTTAAAGCTGAGGGGATTACCCCAAGAATGTTTCAATACAACTTATTAAAAAGAGCAAAAAATGTAAAAAAACATATAGTGCTTCCTGAAGGAACAGATGATCGCATCTTAATCGCTACAAAAAAACTTATAGATGCCAATGCTGTCACCCTAACACTTTTAGGTAATCCGGAGCAAATAAAAGCAAAGATTACTGAACTTGATATTGCATTAGACACGAATAGTATTACCATTATTGACCCTAAAGAATCTACCCAATTTTTAGCGTATGCTACTACATTGTTTGAATTGCGTAAACATAAGAATGTAAACTTAGCCATGGCCAAAGATCTTATGGAAGATGTTTCGTATTTCGGCACCATGATGGTTTACAAAGGACATGCTGATGGGATGGTTTCTGGGGCAGTTCATACCACACAACACACTATTTTACCCGCATTACAATTCATCAAGACCAAGCCAGGTGTGTCTATTGTTTCTTCTGTATTTTTTATGTGCCTTCCGAACCGAGTTACTGTTTTTGGTGATTGCGCTATAAATCCTAATCCAACAGCAGAACAACTTTCTGAAATTGCTATTTCATCGGCGGCAACAAGTGCTGCTTTTGGCATTGAACCTAAAATTGCTATGTTATCCTATTCCTCAGGAGCATCAGGAGTTGGTGAAGATGTAGATCGCGTTCGCCAAGCCACCGAAATAATAAAAAAGAAAAGACCTGATTTAAAGGTAGAAGGACCAATTCAATACGATGCAGCTGTAGATAGTAAAGTCGGACTTAGTAAATTACCTAACTCTGAGGTTGCAGGGCAAGCAAGTGTTTTTATTTTCCCTGATCTGAATACTGGAAATAATACCTATAAAGCAGTTCAAAGAGAAACTGGAGCTCTGGCAATTGGTCCTATGCTACAAGGGTTAAATAAACCTGTTAATGATTTGAGCCGTGGTTGTACGGTTGATGATATTTTTAATACGGTGATCATAACCGCTATTCAAGCAGAAGGGCTATAAATACAAGTTAATAATACTAATTTTTTTTGAAGTAATCCCATAAAGTAAATAGGAACGTGAAAGTACTCATTATAAATTCTGGAAGTTCATCGATAAAATATCAAGTAATTGGCATGCCTTTAGAAGAGGTTATCTGTGAAGGTATGGTAGAACGAATTGGTAGCGTAGATGCTATTTTGAAGTATAAAACTAAAAAGGTAGCGATTACTGAAACAATAGAGATCAACAACCATGAGGCAGGCCTAAAAAAAATTGCAGGATTGCTATTAGATGCGGAAAAGGGGATAATTGCTGATGCCAACGAAATAGATGCTGTTGGTCACCGTGTTGTACATGGGGGGATTACGTTCTCAAAAACCACCTTGATTGATCACGCAGTAAAAGAAAAGATTAAGCAACTTTTTGCCTTGGCACCACTACATAATCCACATAATTTAGAAGGTATTTTAATGGCGGAACAAATTTTTCCTTATGCCCGGCAAATAGCTGTTTTTGATACCGCCTTTCATCATACCTTACCTGTTAAGGCTAAAAAATATGCACTGCCTAACGAATTATTTATCAAACATCATATTCAAACCTATGGGTTTCATGGTACTAGCCATAAATATGTCTCAGAAAAAGCAATTGCATATTTACAAAAAAAACAATCAAAAATTATCACCATACATTTAGGTAACGGGTGCAGCATTACGGCAATCAAAGATGGCAAAAGTATTGATCACAGTATGGGTTTTGCTCCTTCTAACGGACTCATCATGGGCTCTAGAAGTGGCGATATTGACCATTCTATTATTTTTTATTTGGTAGCTACTTTAGGCTACAGCCTTGAGACTGTAAACCAACTACTGGTTAAGCAAAGTGGGATGCAAGGCCTTACTGGATTTAGTGATTTAAGAGATATTCAAGCAGCCGCAGAACAAGGAAATGAAGAGTGCATATTGGCATTGCAAATGAACGCATATCGCATCAAAAAATACATAGGCTCATACACTGCTGCAATGAATGGGCTAGATGCAATTGTGTTCACAGCCGGTATTGGCGAAAACTCTGCGCAACTCCGCAAATTGGTTGCCACAGATATGGAATATATCGGAATTCATTTAGATGATTCCAAGAATAATATTAGAACCAATACACTTAGAGAAATAAATACCGAAAGTTCAAAGGTTAAAGTCTTAGTTATTCCTACAAATGAAGAGTTAGAAATTGCAAAACAGGTTTTTAATTTAGCACTGTAAAAAGCTACTAATTTCTTCTAGACGTTGCTGTACTTCTAGTCTTATTCCCATTATGTTCTTCATGGTACCGTTTAATATTATCCTCTCGATAATTAGGTATGCGCTCATATCTGGATCTTCTTAAGTCAATTTCCCGATATGGAGACGGCAAGGTGTTTCTTCTTAACCAACTTCCGTTTTCATAATACAAATAAACGCTAGTCGATAAATCATAATAGATATTAAATTCTGGAAAATATACGTAGCGAACAATTTCCAAACGATTAGGGTAAAACCAAGGTGGTGGTGGATTACCTATTCTAGAACTGATGACTACCGGACCACAACTTTCCATCGAAAAAAATAACCCTATGAATAAAAACGGTATGAATCTTTTTAATTTTTTCATTGCTATGTATTTAAAAGGCAAAATAAACTGACTTAAATGCCTTCTGAAATGACATTTATCATTTTACATACTATTTGATTGAGATAACTTTGAATCATTACCAGATGAATAGAAAAATTTAAATCAAGCATCATGAACAAAGAAATTATAACAAATTCGAATTTACATTTTGAACACGAACTATGGAGACTTGAACTTTTCTTTTGGAAAGATGAAATGAAATTTTTTAATAATCGCCTAAGTGAACTCATCACTAGATGGACCAAAAAAGAAGTACTCGTGCAATTGGAACATTTTCAAAATGAATTTATACTTCATGGTGGTGTTATCGAAGATTTATTAGAGACCATTGAAATGCATGAAACTCGAATTGCTGGGCAATCTCAGGCGGGTCAAGATGCCTTGGATACAGGTCTGGTACAAAAACATTTAGATTTCAGAAATCGAATTGAAACACAGCGTACTATTTATGCTGATCTTAAAAAGGAATTTTTTAGATTTCTAACGAAGTATATGTAGCCTCTATGTTAGGGATAAAACTTCCAAAAAAACAGGATTTAAAAAGATACAACACCCTTTTTAGCGTACTTACTAAATATGGTTTTGAGAATTTTATGGCCACCAGTACCGTTAGAAAATTAATTCCAAAAAGTTATTTAAGAAAACATCCTGATACCGAAAAATTATTATCATTATCTACTTTTGAGCGCATACGCATGGTTCTAGAAGAGCTAGGACCTAGTTATGTGAAAATGGGGCAGGTTATCAGCAATAGAGAGGATATGCTTCCGCCTGAGCTGATCATAGAATTGGAAAAATTACAAGATCATGTTCCCTTCTTAAAGAATTTTGATGTGATCAAGACGGTCGAAGAAGAATTGGATATTACCTATACTGATTACTTTCGATATATTGAACCTGAACCACTTGCTGCAGCCTCGCTAGCACAAATTCACAAGGCTCAATTGCACAATGATGATTGGGTGGTTTTAAAAATACAACGCCCAGACATTCATGAGGTAATTGCCGCAGATATTTCGATCATGAAAGAGGTTGCCAAAGCATTGGAAAAATATAGTTCTCAGGCGCAAGCATTTCAACCTACGCAACTCGTAGCCTCTTTTGAAAAAAGTATTACTGAAGAGTTGAGTTTTACGCAGGAAATGAATAATATGTTGCGTTTTGACAAAAATTTCGAAGGCAATGAAATCATATATGTTCCCAAAGTTTATGAAGAACTTAGTAATGACCATATAATTTGCATGCAATTTATTGAGGGTATAAAAATCTCTGAATTACAACAATTAAAAGACCTTAATATTGATACTCAAGCGGTAGCCAAGTTTGGAGTAGATTTATATCTTGAGCAAGTTTTAGAACATGGTTTTTTTCATGCTGATCCACATCCTGGGAATATTTTTGTTTTACCTAAAACGGAAAAAATCTGTTTTATAGATTTTGGAATGATGGGCAGTATTATGCCAAGGGATAAAGAATCACTAGAAGAACTACTCCTCTATTTTTTTCAAAAAAATATCCCCAAAATAATAGCTGTCCTTAAAAAAATTGCTTTAAAAACAGAAATTGCAGATGAAAAAAAACTGGAATATGATTTATATGAATTGGTAGAAGGCATTAGCAATACAGCTATTCAGAATATAAAACTGGGCACTACATTAGCGCAATTTAAAAATGTACTCTTCGAAAATAAGATTACAATACCTCATTATTTATATATGTTGATTCGTGCCTTAGTAATTATTGAGGGTGTCGGCTTAAAACTTGATCCAGAATTTAATATTACGGACAATTTAAAACCCTATACCTCAAAGATCATTAATAAACGTTTTAGTTTAAAAAGAATTTTTAAAAAGAATTTAAATAAGTTTAGAGATTATAACTCCTTAATAGACACGCTGCCAGATGATATCACTGAAATTTTAAATAAAGTTAAAAATGGAAAATTAGTAATTGTACATGAGCATAAAGGATTAAATGAGTTTAGAAATACATTAAAGACAGCTTTCAACAGGTTAGTTTATGCTGTGATTATCGCTGCTTTATCTATAGGTTCAGCACTCTTGGTTATTGCAGATATGCCTCCTAAAATTAACAATATTCCTATTCTGGGTGCTCTTGGTTTTTTACTATCTGCAATTTTGGGGTTTGCTATTATAATTTCTATTATTAGAAATAGAAACTAAAATTATTTTTTAGATCATGCAAACAAATCAATATTTAAATGAACTTATGGGATCTTATATGTTGGGTGTACTCATAAGTTTGGGTATTGGCCTCATATTAGGTTTGGAAAGGGAATATGACAAGCTTAAAAAAGATAAAGGATTTGCTGGTATTCGTACATTTTCTATTGTGACCATCTTTGGATTTACTTTAGGTAGTCTTTCGGAAATGTTTTCTATATGGTTATCCCTAGTTGGATTAGGCTCATTAATGCTGTTCTTAGGATTGAATCAGTTTTCTAAGACTGAAGAAGAAACCTATTCAAAAGAACTAACTACTAATTTGGCACTGATAGCTACTTTTGTTTTAGGCCTTATGGTTTCTGCAGAAATGTATAGAGATGCGGTTGCCACTGCAGTAATTATAGTAACACTTCTTTCGCTTAAAAATAGATTCCACCTCGTAATTAGCAATATAACTTCCGAGGAACTTTCGGCATTTATTAAATTCTCTATTATTGCCTTGTTGATATTACCTTTTTTACCCAATAAAACGTATGGCCCTAACAATCTTTTGAATCCATTCGAAATTGGTTCTATTATTGTGATTGTATCCTTTTTGAATTTCGCTGGCTATTTCTTAATGAAATTAGCAGGTTCCAAAAAAGGTATTCTATTAACCGCCATTCTAGGAGGTCTTATATCGAGTACGGCTGTAACCTGGAGTTATGCCTCCAAAAGTAGTGAAGTACCTGAACTGTCTAAAAAATACAGTGCAGGAATAATCATGGCCTCCGCTATTATGTTTCCAAGACTCGCTTTGCTGGTTTATATTTTTAATAAAGAGCTGCTTACTTATCTGTTATTGCCCTTTGTTTTATTAACCATAATATGTTTAACGGTCTCCCTTCTTCTCATAAAAAAAGAAACTAAGGTACCCAACACAAACATTAAATTGGGCAATCCTCTTAATATGGAAAATGCCATTGGTTTCGGACTCATATATGTAATTATCAGATTTGCCGTTTTTTATGGAGACGCTTTTCTTGGTGATAATGGCCTATACTACACTGCTATAATTTCTGGTCTTGCAGATACTGCTGCAATTACGATAAGTATGGCTAAATTTTCCCTATCTGGTGCAGACTTAGAAACCTCTTCCTTAGTCATTGTTTCGGCTATACTGAGTAACATGTTTATTAAAATAGGAATCACACTTTTCAAAGGCTCAAAAATTGCTTGGAAATTAGTTGGAAGTACTTTTATAGGCATCATTGTAATAGGAATTATTTACATTATGATTACCAAATAATTATCAAGATCTTTCCTCTTCATATACTTAAATGTTCCCCTATAAATCAATCTCATAAATGAGTGTTAAAAAATAACCCCCTGATGTATGTCAGTGCAATCGGTTTTTGCTCATCGTAAATTTGAGGTATTACTTATTGTTTAACCTAAAAGTAAAATATCATGAAAACAGATTCAAAAATTAAATTAGATGTACAAGATGAACTAGCATGGGAACCCAGTATTGATGAAACAAAAATTGGTGTTGCTGTTGACGACGGAGTGGTTACGCTAAGCGGAGAATTAGATAGCTATACCAAAAAATTGGCAGCAGAAAAAGCAGCAAAAAGAGTTCAAGGCGTAAAAGCTGTAGCTGAGGATATTGTAGTTAAATATGGCTCAAGTTTAGAAAAAACAGATACTGAAATTGCAAAGACTGCCTTGAATGCCTTAAAATGGCACTCTTCTGTACCTGATAACACTATTATGGTGAAAGTAGAAAATGGCTGGATATACCTATCGGGTGAAGTAAAATGGGAATATCAAAAAAATTCTGCTAAAAATGCTATAAAAGATCTTGTAGGAGTCAAAGGTGTAATTAACAATATTGCGATAAAACAAGATGTAAAACCAATTGAGGTTAAGAAAAAAATTGAAGAAGCTTTTGAACGATCTGCGGAAATTGATGCTCGCGGTATTATAGTTTCTACACAGGGGCACACCGTTACACTTACTGGCAAAGTACATTCTATAAAAGAAAAAGAAGATGCAGAAAAAGCAGCCTATAATTCTCCTGGAGTTTTTGAGGTAAAAAACAATCTTAGAGTGCAATACTATACAGAAGAATATGCATAGTCCTTTAAAAATTTCTATCCTGTAGTATTCTTTTAAATTTATTAGCGAAAATTGCTCTGATTTAATTATTTTAATCGGGGCATTTTTTATGTGAATTATAATTTTTAAAAGAAACCAGATGAATATTATTTCGTGGAATGTAAATGGTATAAGAGCGGCAGTTAAAAAAGACTTCTTTAAATCGATAAAAAAAATGGAGGCAGATATTATTTGCCTTCAAGAAACCAAGGCACAAGACCATGAGGTTTTAGAAGCATTAGCACCAATAAATGAGTACCATGTACAGGCTAATTCTGCTGATAAAAAAGGGTATTCAGGAACAGCGATATGTTCTAAAACTACACCTACAACTATCATTGGTGACATGGGAGTTGTCGAACATGATTTGGAAGGAAGAGTACAATGTTCTGAATATGATACGTTCTATTTAGTTAATGTATATGTACCCAACTCAGGGCAAAAATTGGATCGTTTAACATATCGAAAACAATGGGATATTGATTTTCTTAATTACTTAAAAGATTTAGAAAAGAAGAAACCTGTAATTGTTTGCGGCGATTTTAATGTAGCCCATAGGGCTATTGATTTAAAAAATGATAAAGCTAACTATAATAAGACTGCAGGATATACTCAAGTCGAAATTGATGGAATGGACAATTTTATCAATGCAGGTTTTGTAGATTCTTTTCGTTATCTATATCCAGATGAAGTTGCCTATACTTATTGGAGTTATCGTTTTAAGTCTCGAGAGCGAAATACGGGTTGGCGAATTGATTATTTTTTGGTTAGCCCATCTTTGGTTGATAAAATTAAGGAGGTACGGATATATTCAGAAATAATGGGTTCAGATCATTGCCCTATTGGATTGGAAATTCAACTGTAAAACAACCAAATTAAATGTGTATTGTAGCGAAATTATTAATTCAATAGTTCTGCTAAATGTGGTATAGTTGTTTAAGTATACTCACTTGAAATTCGCCAACGGCAGAAATAGCTTCATCTGCATTCATTAATACAAGGCCATAGCCCAGATTAGATAGCTTACAATCTTGAATAATCTCTTGATTCATGGCACTGAAAACTGGGCGAAAATGCTTACTCGTATCAATACCCGAAGATTTTGCAGCTTTAATGGCTTTGGCTACCGCCTTAATAATTTCTAGAGGCGATAAGCCTTTTGCCAAAAAATCGCTAGCCAAATAGGGCATTTGAAATGAATAATAAAAATCCATGAAATTGGATATACTATCCGATCCCTGATATACTGTTTTAAAAATAGCGATTTTCATAATCTTTTATTTAATGTAAATCTGACTGAATTAAGAAATCATCCCCTATTTATGCTTTTTAAAAAGCATATACCTTATCGGCCCTCTATACTCTTAAAGTTTTTTTGCATAACCAAAAATCATCCGTTTAAAATCTTTAAAATCCTCACTAAAAAGCTCCATTCTTTCATTAAGCTTTCTATGTTGCTCACGATAATTTTCATCAGACAAGCCTTTCTCACCCTTCTCTAAACGAGAAAGAAACTTCTCATGACTTACAATATCATTCGCCAGATAATCAAATAGATTGGCATGTATTTTATCTATGTTCTTCAACATTTTTCCATATTCGGATTCCTTAGATTCTTTTTTTGCCAACAAATCAGCAAAAAATTTGGTCTCATCTTTCCAAAAAGCAATAGTTTCTTGCCATTCTCGACTTTCTTGATGCAGAACATCTAGTCCTGCACCTATCAAAAGTTCTTTTTTAGGGTTTGCTATTTTTGTTTTCATTATGTGTATTATTATGAATTAATTGTATGTCTTTTTAAAAAACTAGTCCGTAACATTTCTTGAGTAACTTCCAAGAAAGAGGCTACTTGTTTATCTGTATGATTAGTTATTTCTGCTATTTCCGGCACATCAAACTTATGTACTGTAAAAAGCTCAAATACTTTTTGCATCGCTATTGGCAAATTCTGTAATACCATTTGGGTATGTGTCAACACCTTTTGCTTATCTAGATTACGAATAATCTCTTGATCTTTATCTTCAATAAAAACATGATTGAGCAGATAATCCTGTTTGGGATAAGAGCTGTCATCCATTTCTTCCAACATCATAAAGTCGCCATCACCATCAACACTGAATTTTTCTTCCATAGCATCCCATTCAGGTTTGGAATAGGTATCAATATTATCAAAGAACAGCGAATCAAATTCATCTTCAACAATAGCGTCTTCTACTAATGCATCCGCCTTTTTGAACAACCAAACATGTAGATCTTTTGCCTCTTTAACCTCATCCAAATGATCATATACTTCAATAAAAAGTTGATCTATAAAATCCTCTGCCGCATATTCTCCGCTATTGATTTTATGATTTGACAATGCCCTATTCAATCTTTTTTGAACGTATCGTTCCAATTCAGGCATCACCTTTAATAACTTTTGATTAAAAGATTTAACATCTCCTTCTTTTTTTAAACGAAGTAAGTCTGGAAATGTACTTGCAACAAATACATGCATTGCTCTATCTGGTTGATAATATTTAAGTGTTTTTTCCATATTAATTTGCTTTTTTGCTTATTAGTTTAATCCATCCAAAATTGGCAACTTAGAACCAATAATAAAATGATTTATATCAGTAAGCGCATAATTGAAAAATATTATTGGCCTGATATACATCATTTTTTGTCATTGAATACCATAGTATCTTTACTATGAATTAATTGTTCATAAAAAATAATTCCAATGAAAACAGATGCAGAAATAAAACAGGATATATTGGCAGCTTTGCGATGGCAACCTCATATTGATGAAACTCAATTTGGAGTTATTGTAGAAGATGGTATCGTTACCTTAACCGGCATTGTAAATAATTTCTTAAAAAAAGTAGCAGCTAAAAATGCCGTGAAAGATGTTTTAGAAGTTAAGGCACTTACAGAACAAATTGAAGTAAAATACGGCGACGCTTATAAAAAAACAGATAAAGAAATTGCTAAGACTGCCGCTACAGTTATCGCTGGCATCAATAATAGTCCCGAAGACCAAATAAAGATTTATGTACAAGACGGTTTTATTTATTTATCGGGTAATGTTATAAATGAAGATCAAAGAAATGTTGCCAAACAAAGTGTTCAAAATTTGTTCGGAGTAAAAGGAGTAATCAATAATTTAGAAATTTCTAATACCATAGATCAGCAACTCATAGCAGAGAAAATTTTACAGGCACTGGAACGTTCTGCAAATTTAGAAGCCAAAGGAATACGTGTACAAGTAGATGAAGATACCGTGCAATTAAAAGGTAGAGTACATTCAATTAAAGAAAGAGAAGAAGCCGAAAAAGAAGCTTATAACATCCCTGGGGTTCGAAAAGTTCAGAATGATCTTGTTATTCAATATCATCCTGAGTTCTTATAATAAGTTAAAAAAAATGATGTCAACTGATCTAGATCATTTGAATTACAAGTTAAGTAGCTTACTTTAGCCTTGTACATAAAATTGTTCTACACTACTGAAAAGTATTTAGGACATATTGAAGAGAGCGATAGTGTTCATGCTAAGATCTGTTTTTAAATTAGTTTAGTCATAAAGTAATATAAAGACTTGATTGAAAGTAGGAATAAAATTTAAACTCTTCACATGAAACAGGAAGTTCAGGCTTCCTGTTTTTGTTTTAAGATGTTTAAGTACACAGAACATTTCTTCTCTTATTTGTTTTCAAAAAATAAGCCTTCACTATTTTCTATTCTATTAGCACCAGTCCATTAGTTGTAATAATATTTCATTTATGAAGTATGATTTAAATCATTTTAAATTAATCCAAACAGCATTAATTTTATGGAGAATTTAAAATGTAACATAATCTTTAAAATTTAAAAATCATGACAAACGATAGCGGAAATGTTCTATTAGCATTATTAACTGGAGCTGCCATAGGTGCGGGAATTGGAATTTTATATGCCCCAGATAAGGGTATTGAAACACGCCATAAAATTAAGCGTAAAGTAGAAGACACAGGGCATGATATTAGTGAGCGTGTTAGTCATGCTAAGGATGAACTTACCAAAACTGCAAATGAAAAAAAAGATGTATTTGACCGCAAACTAGATGAGGCCATTGCAACAATGAGCTACAAAGCAGACGATATTATTGCCACTTTAGAACGTAAACTAGAAGACTTAAAAAAGAAGAATGCCCAATTTCAAAAATAACTTAATATGGCTTTCGACGAAATAAAAAAGGACCTTATAGAAGCTGATGCCGATATAAGGTCTTATCTAGAAAATAGTGATGAATATCTAAAGCTTAAACTATTTAAAATACTATCTCGATTTCTAACGGATAGCTTACAAACAGTTTTAGTAAGTTTGGTTGTGATTTTTACATTATTCTTCTTATCTCTTGCTGCTTCTTTGGCTTTATGTGAAGTTTTAGATAGTTATTATCTAGGCTTTGTTATCGTAGGAAGTTTTTATTTATTGGTAAGTATACTTGTCTATATTTTCAAAAAACGCCTAAATAGCCCTGTGATTAGAAAATTATCCACCTTTTATTTTGATGAAGTATGAACAAACAATACAACTCTTTTGAAGAAATAGACGAGCGATTAAATATTTTAAGAGTCCATAGAGAAATTGCAGTGGAAGATCTAAAATTGAAATTCAATAAAACAAAATCAAATCTTCAGCCTTCACATTTTTTTGGAAATCTAAGCGGTAATATTCAACAAATGCTTTTAGTATTTGCAATTAAAAAAATGACCACTTTTTTTCGCAGAAAAAGATGATAGCATTCTTATACAATAAAACTAGGTAAATTATTAGCCAAAATTGGCTATCTCTTGTAAGCCATCTTTGTCCATAATTATGATACGACGTCCATGATCTGTGGTTATTAACCCTTGATCTTTAAAGTCAGACAATGTTCGGATTGCTGTTTCAGTAGCGGTACCAATCATACCCGCAAAATCTTCTCTAGGTATCCCCATTCCACCATTAGGCTTTTGTTGAATTATTCCTTTGTTATACAATTCTAGGAGTGCTTTGGCAGCTCTTTGACGTACTGAAGCAAAGGCCATATCTACCAATTGTGTTTGTACATCAATTAAATTATTAGATATTAAACTGATGAACTTTTGAGAAACTATAGGATTACCATACAGTAATTGGGTAAAATCGCCCTTAGGTATTACAACTAACTCAGTATCTTCTAAAACAGTAGCATTTTCTACATAACTCCCTAAACTATTCAACAATGAAAGTTGGCCAATAAAATCTCCCGCACCGTAAATTCCGGTAACAAATTCTTTTCCTGCTTCGGTGCTTTTATATGTTTTAACGGTACCTTTTTCTATAAAGAATAATGAATGCGCATTATCTCCTTCCCAAAAAATGATGTCTTTCTTATTATATTTCTTTAGATCATGACCTATGGACAGACTTTCCATATCCATATACGCTGAAGCTTCATCTAAAAATGTGGTGAGTCCTTCTAAGTTTTTGGCAATTTCTTTTTTTAGAAATTCATTCTTTTTTAAACGGCATGAAATGGCATCTAACAATTCCTTTTCTTCAAAAGGCTTCGTCAAATAATCATCAGCTCCTAGATTCATGCCCATGCGCATTTCTGATCTATTTGTTTTGGCTGTAAGAAAAATAAAAGGTGTACCGGCTGTACCGCTGTCTTTACTTAATGCTTTTAGCACCTCATACCCATCAAGTTCGGGCATCATTATATCACAAACCACAAGATCTGGTTTAAATTGCTTTGCTTTTTGCACCCCTATTTTACCATTTTCAGCAGTTATTACTTCAAAATTTGCAAATTCTAGTATGTCCGCAGTATTTTCACGAACATCAGTATTATCTTCAATAAGTAATATCTTTTTCATAGGGATGAATTCAGGTTAAACTATTTTTATTAATAATTTCTGTTATTTTTATGAAAGCACAGATTCATATTAGTGAGATTTTCATTCATGAAATTAATGCATCATAATTTTCAGCACTTCTTCTCTTTTAAAACTATTATTTTCTATTTCGACTTCATATTACTGCATTTTTAAAGGTAATTTCACCGTAAACGTAGTACCTTTTCTAATTTCACTGTTACAACTAACGTCTCCTCCCATTAATTCTACATATTGCTTTACGATATGAAGCCCTAATCCAGTACCTTGAATATTAGTTGCATTAGCCGCACGGAAAAAACGCCCAAATAATTTTTCTTGTTCTTCTTGAGGGATACCTATTCCTTCATCAATAACTGTCAAAATTACGTGTGTGCCTGTAATTGAAATTTCCAAGTGGATATTTTGATCTTCTTTGGAATACTTGGTTGCATTAGAGAGTAGGTTTATAAGGATATGGCTTAATAATTTAGGATCTAGATATACAACTATACTCGTTTCTTCTGTTAACAAGAGTATTTGCTGCCCTTCTTTTTTAGTTGCCTCCATTTCTTCCACAACTAATTTAGAAAACTCAATTAATTCAAAATGTTGGGGAATTGTGTTGACTTTACCCTCTTCCAACTTACTTAAAGAAAGGAAGTCGTTTAAAATGACCACTAGGTTTTTTACATTGTTACGTATTCTAAAAACGTGTTTCATTCTTCGCTCTTCATGACCAGGTTCATTTTGTTTGCCTATCAAAATTGCTGATGATAAAATAGCACTTAAAGGTGTTCTAAACTCATGTGATGCCATAGAAATAAAGCGCGATTTTAACTCATTTAGATCTTGTTCAATTTTTAACGCTGCTTCTAAGTTTTGCTGTATATTTTTTTGTTCAGTAACATTATTATAAACAAATAGTGCCCATACCACTTTTTCTTGATCACCATAAAGCGGCGTTGAATTAACCGTATATTTTTGTTCTTGAAAATCTACTTCTGTAGAAATAGCTGTACCCGCTAAAGTATTTTGGATGTCCTCCTTTAACTTTGATTTCTGTATGTTTGAAAAAATGGTAATGTCATCTATAAGTGCTCCTTCTAGGTTTGATTTTTTCAAATCGATTCGATCCAATTCTTCACCTTCAACATACACCAATTCAAAATCTGAATTAAATACAATGATGACTCCTTTAGGAAAGTTTTGAGCTATTGCTTTAAACATTTCTTGACTAGTTCTTGCCTTTTCCTCCGCTACTTTAGTAGAAACAATCTGATCATTCAGATCAAGATTTGTTTCCACCAACTTTTCTACAGTTGCTTTAAGTTCCCTAGTACGACCTTCAATTGTTTCCTCTAATTTATCAGTGTAACGCTCTAGTTCCTTTCTATTCTCAATAATTTCAGTAACATCATTCTGCACGCCTATAAAATGGGTTAACTCGTTATTCTCATTATATAAGGGAGTGATACTTAATTCATTCCAAAATAGTGTACCCTCTTTACGATAATTACGAAGTATTACACGACAGGCCTCTCCATTTTGAATAGCATTGGACATTTTCACAATTGCTTCTTGATCTCGATCATCATTTTGTAAAAACTGACAATTAACGCCTATTACTTCTTCATGGCTGTAACCGGTCATTTCAGTAAATGCCTTATTGCAATATATAATAGGAAGTTCAGGATGTCTTGCGTCAACAATAACAATACCATTTCCCGCTACTTGTAGTGCTCGATTTCTGGTGTCTAACACATTCTGAATCTCTCTTGATTTGGTAATATCTCGTAGCACCACCAAAACTTTGTCCTTTTCAAAGGGTACGATGCGAGCTTCAATATCAAAAGTTCTATTAAGAACATTAACAGCAATCTCAATAATCTCCATTTTTTTTGTTCTAATAACCTGAGCATATGCTTTTAAAATATTTTCACATTCATTCGTATCAGCTATAAAATCACTTACTTTTTTGCCTTTTATTTCATGGATTGGGTAAGGAAATTGAAAATCAATAGCAGATTGGATGTCTAAAAATGTTCCTTTTGCATCGTGTATTGCAATTATATCAGGTAGGGCTTCAAGAATAGCTCTGTTTTTTTCTTCACTTACTCTTAGCTCCTGTTCTAAAACAACTTGTTCCGTAATATCTACCCCAGAACTTATTAATCCTATAGCATCACCATTAGTGTCTTTTAAAATGGCATTCCGCCAACGTATCAATTTTTTGATATTTCCTTTAGTCAAAATCCAATTTTCAAATGGCTCTGGTGGTTCCACAAGACCATTTAAAAGGTTTTCAAAAAAGATTCCCATTTCTTTTCGCTCTGTTTTGGGAATGAAATTCTGGAACCAGTTTTTTCCTATTAATTCATTCTGAGGATAGTTTAGTAGTTCACATCCTTTTTTATTTATTAATTCAATGGTGTGATTTTTATTAATGACTAAAAATATGGAAGCAGCCGTGTCCAAATATTTCTTTAAAATTTCCTTTTCTCGTTCAAGATCAAGACTTATCATTTTCAACTCCGTAATATCTTGCATAGTACCCTTCATCATTAAGGGTTCACCTTTCGAGTCATAAGTTACTTTTCCTTTTGCTAATACATACTTTAAAGCACCTTCTGGCGTGACTATTCTTTTTTCATAAACATATGGCGTCTTATTCTCGATAGCACCAGATACTTTTTGCAATGCTGCATCCTGATCTTCAGCATGAATAAAGTTAACTACCGTTTCTGCATTTAGCCGTTTATCCCCGGGTGTGAGTCCACAAATTCGATAAAATTCATCTGACCAATACCGCTCATTTGTTTGTAAATTCCAGGTCCAGCTTCCAATATGTGCTATGCTTTGAGCCTCCGACATACGTTCCTCGTTTGTAATTGTGGACATTTGAGCTTGCATACGTTCAGTATTGTTAGCTACAAAAGCAATCACTACTTTTTTACTATTCACAATGGAAGGGTTGAGACTTATATCTAAAGAAATTTGGGTGCCATCTTTTTTAAGCCCCCATATATCTAATTTCCCCATAGCTCTACCGTGTGGGTTTTTACTATATTTCTTTTGTAGATCAAGATGTATTTTTCTTGTCTCTTGAGGCACCAGAGTTTCTAATTTTGCATGAACTAATTCCCCTTTATCATAACCAAAAATGCCCTCAAGAGCTTGGTTTGCTCGTAGTATAATACCATGCCTATCTACCACAAGAATACCTTGTGCAGAGGATTCAAAAATACTCTTAAATAATTCCTGATCTTCTATTTGATCTTCCATTTCATATGAATACTTAAGACTGGTTTGTATCAAATATAGCGTTGTTATAAAGCCTTAAAAATGATATTTATCATCCAACAGCCATGGAATTAAAAATGCGTTATTCCAAATATGATACTTATCATTTTATCTCTGCTTGATAAAAAATAATTTTGCTAATAAATCAAAAAATTTATTCCAAATGAATATCGGCTTGGTACTTTCTGGTGGTGGTGCTCGTGGAATTGCCCATGTTGGAGTTCTTAAAGCATTGGAGGAGTACGGCATTTACCCAACATATATTGCAGGTACTAGTGCCGGAGCCATTGTTGGAGGGTTATATGCTGGAGGATGTACTTGGCAAGAGATTTTAGATTTTTTTAAAACTACTGAGATTTTTAGTTTTAATAAATATGCAAAGAACAAACCAGGATTTATAGATACCGAAAAATTTTATGATCAGTTCAATGCTTATCTGCCTAATGATAATTTCAATGCACTACACAAACGTCTTTATATAACCGCTACTAACCTTCTTGACGGCACCTTAAAAGTATTTCATAGTGGTGAGCTTATAAAACCTATTTTGGCTTCTGCCGCTGTTCCAGGAATATTTGCTCCCGTCGAAATTAAGAACGGATACTACTCAGATGGTGGTACTTTAAATAATTTTCCCGTGGACCTTATAAAAATGCATTGTGATCAAATTATTGGGGTATATGTAAACCCTTTCGCAAAATTAAAAATAGAAGATCTTAAACATGCACACAATGTAATGGAGCGGGTATATCATATTATGTTAGCCAATGAAACGATTCAAAAATTTCAAGATTGTGATGTTCTTATTCGTCCACAACAAATGGTAGATTTTGGAATGTTTTCTTTAAAAAACATTAATGAAATTTTTAATCTTGGTTATACCGCTGCCATAAAATCATTAGAAAATAATACGCTCCTACGAACGGCACCACTAATAGAGGCTGAATTTGAAGCTATGAATGGCTTTGCTACCTAATTAAAAAAAAAGATTACTTCATCTAAAATCTTACGTCCAATATTTAAGTAACAGCTTGGCTTTTAACTAAATACATTCTCAATTTTTTAATAAGTTGTGCAACTGCTAAAGAACTGAATGCAAATAAAAAGGTTAGACCTATTTGTTTAAAATTGAGAGGTTCTAAAGATAGTGCCTTAGCAAAAGGTGTAATTAGATAAGCTGTGAAGGTCAATGCAATTGATAAAACCAAAGCACCCCATACCCAAAAATTTGTTGTCACTTCATTTTTAGAGAAAAAAAAATTTTGTTTCGGCATATTAAAAACATTTAGCAATTGTGCAAAAACCAAAGTAAAAAATGCCATATTATTTATCGTAATTGATGTTAGTCTTAAGACCAGATCCGCATAAAGTACCATTCCAAGCACGCCCGTAGTAATACAAGTACCATTTAAAATGGTTATATACCAATCTTCTCTAGTCATTATAGGCTCTTTTGGGTTTCTAGCCGGCTGCTTCATAATACCCTTTGGACCTTTACCTAGGCCCAAAGCTAAAGCAGGAAATGTATCGGTAACTAAATTCAGAAATAAAATCTGTAGGGGCAACAAAGGGGAAGGTAGATTTAAAAGAGCAGCAATACCCACGGAAAGTATTTCTGCCAAATTGCAGGATAATAAATATACTACAAACTGGCGGATGTTCTGAAACACTACTCTACCTTGATGTATTGCTAATTCTATAGCCGCAAAAGTATCGTTCTTTAAAATAACATCTGCTGCTTCACGAGCAGCTCCTGTACCACGAATTCCCATTGCGATACCTATATCTGCTTTTCTAAGTGCTGGAACATCATTGATACCATCACCAATCATTCCCACCACATTATTATTATTTTGATAAAAACAGATAAGATTTAACTTCTGCTCTGGAGTTACGCGCGCAAAAACCGAAGCTCGCAATAATTTTTCAGTAGTGTTTTGATCAAAATTTTCAATTTCACTTAGCATCTTTCCTTGTAAAACGGCATTCTTAGGAGCCTTAGGCAGTAATAAACCTATTTCCTCTGCAATTTTTCGCGAAGTCGCCGGATGATCACCAGTCATCATTACCACTTTTATCCCTGCTTTTTTATACACATCAATTGTTGCTTTTACATCTTTTCGAGCAGGATCAATAAAACCCATGATTCCTAAAAAAGTGAGTCCCTGCATTATATTATCTATAGTAGGCTCTTTATCCGTTGTTTTGCACGCAAAGGCTAAAGTGCGTAAGCCTTGAGAGGCAAGTTCCTGAACTTTATCATCCCATATTTTTGAATTATGCAACTCTTTGATTTCACCTTTTTCATATATAGTCTCACAATGATTAATTAAATTTTCAAAAGCCCCTTTAGAAAAAACATAATAACGTTGCTTATAACTATGTGCAGTAGCCATTAATTTACGATTCGCATTGAAAGGTAATTCTAATAATTCAGGATATAATTTTCTAATAGCTGCTGTTTGATATCCCATTCGACTAGCAAAATCTAGTAAAGCAACTTCCATAGAATCCCCTTGATTCTTTTGAGGGTTTGATTTTACATTATTGCATAAAATACCTGCCAAAAGCATCATATCTAAAGCTTTTGTTTTTATCAAACTTTCAAATTCTATATTTTTCTGGTTGGTAACATTTAAAGTAAAACCATCCTCAGAAATAACCGTATGCACTGTCATTTTATCTTCTGTAAGTGTACCTGTCTTATCGGTACAAATAATATTAGTTGCCCCAAGTGTCTCTACTGCTTCTAATTTTTTAATGATGACTTGCTTTTTTGAGAGTCGTAACATTCCCTGAGCCAATGCAATAGTCGCAACAATAGGTAAGCCTTCTGGAATAGCTGCAACCGCCAATGCAACACCAGTTTCAATCATGAGTAATAAATCTTTTCCTCGTAGATATCCTGTGATTACTATTAGTACCGCTAGAACTAAAGTAAGCCAAACAAGCCATTTGCTCAATTGTTTTAGTTTCCGCTCCAGAGGTGTTATTTGCTCACGTGCATCAATCCCCATTTGTTGTATGTGCCCCAATTGCGTATGTTTTCCTGTAGTAGTGACAATAGCCTTTGAAAACCCAGTGACGACCATAGTTCCTTTAAAAACCATATTATATTGATGCGTAATTGGGGTATCGACAGATAATATACCATTTCTTTTAAGTATTGGATTGCTTTCCCCTGTTAGCGCAGATTCTTTTACCGTAAGATTGTCAACTTCAAACAATCGGGCATCTGCCGAGATAATGTCTCCACTTTCTAACAGTATAATATCGCCTGGCACCAATTCCGAAGCTTTTACCTTTATTATTTCACCCGATCGTATTACGGTTGTCATTGCTTGACCCATTTTCCTCAAAGCCTCTAAAGATCGTATGGCTTGGAGTTCCATAAAAAAACCAATAGTTACTGAGATAAAAATTGCAACTAAAATGGCCATACTTTCTAGCCAATTAAGAAAAATAAAAGCTAAAAAGGCAGCAATGATTAATATCCAAATAATTGGATCCGCAAACTGATCCCATAGAATCCGAATTCTTTTTTTAGGGCGTTGCTCAGGTATCTGATTCTCACCAAAATCTTTTAGGTGTTTTTGCGCGTTCGCTTTCGTCAATCCATTTTCAAGAGAACTATTAAATTGAGTTGCAACTACTAATGGTTGAATAGAAAATGGATTTTGGATCATTTCGAAAGCGGGTTAATTGTTTATAATATCTGAAGAAGTACAAAAAAATAAAGCACCCTCCAATCAAACCTATTTACATGAATGTTATTAGGTTTGGATAAGAGGGTACTACTAAAAAACTAAAAAGCGAACTTTTTTGTTTCTTTAATCTGAATTATGCATTGGAAAATCTATTATACAAAACAGATTTAAGCAATTTGCACCTTTTTAGGTGGTAGTTTTTTTACTTCTTCTTTTTTTGTAAGATTAAAACTTAAAATACCATCTTTATATGCAGCTTTAATTGCTTCTTGCTTTACCGTTTCTGGTAGTTGAAGCGAACGTTCAAAAGATTGATAACTAAACTCTCGTCGTGTAAAGTTCTCATCTTTTTCTTCGTCAGATTCAGTTTTTTCTGCTTTAATATTTAAGCAGCCATCATCAATCGTAACCTCAAAATCTTTTTTCGCAAAACCAGGAGCAGCAAGTTCTATTTCAAAATTGTTATCGGTCTCTTTGATATTTAAAGCAGGTTCCGCTCGCTTCCCATTCCAAAAACGTTCAGGTAACATATCTCTTACCCAACCACGGTTATCAAAAAAATCATCCATATCAAAAAAATCTTGTGATACTAAATTTCCAAATGGTTTTCTTTTAAATTTTACTAGTGACATAATATTACATTTTAAGGGTTCAACTTATTTATTTTACACTCCGAAAGTACATCCAAGAAGACAGGTACAAAATGATTTAGGTCAGTCTCCTCTATTTTATTTCCGATAATTTTGAATAACTTTATACCTGCAAAAATTTACACTACTAAATGATCAACCCAGCCGATTTTGGAATTGAAGGCTTAACTGACGAAGCCGTTTTAAACTCTCGAAAAACACACGGACATAATATTTTAGACTATAAGAAAGAGAATAATTTTTTAGATGCTTTAAAGAGTATTGTTAAAGAGCCAATGGTTATTTTATTAGCCATTGCCTCAAGCATTTATTTCATTACAGGTAACATTGGTGATGGTGTATTTCTAGCTTTGGCCATAATTTTAGTCGCATCCATATCACTTTATCAAGATTCTAAAAGCCGTAATGCCCTAGAAAAACTAAAAGATATTACTCAACCTTTTTGTAAAGTAATTCGTAACAGTGAGGTTATAGAAATACACAGCAATGAGCTCGTTATAGGTGATTTTCTTATGGTTGAAGAGGGTAATATTGTACCAGCAGATGGTACGATTGTACATTCAAATGATTTTTCAGTAAACGAATCACTTCTTACTGGAGAGTCTTTATCTATTTTTAAGGATGCTGATAAATCCAACAATAAAATATTTACGGGTACCACCGTTGCAAGTGGATTAGCAATTGCCACTATAACCGAAATTGGAAATAATACTGAGTTAGGGAAAATTGGCAAAAGCCTTGAATCTATTCAAGACGAGAAAACACCTTTAGAACTACAAATTAATAATTTTGTAAAAAAAATGTCAATTATAGGAGGCATTACCTTTTTATTGGTTTGGGGCATTAATTACTTCCACTCTTATGATGTATTAGATAGCTTACTTAAAGCACTAACTCTAGCCATGAGTATTTTACCTGAAGAAATACCCGTTGCTTTTACTACATTCATGGCTTTAGGTGCTTGGCGTTTAATGAAAATGGGGATTGTAGTAAAGCAAATGAAAACTGTAGAGAGTCTTGGAAGTGCCACTGTTATATGTGTGGATAAAACGGGGACCATAACTCAAAATAAAATGAGTTTAGCTAAGGTTTTTACGTTAAAAACTGGCACAACAACCTCAGCAGAAAAGGTATTGAGTATTGCCGACAAAGAACTTATTACCCTTGCGATGTGGGCCAGTGAACCCATACCTTTTGACCCAATGGAAACAGCCTTGCATGGCGCCTATGGTAAATTTACAACTGTTGATGATAGGCCTAGCTATAAAATGATACATGAATACCCATTAGGCGGCAAACCTCCTATGATGACGCATCTTTTTGAAAATGGTTTTGGTCATCGAATAATAGCAGCTAAAGGTGCTCCTGAAGCTTTTTTAGAAATCTCGAATTTAACTATACAAGAAAAAAACCAAATTACAGCATGTATAAAAACTTTAGGTAAAGATGGATATCGATTATTGGGTGTTGGAAAGGCAAATTTTGAGGGAATAGATTTTCCAAAAACCCAACAAGAATTTAAATTTGAGTTTTTAGGGATTGTAGCTTTTTATGACCCGCCAAAAGAGAATATAAAATCTGTATTACAAGATTTTGACAAGGCAGGGATTACTATAAAATTAATAACCGGTGATAATTCAGAAACAGCAACTGCTATCGCAAAGCAAATTGAATTTAAAGGATATGAAAAATGTATGTCTGGCAACGAATTAATGCAATTAAATGATACCGAATTACAAGAAAAAGTAAAGACTACTCAAATTTTTTCTCGCATGTTCCCAGATGCGAAATTACGTATTATAAACGCGCTAAAAGCTAATAATGAAGTGGTTGCAATGATTGGCGATGGTGTTAATGATGGACCCGCTTTAAAAGCTTCCCATTTTGGAATAGCAATGGGCAAAAAAGGAAGCGAAATTGCGAAAGAAGCGGCTTCACTAATATTAGTTGATGATGATCTTTCTAAAATGATTGATTCGATTGCTATGGGTAGAAAAATATATTCTAATCTAAAAAAAGCAATCCAATACATTATCTCTATCCATATCCCCATCATATTAACTGTCTTTATTCCATTGGCTTTGGGTTGGGCATATCCAACAATTTTTTCACCTTCACATGTAATTATTCTGGAACTGATTATGGGGCCTACCTGCTCTATTATTTATGAAAATGAGCCTTTAGAAAAAAATATAATGCTTCAAAAACCAAGGCCATTTACATCTACTTTCTTTAATTTTAAAGAATTGATGACAAGTATTATTCAGGGTCTAGCAATCACAATTGGCTCTCTATCCGTCTATCAATATGCAGTATCGGAAAACTTTAACGAATCCGTTACTAGAACTATGGTTTTTATGGTATTGATTTTTGCTAATATTTTCTTGACTTTGATTAACCGTTCCTTTTATTATTCAATTTTAACAACACTACGTTATAAGAATAATTTAGTTCCATTAATTATAACAATCACTTTAGCACTAGCAGCGCTTTTACTATTTGTACCGCCTTTGACGGCATTTTTAAAATTTGAAACGCTATCGGTCTATCAATTAGGAATTTCCTTACTTGCAGCAGGAATCTCAGTACTTTGGTATGAACTGGTAAAATGGAATAAACGTATTGTATCTAAATAAAAAAATGGCCTATGATAAGAAATCATAGGCCAATATAAATTCTCACTATCGATTATTTTAATAATAATTTGCTAGTCGTTTAAACCAAATTTCTTTAAAATAATTTCTAGTAAACACCATTTAGTAAATGCTGATTGTAAAAGGTTAACCCCTATAAATGCAGTAAACCATAACCAATTTAAACTTACATAAACAGCTAGTACTAAACTTATCAATAGTAAAGAACCAACGATGATTCGAAAAACTTTATTTTTCATAATTTTTTAAATTTTAAATAGATCGTTCTATGGGCACTACAACTGCTTTTATAGGGTTGTTAGTTTCCAAATTAGTATTAAACTCTTTGATTAAGCCAAATAAAATATCAATGTTTTTATCCTCAGTAAAAGAGAAGAATAAACTGGATTCCACGCCACTTTTTTCACTTGGAAACCAACTTGAGGTCCGCACCATAGAAGTGGGATTCTTATAGCCATCAATATCGGATCCACTAAAACTCTCGATATTTGATTTTTTAAAAAGCTGCAAAATTTCTTTCTCGAATTGCTCAACAACTGTTACAATTAATAATTTCATTTTTTATGAATTTTAGCGTCCCTCCGAGTAATTTTTGATAGAAAATTGGATCGAGAAGTCTTTGCAAATGTTCTCGATACAATCCCAAATAACTTCGAAATCACTCGAACTGACGGATTCTTATTTATAATTTTTTCGTTCAATCATATAATACACTAATGGCACTACCAATAATGTTAAGATGGTAGACACAATTGTACCTCCCATTAAGGAAATTGCCAAACCTTGAAAAATAGGATCAAATAAGATTACAAAGGCCCCAATAACAACGGTTCCTGCCGTTAACAAAATTGGTGTTGTACGTACTGCTCCTGCTTCTATTGCCGCTTGTTTTAACGGAATGCCTTCGGCCAAACGTAGATTAATAAAATCTATAAGTAGTACTGAGTTTCGCACCATTATACCCGCTAAAGCTATCATTCCAATAAACGAAGTTGCCGTAAAAAAAGCTCCCATTATCCAGTGACCTATAATAATCCCTATCAACGATAATGGTATCGCCACCATCATTACTATTGGGGCTTTAAAGTTCTGGAACCATCCTACTATTAAAATATAAATCAAAATAATAGCTCCCAAAAAGGCAATCCCCAAATCTCTAAATACTTCTAGGGTAATCTGCCATTCACCATCCCATTTCACTGTATAATCATCTTCATAATCAGGTTGCCCTAAATACATTTCATTAAGTTCATAACCTTGTGGTAAGGTAATCTCTTTTAACTTTTCGTCCATTCCTAAAATAGCATACGCCGGACTTTCTAATTCTCCAGCCATATCAGCTACTACATACACTACTCGCTTTTGATTTTTACGGTAAATACTTTTGGCTTTTGTGGTTTGTTTAATATCCACCAAATCTGCAATAGGAACCATGTTCCCTTGTTTAGATTTCACTTTAAGTTGTGCAATATCCGTTATCGTAGATTTTTCTTTCTCATCTAAAGCCAAAATCAAACCTACCTGTTTGGAAGCATGTTCATCATACAAATTAGTTATTGATTTGTTTGACAATGCCATGTTCATGGTATACGCGATTTGTTGCGGTACAACACCATATAGCATGGCTTTTTCTTTATCAATAACAAATTCATATTCTGTCTGATCATCTTCAACCATCCAATCAATATCCACAACATCTTCGGTGCCCTTGAGAATATTTTGAACTTCGTTGGCAATTTTAATTTGCTCGTTATAATCTGGGCCATAAACCTCAGCAACTATAGTTGACATCACTGGAGGTCCTGGTGGTACCTCAACTAGTTTTACATTCGCATTATATTTGGAAGCAATTTTTTGAATCTCTGGGCGTAATAATTTAGCGATATCATGACTTTGTGCACTGCGCTCATTTTTATCAACAAGATTTACCTGAATATCTGCCATATTACTTCCACCACGTAAATCGTAATGACGTACTAATCCATTAAAAGTAATAGGTGCAGAAGTACCAATGTAGTTCTGATAATTTACCACTTCTGGACGTGTAGACAAATATTGTGCAATCTCTTGTGTAACAACACCTGTACGTTCTAAGGTTGTACCTTCTGGCATATCAATAACCACTTGGAACTCATTTTTATTATCAAAAGGAAGCATTTTCACGGCAACCGATTTTGTAAAAAACAAGACCATAGAAGCTAGTAACAAGACAAAAGTAAGTCCTAAAAACAACCAGCGTTTTGATTTACTTTCAATTAAAGGACGTTCAAACTTATTATAAAGTCTATAAATTAAAGTTTCTTCTAATGGTTTTTCTACCTTCGCAACTGCTCCTTTTTTATCTTTCTCTCTCAAGAAAATATACCCTAAATAAGGCGTTATCGTAAGGGCTACAAACAAAGATAATATCATAGCTATAGAAGCTCCAATTGGCATTGGCGCCATATACGGCCCCATTAATCCAGATACGAAAGCCATAGGTAAAACAGAAGCTATTACAGTAAATGTTGCCAATATTGTAGGGTTACCTACTTCGTTTATCGCATATAAAGCAGCTTGTTTAAACGGCAAGCGTTTCATCTTAAAATGCCTATGCATATTCTCGGCAATAATAATGGAGTCATCCACAACAATTCCTGTGACAAATACCAGCGCAAAAAGCGTAATTCTGTTTAACGTATAGTCTAGCATATAGTAGCTCAATAGCGTTAAAGCAAATGTGATTGGTACTGATAAAAATACAACCAAGCCACCGCGCCAGCCCATAGCTAACATTACTACAAAAGTTACTGCAAAGATAGAACCTATAAGGTGCCACAATAATTCTGATACTTTATGTGATGCAGTTTCACCATAATTTCTGGTAATTTCAACATGCACATCATCCGGAATTAAGGTTTTGCGTAAATGTTCTACTTTATCAATAACAACTTCTGAAATTTTCATAGCATCTGCCCCCTTACGTTTCGCTATCGAAATAGTAACAGCAGGATATTCGGATGCATACGTTTGTGCTTTTTCACTTGCTTGACCAAAACCTAAGGATACATAATTCTGTGGTACCTCTGGACCATCAATAATCTTAGCTATTTGTTTTAAATAAATCGGCTGATTTTGTTGTACACCAACTACTAAATTTTCAACATCAGTAACCGATTCCAAAAACTTACCCGTAGTCACTAAAAACTCCGTGTCATTTTTATCAAAACTTCCTGAATATAATTGCGAATTATTCGCTTTAATCATTTCAGAAACTGCCAAGAAATCTAATCCACTAGCCGCTAGTTTATCCTTATCTAAAACTACTCGTAGTTGTCGGCTTCTACCGCCAATTTTATGAGTAACCGCCACATCATTAACCTTTTCAATTTCGGTAGTTAATTCTTGGGCTATTTGACTCAATTGATAATCATCATAATTATCACTCCACAAGGTTAGACCTAACATGGGCACATCATCAATAGCTCTGGTTTTCACTAACGGAAATGTTACACCCTGAGGCATAATATCCATATGCTTATTGATCTCGTTATATAGTTTTACAAAGGAACGTTCAATATCTTCACCCACATAAAACTGAACAATGACCATGGCTTTTTCATCCATCGAGGTAGAATACACATATTCTACACCCTTTATGTTTGAAATTAATTTTTCTAAGGGTTTTACTACCCGGTTTTCTACCTCTGATGGGCTTGCTCCTGGGTAGCCCACGAAAATATCTGCCATTGGCACATCAATCTGTGGCTCCTCCTCTCGAGGAATCAAAAATGACGTGTACACGCCAATGACCATGAATACAACCATTAGAAGTACCGTTAACTTAGAACCTATAAATACTTTAGCTATTTTGCCTGCTAATCCTTCTTTCATTTTTTATTTTTTTGGCGTTTAAACAAGCTATCCGTTACAATCTTTTTTAACTATCGCAGGTATGCCTTTCGTTTGATCAAGGCATTACAATTGATGTCAAAAAAGGATTTTCACTACTATTCTTAACGCAGCTTTTTTAGTTATTGAATTGAAATTTTAACCCCATTATATAACTTACCTTGAGCACCAATGATATACTCTTCATTGGCAGACAATCCAGATAAGACCTCTACCGAATCACCAAACGTACGACCCAATCGCAGCCAACGTAGCAATGCCGTATTATTTTGACTTACCGTGTAGATCCCAGATAATTGTCCTTTAGTTACAATAGCATCGGTTGGCACTAAAACTGTAGTATTAGAACTGGTATCTTTTTCCATCGGAAACTGTACAGTAGCAAACATCCCTGAAAGCAAATTCGTTTTTGTTTTGTCTATCATTACTTTCACCATATACTGTCCGCCAGTATTCTTTGCAGAAGTACTTACTTCTGTTACTTTTCCTTTGACATAATCATTCAATGATTTTATTAAAACCCTTACTTCCGTACCTGTTTTAATTTGTTGAATTTCTGATTCAGGAACCATTGCCAATATTTGAAAACTACCAGGAGCCTCCAATTCTAATAAAGGCATTCCTGGGTTTGCCATATCCCCTTCTTTAATAAATTTATTAGTCACCACGCCTTTAAACGGAGCTCTAATATTCGCATAAGAAAGCTGGGCTTTCACCTCGTTTTTCATTTGTTTCGCAGATTCTAACCTAGCTTTTGCCATCGTATAATTCGCAGTAATATCGTCTAGTTCTTTTTGAGAAGCACTTCTCTCTTGAAAAAGATTCGTATATCTATTAAAGTCTTTTTCCGCATTCACAAAAGCGGCATTTGCCTCCGTAATACCTGCATTTACTTGTGACAGTTTTGCTGAAATATCGGTATTATTAATACGTAGTAAAAGTTGCCCTTCACCTACTTTATCTCCTACTTGGGCATAAATTTTATCCACATACCCCATCATACGGGTACTCAAATTGGCGCTATTCACAGCCTCAATCTTTCCACTGGCAGACAAAAATTTAGTAGTACTATCATTCTGTACTGCACTTACTTTTACCGCAATGGCTGGAGTGTTATCTGGAGCACCTTTTATATCTTTATTACCGCAACTTGATGCAAATAGTGTAATTGCGATTAAACCTAAAATGTATCTATTCTTCATATCTAATAATCTTATGTATCTAACTTAAATCTTTATCCTTTGGTTAAAAACTGAACATATGCTAAGGCATAATTGTGATTGAAAATGGTTGTATAATATTCTAATTGTTTTTGGGAATATTGTGTTTCAGCCATCAGTAAATCGGTAGTTTTTTCTAATCCCTGCTTAAAGCGATTTGTACGAATACGTAGTGATTCTTCTGATTGTTCTAAAGCAAGTGTTGTAAGTCTCAAATTGTTTTTTGCGTCTTGTAACATGCGTTTAGCTTTATTCAATTCTAACTGACTTTGTGCCTTATACTGTTGTAATTCAAATTTAGATTTTTCAAATTCAGCCTTGCTCTTTTTAGATTTTCCAAAACGTTTACTTCCTTCAAAAAGACTCCATTTTAACTCAGCTCCGATTAAATAACCATCAGTAGCTCCTTGAAAAATTTTATCATCATGAAGTTCGTAGGTACCAAAAGCATTCAACCTTGGCAAAAAACTCATCTGATCTGCTTTATGCATTTTTTCATAAGCTATACTAGCCGATTCCATCGCTAAAATATCAGCTCTATTTTCTGGGAAACTATTAATTGTTATATCGCTATTGTCAATCTTCAAAGAGTCTGAAGGTTGCAAAATGACGTAGTTTTGATCATCCATTAAAACCGATAAATAGTTTGATGCATTTTGAATATTGCTCTTAGCGTATTGCAGTTGATTTTCAATTTCTGTAACCCGTACTTCCACTGCCAAAATATCTGATCGCTGCAGGTAGCCTTGCTTAAAACTATTGTTAGCTATTCGTTTATTTTCCAATGCAGCTACCTTAGCCTTTTCTAATACCTCAACGGCTTTATAAGCTAATTGCAGTTGCATGTATGCTTTATCAACCTCCAAATCTATATAGTCAAGAGTACGCTCAAATTGCAGCTCTGTGGCATTTAATTTGGCTTTAGCGGCTCTACGTTGGTAAAGTCCGTCTAAATTAAATAAAGGTTGTTGTACCTCGATACGAGTTGCATAATCTTCTACTTGAGAAGGATTATTAAGTTGATTAGGGTCGAAATCTGCTTGTGTTAAAATACCTTGATTAAGTTTGGATCCAAATGCCATTAGAGGATTGGTGGTGGAAATAGCCGTATGTGATATTCCCACATTGGGTAAGAGTATCGCATTTGTTTGGTTAAAATCGCCCTTAGCCATCAAAACATCTTGCGCTGATATTTTAATAGTGTTATTATTCTCTTTTACTTTACTTAAAACTTCCGCCTTGCTAATAGGAAGGATCTCCTGAGCTCCAAGATGGAAGTAAAAAAAGAATCCGAGTATTACAAATAATATGTTTTTCATTGCTTAATGCTATAGTTCTATTTAATTTTCTACAAAACTATAGCGTAAAAGAGCGTTGGTCAGTAACCTTTGTTACAGTAGTGCAGAATAGTCGTTTAAAAGTTTTAAGATAGATAAGAAGCGGTATCTACAATTGCTTCTTATTAGCTGTAAACCAATAACTTAACCCAAGTGAAAAATAAAAGACACTTTCCAAATCTTCTTCTATTACAGCATCTGAAGTTGTTATTGTAGCGGGGCTCTGTGGTAATGCCAGTACTGGAGTGAAAGAAAATATATAAGATTTATAATAGTATTGTAGGGGGATACTCAGCTCAATATTTAACATTTTAAATTTTGAGGCTTCTTTTAGTTCAACAACGGTTGTTACAGTAGGCTCCGATGTACCAGACCCCTGCCCCTTACCTTTTCGATTTCCAAGACGGCTCGCACTATAGTATTCTTGATAGAAATATTGAGATCCTGCATAAATAGTTGCTGAAGGATTAATTAAAAAAGAATTGTCATTCGAATAAAAGGTGCGATCAAGCATAAGACCTGCAAAAATATCGGCTGAGCTTCCTTCATTAAAAAAGGTACTCGCAAAAAGTGATGCTTGTATCGCTTTAAGATCATAGCTTAAAAAACCAGAAATATCTCCAATAATTTCCGATTTCACATTATAACTATCTTTATTAAAAAAATAAGCCGTTCCAGAAATACCTCCTCGTAGGTTGTCATCTTCAAAAGTATAACCAACTGTTCCTAAAAATAAATCTATCCGATTTTCAGAAGAACTCGTCAAATAAGAAGCAGAAACATCCGCAAAAAAACCAGACTTGTCATAATACCCAATAGATGGAAAAACATAGGGTGCCGCAATAGAATCGCGTCTACCCATAAAAACAGCATCATTAATAAAACTAATATCAGCTAAAACGTAAGATTCATTTTTAGCCGTAATTTCCTCGGTAGATCGCTTGTTATTCTGCGCCATAAGATGTACTTGTGCAATCAAAAGAAAGAGCAAAGTACTTTTGAGTTTTTTTTTCATAATCTAGCGTGTTAAATGAAAAAAAGCAGGTACAACCATAGTAATAATTTGGCATAACCTGCTTTTTAATATTATTCTGTACTTTTTTTCTTTTTTTGAACCTTAGGTTTTTTTTGAATCTGAGGCTTTGTTTTAACTTTATTCTTCATCATATTTTTTTGAGCCATTATTTTTCGATGTTGATAGGTGTTTTTGAACATCGCTCCATCCATATTAATGCATTCGCCTTCTTGAAGTTGCAATTGCTTTCTTTGTTGATTTTGGTAACTTCCATCAGGATTCACAACAATACCGTCTCCAAGATCAAGCTTTTGTTGAAGCCGATTTTGTTCTTGGTTTCTAATTTGAAAAGCTTCACCATCAATTTGCATCACTTGAAATCTATTTTGATTACGTTCTTGAATTTGCGCTTGACTTAACCCCTTATTTTCTTGTTGCACCTTATAACGATATTGGTATTCGTTTCTATATTTAATACCATCATTATCTAGACATTCACCATCTTTTAATCGTAACCTATCTCGGTCTCGAGTCATATAAGAACCATCGGCATACACTGTTGTACCATCCTTTAATGTAATCGGGTCTTGCAAACGAATTTGATCTCGATCACGAATTTGAAGTACATCACCATCAACCAACATCACACGGTCTTGATCTCGATCACGAATTTGATCTTTGTCTTGCGCTAATAGTGTCGTAGTACCCAAGGCTATACATACTGTTAAAAAAAGTAATTTTTTCATTTCTATATTTTTAAATTATTAGTACTCCAAAAGTAGCATGCTTAGGAGTTAATCAAAATGACCTATGTCATTGCTGCCGAATAAACACAATGGGTTTGAATTTTTTCCTAAAAAAATACCGCTATCATAAAGCGGTGTTTTTTTATACTTCTTTGCCTTTTAGCATTTTGTGCCAAAACAAATATGGTAGAATCTATGTTTAAAAACTCTTCCCTTTCTGCGTATTAAGAATCATAAACTCACTAATGTTGTAAACATCAATAGCGCCAACAAGTTGTCCATTTTCAGTTACAGGTAAAAATCTATTCTTTTCCTTTCCAAATAGTTCTAAAACAGTACTAATTTCTGTGGCAGCATCAATAACTAGAAAATTTTTCTCCATAAAATCCTTTATTTGCATGGAAGGAATCTTTACATTTTTGATAATATCTTTTTGAGTAATTATTCCAACTGCCTTCCTGTTTTCGGCAACGACAAAATCTTTTTCTGTACTAGCTAGTATAATATCAATTACTTCTTGTACCGTATTATTAGGTTTTAAAAAAGTAATCTCGGTTAATGTTGCTTCTTTAACCAAATGCCCTTTTAATATGGAGTCTTGTTTTACCATTTGATTCTCTCCATAGGCTGCAAAAAAAATAAAAAATGCAATTAATATCAAAAAAGGATTTAGAAAAAAGCCAAATACAAAAAACACAAAAGCCAGAGCCTGACCAATTCCTGAGGCAATTCGCGTTGCTTCAACCCGACCTAATTTGTAAGACAGTAAAGCTCTAAGAACTCGACCCCCATCCATTGGAAAAGCAGGAATAAGGTTAAATACAACTAACATCACATTGGCCATGAAAAGGTAAAACAGAAAATTTTGCAAAGTAGGAGCATAAAGCATTTCTTCAACAATAATGGCTTCAAAATTAAAATAGCTCCTTATGGGCACTATCATAGCTAATCCCAAAGCAATGACTACATTAACTGCCGGACCCGCTAAAGCAACAAGCAATTCTTGTCTTGGCTTTTCCGGCATTTTATCCAAAGTAGCCATCCCCCCAATTGGTAATAATATAATTTTTTGAGTTTTTATCCCAAATCTTTTTGCTGTCATAGCATGGCCGAGTTCATGCAAAACCACACAAACCATCAACACCAAAATAAATCCTTGGTTGATAACTACTCTTTGTAGGTCTCCACTATCCTGAAATTCTACAAACCCTGCCCAAATAAGCAATAATGCAAAGGTCCAATGTACCTCTATTTGAACACCCGCTACTTTTCCCAACTTTAATAACCCTTTCATATTTAATATTTTAATTTATTGAAGGTATTTCCAAAGTCCTTTTTTGACAATGACAATTGTCATATGCTAAAGTTTGTCTTCAGTTTATATTTGAATTGAATCGTGCATTAAAAAGTATTAGCAATGAAAAAAATAGTGACCCTAACTGTTAACCCTGCAATAGATAAAAGCACTACCGTAGCAGGAATAAAACCCAATAGTAAACTTAGATGTGCTTCTCCTATTTTTGAGGCTGGTGGTGGCGGAATAAATATTTCAAAGGTTATTCATGAATTGAATGAAACCTCTATATGTATGTATTTAGCAGGCGGACCCACAGGTACCTTTCTAAATAAACTTTTGGAAGCGGCCAATATCCAACAAAATATTGTACCAATAGCAGGTTGGACACGAGAAAATCTAGCAGTGACTGACACTACTAATAATCAGCAATACCGATTCGGCATGCCTGGTCCTGATGTTTCTGAAGAGGAGTGTAAAAAAACATTGGAACATTTAGATAAAATTCTAGGAGAAGGTGATTATTTAGTTGCTAGTGGGAGTCTTTCCCCTAACATGCCTGTTGATTTCTACGCAAAAGCAGCAACGATAGCCAAAAAAAAACATGCTAAATTTATTCTGGATTCTTCTGGTGAGGCTCTAGTTCACGGTGCTAAAGCTGGTGTGTTTTTGTTAAAACCAAATTTAGGCGAGTTAAGCCGATTATGTGGTGTAGACTCCATAAGCTTTTCTGAACTTGAAGCATTGTCACAAAATTTCTTAAAGAACAACCCTTGTGAAGTGATGGTTGTATCCTTAGGACCACAAGGTGCACTTATGGTCACTAAGGATACAGTGGAATATATTGCTGCTCCTATTGTTTTACAAAAAAGCACCATTGGTGCGGGTGATAGTATGGTTGCAGGAATGCTGGTAGGGTTAGCACAAGGAAAATCGCTAAGTGAGATGGCAAAATATGGAGTAGCATGTGGTACCGCCGCAACTATGACTTCTGGCTCTCAACTCTGTCGAAAGAAAGACGTAGATGAATTGTATAAGTGGATAACTGAAAATTCTAAAAAATCAACAAAAATTAAGATCAATGCATAATATGGTTAACTATAAAACAATATAAAAATGAATTATTACTTTTTGACTCTTTTGAAAAACATCACATTTGATGACGCCATCGAAAAAACTAAGGACGCTTTAAAAGAAGAAGGTTTTGGTGTATTGACAGAAATAGATATGAAGTCTACCTTAAAGAAAAAAATAAATGTTGACTTTCATAATTATAAAATTTTAGGTGCTTGTAATCCTACATTTGCTTATGAGGCTATTCAGAAAGAAGATAAAATTGGAATCATGCTGCCCTGCAATGTAATTGTGCAAGAACGAGAGAAAGGTGTGATTGAAATTGCAGCGGTAAACCCTATTGCTTCAATGCAAGCCATAAAAAATGAAGCATTAATGGAAGTTTCAAAACTAGTAAAAGAGAAATTGGAAAGAGTTATCCAGAATCTTGGATCATGACCAATTTAACCCCTAATGCACTTGAAATTCTTGAGAACCGTTACCTTCTAAAAAAAACGGTAATGGAAACACCTGAGCAACTTTTTCAGAGGGTAGCCAATCACATAGCCAGTATTGAAAAAGAAGATATTGAATTATGGTCTGAAAAGTTTTATCAAATCATGTCTAATCTTGAATTTTTGCCCAATTCACCAAATTTAATGAATGCTGGTTTACCAAAAGGACAGTTAAGTGCTTGTTTTGTTTTACCTATTGAAGATAGTTTGGAAGCAATTTTTACAACCTTAAAGAATGCTGCACTAATTCAGAATAGTGGAGGGGGTACAGGATATAATTTTTCAAAACTTCGCCCAAAAGATGATATCCTTGTATCGACGGGTGGTACTTCTTCAGGTCCATTGGCATTTTTAAAAATATTTGATACAGCTACCGAACACGTAAAACAAAGTGGAAAAAGACGTGGTGCCAACATGGGAATTCTTAATGTAGACCATCCAGATATTCAAGATTTCATTACCTCAAAATCGGATGGTAAAAGCTTACAAAATTTCAATATTTCTGTCGGCATTACCAACAATTTCATGCAAGCAGTTGAAAACGATAGCGAATGGCAATTAATTAATCCTAGAACCAAAAAAGTTCATACGGTTATGAAGGCCAAGGTATTATGGAATTTGATTATTGAAGAAGCACATAAGACTGGCGATCCCGGACTTATTTTTCTAGATACCATCAACACTAGCAATCCTCTAAAAAAACAAGGAGTAATAAACAGCACAAATCCTTGTGGAGAAGTTCCACTTTTAGACTTTGAAAGTTGTAATCTAGGCTCTATCAACCTAACTAAAATGGTAGCCAATTTTGAGAATGAAATAAAAATAGATTGGAAAAAACTGGAAAATACAATTAATACAGCCATTCGTTTTTTAGATAATGTGATTAGTTGTAACTATTACTTCTTACCAGAAATTAAAGAGAAGACACAAGCTAATCGTAAAATTGGACTCGGTGTTATGGGTTGGGCAGAGTTATTGATCCTACTTGATATTCCCTATGCTTCTAATGAAGCTGTTTCAATAGCCGAAAAACTAATGCAATTTATACAGGGGAAAAGTTATGAAGCTTCTAAAATACTAGCACTAGAGCGGGGAAATTTCCCAAATTGGAATGAGAATATGTTTACTCCTAACAGACAAATGCGAAATGCAACCTGTAATAGTATTGCCCCTACCGGCAGTATTTCGGTGATTGCAAATACCTCATATGCTATTGAACCATTATATGCTCTTTCTTATAAAAGGGTCGGGATTTTAGGGAATAAAACTCAAATGGAAACAAATCACATTTTTAAATCCAAAATGGAGCAATTAAATCTTTGGAACGAAGTTGTAAAAATAGCAATAGAAAGCACCGGAGGTATACAAGAGTTGATGAGTATTCCAAAGCACATTAAAAAACTATTTGAAACCAGTATGGATATTCCTTGGCTGTATCATTTAAAGCATCAAAACGCATTCCAAAAATACACCGATAATGCCGTTTCAAAAACCATTAACCTTCCCAATCACGTAAGGAAATCTGAAATAGCAGAAATTTTTAAAACTGCCTGGAAATATAATCTGAAAGGTGTTACTATTTATAGAAATGGCAGTAAAATAAATCAAGTTTTACAAACCTGTGGTAAGAATAGAAGTATGGAGTGTTCTTCATAACTGTACCTAAACCAATATGGTAAAATAAATTATGGAAAATACTAAGCAACCCTTATTTCTTTGCCTACTGGTTTATTGTTTAGTACTTCATGGTTACAAAGTGCATTCACAAAGCTTAGAAAACTTTTTTCACAAAGGAGGAAAACTATACGCTGCAAACATAGAACATGTAACAAGTTTAAAAACAGATAAGGACATTGCAGTCTATGCTATTCGTTTAGGTTATGGATCATTTCTATTTAATAATTTTGCCATTCAAGGCCATTTAGAACTATCGAAAACCAAGAGTTATTTCAAAACTAAGCCAAATCCATCGTTCGAAACATTTGATGCTAATAGTTTTGGTATTGGTACTTCATTTCTATTCCGATGGTACGCTGTTAAACTCGGATCTGTATCTTTTTTTGTTGATGCTAGTGGAGGCATTTTATATACGTTTAACAGTTTTCCTTCTGAGGGAACCAAGTTAAATTTCACAGCACGCCCTGGTGCAGGAATAGCTGTGCAAATTAATAATTCTCAATTGTTATTGTCCGCAAACAGATTTCACCTTTCTAATGGGCAAGGATATAATCATCCTCATAACCCTGCTTATGATGGAATTGGAATTTTTATCGGTTTAATTCATCGTTCTAAATGATTTAAATGATGAACAGAAAATCACGAGATAAAAATACTAAATCAAAATATTTACAAAGGTTTTTGCTTATAATTCCGACCATTGGAATGGCCTTATTTCTGTTTTTCTACAGTCTAGCGGCGATTAACTACCCTGGAGGTTCTTGGAATGTACCTAATAAAACTGGGTTTAGTTTTTGGAACAATTACCTCTGTGATTTATTAGACACCTATGCAATTAATGGAGAACTTAATAGTGCACGATATTATGCGAGGATTTCCTTAGGTGTTTTATGTGGTAGTCTTTTGATACTCTGGAATAAGCTACCATTTTTTTTTAGCACAAAAAGTAGAAATAAAACAATTATGGGGGTTAGTGGTAACTTAGCATTAGGGATTACCCTTTTCTTAACCTCAGGCACACACGATATTACGATTCGTATTGCTGGGGTCTTTGGAGTTATAGCTTTTATAAGTTGTTTTATAGAATTATTGAAAGAAAAAATGTTTTACCTCTTTAATTTCGGGCTAGTTTGTCTTTTTGTTTTTTTAGCTAATTATTTCATTTACGAAACAGAATTGTTTATTCACAGTCTCCCTATTATTCAAAAAGTTACCTTTTTTTTATGTATAGTCTGGTTTTTCTTTTTGAATATTGCGATTTACAGAAAATTAATAAATTCCAAAAAATAGCTTCAATAACACATTGAATTTCCAAATACTATTCGATTTTAAAATGCTTTATCAACCTTAAAACCCGAAGTGTATTCCAGCGACTGGGTTTGCCTGCTTTTTCCATATCAAAATGTGCTTTTCCCGGATGTTTTGCTTGAAGATTCCAACGACCTTCTTTGTTCCGTTTTTTAAATATAACGTTTATAGCAGGGCTCATTCTATCATCCCACGTAACATTAGCATATTGTAAATAATCTAAATCACTTAAAATATCATATCGTCAACGCCTAGGATACGAAAATTTTAAAAAATCTTTATGAATTATGTCCCCAATTCTGTCGGATAGGAATAATTGATGCTTGAGAATAAACTCTGGAGACGATTGTACAGCATTCTTAACATCTCCCAATCGATATTGATAACCATTCTTATCATATTCTGTAAAACCCTCCAAGACCGAAAGTGTGGTATGAAGAGAACTATGATGCGCTCCAGAGCGATTAGACCGGCAATTAAACCCGCCATCCAACATTTTTTCAGATAGCAAGCAATCAACAACTGATTTTAAATAATTTTCATCTGTTTGAAAATAACTCGCATAATTTAAAAACATACCATTAATACAAACATCACTAATTTTCGCCTTTGGATAAATTCCGCCATCATTGGCTTTACATTCTGATACTATTTTAAAAATTGATTTTTTAATAAGCTCATTATTAGGTGAAATACAAAGGTTTCTAATATCCAATAAAGTGTAATGTGATGATGTCCATTTTGGTTGGTAAAATTTTAGACCCCAATGACCATCGGAAAACCGTTTGGATAAAAATTGAGCACCCCAAAACCCTCTTGTGCAATGCGATTTCTCAAATCTTGCCGTTCTACATCGCCTAGATCGCTATGAACTTGATATTGTATGGACACATCACCTTTTAATAACTAAGGTATGATATCTGGTATACGTATACTAACTTCTATTTATGTTCATGTACCATTAACGGGAGATTTATTGAGCCTTACAGCATCAACTCAGCAAAGAGAATCATATAGTTATGATCTGCTTTCTCTGCGCATTTTGGGCAGTAGGCATAATGGATATAATAATTTTTTGCTTTCTTATTTTGTTCCGTCAAATAGGAGTTCATCTTTTTTATGAACTTTGGAACTTCTTTAAACGCACCGTCAAAAACCTTAGACATATATGTCCCAGAAAGCATAACATTTTTGGCATTAGGAACAGTATCAGTTACGGATAAATAAATTTCTCCAATAAAAGGGCTTCGATCCTTAAACAAAAGTAGAATCTCTTTTTTATCTTGATTAAGACACGCTGAATCTTCTACCAACTTCATCATTTTAGTGACCTTTTTACCAATCATAGGTGGGAATGGAATATGAAAAAATTCGGGAATCGATTCTTTAATAAATTTCTTTTGATTCCATTTAAATTCTTTATGATTCCATTTTTCTACGTCAAAAACTGGACAGCAATCATCAATAGTCTCATTCATGGCACTACTCCTATTTTTTTATTGAATTAGCATACCTCCATCTACCACATGAGTACGCCCCGTTATAAACTTACTTTCGTCCGAAGCAAGAAATAATGCCATATCGGCGATTTCACTTGATTCGACATAACGGCCAAAAGGAACAGCAGCTTCAAAACTTTTTAGCACCTGTTCTGGATTTTCTGGGGACATCCCTTTCTCTAATCGACGCATCATATCATTATTAACTGGACCTGGATGTATGGTATTCACTCTTATTTTTTTAGGCGCATACTCTAAAGCAGCTACTCGCATTAATCCAACGATCGCATGTTTTGTAGCTACATAAGCGCCTAAACCTGCGAACCCTTTTAAGCCTGCTACCGATGAGGTAATCATGACACTCCCACCTTCTTTCATTTTTGGAATAACATGCTTACAACCCAACCACACCCCTTTAAGGTTTACTGCAATAACCTTATCGAAAATAGCTTCAGGGTATTCGGAAATAGGTACAGTGGCACCTTCTATACCCGCATTTGCGAAGAAGATATCAATTCTACCATAGACTTCTAAGGTTTGTTCTACATACTTTTCAGTATCATTTACTTTGGATACATCGGCAACACAAAAAGAAAGATTTTCATGATCTAACTCATAGCTCGCTTTTTCAAGACTTTCTTTGTTAACATCAACAATAACCACTTTAGCACCTTCTTCTAAAAAAAGTTTTGCGGTTGCAAATCCTATTCCTCCTGCTCCACCAGTTATGATGGCCACCTTATCTTTTAATCGTTCCATTTTTTATTTATTTAAATCTATTTTTCGAATCTCCCAACCTTGGTCTTGTATATATACTCCGGCAAGTCCGTTCGCTAAGGCCTTCGCCCCTATCCATGGCATTTTATATCGTGTTTTGGTCATCTGAATATTATCTCTTTTTTCCAAATATTCTATAATTTCACCTGAAGTATCAAATAATACGTCAAAAAACTTAAACTCATAAACCTTTAATTTGAATTCATTTTCACCTTTAAATGTTTTCATATATAATACACCCGTAGCATAGCCATCTGAAGAAAAGGGATAGACATTTAAAAACTTTGGGGCAACAATTACATCTCCATTCGTATTGATATACCCAAATACAGGAACACCTTCTTCAACATTTTCTGTGATTAAACATCTTCCTTTTTTAAACATGGGATATTTGACACCTAAAACATCCGATTTAGAAGTATCAGCATCTTCGTTCCAATATAAATCACTTCTATAATCAATAACCAAAACACCATCTTCATTAATAAAACCCCATTGATTTCCTTTTCGAATCGCTGCTAAACCTTCACTAAAAGGAGCTATTTCATCAATACCTTTGATACTTTGCCCGCTTAAACCCATCGGCAACATCAATACTGCCACAATGATAAAAATATAATACTTCATAACTGTTTATTTTATTTTGTACTAAAGTAAACTTAGCATTTGGTATATAAAATGACCAATGTCATTAAGATTAATTAGAACAAATTTTTAGCGTTCTCTCTATTTTTAAAGACAAGATGATTTAGGTCATAGCATGAAAAAATCACTCGCTGTAGCTTTAGGTCTTTAAAAAAATAACATCATGAAAAACAAACTATTTTTAATAGCACTTATAATTCTTAGCTCTTGTTCATCAACTAGATTTATCGACAGTTGGAAAAACAGAGAAATCACTGGATTTAACCCCAAAAAACTACTTGTAATTGGAATGACGGATAACCTAACTGCAAGAAAAATATTCGAAGAAGAATTGCAACTTGCACTCCTGCAACGAAACATTAATGCTAAAGGAAGTGGCTCTGTTTTGGAAAAAAGCTTTACAGAAACAAAAAAAAATGAGGCTGAAATTGATGCTATGGTAGGAAAATTAGCGAAAGAAGGCTTTGATGCTATTCTAATTACAACTGTCAGAGGTGTCGATGAAAAATCTAATTATGCTCCCGGTTACTATACCGTTGATTACAGGTGGACTCGCTTTGGACGCTATTATTACAGGTATCAGGATGTATATTACACTCCTAATTACTATAGTGATTATAAAGTATATCACTTAGAAACTTCAATTTATAATATTACTGAAGATGACACTAAAGCTTTAGTATGGGTTGGCTCTTTTGATGTTGTAAATCCACAGACGATTACCGCTACGGTAAAAGACTATGTGGCTAAAATTATAGATCGGTTAGAGAAAGAAAACGTCATTAAAAAAATTTAAAACTAGTACTAAAAAAATCCATGAGTAGCTTTATCTCATGGATTTTTCTATCTATTTAAATACTCCTAGAATTAAAACATCACATTAAAATAAATCAAACTTTTCAAATCTTTTGGAAGTCCATCTCTAATATCTTCCATCTCACCAAGTGAAATATATTTTCTTAGGTAAATAAAAGTCGTATCTACATATTGTTCGGCTACTTCATCACTATATTCAAAATCATTAATTGAAGCTGGCCCATCATGTTCTCTAACCAAATCAAGAAATTCAGGGATGTGTTTTATTTTAGGTCTTGTTTTTTTTATGGTCCATCCGTTTACATAAACAGCTTTTAAAAACATAGGTAACTGTGCTATAAGTTGCAATGATTCTTCAGGTGGAATAATATCACGCAAAGCATGCATAATAGCTGTAAATATCCTCCCTGCCTTATCGGTATCTTTCCCTAAATCTAATTCTTTGGTGTATTCTTTTAAAAAAGTATTTCCTTCTGTCGCATATTGATTGAAATTAAGTGCCATGATTTTCTAAATTTTACGGTGAGTTATAAAGTTGATCATTTGCTATTCAAGATGAAATGATATAAGTCATTTTAAAAAAGTTTTGTTGTCTCTATTTTCGAGACTGATTATTAAAAACATATATAAAATGACGATCAACATCCAATACCTTCATATGCCAGAAAGCGAATCACTTAGTAAAATTGTCTCACGAAATCTTAGAAAATTCTCTCCGAAATATCAATTTATTATTCGTGCCGATGTGGTCTTTAAAATGGAAAACGATCCAACAGGAAACGGAAAAATTTGTGAGATCCAATTAAGTGCACCTGGTCCAAGGATATTCGCAAAATCAAATGAAAACAATTTTGAAAAAGCTGCTGCTGCCACTCTAAGTGATTTGGAAAAACAGCTTAGAAGACGTAAACATAAATTCAATGCCTACAAAAAAAATAATATACTATGAAGAATATATTGGTGCCTATAGATTTCTCCGAAACTTCTTCCTATGCCCTACAAGCTGCCGCAACTATAGCCAAGCAGCAAGATGCTAGCATTACGGTAATACATATGTTAGGACTTTCAGAAGCTGTACTTGACAAAGATGAAATTCAAGAATACGAAGAGGCTAAATATTATATGGCACTTGCAAAAAAGCGATTTAAAGCTTTTTTGGACAAACCTTATTTAAAGCATATTAAGATTGAAAAGATTGTACAGAACTACAAAATTTTTAGTGAGTTGAACTCTATAGCTAGAGAACAACATGCTGATTTAATTGTAATGGGTTCACATGGCACAAGTGGCTTTAATGAACTATTTCTAGGATCAAATACTGAAAAAGTAGTACGAACTTCAGATATACCTGTTCTTATTATCAAAAGTCCAGACTCCAATTTTAAAATCAAGAAAATACTATTTGCTTGCAGTTTTGATGATGATTCTGCTTTAGCTTTTAAGAATGTAAAAGCATTTGCAGAAAAATTTTCTGCCAAAATAAAATTAGTATATATAAATACGCCACATGATTTTTTAAGCATGAATGAGATTCAAGAACGTATCTCAAAATTTATGTATAAAGCTATGGAACCAAAGCAAATTGTTGCTATCTATAATGATTATAGTGAGGAACATGGACTACTTAATTACAGTAAGAAAGAGAAATTCGACATCCTTGCACTTGCCACACATGGTAGAAAAGGATTATCCCATTTTTTTATGGGAAGTATTGGTGAAGATTTAGCAAACCATGCGGATTTACCTGTGCTTACTGTTAAGCTTTAAAATTACTCTTTGAACAGCAATGACAATTGGGCTATTATAACTAGTTCAGCCTTATTTTTACGAGCAAAAGAACTTGCTATGGCATTTGCAGTTCCGATTATCAAACTTTTTATAGGCTTTGGAAAGAGTTGAGAATGCTCCTTATAGAAATTAACAAACTCTTTAAAACAAGATTCACTTTTCTTTTCGTATTCCAAAAGCCAGTCAAAAACGGTCTCTATTTGGTAAGCAGCATCTGAATGGTACCTATCTTCAATAGTATCAACCTCTAACCAATCTTCCCTTACCAATTCTTTAAGTTTATCTAACTCTTTAATATGTACCATGCCATCAGCCATAGCCACTGCATAAAAAAGTTTACCAAGATTTTCGTAAAGTTCAATACCTACTTTCTGTGAATTCAACATTTTTGTATATTTCATATTTTAAAACATAAAAATAAAATTAAGAGTATTTATTTTCTATGACATTAATCAGTTTAAAGCTTTAACTTTGAATTATGCAGTTTTTCCAAAAGAACAGTAATATTTTTAATTTACTCGCCGAAGGTGTTTCCGAGGGTATTATTGTTGTAAATACTCATCAAATAATTGTAGCCACCAATTCTTCTGCAGAACAGATGTTTGGCTATAAAAAAGACGAGCTTTTAGGAAAACCATTAGATATACTGATACCACAAAAATATCATAAGAATCATGACCAGCATGTGGATCATTTTATTACAAAAAGTGAAAAACGTCAAATGGGTCATGGACGTGATTTACATGGCGTACGAAAAGATGGTCATGAGTTTCCCGTTGAAGCAGGTTTGAACCCCTTTGAATTATATGGAGCCACCTATGTCATGGCGCTAGTCATTGACATCACGGAAAGAAAAATAAAAGAAAAAGAATTAAGCCATTGGGCAAGGATATTTGACGAATCTTTGAATGAAATCTATGTTTTTGATGTAGATTCTCTTCTCTTTATAAATGTAAATAAAGAAGCACAGCGTAATTTAGGCTATTCATTAATGGAGCTCAAAAAATTGACCCCCATTGAAATCAAGCCTGATTATGATTATCAGAAGTTAAGTCTTCTTTTAACTCCTTTATTAGAAGGAGAAGAAAAGAAGATAAGATTTGAGACCATACACCAGAGAAAGGACGGGTCAACATATCCAGTAGAAATACAGCTACAAAGCTCTACAATTGGAGAAAGCAATGTTTTTGTAGCCATTATTCTTGATATTACGGAACGAAAAAATTATACAGAAAAGCTTGAGAAAACAGTAAAAGAACGCACCAAGCAACTTACAGATGCGCTAGCCAAAGAAAAAGAGCTGAACGAATTAAAAACAAGGTTTTTATCACTGGTATCACATGAGTTTAAAACCCCTTTGAGCAGCATACTCACCTCTGTAACACTACTATCAAAATATACTGAAACAGAACAACAAGAAAAAAGAGATAAACATGTAACTACCATAAAAAACAAGGTGCGCTACCTCGACAATATTCTTACAGATTTTCTTTCTGTAGAACGATTAGATTCTGGTAAAGTAAATTATAAAATGGAGGAATTTCCATTGAGCAAACTAGTAAACGAAGTAATTTATAATGCCAATATGTTACTGAAAACTGGCCAGAAAATAGAATATCCCCAAGAAATAGATGAAATCTCTGTGCTTTTTGATGAAAAGACCTTAGAACTAGTACTCTCGAACCTAGTACACAATGCCATTAAATACTCCCCTGAAGATTCAATAATAAACATTACCGTTGATCAAGAAAATAATAACCTGTTCATCAATGTAATTGATCGGGGTATTGGCATTTCTTCAAAAGAACAATCGTATATTTTTGATCGTTATTTTAGAGCTGAAAATGCATTGCTAACTCAAGGCACCGGAATCGGGTTAAATATTTGTAAACAACATTTAGAGAATTTAGGCGCTTCTCTAAATTTCTTGAGCAAAGAAAATGATGGATCTATATTCACTGTTCGCATACCCCAAGAGCATAAAAAAATTATAGCAAATGAAAAGAATTTTATTAATTGAGGATGATAGAGCATTACGCGAAAATACAGAAGAGCTGCTGGAGCTTTCAGGCTATGCTGTAACAACTGCTCCAAACGGAAAAATTGGAATTGAGCGAGCAAAAGAGCAGCTTCCCGATATTATTATTTGTGATATTATGATGCCTGAAGTAGATGGCTATGGCGTTTTAGAAGATTTATCAACTGATGAAAAGACAAAGCATATTCCGTTTATATTCTTATCCGCAAAAACGGAGCATAAGGAAATTAGAAAAGGGATGGATATGGGCGCCGATGATTACTTGACAAAACCTTTTGAAGAAGAAGACCTAATTAGTGCCGTTGAAAGTCGCTTGGCAAAATCAGCACTTTTAACACGGATGATGCAAGAAGGATCTACGAACCCTGAATCGTCAAAAGAAGATATGCGTACCTTAAATGAGTTGAAAAACTTTTTTGACGATAATGGAGATATTGTAAATTGTAGTCAAGGGAAAGTCATATACAAAGAGGGTTCACATTCCAATATGATTTATTTAATTCTAAAAGGTGTTGTAAAATGTCACACCATGGATCAAGACGGTAAAGAACTCATCACCTCTTTATACCGGGCTGATGATTTTTTAGGTTTTACTTCCTTTTTAAATAATATTCCTTATCAAGAATCTGCGACTAGTATTGAAGATACAGAGCTTGCAGGCATTTCCAAAGAAGACCTAAAACAAATCTTAGAAAAGAATCATAATATCTCTTTGGAGTTAATGGAATTATTTTCCGATAATATCACAGAAATTAAGTCTCAATTATTACAGATGGCCTATAGTTCGGTTCGTAAAAAAACGGCCCAGACATTATTGCAATTTGCCGAGGTAATGAATAAAAAAACAGAAGATCCCATCAAAATTTCACGGAATGATCTTGCCAGTGTCGCAGGTATAGCTACAGAAAGTTTAATACGCACCCTATCTGGGTTTAAAAAAGAAGGGCTTATCGCTATTGAAGGCAGAAACATAAGAATAAAAGAACTAAAAGCACTTCAATACGTAAATTAGCACTACTCCTGTCTAATTTACCCAATCCATAGTGAACGCTGAAGCTAATAATAAAAAAAGCGTCAAATTGAGTTCTTTTTCTAAATAAAACAAAGAAAAATGATTTCGAGAATAACTTTTTTGAACCAAAACCCTAGTCTCTAAAAACTTTTGACTACCGTCTTTGAATTAATGAATTTAGGAGCAACAAGCATTTAAATTCACAACAGGTGTACGAATTTGAGTAATATGACAAATATCATTGTATAGTCATTTTTACCTACCTAATTTTGCTAGGCAGCATGTATTAAATGAAGAATATACTTATCCCCACCGATTTTTCAAATAATTCTTGGAGTGCCTTGGAATATGCAACAAAGCTATTTAAGGACACCCCTTGTAACTTCTTTATTATTCACATAGGAAAATTAAACCAATCTGGTGTTCAGAGCAACTCATTTTCATTGATTCCTGAATCTCCGAGTACACTTGTTAAAGAAAAGCTCTCTGGTTTGTTTATTCAAATGAAAGAGCTTAGAATAAACCAAAAACATAAATTTACTATCCTACAAGAATACGGCAACCTTATAGATGTTATTCGCAGAACAATAGATGACAAAAATGTTGATCTTATTGTGATGGGCACAAAAGGTGCTTCTGGCATCAAAAAAGTTGTTGTTGGAAGTAATACAGGAGATGTTATTACTAAAATAGCATGCAACCTTTTAGTGATTCCAGAAAAAGCAAACTATTCTGAAACAAAAGAAATTGCTCTTCCAACCGATTATACTATTTTTTATTCCCATTCGATTTTAGAAGCAATTTCAGAAATACTAAATATCAGTAAAGCAAATCTGAATATTATAAATTTCTCCAAATTTAAGGATCATACCAACCTATTTCAAAAACAAAATAAAACCTACTTAAAGGACTACTTAGAGGAAATTTTTGAAAAATCGCATAGCTTTCATACCATTACAGATAAGAAAGTAAATACTGTTATTGAAGAATTCTCAGAAAACGGAAACATGGATATGGTGATTATGGTTGCAAAGAATTTAAACTTTATACAACAACTTTTATTTGACTCTGCGGTAGAAAAATTGAGCTTTCATACTAAAGTGCCTCTCTTGGTGCTTCATGAATAGTATTTCTCTCCCACTTTTGATGGCATGACAAATGTCATAGGTTTTGTAGCCCACTACAAATATTTTTATATGGTTAACAAAACACAAATCTATGAGAACCGTATTAATCCCCACCGATTTTTCAACGAATGCAATGCATGCCATTAATTACGCTTTACAACTGTATAAATGTGAACGTACAAACTTCTATTTTCTACATGCTTTTGCCGACGAAGTTTATGGTCCTTTTAAAAAGAACAATGGCGCATCCTTTGAACAGCAAAAAGAAACTATAAAAAAGAATACGGATCAATCATTACAGGATCTTATCAAAAAAATTAATGAAAAGGAACACAATCCAAAACACACCTACAAAGCACTGGCTGTTTTTGAATCTCTGGTAGACGCTGTAAACGATTTTGCTAATGAGATTAATGTAGACTTAGTAGTTATGGGTACTAAAGGTAAGACTGCCGACAAAAAAATCACCTTCGGAAGCCATACGGTTCAAGTGTTCAAATATGTGCAATGTCCTGTGCTTGCCATTCCACAAAACTATGTATTCCAACAGCCTAAAAAAATACTATTCCCTACAGATTATATGCTGCCTTATAAACGAAGAGAACTGAAACTTCTAAATACTTTAGCCTCAGAATTTAAGTCAGAAATTTATTTGCTTCATATTTCTGATTTTGAAGATTTAAGTTATAGACAAATAGATAACAAACGGTTTTTACAAGAATCATTATCTAAAGCCTACCTGTTTTTTGAAAGATCGCCCGTTAAAAATAAAGCTGAAGCCATTCTCGAATTTATAACTGAAAATGAAATAGACATGCTAGTCATGGTGAATTCACGACATTCATTTTTGGAAGATATGTTATACCGATCTACAGTAGATGAAATTGGTTTACATTTAAAACTTCCGTTTTTAGTAATGCAAAATTTATCGCGATAAACATTTTAATAAAAAAAATGCAAAAAATACTTTTAACCACAGATTTCTCAGACAATGCATGGAATGCCATTGTTTATGCGCTTGAATTTTTTAAAAATGAAGCGTGTTTCTTCTATATATTGCACACTTATACGCCTTCTTTTTATCGTGTTGATTATATGATGGGTGGTCCAAGTTTTAGTGCAATTCCAGATATCGGAGTAGATATTGCCCTTGCCGGTCTTGATAAAACCCTTGCCAATATCAAAAAAAAACATCCCAATAAAAAACACCAGTATAAAATCGTCTCTGCATTTAACATTTTGACTGATGAAGTTCGTGAGATGACCGCAAAAGAAAACATTGATTTGATTGTTATGGGTACTCAAGGAGCTACTGGTGCCAAAAAAATATTTTTAGGCACACATACCGTGCATGTGATACGAAAGTCCAAAATACCCGTACTAGCTATTCCTAATAGCTATAAATTCAAAGAAATAGAGTCTATTTTATTTCCTTCAGATTTTAGCATACCTTTTCAAAAAGAAGAATTAAAGTTGTTGATTGACATCGCTATACTACAAAAGGCATCATTAAAAATTTTAAATGTAAAAGATGATTATCAGCTCACTGATGCCCAAAAAATAAACAAAAAATTGCTAGCCACCAATTTCGACACTATTGACCATTCTTTTGCACAAATTAGAGGTAAATTAATGCCTGATGCCATACATGAATATACGGAGCAGCACCCAACAACTGGGCTTTTAGCTATGATGAGCCATAAGCACTCCTTTTTAGAGCGTTTAATTGTAAAATCAAATATAGATGCTATAGGGTATCACACCACTATTCCTTTTTTGGTTATTCCTTATACGCCCGAAGAACAAATTAAAAAAAGTAAGTCATGATGAAGATTGTTTTACCCACTGATTTTTCAGATAATGCTTGGAATGCCATATTTACTACTATCAAATTATATGCGAATGTTCCGTGTTATTTTTATATAGTACATGCCTATGAGCCTAATGAATTAAACCTTCTTGGAAAAAATAGCCAGCAACGTTTAGGGGTTATTTACGATTCATTGTCACAGTATTCTGAACAAGAACTAGATAAAATTATAGCCTATTTAAATAAAAATCATCCTAATGCAAATCACAATTTTGAAGCCATTTCAAAAGCGGATACACTGGATGAAGCTTTAAGAGCTATTATACGCACAAAAGATATTGATCTTATTGCAATGGGAACACAGGGAGCAACTGGCGTAAAAAGCATTTTTATAGGAAGTAGTACCGTAAAGGTTTTAAAACATGTGAAAGGCTGTCCCGTATTAGTAGTCCCTTCTGAATACAATTTTCAACGATTAAAGACTCTAGTTTTCCCCACAAATTTCAATAGGCCATATGAGAAGTTCGAGCTTTTACCAATGACCAATCTAGTATCGCTGTGGAAAGCTGAAATACAAATACTACACATAAGCGTTGAATTTGTACTAAGCGACACCCAAAAAGAGAACAAAAAAATCTTGGAAGAACGACTTACCTCATTAAAATATTCATACCAGAATACACCTTTCGAGAAGAGTTTGAGTACGGCTATAGAAAAATTCGCATCTAATAACAATATAGATTTAATGGCTATGATTCGCAATCACCATACCTTTTGGGAAAAAATTATAGGAGAACCCGTCGTGAAAAAAACAGCTTTTCATTCACAAATACCGGTGTTGATGCTTCCTGAGAAGTAAACAAATTTTGAATTTGAATTCGTAATTAAAAATTAGGGACATGAAACCACAGCATATTCTTTTGCCTACCGATTTTTCAGCAAATGCTCAAAATGCTATTGACTATGCCATCTATCTTTTTGAGGAAATCGAATGCACCTTCCATATTCTGAATTCTTTTGAAATAAACGCACCAGGGCACATTGCGACTAATAAAACTAAGAAGCCCAGTTTAGCACATACCTTAGCGCATGAATCACAGCAAAATATACAGCAAATAGTGTCGCAATTAATGGCTAACAATAAAAACCCATTGCACGGTTTTAATGGCATTAGCATAAGTGATTCCTTAATAAATGCGATTGGTAGTACAACCATCAATAAAGATGTTGATTACATTTTCATGGGCACGAAAGGGTATTCTGCAGCCAAAGAAGTATTTATGGGAAGTAACACCATTAAAGTATTAAAGCATATAAATTTTTGTCCTATAATAGCGGTACCAGAAGGCTATTATTATGCCCTTCCTGATAAAATAGCTTTTGCTACCAATTTTGAACATGAGTATAAGAAAGTTGAATTAATGCCACTTACTGAATTGGCTAAATTATGGAATTCTAAAATTGATATTATTCATATCAATAAAGGAAAGAAATTAATACAGGAACAAGAAAGGTATAAAAAACTATTAAATGAACGGTTTTTTGAGTTATCCCATAAATTCATAGAAATAGAAGGGCATTCAAAAATATCAGATGCAATTATGTCTTATACGAAAGACCATAAAGCTGTTGGTATGATTGCCATGGTCAATTACTGGCATAGTTTCTTTGAGAAACTTATCAAAGAGAATGTAATTAAAAGAGTGGCATTTTATACCGAAGTTCCTTTTTTGGTTTTTCCACTTATCGATTAACAGAAAAGTACGCCTTTCTGCCTCGCATTGTAAATTTTGATGCGTTCTGTGAACTGACTTTCTGAAATTTTGAATCTGTTGTAAACTTACTTGTATAATTTTGAATAGGATGTCCAATCCTAATCAGTTCTCTTTTTACCTGTTCGAAAGATTCTTGTGCGTTGTACACTAAACCAATAACACCATTATCTACATCAACATCTATTATTCTAATATCTAGTATCCGGCTTAAATTACGTACAATTAAGTTTTTACAAGAGTCGGAATCTAAATTTTTTAAAGTGGCAAGTACTTTCATTTTATATGGATTTGCTGCAAATTAATAAAAGCTTTAAAGGAATAAAATGATATGCATCAGTTGAAAACAACTAAAAGTTATTTTCTTTTGCATACACTTAAACAACAGTAGAAAATGATTAAAGAAATGGTACTTGGAATTGATATAGGAGGTAGTCTTACCAAAATAGGTCTTGTGTTTAAGGACGGGCATATTTTAGACAAAACAGTTTTCAAAACCGAAGCAGAAAAACCATTCACATCTTTCATGGTAAAATTAAAATCTGAGGTCGAAACCCTTATCTCACAGCAAGATCTCGATATAAAAATTCTCGCTATTGGCGTTGGTGCACCAAATGCAAACCCCTATTCTGGGCAAATCGAAAATCCTCCTAACCTTAAATGGGGCAAGGCCATACCACTTTCAAAAACCATCAGCGATACTTTCAAACTTCCTGTTTATATTGCGAATGATGCAAATGCTGCAGCCTTAGGAGAATTATTATTTGGTTCTGCTAAAGGAATGAAGAACTTTGTTACACTAACGTTAGGCACAGGACTCGGTAGTGGAATTATTGCAGATGGTAAACTATTGATTGGCGAACATGGTGCTGCTGGGGAAATTGGTCATGTAAATGTTGATCCTCATGGTCGCATGTGCAATTGTGGATTACGGGGCTGTTTAGAAACCTATGCTTCTGTAACCGGTATAAAAAGAACAGTTTTTGAGTTGTTGTCTGAAATGCGAGAGGATTCCGTTTTACGGAATATTAGTTTTACAGCTATGACAGGAGAGCATATTTCAGAAGCAGCTCTAAAGGGTGACCTAGTTGCATTAAAAGCGTTTGATAAAACTGGCGAAATATTAGGTAGTAAAATGGCAGATACCGTAGCTCATTTGGACCCAGAAGCTTTCATTATATCTGGTGGGTTAAGCAAAGCTGGCGATATTTTATTAAAACCTATAAAAACCAATATGGAAAATTATTTATTTAGTGCTTATAAAGGAAAAATTAAAGTGCTACTCTCAAATGCAACACGTTCAGATGCCGTATTAGGGCCTGCGGCATTAGCATGGCTTGCATTAGATAAGTAAGAAGGCTATCTGTTTCTTGCTACTTTTATTTTTTCCAATTCAACCGCTAATTTTTCTTCTTTACTTATTTCAATGGCATGCTCGGTAATGCTAAAAATTTCTTTTTTAATTTCCTTGAAATCATCTTGAAAAACAGCTAGCTTTTTTTTGAGCTCTAGATGTTCTTTTGCCAATAAAGGAGTTGCTTCTTTTTCTTTATCCTGAAATTCTGCCAATTCTCCCAAATGTGATTTAATTTCCTCCAATAACAAACCACTGGTATATCTTAAATCCTGAAGAAGCATTGCACATTCACGTATTTCATCTAAATTTTCATGTTGTAGAATTTCATCAAGATAGTGATCTAAGATATTTTTCAAACCAAGAAGACTATCGCTGTAGAATTCCATTGTTGAATTCCATTCTTTAGCTTCATGGTACATTGGTAAAATCTTTAAAGAAGTAACATTTTTCACGACATTTTCGTTCCCTTTTTGCATGGTATCCATTTTTTCTAAAAATATTCTCAATTTCCAGAAAATCAAATGACTATTATCATATGAAAGTAATTTATCCCCGCTTATTTTTAGATCCTATTTAAAGAATATCAAAAATGAAAAACATACTAATACCTACCGATTTTTCTGAAAACTCGTGGAACGCCATTAAATATGGGATGGAATTGTTCAAAAAAACCAAATGCACATTTTATATTATTCATATAAACCCAGTAGCCTCATATGCCGGTGGAGAATCAGCAATGTTTATATCTCCTGAAATATTAGAAGATACTATTTTAAAAGAAAGTAAGGAACAACTTCAAAAGCTACTCGAAGATATTGAACGCTTACCCTTCAATACAAAACACACCTTCCATACGATGGCTTTTTATGGTTTTTTTACCGACCATCTTCAACAAGAGGTAAAAGACAAAAATATTGATCTCATTATCATGGGTACAAAAGGAGCATCAGGCTTAAAAGCTGTATCCATAGGCAGTAACACTGGTAATGTAATTACCAAAGTACAATGTTCTATTTTGGCTATTCCAGAAAATGCGGAATATCGCAGGCCACAAGAAATAGGCTTCCCTACAGATTTTCAATTAGGTTATGATTTAAAAGTATTAGCTAATTTGAAAGATATAGTACTGATGCAAAACGCCAACTTACGTTTCTTATATGTTTCGTTGAATGGAGAGGATTTGGATAAGCTTCAAATTAAAAACAAGGAAGTATTAGCAAATTATTTTGAAGAAACTGAATATAGTTTTCATAAAATAACTGGAGAAAAATTGGAGACTTCCATCCGATGCTTTACGGAAAGTCGAGATCTAGATATGCTGGTAATGGTAACCAAGAACCTAAATTTCCTAGAACGCATTTTTTTCAGACCAACCGTTGAAAAAATTAGTTATGAAACAACAATTCCACTTTTAGTAATACATGAAGCAAAATAAAAAATTTACTTTTTCTATTACTTATTTTTAAATATGAGATTGAATGACACTAACAATATCTTTTTTTTGAAGCACTCCTGATTGCCTCCAAATTTGCTTCCCTTTTTTAAATAAGATCATTGTTGGCACACCACGAACTTGAAATTTTGATGCCATGGCTTGGTTTTTGTCTACATCAATCTTTACTATTTTTAGAGCATCCCCCATCTCGTCTTTCACTTGCTTTAATATGGGAGCTAATGCTTTACATGGCCCACACCAATCCGCATGAAAATCTATAAGAACTGGGATTTCAGAATCGATTATTGCTTTAAAACTACTCTTCATAATTCGGAATTTAAAAAAATGAAATTACTAAAATTAATATGATCACAAACTGACCAATATCATGGTTTTTAGAATTCTTCCCCTTTAGATTTACAAGAGAAATAAAACGAGAAAATCATGAAACGAATATTACTACCCACCGATTTTTCAGACAACGCTTTTGAAGCAATTAGATATGCTTTACTTGTATTTAAAGATATAGAATGCACATTTTTTCTATTGCACACCTATACACCTCCTGTGTATCAAACTGAATACCTATTAGGTAGTCCAGGGCTAATAGGACTGGGTGATGTAATGCAAGAAACTTCTATGACCCAATTAGAACAATTAAAAGATCGTTTAGTTAACCAGTATGAAAACCCCAATCATACCTTCATGGTTCACACGGCATTTAATACCCTAGTGAATGAGGTTATGGAAACTATAGAAACTGAGGCGATAGATATGGTAATAATGGGTACAACTGGTGCCACTGGCGCAAAAGAGATTCTGTTCGGCTCCAATGCTGTTCATGTAATTAAAAAAGCAAAATGCCCTGTAATAGTCGTTCCTCCAAAATATGAATACGAAGCTCCAAAAGAGATTTTATTCCCTACGGATTATGAAATTGAATATCAAAAAGATAAAATAGAGGCTTTATTAACTATTGCCAATCAACACAAATCACGAATAAATGTTATGCATGTACGCATAGGACTAGACCTTAACGCTGAGCAGAATAAAAATAAAGAACAATTGGAAAATTTACTTGGGAATATGAGTCTTTTTCATGAAATGCCCGATAATGAAATAATCAATGCTATTAATGAATTTCAACTAAAGACGAGGATCAATCTTTTAGTTATGATCCAAAACAAGCATACTTTTTTAGAGCGCCTTTTTATAGAGCCAGTCATTAAAAAAATAGGATTCCATATTACAGTACCTTTTATGGTGCTACCCCAATTATAAAAATAAAACAATGAAGAATATTCTGGTTACTACTGATTTCTCAAACGATGCTTATTGTGCCTTATTTTATATTTCCAAACTAATGGCTTCAAAGTCATGTACATTTTACATACTCAATGTTTATGATGAACTTACGCCTTTAGCTGGAAAAAAAGCACCACTTTTTGGTGGTAAAAAATTACTTAACCAATTACAAATAGAATCTAATGAGAAGTTAACCAATGTATTTCATAAAATTATTTTAGATAATGACAATACTAAGCATAGCTTTCAGACCCTATCAAAAAAAGGTGTTTTATCGAAAGTTGTAATCAAAACCATTGAAGAAAATGCTATTGATCTTGTTGTAATGGGAAATAAAGGAAATACTGGAGCAAAGGAAATATTTATGGGAAGCAATACCATACAGGTTGCTAATGCAATAACACTTTGCCCTATTTTGGCCGTACCTAAACAAATAGACTATACAACCCCAAAAGAAATTGCCTTTGTTACTGATTTTAAAAAAGGTTGTGCAAAAAAAATCATAGAGCCATTATTTTTTATTGCATCGCTATCCAATGCTGCCATTCGTGTAATGCACATAAATGAAGAAGAGATTTTAGATGCGGAACAAGAATTAAAAAGAAAACTCCTAGATAACTATCTAAAAGAATTCACCCATAGTTTTCATTGGATGCAGAATTTCACAGATAAAGCACAAGTAATAGATAATTTCTTAGAAAAATTGCATATAGATATGTTCGCCATGATTCATCATAAACGCAGTTTTTTTGAAAAATTAGTACGAGAACCGGTACTAAAAGATGTTAGTATCTATGCAGATATTCCATTATTAATACTGCCTTATCAAGACTGATAATTGTCATAGTTAAACCTGAGCACTAATTTTAAATTTACGAAAGCAACATAAAAAAATGTTATGGACAAAAGAATTTTAATCCCAACTGATTTTTCAAAGAACGCATTAAATGCCACTCGCTATGCGCTCGACCTTTATTCTAAATTAAACTGTGAGTTTTATTTTCTGAATGTTTTTCATTTAGATAGTTATACCACTAATACTTTAATTTTGCCAGAACCAGGTTCCGCACAATATATTGCGGCTGAAAATGACTCTAGAGACGAGTTTGTAAAGCTTTTAGATATTCTCGCGCTACATAATGATAATCCTAAACACAAATACCACACTATTTCTAGCTTAAATTTTCTATCTGAAGCGATGAAAGAAATTATCGACAAAAAAGGGATTGATCTTGTGGTTATGGGTACGCAAGGGGCTACAGGTGCGAAAGGTGTAATTTTTGGCAGTAATACGGTTAAGGCAATGGAAAAAATTACCGCTTGCCCAGTACTTGCTATTCCAGAAGATATTCGTTTTTCTCCGCTTAAAGAAATTGTTTTTCCTACTGATTTTAAGACTAGTTACAAACGTAAAGAGATGAATTATCTTATAGAAATTGCAAAAATGCATGACGCTTCTATTCGGGTATTACACATTCAAAAAGAGAAAAAATTTAGTGCAGCACAAGAAGACAATAAACAACTCTTAGAAGATATTTTAAATGTTGTTAACTCCAGCTTTCATAGTCTTTCTGATACAGATTTATCAGAAGGAATTACATCATTTGTAGAAAGTAGAGATAGTGATATGATTGCCTTTATCAACCGAAAACATTTCTTCTTTGGAAGCGTATTTTCTAAACCTTTGGTGAAAGAAATTGGTTACGACGCCATCACACCAATACTTGCATTACATTAAGATAAAAATATAAAATTAGCAACTATGAAAAATATAGGAATTTGGTTAGATAAAGAAAAAGCTCATATTGTTTATTTGAGCGATTCGGGAGAAAAAATGGAAACTATTTCATCAGAAATAGAATTTTTTAACCGAACCGGCACAGCCGGATCTAGAGTAAAATGGGGAGGTACCCAGGATGTAACTCATGAAAGCACCTATACAGAAAGAGAAAAACACCAACTAAAATCATACTTTAATAATTTGGCCAATGCTATTAAAGACGCTGATGCCATCGCTCTATTTGGTCCTGCAGACACGAATGAAAAGTTTGGTAAAGACCTGAAAGAAAATCATAAAGAATTGGCAACTAAATTAAAAACAGTCACTAAAGCTGATAGCATGACCGAAAATCAGGTAAAAGCATTAGTTCGAGAATTTTTTAAAAAATAAGAATTGCTCTTAATTTCACAACACTAAAAATATGTGAATTAATTCATTAGCCTTAATAAATACTAGCATTTTATATGCAAACACCATTTGATCTATTAAAGGACCCCCTAATAATCAAAATTTTGAGGACTACCTTATGGGTTACTATTCTTATTATTGCTATTATTTTTCTCAGAAAACTTGTTAAACGCAGAATAGTAGACATCGCCTATCGATACAAGTTTCAAAAGATGATTGAATTGGTAGGAATTTCCCTGATAGTCCTAATTATACTATTATCATTCACCTTAGATAACTTAAAGGATTATACGGTTATCATTGGGCTTTTCACTGCAGGCATCGCTTTCACTTTACAGGAGCTCATACTAAGTGTGGCAGGCTCCTTTTACATTTTTGCGCTACGAGTATATAAACCAGGTGATCGAATAGAAATAAATAATATCCGTGGAGACGTAATTGACATTAACAGCATGTACACCACAATTATGGAAATGGGAGAATGGGTAAGTAGTGATAATTACTCTGGTAGAATTGTAAAAATCAGCAATGCTTTTGTCTTTAAAGGACCCATAAAAAATTATTCTATGGATTTTCCTTTTGTTTGGGATGAATTGAATATTTTGATAACCTTCGAATCTGATATAGCCCTTGCTAAACAAATTATAGTAACTACATCAACCGAACTACTATCAGAATATACCAAGAATTCTATTGCCAAATGGCAAGAAATGGTAGAGCGTTATTATATCGAAAATGCCAAACTAGAACCTACCATTGCCATAAGTTTAACCGATAATTGGGTAGCATTGAACCTTAGATACATAACCGATTATAAACGAAGGCGAGCCACCAAAAATGAGTTGTTTGAACAAATTCAAAAATCGATTTGGGAGACCAATGGAAAAGTTGTCTTAGCTTCTACAACACTTCAATTATTAAAAATACCTGAAATGGAGGTACATCTAAAAAAATGATATGGAGAATAACATGGAAATTGACATTATAAAATCGTCAGGAGAAAAGGCAAGGTTTTCTTTAGATAAATTACGCAATTCACTCAAACATAGTGGAGCAGACCATAATACTGTCGCGGATATTGTTGATAAGGTAAAAGATGAACTTTATGAAGGTATCACCACCAACGAAATATACAACAGAGCGTTTGCACTCTTAAAAAAAAATAAATCTGTTTTCGCCTCAAAATACAAGCTTAAAAAAGCCATCTATGAATTGGGCCCTACTGGATTCCCGTTTGAACGTTTTATAGCCGCCATTTTAGAGTATTCGGGTTATGTTACTCGAGTTGGTGAAGTTATGAATGGTATTTGTGTGACACATGAAATAGATGTTTTCGCAGAAAAAAATGGAACAGTGATTATAATTGAATGTAAATTTCATTCAGAAGAAGGTCGTAATTGCAATGTTAAAATACCCTTATATATCCACTCCCGATACATTGATGTTAAAGCACATTGGGAAACCAAAAAAAATGAAACAAAAGTTTTAGACCTAGGCTGGGTGGTGACCAATACTCGATTTACAACAGATGCCATTACCTATGGCAAATGTGCTGGATTGTATTTATTAAGTTGGGACTATCCACAAAAAAACGGATTAAAAGATAGAATCGACCGACTTGGTCTTTACCCGATTACGGTTTCAACACTGTTAAGTAATAGAGAAAAACAATTTTTACTAAGTCGAGATGTGGTACTTTGCCGACAGCTATGGAAAGATAAATTTTTCTTGGACCATTTAGGAATTTCACATAGCAGAAAAGAAAAAATCCTTAACGAAATTAAACAACTCTGTAATTCATAAAATCATGAACACCATCAAAATCCATTTTCTTGGAGCTTCAGGGACCGTAACTGGCTCCAAATTTTATTTAGAAACACCTGAACTTAATATCATGGTGGATTGCGGTATGTTTCAAGGATTGAAAGAACTACGACAAATTAATTGGACGCCTTTACCGATTGACGTCTCAAAAATTGATGTAGTTTTATTAACTCACGGGCATTTAGATCATACGGGTTACTTACCGCGTTTGGTAAAAGAAGGATTTAAAGGGAAAATTATCGGCACTGCGCCTACCTTGGCAATAACCAGAATTATTCTTTTAGATAGTGCAAAAATACAAGAAGAGGAAGCTGATCAGGCTAATGCAGAAGGTTATAGCAAACACCATCCAGCATTACCTTTTTACAATGTTAAGGAAGCCGAAAAGACACTATCTCTGTTTGAATCTAAAGAAAAAGACGAGTGGATTATCCTTTCTGAAAATATCCGTTTCAAATTCAGGTATAACGGTCATATTATCGGAGCAACTTTTATTGAATTAGAAATTTTTGGTAAATTATTCGTTTTCTCAGGTGATATCGGAAGAATTGAAGATACACTTCTAGCGGCTCCAGAGCGCCCGAAATGGGCCGATTATCTTTTTTTAGAAAGCACCTATGGTAATAAGTTACACCCGGAAGAAAATATTTCTGAAATATTAATCGATCTTATTCATAAAACTATAAATGAAAGAGGAAATCTTATTATCCCTTCCTTTGCTGTGGAACGCCTACAATCAATAATGTATACGCTATGGCAGCTATATAAAAAGAATAAAATTCCAAATATTCCCATTTTTATTGATAGCCCGATGGGTAATAATGTACTCTCGGTTTTTGAACAATTTCCAAAATGGCATAAGCTTTCTATGAAAGAATATCAGGAGATGTGTAGCCATTTCAATATCATCAGTTCTTATGCCGATACTTGGAAAACCATAGACAACCCAAGACCAAAAATAGTAATTGCGGGTAGTGGTATGGTTACTGGTGGCAGAGTATTAACCTATTTAAAACAATTAATTGACATCCCATCAACCTCAGTTTTATTAGTGGGTTACCAAGCTGAAGGTACTAGAGGCCGACAGCTCTTAGAAGGTGCACATGAGCTTAAATTATATGGAAAATATTATCCTGTAAAAGCTACTATCAGGCATTTGGAGAGCCTTTCTGCTCATGCGGATCAAAACGAATTACTCCATTGGATAGATGATATAAAAAATATTCCTGAGAACGTATTCTTAATTCATGGTGAGCCTACCGCCTTAGACGCCTTTAGAGTAAAAATTAAAGATACGCATGGTTGGAAAATAGATATTCCTAAATTGAATGAGGTAATCAAAATCAACCTATAGGAAAAAGAAGGGACCTAGATCATTGTGAAATGTAAAAACTGAACCTAATTTTAAGGAAGTCAAAAAAATGAAAAAGGAAGAAATCAAAATAGAACAAAAGAAAAAATTGGAAGATTTGCATTGGCAAATCCAACAATGGAAATCAAATCTTCGGTTTATGGATGATGAAATCATTTTTATAAACCGATTGTTAGATTCTTATGCTTTTCAACCAAACACGCCTAATCTTTTTGAACGGATTCAAGATTTTAAAACGCGTTTAAAACATGTTACAATAGAAAAAAAAGAGGTACTAAAGCAAATATCTAAACATGAAAATGATTTAGGGGGAATGTTAGAATGCACTGATATTCAATGTGATTTAGGTTATTACCGGAAGCAAGATAAATTACAAGCTGAAGTTGATTTGTGCTTGGAAAATTTTAGGCAATTAAAATCTGAAATTTTCAATTATGCTGGTGGTATTCTAAAAGGCCGTAAACCAGATAATGAATAAGTATTATTTGAGAGCTACAATTAACTGATAATTGTCATTTTTATTCATAACAACTTATATTAATTTCGGCATAGTCAAAATTCGTACAATACAATCGCAGTATGAAAAATAAAATGCCAAAATACAGTTATGTGGAATGGTTAAGTGCAGAAGAAATGCATGAAACTATAAAACAATGGGTCTCTGAGTTAAACTTCATCAAAGATGAGCAGCTATTTTTAAATGACTTGGTACAATCCCATACCCATCAATTAATAGATACTTCAGTTTTTGAAGAAAGTAAAAAGGCAATTGCAAATCTGAAAATTGCAGAAAATGATTTAGTACCTTTATTAAAAATGGTGCAAATTCATGAAAATCAATTAGGCATTATGGTTGATGATGTTGACCAATTTAAAATGGAAAAAGCCTATTTGGAAACACACAAAGAATTAATTATTGCTATCAATTCCTATATCCAAAAATATAGAGAAGTCAAAGAAGGGCTTTTCAAAATTGTTTCCTTTGCAATGAAGAAAGATAAACGCTTACTCAGTTAAATACTTTAAAAATGAAAAAATTACTACTTATAGCAACAATACTTCTAATGGGATGTTCCTCTGCAAGTTTGGTAGAGAATTGGAAAAACCCCGATATTGTACTTTTCGATGCCAACAAAGTATTAATTGTTGGTATGGCTCAAAATGAAAAAGCAAGAGAAAATTTCGAAAGTAAGCTTCAGAAAGAGTTTAAGAAGAGAAATGTAGATGCTATGCGTAGTCTAGACGTTTTTGATGTATCCTTTACAAATTCTGAAAAAACAGAAAAAGAACTGGATGATGTAGAACAAAGCCTTTTAGACAAAGGTTTTGATGCTATTTTATTTACTAAAATAACAGGCTCCGAAGATCGAGAAAGCTTTATGAAAGCAATTTCAAAGTGGGACAATCATCAGGGGAGATTTAATGATGATTACCTAAGACACCAAGGTATTTATTATGATGAAGGGTACTACGACAAATTCACTATCTACCATGCAGAAACTACATTGTATTGCATTTGCGAGGGCAAAGAAAGATCAATGATTTGGAGAGGAAGTATAGATATCACTGATCCAAAAAATATAGAAAAAACAATAGAAGATTATATAAAGCTAGTAGTCGTAGCTATGGAAGAACAGGATTTAATATTTAGAAAAGAAAATAATAATGAAATTACTGGTCTATAGTGCTAAACCATTTGAAATTCCTTTTTTAAATACCGCCAATAAAAATAATTACCAAGTAACTTATACACCAGATGCTTTGGATAGCGAAACAGTGCTCCAGGCCGTTGGTTATAAAGCTATTTCTATATTTTCAGGTGATGATGCTTCAGCTATAGTTATAGAAAAGCTTTGGGACTTGGGAGTTCGTTATATTACCATCCGCTCTGCAGGTTACAATAATATAAACCTTAAAATAGCTAAAAGTTTTGGCTTTAAAGTCGCAAACGCTCCAAATTATTCTCCCCATGCTATTGCTGAACATGCTGTAGCCTTATTACTCGCATTAAATAGAAAATTAATAGTAGCCAATGAACAAGTGCATGCTTACAATTTTTTGCAAAATGATTTAATGGGTTTTAATTTACATGGCAAAACAATAGGCATTATAGGTACCGGAAGAATTGGTAGTATAATGGCAAAAATCATGTCTGGTTTTGGGTGTAAAATATTGGCCTATGATATAGAACCGGATTATGATCTGGTGGAGCTATGCGATGTGTCGTATGTAGCTTTAGATGAGATCTATAAAAAAGCAGATATTATAAGCCTTCATATTCCATTAAATTATGAAAATCACTATTTAATCAATAAGGCTAAACTAGCCTTAATGAAACCAGAAGTTATTTTGATAAACACCTCTAGAGGCGCCCTAGTGGATACAAAAGAACTTATTACAGCTTTGGAGCATAAAAAAATTGGAGGGTATTGTACCGATGTTTATGAAAAAGAAAAAGGTATTTTCTTTAAAGACAATAGTACAAATGGCATTAAAGATGAACAGTTGAAAAAATTACTAACCTTTTCTAATGTACTCCTCACACCTCATCAAGCATTTGTCACTAAAGAAGCATTGCAGCATATCGCAGAAATTACTTTTTACAATATCACTAGTTGGGTAGAAGGTAAAATAGGTGAAAACGAGTTAGGTCTTGAGATGATGAACTCATAATACGGGACTGAATACTTTCCCAAAACCTTCTTTCAATTTATCACTCCAAGGTCTTTCTACATATTCTTTATAAGAAAGCATTCTACTAACATTAGCATCTTTTAGAAAATCTTCTTTTAACAACCTAGCAAATTCTTGATCATAAATAATCGCATTTACTTCGTAATTCTGTTCAAAACTTCGATCATCCAAATTTGCTGTCCCTATTGTCGAGATGGTATCATCACTTACAATAATCTTACTATGTAAAAAGCCATCTGGAAAAAGATAAATTTTTATACCAGACTTCAAAAGCGCTTCAAAATAAGATTGCACACTCCAGCTTACAATTTTACTATCTGCATTTTTAGACACCAATAAACGAACATCTACTCCACTTAAAGCAGCTGTTTGGAGTGCCTGCATAATTGCCGGACCTGGAATGATATAAGGGTTGGTGATATAAAGATAATTTTTCGCCATATTAATCATGGTAAAATAGGCCTGTTCTAATGAAGGAAAATCATCATCAGGACCACCCGATACAATTTGTACAAGTTTGGTAGCATTTCTGGTAACAATATGATTTGCTATATTTTGAGGTAGGATGGTTTCTTGACTCACCAAATACCAATCCATTGCAAATACGTAATCTAAATGTGCCGCTGCAGGACCTTCAATTCTAAGGTGCATATCGTGCCAGTTGCCCAGTTCACCGTCTCCCTTTAAATATTTATCTGATATATTGATACCACCTGTAAAGGCAATTTCACCATCCACTACTATGATTTTTCGATGATTTCTATAATTGAGTGATGACAGAAAACGACCTAACTTAAAAGGAAGAAAAGGATAGACCTTTACCCCAATTGCAGCCAGCTTTTTTAAATACATTTTACTTAATGAAAAACTACCAATTCCGTCATAAATCATGCGTATTTCAACACCCTGAGCTATCTTCTCTTGAAATAAAAGCAATAGTCGATCTGCAAGTTCTCCTTCTTCAAAAATATAGTATTGTAAATGTATTTTACTTTGGGCATTTTCTAAGGCTCTAAATATGGATTCAAAAGTTGTTTTACCATCTTTTAATAATTGTAGCTGGTTTTCTGCTGTTGGTGGAAAATGTGAATTTTTATAAACGAGGGTCATTAACTTACGGTATTTCCCACTCATTGATGCCATATGATCGGTTGAAGGTTTTGGCAGATCAAAGAATTTTTCCTTCTTTAATTTTAACAATTTATTCTTTCTACGGTTTCGCCCTAATAAAAGATATAATACAATGCCGCCAATCGGAATTGTAAATATTGCCAAAAGCCATGCTAAAGTCTTAGAGGGTTTAGCCCCATGTAGTAAAATGCCAATTACTATGAATAAGGCAATTATCAAATAAAAAACTAAAAAAATTATAGTCCACATGCTTCCCTTTTATAGATTTTAAATTTAGTGATAATATGTAAGGATGCTGGATTTATATATGGTAGTTTTTACTTTGCTCCCTAGTCCAATTATTGGTTCTTTCTTATTTTAAAATGAACTTCCTTGACATTCTTGTTTTACATCTATTAGGTCTAAAGTACTCTTAGAATGATTTTGTTTATATGATATCGGTCAGCTTATTAATATTTCAACAATGCAATTGTTTTAAAAGCTACCGAAACAATAGCATAGCTTTCAATAATTAATACAATCCATTAATAGATAACAATACTTGTAATCTCAAGTATTTCAAGGAGGCAAAAAAAACTAACATTGGAGCTTCTATACTTTCTGTTCTTTATTTAAAAGAACCGCGCCTCTTTTACCTAATATTTTCTCTAAATCTTCTTTTTCAACAACTTCTTTTAACAATAATAACTGTGCTAATTTTATTAGCTCGTCTTTATGTTCTAATAATAAAAGCTTTGTTTTTTCATAGGATGTAATTACTAGTTCCTTTACTTCCTTATCTATTAGTTTGGCCGTATCTTCACTATAAGGCTTACTTAAATAACGTTCATTTTGACCTGAAGAATCATAGAAACTAAGGGGCCCTATTTCTTCATCTAACCCATAGATAGAAACCATAGTGTAGGCCTGTTTGGTTACTTTCTCCAAATCGTCTAGTGCGCCAGTTGAAGGTTCTCCGAAAATTATTTCTTCTGCCGATCGACCACCCAATGATGCACAAATCTGATCCATGAATTGCGATTTGGTGACTATTTGCCGCTCCTCTGGCAAATACCATGCAGAACCTAATGACTTTCCTCTAGGAATTATAGACACTTTTACTAAAGAATCTACATGCTCCAAATACCAACTTACGACAGCATGACCAGCTTCATGATGCGCGACGATCTCCTTTTCTTTTGGAGAAATAATTTTACTTTTTCGTTCTATTCCACCTACGACCCGATCTCGAGCTTCATTAAAATCGGCTTGTTCCACCTGCTCCTTATTTTTTCGAGCAGCAATAAGAGCAGCTTCATTACAAATGTTGGCGATATCAGCACCTGAAAAACCTGGACTCAATGCTGCTAAATTCTCAACATCCACTGATTTTGATAATTTTAATGGTCTTAAGTGAACTTTAAAAATTTCAATGCGTTCCTCTTTTGTAGGTAGTTCTAAATAAATATGCCGATCGAATCTTCCAGGACGTAACAATGCTTTATCTAATACATCAGGCCTATTCGTAGCCGCAAGTACAATAACTCCTGTATTTGATCCAAAACCGTCTAATTCGGCCAATAACTGGTTGAGCGTATTCTCTCTTTCATCATTAGATTGTAAGGTATTTATTCTTCCTCGGGAACGACCTACAGCATCAATTTCATCAATAAAAATAATACTTGGCGCTTTTTCTTTAGCTCTTTTAAATAGATCCCGAACGCGAGAAGCTCCGACTCCTACAAACATTTCGACAAATTCAGAACCTGACATAGAAAAAAAAGGTACTTGAGCTTCTCCCGCCACCGCTCTTGCCATTAATGTTTTACCTGTTCCTGGAGGACCTACTAACATGACTCCCTTAGGAATTTTTGCTCCTAATTTGGTATATCTATCTGGGTTTTTAAGAAAATCTACGACTTCCATTACCTCGGCTTTAGCCTCTTTTAAACCCGCAATATCTGCAAAGGTAACAGAGCTTTTAGTTCCTTTTTCCATAAGTTTGGCTGTGGACTTTCCAAAATTAAATAATGAACTCCCCGTTCCACCACCTTTGCCCATTCTTCCCATCATAAACATCCAGAAAATGATAATAATCGCAAACGGAAGTAACCAAGATAATATACTCGTCCAACTGGTACGATTTTCATATTGGGCATTAATCTTGTCTTCGGGTGAAAAATTACGTTGTGCCTGCTGTAATTTATTTTCAAAAGCATCCACCGATCCTATAGTCATACGATAATGGGGACCAGTTTTAACATTCAATACCCCTTCATTAATTTTTTTATAATTTTCATCTTCTAGGCGATTCTGCTTGATGTAAATTTCTGCTTCTTCTTTATTAATCACCACTATTTTCTCAACATCATGTTTAGCTAAAATAGTTTTCTCAAATTCAGACCAGCTTATTTCTTTAACTAAGGAGGTAGACTGATAATAAAAGAAAAATACCCACACTACTATAAATACAAGTAAAAAGAACCAATTAAACCCATAATCTCCAAACGGTTTTTTTTGTATCTTTTTGTTTATTGAGGTTTCTTTTTGTTTTTCTTCGGATTTTGACTTCATAGTTTAATAGGGGTAAAATCGATGTTCTTTCGAATTATCTATACTTCCCCAAAGCTATTTCAATTATAAGTCTGGTAGAATGATATAAATCATTTCATAAGGCGCTAAAGTCCTTTTATTTTGTTGTTCAAACTAAATGTCATGAAAATCAAGAGTATATCCCGATCACTATTATTGTTGTTAACCTATGTTTTACTCTTAATGTTAGCAAGCTGTGGTCCTGTGATTATATCATCAAGACCTAGTCACCCTCCTCCATCATGGTTTTACCCGAATAGAGTAGAAATGGTACGCTATGTATACTTCCCTGAATATAGTTTCTACTATGACCTATCTGCCCACTCCTATCTGTATTTGGATGGCGGTGTTTGGATTCGTCGAAGTTCGCCACCTCCAAGGTATCAACAAATAGATTTAAGAAGATCAAGATATGAACGGGTACGTAACTATAGCGATGAAAATATTCGAAGGTACCATGACGAGCACAATTCAAATAGAGGCAGAAATAGTACATCAAATAGATCTATTAGGAATAATAAGTAATCTAAACAACAATAAAACATTACAAAAAACCCATTAGCTAATCTCTATTTATCAAGAACATGGTAGTAAACCAAGAATCACATAGACCTAAAAAGAATAACGATTTTACACAGTTTTACAAAAAAATTGATGCTTTTGTTCCTGAATTAAAAAAATTCATGACTGGTAGTCTAAAGGCTGCTGAAAACCAAGCACAATTGGATAAAGGATTCTATACTGCTGATGAAATGCTAGATGAAGTGTATCTAAAAGCATTTAAAACTTTATCCACTGAAGAAGATGAAAAAAAATTACGTAGGTGGCTTTTCAAATTAGCTATTCAAAAATTAAAAGAAAAAAAGGCTTTAGAAGTGCCGGATGATGTGAATACTCATGCACTACTAAAAGCTGAATTAAAAACTTTAAGCGAAGAATTCACCACCGATGGTGATGGAGATAGAATACTTTATGAAGAGTTGGATGATATTTCGTATCAGCAAAAGCAGGGTTGGTCAGTAGAAATTTATTTAGGTTCAAATTTAGAAAAACAACTTATCGACAAATTTAATCTTAATGAAGCCTCCTTACTTTCAGATGAAAAAAGACGACAATTAGGCATTATGTATAGCACTATACCACAAAGAAGTAAAACAGTTGTTGAGCTACTTGTTTTTGGAAATCAAGATATTCATGAAATCTCCAAAATAATAGATGTTCCTGATGAAATAATCGAGAAAATTCTATTTAAAGTAAAGGAACGTTTTAGCCTATTATAATCACACAAATATGACAAAGTATAAAATCAACCTTGCAAACACCTTTTACCTAATGTTTATTACCTTGGCAGTTATTTGGCTGTTAATTGCGGGAAAAGTGATCATTGCGCCCTTAGTATTTAGTTTTTTTTTGCCTTGATGTTAATGCCAATCGTTACTTTTTTTGAACGATTATTACATAAAAGAATACTCGCCATCTTTATCGCTTATATTTTGGCTGTAATACCTTTATTTGCCATTCTCTTCTTCTTTTTCAACCAAACAAGAATATTATTCTCTAACCTCCCATCTGTTCGCGAGCGGATTAATTCAGTGGTGCTAACACTTTCAAATTGGTCCGATCAAAAATTTAATTTAGACGATAATGCCACTTCCAGTTGGATCTCTGATAATATTCTGGCTGCATCCGACATTTCCATCGGGTTTGTTCAAGGTAGCCTACAATCTACCACCAACACTTTGGCCAATATGGTGCTAATTGTAGTCATCACCTATTTTATGTTATTATACCGTACTGCTTTTAAAAACTTTTTCCTCTCTCAAGTAAATTCAAATAAAAGAGGAGCTATAATCATATTATTAAACAAAATACAGAACCTTACAAAACGGTATATGTTGGGCCAGGGCTTGGTTATTATTATTCTTGGCCTTTTAATTGGATCAGGATTGTGGTTAATTGGTGTTCCGCACCCATTCTTTTGGGGTTTTCTTGCTGGATTTCTTGAAATTATACCTTATGTAGGAACCTCAATTGGAGGCATTTTACCACTTTTTTATATGCTTATGGTATCTGATAACATTTGGCAACCTATGGCCGTTGTTGGTCTTTATATAGCTGTACAACAAATTGAAGGTAATTTTATTTCTCCTAATATAATGGGGCAAAGTATTAAAATTAACCCACTTTTTATAATTCTTGGCCTTTTTGTTGGTGGCTTTATGTGGGGCATCACAGGAATGATTTTAGTCTTACCAATTTTGGCAATAACTAAAGAAATTCTTAGAAGTTTTGACACACTAATTCCCTTTAGTTATCTTATGGAAGATGGTTTGGCTCGAAAAAAAGATATTTTTCTTGAACAATTCGACAACGATAAAAACAGAATTTTTAATCTTTTTTTTGAAGAACGGCAGAACCCTTAGCACTTAATCTTTTAGAATAATATAAAATAGAAACAGGTACGTTTGTAGCGTACCTGTTTCCTTTGAAAGCTCGAATGTATTTTTAGTTCCAATCTATCCTTGAGTCATCTTATAACTAAAATGATATAGGGGCGATGTTAGTAAAAAACCATTCGAACTTTTCTGGTTATTATCCCCTTTCGACGATAACTCCCTTCTTCTACTATAGTTAAAAAAAGGACTGAAACGTTGCAGGGATTCAGTCCTCTATAAGGCATTGATTTCCTCTTTTTACTTACCGATTGTCATAAATAGAAATGTACTAGCGTAACATCCGTATATAGGGCGAAAAGCTTAAAGAAGTTTCCTCGAACACCTTTTTATTGTCTCTAAGGCATTGCTGCTTAGAAACTTTACTGTTGATTTTTAAAGAAAAAAACAGGAAGTTTACACTTCCTGTTTTCCATAAGGTAATAAATCTCGCCATTATCTTTTTTAATCCTTTAACCCATCTTTTTTCAAAAACGTCTTAAATCATTAATTTGGATACCAACGGCATTTATCCCTTTATTATGATAGCTGCTACCTTGCGATAGCACCTACCAATACTTTGATATTTTAAAAGAAATCGGAACACCGAAATGTCCCGATTTCCTAGAAGAAATTTTTCAACCTTTTCGCCTCTTACACTGACCCTTACCTCAACTTATTGCTAAATTTTTTCAGAATTCAAATGGTATAAAAAAGATGTTCATAACCTCTTCTTGTTTTCAACTTATTACTCACAAAGAATAATAAATTTCTTTTCTATATTTTCAATGAACGTTGTTTTCTTTAATTATACTGCTAAAGTAGCACTGTTATAGTCCTTGTAAAATGACCTAGATCAGTTTGATGCTTTTTTTTACATTTTAGGAATCTTTGTTGTTAATTCTATAATCTTCCCTTTCCTAAGTACTGTTGTTTTTATAGTATTTCCCTCTCTTAAACTTTGTAAGTACGACCATGCTTTAGAAAGATTTTGCTCATTAGTCAGGGCAATAGTATCTAGTTTCAGCAAAATATCTCCTCCAACTACTAATTTTTGATCCTCAATACTTATCGAATAAAAACCTCCTCGTAGTCCTAATGTTCCCCCTAAGGATTGCGTTGCTACCTTTTGAACCAGTATTCCAGCAGATTGAGGTAAGTTTAGCACTTCAGCCAAAGTTCCAGAAACAAAATAGCCATCTATTCCTAACCAAATAGGATGACCTTCACAAAGTAATTCTTGAGCAACATTAGAAGTAACGGCGAAGGATATTCCCTGAAACCCGTCGGAATGGCTAACAATAAAACTGGCTATCCCTATTACTTCGCCCTTCATATTAAATAAGGGCCCACCAGAACTTCCTTCATTTATTGCGGCATCGGTCTGAATGAACTCTGTAGGCATGAATCCAGTTGACATATTATTTTTTGAATATTTCCCGCTGATATACCCTACCGAAAGTGAATGTCCCAAACCAAAGGGTGCTCCAATAACAAAAACCTGCTCACCTATCTTAACTTTATCCGAATCGGCTAAGGTAACAACTGCTAGTGGTGTAGTTTTAAGCTCGGTAAGTCTAATTAATGCTACATCGGCCATGGGGTAGGAATATAGTACCTTTGCAGGAACTTCTTCACCATCAGAAAAAACCACTCTTATTACTGCTGCATTCTCCACAATGTGTGCGGCCGTCATAATATCTCCCTCTTTAGAAATGATGAATCCCGAACCAAGGCCTTCAAGCGTAACCATTGTTTTTAGTTGACCTTGGCCGAATACTTCAGGTTGTAAGGTCTTTATCAACACCACCGATTTATTGGCTTTATCATAAAGCTCACTAATATTTTGAGAAATTCCACTAGTTGTTACTACTAAAAATAATAGTACTGTGAGCTTATTTATATTTTTCATATGCTATTACTTCTCACTTAATTATTAGTTACAGTTACTGGTGGCTCCAAAAGTTCAAAAAATTGGTCAAGTTTAGGTAATATCACAATCTCAGTTCTTCGGTTTTTAGCCCTTCCTTCACTGGTTTCATTGGTAGTTTTAGGCAGGTACTCTGAACGACCACCCGCTGTCAGTCTCTGTGGCTGAACATTAAATTTACTTTGCATTAGTCGTACAATCGAGGTTGCTCTTTTTACGCTCAAATCCCAGTTATCTAACATGCATTCATTCGCAATCGGCACAGTATCGGTATGACCTTCCACTAAAATGTCTAGTTCTTTATGGTCATTTACAATCCTGGCAATCTTGCCTATAACCTCCTCTGCACGATTACTAATCTCGTAACTACCAGACCTAAACAACATTTTATCAGATATAGACACATACACTACGCCTTTTTTAACTTCTATCTTTATATCTTCATCATCAAAATCATCTAAAGAACGCTTTAGGTTCATAACCAGAACCAAGTTAATAGAATCTTTTCGCTGCATAGACGTGGTAAGGTCTTTAATATACTTATTCTGCTCATTCAAAGCTTCTAAAGATTTTTTAATACTCTCTGCCCCTGACTTACTTACCACAGAGAGATCTGAAAGCCGAGCCAATAAATCAGTATTGGTACTTTTAAAATATTCCATTTGTTGTTCCAGTGATTTAGCTCTATTTATTTCATTAGCTAAATTCACTCCCAAAATAGAGTTTTCACTTTTACTGTTATTAAATCTACTCTCACAAAGTTGCAGACTATCTTGTAGCGAAGTATACTTTTTCTGACTCACACAAGATGTCAAAATAAAGATCAGCGTTACTACTATATATTTTATACTATTCATTTTAGAACTATTAGGTGGTAATTAATTGTCTTATAAAGGAAGTCACATTCAACCTAAGCTAAAATGATATAAATCATGACTTTATCTCAATAGATACAATTAGCTATAAAAAATGAAGTATTGATATGATTCGTTTCTACTTTGTCCAAACAATTTTTTACTAAATAATTGTAGGCACAAAAAATATCAAAAACAAAAAATAGTACTGCTTATAAAGATTTGAGAAACATCATTATTTTGCTTCATGTTTAAGTAATTTAATGGTTATTAAATTCTTAAATCTCTTATATACATAAGATTATTCTTTCATTTTTATTAATTTTTTGTATCTTAATCAACCCCTTTTACTTTTAACCTCATATTCCCCTTTGCCATGATTCGAATTTTAATCATAGAAGATGATAAAAGTATTAGAGAGAATACGGCCGAACTTTTAGAACTCGAAGGTTATGCTGCAGTAACAGCATCAAATGGTAATACAGGTTTGGAAAAAATAAAACTTCATCAACCGGATTTGATAATATGTGATCTTCGAATGCCAGAAATGGATGGCTTTACCTTACTGAAGCACCTAGGAGAAGATTCACGCCTTAAAAGAATTCCTTTTATTTTCTTTAGTGCAAAATCTGAAAAAATTGAAGTTAGAATGGGAATAGACGCTGGCGCTGACGATTACCTTACTAAACCTTTTGAATTAGAAGATCTTTTAGCATCTATAGAGAAGTGTTTACAAAAAAGCAAACTTACCTAAGTTTTCTCTCTTCAATTAACTAACTTTTTCATCCTTCAAACTTTATAATACAATTTATCGATGTAAAGTTTTTGAATTAAATAAATATCAAAAATAGGCTCTTTAATTACTGTATTTTATAAAATTAATTTGTTTCCTACTGATCCAAATCATTTTCAATCTTTAAAGCTATCCCTAATTTGGCTGAAAATGATTGATTATGCTTACTACAGAAATACATCCTTTGCAAAAAAAAGATTTTGAATTATTAATAGACAAGCGTCTACTAAATTGCGTGTCTATTTATCTTCCGATGGATAAAAAAGGAAAAGAGCAGAACATGCACCTCGCTCAATCTTTGCTGAAGCAATGCATCAATCAAGTACAGAAATCGTTATCTGAACATCAAATGAACGAAGATGAAATAGAAGAATACCTTAAGCCTTTATTTGCTCTTATGAACAGAGTTGATTTATGGCGAAACCCATCGGAAGGATTATGTATTTTTTTAGATTCTGAAGATGGATTACGCTTTTATAAGGTGCCTATAGCCTTTGAAGTATACACTTATATAGCCAGTAACTTTTATCTTCTGCCACTTCTACCCCTATATCAAAATGATGGCTCTTATCACCTTTTGGAATTAAGTCAAGATTATGTGAAATTATATATAGCTTCACGATACCAATTTAAAGATGTTCATCTTGAGAATTTCGCTCCTGCACAATTAGAAGATGCCGTAGGATTCGACTATAAATCAAAAATGCTACAAGTTAGAAGTGGTCAGAACATATACAATGCTGGTGCTTTTCATGGGCATGGTGAAGGCAAGGATGATGACAAAAAAGAGCTAGTAACTTTCTTTAAAGCGATAGACAATGGTATAAAGAAAGTTGTCAAAAACCAGAATACACCTTTGGTAGTGGCTTCGGTTGATTATATGTTCGACATTTTCAAAAAAGTAAGTACCTCCCCAATAATCATCAACAAAAATATAGCTGGTGACCCACAATTTAAAAACAAGAAAGCATTACACCAAGAATCGTGGAATGTTGTGGCTACCTATTTCAAAAAACCACTTGCAGATAAACTTACGCAGTATACTGAATTGTACCATACCCAAAAAACATCCTATGAAATTGATGTGATTATAGGAGCAGCTTTAAATGGCAAAATTGAAACACTTTTTATAGCGAATAATTCAGATATTTTTGGAATTTACAATCCCAAAAGTCGCGAAGTAATTATTGATGACAAAAGCGAAATACATAATGTTTCTTTAACAAACTTAGCTGCCATATCAACATTCAAGCAAGGAGGTCAAGTCTATTTTCTATCTACCGATAAAATGCCGGTGAAGGAGCGTTCTGTGAATGCTATTTTCAGGTATTAATCCATATATCAAAACGTTGAAATCTGTAGAAGTAATTACAGGAGTAGTTCTAAAAAACCCAAATAAATTAACCTATAAAAAACAAACCATGAAATTAAGAAGTATTGTAATAGACGACTCTCCACTACAACAACTATTAATTACGAAGCTAGTAAAAGAACATTCCAGTCTCACGCTATCAGGCACATATACAAATCCTTTAGAAGCAAATCAACATTTAAAAAATGGCAATGTAGATTTGATGTTTCTGGATATTGAAATGCCTTTACTCACTGGTTTTGATTTGTTAGAGTCTTTAGTAAATCCGCCTCAAACAATTTTGGTTTCAAAAAGTCCAGATTATGCTTTAAAAGCTTTTGAATATAATATCACTCACTATCTCTTAAAGCCCATATCAATAGAAAGTTTTAATTCGGCAGTCAAAAAAGCTGTACATCTATATGAAATTAAAAACCCAAAAAATGAGGTAGGTGACTATATATTTGTGAAAAGCAATTTAAAGAATATGAAAGTTTTTCTTAGTGATATTAAATGGATAGAGGCTTTAGGTGATTATATTAAGATTGTCACAGAAAAACAAAACATTATTGTACTATCAACGATGAAATATTATGCTAAAATTTTACCCGAAGCGCGGTTTTTAAGAATTCATAAATCATTCATTGCTAACTTAGAAAAAGTTGAAAAATTCAATAGTAAATATGTTGAGATAAGGGGTGAAGTATTGCCTTTGAGTAGAAATAGAAAAGAAACTCTTTATAAGTACATTGATGCATAATTGAACGTCCTAAAAGTCGTTTTAGTCTCCTATCTATCGTTGCGCTATGAAATTATACTTTCTTCTAATAATCGAATTGCATCTTGATCGGAAACCTGATCAAAAATATCATAGAACTGACCAACGGCCCTAAATTCATGTGGCTCAAGTAAGCAAACTACTTCGTTTACTTTTGGATTATTTTTCAATTTTTGCAACGCCGAGCTTGGAGCTACAGGTATAGCCACAATTATTTTTGCTGGTTTTTGCTTTGTAACCAAAGCTATTGTAACTAACAAAGTATTTCCAGTAGCAATACCATCATCTACAATTATTACTGTTTTACCCTCTAGGTTTTCAGGTATTCGCTTTTTATAATACTGATTATGTAACTCCTGTAGTCTTTTTCTAATTTTTTTTGCCTCATTCTCAATATAATCTTGATCGATTCCAATGGCATTTGATAATAAAATATCTTCAAGACTAATGGCACCAATGGCATACTCTTTATGGTGTGGATGTCCTATTTTTTTGCTTAGTGCAACATCTAATGGTACTTTAAGAGTTTTAGCTACAATAGCACCGATTGGTAATCCGCCTCTAGGAATAGCCAATACCACTACATTTTGGTTTTTATATTTTAAAAGTCGCTGAGACAATTGTTTTCCTGCATCTATTCTATCTCTAAACATTATAGAAAAAATTTGAATTTAAATATTCAGCAAACCAAGTTGCTGATACATAAGCGACTTCTTCAAGCTTACCTTTTTCCTCAAACAAATGGGTAGCTTGGGGTATAATATCCAGTCTACGTTCGCAATGTAAATTTTGATAGGCCTTTTTGTTTAACGTAATTACTACTTCATCCCATCCTCCAACTATTAATAGGGTCGGTGCGGTAACTTTAGGAAGATCTTCAAAAGCTAAATCTGGTCTACCTCCCCTCGATACAACAGCTCCAATATCTTTACCATAAAAGGCAGCTGCTTTTAGGGCTGCAGCTGCTCCAGTACTCGCTCCAAAATACCCTATTGGCAAATCTTTGAGCTCTATTTGCTGCTGTACCCATTGCGTAACATCAATGAGTCGCATGGTAATTAAATCAATATTAAATCTACTCTGGTAAATACTATCTTCATCTTCCGTCAATAAATCAAAAAGCAAAGTAGCTAACCCTTTTGCCTGCAATACTCCAGCGACATAATTATTTCTTGGACTTAATCGACTGCTACCACTGCCATGTGAGAAAAGTACAATGCCAATCGCTTTTTTAGGAATTACTAGATTTCCTTTTAGAGAAATTCCGTCGAGAACAATATTGACTGATTTTTTTGTCTTTGATGCAGTTTTCATTAGCTCCAAGTATAAGATTTATAAAACTAAAGGAAAGCTGTAAAGTAGAAAATGACTCATATCATTTAATAATAATTAGGAGAAGATACCTCATTGCAAAAAATTCCTTCTAGTAGTGATTATAAGCGAGAATTACATAAAATCAAACATTTGTGATTAACCTCAAAATATTTCATGTGTAATAGTTAATTGAAGAAAACAAAAAACCCTTCAATTTCTTGAAGGGTTTTAAATTACTGTGGGCCTTGTAGGATTCGAACCTACGACCCCCTGCTTGTAAGGCAGGTGCTCTAAACCAACTGAGCTAAAAGCCCGATACATTAACAATGTTTCGTTAAGCGAGTGCAAATATAGAATAGTTTTTCATTTTCCAAAAGAAAAAAATAATAAATTTTAAAGAACTTCAGCTACTACAAATGTACTACCACCAATATAAATCAAATCATTTGCCTTTGCCATTTTCAAAGCCTCCTTATATGCCTTATTAACAGACGAATACGAATCTCCTTGAAATCCAAAATCTAATGATTTCATTTTAAGTTCATCTTCATTCAAACCTCTTTCAATCGCTGGAGAACAAAAATAATAGGTTGCATCTATAGGCAAAAGAGGAAAAATAGCATTCAAATCTTTATCCTTAACAAAACCAATAACCATATGAAGACGATCAAATTGTTGTTTTTGCAATTGTTGCATTACTATTTGCAATCCTTCTGAATTATGGGCTGTATCACATAGTACTCTTGGATGAGTAGAAAGCATTTGCCAACGCCCCAATAATCCAGTATTTTCCACCACATTTACTAGTCCTTCTTTAATATGTTCTTGAGTGACTTTAAAAGAGCTTAGCATTTTAAACACCCCTAAGACACCCTTTATATTTTTTGCTTGATAGTCCCCTAATAATGAAGTTTCATAGGTACCTTTTACTTGAGTATCCGCAAAAAGAATGGGAGCATTTCTTTGTGTAGCAATAGTCTTAAAAACTTCAACAATCTCATTTTGAGTTTCACTGATTACTACCGGCACATTATTCTTTATTATACCTGCTTTTTCTCCAGCGATTTTCTCTAAGGTTTTGCCAAGCATCTCCACATGATCAAATCCAATATTTGTAATCAAAGAAACTTCTGGATTTATAATATTGGTAGAATCTAAACGCCCCCCTAATCCCACTTCAATGATAGCAATATCAACTTTTTTAGTTGCAAAATAATCGAAAGCCATTCCAACTGTCATTTCAAAGAACGACAGTTTGTTTTCTTTTAAATACTGAAAATTATTTTCAATGAAATCGACAACATATTTTTTACTAACGGGTTTTCCATTAATTTTTATACGCTCACGAAAATCTTTTAAATGTGGTGAAGTATACAATCCTACTTTATAACCCGCTTCTTGTAATACTGATGCAAGCATATGGCTACTGGAGCCCTTACCGTTGGTACCGGCGACATGAATCGTTTTAAACTTTTGCTCTGGATTATTTAAATAATTAGAAAAAGCAATAATAGCGTCTAATTTACCGGAATGCGCCGTTGCCCCCTTTTGTTGGTACATTGGCAGTTGAGCAAACATCCAACTCAAGACCTCTTTGTATGTCATGGATTACTCTCGCAATTTAAAATTCACTACAACAAAGCCTACTTGCTGATTAGGTGCATTAGGATCGGATTTCCATTGATGTGAGCGAGCCGTTTGCTCCGCTGGTTTCATCAAACACGGGTTCGTATTTGTAGTGCCTTTTACTCCAGGAGTAGCACTTATTACTTTTCCAGTTCTATCTACCACAATTTGCACAACAACCCTACCCTCCTCATTGCAGTCTTGCTTTACCGAACTATTCCCTAAAAGGCTTCTTCCTTTTAATCCATAACCGCCAGTTCCACTTCCAGAACCGGGTGCTCCGTAATAACTAGTTGCATATGGATCTCCCTTAGGACTCCCTTTGTCACCAGCTTTAGTGTCATTTCCTTCACTACCGGCGGCAGAGCCGTCAGATTTATTAAGACCACCCATAAGCTCATCAAGCTTCCTCTTTTTTGCGTCTTGCTCCTTTTGTGCCTTTTCTTTTGCCTCTTGTTTTTCACGCTCAACTCTATCAGCCTCTGCTTTGGCTGCTTTAGCCGCAGCATCTGCTTTTCTCTGAGCCTCTTTTTGTTGCTTTATTACAATAGACTCTTCACTTTCTTGCGTTACTACTTTCTCTGCTGCTTGTTCTTTAGCAGATACTTCTTTAGGCACCACTTCTTTTACCTCTTCTACTTTTTCTTGTTGAACAGGAGGTTGAATAGGCTTATTTAAGGGTTCTGATTTTATTCTTTCTTTAGGTTGAATAGTACCACTTCCAAAATCTGTAGTTCCGAAATTAATTGAAATTCCGTTTTCTATGGGTGGGTCTAAATACGTAAGACCAATATAAAAAAGCAAAACAAGGAGTGCACTTAACAAGATTGTTGTTAGTGTAAAAGATTTTTTCTTGTGTCTCGTATCTAGCAATGACATTAATTAGGTCGCACAGCCAAAATTACCTTATAATTATTCTTGTTCGCAATATCCATAACATGTACAGCTTCTTTAATAGCTACACTCTCTTCTGCTCTAAGAATAATAGTAGGTTTTTCTTGTCCTTCTAGTGCCTTTTTTAATTCAATTTCAATATATTCTCCGTTAATCTTCTCGTTATTTACGAAGTATTCTAAATTTTTATTTATACTCACTGATACATTCTGTGTATTCGTAGATTTCCCTTTTGCCTTAGGCAATAGCAAATCTAATGCATTGGGTGAGTTAGAGGTTAGCATGAAAAACACTAATAACAGAAAAACTATATCTGTCATAGACGACATGCTAAAATCTGGACTTACTTTATTTCTACCTTTTAGTTTCATAATTAGAAATTAAAGAGGTTCGTTTAATAAATCCAAGAAATCTACAGCATTTGCCTCCATTTTATGGATAACCTTATCTGTTCTATTTACTAAATGATTGTATCCTATATAGGCTATAATACCTACAACCAAACCAGCAACCGTTGTTGTCATTGCGGTATATATACCCGAGGCTAATGATCCCATTTCTGCCTGACCTCCACTAGAAGCCATTTCATGAAATGCTAAAATCATACCAATCACAGTTCCTAAGAAGCCAATCATTGGTGCAGCTCCAGCAACAGTAGCAAGAATACTTACATTCTTTTCTAATTTGTATACCTCTAGAGTTCCAGCATTTTCAATAGCCGTGTTGATGTCATCTAAAGGTTTCCCTATTCTAGAAATACCTTTTTCTGTTAATCTAGCAACTGGAGAATCTGTTTGGGCACAAAGTATTTTAGCCGCTTCTAATTTACCATTAGTGACATGGTCTCTAATCTGATTCATGAAATTTTTATCAATTTTAGACGCAGCCTTTATCGCAAATATGCGTTCAAAATAAATATATAATGCCACAAAAAGCATTACAAATAAAACAGATATAATGATGATACTACCCGCACCTCCATCAACAATTAAATCTATTATGGAAAGGGTTTTTTCTTCAGATAAAGCCTCTCCTATTTGAGCCTCTTCAACAAGGTCTTGAAACAACAGCATATACAAATTCTATTTAAGTTGCCTTTATAACGGTATTTTATCGATTAAATTATGCGTTTAAAATAAAATTTCTAATTAAAATAAAAACAACAGCTCCAGATAAAAATCCTGCAAACGCTAACCAAGCTATTTTTTTAAAATACCAGAAAAAATCTATCTTTTCCATACCCATTGCAACTACACCCGCGGCAGATCCAATGATCAACATACTACCTCCTGTACCTGCTGAATACGCTATAAAATGCCATACTGGATCGTTTTGCTCCACAGAAAACATTCCCATACTTGCGGCTACTAAGGGTACATTATCTATAACTGCAGATCCAACTCCCAGTATTAAGATTACTAAATCTGATACTTTTTCACCAACAGATTCCGTCCCTAACATCGGCATAACTTTATCTAAACCTTCAGCAAAATTAAATAGCATTCCTAAAGATTCTAAGGCCGCAACTGCTAATAAGATTCCTAAGAAAAATAATACACTGGGTAATTCAATTTTTGATAAGGAATGATGAACAGGACTATGGTGTCCAGCAGCTTCACTTTCACCACCATCAATAGTCGTAATACTAAATTTAGTATTACTATATAATTCAGCAAAAGTTGCAACAACAGCCAAAGACAACATCATACCTACATAAGGAGGTAAATGTGTTACTGTTTTAAAAATTGGCACAAAAATAATAGCCCCTAATCCTAAATAAAGCATGGTAGCACCAAATTTCGAATTCGGTTCTGTATCTTCTTCTACTATATTTTCAATTTGTCCTTTAAATGCTTTATTACGGCTAGCAATAAGCACTGGAACCACCATACAAACAAGAGATGGAAGTAGTACATGTTCAATTAATTGAGCTGCAGATACTTTTTTACCAATCCACAACATTGTTGTTGTAACATCGCCGATTGGAGACCATGCCCCACCAGCATTTGCAGCAATAATAATAATACCCGCAAACCACAATTTGGTTTCACGGTCTTTAATAACTTTCTGTAGGATGGTAATCAAAACAATAGTTGCGGTTAAATTGTCAATAATTGCAGAAAGAATAAAAGCCAAAATAGAGAATAACCATAGTAATTTTCTTTTACTCTTAGTTTTTATGAAGCCTTTAATAGTTTCAAATCCATCAAAATAATCGATTATTTCAACAATAGTCATCGCTCCTAAAAGGAAAAACAGAATTTCTGCGGTCTTACCTAAATGATGCAGTAATGTTTCTTCCAAAAGATGCATTTTGCCTTCATGACCAAGAGAAGCAAAGCCATCTATTAAACTATGCTTAGCAGAGTCAAACCAAGTTGTAAATCCATCAATATCTAAAGCGATTAAGGCCCAAAGAATAGCCATCATAGCTAAAGCAGGGATTAACTTATCGATTTTTAAATTGTGCTCCAATGTAATAGCTAAATAGCCTATTACAAATACGATTATGATAATGGTTTCCATAAAAATTAGTTAGTTTATATTAATTGTTTTAGTGCGATTTCAAAAGCAGTTTTGCTTAAATTGGTTTTCGTTGTATTTTGGCTAAAGATATTCAAAATTGCATTTCTTATAGTATTCGAAGTATCATTAAATATTAATTCATCATCCATTGGAACCCTACCTTCCATAAAATAAGCAAATACTCGAGCCATTCCACAATTAGAAATAAAATCAGGAATTAGACTTACCCGCTCATCCGTAAATTCCATAATAGAACCAAAGAAAATCTCTTTATCGGCAAAAGGAACATTTGCACCACAAGTTATAACCTCTAAACCAGTATTTATCATGCTACTAATTTGTTCTTTTGTAACTAATCGTGACGCTGCACAAGGAGCAAATATTTCGGCTTCTAAATTCCAAATGCGATTATTAATTTCTTCAAAGGGAATCATTTCATCAGAAACCAGTGTATTTCCATCTTTATTACGATACAAAGTAACTATTTCTTCAAAAGTAAAGCCTTCTTCCTTAATTACTCCTCCAACCCGATCAATGATACCTACAACTTTAGCGCCCATTTTGGACAAATAAAATGCGGCTGCAGCTCCTACATTTCCGAAACCTTGAACAATGGCTCTTTTACCTTCTACCGAGCCACCAAAAATATCATAATAATGCTTAACAGCTTCAGCCACTCCGAAGCCTGTAATCATATCTGCCACGGTATATTTCCTCGAAGGATCAGGCGAATAATTAGTTCCTTCTAATACTTTTATCACACCAAGTCTTAATTGGCCAATTCTGTTTATTTTATCCGCCTCGGTTGGTTTAAAGTGACCATTAAAAACTCCTTCTTGTGGATGCCAAACTCCAGCATCTTCTGTAATTGGAATTACTTCGTGAATTTCATCAACATTTAAATCGCCACCCGTTCCATAATAGCTTTTCAATAAGGGAGCAACGGCATTATACCATCGTTCTAAAACTCCTTTTTTTCTTGGATCATTAGGATTAAAATTTATACCGGATTTGGCCCCTCCTATTGGCGGACCAGATACTGTAAATTTAACTTCCATTGTTTTTGCTAATGACAACACCTCATTAACATCCAAACCCTCGCGCATTCTGGTACCACCTCCTGCTGCTCCACCACGAAGTGAATTTATAACAACCCAACCCTCTGCTTCTGTTTCTGAATCTTTCCAATTAAAAACAATCTCAGGTTGCTTATTCTCATATATGGCAAGTAATTTTTTCATATTTTTTTTGATCTTAATAAATTTATGTGACTAGACTATTCCTGTAAACATTTCCCGAAAAACTAAAAATTCTTTGCCCCCAAAGGGGTTAGTGCTGTCTCATAATTCTAAATTAAAATCGATTATAAAAATAATGTTAGCAAATATAAAAATAAAGGCGCGCAATAATAGACTTTGAACAAAAAGTAAACATCAATTTTTATATTTATCAGCAATAAAAAAATTAATTAACAAATCCTTCGAATTGCAACCTATTCATTAAATATATAATAATATTCATTTATATTTGCCCTAGTTTTTTAATTATATCGTAATAATATGGATTTTACATTATCAGAAGAGCAGTTAATGATTCAACAAGCTGCAAGAGACTTTGCACAAAATGAATTACTCCCAGGAGTAATTGAGCGCGATGAAGAGCAGAAATTCCCAAAAGAACAAATTAAAAAACTAGGAGAACTGGGATTTTTAGGAATGATGGTTGACCCAAAATACGGAGGAAGCGGATTGAATACAATGTCATACGTAATTGCTATGGAAGAATTATCTAAAATTGATGCATCGGCATCAGTAGTAGTTTCCGTTAATAACTCATTAGTATGTTGGGGGCTTGAAACATTTGGTAATGAAGAACAAAAACAGAAATACTTAACAAGATTAGCATCAGGAGAGATAATTGGAGCTTTCTGCCTATCCGAACCTGAAGCCGGCAGTGATGCTACTTCACAAAAAACAACCGCAATCGACAAAGGAGACCATTATATTTTAAATGGCACAAAAAACTGGATTACTAACGGGAATACAGCAGAAGTCTATTTAGTTATCGCTCAAACCGATGTTGAAAAAGGACATAAAGGAATCAACGCCTTAATTATTGAAAAAGGAATGCCTGGGTTTGAAATAGGCCCGAAAGAGAATAAATTAGGCATCCGAGGTAGTGATACGCACTCGTTAATGTTTAATGATGTGAAAGTTCCAAAAGAAAACAGAATTGGAGCAGATGGATTCGGTTTTAAATTTGCTATGAAAACTTTGGGTGGTGGTAGAATTGGTATCGCAGCACAAGCCTTAGGTATTGCGGCAGGAGCATATGAATTAGCCTTAAAATATTCAAAGCAACGTAAAGCCTTTGGTACAGAAATATCCAACCATCAAGCAATTGCTTTTAAATTAGCAGATATGCATACCGAAATTGAAGCTGCTCGGTTTTTAGTTTACAAAGCTGCTTGGGATAAGGACCAAGGCAACAATTATGATTTATCAAGTGCTATGGCAAAATTATACGCCTCAAAAGTAGCAATGGAAACCAGTGTAGAAGCAGTTCAAATACATGGTGGAAACGGATTTGTTAAAGATTATCATGTAGAACGATTAATGCGAGATGCGAAAATCACACAGATCTATGAAGGCACTTCCGAGATACAAAAAATAGTGATTTCAAGAAGTATTCTGAGGGATTAAAAATATAATATTTTCAAATATCACAGGTAACACCCCTATTTTATAGGGGTGTTTTGTTTTAAAACAATTAATTTAATCCTTGTAACCCTAATATTATAGTTTTTTTGAAGCCAGTAATACACATATTAACCACATCAACCCCTTATATTTAGAGGTAAGCTACTTCAGGAACTAGCTATTTATCATAATCTTAAATTATCCCTACCTTTAAATCAAAAATGAATATTTTTTAATGATTTATTCCAAACGTTGCTTTTTTTGTTACATTTCACTAGAAGAGCTATAAATAATTCATTAAAAATGATATTTTTGAGGAAATACAATAATTTATGGCGTTGAAAAAGCAAGGGTTATACCTACCAGAATTTGAGCATGATAACTGTGGAGCAGGATTTATATGCAGCCTTAAAGGAAAAAAGTCAAATGATATTATTCATAAAGCACTTGAGATATTAGAAAAACTAGAACACCGAGGGGCTGTTAGTTCCGATGGAAAAACTGGTGACGGGGCAGGTATATTAATAGATATTCCTCATGACTTTTTTCAAGATGAATGCAATTTTGAATTACCAGAACCTGGTAATTATGCTACAGGAAATATCTTCTTGCCACAAAAAGAAAATCAAAAAGAATTCTGTATTTCAGCTTTTGAAGCGAATATCAAAAAGCAAGGACTGAAATTATTGGGCTGGAGAGATGTTCCTGTCAACAGATCTGTACCTGGTAGAATTGCCATGGAAACAGAGCCATTTGTTAAGCAAATATTTGTTGCTAAAGAGAACGATAAACAATCCTATTTTGATTTCAATTTAAAACTATACGTCGCTAGAAAAACTACAGAACATACTGTTATCAACTCTAAGCTCTCGGAAAGCAAGTTCTTTTATGTACCTAGCCTATCAACTAAAATAATTATTTTCAAAGGCTTATTAATGCCTGAAGATATTAGTCTTTATTACAAAGATTTAATGGATTCTAGAGTTGTTACCAGATTAGCGCTTGTACACCAACGTTTTTCGACAAACACCTTTCCAACTTGGGATTTAGCACAACCCTTTAGATACATGTGTCACAATGGTGAAATAAACACACTAAGAGGTAATGTAACACGTATGCGTACCCGTGAAGAACTTTTAAAGAGCGATTTATTCGGGGATGAGATAAAAAATATTTTACCCATAATTCTACCTGGAAAATCTGATTCCGCCACTATGGATATGGTTGTAGAATTACTTTTAATGACTGGTAGATCATTACCTGAAGTAATGATGGTATTGGTTCCGGAAGCATGGGAGAAAAACCCTGATATGTCTGAGGCTAAAAGAGCATTCTACGAATACCATTCTTGTTTATCTGAACCATGGGATGGCCCTGCTTCTATACCATTCACTGATGGAAATTATATTGGAGCTGTTTTAGATAGAAATGGATTAAGACCATCACGTTATTCTGTAACTAAAGATGGTTATGTAATCATGTCCTCAGAAACAGGTGTTGTTGATTTGGAACCTGAAAACATAGAATTACATGGTAGATTGGAACCAGGGAAAATGTTCTTGGTAAACATGGAAGAAGGGCGTATTATTAACGATGAAGAGATTAAAGAAGATATCGCGCAAAGACATCCTTATAAGAAATGGCTGGATAAGAACCTTGTTCACCTTAAAGATATTCCATATAATGATTGTCCTTTATTTTTAAATGAAGCTTCACTAGAAAAGCGAAAAGCCGCTTTTGGATATACTCTTGAAGATATCAACACCATAATCTTGCCCATGGGAAAAACTGCCAAAGAACCTCTAGGATCTATGGGAAGTGATACCCCTATTGCAATTTTATCAGAACGACCTCAGTTAATTTACAACTATTTCAAGCAATTATTTGCACAAGTAACCAACCCTCCTTTAGATGGTATTCGTGAAGAATTAATTACCGACATTAGCTTAACACTAGGTAGTGATCATAATATTTTTGAGTTCACCGAATTGCATTGTCGTAAATTAAAAATTCAGAACCCTGTAATCTCTAAAGAAGATTTAGATAAAATTAAAAATTACGACTCTAGCCCTGATTATAAAGTAACCTCAATTCCTATTTTATATGAAGTAAATAAAGGGAACAATGGTTTAGAAGACGCTTTAGAATCAATGTTGAACCAAGCCTCAAAAGCCATTGACGAAGGAACAAATATCATTATTCTTACCGATAGAAATGTCAGTAAAGATATGGCGCCTATCCCAGCTGTTCTTGCTTGTTCTTATGTAAATAGCGGATTACAAAGACTTAAAAAACGTTCAAAACTAAGTGTAATTATAGAATCTGCTGAACCAAGAGAAGTTCACCATTTTGCACTTTTATTTGGATTTGGAGCAAGTGCAATAAACCCATATTTGGTTAACGAAATCATTGCTGAACAAATAGAAGAGCATGATATAATAGAATTCACCAAAGAAGAAGCCATTAGTAATTACAACAAAGCTGTCGGAAAAGGAATTTTGAAAGTGATGAATAAAATTGGCATATCTACGCTTAATTCATATCGTGGTTCTCAGCTCTTTGAATGTATCGGTATCAATACTAAGGTTGTTGAGAAATATTTTCCAAATACGGCCACCAGAATTCAAGGCATAGGACTTTATGAAATAGAAAAAGAAATTGCTAAACGTCATCAAAAAGCATTTACAACTCACGAAGTTGCAGCCAATTTAGATTTAGAAATGGGCGGTGAATATAGATGGAGAAGAGATGGCGAAAAGCATATGTTCAACCCATTATCAATTGCGAAATTGCAGCAATCTGTTAGAAATAACGAACCCGAATCATACAAGGAGTTTGCGAAAATGGTAAATGAGCAATCAACTCACTTAATGACAATAAGAGGGTTATTTGAATTTTCAAATTACGATCCTATCCCGTTGGATGAAGTAGAGCCTTGGACAGAAATTGTAAAACGATTCAAAACTGGCGCAATGTCATATGGTTCTATCAGTAAAGAAGCTCATGAAAATTTAGCTATTGCCATGAACCGTATTGGTGGAAAAAGTAATTCAGGTGAAGGTGGAGAAGATGCAGAACGTTTTTACAAGAATCAAAACGGTGATTGGAAAAATAGTGCCATTAAGCAAGTTGCTTCTGGTCGCTTCGGAGTTACATCGAACTTCTTAACCAATGCGCAGGAGATTCAAATCAAAATGGCTCAAGGTGCTAAACCTGGAGAAGGCGGACAATTACCTGGCCCTAAAGTGAATCCATCTATTGCAAAAACAAGAAACTCAACACCTTATGTTGGTTTAATTTCACCACCACCACATCATGATATCTATTCCATAGAAGATTTATCGCAATTAATATATGATTTAAAATCAGCGAATAGAGAAGCAAGAATAAATGTTAAATTAGTATCTGAAGTAGGTGTTGGAACAGTTGCAGCAGGTGTTTCTAAAGCTAAAGCCGATGTAATTCTTATTTCTGGATTTGATGGAGGAACAGGAGCTTCCCCATTAACCTCATTAAAACATGCTGGTTTACCTTGGGAACTTGGTATTGCTGAAGCTCAACAAACGTTAGTGATGAACGACCTAAGAAATAGAATCGTTTTAGAATGTGATGGTCAATTAAAAACAGGCCGAGATGTAGCTGTAGCTTGTTTATTAGGCGCTGAAGAATTTGGCTTTGCGACAGCGCCATTGGTAGCTTCTGGCTGTATTATGATGCGTGTATGCCACCTAAATACATGCCCAGTTGGTATCGCTACGCAAAACCCTGATTTACGTAAGAAGTTCAAAGGGAAACCGGAGCATGTAGTAAATTACATGTATTTTGTAGCACAAGAATTAAGGGAAATAATGGCGCAACTTGGCTTTAGAACCATTAATGAAATGGTAGGGCAAGTTCAAAAATTAGATCGCAAAAAGGCTATCGAACATTATAAAGCAAATGGAATTGATTTAACTCCTATTCTTTATAAAGTTGATGTTCCAGCAGGTACTAAATTTTACAATACACAGAAACAAGAACATCATATAGAAGATTCTATAGAATTTGATATTATAGCCAAAGCGCACCCTGCATTATTTAGAAAAGAAAAAATTAGCATTGATTATCCTATAACAAATACAGATAGAGCTGTTGGTGCAATTATCAGCAACGAAATTTCAAAAATATACGGTGTAGAAGGTCTTCCTGAAAATACTTTAAAATTAAATTTCACTGGTTCTGCTGGACAAAGCTTTGGAGCATTCAGCACTAAAGGTATTACCATGATTGTAAATGGAAATACGAATGATTACCTAGGAAAAGGACTTTCAGGAGCAAAATTAATAATTAAGGTTCCAGACAAAGCAACCTTTAAACCTGAAGACAATGTGATCACAGGAAATGTTACTTTATATGGGGCTACTTCTGGAGAGGCATATATTAACGGAAAAGCTGGAGAGCGTTTTTGTGTACGTAACTCAGGTGCGAAAGCAGTTGTTGAAGGTATTGGAGATCATGGATGTGAATACATGACTGGAGGAATTGCTGTTATTCTTGGTGAAGTTGGAAGAAATTTCGGCGCTGGAATGAGTGGAGGAATTGCATATATTTTTGATGAAAAGAAAACTTTCGAAAAGAAATGTAATAAAGAAGCCTTAAATCTTTTACCAGTTGAAGAAGACAAGGACATTGCAGAATTAAGAGCTCTAATAGAGAATCATTATAATGCAACTTTAAGTCCTCTAGCTCAAAGAATATTAGAAAAATGGGAAGAATCACTGCCTAAATTCATAAAAATATTTCCTGAAGAATATAAGCAAGCTTTGATTCGTTTAGAAAATGAAAAATTGGAAACTATTTAAATCGGAACTATGGGAAAGATAACAGGATTTTTGGAATTCGATAGAAAAGTAGAAAAGTACGCTCCAGTAGAGGAACGACTAAAAAATTATAAGGAATTTACAATTCCTTTAGATAAAAAGGAATTAAAAGATCAAGGTGCAAGATGTATGGATTGTGGGATTCCATTTTGCCATAGCGGATGTCCATTAGGAAACCTTATTCCTGATTTTAATGATGCCGTATATCGTGGAAAATGGGAAAAAGCAGCAACAATACTGCATTCAACAAATAATTTTCCTGAATTCACAGGTCGTTTATGTCCTGCTCCTTGCGAAGAAGCATGTGTATTAGGTATAAATGAAGATCCTGTTTCTATTGAGAATATAGAAAAAAATATTGTTGAAACTGCCTTTGAGAAAGGTTGGATTACAGCAACACCTCCCACTAGCAGAACTGGAAAAACTGTTGCTATAGTTGGTTCAGGACCATCTGGATTAGCTGCTGCACAACAACTGAATAGAGCAGGACATTTAGTTACTGTTTTTGAACGTGATCAAAAGGTTGGGGGATTACTACGTTATGGCATTCCAGATTTTAAAATGGAAAAAAGTGTTATTGACCGAAGATTAAAAGTTTTAGAAGAAGAGGGAATAATTTTCAAAACAGGAGTACATATTGGCGTAGATGTTAAAGCGGATGATCTTCAAAATAATTTTGATGCTATTGTTCTATGTGGAGGAGCAACTGTAAGAAGAAATTTACCCATCGAAGGTGCTGATTTAAAAGGTGTCGTTCAAGCAATGGATTTTCTAGCCCAAAACAATAAACGTGTTGATGGAATTAAAGATTTAGGAGAAGAAATAAAAGCTACTGATAAAGATGTAGTGGTAATTGGTGGTGGAGATACCGGTTCAGACTGTATTGGGACCTCTTTTAGACATGGTGCCAAATCTGTTTCCAACTTTGAAATTATGGCGAAGGGTACACCTGAGAGACCCGATGATCAACCTTGGCCTTTCTGGCCAATGCGTTTAAGAACGACTTCCTCACACAAAGAAGGTGCCGAACGTTTCTTCAGTATTTCTACCAAAAAATTCTTAGGTGATAAAGATGGGAATTTAAAAGGATTAGTCACTTCTGAAGTAGAGTGGATAAAGACACCCGGACAAAGACCTATTCTTAAAGAAGTACTAGGAACTGAAAAAGAATGGAAATGTGAACTAGCGCTATTAGCTCTAGGTTTTACCGGTTCTGAAATGACCATAGCTGAGCAATTAGGTCTTGAAGCAGACCCAAGAACAAATATCAAAGCTTCTGCTAAAGATTATATGACAAATGTACCAGGAGTATTTGTAGCAGGCGATCAACGAAGAGGACAATCATTAATCGTTTGGGCAATATCGGAAGGTAGACAAGCGGCACATCATGTAGACACCTTTTTAATGGAAACCAAATCTTATTTACCTTTAAAAGGAGAAGGTGACTTACCAAGAATATAACCAATCCTTATAAATTTAAAAAGGCAACTATCTATAAGTAGTTGTCTTTTTTTTTAAATGTTATTTTGTGAATGCCTACAGATAAAGACATCCTAGCGAAGGGAATAAAGTTATTGGGGTATACTGTACTCCTTATGTTTACAGCCCCTTTTGCA